>Ga0134126_10000007_pt1 | contig 368560 bp, 344 predicted proteins | sample KB31752_FD_96881 | JGI IMG/M metagenome (GOLD analysis project Ga0134126, IMG submission 96881) | Terrestrial soil microbial communities with excess Nitrogen fertilizer from Kellogg Biological Station, Michigan, USA - KB3-175-2 | ecosystem: Environmental > Terrestrial > Soil > Unclassified ...
CACCTGCCACATGTCGATCTCCCTCGACGGCTTCGTCGCCGGGCCGGATCAAAGCCGCGAAGACCCGCTCGGCAAGCGGGGCCGCGAGCTTCACGGCTGGCACCTTGGCGACGAGCGCGCGAACGAGGCGGACGCCACCGCCGAGCGCCGTCTGCTGCGCCCTCGTGGCGCCTACGTCATGGGCCGCAACATGTTTGGCCCGATCCGCGGCGAGTGGGACGAGGAGTGGTCGGGCTGGTGGGGGCCCGAGCCGCCCTACCACGCGCCCGTGTTCGTCCTAACCCATCACTCTCACGCGCCGATCGAGATGGAGGGCGGGACGACGTTTCACTTCGTCACCGATGGCTTCGACGCCGCCTACGCCCAGGCCCGCGAGACTGCCGGCGCAGACGGCGTCGACATCGCGGGCGGCGCCTCGACCGTCCGCCAAGCGCTGCTAGCGGGCGTCATCGACGAGCTCTGGCTCGACATCGTCCCCGTTCTACTCGGGTCCGGCGAGGGGATATTCAACGGCATCGCCGAGTTCGATTTCGAGCCCGCCGAGGTTCTTCATTCCCCACTGGCGACGCACATCTGCTATCGCCGGGTGGGATGAGATGGGTACCGCAACCGTGCAAGCACCTGCGCAGTAGCGGGGCAAGTCTTGAACCTGCGACGACCCCTCGGTGCGAAGTCGCGCCGAGGCAGGCCGCGACTTCAGTTCGCCCTAGGGCTCGACTGCAGCGGGCGCAGCTGTTCGCAGTAGGAGCGACCGCGCCCGGCGCGGTCGTGTTCGCCGCCTCGCGTCCGGACCGCGTCGACGGGCTGGTGCTGGCATGCCCGTACCTGTCGGGGCCGCTGGCCGACGACCCTGACCTGACCGGCTGGGAGCCTGGCGCGGCGCGTCGTTTCGCTGATTGGTGGCTGCAGAACATCGACCGTTGGGGTAGCGGGGTCGTCATCGACGGTTGGGACCCGGTGATCGCCTCGCCCCGCAACTACCGCCAGGTCGGCTTGCTCGAGCGGACCTCCGCCAGCCGACCCGTCGCGCGAGCGTACGTGGAAGCCGGGCTACGGACCGATGTGTCCCGGATCGCCGCTCAGGTGCAGTGCCCCGTGCGGGTGCTGCACATGCCGACCAATAGGTTGCCCGAGGCCGTGAGCCGCCACGCCGCCGAGCTGTTTCCCAAGGGCGAGTTGCGAGTCCTGCGGCCAAGCGAGCCCGGCATGTCCTTCGGCGAGAGCCTCGCCGTGCTCTGGGAGCACAATGCCGAGCTAGTCAGCGGCAGGGCGGCGCCGGCGGATCGTCTGCTGGCGACCGTGATGTTCGAGGACGTGGTCGGGTCGACGATGATCGTCTCGCAGATCGGCGATGACGCCTGGCGCGAGCTTCGCGTCCGACGGGACCGCGTCGTGCGCGACTGCATCGAGGAGCACGGCGGAAGAGTGGTGTCCACCGCCGGAGACGGCTCGATGTGCACGCTCCCGGGTCCCGCGGCGGCGATCCGCTGCGCGGAGCGGTTGCATGAGCTCGCGCGGTCGCTGGAGCTCCAGCTGCGGGTCGGAATCCACACGGGCGAGTGCGAGCGATCGGAGACGACCTGGCGGGCCTGGCGGTACATATCGCGGCGCGGATCGGTGCGGCCGCCGCGCCCGGTGAGACGCTGGTGTCGCGGACCGTGAGCGACCTCGTCGCCGGCTCGGGCCAGCGCTTCGACTCGCGCGGGATCCATGAGCTCAAGGACGTGCCCGGCGACTGGGAGCTGCTCGCGGCCAATGGCAGCGCACCCACTCCGAGCGCGCAGGCGCAGCCGCCTGAGCCGCGACTGGGCGACCGGCTCATCGTCACCACGGCACGCCGGGCGCCGCGTCTACTGACCGCCCTCAACCATGTTGAGTCGGCCTTCGCGGGTCGGCGTAGGTGAGGCCGCTCCACGTCGCTGCGTCTCTACTCGGATCTCCTGTTCCGCTGTTACAAGGCTCGGGCCGGGACGACCCGAAATACTCGCCGCGGCAGCAATGAGCGCGGCGCCCAGGGTTGGGGAACCGATACCCGCTTTCCCCAATGGCTGCGGAAGTCCCGTCCTTCGGTCAGTCCTGGTCGTGCAGCACAGGGGTGTAGGAGATCCCCACAATCGCGCCCTCCGGTGACTGCAGCCTGGCGACCGTCTGACCCCACGGCTCCTCGCGCGCTACGTGCAGCAGCTCGTAGCCGGCCTGCTCGAGCTCCCGTGACGCTGGACCCACCGCCCCGGCGTCTGCGACGTCGAACTCGATGCTGACCTGCGGCACCGGCCGCTCCACCGGCCACTGCGGCGTCCCGAAGCACGCCTCGGCGGCCTGGGACAGCGGCCAGACCCCGAAAGACTTGCAGCCGGCGATCTGCTCGCTGTGGCGATACTCGCCGCCCGCACTGTCCAGCGGCAGCCCAAGGGCGTCGACGTACAGCTTGTGACTGGCGGGCGGATCGGGCGCGATCACCGCCACGGTCGCGAGGAACTCGATGTTCATGCCACCTCCTCGTTTCTTGTGTGCTCGTTTGACGGTCATTCCGAAGCGGCCAGCTGTCGCGGTGAGAGTGGGTCTCCCGGCGATCGCGACATCGTAGATCGACACGCTCGCTCCGCTCACGCTGTCGCTGCGCTGCCACCGCTGATCGCGGCCTGCAGCCACTCTTCGGGCGGCTGGCCCGAGACGCCGCTGGCAGTGCGGTAGAGCCGGCACTTCATGCCGAAGTCGGTTCGTTTCTCGGCGTCGGGCTCGATGTCGCGTCCGTTCACACGGATCGTCGGCGACCCCAGAAAGCGTTCGCGCTGGGCGGCTTGATCGTCGGTGATGGCGCGCAGCTCGATCTCGGGGGAGATGCCCTGGCCGGCCAGCAGCTCGCGCAGCCGCGGCAGCAGCGTCTCGTGATTCGGGCACCCGTCGAAGTAGAGCACTTCGATCCTCACCGACCCGACCGCCGGCGTGAACGTGCGTGTCGCGCCCGCAGCAGCGTGATGGGCCTGCTGGCCGCACGGGAGAACGCGCCTCGGCCTCCGCCAACGTGAGTGGCGCCGAGATCTCGAGTTCGAACCTAGTCGCTGCGAGCTCGATCACGACGGTCTGGCCGTCGCGAAGCACCGCCCTATCGCCGTCGATCTCGATGCTCAGCTCGCGATCGACTGGCGGAAGCGCTCGCAGGTTCGCCTCCGCCGGCCCGTTGATTCGTCTCGCTGCGACGCCGACCGCGTACCCGCCAAGCGCGCGTTCGTGAACCCCTGGAAGCGGCGCTCCAACATGACTCGATCGCGCATCACGTGATGCTCCCGGGGTTGCTGGCACGACCGCTCTTTCAGACTCCGCTTTGCAGGCCTGCCTTCAGCGCGTCGACGACGGCGGCGAGCTTCTCAGCGGGGCTGAACTGGACGATCTCGGTGCCTGCTTCGGCCTCGGGGGCGTGGCCGGGCGGCATATAGAACGCGTCGCCGGCCTCGATGATCTCCTCGTGGTCGTCGTAGCGGACGATCATTCGGCCCTTGACCAGGTAGCCCCAGTGAGGGCATGGGCAGTTGCCGCCAGGAAGCCCTTTGAGCATCGGGGCGAGGTCGTGGGTCTGGCGGATGGTCACGAAGTTGACGGTGTAGCCGTCGAGGTCGTCGTGGCGGTCCTCGGCGAGTCCGAAGTCGTCGAACTGACGCGCCGTGTCCTTGGATACCTTGGGCATCGCTGCTCCCTTCGTATTTGCTTGGGCTGACGCCAAGCCAAGCTACGTGTCCGAGCGCGCGCCCACATCGGGCGTTCGCCCGATCTTCAGACCGCCGTGGCCCCGATCAGCTCGCCGTCGGGCAACAGGCCGTGCTGGACGGCGAACAGGCTGGCGGTTGCGCGGCTGGACGCGTCGATCTTTGCGTAGATGTGCTCGACGTGACTGCCGACGGTCTTGGGCGAGATCACCAGCCGGGCGGCGATCTCCTTATTGGAGAGTCCGAGCGCGAGCAGCTTGAGGACCTCCACCTCGCGCTCGGTCAAGCCCGCCGGGCCCTCGCGCCGACGCGGCACGCGGTGGCCGGCGGCCTCCAGCACCGCACTGACAGTCGCATCGTCGAACCGGCCGGCCGTCACCTCCGCGCGGAGGTTGCGGGCCGCCTCCTCAGCGGAGAGCGGCGCCCGGTAGGGACGCGGCTCGCGCATCGCCTGGTAGGCATCCGCGGCGGCGAGGATGCGCGCCGACCGGGATATGGCCGTGCCAGCCAGACCCCGCGGGTAGCCCGAGCCATCGAGTCGCTCACGGTCCTGGACGGCGATCGCGCCGAGCGGAGCGAGCGCATCGGAGAAGCGCAGCATCCGCTCGGTTAGGTAGGGGAACATCCGAATCCGCTCCCACTCGCCCGCACCGAGCGGGCCGCGCTTGTCCCAGATCGCGTTGGACACACCGAGACGGCCAAAGTCGTGCACTAGCCCGGCCCGGCGCACCGTGCGAACCTCGTCGGCCGAAAGACCGTGGCCGCTCGCGGCCCGCTCCGCGAGCTCTGCGACGGCGGACGCGTGCCCCAGCGTGTACGGCGACTTCAGATCGACGAAGTTCGCCACCGCGCGCAGCACTTGGTCGAAACGGTCACCGGACACCACGACCGCCAGCGCGGGCTCAGCGTCGATCACGGTCTGCCAGTTCCCAACCTCATCCAGGCCTTCAAAGACCGGGTCCGCGGCCGCCACGAGCAGCTCTGACAGTCGCGGGTCAAACTGCTTGCCGGCACGGCGGCGAGCGAGCGCTATCGCCGCCTGCGTCCCGCCGACGCGCTGAGCCACCTCTGTGTACTCGGCGAGCTGGGCGAGCCGCGCCGCGATCGGGATCTCCTCGCCCTTCAGATCTCCGGGCCACCCGCGTCCATCCCAGCGCTCATACGCTGCCGCGACAGCGTCGCGCACCGACTGCGCCAACCCGAGCTGCTCGGCGAGCCCCCTGGCCAGTCCCGAGTGGGTCATGATCATCGCCTCCACCTCGCGATGTCCCGACAGCGCGAACGCGAGCCCCACCCGCAGGCGGTGAAGCGGCGGGTTCCCCGACCCGATCCTCCGCATGTTCTCGACCACCGCGCGCACACTGCGCGCGTCGTGGGGACCGTACTTCGTCGCCTTCAGCTCGATGTCATCACCGAACCACTTAGCCTGCTCATACGCATCCGCGTGGCAACCGACCGTGACGAGCAACGCCGTGTAATAGACATCGGCTCGCCTCTGCTCATTCAACCCCGCGCGCTCCGCCAACCGCAGCGCGATCAGAGTCTGGCGCAGCACATGTTCCATCGGCTGCCCGAACCCCAGATCCACCCCCAGCGACAGCGCCGCCACCAACTCCGCCAAACGGACATGCGCGCGATCCGCAACCCCAGTCATCCCACGCCGAGGCTACTACTCCCAGCCGCAGCAACCGACGGACAACCGCCCAAGACCGCCAGCGCTCCGGCCTCGACCCGATCACAGCCCCGCCCAGCCAGCCGGCATGCCGCGCCAGCGCCAGCGGGTAAGTTCCTCCAATGGGGGAAATCCCCGATCCTCGCCACCTTCAAGGCCAGTCGCGCCTGCGGCTCGGATGTCGTCCGCGACTGTCGAGCCGGCGTAGCGCGTTCGCACGAATGCAGGGCTGGCGCCACCGACAGGTGTCGGACCGATCGGGAGACCCCCAAAGTGCCAGAAGCACGTCTGAGCCCGCGCGTCGCCCGAGACTCGCCAGGCGCGGATTCGGGAACCCGCCGGCACGCGGCCGGCTGACTTCTTCATCCCCGGGCGCAAGCAGCAGTCTCGCTTGGACTAAAGACGCCCTGGCGAGTCAGTCAGCAAGCCATCGACGCCGTCGAAGCGCTGAACAACGACTCGCCACGCCTGATCTCGCCGCTGACGCGAAACCCGAACCTCGCGCCCTTGCAGGGGGAGGTCCAAGAGGCCAGACTGAGCTCTGGCGTGCAGATACCCGACGTCGTTACCGCGCTCAAGCACGCGCACCGTCGACGGCTACAGCAGCGTTGTGCGTACACGCGGCTAACGCCGCGCAGCGTCATCCGCTACCAACGCACGTTGCTCGACAAGATGACGCCGCTCGATCGGGCGTAGCTGAGAGCGGCAGTTTCCGGGATCCGCGACCTCGACACGTCAGTCTCAGATGGATGAGACGAAAACGCCGTCGCCCAGTTTCACATGGATGAGATGGAGCTGTCTCAGATGAGTGAGATTCCTGCCTCACATGAGTGAGACGCCGCATCGTTCAACTCTCAAACTGATGCACTACCGTTGAGTGCTCGATAATGTATGTTATGTAAAGCTAGAAAAGCCCTGCAAATCGTCACCTTTGCTAGTCACCACGATTATCTCCAGTGCGGTGTTTCCGCGTTCGCTGCGGAGCAGGTCGGTGTCCTCGGCGCGCATGCTGCACGGCACCGGGGTTGGTTTGCCGTCAGGTCGGCCGACAAGACGGTCATAGGGGCGCTGAGTCGGATAAGAACGAACGTCATCGCGCTGACGAGCAGTGCAAGTGTGACGACGACGAATACCGCCGTCATGCTCACAAGATGCTGATCGAGAACTCGTGAGCCAACCCACACTGCCGCGAATGGAGCGCCGGTCCAGATATTGATCGCGATTAGGGTCGTCGCGACCAGCAGAACGGTCCGTTGTGCTCCTACGAGGCGCCCTGACTCGGCGTGTCGTACTCCTTGACGGTTGCGGAGCGGATTTCAATGAGTTGAATGATACATCTGGCGGACGACCGCTACCACCCTCGATCCAGTGACCGTCCACGTGGCTGCCAGCCAACGAGAAGGTTCGCCGCACTCGCTTGTGGGGTGACAGCAAAGGTCGCTCTCATCTCATGCTCCGGAGTTGGAGCGACCGGCAGACGGTAGTAGCATCGGAAGGAATGTCGCTATGGCTCCTATTCGCATTGATGGGGCTTATCAAGCTCGTGGTGGCCTCCTTGATGTTGTGGATTCCGTTTCGCTCGGACTCGGCGATGATGGCTCTCGAGGACGAGGGCCACTCCGGCTCGGAAGACGAAGGGGGCACCAAGGCGCCCGGCTCGCCCAGGGAGCCGCATCCCCGCCTACCACTCCCCCACCACCCTCGCCGTGGTCCACACGGCTCCTCTTCGCCGCCCTCGCCCGCGCGGGTGCGTCGTAGCGTACGGCGTGTCGTTGCGCGCGAGACCCTCCAGCGGTAGAGGCCGATCCGCTGGTGTAGAGCTAGACACACTCGACGGGCTCGCCACCGGCAAAGACTTCCCACGGATCGGAGTCGCAATCGGCTCCAAGATCGAGATCGGCTACTCGGTGCTTGCGAGCCGGTGAGACTGGCCTCAGCGGTTGCGCTTGCGCTGACGACGCGCGGCCTTGGCCTTGGCGCGCCGCTTGCGCATACGGGCGGCACGATCGTGGGCCGAGTTGCCGCTCCCCAAGCCATCGGCCACCGGAGCGACGCTGCGCGCGTCGCGGACGATGAAGAAGGCGATCCCACCCAGGAGGGCAGCGCCCACGATGAAGATCGGCAAGAGCGCGCTGGAGGACACCCCGCCGGACGCGGAGGAGGTTGAGGCAGTGGAGGTGGTGGGAGTGCTCGCTTCTTCTTCCCCGCCACTTGTCAGGTTCGAGAGCGAGCTGGAGGTCCCGAGTCCTTCGCTACCCGCGGCGCCACCCGCAGCGGCTCCGCCTGCCGCAGCACCCGCAGCGGCCTGACCGCCTGTCGTGCCCGACTGTTTGGCGAGAGCTTCCTGTACGGCCTTGTCGAGTTGGGCCTTGTTGATGGAGGGAGTGGCGGCGGCCAAGGCTGAGCCGAGCACCACCGAAGTCTGCCCTGTGAGGCAGATGAGAGCAAGCGTCGCGAGGAGGGGAATGTAGGAGATTCGGCGCATCGGCATGGGAGGTCAGGACCAGCGAGAATAGCGCCTGGGCAGCGCCGCGCAACCGCCTCGCGACGGACCTCCATAGAATGGGCAGCCGATGGCCCCCAAGCAAAGACAGATCCGCATCGAGCAGCGTGGCGCCCAGCAGGCGATCGAGGCACTCGAGCAGCGCTCGGACGAGGAGCTGGAGGCGGAGACGAAGTACAAGTCAGCCGCGCTCGCAATCCTCGGCGCGCGTGCCTCCGAGCGCTTCGATGCCGACCAAGCCCGTGCATATTTCCAGCGGGCCATCGCGGCTGCGCGACCCCAGGAAAGGATGCAGCTGCGGCGCATGGCCGACGCCTCGCTTGCGCTCGCCGAGCGCAGGGCCGGCGATCTGAAGGATGCCGTCGAGAGGCTTGGCCACGCTCCACCCAGTGGGCGGCAGATGCTGGCCTTGAGAGCGATGGGACTGTTGATCCCTCCTGCGAGTGCCGGGATCGTGGCCCGTATTCGCGGGATCTTGTTGATACTCGCGCTGATCCTTCTGCTGCTGGCCGTCGGCCTGGGTGTTGTGGAGTTGATCGCGCTGCCCTTCGGCGGGCTGGGGCTCGCGCCGGGGATCCTGCTTGGCCTCTTCCTGGCGATCGCGGTCGTGGCGATCGCTGCGATGATCGGGCGCAGACGGCGCGATCGAGCGAAGGCAGCCGGGCAAAATCCCAAGTAGCGTGCCGGTCCGCCGCGGTGAGGGACTGCGTGTGGGACGCGGTTTGAGAATCCGGCGCTCCAGACGGCTGAAGTCCGGGCACGGGACGCTGAGAGTCAGCTTGCGGGACGAAGGCGATACACAGTGTGGCTAGCTCGAAGTGAGGGTGGCGTGGCTGATCACCACGGGCGTCTTGGGGGCGCCGTCCTGGGGTGGGTCGGTAGGCAGCTTGGAGATGCGCTGGACGCCGGCGAAGCTGCCCACGACGTTTCCGACTAGCGCGTATTGCGGCGGCAAGGGCGCGTCGGATGCCGTGACGATGAAGAACTGGCTACCTGAAGTTCCCGCTGGATCGCTGCTGGTCTTGGCCATCGCGACGGTCCCAAGCGTGTAGCGCATGTTGCTGGGCGGCGGCTCGACGACCTTGTATCCGGGTCCACCGGATCCGTCTCCGTTGGGGTCCCCCCCTTGGATCACGAAGCCGGCCGCGACGCGGTGGAAGGTGAGATCGTTATAGAAGCCACTCCTCACCAGGTAGGCGAAGGATGCGGTCGTACGGGGAGCCTTGCGCACGTCGAGCTGAATTTCGATCGGGCCGCAGTTGGTGGTGAGGCTTACCACGTAGCGCTTGGCTGGGTTGAGCGTGAGCGTGGGCTTGGGAATGCTCTGCGCCCCCTTCGGCGTGGGAGCTGATACCGGACTGCACTTGCCGGCAGCCGCTCCTGAGTGCGCATGGGCGGCCACCAAGGTCTGGGATTTGGGTGGATGGCTCGTGCTAGCCGCGGTACCGTCGCCAGACGTCGAGCTACCGCACGCCGTGAGTACGAGCCCCAGGGTCGTTGCCCCGGTGCAACAGAGCAGACGGGGAGCGGCAAAGCGGACGAGCATGCGGGGCAGCATAGTCATGCTCTCAGGCGCCAAGGGCGATGTTCGCACGTTCTTAAGCGTCCCTTCGCGATTCCCAATACTGCGATCTCCGTCCCGGCCGGTCACAGACTGGTGGGCCCAATACGCTTGCGAGGTGACGATGCCCCTGTGCCTGATCGTGAACCCCTCTGCCGGCGGCGGCAAAGCAGGAAGGATGCTGCCCGAAGTGCTCACCGCGCTGGCGGGCCATGACCTGGAGGTTCGTAGCGAGCTCACTCGCGATCTCGATCACGCGCGCGAACTTGCGCGCTCGGCCGCGCTCGCCGGCGAGACGGTGGTGTGCCTCAGTGGCGATGGGATGGTGGGTGCCGTGGCGGACACGCTGCGTGAGATCCCGGACGCACTGTTGGGGGTGCTTCCTGGAGGCCGCGGTAACGACTTGGCGCGTGTGCTGGGTATTCCTGCCGATTCTGTCGAGGCCTGCGTTGTCATCGCGGATGGTTTCTCGCGCATGATGGATCTCGGAGAGGTGACCTCCCATTCAGGGACGTTCCCTCCGGCGCAGCCTGAAGGGCACACCCTGAAGGGCACACCCTCTGGGGCGCAGGCAGGCAAGCAGGCGGGTGGGCCGGCGTTCGTGGGGATCGCGAGCGTGGGCTTCGACAGCGAAGCGAACCGAATCGCTAACGAGGCGCCGGCATGGCTGGGCGGGCTCGTGTACGCATATGGCGCGCTACGGGCTTTGCTGTCGTGGCGGCCCGCTCGCTTCGAGATCGAGCTCACCGGTTCTGTTGGCTCCGGCAGCGGAAGCCATGCATCCTCTGAGGTGTCTGCGGGCAATGGGTCGCTCGGGCGGCACAAATTCATGGCCTATACCGTTGGGGCCTGCAACTCGAAGACCTATGGCGGTGGAATGCGCGCGGCACCGGATGCGATCCTCGACGATGGGCTGCTCGATGTGGTGATCCTTGAAAGCATTGGCAAGCTCGCCTTCCTGACGAAGATCCTGCCCAGGGTGTTCAAGGGGACGCATGTGCACGAGCCGGGTGTGAAGGTATTTCGCGCTCGCGAGGTGTCCATCGATGCCGACCGTCATTTCACGATGTACGCCGATGGCGATCCGATCGGTGAGCTGCCCGTTACCGTCAGGGCCGTGCCCGGAGCCGTGCGCGTGCTCGTGCCGAGGCAAGGGGGCGGGGCCGATGCATTTCTCGACGGCCAGGACGGCGCGGACGCGGCGACGGCCAAGCTGTGAGCGGCCTGCTCGGGCCTAAGCTGGCACTTGCGCGCGCGGTTGGCGCGGTCTCACGGCTGCGGGGCAGCGGCGGCACGAGCTTGCCGGGCAAGCTGCTCATGCGCATGGAGCCCTCGGCGATCAGGGCACTCGGGGCACGCTTGCCGCGAGGGAGCGTGCTGGTGAGTGCGACCAACGGCAAGACGACCACCGCGGCGCTCGCCTCGAACATTCTCCAGCGCGCCGGCGTGTCACTCGTCCACAACCGGTCCGGGGCCAACATGGCTGGGGGGATCGCCTCGACGTTGCTGGAGGCGGCCGGCTCGCGCGGCACGATCGCGGGCGAGCTCGGACTGTTCGAGGTCGACGAGCTGTGGCTCGACCGGCTTGCGGCACAACTGCATCCGAGGGTAGTCGTCCTCGGCAACCTCTTCCGCGACCAGCTCGATCGCTACGGCGAGCTCGACACGGTCGCCGAGCGCTGGGCTGCCGCGCTGAACCTGGGTGGCCCGGCCGCAGACGCGGGGTTGGTGTGCAATGCGGACGATCCGCTGCTGGGCGATCTTGGACGCGAGCGCCCCCACGTCCTCTACTACGGCGTCGAGGACGATTCGCTTGCTCTGAAGGGCATGGCTCACGCCGCCGATGCCAAGCACTGCCGTCGTTGCGGGGCGCCTTACGCATTCGACGCCGTCTATCTAGGGCACCTCGGCCACTACCACTGCCCATCGTGCGGGCAACGGCGACCCTCCCCCACCGTGCTCGCCCGCTCGGTCACACTCGAAGGAGTCCGCTCGGCCAGCTTCCAGCTGAGCACGCCCGACGGCGATGCCGAGGTGAGACTTGGGTTGCCGGGCCTCTACAACGTGTACAACGCGCTCGCGGCCGCCGCGCTCGGCGTGGTCTTGGACGTGCCGCTGGCCGACATCGTGGAGGGCTTGGAGAGCACCGAGGCCGCGTTCGGGCGTGCCGAGGCGCTCGAGGTTGAGGGTCGCGAGACGCGGATCCTGCTCGTCAAGAACCCGGCGGGCGCCAACGAGGTGCTACGCACGCTCGCTCTGGAGCCAGGTCGCCACGACCTGCTGGGGGTGCTCAACGACAACATCGCCGACGGTCGCGACGTGTCGTGGATCTGGGATGCAGACTTCGAGCTGCTGGCCGGCCGAGTGCGCCTCGCGACCTGCTCAGGCACCCGGGCGCCCGAGCTGGCGCTGCGCCTCAAGTACGCGGGAATCGAGCCGGAGCGCATCAGGGTCATCGAGGATCTCCCCCATGCGCTCGCAAGCGCCGCGGCCGAGCGTGGAGCCGCCGTGGGTAGCGCGAGCGCCACCAATGGGGGCGGGCCAACTGCCACTGCGCGAGAGGAGCGCACGAACAGGCCTGCTGTCGAGGGCGACGAGCCCGAGGCGGATGGTCATGGGCCGCTGTTCGTGCTCCCCACCTACACCGCGATGCTGGCACTGAGGAAGCTGCTCGTGCGGCGCGGGGAGGCGAGCAGCTCATGGCAGTGAGCGAGGCGCAAGGACGAACGCTACGTGTGTGCGCGCTCTATCCGGACCTGATGAACATATACGCCGACCGTGGCAACCTGTTCGTGCTGGAGCGCCGCTGCGAATGGCGGGGGATCGGCTTCCAGTTGAGCGCAAGCGGCCTTGCCCAACCACTCGACGGGGATGCCCACGACATCTACTACATCGGTGGAGGTCAAGATCGCGATCAACTGCTTTGCGCCGAGGACCTCGTCGCCGGCAAGCAGGAGGCCTTGCACGAGGCCGCCGCGCGCGGGGCGGTCGTGCTGGGAGTGTGCGGTGGCTACCAGCTGCTCGGCGCGTCTTACACACTCGGCAGCAACCAGCTGCAAGGTGTCGGCCTGCTCGACGTAAGCACCGTCCGCGAGCCAGGAGAGCGACTGATCGGCAACGTCGCGATCGAGGCCGACCTGGACGAGCCTCCTTGCGCCGGCGCTGAGCCGCGTGTGCTCGCGGGCTTCGAGAATCACGGCGGGCGCACCTATCTCGGACCATCCGCAAAACCGCTAGGACGCGTGCTGAAAGGTCATGGCAACGATGGCCACAGCGGCTTCGAGGGCGCCAAGGCCGGCAACACGATTGGCACCTACCTGCACGGCCCGTTGTTGCCGAAGAACGCCTGGTTTGCCGACTGGCTGATCGCAACGGCCCTCGGTGTCGACATCGGCATACTCGCGACGCTTGATGATGCCCTTGAGAGGGCAGCTCACGCCAGCGCACGTCACGCAGCTGGGCTTTGACGCCGAGTACCATCCGGCCTGAGTAGTACGATTGTCTGCGACGGCGGTGTTGTGTGGAGGTCGGCGCGAACAGTTGACAGCTGGGAATCCGGGGTAGCCCCTGGATGGAGTTCGAGTCTCCCGCCCGCCGCCAATAAGCTGCTCAGTCCGGTCTTGCGGAGTGCAATTGTCACGCGCTCGCGGTAGCGCCCGCCTAGTGTGAGACCGGTCTGGCAGGCTTGCTACGATTTGCTTTCGCTGTCGACTGTTCGGAGGTAGCGCCTCCACACCCACACCGACCCGCTCCGGCGGGTCGAGTTGTATCTGAAGCTATGGATCTATCCGAGTATCAGCGCGAATCGCGCCGCACCGCCGAGTACCCGCGGGACGCGTGGCTTGCATATCCCGCGCTTGGACTCGCCGGCGAGGCCGGCGAGGTGTCAGAGCACGCCAAGAAGGCGATCCGCGATGATGGTGGCAAGGTCAGTGAGGAGCGTCGCGCGGCCATGTCCAAGGAGCTCGGCGACGTGCTCTGGTATGTCGCGCAGCTGGCGAGCGAGCTCGAGCTCAGCTTGGACGATATCGCCAAGCAGAACCTCGAGAAGCTCTTCTCCCGGCAGGCACGCGGTGTGCTCTCGGGCAGCGGCGACGATCGCTAGCCGGTGGCGCCCGAGAAGCTGGGCGACACCGCGAACCTCGCGTAGCGCTCTGCCAGGCGAGCGGGCACCAAGGCCCTGACGAGCACGCCCTCGGGTGTGTCTTGGCGCTGGAGGTCGCCGACTACGTCGTGCAGCTCGGCGAGCGAGCCTCCTTGGGAGTAAGGCACGAGCAACTCCATCGGGCGCAAGGTGTGGCGCAGCTCGCGCTCGATCCTCTCCTCGAGCTCGGGTAGGCCATGCTCGGTTGTCCCACTGACGAGCACCGCATCGGGGTGGGCCAAGCGCAGTTCCTCGCGAGCATCCTCCTCGAGCAGGTCCGCCTTGCCCAGAACGAGCACGCGCGGACGCTCGCCTGCGCCGATCTCCTCGAGCACCTCCTCGACGGCCTTGCGCATCGCCGCCTGATCGTGCTCTGGCGCGGAGGCGTCGACCACATGCAGGAGCAGATCGGCCAGGCGGGTCTCCTCCAAGGTCGCGCCGAACGCGTCCACGACCTGATGGGGAAGCTTACGGATGAAGCCCACCGTGTCGGTCAGAAGGTGCGGGCGCCCGGCGATGCGCAACATGCGCGTGCTCGGGTCCAGCGTGTGAAAGAGGCGATCGCGCACCCCCACCTCCGAACCGGTGAGCGCATTCAGCAAGGTGCTCTTGCCCGTGTTGGTGTAGCCGACGAGGGCGATGCTCGGCAAGGCCGCCCGCTCGCGCTCGGCGCGCATCACCGAGCGGGTTCCCCTGACGTGCTCCAGGCGACGGCGCAGGGCCGCGATGCGGTTGCGCGCCAGGCGACGGTCGGTCTCGATCTGGGTCTCCCCCGGTCCGCGCGTGCCGATTCCGCCGCCGAGGCGCTCCAGGTGGGTCCACAGGCCGCGCATGCGGGCCAGGTTGTACTCCAGCTGGGCCAACTCCACCTGCAGCTTGCCCTCGGCGCTCGACGCGTGGGTCGCGAAGATGTCGAGGATCACCGTTGTGCGATCTACGACGGGCATCCCAAGCGCCTCCTCCAGGTTGCGCTCTTGGCGCGCGCTCAGCTCGTCGTCGCAGGCGATCACGTTCGCATCGCACTCTTGAGCCGCGCGCTTGGCCTCGGCGACCTTGCCCGGGCCGAGATAAGAGTTGGGGTGGGGATGCTCGCGGCGCTGGATCATCTCCCCGACCACCGCCACGCCGGCCGTGAGCAGCAGCTCGCGCAGCTCGTCCAGGTTCTCGTCATCTGGTAGCGCAGCGATGCAGAGCGCACGCTGGCGGGCGCGCTGTGGGGGTTGGTTCATCCACTTCGAGTGTAGGGCTCGCGCTGGGCTTGCGCGAGCCCTACCGCTCGAGCTGGACTCGGGCACCGACGAGGCAGGCCATTGTCGCTCTGCTCATGCGCTCGGCGTGCGCCTCGCCGCCGCTTGGCTCAGCCGCCCAGCGTTGCCAGGCGCTCGACTGCCTCTGCCAAAAGCTCGTCGGGGGTGGTCAGAGCGATTCTGAACCATCCCTCCCCACTCGGCCCGTAGGCACTACCCGGCGAGACCACGACGGCCGCCTGCTCCAAGACGTGCTCGCAGTAGGCGACCGAGCTCTCGAATCCCTCCGGGATCGGGGCCCACACGTAGATCGTGCCCTTCGGCGGGTGCACATGGACGCCGGCCTCGGCGAGCGCATCGCACACCAGGTCGCGACGGATCCGGTAGAGCTCGTTCATCGAGGATACCTCGGTGTCTGTGTCTGGCGAGAGCGCCGCGATTCCCGCCAGCTGGACCGCCTCGAACAGTCCCGAGTCGATGTTCGTCTTCAGGCGCCAGTAGTGCTCGATGACCTCGGCATTGCCGAGCACGGCGGCACAGCGCCAGCCGGTCATGTTGTAGCCCTTGGAGAGCGAGAACACCTCGATGCCCACGTCCTTGGCGCCCGGCGTCTGCAGGAACGAAGGCGCGCGGTAGCCGTCGTAGGTGGTCTCGCTGTAGGCGTTGTCGTGGACCACGAGAATGTCGTAGGTCTTGGCGAAGTCCACCACCAGCTCGAAGAACCCGGGCGGCACGATCGCGCCGGTGGGGTTGTTCGGGTAATTGAGGAACATCAGCTTCGTTCGAGTCGCGGTCTGTTCGTCGATCAGGTCGAGGTCTGGCACGAAGCCGAGCGCCGGCACGAGCGGCATCACGAGGGGCTCTCCGCCGGCGAGCAGAGGCCCACCCGTGTAGACCGGATAGCCCGGATCGGAGGCAAGCGCAACGTCGCCGGGATCTAGGAAGGCGAGGTTGAGGTTGAAGATCGCCTCCTTGGCGCCGATCGCCGGAATGATCTCGCCCTCGGGGTCGAGCGTGACGTCGAAACGGCGCACATAGAAGTCGCTGAGCGCTTGACGGAAGTCCTGCCGTCCGCGATTGGAGGGGTAGCGATGGGTCTCGGGCTCGGTTACTGCCTCCTGCATCGCCTCCACGATCAGGGGCGGGGTGGGCCTGTCGGGGTCGCCAATGCCGAGGCTGATCACGTCCACACCAGCCGCCTTCTTGGCGGCGATCTTGCGCTCTAGTTCGGCAAACAGGTACGGCGGGATCCTGCTCAGGCGCTCACTCGGTCTCATGCGGCTCCTTGCTCTGTTTCGGTCAGCTGTTGTATTAGCTCGTCGCTCAGGCGCCCGCTGAACACGGGCTGTGCCCAGCCCGTCAGCTCGACGTGCAGGCTCTCTCCGATCTCGACGCTCAGCTCGCCACCTTCTAGCAGCACCGTTACTCGAGCCGGACCGCCGCGCAGGTGATGGGCCACGGCGGCGCCCGTGGCGCCCGTGCCCGAGGACAGAGTCTCCCCCACGCCACGCTCGAAGATGCGCGCTCTAATCGCGCCGGGCTCCACCTCTGTGTACCAGGAGACATTGGTGCGGTTGGGGAACAGCTCGTGCGCTTCGATCGCCCCTCCGATCGCGGGCAGATCGAGTGCATTCAAGGTGTCCAGGTCGGGCACACGGATGGCGCACTGAGGATTGCCGATCGACACGTGCTGGAAGCTCCAGGCACGTCCTTCGGCCATGAGCTCGCCGTGACCGTCGCCAGGGCCACCGGGGAAGTCCTTGGACGTGAGTGAGGCATGACCCATGTCCACCCGGCACGTATCCGAGCCGGTGATCATTGGGCGTATCTCACCCGCGGCCGTTTGGATCGAGAAGGCGTCCTCGCCGGTCCAGCCACGCCGGCGCAGGTAGAGAACCGCCTCGCGGACCCCATTGCCCGAGAGCTCGGCCTCGGATCCATCGGGGTTGTAGATGCGCAGGTTGGCCACGAAGCGAGGATCCTCGGCGGGTGCCAATAGGAGGATCCCGTCGGCGAACACGCCGAAATGACCTGCGCAGAGCGTACGAATACGCGCGGGCGTCAGCTCGAACGGGAGCTCTGACTGCTCGACGATCATGTAGTCGTTGCCGAGTGCCTGCCACTTCTCGAACCTCATAGGGCGCAGCAGTCTAGGCGCTCATCGCCGATATTTCCTCCGCGGCCTGCTCCGGGGAGCGGTCTGTGAGATCGAGCATGTGCACCCCGGCGAGCTTGCGCATCCATGTGAGCTGGCGGCGTGCATAGTTGCGCGTGTGACGCTTCATCGCCTCCACGTCGTCTGAGAGCAGATCCTCCAAGCCAAGTGCCTTGCGTGCGGTGGGGCTGGCGCCGGCAGCCTGCGCGCGCAATGCCTCTTCGCGTGCTCCCGCGGCGAGCATCGTCTCCACGCGCGTGTCAATCCGCGCATACAGGGCCTTTCGCTCCATCACCAGCCCAATTAGCAATGTGGGTTGGCGCACGTCTGCGGTCCATAGTTGCGAGGGTCCGCTGGGCGACTCCAGTTCGCCTGCGTCGAGTAGCTCGAGCGAACGCACGAGACGTTGGCGATCGTTTGGGTCGATGTCCGCGGCCGCCCACGGCGCTCGCTTGGCGAGCCGCGCGTGCAGAGCAGGCGCGCCATAGCGCTCGAGCTCGGCCGTCCAGCGCTCGCGCACGCCCTCGGCCGGCGGGGGGCGTAGGTCGAGCTCGGTGAGCGCAGCGCGCAGGTAAAGGCCGGTGCCCCCCACCACGATCGGCCGCTGGCCTTGGGCGAGAGCGTCGTCGATCTCGGCGTGCGCGAGCTCGGCATACTGGCCGGCGCTAAAGCTCGCGTCGATCGGCAGGAAGGACACGAGCCGGTGCTCGAGCTCGCGTTGCTCGCACTGCGTGGCAACGCCGGTCAGGGTCTCGATACCTTCATAAACCTGTAGCGCGTCGGCTGAGATCGCCACGGGCTGCTCGCCGCGTGCACGCAAGCGTCGCGCAAGCGCTATCGCCACGGCGGTCTTGCCCACGCCGGTTGGTCCGAACAGGGCGATGACATGCGTGCGCGGGGACATTCGCGTAGGCTTGCACCTCATGCAGATCTCTGGCTCCAAGGTGTTGCTGACTGGCGCGACGGGCGGCTTGGGTCATGCGATCGCGCGGGCTCTGTCGGCTAAGGGCGCCCAGCTGATCCTGACTGGACGGCGTGTCGAGGTACTGGAGCCGCTGGCATCCGAGCTCGGTGCGCGGGCGCTCGCGGTGGATCTAAGCGAGCCGGCAGAGGTCGATCGCTTGCTCTCCGAGGCCGGTGAGCTCGACATTCTCGTCGCCAATGCCGCCTTGCCTGGCAGTGGCAGGCTCGACTCCTTCACGCTCGAGCAGATCGACCGCGCCCTCGAGGTGAATCTGCGCGCACCGATCGCCTTGGCACACGCTTTGGTGCCTGAGATGGTGGCGCGCGGGAGCGGCCAGCTCGTGTTCATGTCTTCCCTCTCCGGTAAGGCGGCCACAGCCGGCAGCTCGATCTACAACGCCACCAAGTTCGGTTTGCGCGGCTTCGCCGGGGCGATGCGCGCCGAGCTGCACGGCACAGGCGTTGGTGTCTCGGCGGTCTTCCCCGGTTTCATCCGCGACGCGGGCATGTTCGCCGAGGCGGGCGTCGAGTTGCCGAGGGGCGTGGGCACGCGCAGCCCCGAGGACGTCGCCAAGGCCGTGGTCGAGGCGATCGAGCGCAACCGCGGTGAGGTGGACGTTGCTCCGATCCCACTGCGCTTCGGGTCGGCTTTCGCGGGGCTTGCTCCCGAGCTCTCCGCCGCGATCACGCGCAAGTCCGGTGGCGAGAAGCTTGCTGCCAGCATGGCTGACCGCCAGCATTCGAAGCGTTGAGCTTTCGATGGCTGCCGACCCGTCCGTGAATCCCTGAGGTTTCATGCTCTCCCGAATCAGGGAGAGCATAAGAGGCCTCCTACAGAGTCCTTCGTCCTTCCTTAGGCGCACATTCTCATCGCCTTAGGGTCGGGTTCCAGGATGGTGTGCATAACCGCTACCACCCATCGGAGGTTTCGCCTATGAAACGCACAAGCACGATCCGAGTTGGACTTGTAGTTGGAGCACTCGCCACAGGCGGGGCCGTTGCCGGCATTGCCGGCGCTGCCGCAGCACCGAGTTCCACCACGAGCACGAGCACTACGACGACTACGCCGTCGACGTCCTCGTCGGGTACCACGACGCCATCCACCACGACGCCGAAGACGCAGGCACCCCCGCAGGGCTCGACGGGTCACCCGTGCCCGAACATGGGCAAGTCCGGGTCGGGCTCGAACTCGGAATCGGGCTCGAACTCGGGTTCGGTCTATGAAGGGGCTCCTCCGGCAGGCGCCACCACCCAATAGTCAGTGACAGCCCGCTGTGGGCTGTCTATGGCCCCCTGTTGTGGGCTTATGCGGATAGAGCCTCCCGGGCGGCGGCGAGAGTCCGTCCGGGAGGCGCACCGCCTCTTAGGCGGCTCTGGAGTCTGCCTCTGTCGGCTCTGGTGCCACCGTCAGTGGGGTCTCGGTGCCTTGGATCGGTCTGACCTTGTCGGCACCGATGCCGAGTGCGGCATACACCTTGCGCTCGATCTCCTTGGAGATGTCGGGGTGCTCGTCCAGGTAGGTCTTCGCGTTGCCTCGACCCTGCCCGAGACGCTCGTTGCCGTATGAGAAGAAAGAGCCGGACTTCGTGACGATGCCATGCTCGATCCCCAGATCCACGAGACAGCCCGAGGTGGAGATGCCTCTGCCAAACTCGATGTCGAACTCGGCCTGGCGGAAGGGCGCGGCAAGCTTGTTCTTGACGACCTTCACACGCACCCTGTTGCCGACCGCCTCGGTGCCGTCCTTGAGCGTCTCGATGCGCCTGATGTCAAGACGCTGAGAGGCATAGAACTTCAGCGCCCGCCCGCCTGGCTGGGTCTCGGGAGAGCCGAACATGACTCCCACCTTTTCGCGGATCTGGTTAGTCAGGATGCAGAGGGTGCCCGTCCTGTTCAGGTTGCCGGCGATCTTGCGCATCGCCTGGCTCATCATGCGCGCCTGCGCGCCCACGGTCTGGTCGCCCATCTGGCCCTCGAGCTCCACGCGCGGGGTCAACGCCGCGACAGAGTCGATCGCGACGACGTCCACGGCTCCCGAGCGCACGAGCATGTCGGCGATCTCCAGCGCTTGCTCGCCGTAGTCGGGCTGGGAGACGAGTAGCTCGTCGATGTCCACGCCGATCTCCTTCGCGTACAAGGGGTCCATCGCGTGCTCGGCGTCGATGAACGCGCACACTCCACCCAATCTCTGGGCTTCGGCGAGCACGTGGTAGATGAGCGTGGTCTTGCCGGAGGACTCGGGGCCGAACACCTCGACGATGCGGCCCTTGGGCACACCACCGATGCCGAGCGCGAGATCCAGTGACAGCGCTCCCGTGGGGATCGCGTCCACGCGCACCTGTGCGCCCTCGTCGCCCATGCGCATGACCGAGCCCTTGCCGAACTCGCGCTCGATCTGGCCGAGCGCGCCCTGCAGGGCCGCGTCGCGCGCCTTTGCGGCCTTCTCCTCATCGGTCACGGGCATCGTCTTGCTCCTCCTGTCGAAGTTGGAGCGTCAAAGTTAGAGAGGGCACCGGACGGAACTATGCGAACATGCGTTCGCGTCGGCGTGGATCGTCCAAGAACGGTCCTACGCGCCCGCGTAGGACACCCACTGAGCGAAACACCACTACCCTCTCCGTAAGGGCAGATCAATGGTGTCGCCGTTCAGCCCGCTCGGGCCACGAAACTCTCCTCGCCGGAGAGGGTCTGGCTCGTGGCCGCCGTGATCTCGACCTGCGCCAGCTCGCCCGGAGCGGCAAGACCGGCGAAGTTGACGACCTTGTTGTGTCGCGTGCGGCCGCGCTGGCGCTCGGGGTCGGTGCGCGACTGGCCTTCGACCAGCACCTCCACCGTGCGGCCCACAAAGCGCTGAGCGCGCTCCAGGGCACGCCGTTGCACCACCTCCACCAGCCTTTCCATGCGCTCTACCTTGACCGGGTGGGGCACCACGCCCTCGGTCAGCTCGGCCGCCTCCGTGCCCCTACGGGGCGAGAAGATGAACGTGAAGGCGCTGTCGTAGCCGACTTGCTCGGCCACCTCCAGCGTCTGTGCGAAGTCCTCCTCGCTCTCCCCCGGGAAGCCCACGATGATGTCGGTCGTGAGCGAGACATCGGGCACGTGCTCGCGGATCAAGGCCACGCGGTCGAGATAGCGCTCACGGTCATACGTGCGGCGCATCGCCTTGAGGATGCGGCTCGAGCCCGATTGCAACGGCAGGTGGATGTGCTCGCATACACTTGCGAGCTCGGCGTGCGCGCGGATCACGTCCTCGCGCATGTCCTTGGGATGGGGGCTCGTATAGCGGATGCGCTCGATCCCGTCGATCGCGTCGAGTGCGCGAAGCAGCTCGGCGAAGGTGCGCGAGCGGGCTTTAACACGCGCGCGCGGGTCACCCCCAAAAGAGATACCCACTCCCCCGCTCTCGCCTCGCAGCTCATCGCGCGGCACAAGCAAATCGCGCCCGTAGGAGTTCACGTTCTGGCCAAGCAACGTGACCTCGCGGACACCGTCAGCCGCCATCGCCTCTACCTCGGCCACAAGCTCCTCCAGCGGCCGTGAGACCTCGCGCCCGCGCGTGGAGGGCACGATGCAGTAGGAGCAGCGGCAATTGCAGCCGACGCTGATCTGAAGCCAGCCCTGGAAGGACCGTGCGCGCTTGGCGGGCAGATGACCTGTGAAGCCCTCGAACTCGAAGTAGCCCTGGGCGGTCAGCGAGTCGCTCGTGAGAAACTCGGCGAGCTTGTGCGTCTGTCCCGGTCCGAAGGCCACATCCACGAACGGAAACCGCTCGAAGACCTCGTCCTTGACCGACTGGGCCCAGCAGCCGCCTACGCCCACGATCCGCTCGGGCTGCTCGCGCTTCAGGCGCTTGGCCTCCCCCAGGTGCGCGACGAAGCGGCTATCCGCCGTCTCGCGGATCGAGCACGTGTTGAACAGGATCAGATCGGCCTCCCCACGCTCCGGCGCTTCGCTGTACCCGAGCGACTCCAGCATCCCCTTCATCCGCTCGGAGTCGTGCTCGTTCATCTGACAGCCGAAGGTGGTGAGGTGATAGCGCTTCATGGCTATTGGAAGGGTAGCTGCGGTAGCAAATCTGCGCGTGACCATGCGGCGTCCCACGGCTCGCGTGGTGGCGATCAGATCCTCGTCAGAAGTCGCGAACGTGACACTCCCGCGCAGTTCGGTTGAGAGGATGCTTTCGCTGGTGGTCCAGCGCGCTGCCCGATCGATATAGCGGTCGAGCTCGCGCAGCTAGCGGCGCAGCGTGCGCTCGCTGCATCCAAGCTCGTCGGCGGTATGAGCGAGAGCCTGACCCATGTCCAACATATGCACTCATGTGTCCGGATCGGTTCTTTACCAGCAGCGGATCACCCGATCGCGTATGAAGTCAGCGGTTCGTAGTTGGCTCCCTCGGGCGAAAGCCACGAGCGATACAGGATCAGCTCGTTTGGAGAGAAAGACAGCGCCGGTGTAGGCGGCAGAGTGCGCTCGCGTGGGGCTGTGTTGGTGCGCATGCGGACCACCGTGACGTGAGGTCGGAAATGGCGGTGCTTCGTGGGCCGACCTGGTTGTCTCGGCGTAGTGGTCGGGCCTGACTCGCCGAGCTCCGCATATGCGGCTACGACCGACCTCTGCAGGCGCGCAAGCCACCCCTGCTCGTCGTGCAACTCAACCGCCAGGGCGCGCGGGCGGCGCAAGGGCAGCCACAGCGGTGCTCCGAGCGACAGGTCGCCGGCCGGGCCGGCGCACGCGGCGAGCTGTGCCGCGATCGCGTCGATCTCCTCGGTCGGACGGTTGCCGAGAAAGTACAGCGTCACATGCAGCAGCTCCGCGTCCAGTACGCGCGGTGGTGCTCCAGAGCGGCGGCTCATCTCACGCGCGGCCATACGCGCCCACGCGGCCAGCTGCTCGCGCACGTCTCCCGGTGGGTCTACCGCGACGAACAGGCGCGCTGTGGGTGCACGGTGCACCCTCTCAGCGTAGGCGCGTCAGGCTGTGACGGTCTGCTGAGCGATCGCCCCGTGGATCTCCCAGCCTCGCGTGGTGAGCGTCCACGCGTTCGGCTCGCCGCGGGCGGAGGCGGCGGTGGTGTTCTCGATCAGGCCGAGGTTGTGCAGGCGCGCCAGCAGCTTTGAGATCTGGCCCTGGTCGGGGATACCTGCGCGGGCGCCGACGGCGCGGTTTGATGAGCCTGGCTGCTCGGCGACCGCCATCAGCGTGCGGACAGTTCTGTAGGTAAGGCGCATCTCCAGGTCGCGCAAGGGGTCCCGGCGCGCGGGCAGCGGTTCGACCCGGCGCTTCGGCTCCGGGCGTTTCAGCTCCTTGCGGGCGGTTGCGGGCCCCAGGTAGGGCAGAACGATCATGCCCATCAGAGGGCCGATCAGGTCGAGGAGGTCGCCTGGGTCCTCTTCCGCAAGTCGCGTGTGCAGGACCGAGAGGACGCCGCCGACGATTCCCTGGGCTGTGAGGGGAGGCGGATCGGCGCCGGCCTTTGCTTCAGTGCGTCCTCGATCGACGATCGGGATGATCTGCTGGATCGTGTTGTGGCGCTGCTCACGCGCCCCCGGTCCAGCCGCCGCGCTCTCTACGATCAACAGGCGCCCCGCGGCGAGGTCTGTCGCCACGAACTCAACGAACGCCGTCAGCGCTGCGCGTGTCTTGGACCGCCAGGTCCCGGGTTGCTCGAAGGCGGGCACGACCACTGCTGCGGCGCGCGCAAGCGCCTCCTCGAACGCCGCGAGGAAGCAGTCTTCGCGGTCCTCGAAGACTTCGTAGAACGTGCGGCGCGAGACTCCGGAGCGCCCCACCACATGTGCCACCGCGACGTTCGCCACCCCCCGCTCTGCGCATTCCTGGAGCATCGCGGCGAGCATCCTGGCGCGCTGAATGTCAGCTATGTGCTTGCGGCCCAGGCGACTGAGACCGTTCGAGGGCGCTCCCGGCGACTCTGTCCTCACAAGAGCGCGCTGCCGGTTGCCCGCCATGTCACTTCTTCTTCCCGTGTCGCTGGGCGGTCTTTTTGTGTCTCGTCCTGGTCTTCTTCTTGGCCTTGCTGCAGCCGGTGACCGTCATTGTCGTGGACTGGTGGACGACGGCGCCGTTCTGGGCGGTGAATTCGGTCGGCATCTTGAGTTTCGCCTTGCACAGGTCGCCGTTGGCGGCCAGGGCCGAGAACTTGCCCTGGGGCAAGGTCAATTCGAAGCTGCCGACCGGCTGGTCGGGCACGGTCTTGAATGTGCTGCTCGTGATGCCGGCTTTGTTGATGAACGTGGAGCCAACGAGATCAATCGTCACGCCATATCCCTGCAGGACGATGACGAGGTCCGGGAACGCTTCGCCGCCGTGGCTCACGAAATAGGCTGGGCCTTCCAGCGGAACGGGGATCAATGGTGTGATCGCCTTCGCGTGCCCGACGATCGAAGCGGCGGGGCAGCCCGCCGGGTTTGTGTCGAACTGCACGGCGGTGCAAGCCTTCTGCAAGGTCGTCAGCCTGGACGGGAGCTGCTTTGGCAGGTCGACCTTGACTTTGGCGATGTTCGCCTGCGCGCCGGCCGGATAGGAGAGCTTGACGTGAAGGCTCGCGCCCCTCGTCCTGGACGTCCTGCCTGAGGTTGAGACCTTGAATATTGGCTTGAACGCAAGCGCTTGACAGTTCGAAGCCTGGAAGGGCGAGGTGACTGTCCTTGCCTGCCCGCGGTCGCTGGTGAGCGTGCTGGCGATGGCCAGTGGGTTGCAGCTGGTGGGGTTGAGCGTGAATTTCGCCCGGTCGATGTAAACCCTGATGTCGCGAACGTGGGTGACGATCCCGTCGATGATCGTCGGGATCGGTTCAGAGGACGAAGGGTCCACACTGACCTTTGCCGTATACGGATCGATCGTCAAGCCGAAGCGCAGCACGACGGTGCCGAGGTCGAACGGGCCGACGACGGCCGATGTGACGCTCACGATCGAGAACGGCGCGCCGTGGAATGGGCCTGCCAGGTAGATCTTGCCCGGCACGTAGGCCAGCACGGCGCCGACCCCAGTGCCAACGAGGGTGTGCCCGATCTGGGCTGCAGTGGGACACGAGGGTCCTTCTTCCTCCTGCACACCGGTCTTGTGCCTGGCCGCTTCTATAGCTTCCTCGGGACAGAACGGGATGCCTGAAAGGTCTCCCGTGAGGCCCTCGGGGAGATCTGTCGAGAAGCCTGAGATCTCCTGCTCGGCGTCGGTACGGGTGAGGTGCAGGTAGAACGGGCTGAACGAGCCGGCGTTGTTGTTCAGCGAGCCCGCTTGGATCGTCGGGTCGAACGGCGGGATGCCGTCCGAGGGGCATGCTCCCCCGTCATAGCCCTTCGTGATCGTAAACGACGAGGTGTCGGTGAGGGCCGTCATCGGCTCAGACCATGGTGAGAGTTCCGCTCGCGTCGTATACGTTCCACACGCCGGCGGACTGATCAGCGGCGCCTGCTGGCCTTCGCGAAAGTGAAAGTTGAAATGATCGAACGGCAGCTGAGGATTGTTTTCAAAGCTCGTGACCAGCTGACCCGTCACCGGGTTGGGAGTCACCCTCCCAGCAAGCTTTACCAAGATTCCCGTCTCGGGATTCTTAGCGATGATGTAAATCGCGACAAGCGACCCATCTGGGTGACCCGGTTCGCTGAAGGGGTTCTCGTGCGGCTGCGCGATGAACAGTGAGCCGTGGATGGCCGTCCCTAGCAAGGGCGTTTCGATCGTGACGGTTCCCAGCTTCGAATCGTTTGGGCAACCGGCTCCCGGCACCGAGGTCAACGACTCGCTGGCAAAGTCAGCAGGGGTACAGCCACCCAAGCCGACGCCGGCGGATGGATTGATGGTGAACCCTTCGGGTAGCGTGACGACGGCCTTGTTGAGCTGGGATTGTGCCAGCCCTTCTGGGCTGGTCAAGCCTTCGTCATGGAAGTTGATATTCACATTGAGTCCACTCGGTGCGGATGCACGGTCGGTCGTTGGTTCGGCTTCAATCGTGGGACTGAAGGAAAGCCGATTACAACCATCGAGCGAGGGCATTGCTGGATCTGCAGGAGCAGATGAGAAGAGACCGGGCTGTGCCCAGGAATCGAGTTCTGTAGAGCTTTGAAGAGGGCTGGCGGTACAGGATGTGGGCAACGTGAGCAGCGACTGCGGGTGCTTGTCTTCGAGCTTCGTGCAGGGCAGCGGCGAGGACAGGCCCCGCGCGGCCAGGAGGCAACCCCATCCGCGAGCGTTGTCGTGGTGAGGGTCGCTGGGCACGCCCCAGAAGGTGACTTCGCTCGACAGGAACGAGGCGGTCTGGGTGGTGTTCAGCGAACTGATCGTGATGCCGTAGTCTTCGCCATCATTGCTGCGAACCGACGGGTCGAGCAGTACCGGGGTATCCGCTTCTCCGATGAAGAATCCAAAACGCGCGGGCTCACCAAAGCTTGGTTCGAGGTTGAAGACGGGAACGATGAACTTCAGCCGGCCAATTTGCGGTTCTTGAACAGTAACCGTCGCAACCCCTACGGCCGTCTGAGCTGGACACGCGTTTATCAGTTCGCTTCCACCCTGGGTAAGTGTGAGGAACTGCACCAACGTGCAACGCGCAAACGGCGTAGGGTTGCCAACCAGGCCGGGTGGTAGCCTGACGTTGATGTTCTTGGCCAGCGTCACTGGAGCAGGCACCTCGACACCCCTCCTCAATTCGAGGTCCTGGTTCAGGATCAGGGTGCTCGTCAGCTGAAAAGGATGCGAGCCTGACTGAGAGTCGGGCATGCCGCCTTCTTCTTCAGGAGTCAATTCGTTGTCCTGCAGGCCGAACGGAGTTGGTTCTTCGCTCACTGTAATAGGGTGGGTGAGCGAAGCGCTGCGGGCTTCACCTCCGGTTAGGCTCAGGCCAACCGGTTCGCCCGAAGCCGCGCTTTCGTTGATCTTGACATCGATGTCGACCTCGATCTGACTGTATGGCGGCAGCGTGCCCGTGAACGTGCAGGTGAGCGTTTTGAGTGTGCAGCTGACCGGTCCGCGTCCGTCGCCGCCGTGACCGGATTCAGCCGATATGGACACTGCGTGCAAGCCGGCCGGCAGAACGGCGACGAGCGTCACCGGAGAGGTCTTTTCACCATCGACAGCTCCGTCACCGAGGTTGGAAGCAGTTAGGAAGATGCGCCCCTCGGACCCGGATTGCAAATACGTGGGACTCGAGCCGGCGGCCAAGTGCCACCACGGCTCCGCGGCGAACGCCGGGGACGGGCCGAGCAGCGCCGTCAGCGAAGCGAGAGCGAGCGACACCGTCGTTGCAACGATTGCGCGCATCATTTGGTCCTCCGTTTGATATTCGCCGGGCTTTTCACAGACCCATATCTCTTTCTTGCCCGTGTCCTGCAGGCGGTGCGCTCCTTCTTTGGCTTCCTCGTGCAGGCCTTCAGGGCGTTGGCGAGCCGTCGGGATCTGATCAGCGACTTTGCCTTTGCACTCGTGCGAACAGGGATCGCCGTCGAGGAGTTGCCCGAACCGTGGAAGGTCAGGGATCCGGGAGTTGGATCGCTGGGAGCTGCGACCGGGCTCTGGCAAGCATCGCCTTCACAGGCGGGCGGAGGCGGGGGTGGAGGCGGGAAGCACGGGACGGACGTGCTGCACTGATGAGCGTCATAGACATCCAGAGAGGAATCCGGGTCCTGAGAGGAAAGCTTCGCCGCGGTGAGGAAGAACACGTCGGCGCCGCTTTCGCTCGCGTCGAGAAACGCCGATTCTTCGGGCGAGGTCCCGGAGGAGATGAGACTCACGCAGCCATTCGAGGCTCGGCCGAAGACGACGCTTTCCGCCGAGCAGTCGCCGACGCCCGGGGGCTCATATTGGTAGACGTCCTCTGCGCCGTTTGTGTCTTGAGGGACAAGCTCGTCTGAGCTGTTGAAGAACAGACGGCCGCTGTCGGAGAGGTAGCGCGACTGGTAGTAGGGTGACGTCCAAGTGGGGATGTTGGCGGCCAGCCACTGGGATTCCCGCCAGACGCTTGAGCCCCCACCTACCAGTCCGGCGCCGTTGGAGATTTCCAGATGCCTGTATTCGACCCCGTGCGGACGGGCCCCGGTCGGATCGCAGGAGGCGCAGGCGAGTACGCCCTCATCGCCGCTGGGGGCACGGTAGAGGAAGACCTCCTGGTCGGGCATGCCGCTGACGGCGTCGCGATTGTCGTAGCCGGTGAGCGAGCGCTGCGACATGAAAGCGAGCCAACCTCCATCGGGCGAGACGCGCGCGGTCAGGAGCATGAGGTTGGGCTGACCGTCGCCCCAGTCTGGCGAGTCTTCGGCGGATAGCGTGGCGATGAAGACGGTCGAGCCATCCCGCGAGAGGTAGAGGTTGGGCTGGCCTGGTTCGGCCTTATCGCCCTGAGCATTCTCCTGCCCTGCGGTGAGCGCGCTGTCGGCGACGAAATAGACCGAAGAGCCGTCTTCGGAGGCGCCGATCACACCCAGCACGCCAGTGGCGAGCGGCACAGAAGCTTCGCTTTCAAGCGAGAACTCGGACAGCTGCCCACCCGCAAGCACGAACACCCGCGAGCCATCCACGCTGGCTGTCTGAAATGCGCCGCCGGGCACGGCGGCGGTTCTCGCCTGCGGAGTGCCGATGCCCTCACGAGCGTAGAGAACGCCACCGTTGGTGAAGTAGACACGGGAGCCATCGGCGGAGACCGCATTTCTCACAATGGTAGGTGTGATAACGCTGCCCACTCCACTCGAGCCCCCTCCTGGGCTGCTTCCCGGTTCAGCCGGGTTGCCGCCGGGAAGGATGCTGACGAGCTGCAGCCGGCCGCCAGACCACTCGTAGAGTCCCCCTTCGTCACCTGGGGTGGAAGTCAGGCCCGCGAGAGAGTAGAGCACCAGGTGGCGGAGGTCCGGAGTGCCAGCAAGCAGCTGCGGCCCACACAGGGGTTCGGGAGGACACTTCACCCCCTTGATCACGTTGACCCCGAATTCGACGCCTGGCCGTACGTTTTCAAAGCCGGGGGCGTCTGTGACAAGCGGGCGGTAGCACGCACTCGAGCAGAAGGCGCCCGAGTCGCCGTGGGCATAGTCGCTGCGCAGGTATGGACCCTGTTCGGAGGCTTCTTCGGAAAGCGACGGATTGAAAGCGCCAAAGGGTTGCACGAGACCGAGCGAGAGATCGCTTGAAAACGTCCTGTACTCATCCACGCTGGTGGTGGCACCGGTGCTTTCGTTGTGTGGGATGGCGATATCGCGCGAGGCCCACCCATTCGCGTCGCGGGCGGAGAGCACCTGCGTAAAGTTCGAGTTGCCAGCCGGTTCGGCTTCCGTTGGCGCGGTCGTCAGATACGCCATGGCGCCGCCGGACGCCGCGGCCTCGGTGCCGGGCGCCAGGCCGAAGATCGGCAGGATCCCGGCACCGTGCTTGTCCGGTGGGGAGACTAGCTCCCAATCGCGACCGTCGGGCAGCACGAGCGAACCGCCAGCGCCCTGGGTAGTGAAGGAGTGAGTAGGCCCGGCGATGCCGTCGACCGGGGCAACGGAGTCGAGCGCGACAACCCGGTAGCGGTAGCCGCTATTGGGTGCAAGTCCCTGAAGGCGCTGGATGACTTCGATGCCTTCTTCCCCCGCGCCGATCCTGCCATCGGGCTGAGGGGTGCTGTTTGCTGGTTGGGGGCCGGAGAAGCTGTCGCCGTTTTCCCGATAGGCCACTTCCGAGATGTATTCGAAGCGGTAGGTGGCGGTTTCGCCGAGCGGATCGATCTGGGCACCGAGCGTCGCCGAGGTCGCGGTGACGTCAAGGACGTAGCTGGACTCGATCCGCAGTGGAGGCAGGGTGGTGAAGGCGTCGGTTTCGCCTGTCGCTGTGCCTTCGGAATTGGTTGCGATGACACGAAAGCGGTAGGCGGTTTCGACTTCAAGGCCGGTGACGGTGGCGCTGATCCGGTCGTCGCTGAAGTCTTCGCCTATCGAGGCCGACTCGGGCGTTGCAAGCGTGCCCGAGCCAAACGTTTCCCCGTCTTGCTTGAACTGGGCTTCGCTTATATACTGGATGTGGAAGGTGGTCGCCTTCCCCTCTGGGACGATCGTGGCTTCGATCGTGGCCGCGGTCTTGTGGACTTCGCTGGTGTGGGTGCCACCGGGTTGCGCGATTGGGCCGGCCGGAGGCAGCGTAAACACCTGTGCGGCGCTGTCCTCGCAGCATTCGCTGCTGACGCCGTAGAGAACTTTGGCGGTGTCGCCGAAGGCTATGGCACCACCTCCTGGAGCGCCGAGGACTTCACCGGCGCCAAAGACCTCGGTCTGCAGGCCGCTGGCGGCTTCGTACTCGAGAAAGCGATAGGGGCTCGTGCTGTCTCCGACGAAGAGGTCGCCCGAGCCGTCGAGAGCAAGAGTCAACGGTCGCCCCGTTGCGTCGAGGACAGGGTAGGCGGGGATAGGCGCACCATCCGGTGCAAACTTGCGGACTCCCGCGATCAGGGCACTCTTTACGAACAAATCGCCGGATGGATCGACGGCGAGCGACTGGATTTCGCCGTCGCCAGCGAGTTCGGCTTCGGACATGAAGGCGCCCGTGGAGCTGAACTCCTCGAGGCGGTCGATATCACCGACCCAAACGTCGCCCAAAGAATCTACAGAGACGGGATTGCCGAACGGGTTGCTGAGCTCGCCCGGACCGCTGCCGGGCGTGCCTGCGCCGCAGGTGTCTCCGCTTTCTATTTGCGCCTTGGTGCAAACGTCTTCGCCTGTGGTCTTGTTGACGTCGCCGCCGAAGATGAGAAGCAAATCGCCGCTGGGACTGAACTTCTCGACGCGATGCTGGAAGACATCGGAAACATAGATGTCGCCTGACGACGCCCCGGCCGAATTGTCGACCGTTACGGATCTAGGCCGGATCTGGCCAGCATCGGGTCCCTGGACGCCTTCCCGGCAGGCGACGGTGCATGTCTGCAGTTCTTCGGCACCGTTGAGTACGCCGAAACCAAAGGCGAGCAGAAAGCGGCCGGAGGAATCGAACTCGTCGATCCGATGATTGCTTTCATCTGCGATGTAGACGGTGCCGAAAAGTTGGTCCACAGCCACGCCGACCGGGTTGTCGACTTCCCCAGACCCTTCGCCGGCCCCAGCGAAGGTGGTGGCGGCGGAAGCGACCGTGGTCATGGCGAGGAGGCCCGCGATGACCAATGCCAGTACGAGGCATGAGATGCAATGCCTGCTCGACAAGAGGTCAATTCGCTTGATGTGCTCATTGCGGGTACCGCCCACAAGTGCGACTCGACTGCGCTCGTTGCGAAGCGCACCGAGCCTCGCGAAGAAGCCAGCCGTCGCGGGCGACTTCGGCGTGCTGTGTTCACTTCGCTTCACGTGGTGCCTTTCTTGTCAGTGCTGCGTTGTGGTGAACCTGAGATTGGGAGGACCGCTTGCGCCGTCAGACATGCCCGATGGCGCGTGGGCTCCCGGAGCGTCCTACGGACCGCTGACAACCCACTCGCCTCGGCCGGACGCGCCTTCGATGGGAACATTCGTTTCCATGAGCAATCCGTTCTTACCGGCGCCGGCGGAGAAGTCTTCGGCGCTGGAGGTGAGGATGCTCTTGAATTCCATGCCCGACACCGCTCCCCAAATGCACACGTTGCCTGGTTCAGCTTCGGGTTTTTCCGCACTGCCCGCACATCCCTGCGGCGTTCCTTCTCCGAGTCCGATCAGATGGACGTGGGCAGCATCCACGCTGGCGGAGAGCGGGATCGTAAAGGAGATCGGGATCTGGACTTCCTGGTTGGGTTTCGTGGTCGCGTTGAGGCCCCACACACCTGTCTCGGATTCTCCGTGCGGTAGTGTCCCGCCAACGGTCCACGGCGAGCCTTCTTTACCCGTTTTACCTTCTTTACCGGTTGCGCCGGCTGGGCCGGCTGGGCCGGCTGGGCCGGTTTCGCCCCTGGTGCCCGCCGGGCCGGCGAGACCGGCAGGCCCTTGAGGACCGACAGTACCCGTGGCGCCGGCCGGACCTGATGCTCCATTCTTTCCATTGGCGCCCTTCAGTGACTTGAGCACCTTCGGGCTGATCTGCTTGGTCGAGGTGATCACGAATTTGCTCGCGGCATACGCGCCGCCGCTCATCGCGAACACCAAGGCAAACGTCATCGCGACGTTCGCAAAGGTCAGGCGCCTACGCAAAGCTGAGAACATCTAGATCCCCTCCCATTGGGCTCGAAACACAGGAAGCCGCCACGGGCATACGACCCGCGGCGGCAGAAGGACGAAAAGCCGAAAGCACGCTCACGGCGTACGAGTGCCCTTTCGAGCACGAGCAACCGAGCCGACCTCGCCGGCCGCTCAGAACTGGATTCCGGCTTGGGCCTAGCTGAGAGTCGGCCCGGCCAGAGAGAGAGAGAGAGAGAGAGACGCGTCAGCGACGCTGACGCGTCCTATTACGCCAGCTCCGCGAAGACGCGGACTCTCAAGCACGTTTATCCCCAAAGAATGCACGCGAAAAACAACTCCCTCTCAAATACGACCCGGTCCCTCTCCCAAGGGCCCTGCTGAAACCGGTTAGTGTCAGACCACAGGGTCCAACCCCGACCCGATCTTATGTTGCCCGAATGGACTGGTTTCACCCATCTCGGGGTGCCTGTATGCCTCAAAGGCATCAAGGCATGGCTACGTTATACCCGAGAGCGGATCTCTTGTCAAGCCCCTCCGTAAAAACCTCTGTTTACCCAAGGGTCATGTCTTGTGCGTCAGCTCGCGCGTGCCGCTTCTTCGGCGCTCAGCAGACGCCGAATCAGGTGCATCGCCACCAGCGCCGCCCGTTCGCGCACGTCGGCCCTGCCACCGGGCAGGTGCACCGAGCGCGTCAAGTGCTCGCCCTCGGGTGCTTCGACGCTGAGCCAGACGAGACCCACGGGCTTCTCCTCGCTGCCGCCGCCGGGACCCGCGACGCCGGTCAGGCCCACTCCCACATCGGCGCCGAGCTGTGTCCGTGCGCCCAGGGCAAGCGCCTTTGCCACCTCTTCGGAGACGGCCCCGTGCTGTTCGATCTGCTCGCGGCGGACACCGACCTGCGTCACCTTGACTTCGTTCGAGTAGGCGACAACACCACCGAGCACATACTCCGAAGCTCCCGGTGGGTTTGTCAGGCGCGCGGCAAGCAACCCACCCGTACACGACTCCGCGACGGCGATCGTGCGCTTGGGCCTACCCCCACCCCCCCTGAGCAGTGCTGCTACCTGGTCATCGATGGTCGTGCCGTCGGTCGAGTAGAGCGTGTCGGCGTGACGCTTGGCGACGATCGCGGCAAAGGCCTCATACGCCGCCTGCGTATTGGGCTCATAGCGCGTCACGATCTCGATCTCACCGCCGCGCAGGCATGTCGTGATCTCCAGCTTGTCCAAATCGACGCCCTCGCGCTCGGCGTGGCGCAGCGTCTCGGCGATCTCCGACTCGGGGATCCCGAACAGACGCAGCATGCCTTGGCGGTAGTCCCGCGAACCGGCTACCGCGCCGCGCCATGCCTCGGTGGCAACCGCCTGCTTCCACATCGGTTGCAGCTCGCGCGGCGGCCCGGGCAGTACGACCACGGTGGGTCCTTCATGGCCCTCCGCCGGCGGCACGACCAGGCCCGGCGCGGTGCCGACCGGCTCGAGGATGCTCGCCCCTCGCGGAATCGTGGCCTGCTTGCGGTTGCCGTGGGCGATCGCCTCGCGGTCGAGATTGGGGTAGCGCGCAGCCAGCGGACGCAGGATCTCTGCGATGCGCCCCTCCAATGCCCCGTCGAGCACCATCTCGCGACCTTGGAAGGCCCCGACCACCTCGGCGGTCAGGTCATCCGCGGTTGGGCCGAGGCCGCCGCTCGTCAAGACCACATCGATGCGTTGCCCGGCCATGAACTCGAGCGCAGCCTGCATGTCGGCCTGCCGGTCGCCCACGATCGCAATGTGGGCCAGATCGACGCCCTCCTCGAGCAAGCGGTCGGCCAGCCAGGGGCCGTTGCGGTCGCGCACACGCCCGGTTAGGACCTCGGTGCCGGTGACCACGATGCCGGCCCGCGGAGCATCGCGCTTCATTCGCACTTGGGCTGCTGGTTGGCGGCGAGCGTATGCCGCCCGCTGCTCGTGATCGAGTAGGCGATTGGCTTGCTCGACGCGGGCACGCTCTGCGCTTTACCGTCCACGTACATCGTCACCGCGTTGTTGCCGAGCAACAGCTCGAAGCGCGTCGAGTGGTAAGCGCGCGGCGTATATGAGCCTGGTTCGAGCGTGAGCCCCGGGATGCGCTTGGCGCCGGCAGCGTCGATAAGGCAGACATACACCGCGGCCGAAGGATGCAGCGACAGGCTAACGAGCCCGATTGTGCGATTAGTGGAGGCGCCGGAGTGGGTGGTGTGGTGAGTTCTGTGGTGCCGGTTGTGTCCTTGGGTGCTCGCCGATCCAGCCTGGGTCGTCGGTGAGCCCCCACCTTTTTTATTTGTAAGCAGACCTACGATCAGCAGCACGATCACTACGCCCACTACGACCAGCGCGATCGCATAGCCGCGTGAAGGGCCCGGTCCGCCGCCGCTGGGACGCGGTCGTGCGCTGCGCCGCGGGCTCATAACCGGCTGATGCTCAAACTCGCTTGGCTGCTCATATTGACGGCGGTATTCGTCGACCAGTGCCTTGTCGTCCAAGCCCAGCGCTTGAGCGTAGGTACGCAAGAAACTACGCACGAACGTCGGTCCCGGCAAAAGGTCCCACTCCTCGTTCTCCAAGGCCCGCAGATACTTGGCGCGGATCTTCGTCTGGGCCTCGATCTCGGACACGTCAATGCGAGCACGCATGCGCGCTTCTCGCAGGGTCGCTCCGATTTCCGCCATATCAGCGCAACAGGCTAGTGGCTCCAGCCCAAATAGGCGTGTTCCGACCGGCACATGTGCCGGTCGGCCGGACGGTGCATGCACCGTCCGGAACGGCGCCGCATGCGGCGCCGTTTTCCCGAAATTGGCGATTGGTCACAGCTCAACCGGGTATCGAGGTCTCGCTTGGAGTCTCCGCGCCGCCGGAATCGCCCAGCATCGCGAGCACCCGGGGCACGTCGCTCTCGCCGATCAAGACCTGACGCGGCTTCGATCCCTCATAGCCGGAGATCACGCCGCGGCGCTCGAGCATGTCGATCAAGCGGCCCGCGCGCGTGTAGCCCAGGCGAACCGTCGCTGGAGCATCGAGGTGGAGGCGGTCTGCATTTCCGCAACGAGGCGGATCGCGTCGCTCAACAAGGGATCCTCGTCGGGGTCGAACTCGTCCTCTGAGCTCTTCTCGGGCTCGGCCGGCTCGACCTCCTCCAAGAGCTCCTCGCGCAGCTCGGGCTCGCCCTGCTTGCGCCACATGTCGGTCAGCTTCGCGATCTGGGACTCGTCGATGTAGGCACCTTGGATGCGCTGCAGGCGCGAGGACCCGACCGGGCTGAACAGCATGTCGCCCTGGCCGAGCAGCGACTCGGCGCCGTTCTGGTCGAGGATCACCCTCGAGTCGGTCTGGCTGGAGACCGAGAAGGCGATCCGCGAAGGCACATTGGCCTTGATCATGCCCGTGATCACGTCCACCCTGGGGCTCTGCGTGGCGAGCACCAGGTGGATGCCCACCGCGCGCGCCTTCTGGGCGAGGCGGATGATCGAATCCTCGACGTCGGCGGGCGCGACCATCATCAGGTCCGCGAGCTCGTCGATCACGCACAGGATGTAAGGCAGGGGCGCTTCGTTTCTCAGCTCGCGCGCCTTGTTGAGCTCCACCAGGCTGCGCGTGCGCGCCAGGGACATGATCCCGTAGCGCTGCTCCATCTCCCTGACCAGGTTCTGCAGCGCGTTGGCCGCCATGCGCGGGCTCGTGATCACCGGCGTGAGCAGGTGCGGGATCGACTCGTAGTGGTTGAGCTCCACCTGCTTTGGGTCCACCAGGACGAGGCGCAGCTCGTGCGGTGTGGCCCGCAGGAGCACGCTGCACAGCATCGCGTTGATCGCGCCCGACTTGCCCGCACCGGTTGTGCCTGCCACGAGCAGGTGGGGCATCTTCGCGAGATCCGCCCCGATTGCCTTGCCGGCCACGTCCTTGCCGAGCCATACCGTCAGCGGCGACCAGTCCTTCGGCGGCTCCTGGAAGACGTCGCCCAACCTGACCATGCGCCGCTTGGCGTTGGGCACCTCCACCCCCACGGCCTGCTTGCCGGGGATCGGCGCCAGGATCCTGATGTCGGTTGCCGCCAAGGCATAGGCCAAGTCATCCTTGAGCTGGGCCACCTTGCCGACCTTCGTGCCCGGAGCGAGGCGCAGCTCGTAGCGGGTGATGTGCGGTCCGGCCACGGTCCCGATCACCTTGGCCTGCACGCCGAAGTGCCCCAAGGCTTCGATCAGGCTGGTCGCGGTGCGCTCCTGGCCGGCGGTGTCCGGGCGCGCTTGCTCGGCGGTCGAGCGCGTCAGGATGCGCTCCGCCCCGGGCAGCTCCCACACGAAGTCGGGGTCGTCGGTCACCACGTCGCGCAGGCGGCCTTGCGGAGTGAGCGACGACTCCTCGATCGGCTCCCCCGCCGGATCGCCTTCGTCGGGCGTGTCTGACTCGCCGGCCGCGGGGTCCTCCTGTGCGCGCAGATCGACAGCGGAGAAGGTGCCCGTCTCGGCGTCCGTGTCGTGCTCTTGCTCGGCTTCGGTCTCGACCGGCTCCTCCTGCTCGTCGGCCCAAGGGTCGAGTGTGGGTGGCAGGCCATCGACCGACGGAGCCTCCACATGAGTAGCCCTCACGATCAGCTCCTCAGGTGCCGGCTCCGGGGGTTGCACTCCTCCCCCATCTGTTCCCCGCGCGCGCTGGGAGCGCTCGTCCTGGATGCCTTGGGTCACGCGCTCGAGGGCACTTGCGCGCGCGCGGATCACACGACTGGTGTCCACCAAGCCATTCCCGGTGGCGCGCAGCACAGCCGCCAGCGAGGCGCCCGTCAACAGCACCACGCCGACCGCCAGCAAGAACAGGATCAGGATGTCCACCCCTGCGCTCTGCACCAGCCGGTGCGCAGCCCAATAGAGACCTTGGCCCATGATGCCGCCGTGAGCTCGTAGGAAGGCCGAGTGCCACTGCGCGGAGGGAGAGCTGTGAGCGGGCGTGCCGCTGCTCATTCCAAGCGAGCCCGCCGCGAGCGCGAGCGTGACGGCGGCAAAGACGCAAAGGCCGCCCGTGCGCAGAGGCCGGCGTGTGGGAATCAACTGGTCCAACAGCAGGGCGCCGCCGCCGACCACGAGCGCGATCGGTGCCAGCACCCTCGCTTCGCCGATGCACCAGCCGAGCGCGGTGGCCAGGCCGTGGCCCAGCTTGCCTCCGTCTCCGTGTCCATAGAGCACGACGGCCATGAACACGCCGACTGCCACCAGGCCAAGGCCGAGCACGTCGCGTTGGCTCTGGCTCAGCACCGGCCACTGCAGCGCCAGGCCGTCGAGCAGCCCCTTCGATCCGCGTCCTCTCCCCCGCCGTGAGCGCGAGCGGGCGCTCGCGGAGCTCCGCCGTCGAGCCGCCTGCTTGCGTGCGGGCCGGCGCTTGGGGCTCTTGCGGGTTACGGGCATCAGGCCGGGCTTCGACGCCGATCGCTGGGACCCTCCCTGCAAGGACCCAACAAGCCCGCTTTTCTGAGCCGAGACCCTTACCATCGCTTAAGTGCACCTCGATACACAGTGGCTGACATGAGCGAATTCACCCGTGCCCCACGCGTGCTCGTGGTAGAGGACGACGAGGACATCGCCCAAGCCTTGCAGCGCTCCTTGCGCATGGAGGGCTATGAGGTGCGCTCCGCCGCCGACGGCAGCGCCGCACTCGAGCACGGACGCTCATTTGCTCCCGATCTCGTGATCCTCGACCTCGGCCTACCCGAGCTCGACGGGATCGAGGTCGCCAAGCGCCTGCGCAACGACGACGACGTGCCGATTCTGATTCTCACCGCCCGCGATGCCCTGGACTCGCGCGTGGAGGGGCTCGACGCCGGCGCCGACGACTACCTGGTCAAGCCCTTCGAGCGCCAGGAGCTGCTCGCCCGCATGCGTGCCCTCTTGCGGCGCCGGCCCCCGCGTGGCTCGGCGCCCCTGCGCGTGGGCGACCTCTCCTTGAACGTGGACACGCATGAGATCTCTCGCGCAGAGCGTCCGATCGAGCTGACCCAGCGCGAGTTCGAGCTGCTCGAGTACCTGATGCGCAACGAGCGCATCGTCATCTCCCGCCAGCGCCTGCTCGACGAGGTATGGGGCTATGACCCCTTCTCCACCACCAACACGATCGAGGTGTTCGTCTCCAACCTGCGTCGCAAGCTGGAGGCCGAGGGCGAGCCACGCTTGCTACACACGATCCGCGGAGCCGGCTACGTTCTCCGCGCCTGACCGCCTCCTGACACGGCGCCGGACGCCACGTGCCGTCTTGGACGTACTACCCGGTACGCCCTTCGACGTCCCGCGTCGTCCAGCTTGGTCATGAGACGGTCAGGATCGCTGACCAAGCTCGTCGACCGGATCTCGGCCAGGTTCGACCGCCTGCCGATCCGCACGCGCCTGGCCGGCGTCTCGGCGCTGCTCACGTTCACGATTCTGTGCGCCTTCGCGATCGTCGTCGGCTCGCTGACGGTGCATCGCATCAGGACCAACTTCGATCGCGAAGTGGCTGTCGCGGGCGACAACCTGGCCGGGCTGTTGCAGGTGGAAGTGACCGGCAGCTACATCGAAGGCTTCAAGCTGAAGATCGTCAACCCGCCGAACCTCGACAGGTTCGCCGGCTCCGAGGACGCCGTCGTGCGGATTCTCAGCGACGCGGGCAATGTGCTCGCCAGTACCAGGGGGGCGCCCTCGAGCCTGGGGCTGTCCACCGAAGCAAACGTCGGCGGCTATCGCGTGCACACCAGGCCGGTTGCCCTGGGCGGACCGGTCGGGGGCAGCGTGATCGTCCAATACGGCCGGCGCCTGTCAGATCTGGACGAGACGATAGAGCGCGTCGAGCTGCTCCTGCTGTTGGGCGTTCTGGCGGGGACAGCGCTCGCCCTCCTGGCGGGCATCGCGATCGCGCGCCGCGCGATGGCTCCGATTGCCGAGCTCACGAGCACCGCCGAGGAGATCGCACGCACGCGCGACCCCAGCCGCAGCGTGCCCGAGCCCTCAGCCGACGACGAGGTCGCACAACTCGCACGCACGCTCGGCGGGATGCTCCGCGAGCTCGATGCCGCCCACGCCGAGACCGAGGCGACTTTGGCCCGTCAGCGCCAGTTCGTCGCCGACGCCTCACACGAGCTGCGCACCCCGCTCACGAGCGTGCTCGCCAACCTCGAGCTGCTCGCCGAGTCCTTGCACGGCGAGGAGGCCGACGCGGCGCGCTCGGCCCTGCGCTCCTCCCAGCGCATGCGCCGTCTCGTCGCCGACCTCCTGCTGCTGGCTCGCACGGACGTCGGACGCGTCGTGAAGCGGGAGCCGTGCGACCTCGGCCAGATCGTCGTCGAGGCCGCGGCCGAGCTGGGGCCGGTCAGCGCCGCGCACGAGATATCCCTGGATATCCACGCCGCGGTCGTGGATGCCTCGCGCGATGAGCTCCACCGGCTCGCCCTCAACCTGATCGAGAACGCGATCCGCCACACGCCCCCCGGCACCGAGATCCGTGTGAGCACGACCACCGCTGGTGGCAGGGGCCAGCTCATCGTCGAGGACGACGGTCCCGGTATACCCGATAGGCTCTCGGCGACTCTATTCGAGCGCTTCGTGCGCGGGGCGGGCGACCGCGGCGGCTCCTTCGGACTTGGCCTGGCGATCGTGCGCGCCGTGGCCGAGGCCCACGGGGGCGAGGTCACGCTGGAGCAGACTCATCCTGGCGCCGAGCGCCCGGGCGCACGCTTCGTGGTCACGCTGCCCTCACTACACCTCGACGACGACAGGCAGGACCATAGGACGACGGCGCAGGCGGTCATAGACTAGTTTCGCGAGGTCGTCGTGGAGCATCTGCTGGAGCAGGTCCACCTCGCGTATCTCCTCCTCGGCGGCGCGCGTCAAGGTCGAATCGACCGTTCCCCTGATCTCCTCGATCAGCTCGCCCGCCTCGTCCATGAAGGGAACGCCTCGGAAGATCACCTCGGGGTCGGCCACCGAGCGTCCGTCCTGCTCGGCGATCGTGACCACCACGATGAAGATGCCGTCGGCGGAGAGCATACGGCGGTCACGCAGGGCCACATCGGCCATGTCGCCGATCTCCACACCGTCGACGAACACCATGCCCGACTGCTCGTGCTCTTTGAAGCGTGCCGAGCGCTCTGTTATGTCAAGCGGTAGCCCGTTCTCGCCCTGGAAGATGTCATCGGGCGCGATACCCACCGCTTCGGCCAGCTGAGTGTGCAGGCGCAGGCGCTTGAAGTCGCCGTGGAAGGGCATCACATAATGCGGTTTGACGAGGTTGAGCATCAGCTTGATCTCCTCGGCGTAGCCGTGCCCCGAGGCGTGCACGGGAGCGTCGCGCGCGGTCACCACGTCACAGCCGATGTGGTATAGCCGGTCGATCGTCTCGTTCACCGCGCGCTCGTTGCCGGGTACCGGTGTGGCCGAGAAGACGACCGTGTCGCCATGGCGAAGCTTCACCTGGGGATGGTCGCGGTAGGCCATCCGCCTGAGCGCCGACAGCGGCTCGCCTTGCGATCCCGTCGAGATGATCACGATCCGCTCGTCGGGGAAGTCTTCGATCTCGCGCGTGCCCACGAGAATCCCCTCGGGCACGTCCACGTGGCCGAGCGTGCGCCCGATGCCCACGTTCTTGCGCATCGAGCGACCCACGAGCGACACCTTGCGTCCCAAGGCCGCGGCAGCGTCGATCACCTGTTGCACGCGGTGGATGTTCGAGGCGAAGCTCGTCACCACGATGCGCCCCTCACAGCGTGCGAAAGCCTCCTCCAAGTGGGGACCCACGAGCGACTCCGAGGGCGAGAAGCCCTCGCGGTCGACATTGGTGGAGTCGCCGCACAGCAGGAGCACGCCCTCGCGTCCCAGCTCCGCGAGCCGCGAGACGTCCGCGGGCGGTCCGTCGACGGGGGTTTGGTCGAACTTGTAGTCGCCCGTGATCAGCACCGTGCCCAGCTCGGTCCCAAGGGCCACCGCGGAGGAGTCGGGGATCGAGTGGGTCATATGGACCATCTCGAGCGAGAACGGCCCGAGATCGAGCATCTCGCCAGGTGCTACGTCGTTTAGCTCGACATCACGTAGCTTGTGCTCTTCGAGCTTGGAGCGCGCCATCGCGATCGTGAGCGGGCCACCGTACACGGGCGGAGCGTGCGTCTGGCCAAGCTCGCGCATGACCCAGGGCAGGGCGCCGAGGTGGTCCTCGTGGCCGTGGGTCACGACGATCGCCTCGATGTCACGGGCGCGCTCGCGCAGATAGGAGAAGTCAGGCAATACCAGGTCGATGCCCACCATCTCCGGCGTGGGAAAGCGCAGGCCCACGTCCACCACGACGATGCGGCCGTCGTACTCGACGACGGTCATGTTCTTGCCTATCTCCCCCAGCCCGCCGAGGGGCAGGACGCGCAGAGCGCTCACGTGTGGGTCGCCTGGACGCTGGATCGGGTCGGCGGTGCGCTCGTCGGCTCTCCCGCGGGGTTCAGGAGGCCGTGGCGTACGAGCATCGCCCGCACCGTTTCGAGCTCCTCTCCACTGGCCTCGATCAAGGGCAGGCGCAAGCCGCCGACCCGGTGCCCGAGCATGTTGAGCGCCGCCTTCGTACATGTAGGACTGGCGGTGATGAACAGCGTCTCATACACGTCTTGCAAGCTCGCGTCGATCTCGCCGCGATGCTCGGGCTCGTCCACCATGCGCCGCATCTCATCGCCCACGATGTGGCTTGCGACGCTGATGGCGCCGGCGCCGCCGATGTCGAGCGTGCGCGCGAAGCTGGGATCGTTGCCGGTGTACAGCGCGAGTCCATCGATCGGTTGCAGCTCGTCGTCGTTTGACTGCTTCACGCCATCCACGTGCTCGATCTGGGCAAGGCGCGCGAGCAGATCGAGTCCCATGTTCACAGCGGTGCGACCCGGGATGTTGTAGAGCAGGATCGGCTTGTCGGTGGCTTTCGCAACCTCTTCGTAGTGGCGCACGATTCCCCGTGGGCTCGGCCGGTTGTAGTAGGGCGTGACGCTCAGGGTCCCGTCGACGCCGAGCTCGCTGGCGCGCTCGGTCAGATGCACCGCGTGACGCGTGTCGTTGGAGCCCGTCCCGCCGATGATCGTCTTACCGGCAGGACGCTCGCGCACCGCCAGCTCGATGACGCCCAGATGCTCCTCGTCGGTGAGCGTGGATGCCTCTCCCGTAGTCCCGCACACGACGAAGCCGTCCGAGCCATGCTCGGCGAGGTGGTGCATCAGCGCCACGAACGCCTCCTCGTTGACGTTCAGCTTCTCGTCGAGAGGGGTGACTATCGCCGTCAGGATCGTGCCGAAATCGCCTGCGTGTCCTCCGCCGGGGAGGGTGCCCTTCAGGGTGCTCATCGCTTGCAGTATTCCACTCTCATCGGAAACAAGCCCGTCCTCATTCCTTGCCGAACAGCAATTGCTCGAGCCCAACGGCCGGGGAGCTTTGAAGTGTTCGGACACCGCGAATTGCCAGTAGCACTCCCGGCATGAACGACTCGCGCCCGGTCGTATCGTGGCGGATCGTGAGCGTCTGGCCGACGTCGCCGAGGATGACCTCCTGGTTGGCCACCAAGCCCGGCAGGCGCACCGAGTGAATGGGGGGCGGATCGCCACCGCCGGCGTCGGCCATCAGCCGGGCGGTGCGCGCCGCGGTACCGCTGGGGGCGTCGAGCTTGCGATCGTGATGGAGCTCCACGATCTCGGCCTTGGCCATGTGCTTGGCGGCCTCGGCGGCGAAGCGCATCATCAGGACCGCGCCGATCGCGAAATTCGGGGCCACGAGCACGTTCGCAGGCGTCTCACCCTGGGTGGCGGCGATGGCCTGTGCCTGTTCGGTAAGGGAGCCGATGTCGAAACCAGTGGTGCCGATCACCACATGCACTCCAGCTCGCAGGCATTCCAGAGCGTTCCCCAAAGCCGTGTCCGGCACGGTGAAGTCGACCACGACCTCGGGCGAGCAGCGGGCGAGCATCTGGGCGAGCGTCAGATCGAGCCGCGGGTCGGCGCGCCCGACGAGCTCCATGTCAGGAGCCTCTTCGACCGCGGCACAAACGGTCCCGCCCATTCGCCCAGCCGCGCCTGCCACGCCGACGCGGATCACGAGACCGCTCCCAAGCGAATCACGAGGCGAGTACCCCCAGGGGTGCGAGCGCCTCCGCAAAGACGTTTTCGTCGGTCCCCACGCCGGCCACCGACAGACGCTCGCCGACGAACAGCTCAGCGGCCAGCTCGTGCAGGGCCGCTGCCTCGATCGCGTCGATCCGCTCGATTATCTCGTCCACCGAGAGGATCGGCAGGTCGCTCAGCACAGAGGACCCCAGCCGGTTCATGCGCGCGGCGGTGGACTCGAGTGCGAGCACGATGCGTCCCTTGACGTTCTCACGCGAGCGGGTCAGCTCGGCATCGCTCACAGGACTTTCGACGAAGCGCTCGAGCTCGCCGGCGATCGTCGCGATCGCCTCGCCGAGATTGTCCGGGCGGGTTCCCACATACAGGCCCACCTCGCCGGTGTGGGCATGCAGATTGGAGAAGGAGAAGACCGAGTAGGCAAGGCCGCGCTTCTCGCGTACCTCCTGGAAAAGGCGCGAAGAGGAAGTCCCGCCGAGCACTCCTTCCAGCACGCGCAAGGCGAAGCGGCGCTCATCGTGGCGTGAGATGCCCTGGCCGCCGAGGCACACGTGATATTGCTCGGTGTCCTTGCGCAGGAAGCGCACACGTCGCTCGAAGGAAGGGGCCGCGGTGGCCGGCCCGGTTGCGGGTGGGCCTTGGCCGGCCGCGCTCTCGAGGAGCGATCCCCCGGTTGGGTTCGTCTCATTACCTGAGGTCGCGCCGTCCCTTTGGGCCGGCGCGCCCGTCGAGCCTGCGCCAGCGGTGGTGCTCGCCTGGCCCACCATGCGCACCAGCTCGTCGTGATCGACCGAGCCGGCAGCCGCCACGACGATGCTTTGCGGCAAGTAGCGCTCGGTGTGGAAAGCGTGCAGACCGTCCAGCTCGACCGCTCGCACCACCTCGGCGCGCCCGATCACGGCGCGCCCGAGTGGGTGATCTCCGAAGACGGCTTCGCCGAGCACGTCGAAGACCCTGTCCTGGGGGTCGTCTTCGTACATGGCGATCTCCTCGAGCACCACTTCGCGCTCGGCCGCCAAGTCTTCAAAGCGCGGATGCCACACCATCTCCCCCATCACGTGCAAGGCACGCTCCAGGTGACCGTCGAGCACACGCGTAAACAGGGAGGTGCTTTCGCGGTCGGTGCCGGCGTTGATCTCCGCTCCCATCGCGTCGAAGATCTGATCGATCTCCTCCGAGCGATAGGTGTCGGTGCCGCGAAAGAGCATGTGCTCGACCAGGTGAGAGAGACCGGCCTGCTCGCCTGACTCCATCGCCGAGCCCGTGCCGATCCAGAAGCCGAGCGCCACCGAGCGCACGTTCTCCATGCGCTCGGTGATCACTCTCACGCCGTTCTCAAGCGTGGTAATTCGATGTTGAGGCAACCCGTTAGGGCCTATAGCCCTTAGTCGCGGTCGCGGCCGCCGTGGCGGGGACGGCCCGAACCGCGGTCGCCGCCACGCGGCGGGCGGCTGTCGCGGCCGTTGCTGGCCGATCTCCGATCGGTACCGTCGCGTGGCGGACGCCCTCCGCCTCCGCTGCCGACGGCGGCGAGTTCCTCGACGCTCTTGCCCGCGACCTCCGGGTCATCGGCGAGGCGCAGGCCGATGCGCCCGCGCTCGCGGTCGACCTCGACCACGCGCACGGCTATCTCATCGCCCTTGTTGAGCACGTCCTCGACCGTGTCCACGCGCTGGCCGGGCGAGACGTTTGAGATGTGCAGGAGCCCGTCTGTTCCCTTCGTGAGCTCCACGAAGGCGCCGAAGGTGGTCGTCTTGACGACCTTGCCGGCGAACTCGTCGCCGACCTCGACCTCCTTCATCATCGTCCTGATCCGCTCCACCAGGGCGTCGCCGAGCGTACCGTTGGCCGAGTAGACCAAGACTTGACCCTCGTCGTTGACGTCGATCTGCGACTCGAACTCCTCGGAGAGACCGCGGATGGTTTCGCCGCCCTTGCCGATCAGCATGCCGATCTGCGACGGGTCGATCTGGATCGTCTGGATGCGCGGAGCGTGCTCTGAGAGCTGCTCGCGCGGGCCCTCGATCACATCGGCCATCTTGCCGAGGATGAACGTGCGGGCCTTGTGGGCCTGGCTGAGCGCGTCGCGCAGGATCTCGAACGTGACGCCCGAGATCTTGATGTCCATTTGTAGCGCCGTGATGCCCTGCTCGGTGCCGGCCACCTTGAAGTCCATGTCTCCGAGGTGGTCCTCCACGCCCGCGATGTCCGTCAGGACGATGTAGTCCTCGCCCTCCTTGATGAGGCCCATCGCGATACCGGCCACCGGGCGCTTGATCGGCACGCCCGCGTCCATCAGGGACAGGGAGGAACCGCACACCGAGGCCATCGAGGAGGAGCCGTTTGACTCGAAGATGTCCGAGACGACCCTGATCGTGTAGGGGAACTCCTCGATCGAGGGGATCACCGGCACGAGTGCACGCTCTGCCAGCGCGCCGTGACCGATGTCGCGGCGCTTGGGGCCCAGACGCCCCGCCTCACCCACCGAAAAGGGCGGGAAGTTGTAGTGGTGGAAGTAGTACTTCTTGGTCTGCAACCCGAGCGTGTCCAGGCGCATCTCCTCCTTGAGCGTGCCCAAGGCTGCGGCGCTGAGTGCCTGGGTCTGCCCGCGCGTGAACAGCGCCGAGCCGTGCGTGCGCGGCGTGACGCCGACTTCGATCGTGATGTCGCGGATCTCATCCTCCGCGCGACCGTCGGGGCGCTTCTTGTGGATCGCGATGCGCTCGCGGATGATCGCCTTCTCCAGCTTGTCGAAAGCAAGCTGGGCTTCTGCCCTCCTCGCCTTGGCTTACTTGGCCGCCTCCTCGCCGGCGCCCTCGTGCGCGCCGGGGCCGTACTGCTCCAGGATCTCCTCCTCGACTGCCTTGCAAGCATCCTGGCGCTCGAGCTTGTCCTCGACCTGCGTGGCCTCGTCCAGCGCCGTGCCGTGCGAGGCCTTCACTTTCGCAAGCAGCTCCGGATCGACGCTGGGTGCCGTGATCGGGGTCTTCTCCTTGCCGACCTTCTCGGCCAGCTCATGCTGAAGCGCACAGATCTTCTTGATCGCCGAATGCGCGATGTCGAGCGCATCGAGGATCTCGGCCTCTGAGATCTCATTCGCGCCGGCCTCGACCATCAAGATTGCGTCCTCAGAGCCCGCGACGACGAGGTCGAGATCTGAGTTCTCCAGCAGATCCTCCTCGTTGGGGTTGACGACGAAGTTGCCGTCGATCTTGCCAATCCGCACCGCGCCGACGGGGCCGGCGAACGGAACGTTGGAGATCATCAAGGCGGCGGAAGCACCGTTCATCGCGAGGATGTCATAAGGATGAACGTGGTCCACCGAGATCGGGATCGCCACGAGATGGGTCTCGTAGTTCCACCCCTTGGTGAACAGTGGGCGCAGAGGACGGTCGATCATGCGCGCGGTCAGCGTCGCCTTCTCTCCCGAGCGTCCCTCGCGCTTGAAGAACGAGCCGGGAATCTTCCCGGCGGAGTACATCCTCTCCTCCACATCGACTGTCAGCGGCAGGAAATCCACATCGCGCTGGCCACCTGCTGTGGCGGTTGAGAGGACCATCGTGTCGCCCTGGCGGACGACCACTGCGCCGGAGGCCTGCTTGGCCATCCTGCCGGTCTCAAACGAGATCTCACTACCTGCAATCTCCACGGAGACTCGTGTAACGGCGTTGCTACTCATATTGAACTGCCTTCCCTCTCCGCCCGTCGGTCGGCGGAGCCGTTTTCTTTTTATCCTTGTATCCGAACGTGTGGAGCTTAGCGGACGCTACGCGTTCTTCAGTCCGCCGAGGATCATGTGCACCGGGGGAAGATCGGCGGGGGAAGGCGCCTGATAACTCCAGCGCACGACGACGTCGTCCCCGACGATCACAAGCGCGCGCTGGGGGAAGCCGCCGGGATGCAAGACACCGAAGGCCGCACACGCGGCGCCCTTGGGCTCGAAGTCAGACAGTTGGGGAATGCTCACACCCAACTTCTCGCGAAACGCCTTCTGGGCCCAGCTGGAGTCACAGGACACGCCGTAAATCTCAGCGCCCTGCGCGGTGATCTCGCCAAGCGACTTCTCATAGACCTGAAGCTGGTCGGTGCACACCGGGCTGAACGCGAACGGGTAGAACACGAGCACGGTCGTCTTGCCCTGCAGGTGGCCTTGAGTGAAGTCCTCGCCGCCTTCGGTGACCAACTTGAAGTCAGGAACCTTCGTCCCCGGGGCCAGCACTGCGGAAGTCGCGTCAGTGGCACTCATCGTGGTACCGACCGCGGCCTACTTGCGTAGACCGAGCTCCTTGATCAAAGCGCGGTAGCCCTCGAGGTCCTTGCGCTGCAAGTAGTCGAGGAAGCGGCGGCGGCGACCGACGAGCATCAGCAGGCCGCGACGCGAGTGGTGGTCCTTCTTCTGCTCGCGCAGGTGCTCTGTCAAGTGGTTGATGCGCTCGGTGAGCAAGGCCACCTGGACCTTGGTGTTGCCGGTGTCCTGCTCTCCGGAGCCGAACTTGGCGGCGATCTCACGCTTGCGCTCTGTAGTGATCGTCATAGCGGCCGCACAGGCTAGCAGCCGGCCACGATCTCGCGTGTGCGGGCCACGTCGCGGTGCATCTGCTCGACGAGCTCCTCGGCCGATTGGAAGCGCCGCTCGCCACGCAGGCGCGAGAGGAAGTCCAGGCGCAATTGCTTGCCGTAGAGGTCTCCGTCGAAGTCCAGGACGTATGCCTCCACGAGCTCTCCTCGCCCGGTCACGAACGTGGGTCGCACGCCAACGTTGACCGCGGCGCGCAGGGCGCCCGCACCCGCCTGCCCCCCGTCATTGGGGGTGAGGTCATCCGCCAGACAGGCATACACCCCGTGCCCAGGGCACACAAGCGCGTCATCGGGCACGAGGTTGGCGGTGGGAAAGCCCAGCTCGCGCCCACGCTCGTCGCCGTGCACCACCTCGCCTCGCATCTGAAACGGTGCCCCGAGGAAGCGGGTTGCCTGCTCGACCTCGCCGGCGAGCACGAGTCCCCTGATGTGGCTGGAAGAGACGATCTCGCCGTCCACCTCGAGCAAGGGCGTGACACGGGTGGAGAAGCGCTCGTCTTCGGCGAGCATCTGCGGATCGCCCTTGGCACGGTTGCCGAAGCGAAAGTTCTCCCCCACGGAGACGTATGTGGCCGAGAGCGTCTTCACGAGGACATCGTCGATGAACTCCTGGGCACTGCGCTTGGCGAAGTCCGCGTCGAATTCGATCACGATCAGCTCCTGCACCCCCAGAGCCTCCACCAGCTCGGCCTTGACATGGAGGTCTGTGAGCAGCTTGGGTGTGTGCTGAGGCGCTACCACCGCCGAGGGGTGGGGGTCGAACGTCAACACGCTGTCGGAGCCACGGATCACCTCGCGGTGGCCGAGGTGAACGCCGTCGAATGAGCCCACCGCCACACGCCGCTCCCTGCGCTCCACGTCGGGCAGCCGAGTGATCTTCACGGCGCCAGCCTATGTCACGCGCGACCTGCGCGTCCATGTCGGCGGCGAGCATCGCTCGCAAATGCCTCCGCGGCGGCTATCGCTCGCTCGATACTCAGCACCGGAGGATCCGTCCAAGCTTGCCCGCGGGGCGGCGGGGCCACGGCGTCGATCACCTCGAACGGTCCGATCGCGGTGCGCCGCAGCTGCTCGCAATAGGCATCCTGGAGGTCGGCGATCAAAGAGCGCACATAGGTGCCGGACGAGCACTCGATCTCATAGCCCGCACGGACAGGAGTCCCCTCGCCGGTCGGCTTCTCGCGCCACAGCTGCTCGAAGCGGTGCACGGTCACGATCCGCTCCGGCATCTCGAAATGCTCTCCGCGGCGAGCCCTGCGATAAGCGCGCTCGCCTTTGATCTTGATCGCCGAATGCATCGGAGGGCGCTGGCGCAACTCTCCGGTTGGCAGCATCGGCGGGTCGGGCGGCATCCGCTTGGTCTCGGTTATCGTGCCCTCCGGGTCTCCGGTGCTCGACAGCGCTCCCAGGCGTGCGATCGTCTCGTATCGCTTGGGCAGCTCCATGAACCGGGCTTGCAGCTTGGTGGCCTTGCCCACGAGCACCACCAGGAGCCCGCTCGCGAACGGGTCGAGCGTGCCCGCGTGACCGGTCTTGGCGCCTGCAAGCGAGCGGCGTACCCGCGCGACGACGTCGTGCGAGGTGATCCCCACCGGCTTGTCGATCAAGAGGATGCCGTCCATCGTGAGCTCACCGACCATGCACGCAATCCTGACGCGCTCCGCGCGGCAGAGCGACCTTTGGTCTTTGCGCCTTGGTCGCCCGGCCCGGCGCTCAGGCCGGGGTGGGCACCGCCGGCCCGTTGGGCGCCGGGTGCAGCTGCGCGGCCAGCTCGTGGCGCACGAGCTCGATCAACTCCGCCACTTCGAGCGTTGTCGAGAAGCCCGCGGCGCGCCGGTGGCCGCCGCCGCCCTGGGTGCGTGCGATCGCCGAGACGTCGACGTCGTCGCCGGTCGCGCGCAGCGAGACCTTGCGCTTGCCCTGGCTCTCGGGCACCGTAAGCTCGCGGATCAGCACGGCGACCTTGGTGTCGGCGATCGAGCGCAAATGGTCGATGATCCCCTCGGAGAAGCTCTCCTCCGCGCCGGCGCGAGCAAAGTCCTCGGCGTCCAAGGCCACCAGCGTGAGCTCGCCGGCGTCAAAGCGCTGGATGCGCTCGAGCGCGATTCCCAGCAGGGTGAGCTTGGCGGGCGGAATCTCCTCGTAGAGCCGAGTGTTGACTGCCGGCACGTCGACGCCCGCGGCGATCAGCTCAGCCGCCATGCGGTGGGCGCGTGGGCCCGTGTTCTCGTACATGAAGCGGCCCGTATCGGTCACCAGCCCGATGTACAGGGCCTCGGCTATCGCTGCCGTCGGCGCCACGTCCAGGCCGTGCAGCAGGTCCCAAACGATCTCCGCCGTGCACGAAGCAGACGGATCGACGAGATTGAGTGTCCCGAACAGGGTGTTGTCGTGGTGGTGGTCGATGTTCAGCAGATGCTCTCCGTGTTGCAACACCGCGGCTGGGTTACGGTCGATGTTGCCGCAATCGAGCATCACCACCGTGCGCTCGCCAATGTCCGCGGGCGGTGCTTGGAGCGCGTGCTCGAGCGCCGGGCAGCGATACTCGCGCGGGAGTGGGAGATCGCTCGAGGAGATGAACATCTCCGATCTCTTGCCCAGCGCCGTCAGCAGTCCGTGCATCCCGATCAGCGAGCCGAGTGCATCTCCGTCGGGGTGCTCGTGGGTCGCTACTACGAAGCTCGTGTCGGCGCGTATGCGCTCGAGCACGAGCTGTCGCGTGCGGTCGATCGAATCGGTCTCGCTCATCCCTTTCCACCCTCTATCTCGGCCTCGATCAGCGCATCCACGCGCATCGCCCGGTCGGTGGTGTCGTCGTAGGAGAACTCGAGCGTCGGCGTGCGCTTGAGCTTCAGCTCGCGCGCGATGCGTCCCTGCAGGTACCCGTGCGCGCTGCGCAGGCCCGCGAGCGTGTCCTCGCGCACCTCAGGCTCGCCGAGCACGCTCACATACACGCGAGCATGGCTCAGGTCGGCACTTGTCTTGACGTCGGTCACGGTCACGAATCCCACCCTCGGGTCCTTCAAGTCTGAAGCAAGCGCGTCGCCGACCACTTGCCTGATCGACTCGTCCACACGCCGCATACGCTCTGAGCTCATCCTACTGGTCCACGTCCCTCGAAAGATCCGACTTGCACGGGCGCTTGCATGAGCAACTCCTCACTGGAACTAAATGATTCGGACCCCTGAGATGGACGAGGGGCAAGCCAGACAAGGACGCAGCGAGCGCAGTGTGCTTCTTTGCACATAAGCGAGCGAGGACGCAGTATGGCGCCGCTCATCGTCCATCTCAGGCGAGCTGGCGCTCCTGGAGGCGTGTCTCATATGTCTCTAGGACGTCGCCCTCGCGCAGGTCCTGGAAGTTGGCGAGCACGATTCCGCACTCGAATCCTGCGCTCACCTCGCGTGCATCCTCGTTGAAACGCCGCAGGCTGCCGATCGTGGTGTCGTAGATGACCGTGCCCTCGCGCACAACCCGCACGCGCGCCCCACGCGTGACCTTGCCCTCGCTGACGTGCGAGCCGGCGATCACGCCGATGCGCGAGGCCCGGAAGAGCTGTCGCACCTCGGCCTGGCCGAGCGGGGTCTCCACCTCGGTCGGCTCGAGCATGCCCTGCATCGCGGCGCGCAGCTCTTCGATCGCGCGATAGATGACCGAATAGGAGCGAATCTCCACACCCTCGCGGTCAGCCACCTGGCGGGCGTCGCCGACGGGACGCACGTTGAAGGCGAGGATCAGCCCGGAGGAAGCGGAGGCGAGCATCACGTCAGACTCGTTGATACCGCCCACACCACGGTGGATTATGTTGACCGAGACCTCGTCTTGGGGCAGCTTGGCGATCTCGTCCTCGATCGCCTCCAGAGAACCGGCGACGTCGGCCTTGACGACGAGGCTGAGCTCCTTGACGGTGCCTTCTTGGGCCAGCTTGAAGACGTCCTCGAGCGAGACCTTGCGCCCCGAGCGGCGCGCGAGCGCCTCTGTCTTCAGGCGGTTGGCGCGCTCCCCTGCGAGCTGGCGGGCACGGCGCTCGTTCTCCACGGCGCGCACGAATTCACCGGCCTCGGGCACGCCGTCGAAGCCGAGCACCTCAACCGGCTCGCCGGGTTCGGCGTTCTTGACGCGCGCGCCGTTGAAGTCGTGCATCGCCCGCACACGGCCGAAGTGCGCGCCGGCGACGAGGGCGTCTCCCACTTCGAGCGTGCCGCGCTGGATCAGGATGCTCACCACGGGACCGCGTCCCGGGTCGAGCTTCGACTCGATCACCGCGCCCGAGGCCATCGCATCGCGGTTTGCCTTCAGCTCCTCCAGATCGGTGACGAGCTGGATGGTGTCGAGCAGGCTGTCCAGGCCCTCGCGCGTCTTGGCGCTCACGTCGATGAACTCGGTCTCCCCGCCCCACTCCGACGGCTGCAGGCCGTGCTGGGTGAGTTCGGTACGGACGCGCTCGGGCTGGGCTCCCTCCTTGTCGATCTTGTTGACCGCGACCACGATCGGTACCTGGGCGGCCTTGGCGTGATCGATCGCCTCCTCGGTCTGAGGCTTGACGCCGTCATCTGCCGCCACGACGATCACAGCGAGGTCGGTGACCCGCGCGCCGCGGGCGCGCATAGCGGTGAAGGCCTCGTGGCCCGGTGTGTCCAGGAAGGTGATCGGCTTGCCGCCGTGGCGGACTTGGTAGGCGCCGATGTGCTGGGTGATACCACCCGCCTCGCCGGCCGCCACCTCGGTCTGGCGGATCGCGTCGAGCAGGGAGGTCTTGCCGTGGTCGACGTGGCCCATGATCGTGACGACGGGCGGACGGTCGACGAGGTCCTCCTCGACATCCTCGAAGACCGGCTCGACCTCGACATCGTCGGCGGCGTGGACGATCTCGATTTGCTTTTCGAATTCGTCAGCCAGCACCTGGATCGCATCGTCTGAGAGCGTCTGCGTGAGCGTGGCCATCTCGCCGAGCATCATCAGCTTCTTGATGATCTCCGGCACCGGCACGCCCAGGTACTCGGCGACGTCCTTGACCGTCGAGCCCGAGTTGACCCTGATCAGGTCGGTGGCCTCCATCGCGGTGGTGTCGATCGGGGCGATCGTCTCGTCGTAGGTACCTCGGCGTCGGCGCCCGCGGCGAGGACGACGCACGGGTTGGTTGGCGGGGCCGCCCTGCTGGCGGCGCGAGGCCTGGGAGTCGATCACCACGCGCCGGCGACCACCGGCCCCCGTGCTCGCGGGAGTGCGCTCACCGGTGCGCGAGTCACGGGTGGGCCGCACGCGCTCGCCCGCTGGTTGGGTCGTGCCGGATGCGCTGCCCTCCTCCCCTGGCGCGTCGTCGGCTGGACTCGACACCGAGGTCGCTGTGCCTGCCGTCCCGTCGTCGGTTGGTTGCGGGGCGGGCGGCGCAGCCGCAGTAGTGCTCGCCGTCCCATCGCCGGGGGCGGCGGCGTTTATGCTCGCCGGGGCGCTGGGGGCAGCTGCCTGAGCTTGCTTGGCGGTGGGGGCAGGCTTGACGGCGGTGCCCGTAGCGGGCGCGGTCGATATGGGCGTGGGTGCGCTCGAGGAGCTTGCTGTGGCCGTGGCGCCGTTGGCACCGAGTACCCGCAAGGCATCAGCCTCCTCGACGGATGAGGCCGCGGCCTTTGCGGGGACGCCGCCGGCATTCAGCTTCTCGAGCAGGTCCTTGCTCGAGATGCCTTGCTCCTTGGCTATTTCGTGAACTCGCTTCTTACTCATCGACCCTCAGATTCTAGGAGCTCGGACGGGACGTCAACGGCGCGGCGAAAGGCGCGTTGCAGGACACCTCGTTTGGTGGCAAGGCTCAAGCAGGCATTGCTCGGACCGTCTCCGTCCGCGCGGCGGCACACGTAGGCACCGCGTCCGGGCATCGTGCCGGCGCGGTCGAGCATCGCAGTGGGACGGCGCTTGGGCCCTGCGGGCGCGCTCGCCAGACGCACGAGCTCAGGCTTGAAGGCGACGCGCCCGCACCCGACGCAGCGGCGCCGGGGGATGTGGGCCGTCGGGGCGCAGGCCCCTATGACGCTTGCTCCTCGGCGGCCTCGACGGCCTCCGCCTCCGCCTCCGCCTCCGCCAAGGCCTCGACCGGGGCATCCTCGACCGGCGGCGCGTGCTCCGCTGCGTCGGCCCCGCCTTCGGGCGAGAGGTCGGCGACGTTGTCGCCCTCGATCTCGTTGAGCGCCTGGTGGGACTCCAGCCCGCAGTAGCGCGAGCCGGGCAGGGAGGCGTTGGGGCAGCGCCGGCCGTTGGAGAGGATCGCCGCGCAGCGGCCCTGCAGCTCCTCCTCCTCATAGCCATGCTCGGCCTCCTCGGCGGCGAACTCGGTCTCCGAGCGGATGTCCACGCGCCAGCCGGTGAGCCTGGCGGCGAGGCGGGCGTTCTGACCCTCCCTGCCGATCGCGAGCGATAGCTGGTCGTCGGGCACGATCACGGTGGCCTGCTTGGCCTCGTCGTCGACCAGGACCTCGCGCACCCGTGCCGGCGAGAGTGCCTTGGCCACGAACCGGGCCGGCTCTTCGTTGAAGGGGATGATGTCGATCTTCTCGCCGCGAAGCTCGGAGACGACCATGCGTACGCGCGAGCCACGCGGGCCCACGCACGCGCCGACAGGGTCTACGCCGTCGGCGTGGGAGACGACCGCGATCTTCGAGCGGTAGACGGGCTCGCGCGCGACGTTTGCGATTTCCACGAGGCCGTCGGCGATCTCGGGGACCTCGAGCTCGAACAGCTTCTTGATCAGCTCTGGGTCGCGGCGGGAGACGATGATCGAAGGGCCCTTCGTAGAGGGCGAGACCTCCTTGATGACAGCCTTGATGCGCTGAGAATGGTCGTAGCGCTCGCCGTCGACCTGCTCGGACTTCGGCAAGAGCGCCTCCACGCGCTCGCGCAGCTGCACCAAGGTGTAGCGCGAATCGGACTGCTGCACGATGCCGGTGATCAGCTCGCCGACGCGGTCGCGATATTCCTCGAACATCATGTCGCGCTCGGCCTCGCGGATGCGCTGCAGGATCACCTGCTTGGCGGTCTGCGCGGCGATGCGCCCGAAGTCCTCGGGGGTGACGTCGCGCTCGTCGATCTGGTCGCGATACTGCTCGAACTTGGCGGGATCGATCTCGGGCTCCTCCGGTTCGCGCAGCTCGCCGGTCTCTGGGTCCACGGTGGTGCCCTCGTCGATCGTCTCGACAATCAGATGGGCCTCCAGGCGCTCGGGGATGATCAGTTCGATCACGCGGAAATCGGCGGTCTCGCGATCCATTTCGACGCGCGCGTACTTGGCTGAGCCCGGTTGCTTCTTGTAGGCGGACAGCAAGGCATCCTCGAGCGCGATCATCAGCTTCTCGGGCTCGATGCCCTTCTCGCGCGCCAAGGCGTGCATTGCTTCCAGGATCTCGCGTGACATCAGTGCTTACTCCTCCACGAGGTTCGAACGACGGATCTCCGAGTAGGGGATCGCTACCACTCCCCCATCGGCGGCCAGTGTGATCTCGCTGTCGGTGGCGCCGACAAGCTCTCCGGTGAAGCTCTTGGCACGCTGCTCCCCCGCCGAGCCCGCGGCCGGAACCGGGCGTGGCTCACGTGTGCGCACACGGGCGCGACGGCCGACGAAGCGACGGAAGTGGTTGGGCTTTGTCAGGGGGCGCTCGGCGCCCGGCGAGGAGACCTCCAGCGCATAGCGCTCGCGTAGCTCTCCCAGCAGGGCGGTGACACGCTCGCACAGCGCGAGGCTCACGCCGTCGGGATGGTCGATGAAGATCCGCAGGGTTGGGTGAGTGGGACTTGGCAGCACCTCGGCCAGCAGCACCTCTGTGTCGGGCTCGCTCGTGGCCAGATGCGCTTCTATCTCGGACTGCAGCGTTGACATCTCCTAAAAAAACTCTCTTCCCGGGATGAGGCGTAAAAAAAAGCGGGCGGGCGCCCACTTTCGGTACTGCTAGCCGTCGTATTGGCGACGGCTCGAAAGTTGTCCATCGAGGATAGCATCGGCGCTGGTGGCGCTGCCGGGCACAGCCGTCTGGACGGGGCCGCAGACAATGGTGCTCACGATCTCGCCGCGTCTCTACGTGCGCGTTCGCGGTATAGGCGGTAGTCCGCACGGGTTGGGCGCATCGAACAGGCGATGGCGAGTGGGTGGCAGGCCTCGCGATGGCGCCCGAGCAGTTGCATTGTACGTCCGAGGCAAAACAACGCATAGTCGTTCGTGGGAGAGGCGACGGCGACCGCCTGGAACTCCTCGGCGGCGCGCTCGTAGTGCTGGGCATGGAACAGGGCTCGTCCGAGCGCCTCGCGGATCGAGGTCTTCGAGGGCTCCAGCTCGCGCGCGCGGGAGAGCGGCACGATTGCGGCTAGGTGATCGCCGTGGTCGAGCAAGTCACATCCACGCCGGTAGAGCTCGTAGACGCTGTCCATGCATCTACTCTAACCGCGTGTGCTTGGCTCGTTCAAGCGTCGGCGCGCAGGCGATCGACCGCCTCGAGGATCGACTCGGCGATGCTCTCCTTGGCTGCGCGCTGGAGCTGCGTCTCATCCTGGCCGGTGAGGATCGTGACCTCGTTCTCTGCCGACTCGAAGCCGATGTCCGAGCGGGAGATGTCGTTGAAGACGACAGCGTCAACGCGCTTGGCGGCCAACTTCTTGCGGGCATGCTCCAGGCCATCCGCTCCGTGCTCGGCGGCGAACGCCACGAGCGTCTGTCCGGGTGCGCGCTTGCCCGATAGCTCGCAGAGGATGTCGGCAGTGGGCTCGAGCTCGAGCGTGAGGTGCTCGCGCCCTCCCTTCTTGATCTTGCCATCGACGCTGTCCACCGGCCGGAAGTCCGCGACGGCCGCCGCCATCAGGAGGATGTCGCAGCCTGGGAATTCCCGCTCGCATGCGTCCTGCAGCTCCGCGGCGCTGCCAACGCGATGGACAGCGACTCCAGGGGGGGGCTCGAGTGCCACGTTGGCTGCCAGGAGCATCACCTCCGCCCCCCGCCGGCGAGCCGCATCGGCTAGCGCGAGACCCATGCGCCCCGAGGAGCTGTTGCCCAGGAAGCGCACGCTGTCGATTGGCTCGCGCGTACCTCCGGCGGTGACGAGTACACGCAGGCCCATCCAGTTTGCCTGACCGGCGGAGTCCGGCCGATCGGAGATCGAGCCGGGCCGATTGGAAAGGGAGCGGGGCGCAGTGGAAAGGGCTTGCTCCACGCGCGCGGGTGGGTTGCCGCTCGCGAGGATCTGCCCGCACGCCGCCAGCAGGCGTGCCGGCTCGGCCAGACGGCCCACACCCTGCTCGCCGAGCGAGGCCAGGCGGCCTGAATCGGGCTCGACGACGTGTACCCCTCGTGCACGCAGCAGCTCGATGTTGGCCTGGGTGGCCCGGTGCTCGTACATGTGATTGTTCATCGCGGGCGCGACCACGACGGGGCAGGTGGCGGCGAGCGCGCAGCTGGTGAGCAGGTTGTCGGCGAGACCGCCCGCGAGCTTTGCGAGCGTGTTGGCCGAGGCGGGCGCGATCAGAAAGAGCTCGGCATTTGCGACGAGCCGAAGGTGGCTGAGCGGCTGATGGGTGGGCTGCTCTTGGCCGGGGAAGGCACCGCGAGCGGGATCGTACTCGAACTCGCCGGTGAGCACGGGAGCGCCTGTGAGCGCCGCGAACGATGCCTCACCCACGAAGCGCTGGCTGGTGGGAGTCTGCACCACCCGCAGAGAGTGCCCGGCGTCCATAGCCAGCCGCACGAACTCCAGCGCCTTGTAGGCGGCGATGCCGCCGCTGACACCGAGCAGGATCCTGGCCATGGAGTTGTTCTACAGCCGTTTACAGGTGCTGGCAAGCACTGCCGGAAAGCTTGCGGATGGATGTCACAGAGTCCACCAGGAGGGGCTAGGAGCAAGTCAGGCAAGGACGCAGCGAGCGCAGCGTGCTGGCCGATTGGAGATCCCGTTGATCTCCAATCGGTACGTAAGCGGGCGAGGACGCAGCATGACGCCGCTCATAGCCCCTCCTGGCCTACCGGTAGTGGTACTTGATCTTCCCGGCGGCTACTTCCTCGAGTGCGATCGTGAGGTAGTTCTTGGAGGAGGTCTCGATCATGGGAGGCGGGAATTCCTCGAAGGCTCCCTCGCCCAGGTTGTGGTAGTAGCTGTTGATCTGACGGGCACGCTTGGCGGCCACGAGGACGCTCGCATAGTTGGAGTCGACATTGTCGAGCAGGCGATCGATACGGGGTGAGGTCATCATGGTCGGGGCAATACCTTTCCTTGTGGACCCTGGAGTGTAGTGGCTCAGGCCCCCTCGCCCAGATCCCCGGCGACAATTGCCACCAGTTCCTCCAGTGCGTCCTCGAGCCGGTCGTTGACGACGACGTGAGTGAACTCCTCGCGCGCCGCCAGCTCCTGTTCGGCGACGGCGAGGCGACGCTCGACCTCCTCGCCCCCGTCGGTGCCGCGTCCAACCAGACGGGTGCGCAAAGCCCCAAGCGACGGCGGGGCGATGAAGACCTGTACCGCCTCGGGCATCGCACCGCGCACCTGGCGTGCGCCCTGGACCTCGATCTCGAGCACCACCGGGGCGCCGGCCGCGAGGCGGGCCTCGAGCTCGCTGCGCAACGTGCCGTAGCGGCGTCCGGCATAGTCGGCGTGCTCGACGAAATCGCCCGCCTGCACCCGCCGGTCGAACTCCTCGCTGGAGAGGAAGTGATAGTCCACCCCGTCGCGCTCACCGGGTCTTGGCAAGCGCGTGGTGGCCGAGACCGATAGCTCGAGTTGCGGGAGGCGCTCCATCAAACCGCGGATGAGAGTTCCCTTACCCACGCCGGAGGGTCCGGTGATTACGAAGACGCGTGCCATGCGCGGGGACCCTAATGTCGGAGGCGGCGGCGCGTCATCGTGGGCTCCACCGGAGACCTGCCGTGCTGATCTCCAATCGGCACTACACAAAGCTTCTGCTGCGTCGATGAGCAAGTGAGACAAGGACGCAGCGAGTGAAGTGACCGATCGAAGATCGACGAGATCTCCGATCGGTCAGCACACGAACGAGCGAGGACGCAGTATCGCGCCGCTCAGCGGCGCAGCAGGGATACCAGCTCGCTGCGCTGGCGCTCAGAGAGGCCGCCGATCGTCTTGCTCGGGGAGATGCGACAGAGCGCGAGGATCTTGTTGACCTTGACGCGCCCGTACTTGGGGACGGCCAGCAGCATGTCGAAGACCTTGGCGGTCTCCACGTACTCGGGCGGGTTGGCCAAGAGAGTGTGAATCGAGAGGCGTCCGGCCTTGAGATCGCGCTTGAGCTGCGCACGCTCGGTGCGGATGCGGTTGGCGCGCGCGAGGGCATCCATGCGCTGGTTGAGCGAGCGCTCGGGGGCGGCCGATGGCTTGGAGGTCATGGTCGGAGACATCGGGCCCGTGGCGGTTGGCATGGGCGGCGAGTCTACACACCCACGCGCCCCGTTCAAGGCAAACGCAAAGAATTCGCATGAAGCTCAGGTTGAGCTTCAGGTATGTCGAGGATGGTGGACGGTGGTGTTGCCGGTTTGCAGGGATTTCGCCCTCAAATTACATCGACGTCAGATCGCAGGACGGTGGCCCCGGTGCTCCGCTATCGAGGGCTTCGCCGGCGAATCTGCGTCTGGGAGAACCTATACACCCAAGAGCCCCCGGGCGATGCGCGAGCCCGCTGCAGGGTCGCGGAAGCTCTCGGTTCCCACCGCCACGAGCCGTGCGCCCACGTCGAGGAACTGACGGGCGTGAGCGGCGCTTTGAACTCCACCCATGCCGATCACGGGGATCTCTACGCGAGCCGCGACAGCCGCTACCTGGGCCAGTGCGACCGGCCGCAGGGCTGCTCCCGAGAGCCCCCCTGTGCCACCTCCCAGCCAAGCTCGTGGCGGCGAGAAGCGGCGGGCTCCCGGGTCGCGCGGAGCAAGAGCGCTCGCGCGCAAAGTGTTGATCAAGGAGAGGGCGTCGGCACCGCCGGCCTCGGCGGCCTTGGCGCACTCCGCAACGTTGGCGCAATTGGGGGTCAGCTTTACGATCAAGGGCTTCCCGGTGGCCGGCCGCACGGCAGCCACCACACGCTCGAGCTGGAGCGGATCGGCGCCTATGTCGAGACCGGTGTGAACGTTCGGACAGGAGACGTTGAGCTCGAGGGCTGCGATCTCCTCGCGCGTATCGCATACGCCCAGCAACTCGGCGATCTCCTCGGCGGTGGAGCCCATGACGTTCGTGATCAAAGGCACCGGCAGCCGCGCCAGCTCAGGCAGTTCCTGCTCGATGTAGCCCACGAGCCCTTTGTTGGGAAGACCGATCGAGTTGACGAGCCCGGATTGTGCCTCCCACAGGCGCGGCGGCGCGTTGCCCGCGCGCGGGGCGAGCGTGATCGTCTTCGATACGAAAGCGGCGAACGGGAACTCGCTGTCGATTGTCTCGCCGAACGCGCGTCGAGCGGCGATCGCGTCGAACGTGCCCGAGCCGTTGACGATCGGGTGGGCAAGTCGCAGACCGCAGAAGTCGATCACGCCTCGCCCCCGGCATGGGCCTCGACCCGATCGAGCAGATCGGCGTCGAGGACAGGGCCGTCCACGCACACGCGTGCACAGGTGCCCGCGCGCGTGGGCACCACGCAGCCGAAGCACGCGCCGAAGCCACAGGCCATCCCGGCCTCCAAGGCGAGCTGGGCGGGGATCCCACGTGCGGTGCACAAGGACCGTACCGCCTCGAGCATCCGCGGAGGCCCACAGGCGTACACGACTGCGTGGGGGTCGTGGTCGAGCTCTGCGCTCAAAAGATCCGTGACCAGACCACGATGGCCGCTCGAGCCGTCATCGCTGGCCAGTTGTACGCCGGTGAGCAGGCTGGCGCCCTCGGCGTGGGCGCGGTTGCGGAAGCCGAGCAGCACGCTCGTAGCCTCGCCGGCCGCGACCAGCTCGTCCTGCCAGATGGCAAGAGGGGCGATACCCACACCGCCGCCGACGAGCAGGGCACGACGGCCGTCCTCGGGTGCTCTGAAGCCGTGGCCGAGCGGGCCGAGCAACCACAGGCCATCGCCCGCTTGCAGCTCGCACAGCCGATGGGTGCCGGGACCGACGTCCTCGAGCAGGAACTGGGCCTCCCCCTTGCGCCAGCGCGCATAGGAGAAGGCGCGCGGGAGATAGGGACGCTCGTCCTCGCCCGCGCCCCAGCGCTCCGCGGCGGCGAGCATCGCGAACTGGCCGGGATCGGGTGCCCATTCTCCTCCCGCCTCGTTGGTTTCCACGGCGTGGAGGACGCGGTAGGCACCCAGCTGCTCATTCGCGCTGACAGTCAGTAGGCGGCGCCCAAACGGCGCGGTCGCGTGCTCGCGACTCGGGGTCGACCGTGCCTGTGCGCTCACGTCACCCCGGCCTCGCTGGGCGCACCGGCCGTGTGGAGACGGTGGAGCTCCTGCAAGGAGAGCACCTCTGGCTCGCCGAGCTTGATCGCCTGGGCGATCGCGCGCGCGGCGGAGACGCCGGCAGAGAGCGTGGTGAGACACGGGATGCCGTGGGCGATCGCCGAGCGGCGGATCTCCCAGCCGTCGGAGCGCGCCCCCGAGCCGGTGGGGGTATTGACGATCAGGTTGACATCGCCGCGCTCGATCCAGTCGACGACATGGGGCGAGCCCTCGCCGATCTTGTTGATCCTCTTCACGGGCACACCCATGCGCGCGATCGCCTCGGCGGTGCCGCTCGTGGCGAGAATGCGAAAGCCGTTGTCGTGCAGGATCTGGGCGACGGCGAAGACACCGGGCTTGTCGGAGTCGGTGACCGTGATGAAAGCCGTGCCGGCGCTCGGCAGAGGCGAGCCGGCGGCAGCCTGGGCCTTGGCGAAGGCAGTGGGGAAGTCGCGTGCGATGCCCATGACCTCGCCGGTGGATCGCATCTCGGGTCCGAGCAGGGAGTCGGCGCCGTCGAAGCGGTCGAAGGGCAGGACCGCCTCCTTGACCGACACGTGCTCGCCGCAGGCCACGCCCTCATGGCCGCTTGGCAACTCGAGATCCGAGATGCGCTCGCCGAGCATGATGCGGCAGGCGAGCTTGGCCAAGGGCAGGCCGATCGCCTTCGAGACGAAGGGCACCGTGCGCGAGGCGCGAGGGTTGGCCTCGATCACGTACAAGCGGCCATCGTGGACGGCGTACTGGACGTTCATGAGGCCCACGACGCCGATGCCCAGGGCGATCTCGCGCGTGGTGGAGCGGATCTGCTCGAGCATCTCCTCGCCGAGCGAGTGCGGCGGTAGCACGCAAGCGCTGTCACCTGAGTGAACGCCGGCCTCCTCGACGTGCTGCATGATCCCGCCGATCCACACCTCGCGACCGTCGCAGAGCGCATCGACGTCCACCTCGACCGCGTTCTCCAGGAATCGGTCCAAGAAGATGGTCGGCTTGCTCGCCGGTGCCTCGGGGGCCGAGGACCGTTGACCTGGCGGGATGGCCACTCGTGCCGATTGGCCGGCAGGGGCCGGCGTCTCGCGACGGAGGTAGTCGGCGAGCCCCTCGCGGGAGTAGACGATCTCCATCGCACGTCCGCCGAGGACATAGGAGGGACGCACAAGCAAGGGGTAGCCGACGTCCTCGGCCTTGGCAAGCGCTTCCTGGACAGAGCAGGCGGTGGCATAGGGCGGCGCCTGGTAGCCGAGCCGCGCGAGCAGATCGCCGAAGCGCGCACGATTCTCCGCGAGGTCGATCGCGTCTACCGAGGTGCCCAGCAGGGGCACGCCCGCCTCGACCAGGCCGGCGGCCAGCTTCAGAGGCGTCTGGCCGCCGAACTGGACGATCACTCCGTCAAGGCCGCCGCCGCCCCGCTCAAGCTCGATCACGCCAAGCACGTCCTCCAAGGTCAGCGGCTCGAAGTAGAGGCGGTCGGAGGTGTCGTAGTCGGTGGACACCGTCTCGGGGTTGCAGTTGACGATCACCGCGTCGCGCCCGGACTCGCGCACGGTCATGGCGGCGTGCACGCAGCAATAGTCAAACTCGATCCCTTGGCCGATGCGGTTGGGACCACCGCCGAGGATCACGACCGAGGCCCGCTTGCCGCGCGTCACCTCGTGTGCCGCCCTGCGCTCCCAGCCGGAGTAGTAGTAAGGCGTGCGTGCGGGAAACTCCGCGGCGCACGTATCGACCGACTTGAACGAGCGCTCTCCCGCGAACGGTCCCTCGGGATGCTTGGCGATCTGCCGCAACTCGTGCAGGAACCAAGGGTCGATCGAAGTGCGCTCGTGGATCGGGTCGATACCGACATCGCGGGCGAAGAGCTCGAGGATCGCCTCGTAGCGGTCCGCGGTCGGGGTGAGCAGGGAGTCGAGCAGGTCCTGCTCAGATTGCTCGCCAAGGCGCGGAGGCTTGTCCAGCTCGCGCGAGCGCAAGGCCTTGGCGAACGCTTGGGAGAAGGTGCGCCCGATTGCCATCGCCTCCCCCACCGACTTCATGTGCGTGGAGAGCGTGGGAACGGCGCCGGGGAACTTCTCGAAGGCAAAGCGCGGCCACTTGACGACGACGTAGTCGATCGTCGGCTCGAACGAGGCCGGGGTGACGCCTGTGATGTCGTTGGTGATCTCCTCCAAGAGGTAGCCCACCGCCAGGCGCGCGGCGATCTTGGCGATCGGAAAGCCGGTTGCCTTGGAGGCAAGCGCGGAGGAGCGGGACACGCGCGGGTTCATCTCGATCACGAGGATCTCCTCGGTGCTCGGGTTGACCGCGAATTGGACGTTGGAGCCGCCGGTCTCCACGCCGACGGCGCGAATCACAGTGATCGCCTGGTCGCGCAACTGCTGGTAGAGCGCATCGGTGAGCGTCTGCTGGGGAGCGACCGTGACCGAGTCGCCCGTGTGCACACCCATCGGGTCGATGTTCTCGATCGAGCAGACGATCACGACGTTGTCGGCTTTGTCGCGCATCACCTCCAGCTCGAACTCGCCCCAGCCGAGCACCGACTGGTCGAGCAGGACCTGGCCGATCGGGGAGGCCTCGATGCCTCGCCGCGCGATCAGCTCGAACTCTTCCTCGCTGCGTGCGATGCCTCCACCCCGCCCGCCGAGCGTGAAGGCGGGGCGCACGATGCAGGGCAGACCGAGCCGCGGCAATGCCGCCCGCGCCTCCTCCAGGGTCGTGGCGATCGCGCTTTCGGGCATGCGCAGACCGGCGCGGGCCATGGCTCCGGCGAACAGGTCGCGGTCCTCGGCGCAGGTGATGGCGTCATAGTTGGCGCCGATCAGCTCGACGCCGAAGCGCTCGAGGGTGCCGTCGTCGTGCAATTCCTTGGCCAGGTTCAGGGCGGTTTGTCCACCGAGGGTAGGCAGCAGTGCGTCGGGGCGCTCCCGCTCGATGATCTTGGCGAGCGGTCCCGGCAAGAGGGGCTCGACATACGTCGCGTCGGCGAACTCGGGGTCGGTCATGATGGTGGCCGGGTTGGAGTTGACCAGAACGACTCTGTATCCCTCCTCTCTGAGCACCTTGCAGGCCTGCACGCCCGAGTAGTCGAACTCGGCGGCCTGGCCGATGACGATCGGGCCCGAGCCGAGGATCAGGATGGTGTGGATGTCCTCACGCCTGGGCAATGCGCTCCAAGAAACGGTCGAACAGGTGCAGGGAGTCGTGCGGGCCCGGCCCGGCCTCGGGGTGATATTGGACTGCGCCACCGGGTACGTCGAGCAACTCGAAGCCCTCGACCGTGCGGTCGTAAAGGTTCACGTGCGTGAGCTGGGCGTCGCCGAAATCGGTCTCCCAGCGCACCGGCTCGTCGCTTGCGAGCGTGCGCGCGCCCCCCGGACCGAGCACGGCGAAGCCGTGGTTTTGGGATGTGATCTCCACGTGACCGGTGTGCAGGTCCTTGACCGGGTGGTTGGCGCCGCGGTGGCCGAAGGGCAGCTTGTAAGTCTCGAGGCCGAGGGCGCGGCAGAGTAGCTGGTGGCCGAGGCAGATTCCCCACACCGGCTTCTTGCCGATCAGATCGCGGACGGTGTCCACGACGTAGTCGAGCGCGGCCGGGTCGCCCGGTCCGTTGGCGACGAACACCGCGTCGGGGTCCTCCTCGAGCAACTGCTCTGCCGAGGTAGAGCACGGGTGCAGTGCCACGCGCGCGCCGCGCGAGAGGAGATTGCGCACGATCGAGAGCTTGATGCCGGTGTCGAGGACCGCGATCAACGGACCATCGCCATTGCCGTGAACGGTGACCCGCCGGGGCGTCACGACCGAGGCGAGATCGAGTCCGCTCATCGGCGGCTCGTCCTCGATCAAAGCGCGCGCCTGCTCTTCGCCGATCCGGTTCGGGAAGATCCCGCCGCGCATCGCGCCCGCCTCGCGGATGTGGCGCACGAGCGCGCGCGTGTCCACGCCGCTGATCGCCGGCACGTCGCAATCGACGAGCCAGTCCAGCCAGCCACGCTCGGCCTCGGGAGCGTCCTCGCGGTTGCACGCCTCGCGCATGATCGTCGCCCTCGCCCAGATGCGCTCGGACTCCATCGAGCGCTCGCTCACGCCGTAGTTGCCGATGTGTGGGTAGGTGAACGCGATCAGCTGCCCTGCGAAGGAAGGGTCTGTGACCGACTCCTGATAGCCGGACATGCCGGTCGTGAACACCACCTCGCCGACGGCGTGCACGTCGGCGGCACACGCCTCCCCGTCGAAGCGGGTGCCGTCCTCCAGCAATACGTAGGCGGTCGCGTTCGTCATTGCTCTCTCCCCACGGCACCTGAGAGGGCCGTGAGTCGAGCCAGGCAAGGACGCAGCGAGCGTGACGTGCTTTGCACGTGAGCTGGCCGATCGGAGATTCCGTTGATCTCCGATCGGTAGGACGCAGCATGGCGAAGGTTCACGGTCATCTCAGACAATCAGCCTTTGCACGGCCTTGAACTCCGGTGTGCCAGCCCGCTCGAGCAGCTCGAACAGGACCGACTCGACCGTCGTGACCACCGCGCCCGCATCCTCCAAGCGCTCCAGGCCACGCTCGTAATCGAGCCGGTGGCGCGAGCCGACGGCGTCGGCCGGCACGTGCACTTCGATCCCCCTGTCGAGCAGGTCGTGCACGGTTTGCGAAACGCACACGTGGGCCTCGATCCCGCACACGACCGCCTGCGTACGCCCCGCCAGATCGAAGCCCTCGGCACGGTAGGCCGAGAACACCGTCTTCTCGATGCGCGGCTCGTCCTGCAGGCCCACCTCGGGCGCTGTGTGGCCGAGCCCCTTCGGATACTGCTCGCTCACGATCCGTGGAACCTCCAGGATGCGAGCGCCCTGCAGGAGCTTCGAGCAAGCTCGGGCGACCTCCTCGAAGGAGTCGTAGGAGCGAAAGCCCTCCTGCACATCGACCACGACAAGCGCTGTCTTATCGCGCTCGAGCAGGCTCACCTCTGTCTCCCCATCTGTTGCACAGGCGGCGTCATGCGGCCACGACCGAGAAGGCACGCTCGCGGTAGGCGATTCCGCCGGCCGCGACCGTCATCAGCACGCGCCCGGTGAGGCGACGCCCGGCAAAGCAGCAGTTCTCCGAGCGGCTCTCCCAGCCGTGCTCGCCCGCCACCCACTCCGCGGACAGGTCGACGAGTGTGAGGTTGGCCGGCTCGCCGACAGCGATGCGGGGGGTCGGCAGATCGAAGAGGGCGGCGCCGGCGGTCATCCGCTCGATGAGCAACGCCAGCTCGATCGTGCCCGGAGCGACAAGCTCGGTGTGGAGCGCGGCGAAAGCCGTCTCCAAGCCGGTCGTACCCATCGGTGCCTGCTCGAATGGGACCTCCTTCTCGTGACGGGCGTGAGGCGCATGGTCGGTTGCGATGCAGTCGATCGTGCCCGCGCGGAGGCCTTCGATCAGCGCGAGCCGGTCAGCCTCGCCGGCGAGCGGTGGGTTCATCTTCATGCGCGTGTCCAAGCCGCGCACGTCCTCGTCGCACAAGAGCAGATGATGAGGAGTGACCTCGGCGCTCACCCGAAAGCCGCGCTCCTTGGCGGCGGCAACAGCGCGCACCGAAGCGGCACAGCTCAGGTGCTGGAAGTGCACACGGCCGTCCTCATAGCCCGCGAGCTCGGCGTCGCGAGCGACCATCGTGGACTCGCTCACGCTCGGGATCCCGCCGATGCCAAGCGCCGCGCTGACGGTGCCCTCGTGCATCGATCCGCCATGGGAGAGCGAAGGATCCTCCTCGTGCAAAGTGAGCACCCCGCCGCAGAGGCGCTGATACTGGAGTGCCTTGCGCAGCACGCCTGCGCTTGCCACCGGCCGCCCGTCGTCGGTGAAGCCGAGCGCCCCCTCCCCCATCAGCTCGGCCATCTCTGTCAGCTCGAGTCCTTCCAGGCCGCGCGTGACCGCTGCCATGAAGCCCACCGGCACGCGCGCCTCGCGCGCGGCGGCCTCGCGCAACGAGCGAAGCAGGGGTGCCGAGTCGAGCACCGGATCGGTGTTGGGCATCGCGATCACCGCACAGAAGCCGCCAGCGGCGGCTGCGCGGGTGCCTGTTTCGAGATCCTCCTTGTGCTCCTGGCCAGGACTGCGCAGATGCACATGCGGATCCATGAACGCGGGGAACAAGTGCTTGCCGCGACCCTGAACGACCTCGGCGCCCTCGCAGTCGAGCTGGCCGGCGCCGGCCAGCTCGACGATGAGGCCATCGCGCACGAGCACATCCGTGGGCGCATCGATACCGGCGCGCGGGTCGAGCGCATGCGCGCCTGAGATCAGCAGCTTGGCGGCAGGGAGCGGGCCGTAGACGAGCGACGGGAGTGCCATCACGCCAGCTGGGGCTCTGGAACCGGACGGAAGGCGCGCGAGCCGGACAGGATCTCGTAGAGGACGGCCATGCGCACGACCACGCCCGCCTCGACCTGCGAGGTGATCAATGCCTGGGGCGAGTCCACCACCTCGCCGGAGAGCTCTACGCCACGGTTGACGGGCCCGGGGTGCATGAGCAACTGGCGCGGAGAGAGCCGCCGCGCGCCGATCTGAAAGCAGGCGGCGTACTCGCGCAGGGAGGGAACCAAGGCATCGTTCATGCGCTCGTGCTGCATCCTCAAGGCGTAGACGACATCGGCGGAGGGCAGCTCCTCCAGCGTAAAGCGCACCTCGCAGCCGAGCGCCTCGATCCCGCGCGGGATCAGGGTTGGGGGACCGGCCACCGTCACCCTTGCGCCCATGCGCTGGAAGGCGAGGATGTTCGAGCGCGCGACCCGTGAGTGGGCGACGTCGCCGACGATCCAGATCGAGGCACCGTCGAGCGAGCCGAGGCGGCGGTGCAAGGTGTAGACGTCGAGCAAGGCTTGGGTGGGGTGCTCGTGCTTGCCATCGCCGGCGTTCACGATCGCCGCGCTGGTCCAGCCCGAGACCAGCTCGGCCGCGCCCGCCCACGGGGTGCGGATCACGATCGCGTCGGGCTTGTGGGCGGAGAGCGTGAGCACGGTGTCCTTCAAGGACTCCCCCTTCTCGACGGAGGATCCGCTCGAGACGAAGTTGACCACGTCGGCGGACAGGCGCTTGGCGGCCAGCTCGAAGGAGGAGCGCGTGCGCGTGGAGGCCTCGTAGAAGAGGTTGAGGACCATCCTGCCGCGCAGGGCCGGCACCTTCTTGATCTCGCGGTCGTATACCTCGGCAAAGCGCGCGGCCTGCTCGACGATCCGCTCGATCGCGGCCCGGTCGAGATCCTCGATCGAGAGGAGATGGTTCATGTGCCCGCCCCGATCGCGGCACGCTCGATCGTGACTTCGTCGACGCCGTCGATCTCAGCGACGCGGACGCTCACGTGCTCCTCGCGCGAGGTTGGGAGGTTCTTGCCCACGTAGTCTGGTCTGATCGGCAGCTCGCGATGGCCGCGATCGGCCAAGACCGCCAATTGGACCCGCTCGGGGCGCCCGTAGTCGAACAGTGCCTCGATCGCAGCCCTCACGGTGCGACCTGTGTAGAGCACATCGTCGACGATCACGATCGTGCGCCTGTCGACGTCGAAGTCGATGTGGGAAGCGTGCACGACGGGCGCCTGCGGCCGCGAGGCGACGTCGTCGCGGTAGAAGCCGATGTCCAAGTCGCCGATCGGCACGTCGGTGTTGAGCAGCTCACAGAGCAGCACCTGCAAGCGCTGGGCAAGAATCGCACCGCGACGGTGAATGCCCACCAGGGCGACCGCTGAGGCAGTCGTGTTGCGCTCGGCTATCTCGTGGGCGATGCGCACCAAGGCCCGCGCCACTTCGTCCTCCGCGAGGACGACCTTCCCGTCGTTCATCGTTTCCTTCCTGGCCTCTCAGGACCGGGTTAAAGGAGCCCGGCGACTGTATCAGGGCGGGCGGGGAACGTATAGATGTAGTTCCGACCGGCACATGTGCCGGTCGGCGGGGAGGTGCATGCACCTCCCCGGACAGGGCCGCATGCGGCCCTGTCTTCCCTCACAGGGTATTGACGGCAGGCTCCCCCGTGGCCTCGGCTGCCGCGTCGGCCGATGCGCGCTCGCGGCGGCTCGACCAGCGGATCAGCTGCGCCGGGCCCCTCTCCGGAAAGGGAATGTCGATCGTGTCGAAGTCGCGGGGGGCCTCTGTCGCGGCGAACACCGAGCGCGCCTCCTCGCGCAGGTCCCCGCCCGCGTAGCGCGTGGAGATGTGCGTGAGCGCCAGCAAGCGCACCTTGGCGTCCAGTGCGACCCGCGCGGCCTGGCGGGCCGTCGAGTGACCGGTCTGGCGTGCCCGCTCGAGCTCCTCCTCGGCGAACGTGGCCTCGTGCACGAGCACGTCGGCTTCGTGGGCGGCGATCGTGAGCAGATCACAGGGCGAGGTGTCGCCGGAGATCACGACCTTGCGGCCCTCGCGCGTCGGTCCCATCACCTGCTCCGGGGACACCCCCGCGACGGTCTCCCCGCGCGTGAGCCTGCCGAAGTCCGGCCCCGGCGTCACGCCCAGCCGCTCGGCCAGCTCGGGGTCGAGATGGCCGGGGCGGGAGTCCTCGACGATCGCATAGCCGTAGGCATCGTTGTTGCCGTGGCTCACGGGAACGGGCGCGACGACATAGCCGTCGAACTCGACGTCGTCCACCGGCTCCAGCTCGACCACGCGCAGCTCGTACGGGAGACGGCCATAGATGAAGCGCGTCTCGTCCATCATCCGCCGCAATCCTCGCGGCCCGTAAATCGCCAGCGGCTGGTCGCGTTCGCGCAGGGCAAAGGACTTGAGCATCCCCGGCAGGCCGAGCCAGTGGTCGGCATGGAAGTGGGTGATGAACACGCAGCCCACATCGGCAAGGCCAATCGAGCGCATCAGCTGGCGCTGCGTGCCTTCGCCGCAGTCGAACAGCAGCCGGTCACCCCCTCTGCGCACGAGGATCCCAGGAAGACCGCGGCGTGGGCTCGGCACCGAGCCGCCGGTGCCGGCGAAGAAGAGGGACAGGTCCATGGCGCAACGGTAGCGTTCAGGCTTCCGCGCGGCGGTAAGCTCTGCAAGCTATGGCGCTGCCACCCGGCGCCACGAGCGCCCGTAGCTCAGTGGATAGAGCGTCCGCCTCCGGAGCGGAAGGTCGCAAGTTCGAATCTTGCCGGGCGCGTAGACTGCGTCCCGATGTAACGCGATGGGCTACCTTTGTCTCATGTGCGTTGGATGCGCCATGGCAGCCGCCTCCGCGGCCTCGGGCTTTCGGACCTGGCTGCAGACCCGCAACCTCGGCTGGCTCACTCCCAAGCGGATGCGCGCCTTGACGATCGGTGCGATGTGCGCCGCTGGGCTCGTCGCCACAGTTGGCGTCAGCGGCTCGACGCCGCCGAGTGCGCATACGGCCGCGTCACAGCAACACATCGCCCCCCATCCCCCAGCGCGCTAGAAAGCGTCTTCGAGCTCGCCGGTCGACGAAATCAACCTGGGTCGAGACCGGAGGAGGGAATGTTCGGCTGGGCTACCCGCCCGCGACCGCAGGCAAGATCGTCAGCTCCGCCCCATCGTCCACCGGCGTGTCCAAGCCGTCGAGGAAACGGATGTCCTCGCCACTTAGGTACACGTTCACGAAGCGCCTGAGCGAGCCACTCTCGTCCGCCAAGCGCTCGCTGAGCCCGTCGTAGCGCTCGTACAGGCTGTCCAAGACCTCGCGCACGGTGGCGCCTTCGAGCTCGGCTTCGCTCTCGCCCCCGGCGGCGGCCCTCAGCTGTGTGGGGATCCTGACCGTCACAGCCATCCCGCTCAGCTCCGGTGGGCGAGACCCGCCAGAGCTGCGGGGGCGCCGGTCGCATCGGCGGGAGCTTGCTCGACAAGTGTTTCGAACTGCTCCACGGATGGGTCGATCTGGTGAGTCTCGAACGAGCCGCGCACCGCATCGAGCGTCTTCAGGCCCTCACCGGTGATCACAAGCACCACACGCTCGTCGGGGTCGATGTCTCCGCGCGCGGCCAGCTTGGCGAGCACGGCTGTCGTAACACCACCGGCGGTCTCGGTGAAGATACCCGTCGTCTGCGCCAGCAAGGCGATGCCCTCGCGGATCTCCTGATCGGAGACCGAGTCGACACCGCCACCGCTGCGGCGTGCCTCCTCGATAGCGTAAGGGCCGTCGGCCGGGTTGCCGATCGCCAGCGACTTGGCGATCGTGTCGGGCTTGACCGGCTTGCACACATCGTGGCCGGCCGCGAAAGCGGATGCCACCGGGGAGCAGCCATCGGCCTGGGCGCCGTTCATGCTCGGTAGCGGGTGGGAGGGGTCTCTTATAAGTCCCAGGTCACGCCACTCCGAGAAGCCCTTGGCTACCTTCGTGAACAGCGAACCCGAGGCGATCGGCACGACACAACGGTCGGGCAGCTCGAAGCCGAGCTGCTCGGCGATCTCATACGCGAGCGTCTTGGAGCCCTCGGCGTAATAGGGCCTCAGGTTGACGTTCACGAACGCCCAGTCGCGCTCCGCGGAAAGCTCGGTGCAGAGCCGGTTGACGTCGTCGTAATTGCCCTTCACGGCCACGAGCTTGGTCCCGTAGATGCCGGTCGCGAGGATCTTCTGCTCCTCCAGGTCGGCGGGAATGAACACATAGGACTCCAGTCCCAGCGCGGCGCCGTGTGCGGCCACCGAATTGGCCAGGTTGCCGGTGGAGGCGCACGCGATCGTCTCGAATCCGAGCTCGCGGGCGCGTGCTGTGGCGACCGACACAACCCGGTCCTTGAAGGAGTGGGTCGGGTTGGCGGCGTCGTTCTTGACCCACACCTCACGCAAGCCCAGGCGCTGTGCCAGCCGGTCGGCCTTGATCAGCGGGGTGCACCCCGCCGGCAGGCCCGTGCGCGAGGCCAGGCGGCCCGAGGGGCCGGGAGGGCCGTCCACGAGCGGCAGGAAGTCGGCATAGCGCCAGATGTTCTGCGGTCCCGCCTGGATGCGACGGCGCAGCCCGTCGACGTCGCCGCCGAGGCGGCTGTGGTCGTAGGCGACCTCGAGCGGCCCGAAGCAGCGATCGCATACGTACAACGCCTCCAGCGGGTACTCACTACGGCACTCTCTGCATCTAAGGTGTGTGACAGCCACGGAGGGCTCCTTCCAATCGTCTTCGCCGGCGAACCGTGTGGCAAAGACTGGAAGCCCGCCACACATCTCTCTGGAATTGGCACCTGCCGCTGTTACACGGTGGTTGTCGGGGGTTCACTGGGCCAGGTCCCTCCACCCCTCTGGATGTGTTCAGCTATGCGCGGGGCATTATACGAGGCTCAGCCACGGAACACAAGAGCACCTGAGTCGCTCGGTGGCGGCGAGTGGGCGAAGGGGCTCGTGGGCAGCCTCGTAACGCAGCGCTCTCAGCGGTGTACGGGCTTGCGTGAGCGCAGGCGTGAGCCCAGAGCAAGGCACTGAACAGACAGGCCTAGAGCAGATAGGCACAGAGGTCACAGAGCGCAGCCCCGCTGCGCAGCCCGACGTCTTCGAGCCGCTGACTCCGGCGACGAAGAAGCGCATGCTGATCATCGTCAATCCTTACGCCACAACCGTCTCCGATCGCCTGCGCCACCTTGTCGTCTACGCCCTCCAAGGTCGCTACGAGGTCGACGCGGTGGACACCGAGGCGCGCGGCCACGCGATCGAGCTGTGCCGCGAGGCGGCCCACGAGGGCTATGACGTTGTGGTGGCCTTCGGTGGCGACGGCACCGTCAATGAAGCCGCCAACGGCCTGCGTGGCTCTCCCACGCCGCTCACCTGCCTGCCGGGGGGCTCTGCCAACGTGTACGGCAAGATCCTCGGCATCCCCGGCGAGCTGGTGGACGCGACCGAGCACCTGCTGGGCATGGCGGACGACTGGCGGCCGCGCAAGGTCGACCTCGGCGTCGTCAACGACCGCTGCTTCACGTTCGCCTCGGGGCTCGGCCTCGACGCGAGCGTCGTCAAGCGCGTGGATTCCAACCCGCATCTGAAGGCGCGCTTCGGCGCCTACTACTTCACGTGGGCTGCCATCAGCACGTTCACGCGCCGCTACATCCTCAAACCTCCCCGCCTCACGGTCGAGCTGGGCGGCGAGCAGCACGAGGGGGTAACCGCGATCGTGCAAAACGGATCGCCCTTCACCTACTTCAAGGATCGTCCGATCGAGGTGGCCGAGGCTTCCGAGCTGGACTCGGGAACGCTGCAAACGAGCGTTCTGCGCCGCGCATGGCCACTGGACATGCCCACGATCGCCTTTCGTGCCTTCTCCAGGCACGCACATCTCACCCGCCACCGGCAGGTCCTCCCGCTGGCCGAGGCATTCGATCTGAGCGTGTCCTCGAGCGACGGGGAGCCCTTGCCTCTCCAGGTTGATGGCGACTATCTGGGCGATGTCATGCAGGCGCGCTACTCCGTGCTCCCCCGCGCGCTCAGCGTGATCTCCTAGCCGGCCCCTCCAGGGGTCACCCTATATGCATCGAACACCGCCTCGGTGTTGCGCAGACGTGAGATCGCGCCCTTCAGGCTCTGGGTGTCGGCGAGCTCGACCACAAAACGGTTCTTGACCATCGGTGGGCTCGACAGGCAACGCGCTTCGAGGATGTTCGCGCCCGACTCTGAGAAGGCGCGCGAGAGGTCCTCGAGCAGGCGGTGACGATCCCACGCGTCGATGTGGATTTCCACGACGAACGACGTTGCCTGATCGCCCTCCCAGCTCACGTCGGTGAAGCGTTCGGGGTTGCGCTGCAACAGCTTCGCGTTAGGGCAGTCCTTGCGGTGGATCGTGATTCCACGACCGAGCGAGATGTAGCCGATGATCGGGTCGCCGGGCACCGGACGGCAGCACTTGGCAAGGCGCAGCATCACGTCCTCCACCCCATCCACCCTGATCCCGTACTGGCCTGAGGAGCTCGTCGGGCGCTGACGCGGGCGCCCCACCTTGAGCAGGTCGGTGGCGGCCGTATCTCCGTCGGCGGCCTCGCCCTGCTTGAGGCGTTGCAGAACTTTGTTGACGACGACCTTCGGCGAGATCTTTGCGCCGCCCAGGGCTATGTAGAAGTCGTCGGCCTTGCGATAGCCCATCTCGCGGATCACGTCCGCGAGCAAGGCCGAGCCGGTGATCTTCTGTGCGGGCAGGCCCTGCTTCTTGAGATGCTCTTGCAAGAGCTCGCGGCCGGTGTGCTCGGTGCCCTCACGCGACTCGGCCTTGAACCACTGCTTGATCTTGTTGCGCGCTCTCGTCGTCTTCACCATCGCCAGCCAGTCGCGCGAAGGCCCGCGCTCGCGCTTGGCGGTGAGGATCTCCACGATGTCCCCGGAGCGCAGCTCGTAGTGCAAAGGCACGATCTTGCCGTTCACCCTTGCGCCTACGCAGCGGTGGCCGATCTCTGTGTGCACCTCGTAGGCGAAGTCCAGGGGCGTAGCTCCTGCCGCGAGCGACTTGACCTCGCCCTTGGGGGTGAACACGTACACCTCGTCCTCGAACAGGTCGATCTTCAGGCTCTCCATGAACTCCTGCGGGTCTGACATCTCCTGTTGCCAGTCGAGCATCGAGCGCAGCCACTTCATCTTGGCGTCGTCGCTGTCGGAGGCCGAGCCGTCCTTTGCCTGCGGGCGCTGCTTGTACACCCAGTGAGCCGCCACCCCGAACTCGGCCATCTCGTGCATGTCCTGGGTACGAATCTGGATCTCCAAGGGACGTCCCTCGGGCCCGATCACCGTCGTGTGCAAGGACTGGTACATGTTGAACTTGGGCATCGCCACGAAGTCCTTGAAGCGGCCTGGCAGAGGCTTCCACAGGGAGTGGATCACGCCGATTGCGCCGTAACAGTCCTTGACCGACTCGACTATCACCCGCATCGCGGTCAGGTCGTAGATCTCGTTGAACTCGCGGCCCTTCTTGGTCATCTTCGAGTAGATCGAGTAGAAGTGCTTGGCGCGCCCGGCGATCTGAGCGGTGATGCCGACCGTCTCGAGCTCTGTCGCGAGGTAGTCGCCGGCCTCGGCCACATAGTGCTCGCGGTCCTCGCGCTGCTGTGCGACGAGCTCCTTGATCTCCTTGTACTTGCGCGGATGTAGCGTGGCGAAAGCGAGATCCTCGAGCTCCCACTTGATCGCGTGGATACCGAGCCGGTGAGCGATTGGCGCATAGATCTCGAGCGTCTCGCGCGACTTCTCCAGCTGCTTCTGCTTGGGCATCGCATCGATCGTGCGCATGTTGTGCAAGCGGTCGGCCAGCTTGATCAGGATGACTCGCACGTCGCTTGCCATCGCCACCATCATCTTGCGGTAGTTCTCCGCCTGGGCCTCGTCGCGCGACTGGAAGGTGATCCCGGTCAGCTTGGTGACGCCGTCCACGATCCCGACGATCTCCTCGCCGAAGCGCTCGCGCACCTCCTCGATCGACGCCGAGGTGTCCTCGACCGTGTCGTGCAAGAGCGCCGCGCACAGCGTCTCGGTGTCCAGGCGCATGCCGGCGCAGATGCGCGCCACGCCGACTGGGTGCACGATGAAGTCCTCGCCTGACTTGCGCCGCTGAGCGGCATGGTGCTCACAGGCGAACACGAAAGCGTCTTCCACCCGTTCACGGTCGATCTCCACGACCGCATCGGCGGCGTGCTAGGAGACGATCGCGAACAGATCGTCGAGCAGGCGCCGCTCGAGCTCGCTCAGCTCTGGGCGGCGGCCGCGGCGACTGGCGTTGGCAGGGGGAACAGTGTCGACTGAGCTTGGCCGGCTTTCAGGCATGGCTCAAGGGTAGCCTCCTCGCGGGCTGGTTGGGCATGACGAAGCACCAAACGGGGCTCGCTGACTCCCCTCCACTCGTTCACCTCGAGCGCGAACGTCGCATCGACCGGTTCGCCCTCGGCGACGCCAAGGCTGCCTCCGTTGCCGAAAGCGACCCCCCGCGCGTGCGCTCCCCCCGATTCGACCGTGAAGCGAGCGTGCTTGCCTTCGCCCATCGGGCGCACATCCGCAAAGACGGCATCCTCGAGCATCAGCGAAACGGTCGGGTTGCCGCGGCCGAACGGAGCGAGCACGGCCAGCTCCTCGGCTAGCTCCATGCCGAGCTGAGGACCGGCCACGAGCGCGTCCACCCGCTCTCGTGGGAGCAGGTCCGCGGCCGAGAGCACGCTCGCAGCGTGCACGTCGAGCGCCTCGGCAAACGCTTGCACGGAGTCCGCCTCGAGCTCTACCCCGGCGGCAGCGCTGTGACCGCCATAGCGCTGAAGGTGTCCGGCGCAGGCCGTCAATCCCGCAAGCAGGTCATACCCCTCGATGCTGCGGCCCGAGCCGCGGCCGCTCGGGCCCTCGAGCGCGATCAGCACGACCGGGCGGCGATGGCGCTCGGCCAGGCGCGAGGCGACGATCCCGATCACGCCCGGATGCCATGCCTCGCCAGCAAGCACATAGGCCGAACGCCCACCGGGGTCACCCAATTGGGCGATCTGTGCTTCAGCCTGCACGCGGATTGCCTGCTCGGTATGCCGGCGCTCGCTGTTTGCGCGGTCGAGCTCGTCGGCGATCTGGGCGCCGCGCAGGGAGTCGTCGGTGAGGATCAGCTCCAGTGCGGCATCGGCGCGGTAGAGGCGCCCCGCGGCATTGATGCGGGGCGCGAGCCCGAAGCCCACCGCCCGCTCGTTCACCTTGCCAGGCTCCACTCGTGCCACCGCCATCAGGGCGCGCAATCCGGGCTTGGCTGTGTTTGCAAGCGCACGTAGGCCTCGCCGCACGAGGTTGCGGTTCTCACCGACAAGCGCGACCACATCGGCGATCGTCGCAAGCGCCACCAGATCGAGGTCCTCCTCGGCCTCGCCGCAATCGCGTCCCGCCGCCTCGTGCGTGGCCTGGGCGAGCTTGTAGGCGACTCCGGTCGCGCACAGCTCGGCGCAGGGGTAGCCGCACAGCGCTGGGTGCACGATGCGGGCGCCGGGCAACCTGCCGTCCGCACGCGGCAGGTGGTGGTCGCTGACGATCGTCTCGATCCCCAGTGAGCGTGCGAGGGCAATCTCCTCGACCGCTGTGATCCCACAGTCCACGGTCACCAGTAGCTCGGTGCCGCGCTGGGCGAGCCGTCCTACGGTCGCGGCGCTCAGCCCGTAGCCGTCGGCGGCGCGATCCGGCAGGTACCAGTCGACCCGCGCGCCAAGTTTTCGCAGCGTGCGCACGAGTATCGCCGTGGAGCACACTCCGTCGACGTCATAGTCGCCGTGAACGGTGATCTGACGTCCCGCGCTCGCGCCCTCCGCGATCGCGGCCGCCGCGTCGCGCAGGCCCGCGAACGCATCCAGCTCATGCTGCTCGTCGGCCGCCAAGAAGGCGCGCGCGCGCTGTGGATCCCCGTACCCGCGCCGCACAAGCGTTTGCGCGAGCGCATCGCTCACACCCAGTTGCTCGCACAGCAGGGCAACATCGCCACCGCTGCAGTGGCCTAGGTCGAAGCGAACCATGCCGCGGACACTACGGCCCGCGGTAGACGGAAAACATCGCGCGCGCGGGCGCACTCCCCGCCGCAATCGGCTTCGAGGCCGTGGGTGGCGGCCGGAAGCAGCCCCTGCTCAGGCGCGAAGTTCTTCGATGGGAGCCTGCTCGCGCCGCATCCCCTCGAAGTAGACAGCAGCTATTCCCAGCAGCGCGCCCGGCACCGCATAGAGCACCACGGCTATGTCGGTCGCTTTGAGACCAGGCACCCCGAACGAGGAGGTCTTGATCCCGTAGATCAGAAGGCCTGACACGATTGCGCCCACGAGCGAGCCGATGAACGCCCCCACGATGCCGCCCCAGAAGCGATCGGGCAGAAAGATCGTGAAGTGCCAGATCGATAGTCCCATCATCACCCAGCCGAGCATTCCCATCAGCAGGCCTCCCCGTGCAGTGCGTGAGTAACGGTGCGAGCAGTCATCAGCGCGCCCTTCCGTGCCTGCGGTTTTTCGGGCGCCGTGACTTGCCGCTCTGAGGAGAATCCTTCTTCATCACCAGATCCTCGGGGCTCAGGTCTGCCGTCGGATCGCGCTTGGGACCATCGTCGTCCTTGCCGTTGAAGGCACCTTGCTGCCGATTCTCTGTCTTGTCCGTACCGGTGCCGACGCGACGCGATCCGGTGGCGGTGCGCCCGCGTCGTGAGGCCACGCCGGTGGAGGCACGCCCCGTCTGCTGCTCGGCCAGCTCGGGCCCGATCTCGCGCACCAGCTCGTCGAATTCCTCCTTGGAGAGCTGCTCGCCGGGCTCATCCGTTGCGACAGCGGCGCCCCTGCGACCGCGCCCACGCTTGGGTGCGGGCTCGACGTCGACAGGGCCGTCGCCGATGACCGTGGCATAGGCAGGCACGTAACCGAGATCGCGGACGATCCGGGCGCGACGGTTGCGATACACACCCTCGCGCTCCTTCCAGTGGGTGAGCACCGGCGAGGCGATGAAGATCGAGGAGTAGGCACCAGAGGCGATCCCGACGATCATCGCGAAGGCGAAGTCCTTCAGGGTGGCACCTCCGAACAGGAGGATCGCGGTCACGGGCAACAGCGTGCAGAAGCTGGTGGCAAGCGAGCGGGTCAGGACCTCGGACATGGAGCGGTTGACGATTTGCGAGAACGCCGCCCGCGGCATCCGTGGCACATTCTCGCGCACACGATCGAACACGATTATGGTGTCGTACATCGAATAGCCCAGGATGGTGAGCAGCGCCGCCACCGTGGAGGTCGTCACTTCCCTGCCGGTGAGCGCGTACACGCCGCTGGTGATCAGCAGGTCGTGCATCAAGGCGATCAGGACCGGCACCGCGTACTTCCACTCGAACCGCAGGGCGATGTAGGCAGAGATCACCAATAGCGAGGCGATGATCGCGATGATCGCGCTTTTAGCGACCGTCTGGCCGAACGTAGGCCCGATCGAGGTGTTGGAGAAATTCTTCGTACCCGGCGACTGGGACCCCGACCCGAACTTCTTGTCGAGCACTTCCTTGACTTTCACCACTTCTTCGGGCTTGAGCTTTTTGAGGGAGATCTGGTAGCCCTGGCCGCCGATGCTCTTGTTGGAGAACCCTTGAATCTCAGCGCTCGGGTAGCCCGCTTCGGACATCGCCGATTGCACCTGGCTCTCGTTCACGTGCTTGACGAAGGCCGTCTCGATACGCGTGCCCGAGGTGAAGTCGATGCCGAGGTTGAGCCCCCTGCCGCCGATCGCGAGCGCCCCGATCATCAGGATGCAACCGGACAGCGAGAAGAACCAGCGCGAGGCTCCCATGAAGTCGAACGTCCATTTGCGCGTTCGCTTGCTGGCTCCCAGGAGCGCGGGATGCGAGACCGCGCGTGAGCGTCCCATCGCTCCGAGTGCGGCCTGCGTGGCCAGCACGGCGGTGAACAGGGTCAGCAGCGTGCCGATCCCCAGCGTGAACGCGAAGCCCTGCACTTCGGAGGTGGCCAGGGCGAACAGGATGAAGGCGGTCATGAACGTCACGACGTTGGCGTCGACGATCGCCGCGAAACCCCGCTTGTAGCCCGTCGCGATGCCGGCGGCGATCGAGCGCCCGCCGCGGATCTCCTCCTTGACGCGCTCGAAGATCACGATATTGGCGTCCGCGGCGATACCGATGGTGAGGATCAGGCCGGCGATGCCTGGCAGTGTGAGCGTGATCGGAATCAGCTTGATCAGCGCGAAGAAGTAGATCCCGTAGATGATCAGACCACCCACAGCGATCGCGCCGAGCACGCGGTAGAAGGCGAGCAGGAACAGGCACACGATCAACAGGCCCACGACCCCTGCGACCAGGCCCTGTTTGAGCGCGGTCTTGCCGAGCGTGGCCGAGACCTGCGACTGGGAGATAAGTTCGAGCTTGATCGGCAGCGCGCCGGACTGGAGCTCGTCGGCGAGATTCTGCGCGGAGGTGAGGGTGAAACCGCCGGAGATCTGCGAGCCGGTGGTCGGATCGATCCCTTCCGGGTTTTCGGTGTAATTGATGAAGGGAGCGGTGATGATCTGGTTGTCGAGTACCACGGCGAAGTGCTGCTCGGCGGCTTCTTTGGAGATGCCGGGCACCTGTTCGCGCTGGCCGCGTTCGGCGATTTCGCGCGTCACGCGCTTGAACGTCGAGATCCCTTTTTTGTCGAATTCGAATGTGACGTTGGGCGCGCCCGAGCCGCCGTTGTCGAAGCCCTGGCGTGGGTTCTTGATTTCCTGTCCGTTGAGCACCGGGTTGTCGTTGAGCACGTACCAGCTTTCGGGCGAGGCCTGCGTGACTTTGCCTTCCTTGCCGGTGATGGGCTGCGCCTGGGCGAGCACGGTCCCCGGATTGATCCGCACTGCCTTCGCCTTGACGCCCTTCGGGACTTTGTAGCCGTCGGCGTAGAGGTCCTGTTCGGTGTCCTCGGGCCCTTTCAAGACCTTTTTGTGGGTTTCGTCGAGCAGGTACCACTGACCGTAGATACAGCCTTTGGCCTGTTCAGGCGTACACCCCTGCTCGTAGGTGGTGTCGTTCTTGCGAATGATCGCCGGTCGCTTGATCGCCCGCTGCACCGCTTCGTACTCGGGTACGCCCGTTTCGGCCTGCGCCGGCTGGGGACCTCCCGTGACCTTCGGTTCGAGTCCCTGTGGGGCCTTGCCGTTCGGGCCGATCACGTTCGGCTCCCAGTCATAGAAGAACAGCTGGGCGGTCTTGCCCACCTGCTGCTGGGCGCGCGCCGCATTGCTCACGTCGGGCAGCGCGACGTCGATTTCCGTGCCTCCGGTGCGCTGGATTTCAGGCTGGGCCACGCCGAGCTTGTCCACGCGCTTGCGCATGATGTCGATCGCCCGGTTCAGCGATTCGGTGTCCACCTTGGCTTCGGCGGTGGCGCGCCCCTGGTAGATCAGCTGGACGCCACCCTTCAGGTCGAGCCCGAGTCGGGTGGGCTTGGTGGCGATGACCACCAGCGAGACTGCCATGAGCCCCGCAACGATCAACAGCACGAGTGTGTTTCGGCGACGGCTGCCCATAGCCTCTGAGACTACTTGTCCGGAGTGAGCACGAGCAAGAGCCCACCGTCGTCGTCGTATGCCGGGAACATGTCCGCCTTTGCGCCCGCGTCCACGTCGCGCTCCCCGCTGACCTGGACGGGAACGTCGAGCGCGCGCACTCCCCACTCCAGTACGGTTTCGACCGGATCGTCGCCGTTTTCAAAAGTGAGGCCAAGCACTTGCTCGACGCGCTGGCCGATCACTTCCTCCTCCTCCAGGCCCGTGAAGGCGAAGGAGTTGCGCCCGCAGCCGATCACGCGACCCTCGCCGTCGCAGACGAAGAAGGCGGCATCGGGTGCGGGAAAGTAGTCGTCGAGCAGCTCGAACAGGAAGGCAAAGCCGCACTTGGCGCAGCCCTTGGGCTGGCGTGTGAAGCCGATATTGCGGTCGATCTCTCTCGTGCGGTGTCCGCAGTTAGGGCAGATGAAGGGGTGGGCCATGTGACTTCACAGAGTAGGGAAGCCGGCGGGGCGGCGTGCGGCCACCGGCTAGAACAGGGCGCTGCCGCTCATCTTCGCCGCCGGCAGGTCCATGCCCAGGTGCGCGAAGGCGGCGGCCGTCGCGGTCCTGCCGCGCGCGGTGCGCTTGATCAGGCCCTGCTGGAGCAGATACGGCTCGTACACATCCTCGATCGTGTCCTGCTCCTCGCCGACTGCCACGGCCAGCGTGGAGAGGCCCACGGGACCACCATCGAACTTGACGCAGATGGCTCTCAGGATCTCCCGGTCCAGACGGTCCAGACCCTGCTCGTCCACCTCGAGCAACTCGAGCGCCCCCTGGGCGGCATCGGCGCCCACGACGCCGTCCAGGCGCACCTCGGCGTAGTCGCGCACCCGCTTGAGCAGGCGATTGGCCACGCGTGGGGTCCCGCGGCTGCGAGACGCGATCGCGCGAGCGCCCTGCTCGTCGATGGCGATCTGCAGTATCTGGGCCGAGCGGCTGACGATCTGGGCGAGCTCCTCGACGTCGTAGTGCTCCAGGCGCGCCTGGATGCCGAAGCGGTCGCGCAGCGGCGTGGTCAAGAGGCCAGCTCTGGTGGTCGCCCCGACCAGCGTGAACGGGGGCAGCTCGAGTGTCACCACGCGCGCGCCCGCGCCCTGGCCGACGGTGATCGGCAGGCGACGGTCCTCCATCGCCGGATAAAAGGTCTCCTCCAGAGTGCGCGGCAATCTGTGGATCTCGTCGACGAAGAACACGCTGCGTGGCTCCAAGGCAGTCAGAAACGCCGCGATGTCACCCTTGCGCTCCAGTGCCGGCCCGGCGGTCTGTATGAAGGGCACCTCCAGCTCGGCCGCGACGATCTGTGCCAGCGAGGTCTTGCCCAGGCCGGGTGGCCCGGCCAGCAGCAGGTGGTCGAGCGCCTCGCCCCGCGCGCGCGCAGCCTCGATTGCCACGGCGAGCTGCTCGCGCAGGGTGGGCTGTCCGATGAAATCCTCGAGCGCGGGCGGGCGCAGCGAGCGGTCGAGCTCGTCCTCGGGGGTGAGATACGGGGTTTGGACGCGCTCGGCCTGGGTCACGATGAGGGCCTCATGCTGCGCTGCGGGCGGTACGCAGGGCTTCGGCGATCAGCTCCTCGGGGCTAGCTCCGTCCAGGTCACGCAACAGCTGGTCGGCCTCGAGTGCGTTGTAGCCGAGGGCCACGAGCCCCTCGTGGGCGAGTGCTCTTGGGCCCGAGGCGTGAGTAACCGCTCCCCCACTCTCGAGCTCCACATCCACCCCCACCTTCTCGCGCAGCTCGACGATGATGCGCTCGGCGGTGCGCTTGCCGATACCCGGCACGGCCTGGAAGCGTGCCGCATCGGAGCCCGCGATCGAGGCGAGCAGCTCACGCGGCGAGCCGCTCGAGAGGACCGCCACGGCCACCTTCGGGCCGACCGCCTGCACTGAGAGCAGCATCAGGAACAGATCGCGCTCCTCTTCAGAGTAAAACCCGTGCAGAAGCAGTGCGTCGTCGCGAACGACGAGGTGCGTGTGGAGCGTCGTCTCCCCTCCCACCGGTGGCACGTGGCGGAGTGTCTCGGTTGAGACGGCCATGCGGTAGCCGACCCCGCCGCACAAGACCACCACGTGGTCTGAGCGGCGGATCGCCACCTCGCCGCGAACGAGCGCGATCATGCTCGCGCGCCCGCGGCCTGGAGGGCCTGGCCGACGGCGTCGGCGAACGGCGTGCCGTTGACGTGACAGACGGCCACCGCCAGCGCGTCGGAGGCATGGTCGCTGGCCGGCGGGCTTGCCAGCCCGAGCAGGCTCTGCACCATACGCGCCACCTGATCCTTCCCCGCGCGGCCACTCCCGCACACTGCCGACTTGACCTGTTGGGGGGTGTAGGAGAAACAGGGGATCCCCCGCTCACCGGCGGCGAGCATCGTCACCCCGCGCGCCTGGCCCACCGCGAACGCGCTGTGAGCGTTCTGGCCGAAGTACAGCTGCTCGAGGGCCATCGCATCGCAATCGTGCTCGTCGAGTAGCTCGCGCAGGCGAGCCGCGACGGCCGCAAGGCGCCGCTCGACGGGTGCGGATGCGGCGGTGTGGATCACGCCGCCGTCGAGCGCCTTCAGGCGAGCGCCCTCACCGGCGACGACGCCGTAGCCGGTGTTGGCGAGCCCAGGATCTATGCCCAGAACGATCATTGCCTGAAGGATTCTGCGCGCAAGCCCGGACGCCTGCCCTACGCGCGTTTTCAGCGGGCCTGGTGAGCGAGCGCCTGATCCCAGGTGCGCCAAGGCGCCTGCCCCGCCTCCCAAAGGTCGTTGAGCGCCACCGCGTCCTTGTAGGTGTCCATGCACTCCCAGAAGTCCTCGTGGCGGTGGGCGCGCAACTCCCCGTCTCCCGCCAGGCGCTGTAGAGGATCGCGCTCGAGCACGCTGTCACGCTCCAGGTAGTCGAGGACACCGGGCTCGAAGCAGAAGAAACCACCGTTGATCCAGTGCTCGGAGCGGGGCTTCTCGTGAAAGCCGAGCACTCGTCCGTCCCGCGGGTCCAGCTCGGTGACGCCGAACTGCAGGCGCGGTCTCACGACCGTCATCGTCGCCAAGGCACCGTGACTGGCGTGGAAAGCGAGCAACCGCTCGAGATCCAGTCGGGCAACGCCATCCGCGTAGGTCGCACAGAAGCGCTCTCCCGCCAGGCGCGGCGAGCATCTTCATGCGCCCGCCCGTGGGCGAATCGAGACCTGTGTCCACGCATTCCACGCTCACGCCCGGCGGCCAAGCGGTCTCGCCGGCGAAACGCTCGATCGACTCGCCCTTGTAGCCGGTGGCAAGCAGGAAGCGCTCGAAGCCGTGGACCGCGTAGAGCTGGATCACGTGCCAGAGAATGGGCAGCCCGCCGATCTCGACCAGCGGCTTGGGGATCTCCTGGGTGTGCTCGCGCAGGCGCGTGCCGCGCCCGCCGCAGAGGATCACGACCGGTGGTCGCCTCTGCCTGCCTGTCATGAACGCCTGCCTCGCGAGCGGGCGCCGCTCATCCCGCCACGCGCTCGAGCACCTCGGCGGGGGCATCGAAGTTCGCGTACACCTCATCGACGTCGTCGAGCTCGTCGAGCACGTCGATCAGCTTCATCAAGCGCACCGTCTGGGACTCGTCGATCGGCACGAGCGTCTTGGGCCGGTAGGCGAGCTCCGCGCTCTGGATCTCGATGCCCGCCTCTTCGAGCGCTCCGCGGACCGCGGCGAAGTCGCCGAGTTGGGTTATCACCTCGAAGAGATCCTCATCGATGGAGATGTCCTGGGCACCCGCCTCGACCGCCACCATGAGATCGTCCTCGGAGTACTTGCCTGCGTCGATCGCGATCGAGCCCTGCTTCTCGAACAGGTAGGCCACCGAGCCAGGCTCGCCGAGGTTGCCGCCGTGCTTGGAGAAGGCGTGGCGCACGTCGGCGCCGGTGCGGTTGCGGTTGTCGGTGAGGGCCTCCACGAGCACAGCCACGCCGCCGGGGCCGTACCCCTCATAGAGGACCGTCTCGATCGCATCCGCCTCGCCCCCCTCCCCAGTGCCTTTGGCGATCGCGCGCTCGATGTTGTCCTTGGGCATCGATGCGGCCTTGGCCTTGGCGATTGCGAGTGCGAGCGGGGCGTTGCCGGTCGGATCGCCCCCGCCGTCGCGCGCGGCCACCGTGACGGCACGTGCGAGCTTGGTGAACTGCTGGCCGCGACGGGAGTCGACGATCGCCTTCTTGTGCTTGATGCTTGCCCACTTGGAATGTCCTGACATGGACCGAAAGGATACTTCGGCCCGTCACGAACCCTTCGGCGCGGCCCACGTCTAGGATGCGACCCCATGGCGATCGATCCGGGCATCTTCAAGGCGTATGACATCCGCGGCCTCTACGGCGAGCAGATCGACGGTAGCACTGCCCTGGCGATAGGCCGTGGCTTCGCGCGCGTGCTGTCCACGTTGTCGGGCAAGCCCACCACCGACTTGCACGTGGGCTTGGGGCGCGACATGCGCCTCACCGCTCCCGAGCTTGCCGCGCGCTATCGCGAGGGGCTTCTGATGGAGGGAGCCACCGTGCTCGACGCGGGCCAGGTGGGCACGGAGATGCTCTATTACCTGGTCGGCTCGCGTGGGCTCGACGGCGGACTGATGTGCACCGCCTCGCACAATCCCAAGGCCTACACCGGCGCCAAGCTCGTGCGCGAGGGAGCCGTCCCGCTCTCCGGAGACGAGGGCATCCAGGACATCCGTCGCGCAATCGAGGATGGGCTCGACGGAGACGCGGGCACGCCGCCGCTCGGCACGCTGCAGGAAGTCGACGTCTACGAGGAGTTCCAGGCCGCCGCCCTTGCGATGATCGACCCCGAGGCGGTCAAGCCGTTGAAGGTCGTCGTGGACGGCGGCAACGGCATGGCCGGGCCGATGGTGGGACCGCTGCTCGATCGTCTCGGTCTCGACTTGATCGAGACCTACTGGACGCCGGACGGCAACTTTCCCGACCACGAGCCCAATCCACTGTTGCCGGAGAACAGAACGTTCATCATCGAGAAGGTGCGCGAGAGTGGTGCAGACCTGGGGATCGCCTGGGACGGGGACGCCGATCGCTGCTTCTTCATCGACGACACCGGCGAATTCGTCGACGGCGACTTTCTGACCGCGCTGCTCGCCGAGTCGCTGCTCGGCAAGATCTCGGATCCCGCCCACCCCCCCGCGATCCTCTACGACGTGCGCGCCAGCTGGGCGGTGCCCGACACGGTCAAGCGGGCCGGCGGTACGCCGCACGTCAATCGCGTGGGACACGCTTTCTTCAAGACCCGCATGCGCACGGAGGGCTCCCTCTTCGGCGGAGAGGTCTCCGGGCATTATTATTTCCGTGACTTCTACTGCGCGGACTCGGGCACGATCCCGGCACTGCTCATCCTTGAGCAGCTCTCCAAGCAGGGCAAGCGCCTTTCAGATCTCTTGAAGCCATATCGCGAGCGCTACTTCATATCTGGAGAGATCAACACCGAGGTCTCAGACCAAGAGGCCAAGATGAAGGAGATCTCAGAGCGCTACTCCGATGCCAAGCAGGGGCGGCTCGACGGCGTGTCGGTCGACTACGAGGACTGGCACTTCAACGTGCGTCCCTCCAACACCGAGCCTCTGCTGCGCCTGTGCCTGGAGTCGCTGCGCTCGCGCGAGCACATGGAAGAGGCTCGTGACGAGGTGCTCGAGCTGATCCGCTCGGCCGCGCCGACCGGGTCGTGAAACGGATTGACCTGCCCCGCACGCGCGTGCGGGGCACCCGTTTTCTTGACATCGCACACCAGACCGCCCAGGCCTGCACATGAATCCAGCCGCGCCTGCCCGTGCGCGAGCGCTGGGGGTGCACTGCTTGGCGATACCCACGCCGTTCGCGGTGGGCCGGGTCAACTGCTACCTGATCGAGGACGAGCCGCTGACGCTGCTCGACGCCGGGCCGAACTCGGCCACTTCGCTGACCGCGCTCGAGGCGGCGCTAGCTGAGCACGGCCGTCGCGTGGAGGACTTGGGGCGAATCGTGGTCACACACCAGCACATCGACCACATCGGCTTGGTCGACATCCTCGCCAAGCGCTCGAGCGCCGAGGTGTGCGCGCTCGACCTGCTCGCGCCCTGGCTTGGGAACTACAGGCAGGAGATGGAGGAGAACGACAGCTTCTCGGCGGAGATCATGCTGCGCAATGGCATCCCCCAGGATGTTGTCTACGCGCTGCGGGCCGTATCTGCGAGCTTTCGCGCGTGGGGCGCCGCCGCCACCGTCACCCATCCGCTGGCCGAGGGCGAGCTGCTCGAGTTCGCCTCCCGGACCTGGCGTGTGCTGCACCGCCCCGGGCACTCTCCTTCGGACACGGTTTTCCTCGATGAAGCATCGGGGGAGCTGTTTGGCGGCGATCACCTGATCAAGCACATCTCCTCCAATCCGCTCATCTCGAGGCCGTTGGGCGGAGAGGACGAGGATCGCCCGCGCGCGCTGATGATCTACATGGACTCGCTGCGAGCGACACGGGAGATGGAGCTGGAGGTCGTGTACGCCGGTCACGGCGAGCCGGTTGAGGACTACCGCAATCTGATCGACGAGCGGATGCGGATGCACGAGCGACGCGCCAACAAGCTGCATGCCTTGATCGCCGAGCGCCCGCGCAACGCTTATGAGCTGGCACAGGAGATGTGGGGCAACGTGGCGGTTACACAGGCCTTCCTGACGCTCTCAGAGGTGCTCGGACACCTGGACCTATTGATCGAGGAAGGGCGTGCGCGAGAGAGCGAAGCCGGCGGCGTGGTGAGCTTCCAAGCCACTTGAAACACTAGAGTACAATAAACTCCATGACTGCTGGCTAGGAGGGGAGCGTCGTGGAGAGCAGCACTTCAAATCCGCACCTGAACGTGTTCGAGCCCTATCGCGAGCTCTCGCGTGGGCACGAGGATCAGCTCACACGCGCTGCGATGATCGTCCTGCGGCTCGTTCCCTTGGCACGCGAGACTCTGCTGCGGGCGATCGGCGAGCCCTCCCAGGCGCAGTTGCCGGACTGCGTGGTGGACATGCAGGCCACCAACCTGGTCGATCCATCTGAGGAAAACCTCGGCTCGGGGGAGGTCGAGCGGGGACGCTTGGTGAGCGTTTTCTTGACACCGGACACCGAGCCGTTCGACCTCGCCGAGGAAGTCACCGACACCGAGGACAACCAGCGCTTCGACGGCGTGCTGCGCTTCGACCCGGACCTCGTGGTCGTGCTCGAGAGCAAGGTGTGCCGCCGCTGGGCGCGGCGCAACGGCCATCGCGTGGCCGAGCTGAACCTGAACGGGACGCGCTTTGCGCAAAGGCGCACCAGTGTTTTGCGCTGGCACGATTTGCTCGAGTCGTGGTGGCGACTGGTCGAGCTGGGTGTGCTGGGACCCGCGGAACAGGCGATCGTCAAGGACGTGCTCTCCTATGCCCACCAGGATTTCGGACAGCTGTTGCCGTTCGGGACATTGCGTCGCGTCGGCGTGGACCCCGTGCGGCGCAAGTGGCGGTTGCGCTCGCTCCTGCGTGAAGCGACCGGGATCGTGCCCGAGCGCGCCGGTCTCGTGCACATACGCCTGGACACAGCGCTCGGGGTCGCCTCATTGCAACGCGCGGCGCTCGACATCGAGGAGGAGCGCCTCGCTCTGCACCTGTGGCCCGGCGAGCTGAAGGCGCAGGCCGAGCAGCTCTACGCCGGCGGGCGCGCGGAGAGCTTGTGCGAGCTCTTGGGCGAGGACGGCCCTGGAGCATGGCAGGTCAAGCCGCAGCCGCTGCTTGGCTTCCGCAACGCGCCGGTGCGCACGCGCGTCTACCTCACTTGCCGCCTGGATCCGGCCGAGTACGCGCGTCGCTGGCAGGGCGAGGACTGGAAGAAGGTGGGAGCCCATCACCGCAACCACATCCTTCCCGATCTATGGCCGTGGCTGCTGGAGCGGGGCTACGCCTCAGAGCCCGACCGCGACCGGCTCGACCCATTCCTACATGCGCTCGGACGCCGCTTCGCCCACCTGCGTCCCACCATCCACGTGTCGCGCTCGTGGGACTGGAACGAAGCCGAGCGCCTCGACGACGAGAGCCTGCTGGCCGGCGAGATCCACGACGCGCTCAACCGGGTACTCGGGCTGTTGGGTGAGCCGCAGTTGCCGCTGACCCTTCAAGCGGCAGATGCCACATCCTCGTCGGAGGCCGAGGCGACGCCGTCCTCGCCTGAGCTCGAGCCCGACCCTGGATCGCCGCTGCTCGCGACGTCGGCCAGGAACAGCCCGTGAAGCCGGTCGTCGTGACCCAGCTCTGTGTGGAAGGCGACCGCGGTGACGAGACCTTGGCGTGCGGCCACCGGATGTCCGTCCAGCTCGGCCAGGATCTCAACGCCGGGGCCGTGCTCGGCGATCCAAGGGGCACGAATGAAGACACCTCGTAGCGGCCCCCCTTCGAGCCCCTGCATGGGCACATCGGCCTCGAAGCTGCGCAGCTGGCGGCCGAAGGCGTTGCGCTCGGCGAGTATGTCCATGATGGCCAGGTGATCGCGGTCGAGCATGATCAAGCCGGCGCACGAGCCGAGAACAGGCGCGCCGGCAGCCGCGAAGTCACGCAGTGGCTGGGCCAAGCCCTCGCGCTCGATGCCGAGCGTCATCGTGGTGGACTCGCCGCCGGGAATGACCAGGCCTTCCAACCCGTCGAGGTCTGAGGGGACGCGCACCTCGCGCACGCGCGCGCGCCTGCCTTCCAAAACGCGACGATGTGCCTCGAAGTCGCCCTGTAGGGCCAGCACCCCGATCAGCGGCGCCGCTACCAACCGCGCTGCGCCAGCAATTGCTCGTCGGTGAGCTTGGAGCTCTCCAAGCTCACCATCGCCGGTCCCAGGCCGCGCGAGGCGGCGGCGATGCGCTCGGGGTCCTGCCAGTGGGTTGTGGCCTCGACGATGGCCCGCGCGCGAGCGGGGGGATCGTCTGACTTGAAGATGCCCGAGCCCACGAACACGCCTTCGGCACCCAGGGCCATCATCAACGCGGCATCGGCCGGTGTGGCGATGCCGCCCGCGCAGAACAGGACCACGGGCAGATGTCCCTCGGCCGCCACTCGGCGCACCAGGTCAAGCGGGGCGGCGTGCTCCTTGGCGGCGCTTGCCAGCTCGCTCTCCTGCAGCGCGGAAAGGCGGCGGATCTCACCGGTGATGCCGCGCATGTGCCGCACGGCCTCGACGATGTCGCCGGTGCCGGCCTCGCCCTTGGAGCGGATCATCGCGGCCCCCTCACCGATACGGCGCAGAGCCTCGCCAAGGTTGGTGGCGCCGCAAACGAAAGGCACTTTGAAGGCCCACTTGTCGATGTGGTTGGACTCATCCGCGGGCGTGAGTACCTCGGACTCGTCGATGTAGTCGACCTCCAAGGCCTCCAAGACCTGGGCCTCCACGAAATGGCCGATCCTGGCCTTGGCCATCACGGGAATGGTGACCGCCTCTTGGATCCCCGAGATCATCTCGGGGTCGGACATGCGCGCAACTCCCCCGTCGCGGCGGATGTCGGCGGGCACGCGCTCCAAAGCCATCACCGCGGCCGCGCCCGCGTCCTCGGCGATCTTGGCCTGCTCGGGGGTGACCACGTCCATGATGACCCCGCCCTTGAGCATCTCCGCCAGGCCGCTCTTGACGGTGAATGTCGCCTCGTCGCGCATGTCCATGATCTTATCTGGGCGGGCGCACGCGGGCTGGACCAGCCCGTGCATGCGCTTGTCTGAGCCTTACCCGATTGGTCATCGCGGAGCCCGGCCGGACCGTGCATGAGGTGTCTTAGCCTCATGAACCGACCGGCGCATGCGCCGGTCGGCCACCCCGCACATGTGCGGGGTGGGACAACGCCACATGTGGCGTTGTCTTCCCGAAGAGGGAGATGAGAGCTTCGGCCCGACTACTTCAGGCGGAAAGCCTTGATGCGGTCGTCGTACTGCGCGGTGTCCTTCGCGTACACGCCGTATGCCAAGGCTTGGATCAGGCTGAGCAAAGCCGTGTGCGAACGCACATAGGCAGGGCTGTTCGAGGAGTAGTAGAGCTTGATCTGCGCGAGCTTTGCCACCTCGGAGAGGGTGGCGTCGGTGATCGCCGCCGTCCTCGCCTTGCGGTGGCGGGCCAGCTTCATCGCGCGCACCACGAGCGGGTGGGGCCGCCCTGCCGAGAGGCCGATCACGAGCGTCGTGGAGTCGATCCGCCCGAGCCGGCTGAGCGCCTCTTGCGACGGGCTTGCCACGACGTCCACGCGCAGATCGAGCAGCATCAAGAGGTGGCGCAGGTAGCTTGCGAAGAAAGCCATCTGGTCGGTGCCCGCCACGAGCACCTTCTCGGCGCTCACGATCGCCTCGGTCAAGGCATCGACGGCCGGGCGCGAGACCTTGCGCGCTGTCTCCTCCACGTTGAGATGATCCGCGGCCAGGGCCGTCTCGAACTCGTTCTGGTCGAGCGAGAACAAGGGCGCCGAGGATGTATCCCCGCCTGCGCCGCTCTGGCTCGGTTGGGCGTGCACGCGCCGGTACTCTTCGCGCGCCGCCGCCTGCAGCTCAGGGAAGCCCTCGAAGCCGAGCGCCTGCGAAAAGCGGACCACCGTCGAGCTGGATGTGTTGGCCCTGCGGGCGAGCTCCTCGGCTGTTTGGAAGGCGGCCTCGTCGAGATGGTCCACGATGTACTGCGCCACATCCTTCTGCGAGCGCGAGCACTCCTCGAAGCGGGTCTGGATGTACAGGGAGAGGCTCTGATGCTCATTGATGCCTGGCCGGTTACTGTCGCCACCGGCCTGTGTCTTCTCTGGGGGAGTCGCTAGTCGTCTCATCGGCGCATTTGTTCGACGGGGGCGCCCCACACTCCTCTACGCCGCCGGGCCGATTAGCGATCCGCGTCTCCCGCGGGCTCGCGCAAGCGCTGTGCCATATCCACGAAGTAGTCGAGCGCGCCCGGGTTGGCAAGCGACTCGACGCTGGCCGCCTCCCCCACGGCTGTGCCCATCAGGATCCGCTTGACGGGCACCTCGAGCACCTTGCCGGAGAGCGTACGCGGGACCTCCTCGATCTGCAGGATCTCGTTGGGCACATGGCGCGGGGAGCAATCCTCACGGATGCGCTGCCTGATCTCTCTTTCCAAGTCGCCGTCGAGCAGGTGCCCGTCGCGCAGCACCACGAACAGGATCATCCACAATTCCTCCTCCGGCCCCCGCGGGACGTCCACCACGAGCGCGTCGGTCACCTCGTGGACCGCGGCGGTAGCACGGTAGATCTCACTCGTGCCCATGCGCACGCCTTGGCGGTTGATGGTCGAGTCCGAGCGGCCGTAGATCACCGCTCCTCCGCGCGGAGTTATGCGGATCCAATCGCCGTGGCGCCAGATGCCCGGGTACATCTCGAAGTAGCTCTCCCGGTAGCGCTCCCCGCTGTCATCGCCCCACAGGTACAAAGGCATCGAAGGCAGCGGCTTGGTCAGCACGAGCTCGCCGACCTCGTCCACGAGCGGCCGGCCCTGCGCGTCCCAGGACTCCACGGCGCAGCCCAGCGCACGGCACTGGATCTCGCCCTCATAGACGGGCAGCAGCGGGCAGCCGCCCACGAAAGCGGTGCACACGTCCGTGCCGCCGCTGGTGGAGAACAGCCAGATGTCGCGTCCCACGTGCTCATAGACCCAGCGAAAGCCCTCCGGCGGCAAGGGCGAGCCGGTCGAGCCGATGCTGCGCAGCGCGCTCAGGTCGAAATCGCGGGCGGGCTCGATGCCCGCCTTCTCACAGCTCATCAAGAAGCCCGCGCTCACGCCCATGCAGGTGAGGCGGGCCTGCTCGGCCAAGCGCCACAGCGCGCCCAGATCGGGATGGCCGGGGCTACCGTCGAACAGGACGATCGCGGCGTCCGCGAACAGGCAGCCCACGAGGAAGTTCCACATCATCCAACCGGTCGTGGTGAACCAGAACATGCGCTCTCCCCTGTGCAGGTCGAGATGCAACCGGCTCTTCTTGATCTGCTCCACCAAGATCCCGCCATGGCCGTGCACGATCGGCTTCGGCAGGCCGGTCGTGCCCGAGGAATAGAGCACCCACAGGGGATGATCGAATGGGACCTGCTCGTAGTTGGGGCTCGCCCCCGCACCGCGCGCGCACAATTGCTCCCACGTCAGGCCTCCCGGCATGCCGGCAGGGCTCGCCCCCGCGTCCAGGTAGGGCAGCATGACCGTGTGCTCCACCGTGGGCAGGCCCGCGACGATCGTTTGGAGAGCGTCCCCACGGTCGAAGTCCTTGCCGCCATGGCGATAGCCGTCGACCACGAACAGCACCTTCGGCTCGATCTGGGCGAAGCGGTCGACCACGCTGCGCGCCCCGAACTCCGGTGCCGCGCACGACCAGACCGCGCCGATGCTGGCGCTGGCCAGGAACGCGACGAGCGTCTCGGGGACGTTCGGCATGTAAGCGGCCACGCGATCGCCGCGGCCCACCCCGAGCGAGCGTAGGGCCGCAGCGAGTGCCGCCACCTGCGCGGAGAGCTCGTCCCAGCTGATTTCCGCCAAGGGGCGCAGCTCCGAGGCGTGCAGCACAGCCGTCTCCCCATGCTCGTGCTCGCCGCCCGATCTCCGATCGGTGAGCAGGTTCTCGGCGTAGTTGAGGCGCGCGCCCTCGAACCAGGGCGCGCCCGGCATCTTGCGCGAGGCGAGCACCCGCTCGTAGGGAACGGAGGCGCGTACGCCGCAGTACTCCCAGATGTCTCCCCAGAACCGCTCGATCTCCGTGACCGACCACTCCCACAGCTCCCCGTAGTCGGCGAACCTGCGTCCGTGGCGCTCGCCCACCCACTCCATGAACGCGGTCATCCGTGCACCCTGCACCATCTCGACGGACGGGGTCCACAGCGGAGCTTGATCGTGTGTGTCCGGCATCGCGCGCACCCCTTTTTCTAGCGACTCCCTCGACCGAGGCGCCCGTGCCCCGAAAGCCGGCGGCTTCCACGCTGGTGCCCTGCAAACCCGCTCCAAGCGCTCCAACGGCTGTCGCCTAATTGATACTCGGTCTTACACAGTTCGTGCAAGACCCGCACGATCGTGCCCGCGGGCACCCTCTTCCCAGACTCCCTATGCTGATCGCCCGTGGGCATCGAGGCGCTGCGCGACGAGTTCCCTGTCCTTGAGGATTTGGCGTACCTGAACGCCGGTACCGATGGCCCGCTGCCAGCCGCGGCAGCCAAGGCGGGCGCCGAGGAGCTTCGCGGTGAGGCCGCCCGCGGCCGCGCTGCCGCCCACTTCGAGCGCCGCCATGAACTGGCCGACGGGCTGCGCGAGGCCTATGCCCGCGCGCTCGGCTGCGAGCCCCAGGAGCTAGCGCTCACCACATGCACGAGCGAGGGGCTCGCAAGCGTGGTCGACGGGCTCGGCCTGGGCAAAGGCGATGAGATCCTCACAAGCGACGAGGAGCATCCCGGCTTGCTCGGAACCCTGGGGGCCGCCCGCGCGCTGCACGGCGTGTCGGTTCGCATGGCTCCCTTCCTGGAGATCGACGAAGCAGTGGGAGCACGCACGCGCCTGGTTGCCTGCTCGCACGTGAGCTGGATGACCGGAGGAATCGCACCCGCGGGACTCGCGGAGCTGGACATTCCGGTAGTGCTCGACGGTGCCCAGGGCGTGGGGGCCGTACCCTGCGATATGAGCGCGCTCGGCTGCGACGCCTACGCGGGCGCCGGGCAGAAGTGGATGTGCGGGCCCGACGGGTTGGGGATGCTCTATGTCAAGCCCGCCCTGCGCGAGCGCCTCGGCGTGAGCCGGCGTGGCTATGGCACCCTGCTCGACCCGGGAGCGGGATTGGAGGCGCGCCTGCACGAGGACGGCCGGCGCTTTGACACATTCGCGCTCAGCGCCGAGGCGCTCGCGACGGCGCTCGCGGCCGTCGACACGCTCGAGCGAGCCGGCTGGGACCGGGTGCACGAGCGCTCCGCCACGCTGGCCGCGCGCCTGGCCGCGCTGCTGCAGGACGCCGGACGCGAGGTCGCGCCGCGTGGGCCCAGCACGCTCGTGTCATTCACAAGCCCCGACCCCGAAGCCGAGCGCGCCCAGCTGGCTGGGCAGGGCGTCATATTGCGCGACATCCCCGGCCGGCCGTGGCTGAGGGCATCCGTGGGAGCCTGGAACGACGAGCACGACCTGCACCGTCTGCTGGGCGGCCTGCAAGGGTGAGCACGGCACTGGCGCCCCCGGCAGGCAGAAAGCACCGGAGGTCGACCAGGCGGGAAGCTGCCACGCGGGCCGGAGCAGGCGCTCCGAGGACTTCAGTCAGCGGACGCTCTCTGGGAGGCCTAGCAGTGCTTAACGCACCCTTAGCACGCTAATGCGGTTTGCTGTAGCCCCGCTCATCACAGGGTTGGGCTTGGCAAACAATCGAAGGCAATGAGCGCCAGCGACCGCACAACCGCATTGAACGCACAGGAGTCGGCCTCTTCGATGCCGATGCCGCTGGGCGCACCCCCCACAGGCGCACAGCGGTCGCTGCGCCTGCCCTCGGGCGCTCTTTGGGTAGATGTCCTTCCGCGCTATGCGGCCCTCGTCGGCATCCTCGCTCTGTCGGTTGTTCTGAACACGCACAGGCTCGCCCAGAACGGCTACGCCAACACGTTCTACTCGGCGGGCGTGAGGTCGATGCTGCAGTCCTGGCACAACTTCTTCTTCGTCTCCTTCGACCCGGGCGGGCTCGTCACGATCGACAAGCCCCCGCTCGGTGTCTGGGTTCAGGCCGCAAGCGCGCACCTGTTCGGGCTCTCCCCGCTCAGCCTGCTCCTGCCCGAGGCGATCGTCTCGACCTGCGCGGTGGCGGTGCTCTACCGCGTGATCGCCCGCCGCCTCGGCGCGGCCGCCGGCCTGGCGGCAGCTTTGGCCCTCTCCGTCTTTCCCTCGTTCGTGGCGGTCTCGCGCGACAATGGCGTCGACCCTCTGTTGATCTTGTTGACGATCCTCGCTTGCGGGGCGGCCTTGAATGCGATCGAAGACGGGCGCTGGCGCTGGCTGCTCGCCTGCGCGGTGCTGGTCGGGCTCGCCTTCAACACGAAGACATTGGCCGCCTACCTGATCGTGCCCGGGATCGCCTGTGCCTACCTGCTGTGCGCCTCCGGCTCGTGGGTCAGGCGCGCCACGATGCTGCTCATCGCGGGGATCGCGATGGCCCTCTGCTCTTTCGCCTGGATCGCCGCCGTCGAACTGACGCCTGCCTCGCAACGCCCCTATGTCGGCAGTTCCACGGACAACACGGAGCTGGGCTTGACCTTCAGCTACAACGGCTTCGGGCGGGTGGACGGAGAGCAAGGTGGCCCCGGAGACGTGCACGCGCTGCCGGGAGCGATGGTGCCGGCAGCACCCCACCATGCCTCGCCCCTGCATCCGGCTGCCGCCGGCATCCTGCACACCGCGAAGCTCTCGCCGACACTGCCGGGCGGCAGGCTGCGTGACCCGATCTCCTTTGGTGGCGCCACCGGCCCCTTGCGACTATTCGAATCGCGTCTGGCCGACCAGGGCTCGTGGATTCTGCCGTTCGCGCTCGTTGGCCTGCTGGCTTTCGCCTTGCTGCTCGCTCGTGCACCAGCGGATGACGGTACCGGCGACGGCAAGCAAGCCGACGATCCTGGGCGCGGACGCCGCGACCCGCGCCTGGCCACCTTGATCGTGTTCGGCGGCTGCCTCCTGGCCGAGGTCGCGATCCTCAGCTTCTCCAAAGGGATCGTCCACCCCTACTACATCTCTGCCCTGGCGCCGGGAGCTGCTGCGATGCTCGGCGCGGGCGCCGTCGCCTTCGCCCGCTTCGCCGGCGAGCGCGACCGGCGCGTGGTCCTCTTGCCGTGTGCGGTGGGAGCCACGCTCGCCGCCCAATTGGCGATCATCGGCTATCAACATTATTTGCGCTGGCTCGTGCCCTTCTTGATAGCCGGTGCCGTCCTCGCGCTGTGCGCGATGGTCGTGCGCAGGCTCGCCGGTCCGGCGATGGCGCTCTTGGTGTGCGTATTGCTCGTCGCTCCTGCCGCCTACGCCCGCACGACCTGGCTCGCGCGTGTGCAAGGCACCTTCCCCGCTGCCGGTCCCCATCAGGCAACCGGCAGCGGCGAGTACGGGTCCAGCGAAAAATCGATGCGCATATATCGCAACCTGATCCACTACGTGAGCACGCACCATCCCGGCACGCGCTGGGCTGTGCTGACCGTCGCCGCGCCGACCGCCGCGCCGATGATGCTGCTCGGACTGCCCGCGGGTACCCTGGCCGGCTACAGCGGCACCGACCCCGTGCTGGACGGGCCTGGCTTGGCGCGGCTGGTGGCTCGCGGGGAAGCGCGCTATGTGTCGCTCGGCGGGGCCTATGCCTCGCGCGGAGGCAACCTCGCGACGAAGGCGGTCCTGAGGGCCTGCCCACAGGTGTCGGCCGCAGCCTGGCACGGGCCCCGGCCTTCGCCCTATGAGCTCGTCCTGTTCGATTGTCGCGGTCGTGAACGGGCCTTGTCGGGGTTGGCTGATGGCCGAGAGACCGCGCGCAAACGTTCGGCGCAGAGGCGCTCGCGGCAGGGCGGCTGAACCGGGCCGGGCGTCAGGCCGCGCGAGCGTGGGGTGAGGCGAGCACGGCATCCAATTGCTGGCGGTCGAGCTGGCGCTCGAAGAAGATTCCCTCGCGCAGCCCAGCCCCGGTGACCTCGAGCGTGTCGAAGCCACCGGCGCGCATCACTCCCTGGATGACAAGCGCTCCGGCCAGCACGATGTCGGCGCGCGCTGGTTTGATGCCGGGCACCTTGCTGCGCTCAGCGGGTGCAAGCTCCGCCAGCCGCTCGGTCAGCTCGTCGAGCGCGTCGCGCTCGATCACGAATCCCTGGACCTCGTCGTCGGATAGCCCCGCGGCGAGCTCGGCCGCGGCGGCCAGGTTGCGCACAGTGCCCCCCAAGCCCACCAATCGCGAGCCGGTCAAAGTGAGCCACGGGGCTCGCTCGAGCTTGCGTGCGACGTGCGCCTGCAAAGCCTTGCACTGGCTGCGCTTGGCCGGCCCGTCGCCGGCGAGAAAGCGCTCGGTCATGCGCACCGCGCCCAATCGCCAGGAGCCCGACTCGCGTGCGAGTCGCCCGGCGACGCGCACGAGCTGCAGCGAGCCTCCGCCGAGGTCGAGCACGCAGCCGTCGGTGAGGGTGGTCGAGTTGACTGCTGCCAGGTAGCCGTAACGGGCCTCCTGCTCACGGCTGAGAATGCGCACGTGGAGGCCCGTGCGAGCGCGGACCTCTTCAAGAAATGCACGGCCGTTCTCGGCATCGCGGATCGCGCTCGTCGCGACCGCATCGATGGAGCGCTCGCCGAGACCGCGCTCGTCACACAGGGCGACGAACCTTGTGAGGGTTTGTAGGGCGCGCGCCATCGCGTCCTCGCCCAGCCGGCCGCTGGCCGCGAGCCCCTCGCCGATGCGCACGGCCGCGGAGAGCTCGTCGGCTCGCTCCCATGAGTGTGTTCTCTGCTCGAACACGACCATCCGAAACGAGTTGGACCCGAGATCGATGACCGCCACGCTCTGTTCGGGCTCTGAGGCCATGGAGGAAGGGTAGTGGGCCGGTCGGAGGGTCAGGCCTCACCTCGTGTCGAGCGCCAAGCCGCCCCGCGCGCAGCCCTCTTGCGCTCAGCCTCCCACGCGATCTGCCGAGACGGCATGGACGGCGCCTCGATCGACTGGATCGCCGCTAAGGCGGGCTCACGAAGGGTGCCTTCTACGCGAACTTCGCCAGCAAGGAGGAGCGTTCCTTGTGATCCTGGACGAGAAGTTCGCGGCCGAGTCGCGCCGAGCTGGCCGCACGTCAGCGGGCTTTGCGCGAGCGCATGGCCGCTATCTTCGAGAGAACTGGCGCCGAGCTCGTGAAGGTGCCACCCTGCAAGAGATCTAGCCACTGAGATGATCGGGCTGACTCCGGACATAACCCAGGCCAGCGTTCCGCAGCACGGTGTGTTGCGGCTTACGTTTGCCGATGGCGTGACCGGCGAGGTCTACGTGCTCGACCGCCTGCACGGCCCGGTCTTCGAGCGCGCTGTGACCCGCGAAGGTTTCGCTGGGGTCAGCGTCGACTCCGAGAGCGGCACGGTCTGCTGGCCGGGCGGAGCCGACCTCGCGCCAGACACGCTCTACGAGCGCGTACGGACCGGCGTTTGGCCTGGCGAGAGCCAAGCCGCATAGGTCCCGGACGCTCGGCGACGAACTCACGGCTGTCCCTGTCCGCGTCTGTAAGCGAGACGACAAACCACGGCTTACCCGTGGTGGCCGTTGATGCGTTCGGGTATTACGTCGATCGTCATATCCGACGCATTCTGTTCGCGATAACAGCGTGATCTACGGGATCAAGTATCCCGGGCCGTGTAGGTGCGTCACGTCACCGCGCGCGGGCGCGGGGCCTTCCGGCCGTTCGCGTCCCCCCGCCTCCGTGCGTCCGTGCTCAGGCAGTCTGGCGCTCCGGCCTTGCTCGCGGGAGCCGACTACTGCTCAAAGGTCGATTTCGTCGAAGCGCAATTGCGAAACAGCTTTTGGCGCTGATCCCCTGCCCACACCGGGCCGTCCTTGGGCACCGCCGGGAACGACAAACGCTTCCACGACCAAACGGTTGCCGGCCACAACTGCGGCACCTACGGATGGCACTCTCGGCGCGGCGTTCCTCGACACGTCGAACAGCGGCACCCAGGGTGACACCACAAACGCTCATCGCAAGATTCCCCGCCTTGCGAGGTTTTGCCGGGCGGAGCGTTGGCTCCTGCTTGCCTCCGACCTCTGCCTCCGAAATGGCCGGCATCTCTCTGAGTTGCCTCCGCTATCGAGGAGGAGGGCCGGGAAACCCCAGTATCTGTCGAACTGCTCCTGTCGCCCAAAGTCCCTGGCATGTTGGGCGAATTCCCGTACTGGCGGGAGGTGTCGGCACTCGTCGCCGACCTGAGAAAAATGGGCCCGCCAGGACTCGAACCTGGGACCAACCGATTATGAGTCGGCGGCTCTAACCAACTGAGCTACGGGCCCTTGTCGCGCGGTGCGCGACCTCTCAGAAGCTACCAGCGGAGCACCCGCCTGCGCCTGGGAGCGTCGGATGGTTTGATTCAGCGTTCAACCAACGAGAGGAGCGGCAATGGCGGAGCGTGCAGCGATCGTCACGGGGGCATCGAGTGGGATCGGCTTGGCGATCGCGCGGGTGCTTGTCGAAGAAGGCTACGGGGTCACGATGGCCGCGCGGCGGGCAGAGAAGCTCCAGGCAGCCGTCGATGGGCTTGCCGCCGAGGGCTATGACGTTCACGGGGTCCCCGCGGCGCTCACCGAGGAGAGCGAGATCCAGAAGGTGGTCGCGGCCCACCGCGAGCGCTATTCGCGCCTCGACGTGCTCGTCAACAACGCGGGCGTGGGGATCGGCGCTCCTGTGGGAGACATCAAGACCAAGCATCTCGACATGCAGATCTCGGTCAACCTGCGCTCGATCGTGCTTTTCTACCGCGAGTGCCTCGACCTGCTCAAGGAGGCCGGTGCCGAGCACTCCAATGCTCTGGTCGTCAACACCTCCTCGATCTCGGGCAAGCGCGCCGAGGCCTGGCTATCGGTCTACTCCGCCACCAAGCACGGCGTCGTCGGCTGGACCGAAGCGATGAACAAGGAACTCGGCTCGGCGGGCATCAAGTCCACCGCTTTGTGCCCCGCTTTCGTGGACACGCCCATGACCGACTTCGCCAAGGGTCAAGTCGCGGCGGAGGAGATGATCCGGCCCGAGGACATCGCCGAGTCCGTACGCTTTCTCCTGCGCGTCTCCCCCGCCTGTGTCGTTCCTGAGATGATGTTCGTGCGTCCCGGAGACGCCCTCTAACAGGAAAGGACGCACATGAAGCTAGGCGTGCACATCGGCTATTGGGGTCTCGGCCTCAGCTCCCAAGACCAGCTCGAAATCGTCCAGGAAGCCGAAAAGCTGGGCTACGACTCCGTTTGGGCCGCCGAGGCCTACGGCTCGGACACCGCCACCGTGCTCGCCTGGCTGGCGGGGCAGACCTCCACGATCCGGCTCGGCTCGGGAATCTTCCAGATGCCAGGCCGCTCCGCCGCGATGACCGCCATGACGGCGGCCACGATCGATCAGCTCTCCGGTGGGCGCATGATCCTCGGCATCGGCTCCTCCGGACCGCAGGTGGCCGAGGGCTGGCACGGGCAGCGCTTCGCCAAGCAATTGCAGCGCACGCGCGAGTACGTCGCCGTCGTGCGCAAGGCCCTCGCTCGCGAACGCCTCGAGTTCCATGGTGAGACGATCGAGCTTCCGCTCCCCGACGGTCCCGGCAAGGCGCTCAAGCTCACGATCGCCCCTGTCCAGGAGCGCATCCCGATCTACCTGGCCGCGATCGGCCCGAAGAACACGGCGCTCGCCGGCGAGATCGCCGATGGCTGGATTCCCACTCTCTTCTCGCCCGAGCACGTCTCAGAGCTGCGCCCGCTCCTGCAGGAAGGCGCGGACCGTGCCGGCCGCTCGCTCGACGGGTTCGACATCGCCCCCACCGTCAACGTCTTCGTCACCGATGACCGGCAGGCTGCCCGCGATGCGATGCGTCCCTTCATCGCTCTCTACGTCGGCGGTATGGGCTCGCGCAAGCAGAACTTCTACAACAACCTCGTCTGTCGTTACGGGTTCGAGGCCGACGCCAAAGTCATCCAGGACTTCTACCTCGAGGGCAAGCGCGAGGAGGCGATGGCCGCGATCCCCGACGCCTTGATCGACATGGTTTCCCTATGCGGGCCCAAGGACGTCGTGGGGGAGCGCTTGGCCGTCTATCGCGACGCGGGCGTCGGCACGCTCGGGATCACTCCGATCGCTTTCAACAAGGACGATCGTCTCGAGCAGCTGCGCCTCGTTGCCGAGCTCGCCGGCTAACCCGTCGCGCCACGCCCGCCAGACCACATCGGTCCCGCAAGTGTCCGTCTCACCCCTTGAAGTTGCCTCCCCGGAGGTCACGCCGCCATCGGCGGCGCGCCTACGAGTCCTGCTCGGTGCCTTCGGCGATCCCGGCCACGCCTTCCCCATGATCGCGCTCGGTCGCTCGCTCTCCGCGCGAGGCCACGACGTCACCTTGCAGACCTGGGAGCGCTGGCGCGCGCCGATCGAAGCGGAGGGGATCACCTTCACCCCGGCACCCGAGTACAGCGCGTTTCCGATCGGCGATTCGCCGCTCGGCTTCTACGAGGCCGTCGTCTATGCCACGCGCGACACGCTCCCGCTGGTAGGCGATTTGCAGCCCGACGTCGTCGTCCACGACATTCTCACGCTCGGTCCCGCGCTTGCGGGGGAGCTCGCGGGCGTGCGCTCTGCCACGCTCATCCCCCACGTCTTTCCCGAGGCCGGGCCTGGCTTTCCGATCTACTCCTTCGGCGCTCGTCTTCCGCGTACCGCAGCCGGCCGCGCCTTCTGGGAGCGCGCGCACCTGCCCGTCCGCCGGGGGCTTGAGAGCGGACGTCTCGCGCTCAACCGGACACGCGCCCAGGTCGGTCTGCCCCCGCTCGCTCACGCCCACGGTGGCACCAGCCGCGAACTTGCGCTTGTGGCCACCTTCCCTCAGCTCGAGTACCCGCGTCCCTGGCCTTCCCACGTTCATGTCGTCGGACCGCTCATGTGGGAGCCGCCGGCCGCTGAGGTCGTCCTGCCTGCGGGGGATGCCCCGCTCGTCCTAATCGCCCCGTCGACTTCCCAGGACCCTGACCATCGCTTGCTGCATGCCGCTCTGCGTGGTCTTGCGGACGCCCCTGTTCGCGTCCTCGCGACCTACAACCGGCGGCTCCCCTCCCGTCCTTTGCCCGTCCCTGGCAATGCCCGCGTCGTCGATTGGGTCTCCTATGCCCACACCCTTCCCCACTGCGACGCCATTGCCTGCCACGCTGGCCACGGCACATTGGTCCGCGCGCTTTCCTGTGGCGTCCCCGTCGTCGCCTGCCCCGTCGCCGGCGACATGAACGAGAACGCCGCCCGGCTGGCGTGGGCGGGAGCCGGGGTACGGCTGCCACGTCGCTTCATCTCACCGCGGCCCTTGCGCCATGCCGTTATGCAGGCACTCTCCAATCCTTCGATCCGCGTCCGAGCACATGCTCTGGCTGCGTGGGCTTCGACCCACAATGCCGAGCACCGCGCTGCCACGCTCATCGAGTCGCTTGCCGTGGAGCGCTTTGCAGCTAACTCAGACAGCCTCCCAGAGGATCCTTAGTCAGCGAGAACAAAGACAGTTTCATAGGGCTCCGGAGTGGGACCTCCCTCCCCTCCGGAGCTGCCGGCCCGTTAGGGGCGAAGGGGTTCATCAAGCTCTGGGGGTGGGACTCGAACCCACAACTTCGGAGTTAACAGCTCCGCACTCTGCCAATTGAGTTACCCCAGACCGTATTGAGCTGCCCCGAAGGGGCGTGATTGCTTCGGCCGGAAGGACCGCCGTTCCGTCCTCGACCTCGGCGTGACAATTAGAGCATAGAAGCACGCACTTGCGCGCCTCGACACGCAGCTTGTCGAGCGCAATAGCCACGCCCTTCGCGTTGATCTCGTGGCGCTTGCTCGACGGGTCGACGTGATGAAAGTGCAGCGCGCGCATGTTACGGTCGTACCCGCAGAGGCGACAGCGCCCTCCTGCCTCCTTGACCAGCGTCTCCTTGACTCGGCGACGCCTGCGAGACACAGCATCGGATCGGCAGCGCTTGCAGCGGTAGTTGCCCAGGCCCGTGAGCCAGAACTCGCTCTCGCCGTGGTGCGGACAGCGCATTGTCACTGTCGCCAGTCCTGCACGCTTGGCCTCCTGAGCCGCAACCGAGGCTCGCCTCACTCGCGTGCCATGCGTTTTCATGCCGTACCTGATCAGCCAATGCCTGACGGTCGCCTTGCTCCGACCAACGGCGTCGGCGATCTGAGCGATTGACGCACCTTGCTCGACGAGCGTCTCCAGCTCATCTCTATCCAACCCACCGCGTGCGGCGTGCTTCTGCCGGTTGACGGCTTGAAGCCCGTACCTCTTCGCCCAATACGCAACAGTCGCTTCATGCCTGCCGACCCGCTGCCCGATCTCGGCGAGCGAGAGGCCTCGCCCCAAGAAATCCTCCAAAGATGCGCGATCCATGCACCGCATTGTCTACTATGCATCGGACGGACTAGGCGAACACAAGTTCGCGAAGCCGTCGGTACAGCGCGTCTGGTCCCCACGTCTTAGCCGCTCAGAAAACCTCGGCCCCACTCTCCGCCAAAGCTCGCTCTTGAGCCCGGTCGAACTCGCGCTTGACCTCTCCCCGCAATCGCGCCAGCTCGCTCACCTCGCCGACCCCCTCCGCCCGCGCGGTATGGACGCGGCGGTCGATCCAGGCGAGCTGTAGCTGCAATTGCTGGACCTCGAGCATTGGCGGCTTGGTGGACCCTTCGTGGACGGGCCAGCGTCCCGCTTCGACGGTCAGCTCGGCGAGCAAGCCCACCAGCTCGCGATCCTCTGCGTCCACCCCCTTCAAGGGCTCGGCCAACCCGCCTGCCTTCAGATGCTCGGCTGCCCGACGCAGCAGCTCGCTCGTGAACACGCCTTCGATGTCCACTTCTCCCAGCGCCTGCTGCCCGTATGCCGGCGTGGCGATGCACAGCGCAAGGAACGCCCGCTCGGTGTCCTCGCGAGCCGAGAGCACCCTGCTTGCCTGCGACCCACGCTCGCTCGCACCGCTGCCTCTGTCGCCCGCGCGGGCCTCTTGATCGGCTCGCTCTCCGTCGCGATTGTGCCCTCTCCCACCCGAGCGCTCACGCACCTGGCTCCCGCCCGTGGAGAGCAGCGTCTCGGCGAGACCCTCGCTCAAGCCCAGCCTGCCGGACACCATCCGCGTCAGCTCCATCCGCACCGCACTCGGCGGCAACGTCGCGAACACGGGGCGCAGCTCGGCGATCATGCGGTCGCGGCCCTCGGGGCTCGAGTCATCGCCACCTGCCAAAGCCCGCTCGACGCGGAAGCGCACGAATGGCACCGCCTGTGCGACCGCGGCCTCGATCGCCGGGGCTCCCTCTCGCTGCACGAGCTCTGCCGGGTCCGCGCCCGCCGGCAGCTCGACCACGCGCAGCTCGAGCTTGCGCCGCGCGGCAAGCCGCGAGGCCTTCAACATCGCCTCTTGCCCTGCGCTGTCGGCGTCGAGCGCGAGCAGGACCGTCTGCGCCATGCGTCCCAGCTCGCCGACCTGCTCGTCGGTCAAAGCCGTTCCCATCAAGCCCACGGTGTTTCTGAAGCCCGCCTGGTGCAAGGCGATCACGTCGGTATACCCCTCGCACAGGATCACCTCCCCCGCCTTCGTCGCCGACACCCGCGCCAGATCCGCCCCGTAGAGGTGGCGACCCTTGTGGTAGACATCGTTGTCGGAGGTGTTCAGGTACTTCGGCTTCTGTCCGTCGTGCATCGCTCGTGCACCGAAGCCGAGGACGCGTCCGCGCACGTCCGCGAGCGGAAACATGATGCGCGCGCGGAAGCGGTCGTACAAGCTCCCCCGCTCCCGCGAGCGCTGAGCCAGGCCCGTGTCGTAGAGCTCTCGCTCGGAGAACCCCCCGCGGCGCGAGGCGAGCAGCACGCGATCCCACGCGCTCGGTGCATAACCCACCCGGAACTCCTTGAGGATCTCCTCGCCGAGCCCGCGCTCCTCCAGGTAGCTCCTTGCGCGGCCTGCCTCCTCGGACTCCCATAGGTAGCGCTCGTAGTAGGCGGTGGTGCGCGAGAGCAGCTCCAGCAGGCGCTCGCGGCGTGTGCGCCGCTCTGCTTCGCGCGGGTCCTCCTTTTCGACCTGCAATTCGATCCCCGCCCTGTCGGCCAGAAGCTCCAGGGCGCCCTTGAAGTCCACGCCCTCGGTCTCCTGCACGAACGTGAACACGTCTCCCGAGGCCTGGCAGCCGAAGCAGTAGTAGACCTTCTCGACGGGCTCCACGCTGAAGGAGGGGCTGCGCTCGTCGTGGAAGGGGCACAGCCCCTCGTAGCTACGCGCCCCCGCCCTGCGCAGCTCTGTACGCGTGGAGACCAGCTCCACGAAGTCGATCGCGTCGCGCACTCGGTCGCGCGATTCGGGTGTATAGCGGGCCATGGCAGCTACGCTAGCCGCTCTGCGGGCCAACTGGAACGCTCACACCTTGCGCCTTGGCCGAAGCGGCCGAAGCGCAGCTCCGGGTGGGCTACCTCAACGAGCTGGCCGATTGACGGTCACATCGACCGTAAATCGGTCGCGCGGAACTTCGAGGTCGGTGTACTCGCGGATGCAATAGCGGTCGGTCATCCCCGCCACATAGTCGGTAACCCGCTCGGAAAGCTCACTCCCCCCCGCGCCACCATCGGGCAACAGCTCGGGGTGCTCGACATAGTGCTCGAACAGCTTCCTCACGACATTGGCGATGCGCGCGTGCTCGGCACGCACGGCGGGACCCAGATAGACGTGCTCGAACATGAACTTGCGCAACTCAGCCATCGCCGGCCCCGCCTCGGGCCCCTGCACGATGTCCCCGGCATGCGCCGAGTGCTCGACCATGTCGTGTACGAGCGTGTCGATCCGCTGAGAGCCCGTCGCTCCCAGCACGGCGATCGACCGCTCGGGCAGCTCCTCTTCGCGCAACAGGCCCGCCCTCATCGCGTCGTCGATGTCGTGGTTTATGTACGCCACCCGGTCGATCACGCGAACGATCCGCCCCTCCAAGGTCTCCGGCAGGGGAGCGCGGCTGGAATGACGTGCGATCCCGTCGCGAACCTGCTCGGTGAGGTTGAGCCCGGCCCCGTCGCGCTCGAGCTCCTCGACAACTCGCAGCGAGTGCTCGTAGTGGCGAAATTCCCGGCCAAACCGCTCCTTCAGGCAACTGTCGAGAGCTTCCTCGCCGATGTGCCCGAACGGCGGGTGCCCCAGGTCGTGGCCGAGCCCGATTGCCTCGACCAGGTCCTCGTTGAGCGCGAGCGCGCGTGCAACCGTGCGTGAGATCGTGGTCACCTCGAGCGTGTGCGTCAGGCGTGTGCGGTAGTGGTCGCCGAGCGGCGCCACGAACACCTGGGTCTTGTGCGTCAGGCGGCGAAAGGCCTTGCAGTGCACGATCCTGTCGCGGTCGCGCTGGAACGGGGTGCGCAGCCCGCAGTCCTGCTCGGCACGCGCCCTGCGTGCCGGGTAGGAGCGGGCCGCCAGCGGCGAGAGCTCGCGCTGCTCGAGCGCTTGGCGGCGCGCCGCGAATGCCGCTGCGACGGACTCCGCCTCGTTTGCGGTGCTCGGTCTCACACGACCGATTGTGGCAGCGGCTGGTCCGTAGGTTGGCGCCGGCCAATCGGCGATCCCCCGGGTCGCCGATTGGTGGCCGGCATCAAGCGCACGTGAGCGTGATGCTCGAGCGTCTCGCTGACCGCGCGCTCCACCTGCCCAAGCACTCGCTCCTCGCCCGCCGGTGACTCGCTCAGCGGTCGTCCGAGTGCTTCCCTCATGAACTCGTGCGCCTGCTCGTCGAGCGTGAATGCACCAGCCTCACACGAGCTGCACACAACGCCGCCAGCGGCGCCTGAGAAGCCGACCAGGTGCTCACGCTCCCCACAGCACGCGCACGCCCCCAGCTGCGGCGCCAGGCCGGCTGCGACGAGCAGCTTCAAGCGGAAGGCCAGGGCGCTCGCGCGGGTTGCCCCGGCCGGGCTCTCATCGAGCAGGGACAGCTTGCGGCAGAGCAGGTTGAACACACCCGGATGGGGCTCTGAGGTCTCAAACAGGCGTCCCACCGCGTCGCATGCCCGTGCCGCGGCGTCCAGCGCATGGGCGTCTCCGCGCAGAGCCGAGTGACCGTTGACCGTCTGCGCGCCCGTCACCGTCAAGAGCTCGCCGCGGCCTTCGTGCAGCTCGATCTGCAAGCGAAAGAACGGCTCCAAGCGTCCCCCGAAGCGGCTGCGCGCGCGGCGCGCGCCCTTGGCGATCGCACCGATCCGGCCGCGGTTGGGCGTGTATACATGCAGGATGCGGTCGGCCTCGCCGTAGCGCATTGAGCGCAGGACGATGGCTTCGGTCTTGACGAGTCCGCCCATCGGGCGAGTGTAGGCTTGCCCACGGCGGAGCGTCCCCGTCCGGCTATACTTTATGAAGTAATGAGCGATACCAGGGAAATAACCGTCTATACGACCGAGCCGTGCTCATTCTGCGCCCGGGTGAAGGGCTTGCTGAAGGCGCGCGGCCTGGAGTTCTCGGAGGTCAACCTCTCCAAGGACGTCGCCGGGCGTGTCGAGCTTGCCGGGCGCACGGGCATGATGACCTTCCCCCAGGTGCTCGTGGGCGACGAGCTACTCGGTGGCTTCGCCGAGACGCTTAACGCTATCCAGAGCGGTCGCCTCGAGGACTTGCTCGCCGCTTAAGATTTGCGCTGCCTACGCGCAGGCATGCCTTTGCGAGAGCGGCTTCGCATGGAGCAAGGGTCGCGCTCTAAAAGCGCCCATGGCGGTTTCGAGGCGTCCGGCGCACTCGCGGCGGCGGCTGGCAGGTCTCGCACACGTAGGTACCCCGCCCAGCCACGACCATCTTCACGATCGTGCTCCCGCAAGTCGCACACGGCTCGCCCTCGCGCCGGTGGACCTGGAAGCGGTCCTGAAAAGAGCCCCATACGCCGTCCACGTGGCGGAAGTCGTCGATCGTGGCCCCCCGCGCCTCGATGCCGGCCTGGAGCGCCCAGATCAAAGCCTCTCGCAAGCGCACGTGCTGCTCGGCGGTCAGGCGCCCGGCAGGACGCAAGGGGTGTATCCCAGCCCGGTACAGGGCCTCGTCGGCATAGATGTTGCCGACACCCGCCATGCGCCTCTGGTCGAGCAGGAAGGCCTTGACCGGCGTCGTGCGCCCACGCGCGAGGGCGCGCAGGTGCTCCACCGTGAAGCGCCCGTCCAGGGGCTCCAAGCCCAGGCGCGCCTGGAAGAACGCCTCGAGCGCCTCTTCGCCTAGCAGCAGCTCGCCCGTGCCGAAGCGGCGCGGATCGACAATCGCCAGCTGGCGTGAGCGAGTGCCGGGCGGTGAGCCGGTGGCGGTCGAGGAGGAACGCCGCGTAGTCGCGCCACCGCCTCCACGTGGCCGCCGGCTTCGAGCCCCCAAATCGATCCGCACGCGCACGTGGGTCTGCTCAGGGCTCGGATCGCACAAGACCGTGCCCGTCATGCGCAGGTGCTGGGCCAGGTAGGCCTCATCGCTCAAACTCCACACGAGGTACTTGCCGCGCCGTCCCAGCCGCTCCACCTCCCGTCCCCTCAGTGCATCCTCCATTTCGCCGGGCGCCAGCGGCCTGCACCAGCGCGAGTCGAGGATGCTCACACGCTCGAGCGTGCGCCCCTCCACCAGCGGCGCCAACTGGCGCCTGATCGTCTCGACCTCTGGGAGCTCCGGCATGCGAGGCACCAGGATAGGGACACCCGTCCAGATGGAACTGGTCAGCGGCCGTGCAAGGCAGGCGACCGAGCAGCCCCGACCACGCGATTCCAGTCAAATTGGAGGGGTGCCGGTCAATCGAATGACGATGGCGCTAGAGCCGGAGTGCGCATCGTCCGTGCTTGCGCCCGGGGATGCGCCCCGAAGTAGGCGTCCTTGAGGCGGTCGGCCGAGAGGTGCGTATAGATCTGGGTGGTTGCCAGGTCGGCGTGACCGAGCATCTCCTGCAACGAGCGCAGATCGCATCCTCCGGCCAGCAGGTGCGTCGCGAACGTGTGGCGCAGCGTGTGCGGGGTCATCCGCTCGGCCAATCCCGCGTCGCGGGCATAGTTCTGGATGATCTTGTAGACGCCCTGCCGGGTCAAACGCGCGCCGCGGTGGTTGACGAACAGACTGCTCTCCACGCGCACTCCCACCAGCACCGTGCGCCCGCGCGCGAGGTAGCGCTCGAGCGCCTCCACGGCCCGGCGTCCTACCGGCACGATTCGCTCCTTCGAGCCCTTCCCCCGCGCGCGCAGCATCCCCTCCTCCAGGTCCACGTCGCCGACCTCCAGGCCGATCGCCTCCGAGACACGCAGCCCGCACGCGTACATCAGCTCGAGCAAGGCCCTGTCGCGTAGCGCGAGCGGCTCTCCCCCCTTTGGTTGCTCGAGCAGCTTCGCGACCTGCTCGCGGGAGAGCACCTTGGGCAGGCGCATGAGCTTGGGCGGGCTGCGCAGGTCGGCCGTGGGGTCGTGCTCGATCAGCCCTTCCCGCCGCAGGTGCCGGTAGAACGAGCGCAGGCATGCCGCCTTGCGCTGCAGCGTGGCCGGTGACGCGGGCGCGCGCTGCTCTCCTCCATCGGCGAGCTCGGAGAGGAATCCGGCGAGATCGCTGTGCTGTGCCCGTAGCGGCGAGACTCGATGCCGTGCCAAGTACCCGCCCAGCTGAGCGAGGTCGGACTGGTAGGCGTGCAGCGTGTTGCGCGACAGCCCCCGCTCGAGCTCCAGGTGGGCGAGGAAGTCCAGCGTCAACTGCTCTAGGCGCTCACGGTCGGGATTCAGCACGGCCGCGGATTCGCTCACAATGGGAGATTCGCCCTCTGCGCGATGCTTCCTTGGCGGTGCAAGCCGACTCTCAGTGTCCTGCGCCGCGGCTCTCGGCGCTCTTGCCCAGCTCGGCAAGCACCCTTCCTCCGGCCAGTGCCGCGGCGAAGAACAGGGGGTCATCCAGGAGTGCGCGCCCCATCGTCTGGGCCGGCAGGCCGCTAGAGAGGTAGGCCGGCAGCTCGACGGGGGCACGCCGCCAGTCGTGGCGGGCCATGCGCGCGGGACGGTCCACGTCGAGCTCCAGCTGTGGCTTGGCGTGCTCTAGCGCGGAGCCGAATACCGATCCCAGGCTGGCGCGCAGGTCGGCACCCGCGGGCGAGCGAATCCCGGCGGGGAGCGCCACCGTGACAGGCTCGAGCAGCATGTCAAGGACGGTAAGCGTGTGGTGGGAGAGGCCGCGATGACGCGGTCTCTCATCCGCGGAGGACATGCGCGCCACCAGCAGCGTCGATGCGCCCAAGGCAAGGGCGGTGTGGGCTGAGTCGAGCGCGTTCATGCCACCATGACCGAGCGGCGAGCTCGAGCCGACGATCCCCGGACCCGGCCCGCAGACTGCTGCATCCCAGCCGAGCGAGTGCAGGCCGTGGTGCAGAGCACCGGCGGTCGTGATCGCCTCCAACTCGCCACCATAGGCGGCCCCGGCCGTTATGTGTCCTGCCAGCAGCCCGCGTCCGAGCAGCATTTGCACGACGCGCGAATGGCCGCCCGGCAATGCTCCTCCCACCGTTTGCACGTAGCCGAGCCGGCCGTCCGGATTGGCTTGCGCGAACGCCCAGGCGACGGCGGCGAGCTGGCCGTGCAGGGCGAGCACTCCCACGGGGTGCCCCAGCGGTAACTCCAGTTGCTCATCCTCAACCGGCGTGACCGCGTGTTGCAAGCTCGTGTAGTTGAGCTTCATCACGTGTGCTCCTGCGGTGCCCTCGCCGGCAAGCCCCCGCGTGAGATTGGCGTGGACGATGTCAAAGCCGCCTGAGCCCAGACCCAGGTCGCGTGCTTGCACGTTGAGGATGACCTCGTCGCCCTCGCGGCTTGCCCCCATCAGGCCCACCTCGGCGATTACGCTGCGCTGCTCCCCCTCGAGGGAGACGACCAGCTCCTGCTCGGGGCCGTCAGCGGGTCCCGCCCGAAGGACGGTGGCTCGGCGGAGCTTCAGCACGGTTGACCCTTAGAGCTTGGCGGAATGCGCTGGAGCCGGTGCAGCGCTTGAATCGAGCAAGCTCGCCCCTTGCGCTCCTGTGCGCTCGATGCTGACGTCCACGTCGCATTCGCACTCGGGCAGATTGGCGATCTCGTGCGCCCTGTCAACCATCTTGGCCGCCACCGCTTGCGCCTGCTCCTCGCTCGAGACGTGAAACACCGCCTGGACGCGTACCGGAGGATGCGGGTGCTGCTCCATACCTGTGGCCCGGCTCTCCGCGCTCACGAGCGACCCGCAAGCGTGCGGTCGCCTCCGGCGCGGACCTCGAGCTGTTGCAGCGCTGCTGCCACGAAGCCATCGAACAGTGGCGCCGCCCGCTCCGGGCGCGACTTGAACTCAGGATGAAACTGGGAAGCCACGAAGAACGGATGGTCTTCGAGCTCGACGACCTCCACGAGGCGCTCGTCCGGCGAGGTCCCCGAGATCTGTAGGCCCGCGCTCTGCAGGCGCTTGCGCAGCAGGTTGTTGACCTCATAGCGATGGCGGTGGCGCTCGTATACGACCGCCTCCCCGTATACCTCTCGCACGCGAGAGCCCTCGTGCAGCTTGATCGGGTCGGCGCCGAGGCGCATCGTCCCGCCCAGGTCGGCTACCTCCTTCTGCTCGGGCAGCAGGTCGATCACCGGGTAGGGCGTCTCGATGTCGAACTCGGTCGAGTTGGCTCCCTCCATACCCGCCACATGTCTCGCAAACTCGGCGACCGCGATCTGCATACCCAGACAGATCCCGAGATACGGGACGCTGTTCTCTCGTGCGATCCGCGCCGCCTCGATCTTGCCCTCGATCCCGCGCCCGCCAAACCCGCCGGGTATCAATATTCCATCGGCGCCTTCCAGCAGATCGTGCGCCGCGCGGCGGTCCTCCCCCGCGGTCTCCCCGGTCGCTTCCAGGCGCTCGGAGTCGATCCAGTCGATCTGCACCCTGCTGCCCTGCAGCGCCGCCGCGTGACGCAAAGCTTCGCAAACCGACAGGTAGGCGTCCTCCAGTTGCACGTACTTGCCCACCAGCGCAATGCGAACGGTGCGCTGTGCCTGCTCGGCCCGCTCGATCGGCTCCTGCCACTTCGAGAGCTCGGGCGCGGGCGCATCCAGGGCGAAGTGCTCGAGGATGCACTCGTCCACGCCCTGGTCGCGAAACACGAGCGGCACCTTGTAGATGTTGTCGACGTCGCGCGCCGAGACGATCGCATCGGCGGGCAGGCTTGCGAACAGGGCGATCTTCTTGCGGATCTCCTGTGAGAGCGGGCCCTCCGAGCGGCACATGAGCATGTCCGGCGCGATCCCGATCCTGCGCAGCTCGTTGACAGAGTGCTGGGTGGGCTTGGTCTTCAGCTCGCCCGCATGGCCGATGTAGGGAACGAGCGTGAGGTGGATGAACATGCAGCGCCGACGGCCCACGTCGACCGGGAACTGGCGAATCGCCTCCAGGAACGGCAAGGACTCGATGTCGCCGACCGTGCCCCCGATCTCGGTGATGACGAAGTCCACGTCGGTGGACTCGGCGATCAGGGAGATCCGCTGCTTGATCTCATCGGTTATGTGTGGCACCACCTGCACGGTGCCGCCCAAATAATCCCCGCGACGCTCGCGGCGGATCACCGTGTCATAGATGCCACCTGCCGTCACATTCGAGGCTCTGCTCGTGTTGGAGTCGGTGAAGCGCTCGTAGTGACCGAGGTCCAGGTCGGTCTCGGCACCGTCCTCGGTCACGAACACCTCGCCGTGCTGATAGGGGGACATCGTGCCCGGATCCACGTTGATGTAGGGGTCGAACTTCTGCAAGCCGACCGTCAGGCCACGTGCTACGAGCAGACGCCCGATCGAGGCGGCCGCGATTCCCTTGCCGAGCGAGGAGACCACGCCACCGGTGACGAAGATGAACCGGGTCTTGGCCGGGGCCTGTGCGTGGCGGTCAGAGTGAGGCGAGGTCATCGAGGTACGCCCCAGGAGTCTAGCCCGCGCAGCAGCGGCATCCGTTCCACGAGCTTCGTGATCGAGCGCAGCTCCCCGTACACCGTGATCGCGAGCAGGATCCCAAGCGCGATGGCTTGTCCCAGCGTGGAGAGGCTCAGCACGAGCCACAGTCCGGCAAGCGCGCCGAGCAGGTTGGCGCCCGTATCGCCGAGCATCGCGCGCTCGCGCAAGTCGTAAAGTCCCGCGACCAAGGCCGGCCCCACGAACAGGCCGAGTACCCACAGCGGCCTGATGCTGGCTGTGCCGATCGTCAGGCCGGCACCGAGCAGCACGAACGCCTTGGTGGCCCGGCCCGGTCGCAGGTCGAGCAGGTTGAAGGCGTTCGTGGCGAGCACGAGCACGGCGCTTGCAAGCAGCCAACGTCCGGTGGAGGGCTCCACATAGCTGGTCGCATACAGCGCCAGCCCAAGCGATCCGAGCGCCTTCAGGGCGCCCGTGGAGAAGCGCATGCCAAGCACGGCCCGGCCGTGTCCGCGCCAGCCACGCGGCTCTCCCCCGAGTGTGTCATCGACGAGGCCGAGGAAGGCGACGCCCACCGTGTAAAGGACCACTGCGAGCATCTCAGGGTGAAAGACCTCGGCGACTTCGAGCCGCTGCAGGAGCGCCAGGGGAATCAGAGCCAGCAATGCGCCGGCCAGGCTGAGCACGCCGAAGGGAAAAGCGACGGAGCGCCCGCGAAAGTTGGTCTTGACGTGTCCGCCCTCGCTCAGCGCGCGCAGCAGCGGGTGGGCCAGCAAGGTAGCGGCGAGCAAGGCAAGAGCGAACGGGAGGGCATGCACCCCCGGAAGTTAGCGGTGCGCGCGGACAGGCGCGGGCACCGCTGAGGACCTATCCCGATAGGCCTCAGTGCTGGCCGAAGACATTGGTCACCGAGGGCAACAGGGCTTCCGCCGAGGGCTTGGCGCCGTAAGCGCCGCGATCGCCCGCCAGCGCGAACGCGAGCGCGGCGCGTCCCGCGACGGTATCGACGTTGTCGACGCTGGCAAGCCGTTCGGCCTTGTACCAAGGCACTTGCGAGGGTTCGGTGTCGCCCGTCTCCACGCCCACCACGGGCACTCCGGTGGACAGCGCCCCGGCGATCAGTCCCGACTCGAACGCTGCCGTGCTCTTGGCCGCTTCAGGGCTCATGCCGGCAGGGTCGCTACGCACCACCACGAGTCCTTCCAGCTTGCCCAGTTCGCCGTCGTTCGAGCTGAGCAGCCCGCCCTGGACCCGTTCGAGCAGCTGCCCGCCCTCCACGAGCTGCTTGCCGATGCGCACACCGAACTGCCTCACGAGCGCGGGGTCTGAGGCGAGCGCGCTGTAGCGGTAGCCGCTGGCTTGCGCTGCCAGTCCGGCCAGGTCGAGCGGCTCGCGTATGGCCGCCACGCCCTTCACGGCGCCTCCAGCCTCACCCACGCCGTCGCGCACATATGTGTCGATCGTGTCCGAGGAGCCACCCAAGAACACGAGGCCGATGCTCCTTTCGCTGAGCAGTCCGTGCACGGCAAAGGGCCACAGATCGGTCCCGAGCTGTTCTGCTTCTGAGAGCTTGGTCCCCACCTGTTCGAGGTTGTGCTGGGAGGCGCTCACTTCCGAGCGCAGGTTGTGCACGATCCCGTTCTGGGCGGATGAGACCAGATTGGAGTCGCCGATCGCCACCCCAATCACCACGCCCACGGCAAGCGCGAACAGGACGGCGGCGAGCGAGAGCGCGTGGTAGCGATAGTCGAACATCGGTGGGAGCTCTCAGCCGAACAGCAGCTGAAGCTTGAGCCATAGTAGGTCTACGACGTCACGCAGGGCGGGGGTCATCCACACAACCGCGAGCAGGGCGACCATGCCCGCGAGGATCACGATGATCAATGGGGCAAGGCCCGGCATCGGCCGGTAGAGGCGGCTCACGCCCTTGGCGTCTACGAGGATCTCGCCGATGCGCAAGCGCGTGAGGAACGTCGAGGACATCCCCTCGCGATTGCGGTCGAGGAACTCGACCAGGTTGAACTGCGAGCCGACGGTCACAATCAGGCGGGCCCCCTTCTCTGCGGCGAGCAGCATCGCGACGTCTTGGCTGGTCCCCGGTGCCGGGACCAGCTTGAAGGGAAGGCCGAGCTGCTCAAGGCGCCGGCGGCCGGGCGCACGACCGTCCGGATAGGAATGCACCACCAGCTCGGTCCTGCCCTCATGGGCCGCAAGCAAGGCGGCCTCGCTCGCGGAGTCCATGTCCCCGACGATCATGTGAGGGCTCAGGCCGGCCTCGAGCAGCGCGTCGGCGCCGCCATCGATGGCCACCAGGACTGGGCGGGTGTCCCTGATGAAGGACCGCAGCGCGCGTAGGTCGCGCTGGTGGTCCACCCCGCGCACGACCACGAGCGTGGAGCGGTCGCGGAAGTCGGTGCGAAAGCGCGGCAGGTCGATGCGACCGGCGAGCAGCTCGCGCTCCTCGCGCATGTGCGCAATCGTATTGTGGGCAATGCGCTCCAGCGCATCGCCCACCTCGCGCCGGCGGGCCTCGGTCTCGGCGCGCACGCGCGCCAGATCGAGTATCTCGCCCGTGGCGAGCGGGTGGCCCTTGTAGAGCACTTCTCCGCGCGTCTCGGAGGGGACCGCTCGCACCGTCACGGGATCGCCGTCGGAGAGCGAGTGAAAGAGGGAGTCATCGTGCAGATCGACGAGCAGGACGCCCGCTTCCACCAACAGCTGAGGTCCCAGGTTCGGATAGGTCCCACTCGTGGAGGACTTGCAATTGAGCACCGCCCCGGCGCCGGCCGCGATCAGCTCCTCGGCTGAGACCCGGTCGATGTCGAGATGGTCGACGACGGCGATATCGCCGGCGAGCAGGTGGCGCACCAAGAGCTTGGTCTTGCGCCCAAGTCGAACGGGCCCGCTCACCTCATACGATGGCGCGGGCAAGCTCCCGAAGACGGGCGCAGGCGTGCCAGGCGTCTGCCGGGTCGCGGCCATGTGAATCGAGAGTAACGCCCGCACGCCGATCGCGCAGCGGACTCGAACGCCTCCAGGGGCAACTGAGACGGCCGAGGATCAAGCCTCGCAAGGACGCAGTGAGCGCAGTGTGCTTATGGCACATAAGCGAACGAGGACGCAGCGAGGCGCCGATCATCGACCGTCTCAGGCAGCGCGGCGGAGATCTTCGGCGTGCTGCCTCGCGGTGGCATCCTGGTCCTCGGCCCCGAGCATCCGCACGAGCTCCGTCACCACCTCGGGCTCGGCGAGCTGGGACACGGTCGCGAGCGTGGGATCGGCCGAGGTGTCCTTGGCGACCGAGAAGTGACGCGCGGCAAGCGAGGCGATCTGTGGGAGGTGGGTGATGCACAGCACTTGGCGCCCACCGGCGAGGCTCTGCAAGCGCTCCCCCACGGCGCGGGCGGTGTGCCCGCCGATGCCCGCGTCGATCTCGTCGAAGACGAGCGTGGACTTGGATGACGAGCCGCTCCCGGCGCCGGCGCCCTCGTGGCAGGCGCTTGTGAGGGCGAGCATGACCCGCGAGAGCTCCCCGCCTGAGGCGATCTCGCGCAGGGGCGCAGCAGCCACGCCGGGATTGGGCGCGATCGTGAACTCGGCCACGTCGGCCCCGTTCGCTTTAGGCTCCGTCGGGCTCAGGGCAATCTCGAATGTGGCGTCTTCCATGGCGAGCGCTCCCAGCTGCTCGCGCACCGCGCCACCCAGCCGCTGGGCGGCCTTCTTGCGCGCGCTCCGCAGCGCCTGGACGTGCCCTGCAAGCTTGGCCTGCTCGGCTGCCAGCGCCTGGGTGGCCTGCTCCCGGGCCACTCCCGCGCCAAGCAACTGCTCGCGTCTGCTTCGTGCCTGCTCGGCATACTCGAGCACCGCGGGGATCGAGCCGCCGTGCTTGCGCAGGAGGCGCTCGATCGATGCAAGCCTCTCTTCGACGGTCTCGAGCGCGCCTTCCTCTTCTTGCATACCTTCGCAGTAGCCCTGCAGCCCGCCCGCGACATCCTGTGCCTCTATCGCGAGCGTCGCGCAACGCCCGGCGAGGGCGTCGAGATCCGGATCGATCCCGGCCACCGACCCGAGCTTGGCTGTCGCAGCGGCGAGCAGGTGCGCGGCGCCGGACCGCTCGGAGGTCTCGGGTGCCAGCGCATCCAAAGCCCCGCCGGCGCCGGCATGGAGGGACTCCAGGCTGCGCAAGCGCTCCCGGCGGGCAAGTAGCGCCCGGTACTCCCCCTCCTCGGGCGCCGCCGCCTCGATCTCCGCCAGGTCGTGCTCCATGAGCCCCAGTTCGCGCTCGCGGGCCTGTTCGAGCTCGGCCAGGCGCGCGAGCTCGGCTTCCAGGCCGCGAATCTCGCGATGCGAGGCGGCGCAAGCTTGGAGCCGGCGGGCATGCGAGGCGGGACAGACCTCGTCGAGCATCTGCAGCTGGGCGCTGGCCAGGACCAGCTTGCGGTGCTCGTGCTGGCCATAGAAGGCGATCAGGCGCCCGCCGATGTCGCGCAAGTCTCCGACCGCAGCGGCACGCCCATTGAGATAGGCGCGCGTTTGCCCATCGGCGCGAACTCTGCGGGCTAGCACCAGCTGCTCGAGCTCGCCCTCGCAGCGCACGTTCTCGGGAAGCCGGCGGCTGAGCTCCTCACGCATGCTCTCGGGCACCGAGAAAGCACCCTCGACATAGGCCTCCTCGCCGCCCGGTCTCACGATTCCACTGCGCGAGCGCCCGCCCATCAATAGATCCAAGGCATGGGCGAGCACCGTCTTGCCGGCGCCGGTCTCGCCCGTGAGCACGTTCAGCCCTGGGGCAAAGGCCAGCTCGGTGCGCTCGATCAAGAGCAGGTTTTCGACACACAGGGCCTCGAGCACACGACAGGTGTACCAGCGCATACCGACGGACCGGATGCCGTGCGCGGCCGGTATAGGTCCATAATCCGAGGTCGAGGTCAAAAGATCCGCCGCGGATGGCGACTCGGATACAAGTGATCGGCATGGCTGCCAGCGACTCCCACAACTCAATTCGGTCCCGCTCCTCTGCACGCGACTGTCTCTCCTCGCCTGAGCTGGCCGCACATCTGGACGAAGAGGTCTATAGAGCGGACCGTCAGCGCACCCAGCTGAGCTGCCTGCTCGTGAGCCTCGACGAGGTGGAGCACCTCGCGCAGACCTATGGAGAGGAGCTCCCGGCGCAGGCGCTTGTCTATCTGGGAACCGCCTTGATCCGTCAGTTGCGCCGCTTCGACCGTGTCGGGCATGCGGGCCGCGGAGAGCTGCTCGTGGTGCTGCCCGGCGCGGACGAGCGCCGGGCCGAGATCGTGGCACGGCGTGCGCTTGGCCGGCTGCACTCGGTCAAGATCGAGGTGCAGGGCAGGCGCGAGCCGTTGCGCATCTCCGTGGGCATAGCCGCTTGGCAAGAGGGCTTGGGAGCCGAGCAGCTGCTTTCCCACACACGAGTTGCGGCTCAGCGGCGCGATCCCGCCGACTCGCAGGCGAGTGACTCCTTCGCGGGTCTCGGAGCGGGCGCCGGGGAGATGCCGCTGAGACGTTCATAATCACAGCCCGTGCTCTCCGGGTCCGAGCTATGGCTGCTGCGTCTGATGGCCGATCGAGGTCTCGCGCTGCTCGACGCCTCCACCCTCTTGATGGTGGTGGAGGAGCGCAACGAGCTGCGCATCGCCGCCGCCAGCGGGCGGGTGTCGGTGCGCGTACGAGTGCTCCCCTTGGAGGGCAGCGCGCTCGGTGCCCTCTACCAAAGCGGCAAGTCCCTTTCGCTTGACAAACCCAGAGGTCAGGAAGCTACCTGGCTGCACGAACTGGGCCTGGAGGCTCGTGCCGTGCTCGTGGAGCCGTTCAGCCTGGACGGCCAAGGTGGCGGACTGGTGATCGCCGCGCGCGAGGACGGTGGCTTTCGCAAACCAGACCGGAGCGCCTTGAACGCGTTCGCGGCAAGTGTTGCGCAGCGGCTCGCCGCGGAGCGCTCGGTCGAGATCGAGCGCTTGCGCTTTGGCATGGAGGCGCGTGAGCGCGAGCGCACGCGCTGGGCCAGGGAGATCCACGACGAAACCGTGCAGGGGCTCGGAGCCCTGCGCCTTCGGCTGGCCAATGCCCGCGACCTGGGCGATCAGGCAGCCTTGAGCACGGCCGTCGATACCGTGCTCGAGGGCTTGGGCCAGGAGATCGACGGGCTGCGCCACCTGATCACCGAGCTTCGCCCCGCGGCCCTGGACGATTTCGGGCTGGTACCGGCCCTGGAAGCGCTCGCGCGCCGGGCCCAGGCAATGGACGGCCTGGAGATCGAGACCGATATCGAGCTCTCAGACGAGGAGCGGCGCCTGGACCCGGAGCTGGAGAGCACGATCTACAGGGTCGTGCAGGAGGCGCTCACCAACGTCAGCCGTCACGCCAAAGCCACGCGGGCGGTTATCAGCGTAAGCGAGCGCGACGGGAGGGTGACGGCCGCGGTCACCGACGACGGCGAAGGGCTCCCCGAGGGCGGGCCCTCGCGGCCCCGCACGCCCGGCGAGGAACTGAAGGGCGGATTCGGGGTCTCCGGGATGCGCGAGCGCGCCGAGCTCGTGGGCGGCGAGCTGGAGCTCCTGCCCGCTGCGGGCGGCGGTGCCACGATGCGCTTGACGGTGCCCCTGGCCGGGCGCCCGGCGCCGGTCTGAGCGACCCTTGGGCCTACTCGACCAGTCCGAGCTTGCGCGCGTAGGCGGTGATCTCCGCCCGCGAGGAGAACCCCAGCTTCTCGATCGCACGTGCCCTGTAGGTCTTGACGGTGCGCTCGGCCACGTGCAATTGCTCGGCAATCTCGGGGTTGGTGTAGCCGTGGGCGATCAAGCGCACCACCTCGCGCTCGCGCTCTGAGAGCGCGACCCCGTCCGGCTGAGCGTCCTCGCCGGTGACCATCAAAGCTCCCAGCCGCGGGTGCAGGTAGTTGCGCCCCGCCACCGCCAGGCGGAAGGCCTGCAGAAGCTCCGCCGGCTCGGCCTCCTTGAGCACATAGCTGCGCGCGCCGGCGCGCAGGGCTTGGCGCGCGTACTCGGGGTCCTCGCGCATCGTGAGGATCGCCACCGCAAGCGTCGGATGGGCCACGAAGCAGGTCGGCAACGCGGCCAGGCTCGAGCCACCGGGCATCGTCAGGTCGAGCGTGAGCAGATCCGGCTTGAACTCCCTCACAGCCCTGATCGTGGCGGGCACGTCAGCCGCCTCGGCCACCACCCTGAACTCGCCTGCCTCGCGCTCGAGCACGGCCCTGATCCCGTCGCGCACGACCGTGTGGTCGTCGGCGATGATCACGTCGATGGGCCGGTCCATACCGGGGGCTTCGCTTGCCATCGCCGCTAACCGTATCGGCTCAGCGGGCGTCTTTCCCGTGCATAGCAGGCCTGCACCCGAGTGCGCGTGTGGCCCGGACCGCCTCCTGCGAGTGCCCTGCCCGTCTGGGACTACACAGATCGGCACCTTTGGGACGACACGATCGGCACCACCCGCTCTACAGACAAGCGCCCTTGAGGGCACCATCATTGAGCCCATGACTTCAATACCCCTTCATCCAGTGCGCCTGACCGCTGCGGATCTGCCCCCCTTGCAGCTGCAACCGGGGACGAGACGATGATGACTCTCAGCGTGGCGCTTGCTTGGATCGCCATATCGACCGTAGGCGCGAAGGGGCTCGTAGTGTTCGCCCGGGCCGCCGCGGCAAGCGACTCCGACGATCTCGCTGCTTTTGCCGGGGAAGGCGACCCGAATCATGGTGATTGCCCGAGCGAAGCACCGGCGCGCCGGCAGGCCATGCGTCTATGAGACGGGTCGGGTGCGGCGCCCCTCCAGCACACGCCTACGTGGCGAGCATGTAATCGGCGACGATCGCCTTTCTGTCGGAGCGATGGGGCGTTGTGGCGTACCGTCGGCGGTCCACCCTAGAATGCCGTGCACCCGGCGAGCGACAGTCGTGTCACCGCCAGCGTCGAGAGGCGTCCTTGCTTCCCAAGTCTTCCCGACTGCGGAGAATACTGCTTGCCTATACGGTCAACGAACTAGGAACCTGGTTCGGCTACGTAGCGCTGGCTCTGGGTGTATACGACCACACCCACAGCGCGTTCGCCACGGCTGGACTGTTCATCGCCCGAGGTCTCCTACCCGCGCTGCTCGCGCCCCTGCTGGTGGCCCGGGTGGAGCGAATCGGACGGCGCGGGCTGCTCGCGGGCCTATATGCGATCGAGGCGCTGCTCACGTTGGCCTTGGCCGCGCTCTTGTGGCACTTCTCCTTCGCGGGGGTCTTGATCTTCGTGGCAATCGACGGCACGGTTGCGGTGGCGGCCACGGCGCTCGTACGCGCATCCGCGGCCCGGGCCGCAGCGGCCGACGTCGGGGCGAACTCGGCTACGGAGCCCTCGCAGAGCGGCTCCGAGAGCATGGTCCAGGGGACGGCAGAGGCCCAGCGTCAGGCCAATGCCGCGCTCAACGTGGCCTTCATGGTGTCCTTGTGGCTCGGGCCCGCGATCGGCGGGGTGCTCGTGCACTGGGTCGGCGGCCCGATCGCGCTGGTGCTCGACGCCGTGACGTTCCTCGTCTGTGCTCTGCTCATGCTTGGCCTGCGCACCCAAGCCGAGGGCGAGGGCTCGACGCTTTCACGCTTGCGCGCGGCCTGGCAGCACTTGCAGGCGGTACCGGCCTTGCGCGTTCTCCTGGTGACCGAGGCAATCGCGGTGATCGTGTTCGCCTCAGTCGAGCCCGTGGAGGTCGTGTACGTCAAGTCCTCCCTGCACGCGAACGATCTCGGCTTCGGCTTGCTCGTCGCCGCCTGGGGCTTCGGAGCGGCGCTAGGCGCGATCGCCTTCTCGCGTTCGGTCCACCGTCCGCTCGGCCCGATGCTCGCGGGCGGAGCCCTCTTGGTGGGCGTGGCCTATCTCGGTTTCGCGGTGGCTCCGGCGCTCGCGCTGGCCTGCATGGCCGCGGTGATCGGCGGGGCTGGCAATGGCATCCAGTGGCCTTCCTTCATAAGCGCTGTCCAGCAGCTCACGCCCGCGGTCTTGCACGGACGATTGATGAGCGTGATCGGCTCGCTCAACGCGCTCTGCCCGGCGCTTGGATTTGCTTTGGGAGGCACGCTCGCGGCCTTGGCCTCGCCCCGTGTCGCAATGCTCTTCGCCGGTCTGGTCGCTGCCTGTGCGACCGTGGCCTTCATGCGCTTGCGACTGGGCGACATGCAACCCCTCGCGGCAGGGCAGCCCGACACAGCCACCGAGCCCGGGCTGCTCAGCACGAGCCGCCAGCCGGCCGGCTGAGCGCAGCACAAGCCCGCCCGCAGCCCTTAAGTGTCGCGTCGTGTCGGCCGTTAAGTACGACAGACCCCTAGGGAGCCATGGTCAGCATTCCGCAAAGACATCTCAACCGGCTCTACATAGCCAGCCAGGGCGCTCTGCTCGTCGCAGCGGTGGGGATAGCCGTGCTCAGCTCCTCCGCGCAAGACTGGGAGCCGCCTGAACTGCTCGCGCTGCTGTTCGTGCTGAGCGTGCTCGGCGAGTGGATGACGATCACGATCGGCAACCAGACCCTGTCCGCCTCGTTCATCGCGCTCGTATTGGCGATGATCCTGCTGGGGCCCGCCCCGGCCGCCGCGATCGGCGCCGTCGCGGTCATTGCCGACTCGGCCCACCGCCGGCCACCCCTTACGGTGTGCCTGGCCAATCTGGCTGCCTACACGGTCTATCTGGTCGCCGGGGGCCTGCTCGCTCGCTTGATGATCGGGGACACTCACGATCCGAGCAACCAGCATCTGATCAAGAGCCCCACGTTCGCCTTGGTGGTGTTCGTGGTGTTCATCGCCGCCAACCTCTTGAACTTCGCAGAGATCGCGATCCAGAAGCGGGTTCTCGACGGTCGCGGCGTGATGAACCAAGTGCGCACCTTGCTGGTCCCGATGCTGCCGGGACAGCTCGCCGCCGCCGTGCTCGCCGCCCTGCTGGCCGCCTCCTACACGAACCTTGGTTACCCCGTGCTGCTAGGAGTGGTGATCGTGATCGTCATCTTCCAGTACCTCGCGATGGCGCTCCTGCGCTCCGAGGATCGCGCGGAGCTGCTCGAGGCACGCTCGGTCAGACTCGCCTCGATGCAGCTCGGCATGCTCGCCACGCTCGTGGAGACCCTTGCCCTGCGCGACCGCACCACGGCCCGTCATGCCGCGGCTGTGGCCAGGTACGCCCGTGCCTTGGCGCGCGACATGGGCTGTAGCGACGCCGACCAGGAGCTCGTGCACACCGCTGGGCTTTTGCACGACATCGGCAAGTTTGCCTTGCCAGACCGCATTCTCCACGCCGAGATCCTCTCCGACGAGGATTGGGCCTTGGTGCGCCGGCACCCCCAGGACGGGGCCACCTTGGTGGGCCGCCTCGACGGGTATGGCCCCGTCGCCGACGCGATCCTCTATCACCACGAGCACGTAGACGGCAGCGGCTATCCCGCCGGCCTGATCGGCGGCGAGATCCCCTTCGCATCGCGAATCGTGGCGGTGTGCAGCGTGTACGACACGCTCACCGCCCGTGACTCCTACCGCTCGCCGATGATCCCCCAAGACGCGATCGCCGAGCTTCGGCGCGTCGCGGGACGCCAGCTCGACGCCGAGATCGTGGACGCCTTCATCGCGATGCTCGAGCGCGACGGTCCAGTCACATTCGCCCACGGCGACGACGCCAACTTCGAGGCCGAGCTGGGCTTCGAGCGCCGCGCGCGTGCCTTGGCCGCACCCTGAGCCCAAGCCGCTCCCTGGGGTCTTAACGAACGAAGGCGCCTCCCAAGCGGGGGCGCCCTCTAGTTCGGCGGCCTATGACAGGCCACTTTAGGACAATCAGCCTTTCCAGGACATCGGCTTGCGCTCCTTCCGTCGCTCAGGCGGATCAACCACTCCCGCGCGACGGCTCCATCCTCAGCCAAGCACGATGAGTGTTGAGTAGGTTTGCACAGCATAATATAGAGATTGGACGATTTGTCCAATCCGACAAGCGGATGCACGCCCGCTTGCAAAAAGAGGGGTTTCCGCACCGCAAACGACGGCTTTCCCCTGCAAAGAGCCGTTTTCTGCGCTTTGAGCGCTCATAGGACCGGCCTTGAGGTGCGCCGACAGCGGCCCAAGGCTCGGTTGCTCAGGTTTGGGTCAAACGTCCACAAAGCTGCGGGACCCTCAACCTTTTCTCGCAAATGGCCGAAGCTCTAAGCATCCGGCCGCTTAGGCGCTGGCCGTCCGCTGCCTTTCGGGTGCGGTCATCAGATCGGGTGCCCTCAGGCAAGTCCCCAAGAGCGAGAAAAGAGGTCGCGATGCCCAATATCCCCAACCCAGGTCATGAGCACCAGCTCGTATTCACGAGCTCACAGGCCGCGCGCTACCTCGGCGTGTCGCTTGCCACGATCCGCCGCTGGACCGACGCCGGCTATCTCACCGGCTACAGGACACCGGGCGGGCAGCGGCGCTTCTCGCGCGAGCAGCTGGACGGCTTCATCGACTCCTTGCAGCGGACCGGCGAGACCTCCAAGCGCCGTACCCAGGTCGCCTGAGATCTCAGCGCGCCAGACGCCCGAACTTCTCGCGTAGTCGCCGATAGAACGAAGAGCCCGGCAACTGGGCGATGGTTCCAGCATCGTCCATGAAGCGGGCACCGATGCTCGCGCCCGGAGCGATCTCGCCCACAGGCCGCCCGTCGACGGACACATCGAGCGCCTCGCGCGAACGGTTGTGAATCTCCAGGCGGTCTCGAGGCGCCGCGACAAGCGTGCGCGCCGTCAGGGAGTGGGGAGCGATGAAGGACACCACGAATCCCTCCACCCCCCAGGCCATCACGGGACCCCCGTTGGCCAGGTTGTAGCCGGTGGAGCCAGCCGGCGTGGACACGACGAGCCCATCGCAGCGCACGCTGCCGAGCTCCTGGCCGTCGAGCACATAAGCGATCTCGGCGACCCGCTCGCCGACCTTGCGGTGGATCGCCACATCGTTGAACGCCCGCTCGTCTCTTTTGACGTTCCCGCCCACCGCGTCCAGCACGATCGCCGGCAAGCGCAACAGCTCGAAGTCGCCCTCGAATGCCCGCCTCGCCCCGTCCGCGAGATCCTCGGGCTCGATCGTGGCGAGAAATCCGATGTCGCCGAAGTTGACCGCGAACACCGGCACCTCGGTGCCGGCGTAGCGGCGCAGGGCGCGCAGGATCGTGCCGTCCCCACCGAGGACGACGCACAGATCGACCGCTTCGTCCTCAGGCACCCCCACAGCGATACCCTCGCGCGCGAGCAGTCCGTGCTTGGATGTCTCCTCGCCGTCGAAGCTCAGCTCCACCCCGGCCCCGAGAGCGCTCTCGAGCAGGATCTTCAAGGCGGCGGAGGTTTGCATGGGACGGCTATGGGTCAGCACAGCCACGCTGCCCACCTTCCTGGCAAGCGCGCCCTCGGCTCCGACAGCGGCCTCGGCCTCTCGGAAACTGCTGTTCACCGGGAGATCCCTCCCCCACGCTGGACGATGGCGCTGTCCTTCACGACTCGACCTTCCGGACCATTCGCTCGAGATCCTGGGGCCCGCTCGCGCCACTGGGACGCTTCGGCTCGGCCAGCCATATGAAAGTCTCGAGGTTGCCCTTGGGCCCGGGCAGGCCGGAGGAGGCGTACCCGAGTACGCTCGCACCGAGTTCGAGCGCGACCGTTCCGACGTCGACGAGCGCCGAGCGCCGGTCCTCGACAGAGCGGACCACCCCGCCTTTGCCGACTCGCTCGCGGCCCACCTCGAACTGCGGCTTGACCAGCGCGAGCGCGTCGTAGCGCCCAGCCAGACAGGGAAGCACCGCCGGGAGGATCTTGCGCAGCGAGATGAAGGACACGTCGAGCGCCACCAACTCGGGGGCATAAGGAAGCATTGCCCGCGTCAGCGAACGCGCGTTCGTGCGCTCCAGGAGCTTCACGCGCTTATCGTTGCGCAGTCCGTAGTCGAAATCGCCGTAGCCCACATCGACCGCGACCACTTCGCTGGCCCCACGCGAGAGCAGACAGTCGGTGAAACCCCCGGTAGAGGCGCCGACGTCCAGTGCGCGCTGGCCCTGCACCGAAATTCCGAACTCGTCCAGGGCATTGGCGAGCTTGATGCCGCCACGCGATACATAAGGCGCACGCTCGCGCACGCTCAGCTCTGCGTCGACCGCCACCATTTCGCCAGGCTTGGCGGCCCGTCGGCCACCTTCGCCGAAAGTGACCTCCCCCGCCATCACCGAAGCGGCTGCGCGCGTGCGCGAGGAGAACAGGCCGCGCTCGGCTAGGAGCGTGTCCAAGCGTTGCTTAGCCATGCATGAACGGTATCCGCTGAAGCACCGTCAAGCTCGACGGCAACCCAAGTTCGAGCAATCTAAAGAATTCGGGGCGTCTGTGATCGACGTCACACAAACATGTGTTCCCCTGGTGCATCATTCCACTTGACCCGAAGTACAGCAGCATCCCTCCTCCCCGAAACGGCCCGCCTCCCCAGCGGGCCGTTTCATTTAACGCCCCATGTCCCTTCCCTGATCACTTCATGGAAGACGGTGGCGCATGCGCCACCGCCCCGGACCGTACATGTACGGTCCGGCTGGCCGGCATATATGCCGGCCAGAACAACATCTCGGCTCAAATAACACATGCGGTCAGGCCACCCGGCACATGTGCCGGGTGGAACCTCTCAATTGGTCTCGATGACCGCCGAGCTGCGGTCGCCTATCGCAGCCCGGACGCGCTCGGCGATGCGCTCGCCGGTGAAGCCGATCTCCTCGTGCAGGAGCGCGGGCTTGCCGTGCGTCACGTAGCGATCGGGCAGTCCCACGCGCAGGATCCGCGGGGGCGCGGTGCCGGCCTCGTTGAGGGTCTCCCACACGGCCGAGCCGAAACCGCCGGCCAAGACCCCCTCCTCTACGGTCACGAGCAGGTCGTGCTCGGCCGCGAGCTGGGCCATCAGGCCCGCATCGATCGGCTTGGCGAAGCGAGCGTCGGCGACCGTCACAGCGATCTCCTCTCCTGCGAGCAACTCCGCGGCCTCGCACGCCTTGCCGACGCCAGAGCCATAGCCGATCAGGGCCACGCGCCTGCCCACCGGACCACCCGCGCCGGGTGGGTCGGGAGCGATCAGGATCTCGCCTGTGCCGATCCCGATCGTGCGCGGCACGTCCGGCAAGCTCGCGCCAGGACCCTCCCCGCGCGGATAGCGCAGCGCGATCGGCCCATCGTCATAGCTGAGCGCGGTGTGTAGCATGTGCACGAGCACCGCCTCGTCGCGCGGAGCCATCAGGACGATATTGGGCAGACAGCGCAGGTAGGCGATGTCGAATGCCCCGTGATGGGTGGGCCCGTCATCGCCGACCAGGCCCGCCCTGTCCATCGCGAACACCACGTTCAGCCGCTGCAGGCACACGTCGTGCACGATCTGGTCGAAGGCCCTCTGCAGGAACGTGGAGTAGATCGCCGCCACCGGCTTGACGCCTTGCAAGGCCAGCCCTGCCGCAAACAGGAGCGCCTGCTGCTCGGCGATACCCACGTCGAAGTATCGCTCGGGCATCGCCTCCTGCAGGATGTTCAAGCCGGTGCCCGAGTTCATGGCCGCGGTGATCCCCACCACGCGCTCATCGCGGCGGCACTCGCGCACGAGCGCCTCGCCGAAGACCTGGGTGTACTGGAGAGGTGCTCCACCCCGGCCCGATACGCCTGTCAAGGCGCCCGCTTGCCCTGCCATCGCACCCGACGGCTTCTCAGCTTTGGTAGACGGTGTTGGCTTCAGGGCAGACGGGGCGGTTGGTACAGGGTGGGTGGGCACGCCATTCAAAATCGACTTGGGCTTGGCGGCGTGCCACTTCTCCATGCCCTCCAAGCCGCCGTCCTCGGCGGGAGCGAAGCCCTTGCCCTTGACTGTCGCTATGTGCACCACCACTGGACGTTCCGCCGCCAAGGCCTCGCGCAAGGCCTCGCGCAAGGCCGCCACGTCGTGTCCGTCGATGACGCCCATATAGGCCCAGTCCAGCTCCTCCCAGAACAGGCCCGGTGCCCAGAATGCCTTGATCGACTCCTTCAGCTGTGGGCCGAGCCGTTCGAAAGTCGAGCCGATTCCCCCGGGCAGGCGGGTCAGGCCACCCTCCACGCCCGAGCGGGCATGCCACAGCTTCGGATTCAGCCTGACCCGGTTGAAATAGCGCGAGAGCGCCCCCACGTTGGGGGCGATCGACATGCCGTTGTCGTTGAGCACAACCACCATCGGCGTGCCCAGGCCGCCGGCTTGGCCGATCGCCTCGAAGGCCACTCCTCCAGTCATGGCACCGTCGCCGATCACCGCCACGACCTTGCCTTTGGAGCGCTCATCGTCGAGGTGGCGCATCGCCTCCTTGATCCCCACCGCATAGCCGATCGAGGTGGAAGCGTGGCCGGCGCCCATGATGTCGTGCTCGGACTCCTCGATCGCGCAGAAGGGCGCGAGGCCACCGTATTGGCGAATCGTGTGCAACTGGGCGCGCCGGCCGGTGAGGATCTTGTGCGGGTAAGCCTGGTGGCCCACGTCCCACAGGATCTTGTCGCGCGGAGAGTCGAGCAGTGAGTGCAAGGCCACCGCCAGCTCGCACGTGCCCAGGTTGGCGCCGAAGTGCCCACCGATCTCCCCCACGGTGTCGATGATGTGCTCGCGCACCTCCTGGGCCAGCTGCGCGAGCTCCTCCTCGGAGAGCGCCTTGAGGTCCTCAGGGCCGTCTATGCGGTCGATGATGGTCAAGATGTCCGTGTATAGATGAAGTCGGTGATTTGCTCGAGCTCACCCGTCGATGACGGGCGAGTGGGGTCTTGAGGGCGGGTTGGGTCCCCAGCGATGGGTGTTGACGCCAGCGCAAGAGCCTCGCGTGCGGTCCGGTGGGACTCTGCCGCCAACTCCTTGGCCCGATGGATTCCGAACTCGCTCACGTATGTCCGCTTGCCGTGCCTCTCATCGCTGCCTCGCGGCTTGCCGAGCGCTTCGTCGGTACCGGTCACGTCCAGGATGTCGTCGACGATCTGAAATAGCACGCCCAACTCCGCGGCAAAGCGCCGAAGCGCAATTGTCGCAGGTCCGCGCACGCCCGCCAAGGACAGCACGCATACCACCGAGGCCCCGATCAGCCGGCCCGTCTTCAGCTCGTGCAGGCGCCGCAGCCCGTCTGGGCCTTCGGGTGCGCTCCCCCGCACATCTACATACTGGCCTCCCACCATGCCATTCACGCCGGTTGCGCTCGCGAGCTCCGCGGCGGCCTCGAGCACTCGCTCGGGCGCCACCCCCTCCGTCGCGAGCAGATGGTGGAAAGCCTCGGCGTACAACCCGTCGCCGGCCAGGATCGCCACGTCCTCCCCGAACGCCACGTGACAGGTCGGACGCCCGCGCCTTAGCGCGTCGTCGTCCATCGCCGGCAGGTCGTCGTGGATCAACGAGTAGGTGTGGATCAGCTCCAAGGACACCGCCAGCGGCATCGCCCGCTCCCGCGAGAGGCCCACCGCGTGTGCCGTCGCCAGCGCCAGCACGGGTCGGATGCGCTTGCCCGCGGCCAGCAGTGAGTAGCGCATCGCCTCCTCCAGGCCCGAGGTGAGCGCGGCCTCTGAGAAGCGCATGCCTTCGAGCTCGCGCTCCACCTCCTCGCGCAGGTGCTCGGGATAGGCGGCTTGCACCAGCGGAGCGCTTCGCCTCAGAGAAGCGAATCCTGGCCCGGTGCCGGTTGAGAGACCTCCGCGCGCGCCTGACGCTCGAGCTCGGTGCTTGCCTGCGTGGCAAGCGCCGCGCAATCCTCCACCATCGTGGCGGCCGCATCGGGCGAGAGCTCGCCCGAGCGCAACTGCTCGGCCGCGCGCTCCAACTGCTCGATCAGCTCGTCGATCCGCTCCAGGCTCATCTAGGAGACCTCACGCGGCGCATTCTGGCGCAACTCGCGCAATACCGCAGCCAGCACCCCGTTGACGAACGCCGGCGCGTCGCTTCCGCAGAACTTCTTCGCGCTCTCCACTGCCTCCTCGATCGCCCCCTCCGGCGGAATCGGAGTATCGCCCGGCGCCACGTCCGGATGCAACATCTCGATCAAAGCGACCCTCATGATCGAGCGCTCCAAAGGCTGAATCCGCTGCACCGACCAGCCATGGGCATGGCGGTCGATCACCTCGTCGAGCTCATCGGCCCGGTCCGCGGCGGCATGCGCCAAGGCGAGCGTCAACAGAGATGCATTGCCTCCCAGCGCATCCGCAAGCGGCTTACCTGTGAGGTCGTGCTGGTAGAGGGCGAACACCGCCGCCCGACGCTGTTCGGACCGGCGCACGGCTCTAGATGGAGCGCGCGGCCGCGCGGCTTGCGGGAATGCTCAGGCCGCTCGCCGGTGCGCTTGCGATCGAGTTGGTCGAGGGCACCGCCATCACGCACGCGACATGTATTCGCCCGAGCGCGTGTCCACTCTGATCTTCTCGCCCACGTCGATGAACAAGGGCACCTGGATCACCGCCCCCGTCTCGAGCGTCGCCGGCTTGTTGCCTCCGCCGGAGGCCGTGTCCCCGCGCAGGCCCGGCTCTGTCTCGCTCACCGCCAGGTCCACGGCGCTCGGCAACTGGATGTCCGAAGGCCGATCGTCGATGAACAGCACATCCACCTCGCTGCTCGGCGTGGTCCAGCGCAACGCCTCCGCGAACGTGGCTTCCGGCACCGCGATCTGCTCGAAGGACTCCGTATCCATGAAGTGCGCGTCGGTCCCGTCGGCGTACAGGTATTGCATCCTGCGCGCCTCCGTCCTCACCGCCCGGAACTTCTCCCCCGCCCTGAACGTACGGTCGATCACCGCGCCGTCGCTCGCCCGGCGCAGCTTCGTGCGCACGAAGGCTCCGCCCTTGCCGGGCTTCACGTGCTGGAAGTCCATGATCTTGAAGATCGTGCCTTCGACGTCTATGTGGTTGCCGTTCTTGAATTGGTTGGTGTTGATCACGGTCTCGCAGGGTAGCGGGCGAGCCTCCTCAAGGCTTCATCCTCTCCTGTCCGGGCGGGGTCATCGTCGCGGCGTATGATCGGCCCACCAACCGACCAAGGGAGTATGCGATGAAGGACCTCGGAGGTCGTACGGCGCTCGTGACCGGTGCATCGGGGGGCCTGGGCACTCACATCGCCCGACGCCTTGCCCGCGAGGGCATGAACATTGCCGTGTCGGGTAGGCGCGAGGACGCTCTCGCAGAAGTCGCCACCGAACTGAGCGCGCTCGGAGTCAAGGCCGTGGCCGTTCCAGCGGACTTGTGTGACCTCGAGAGGATCGAGCCTTTGATCGAGGGAGTCGAGAGCGCGCTCGGGCCGATCGACGTGCTCGTCAACAACGCCGGCGTGGAGTCGGTTGGCGCGTTCACTTCCTACACACGCGAGGAGCTGACCTCGATGGTGGACGTCAACCTGACGGCCCCGCTCTTGCTCACGCACCGGCTCACACCGGGCATGCTCGAGCGCGGACGAGGGCACGTGGTGTTCATCTCCTCCGTAGCCGGCAAGATCGGCCCTGCGTTCAGCGAGCCCTACGCTGCCACGAAGGCCGGGCTGGTCGGCCTGACGCAGTCCTTGCGCGCCGAGTACGTGGACGCGCCGGTCGGCTTCTCGGTCGTGTGTCCCGGGTTCATCGCCGGGGACGGCATGTACGAGCGCATGCTCCAGGAAGGCCACCGCTCCAACCGCCTGATGGGCGAGACCTCGACCGAGAAGATCTCCGAGGCGGTCGTGCGGGCGATCCGCGAGGACAGACCGGAGATCCTCGAGAGCGGTGCGCCGGTGCGCCCGATGCTTGCAGTAGCCCAGCTTGCGCCGGGACTCGTGGAGCGGGTCGCGCCGAGGTTCGGCCTCACAGAGATGTTTCGCAAGGTGGCGGTCGCGCGCGGGCGCTCGTAGCCTTTCCAAACGAGACATCCCTCATTCGTCAGGGTGCTCGGTCTCCAGCGAGACGCCTCCGCCACGACCCTCGCACCGCTCCCCGGTAAACCTCAAGCGGCCGGGAATTCCCGCCGATGCAGCTCAGATGAGGCAGTTGGTGCGCGAGAACGCCCTGTGCGTGGCGATTGCGGGGGTGGCCAGCGCCACGATGGCCTGGCTCGGCCTGTACGGATTCGTTTGGAGCGACTACGACGAAGAGGCGCGGCCGGCCTTCGACGCGCTCGTGCACGGGCACGTGGTCGAGTTCCTGCGCCTCGCCCCCGCCTATGGCGGCTCACTGGTAGAGCGTGCACCGTTTGCGCTGATGCCCTCGCTGTGGGGAGGCGGCGAGCTTGCGGTCTACCGGATGGTCGCGCTGCCGTGCCTGCTGTCAGCGGTCGCGCTAGGCGTGTGGCTGGTAGCTCGCATGCGCACGCAAGCGCGCTCCCAGCTCGCGTGCGCGGTCACGCTCGGGCTGTGCGTGGCCAACCCGATCAGCTTGAACGCGCTTGAAATCGGTCATCCCGAGGAGATCCTCGGCGCCTGCCTGTGCATAGGGGCGGTCATGCTCGCAGGCCGCGGGCGTCCCCTCTCAGCGGGCCTGCTGCTGGGGCTTGCGATCGCCAACAAGGAGTGGGCACTGCTTGCCCTCGGGCCTGTGCTGCTGGTGCTCCCCGCGAGGCGCAGGCTGCCGTGCCTGGCGAGCACGGGCGCTTTCACGGCGATCGTGCTGGCGCCGCTTACCCTCGTCGGGTCGAGTGGGTTTGTCGCCGGCACACGGGCGCTTGCCTCCGCGACCAGCGAACTCTTCCAACCATGGCAGCTATGGTGGTTCTTCGGAGCCTCCAACCACGTGCCAGCGCCGACCGGCGCGACGCGAGTCACTCCGATCGGCGCAGCCCTCAGCACCCATCCCCAGTGGCGCTTGGCTCCAGCGTGGCTTTCCGGGGTGACGCACCCTCTGATCCTCGCGGTCGGACTTGGGTTGGCTGGAGCGTTGTGGCTAGGGCGACGCCGTGGAACGGGCACGGGCATCGTGGCTGAGCGAGAGGCCGTGCTGCTGCTCGCGCTGGTGATGCTCTTGCGTTGCCTGCTCGACGACTGGGACGTCATGTACTACCTGCTGCCGTTCGTCTTCGCACTGCTCGTCTGGGAGATCGGTGGCGCGACCAAGCGCCCGCCCGTGCTTGCGTTGTCGAGCACGGTGCTTGCCTGGCTCAGCTTCCAGTGGCTGCCGGGCCACGCCTCGCCGGATATCCAGGCGGCGTTCTTCCTCGCCTGGTCGCTGCCGCTCGCCGCGCTGCTCGCCCTCGCCTTGTACAAGCCGCGCGCTCTAGTCGAGCGATATGAGCTGCTTGGGCAAGCTCGTGAGCCGCTCGCACCCGCTCTCGCTCACCAGCGCTAGATCCTCGATGCGGACGCCGAGGCGCTCCGGCACGTACACGCCCGGCTCCACGGTCACGATGTTGCCCGCGCGCAATGGCTGATCGCCCGCGGTGCGCGACAGGCGTGGCGCCTCGTGGATCTCCATGCCGACTCCATGGCCGACTCCGTGTCCGAAGTGCTCGCCGTGGCCAGCCTCCTCGATGACCGAGCGCGCAACACCGTCCACCTCGCGCCCGCTGACCCCGGCGCGCACGGAGGCCAAGGCCGCTTCCTGGGCGCGCAGCACCAGCTCGTAGACGGCGGTCGCCTCCTCGTCGGGCACGCCCGTCGCGTACGTGCGCGTGCAATCTGAGCAGTAGCCCTCCAAGTAGGCGCCCCAGTCGATCGTGACGAGCACGCCGCGCTCGATCTCCACATCTCGCGGCTCGGCGTGAGGGAGCGCACCGTGCTTGCCACCGGCGACGATCGAGGGAAAACTGGGCGCCTGGGCGCCGAGGCGGCGCATGCGCAACTCCAGCTCGATCGCCACCTCGCGCTCGCTGCGCCCGACCAGACCAGCTTCGAGCACTTCGCTCAGCGCCCGGTCGGCGAGCTCGGCGGCGGCGCGGATGCGTTGGACCTCCCGCTCGTCCTTGACCTCGCGCAGACGCTCCACGATTCCCGCGCACGGCACGAGCTCCCAGCCCTGGGCAAGCAACTCGCGCAGGCGGGCATGCTGCTTGACGGTGAGCGAGGCGTCGTCGAAGCCAAGCCTTTGCTCACCCTCCACACCTCCCGCCCCGAGCACCCGTGCGGCCGCCTCGATCAGCTCGCCTGCTGCGATCTCTCGCTCGATCTCCCCTGGTACTTGCTGCGCCGATTGCCCGGCGTAGCGGAAATCTGTGAAGAAGCGGTGTGGGGCGTGCTCCTTGGCAGAGATCAACAGCAGTCCGTTAGTGCCGGTATAGCCACTGAGGTAGCGCACGTTCACGGGTGTGCTCACGAGCAGCCCGTCCACTCCCAGCGCGCCCAGCTCCTTGGCCAGCCGCTGCGTGCGCAGGAGCTCGTTCATGTGTCCTTGCCGCTGAGCTCAGCGTGCAGACGTTCGAGCGCCATGCGGTAACCCTCGATACCCCTGCCCGCGATCGACGCGACACAGAGATCCTCGATGACCGACAGCGCCCTCCACGGCTCGCGAGCCTTGACGTTCGAGAGATGCACCTCGACGCCCGGCAGTGCAGCTGTCTCGAGCGCATCGTGGATCGCCCATGAGTAGTGCGTCCAGGCTCCCGGGTTGAGCACCACCGCGTCCACCAGCTCGCCGAGGTTGTGCAGGTGCTCGACGTACTCACCCTCGAAATTCGTGCGAAAGAAGCGCACCTCGATGCCGATCTCGTCGGCGAATCCTTCGACCTGGCGCTCGAGCTCATCCAGCGTAAGCGTGCCGTAGTGCTCCGGGTCGCGCTTGCCGAGCATATTGAGATTGACGCCGTGCATCACCTCTATGCGAAAAGCACCGGGCATACGGCGAGAGCCTACCTGCGTGCCTGCAACTCGGTCACGGCAGCGCGCAACTCGTCCTCTGTCACCTGACAACCGGTGCGCGCATCCCCGGGGGCGCCGAGCAGCACGAACGGGACATGCTTGCCCATGCGCTTCTTGTCGCGCATCGTCGCCTGGAGGATCTGCTCGACATCCTCGTCTTGGAGGGTCACAGGCAGGCCCCGCGCCTGCAGCAGATCCATCACCTGGGCACGCAGGTCCGGCAGGTCGGACAGTCGTAGAGCAGCCAGCAGGCCGAGCCCGACGGCCTCGCCGTGGCGGTAGCGCTCGTAGCCTGTGACCGTCTCCAAGGCGTGCCCCACAGTGTGTCCAAGGTTGAGGACCTGGCGACGCCCGGCGTCGCGCTCGTCCTCGGCGACGACGGCGAGCTTCGTGCGCGCACAGGCAAGGATCGTGCGCTCGTCGGGCCGGCCGAGCTCCGGTCGGTCCTCCGCGGCGATCCGTTGCCACAGCTCGCCCCCCGCGATCAAGGCGGTCTTGAGCACCTCCACATAGCCGGCGGCGAGCTCCTGGGCAGGCAGCGTCTCGAGCGTTTCAGGGTCCACCAGCACCCCGGCCGGCTGGTGGTAGGCGCCCACATAGTTCTTTGCCTGGGAGAGATCCACTCCCGTCTTGCCCCCGTAGGCAGAGTCCACTTGCGCGATGAGCGTCGTCGGTACGTGCACGACCGGGACGCCGCGCTGGTAGGTGGCCGCGCAGAAACCGGCCAGGTCTCCGACTACCCCGCCGCCAAGCGCCACGAGGTGATCGGCGCGGGTCATGTCGCCCGCGACGAGAGCTTCCCACACGAGCTCTGCGCTCGAGAGTGTCTTGTTGGGCTCACCCGCGGCGATCTCGATCAGCTCCTGCACTCCACCGAGACGCTCTGCATAGAGCGCCGCCACATTCTGGTCGGACACGCAGAACGGTCGCGAGACCGTCCGATCGAGCGGCCAGATACCTGGACGCGAGCAGACCAGCGGTTGCAGTAGCCCCCGCCCCACGAGCACCGGATAGTCACCCGACGCAGAGCTTGCCCACAGCAGCCGTGTGCCTGCGGGCGCCTCGCAGAGGCCGCCGAGCGCCGCCAGCGCGCGCGTTCCCACCCGCGGTGTAAGTGCTGGCAGGATCGCGTCGGCTAGCTGCTCATAGATCCCAGCTCGGGCCGCATGCATCTTCATGAATGCTTCGCGATCGCCCGCGAGCGGTCGTCGCTCCTGTCCACCTCCCGCGCCCGCCCGCCTCCAGGCCGCCTCCGCGTCGACATCCAAGAGCACGGTCAAGTGCGGCTCGAGCGCGGTGCGCACTTGCTCTGAGAGCACGCTTCCTCCACCGAGCGCCAGCACCGAGCCGGGCCCGGCCCGCCCCAGCAGCTCGCAGACCAGCCGCTCCTCCGCGGCCCTGAACGATGCCTCCCCCGCACGCTCGAACTCGGTGGCAATGGAATGGCCGAGCTCTTCTTCGAGCAGGCGGTCGCTGTCGAGCGCCTGCACGCCGAGCGCCGCCGCGACTTCGCCCGCGACCGTCGTCTTGCCCGCACCCATGAAGCCGATGAAGACGAGCACCTTGCTCGGCGCCACGCTCAGGCGTGCCATGGCGAGCGTTGCTCGCACCGCGACGGCGCGGGCGTCAAGGAGATGGCCATCCGATCCGCTGGCAGTAGGCGTCCAGTGCTTGGCGTACGTCGTCGATGTGGTCGCCGCCGAGCTTCTGCCGGTACGCGTCGGCCAGCACCAGCGCGACCATCGCCTCGCCGACCACGCCCGCCGCCGGCACTGTGCACGAGTCGGTGCGCTCGCGCAGTGCCTCGGCGGGTTCGTGCGTTGCGATATCGACCGAGCGCAGGGGCTTGGTGAGCGTCGGCAGTGGCTTCATCGCGCCGCGCACGATCAATGGCTGACCGGTGGTCATGCCACCCTCCAGACCACCCGAGCGGTTTGTCTCGCGATAGTAGCCATGCTGCTCGGAGTAGAAGATCTCGTCGTGGGCCTGTGAGCCCGGCACGCCGGCGATCTGAAACCCATCGCCGACCGATACGCCCTTCATCGCCTGGATCGAGAGAATCCCCATCGCGAGGCGTCCGTCCAAGCGCTCCTCCCAGGATATGTGCGAGCCGAGCCCGGGCACGAGCCCGAAAACCTGAACCTCGAAGACTCCGCCGAGCGACTCGTTGGCCTTTCGCAATGTGTTGATCTCGGCCACCATGGCCCTCCCTGCCTCCCCATCCAGGCAGCGCACGGGAGAATCGTCGACCCGATCGAAGTCCGCGAGCGCCAGCGCTCGCTCGCTCGCAGGCGCATGCACAGATGCGATCTGGATCACATGGGAGCGCACCTGCACGCCGAGCGCAGCCAGGAACGCCTTGCAAAGCGCTCCGCCGGCGACACGGGCCGCGGTCTCGCGCGCAGAGGCTCGCTCCAGGATGTTGCGCACGTCGCTCTGCTTGTACTTCTGGGTGCCCACCAGGTCGGCGTGACCGGGCCGCGGCAAGTGGACCTCGGCGACTTCGGCCTCGACCGGCCACGGCGACATGCGCTCCTCCCAGTTGGCGTAGTCGCGGTTCTCGACCTGCAGCGCGATCGGGCCTCCCAGCGTCACGCCGTGGCGCACTCCGCCGGTCACGCGTGCGCTGTCCTTCTCGATCTTCATGCGACCCCCGCGGCCATGGCCGAGCTGGCGACGTGCCATGTCGGCGTCGAGGTCCTCCGGGCGTAGCGGCAGTCCGGCCGGCAGACCCTCGACTACGCAGGTAAGGCCGGGGCCATGAGACTCACCGGCGGTGACAAGGCGGAGCATCATCTCCGCCGTAGCTTATTTGCTCGGCGGTCCTGGCCTTCAGCCGCGCTTGCGCAGTGCGGCGCGAGCGACGCCCCGCCCCTGGGTGAAGCTTGCCTTGCCAATCGCTTGCGCCGCCTCGGCTGGAGCGAAGCGGGACGCTTTGGCCTTGTGCTCGACGCTCGCTGCGTTGGCTCCCTTCTTGACGATGCTCACAACCTTGAGTTCGTAGATGGCGAGCTGGCCGTCCGCTTCGACGTATTCCAGTTCCTCTGAGTGCCCTGCTTCGAGGTCGATCGTCTGGCATTCGGAGTTGCTCGGCAGGCAGATGGCCGCTCCGTGCAGGATCGGCGGGACGACGAGCTTGAAGATGGCGCCGTTGCCGCTCGCGGTCACACGTTCAAAGGAGATTCGCACGTCCTGCTTGGAGGGAAACGGCTGTCCCAGTTTCAGGCTCTCGTAGGGCGCCAGTGTGGCCGGCTGCCCGGGAGTGGTGGACGCGGCTCCGAACAGGACAGAGACGTCATAGTCGAGCTGGGGTTTGGCAGGCTTCTTTGGCGCGGGCGCCGGCGCTTTGGGTGCAGCCGCACCCGAGCCACCACTGGAGGGGCCGGTTCCAGTGCCGCCGGAAGACGACCCGCTGGAGCTCGATTCGCCTGACTTGCCCGAGGAACCTGAAGAGGAGCTGCTCGCCTTCGCAGTCTTCGCGGGGGACGGCGAGGGCAGCGGTGTGAACGGGTCGCGTGTGGGCCCTTGACTCTGGTAGCGCACGCCGCCGGGTGTCTCTGAGACGGCCTCATTGGAATTCGCCGGCGCCACCGACACCGGAAGCACGGGCACACTGCCGCTTGGCGCGCTGGGAGCGCTCGCCACCGGAGTCGACCCCGAGCCGCCTGAGCCCCCGGCCACGGTATAGGCGACGGCCGCAATCAGCGCCACCCCAAGCAGGGCGACGAAGGGCAGCAGGCGCCGCGAGAGTAGATCTGTCTTGATCGATTGCAGGAATTCGGTCATGGGTTCGCCTGGACGACGGCCGGGGCCGCGGTCGATCCACTGGATGGGGTACTTGCCGCCGGTGTGGTCGATCCTGCGGCCGCTGCGCCCGGACCGGCCGGGGTTGCGCCACCGAGCGCAGACTCCCCGGTGGGCAGCACATAGGCGGTTGCGGTGATCGTGGCGGTGAGTTGGTTTGACCTCGGCTTGCTCGATTCCACGGGGCTCTGGCCTTCGGCTGCGTTGGGAGCGAGGTTGACACTGTCGATCGTGAGCAAACGGCCGTTCACGTGCAGCGTGCCGGACGACGTCTGCAGGGTGAAGCCTTCGAGCTGGTCGAGCAGCTTGTAGAGGTCGACGAAGCTTCCGTTGAAGACGAACGTGAACGGCTCTTGGGTGAACCCTGCCGTGGCCGCGGCAGGTGTGGCGCTCGCGCCGGCGCTGCTCGAGCCCGAGGAACCAGTGGTGATCGAGGAGAACTGGACGTCGCGGCTGTGCGTGGCCTTGTCAAGCATGTAGATCAAGGTGGGCGTTTCAGGCGAGGAGGGCACAGCCTGTCCAAGGCTCACCAGGGAGGCGTAGGCGGTCGAGTACTGTGCACGCGCCCTCGTTGCGCTGTCGGCTTCGGATTCGGCGGTGGAGACCTTTTGGCGGGCCGCTTCGACTTCGGCGGTCACCTTCGCAGCTCGTTCGCGCTCGGGCGCAACCGTCGTGAACCACACGCCGAGCAACACAGCGAGCGCGACGATCCCCACCAGCATGAGCCGATCGCGGGTAGTCATCGCGGCACCGCCTTGCCCTGCGAGGAGACCTGCTCGCTGGATCCACCGCTGTGCGCGGCAGCCGTCGAGGTGGAGGACCCTGTCGAGACACTGGGAGCAGGCCCTGAGGGCAATCCCTGGAAGGCGACCTGCGCCGAGAAGCTGGCATCGCTGCATCCTCCGCTACCCGAGCTGGAGCTGGAGCTTCCAGACGCTGTCTGGGTAGAGCTCTGCAGCTGGACTTCGCTGGCGCCGTCCATCAACTTCAAGCGCTGGAGGGTCTGCGCGACCACGGCTTGGCTCGTGGCACAGCCCGTGAGCGTGAACACGGGAACGCTCCCGGCAGGCGTACTCGATGCCGGAGTGCCACCCGCCGTTGGCGTTGCGGTCGTGCTGGAGGAGGCCGTTGCTCCCGCCGGTCCGACCGTGCCGTGCAGCGTGGCGAGCGCGGTGCCGGCCGGCATCACGCGCCCGAGCTCGTGCAGCGCGTGCGACCAGTCAAAGCGCGCCTGCACGAGCTGCGCGACCGTCTGCGTGCGCTGGTTGGCCATCGTGACGAAACTTGTGTAGGGCGCGAGGCGTCCGGTGCGCGCCTGGATCGCGTTTGCCTGCGCGGTGAGCGACGCCGCCTGGCCTTTTTGGCTTGAGATCTTATGACTGGCGCTGCCGTACATCAGGACGAGCACGGCCAGACCGGCCACCACGGCGAGCACGATCAGCGCACCTCCGCTGGAGCGCCCGGTGAGCGAACCGGCGCCTTGACGCTGTTCGCCAGGGATCAGGTTGATGGCCCTCATCGGGGCGCCTCCTCGACCGCGAGGCCGGCCGCGACAGCGAGTCTCTCCGCCGAGACGGTGCCAACCGAGTCGCCATCGAGCAGACCGACCGTCTGCGGCATGAGCGGCACTCGCAACTCGCCCTGCAGCGCCTCCGAGAAGCCTCTTATCTGCAGGGCCGGTCCGCTCAAGACGACGCTCGATACCTCTCCGCCGCCCTCCTGCGAGCGGTGGAAGTCAAGCGAGTTGCGCACCTCCCCGGCGATTTCGCGCATGCCGGCCGCTAGGACTGGGCGCACGTCGATCTTGGGCTGCTCGGGGTGGTCATCGGCCTCCTCGCCGTCGGGTGGCGTGCCCTGAGATGGCTCCTCCAAATCGACCGAGGCCAGCAGATCGCGCGCTTCCTGGAGCTTGATCCCGTGGCGCTCGGCCACCTCGGTTGCCATCGACTCGAGGCCTCCACTCACGACGCGGGTAAAACGACAGACTGTGCCCTCGGCGATCGCCATGTTCGTGAGCCCACCCACGTTCAGGTAGAGCACCCGCCCGGTGTGCTCGTCATCCGCGCGATATAGGGAGCGGATCAGCGCAAAGGCGGAGAGGTCGATGCCTTCGGGACGAAGCCCCGCGCCGCGCACGGCGCCGAGCAGGCGTTCGACCATGTCGCGCTGGGCCGCCACGACGATCACGCGCTGGCGCGGTCCGGCCGGCGTATCCATCACGCCGAGCGGATGGAAGTCGAGCACGGCGTTGTCGAGCGGCATCGGCACCTGGTCCTCGGCCTGGAAGCGCACCGCGGTCGCGAGTTCCTTGCGGTCGGTGATCGGTGGCAGCTCGAGCGTGCGCAGGACCGTGCGTTGGTTGGCCACGCCGACGCGCACGCGCTTGTCCAGGCGCGAATCGGCGAACAGCTCCCGCAGCGTCTCGGTCAGAGCCCTCCCGTCCAGCACCTCACCCTCGCGAACGGTGTCGGGGGGCAGCGGCATACCGGCGGCGCGCTGGACGAGGATCGAGCCGTTGACACGTGCCTGCACGGCACTCACGTAGCCGGGCTGGATGTCCAGGCCAACGAGCGTCGAGCTCCCGCGCGAGCGCCCGCCACGGCTCAGTTTCAATTCCGGATTGGCCAGAGCGAGCAATTTGCGCTTGACCTTGGGCGCGACCGCAGTCTCGGCGGGTGGCTCGGGCGGCGCGTCGACCACGATCGAGGTGGGTCTGAGCAGGCTGAGGTTCTCGTTGGGCATCGTCGGTTCCTTTGCCAGCGCTAGTGAAGGAGGTGGGTGGTGTAGAGATCGACGAGTTGGGCGCCGGCGAAGATCGCGACAAGCGAGCCGAGCGCCAGAAATGGCCCGAACGGCACCGCGGTCTTGCGCGCGACGAGGGCGCCCTTGCGGGCGAAGACCACGCCGCCGAACAGGACACCCGCCAGCAGCGCGATCAGCATCGCGGGGGCGACGGCGCTGCCCAGGAACAGGCCCATCACGCCGGCGAGCTTCACATCGCCCATGCCCATCCCGCCGGGATAGGCCATAGCGGCGATTAGCAACGCCCCGCCGGCGGCCGCGCCTGCGATCAGGCGTTCGGGCTCGCCGCTCGGATCGAGCGCTGTTCCCAGCGCGAGCGCCAGGATCGCGCCGAGCGCCGTCAGCTTGTTGGGGATGATGCGGTGCTCGGCGTCGATCAGGGCGATCGGCACGAGCAGGAGGATGAAGGCGACGTTGAGCGCGACCGTGGCGGCGCTGCCACCGGCGAGCACGGCGCCCACGCACAGGAGCGCCGTGAGCGCCTCCACCAGCGGGTAGCGCCTGGAGATCGAGGCATCGCAGCTGCGGCAGCGTCCGCGCAGCAACAGCCACGAGAGAACCGGCACGTTGTCGTAAGGCTTCACCGCCGCACCGCAGGCAGGGCAGTGCGAGGCCGGGCGCACGAGCGACTCGCGCCGCGGCAGCCGGTATACGACGACGTTCAGGAACGATCCGATCATCGCTCCGAACACGCCTGCGAAGGTTGCGGTCTCCATGGACGGATGATCGGCGCGCGCGGCGCCACACTTGAGCGCTTCTGCAATCGCTCACCCAATTTCCTCGGTGTGGGTTCACACGCATAGCCCACGCATGCCGAGGGCGGCCACGTGGCCGCCCTCGGATGCTATGCCTATCGCCCAAGCGGAAGCCCAGAGCGCGGTGTTACCAGCTGCCTGATTTGGCACCTGCGCAACCAGTCGTGGGGCTTTCGCATATGCGCGAGACCGTGCCAGCGTTGTTGACGATCTTGAAGACGTCTTTGGTCGCCGGCGATTCGACTTCGAGTTCGTAGCCGGAGCCGTTTTCGATTTCCTTGGCTTCCTTCAGGTAAGTCGCTTTGGTCGTCCCTTCCGAGGTCGGAATCGATTTTTCGTATTCGACGACTTTGGTCTTGGTGACTTCGGTGTACTTACCATTACTGTCGGTCGCGATCGACTCGACCGTCGTCTGAGCGGTGCGGGCGAGCTCCTTGGCTTGCGCGTCGTTTGCCTTGCTCTTCTGGTTGAGGAAGGAGGGAATCGCGATCGCGGCCAAGATGCCGATGATCAGGATCACAACGAGCAACTCGATGAGCGTGAATCCCGACTCGCCCTTCGCTCGCAAATGTCGTTGATATGACACCGGCAACTCCTGTAGTTCGAACTTTTGAAGATGCCAGTGCTCATCTGTCGCCCACTTGCGACTCGGCTAGGGGAGCCGTCGGCTTCGTCGTCGCACCTCTGTGCTTGCCGTAGTTCCGTGCCTGGCTACTGGCTAATCGGCACCCGCGACGCCCAAGCTTGAGCCTCGGCGCATGGATGCAACATATTTTCCTAACGAAGGCACAATAAGAGGGGCGGCCAAATGGCCGCCCCTCTTATTACTAAGTATCCCACGAAGCAGGTCTGCTTTTGGGGAAGGACTACCAGCTGCCGGATTTTGCTCCCGAGCAACCAGTCGTAGAGCTGGTGCAGGTTCGACTTACCGCACCTGTGGATTCACGCTTGATCTTGAATACATCTTTGGTCGCGTTTGATTCTGATTCGATTTCATATTCATTGGCACCAGCGCTGATGACTTTGAATTTCGCGCTGGACGTATCGCTCAATGTCGGCTCCACTGCTTGGATTTCGGCAGTTGAGGCAGCGGTTTTGGAGCTGTTCAAGTATTCCCCGTTGTGATCGGTCGAATACGTCTCCATCGCCGTCTCGCCGGTACGAACCTGCGACTTGGCAGCGGCGTCATTCGCCTTGCTCTTCTGGTTGAGGAACGAAGGAATAGCGATCGCGGCCAAGATGCCGATGATCAGGATTACCACCAGGAGCTCGATGAGCGTGAAACCACCCTCATCGCCTGAGCGCTGGCGCAGTCGATATAGCATTGAATCCTCCTAGGATTCCGTTTCTTGGGCGCCAGCCCTCAGTCCAACCGTCACCTTTTGACGGTGCGTCCCTCCCGGTGAATCCTAAGATTCACTGAGAGGCCCGCCGGCTTTGCCTTACGCCCTCATGGGCGCTTGCCTTGTCCCGCGGTCTGGCTTGTCAGCGCGTTCATCGACCGTTGCCCACAAGCGCTTTAGCGTTGCACGCAGTTTGGACGCATTTTCCTTTAGAGCGCCTTTAACATGCACAAACCTGCCGGCCACCCAGTGGCGGGACAGCTAACGGCGCTTGGACGCGGCCTGTTCCCGCTGGAACTCCTGCGCGTCCATGCCTGTCAACCGCTCACCGCTGCCGCGACACCATGGGCAGGTGACCTTCCTGGAGTGTCCGCCCAGGTTGGAGATGACCTTGCCGCTGCCGTGGCAGGGCATGCAGACGCGTGGCTCACCTGACTCCTGAGGGCTCGTGGCCTCCTGCTCGCCATCCTCCTCAGAGGTGGACGAGCCCCTGCGTGGGCGTCTGGCCGCGGCGGGCTTGCGATCGTCTGCGTCACTCATGGCTCCTCACCCTACCTGCCCACGTGCGCCTCTGGCGTGTGCGGGTACGCGAGCGGTCGTCCTGGATTAGCGTTCCCGGCGTGCGTACGCCGACCATACCCTTGCGCTGGGTCGCACTCGCGCTGATCACCGCGGGCGCGGCGGCGCTCAGATTGGTCGATCTGGGGGCCGTGCGCGTGGACCCGTTCTATGACGCGGCCGTGCGCAGCATGGGGGTCTCCTGGCACAACTTCTTCTTCGGTGCCTACGAGCCTGGTGGCAGCGTCTCGATTGACAAGCCGCCCGTCGACCTTTGGCTGCAGGTGGCCAGCGTGAAGCTGCTCGGCTGGAGCTCGACCTCGTTGAAGCTGCCCGAGGCATTGGCCGGCACCGTGTCGGTGCCACTGCTCTATGCGGCGCTCGCACGTCCCTTCGGAGCACTCGCTGGGCTGCTTGGGGCCGCGGCGCTGGCGGTCCTGCCGATCGAGGTGATCACCGCGCGCTCGGACACGATGGACGCGGTCATGATGCTGCTGCTCGTGCTCGCCTTGCTGGCCGCGGTGCGTGGGTGCGAAACGGGACGCACGGTCTGGCTATTGGCGGCAGCGGCCGCGCTCGGAGTGGCCTTCAACGTGAAGCTGTTGGAGTCGATCGTAGCCTTGCCGGGCCTGTTCGTCCTCGTCTGGCTGGGCATGCCGCGCGGAGCGTCACTCCCAAACAAAGGCACATGGCACAGGTCTCACACGCGGCTCGCGGCCCAGCTTGTCGCGGCGGCGCTCGTCTATGCAGGGGTCGCTCTGCTCTGGTTGAGCGCGACCCTGCTGTTCCCCGCTCACGAGCGCCCCTACGCGATCGGCTCGACGAACGGCAGCGCCTGGAACGCCGCTTTCGTGTTCAACGGCAGCGAACGCCTCAGCGGCAAAGCGGTCGAAGTCGGTCAAGCCACGGCCGCCGCGGCTCGGCATAGCTCTGGCGGGGACCGTGTAGTCGCGGCGAGCACGCCCATCACTCCCCCCTCCCCCACGCGCCTGCTCGCGCGCACCGGCCAGCTGCCTGCCAAGTGGCTCGGGTGGGAGGTCTTGGTGGCGCTGCTCTTGGGGATCGCCGTGGTCGTCTCGCTGGCGCGTCGTGAAGCGGGACGCGTGCCGCGCGCGACAGCGATCGGGATGTTCACATGGCTGCTCACAGGCATCGTGCTATTCAGCGAGATGGCGCGCCTGCACCCGCGCTACGTAGAGAGCTTCACACCGGCCGTAGCGGGCATGTTTGGGATCGGCGTGGCTTTGCTCGCAAAGGACTCCGGTCGCGTCCGGCTGCTCGCGGTACCACTGGTCGCGCTACTGGCTATACCGCTTGTGGCGAGCATCGAAGCGGTAGCCGATCGCACCTCCGACGCCGGCAACGTGGGCGCGCTCAACGGCGCGGAGCAACGGGCGCTGAGCAGCTACCTGCGTGCGCATCAGGCCGGCGCGCGCTACGAGCTCGCTGCCGGAGCATCCACGAACATCGCGTCCTTGATTGTCCAGGACCAGCGCCCAGTGTTGATGCTCACCACCTATAACGGCCTGTCCTTCACCAGCGCGGCCCAGCTGAGGGCTCTAGTCGCCCGTGGCGAGGTGCGCTACGCCTTCCTCGACTCCAGGTGTACGCCAAGCTCACCCAAGAGCACCGCCGGGTGCGCTCCAGCCGCACTGTGGGTGCGCGCTCACGGAACAGACGTCTCGCGCCAGGCGGGCCTGCGCACAGGAGGCGTCTTGTGGCGACTACCCGGGGTTGTACCGTGAGCGGCGTGGACTCGCCCGCTTCGATGCGCATCCTCGTCGTCGACGACGAGGCCCCGCTGCGCGACACCTTGACGCGCTCGTTCTCCAAGGAGGGCCACACCGTCGAGGCGGTCGCCGATGGCACGCAGGCGATCGAGCGCGCCAGCTCCGAGCCATTCGATGTGATCCTGCTCGACGTGGCCCTCGGCACCGGGCCCAACGGATATGACGTGTGTCGCACGCTGCGCGAGCAGCGCAACATCGTGCCGATCATCATGCTCACCGCGCTCGACACCGAGGCCGATGCCGTCCAGGGCCTCGAGGCCGGCGCAGACGACTACGTCACGAAGCCATTCGGCCTGGCCGAGCTGCGCAGCCGCATTCGCGCGGTCTTGCGCCGCAGCGGGCCGAGGGCGCTCGGCCGCGAGGTGCTCAGCAGCGGCCCGGTCACGCTCGACCGCTCCCACCGAGAGGCGAGCGCCCACGGCGAGCAGGTGAAGCTCACCTTCTCGGAGTTCGAGCTGCTCGCCCAGCTGATGAGCGAACCGGGCAGGCTGTTCAACCGCCAGGAGCTGTTGCGCGCGATCTGGGGCGACTCGGCCTACCGCGACCCGCGCGCAATCGATGTCCACATCAGGCACTTGCGCGAGAAGATCGAGCAGAAGCCCGAGGAGCCGAAGCTGATCCTGACCGTGCGCGGCGCCGGCTATCGCTTCCAGGAGCCGTGAGCCGGCCGCCGGGGCAAAGCGGGGGATAGAGGCATGAGCATCGACAGGGGCTTCGCCGGCCGGCGCAGGCGTGTGCTGGGTTTGCGCCCCAGGGTGTTTGCCGCGCTGCTGCTATCGAGCGCGGTCACCCTCGCCGTAGCGGCCTTGGCGCTGCTCTCACCGCTCGAGCACCGTCTGCGCGCCGACGGTGAAAGGGCCGTCTACACGGCCATCTCGGTCTCGCGGGCGGAGTTCGCCGAGATCGGAGTGAATCCAGGCACCAGCCGGCCCGACGAACAGGAACTGGCCGCGTCGGTAGCGCTCTTGCGCAGACGCTCGGGCGCTCAGGTGACCATTCTCGACCGCCGGCTGAGTACGGTCTACTCGCCCATTAACCAGGACCTCGACGTGCCTGACTATTACTCGCAAGTAAGTCGAGCCTTGGCCAGTGGCCGCGGCGTGCACACGCTGATCGGCGACGAGCTTGTGGCAGCCGAGCCGATGCAGATCGGCAAGGATGGCCCCATCGACGCGGTCGTGCTAGTGCGTCGCTTGCAATATGTGAGCTCGGCGGTAAACGTCGTGCAGAAAGCCTTTATCGAGGCGGCAGCTGTGGGCTTCGGGATCGCTCTGTTGCTTGGCCTGGCGCTCACCACCACGCTGCTCAGGCGCTTGGAGCGCCTGCGCGAAGCCGCGGGCGAGCTCGAGCGACGCGGGCTGGAGGCGCCGATTCACGTCGATGAGCGCCACGACGAGATCGGCGACCTCACGCGGGCGTTCGCGAGCATGCAGGCACGCCTGCGCCGCCAGGAAGAGGCCCGGCACGCGTTCGTGGCGACCGCCTCGCACGAGCTGCGGACCCCGCTTGCCTCGCTCGACGGCACCTTGGAGCTACTCGAAGACGATCTGGACGGGTGCAAGCTCGATCTCGACGACGCGCGTGAGCGAGCCGTGCGTGCGCGCGAGCAATCGCGTCGGCTATCGAGCCTCGCCACAGACTTGCTCGACCTGAGCCGTCTGGACGCGGAGGTGTCGTTGCGTGCCGAGCCCGTCGAGCTGGGCGAGGTGTCGCGGGCGGTCGCCGCCGAGTTCGATCGCAGAGCGACCGATCGCGGAGTGAGGATCGAGGTGAATCAGGCTTCAGAGGCATGTTGGGCACAGTGCGATCCGGGCGCGGTCGCCCGGATCGTGCGCATCCTGCTCGACAACGCCATCGGCCTGGCGCCGAGCGGGTCGACGGTGCGGACGTATACGACCACCGACGGGAGTTGGGCTCAGGTGAAGGTCAGCGATAGCGGCCCCGGAGTGCCCGTCGTCGAGCGCGAGCGCATCTTCGAGCGCTTCCAGCGCGGCAGCACCTCCGGCGGGCGCAGCGGGTTCGGACTTGGCTTGGCGATCGGTCGCGAGCTTGCGAGCCGCATGGACGGCTCGCTGAGCCTGCTCGCCGATTCATCCGCAGGCAAGGACGCGCGAGGCGCCAGCTTTACACTGCGCCTGCCTGCGGCCCATATCGATGAGGAAGGCCCTTCGTGACGAACGCATCACTCACGCTCGAGCAGATCGCCGTGAACGCGCGCGCTGCCGGGCGGATAGCGCTCGATACAGAGTTCATGGGCGAGGGGCGCTATCGCACTTTGTTGTGTCTGATCCAGCTTGCCGTGGCCAACGGTGAGGGAGATGAGCACATACAGATCGTCGACCCGCTCGCGGGAGCCATGGCGGGCGAGCCGCTTGCGCGTGTACTCGAAGATACGCAGACCGAGGTCGTCGTGCACGCGGGCCGACAGGACATCGCCCTCCTGCGACGTGCGCTGGATTGCGACGTGCGAAACGTGTTCGACACCCAAGTAGCCGCCGGCTTTCTCGGAATGCCCGCGCAGTGCTCATACGACACATTGTTGGCAGAGATGCTCGGCGTGAGGCTCGCGAAGAGCGCGAGCTTCACGCGCTGGGACGCGCGCCCGCTCTCCGCCGAGCAACTCTCCTATGCGCGCGATGACGTGGTGCACCTAACCGCGCTCGCCGGCGAGCTCGAGCGTCGCCTGGAACAGGCCGGACGCCTGCAGTGGGCGCGCGAAGAGTGCGAGTTTCTCGAGCGGGTCAGCGACGAGCGCGACCTCGAGGCGATTTTCTCGCGACTCCCGCGCATCAGGGGCATGAGCGCCTCCTCTCAGGGGATCGCACGCGAGCTCGTCGCCTGGCGCGAGCAGACGGCGGCCGAGCGCGACAGGCCGGTGCAGAGCGTGCTCGGCGACACTCCACTCCTCGAGATAGCCAAGCGCAAGCCGTCCTCGCTGCGCAAGCTCGAGGAGATCCGCGGCGTGGGTCAAGGCAGCCTGCGCAAACGCGGGGAGGATCTGCTCGCGGCGGTGCAACGCGGACTCCAGCGTGCTCACGAGCCGCTCGCCGGCGGACCGCGTCCGGTCCATCCCCGGCCAGAGGACGCGCCGCTGATTGCTCTATCCGAGGCGCTTGTGCGTTCTCGCGCGCGCGAGGCGGATCTGGCGTATGAGCTGCTCGCCTCGCGCGCCGACCTGCAGGCGATCGTCATCGGTGAGCGAACCGGCGAGCGCGCCGACGTGCGCACTCTGCGCGGCTGGCGCCGCGAGCTGGTCGGTGAGGAGTTGCTAGCTCTCCTGGACGGCCACGTCTCCCTATCGATCGAAGACGGTCAGATCCGCCTTACACGCGCCTAACGACCAAGCCGTGGGCTATTCGATGTGGTTGTAGACCGTGAACATCGGCATGTACATCGAGACCACGATGAAACCGACGATCGAGCCGATCACGATGATCATGATCGGCTCGAGGATCGAGGTGAGCGCTTTGACCGAAGCTTCGACCTGGTCCTCGTAGAAGTCCGCGACCTTCGCGAGCATGGCATCGAGCGCACCCGTCTCCTCGCCGACGCCCACCATGTGAGTGACCATGGTCGGGAAGATCGTCGTCTTGGAGAGCGGCTCGGCGAGCGTGCCGCCGCGCTTGACCGAGGCGATCACCCCGTCCATCGCTTCCTCGACGGCGACGTTGCCGCCGGTCTTGCCGACGATCTCGAGCGCGAGGAGCAAGGGCACGCCGGCGCTCATGAGCGAGGCGAGCGTGCGCGACCAGCGCGCGACAGCCACCTGCTGCACGATCGCGCCGATCTTCATCGGCACGCGCAGGCGAAAGCGGTCCCACTGGGGTCGTCCCCACGAGGATTTCTTCCACTTGACGAACGCGAACGCGGTGGCACCCGCTCCGGCGAACATCGCCCACCAGTAGCCGACCACCGCGTGTGACATCGTCACCGATACTTGGGTGATCGCCGGGAGTTCGCCGCCGAACTGCTTGAAGACGCCTGCAAACACGGGCACGAGGAACGCCACCAAAGCCATCATGACTCCCACGGCGAAGGTGATGACCAGCGTCGGGTAGATCATCGCCGAGCGAATCTGGCGGCGCAAGGAAGCTTCCTTCTCGAGCTGGTCGGCGACCTGCATGAGCGAGCCCTCCAATAGACCGCCGGCCTCGCCGGCGCGGGTCATGGCAACAAACAGGGGGTTGAAGACCTTCGGATGGGCTTCCATGGCACCGCTGAGCGAGAGACCAGCCTCGACGTCCTTGCGCACCTGGACGGTGGTCTCCTTGAGGAACTTGTTCTCGGTCTGTTCCTCTAGCACATACAGGGCGCGCAGGATCGAAAGGCCCGAGGAGATCATCGTGGCCAGCTGGCGCGAGAAGACCGCGAGCTCGCCCGCCTTGACCGACTTGAGGAAGCTCAGCTCGATCTCGCGCGAGCCATGCTTGTCGGCGATGTCGAGCACGATCATGCCGCGCGACTTCAGCTGGTTGGAGACCGCTTCCTTCGAGTCGGCGTCGATTTCTCCGCGCGCCTTCACGCCGGCGAGGTCCATCGCCTTGAAGACGTAGGTGCTCACCTCACGCCTCCGGTCCGGCCAGCTTGTGAGATCGAGCGCTCATGCCGCCAGGGAGCCCGCGCCGAGCAGTCTTCGCAGCTCCTCAGGAGCCTGGGAGCGCCCTTCGGCCTGCTTCTGGGAGATCTTGCCGGTGCGCACGAGCGAGACGAGTGCGGCATCCATCGTCTGCATTCCCGTTGCGGAGCCGGTCTGCAGGACCGAGTAGATCTGATGGGTCTTGCCCTCACGGATCAGGTTGCGCACCGCGGGGTTTGGCACGAGCACCTCACACGCGGCCACGCGCCCGGCGCCGTCGGCGGTGGGCAGCAGCTGCTGGGTGATGATGCCCTGCAGGGCAACCGAGAGCTGCACGCGCACCTGGCCCTGCTGCTCGGGCGGGAACACATCGATGATGCGGTCAACCGTCTGCGCGGTGTCCTGGGTGTGCAGCGTTGCGAACACGAGGTGGCCGGTCTCGGCGGCGGTGAGCGCCGTTGAGATCGTCTCCAGGTCACGCATCTCGCCGACGAGGATCACATCTGGATCCTGGCGCAAGGCAGCCTTAAGGGCAGCCGCGAAGGACTGTGCGTCGGAGCCGAGCTCGCGCTGGTTGACGAGGCACTTCTTGTGGGCGTGCAGGAACTCGATCGGATCCTCGATCGTCATGATGTGCTCCTCGCGCGTCATGTTTATCTCGTCGATCATCGCCGCCAGCGAGGTCGACTTGCCCGAGCCGGTGGGCCCCGTTACGAGCACGAAGCCACGCGGCTTGCGCGTGAGCTCGTGGACGATCGGAGGCAGACCGAGCTGGTCTACCGAGGTGAGCTCGAAGGGAATCAGACGAAACGCCGCGCCGATCGCGCCGCGCTGGTAGTAGGCGTTGACGCGGAAGCGGGCGTGGCCGGGGATCGAGTAGGCGAAGTCGAGCTGCCAGTTGGTCTCAAGACGCTGGCGCTGGTCGCCGGAGAGGATCGAATAGACGATCTCGCGAGTATCGGTGTCCGACAGGATCGGATAGCCCTCCAGGCGTGTCAGCCGTCCGCGCACGCGCACGGTCGGTGGCGCGCCCGCGGCCAGGTGCAGGTCCGAGGCGCGCCGCGATACGACCTCCATCAAGAGGTCGGCGAAGTCGATGTTCATCCTCGCGCCTTTCGCTCTAGGCTTGCGCGGGTGCCTGGCACGTTGTGGGCGCGGCTGGGGGTGCTGGCATGCAGGTTGGCTCTCATGGGGCCCTTATCGGCAGATGTGGGATACATCTCAACTACTGCCGATGACGCGTGCGATCTCGGCGATCGAGGTGAGTCCCTGGCGGACCTTCTGCAGCCCATCGTCGCGCAGAAGGCGCATGCCCTCCCGGATCGCAACGTCGCGGATCTCCTCGGAAGGCCGGCGCTCCAACGCCATGTTGCGGATCTCCGAGGAGAGCGTCATCACCTCGTAGATCCCAAGGCGTCCGCGATAGCCGGTGCCGTTGCAGCGACGGCAGCCGGTGGGCTCGTAGGCCTCCAGGTCGACGAGTGCCTTGTAGCCGTTCTCGCGCAACACCTCAGCGGAGACGATCGTGCGCTGCTTGCAGTTGGAGCAGAGCATGCGCGCCAAGCGCTGCGCAAGCACGCAATCCAAGGCGGAGGCGACCAGGAACGGCTCGATCCCCATCTCGACCAGTCGTGTGATCGCCGAGGGCGCATCGTTTGTGTGAAGCGTGGAGAGCACCAGGTGGCCGGTGAGCGCGGACTCGACGGCGATCTGGGCGGTCTCGCGGTCGCGGATCTCGCCGACCATGATCACGTCGGGGTCGGCGCGCACCATCGCGCGCAGACCGGTGGCGAAGGTAAGCCCGACCTTGGTGGAGACCTGCACCTGGGTGATGCCTTCGAGCTGGTACTCGACGGGATCCTCCACCGTGATGATGTTCTTCTCGGGCGTGTTGAGCGCGAGCAAGGCCGCGTAGAGGGTGGTGGACTTTCCCGAGCCGGTGGGGCCGGTGACGAGCACCGCCCCGTGGGTTTCGTGGAAAGCCCGTTCGAAGCGCTCGCGCTCGGTATCGGCCATACCGAGCTTCTCGAGCTTCATCACGACGGAGTCCTTGTCGAGGATGCGCATCACGATCGACTCTCCATGGACGCTGGGGAGCGTGACTACGCGCAGGTCGATATGGCGCCCGTCGACGGTGAGGCTGACGCGACCGTCCTGGGGCAAGCGACGCTCGGCGATGTCCAGCTCGGCCATGATCTTCACGCGCGAGACGACGCCCGCCGCCATGCGCCGTGGAACCGTCGTGATGTCTTGCATGATGCCGTCCACACGGACCCTCACCCTCACCTCGTGGCCGTCTGGAGCGAGGTGCACATCGGAGGCACCGCGCTCGACGGCCTGGGCGACGATCTGGTTGACGAGCTTGACAACCGGCGCATCGTCGGCGGTCTCACGCAGGTTGACGATCTCGGCCTGGCCGTCCTCGGCCTCCTCGACGGCGCTCTCACCGGAGACGACGTCCTCCAGGCGCGCCATGCGCGAGATCAGATCGCCGATCGCCTCGGGCGAGGCGACAGCCACGCGTACCTCATAGCCTGTCATGATCGCCACGTCGTCGACCGCGAGCACGTTGGAGGGATCGGCCATCGCGAGCAGCAGGGTGCGCTTGTCGACGAACGCGACCGGCACAGCCTGATATCGCTTAGCGGCGGTATTGACCACGAGGTTGGCTGCGCCCATGTCCACCGGGAAGGCTTCGAGGTCGAGGTGGTCAAGGCCATAGCGCTCGGCGAGAGCGCGCGCAAGCCCATCGGCCGTGATCGCCCCACCGGCCAGCAAGACGCGCTCGGGTGTGGTGCCTTCGTTGCGCGACACTTCGATCGCCTGGTCCACACGCTCGCGCGGCGCGAGGCCCATTTCCACGATCACATCGGTGAGGAAGCGCGAGGAGGAGCCGCGGCGGCTCGGATGGGTCACTCCAGGTGGGGTCTCGGGCGTGAGCGGATCGCCGGAGTCGGCGAAGCTCTCTTCGGAAAGGTCTGGGTCGCCCGCATAGCGCTCCTCGACATTCACCTGGGGGGTGGAGTTGTCGAAGAGGCCGTCATCGTCGCGCAGGCCGCTCGAGGGCTTGCTCATCGCCCTCGTCCTCGGCCGAGCGTGCAGACCCTAGGAGGTGGGAGCCTCGAGCCCGGCTCCGCGCCGCATCGCGTCCAACGGCGCCGGCCGGCCGATCCATCGCTGGAAGCTGAGCGCTCCCTGAGCGACGAGCACCTCCAAGCCATCGACTGTGACCACACCCGCGCGGCGCGCCGTCGCGAGCAAAGGCGTGAGGCCGTCGCGGTAGACCAGATCGATGACATACGCATACCCTCCGACCTGATCGGCGCTCAGTTGGAGTTGGTTGAGCGCCTCGGCCTCACTGGCCGACCGTTGCAGTCCCACCGCGGTGCAGTTGACGAGCAGGTCCGCGCCGACAGGGTCGGCGACCGCTTGGGCGCCGAGCTCTCGCGCCAACGCGTGGGCGCGCTCAGGCGTGCGATTCCAGACCGATACCTTCGCTGCGCCTGCGTCCAAAAGTGCCCACACGGCAGCTCGCGCGCTGCCGCCCGCGCCCAATACCAGTGCGCTCATGCCCCGCGGCGAGCGTCCCAAGGCGGCGATCAAGCCCGGCGCGTCCGTGTTCTCCGCCGCGATCGTACCGTCGGGGTGGAAGGTGAGCGTGTTGGCTGCACCGATCGCGCGCGCAGCCTCGCTGGCCCGATCGGCGAGTGCGAGCGCGGCCCGCTTGTGGGGGATCGTGACATTCGCCCCGACGAACCCGCTGGCGCCAAGCGCGGTCACCGTTTCAGCGAAGATCTCCGGTGCCAGCGGCAGACGCTGGTAGGACCAGTCCTCCATCCCAAGCGCCGCGAAGGCTGCCTCGAACATCGCGGGCGAGCGACTGTGGGCAATGGGCCAGCCGATCACGCCGAGCCGTGGCACCTCTAGGTCCCTTTCTTGCAGGTCGGCACACGCCCCCCGTTCTTGCTGATTGCTTCGCGATATGCGGCGGCATTCTTTTCGAACTGGGCATAGCTCGTGGAGAAGACCTGCTCGCCGCAGCCGTCCGCGCCCGACACGTAATACAGATAGGACACTTTCGCGGGTCGCGCCGCGGCCTTGATAGCGGCGACTCCCGGGTTGGATATGGGCGTGGGCGGTAGGCCTAGGTGAGTGCGAGTGTTGTACGGCGAATTGCTGGCAAGCTGAGCCTCGGTGAGCGGATGGGTGAAGTCATGCAAGGCGTAGCGCAGCGTGGAGTCCACGCCCAGGGTCATGTGCAGGCGCAAGCGGTTGTAGATGACCGCGGCCACCAGCGGACGGTCGTGAGGGATGGCGACCTCCCGTTCGATGATCGAGGCGGCGATCAACAGCTGATAGGCAGTCACGCCGAGCACCTTCGCGCGGTGGACCTCGCCACCGCCGAAGTTCTCCCTGAAGGCGGCAAGCTGATCGGAGACGAGCTGGGATGCCTTTGTGCCCGCGTACAGTTCGTAGGTCGCAGGGAACAGGAACCCTTCGAGATTCGGCGTGCCGGCTGGAGCGCCGTAGTGGGTCGGATCCAGCTGGAGGGAGTCCTTGGAGGCGCTCAGGTAGCTGCCACGTAGACCATCAGCATGGGCGAGCGCGGCGATCTGCACGCGCGTGTAACCCTCAGGGATCGTTACCTTGACGATCTTCGGTGGCGGCGGGACCACGGGGCGTGCCGAGCGGTGGAGCAGGAGGAACGCGCCGGCAGCGAGTCCACCGAGCACGAGGACGAGAGCAAGCAGGGCACCCACACGGGCCGCGAAGCTACGTGGCGAGGGGACGTGCGGCCTGTGCAAGTGTGGCCTGTGTAGATGGGGACTGTGCTTGCGAGGACGGCGGTGTTGCGCGGGAGCGAGCCGATGCGCGGAGTCGCCTTGAAGCTGGATCGGCTGTGAGGGAGCCGGCTCGCCGCCTGCCGCGCCGGGCACCTGAGTGGCTATGTCCGGACCGGCCAACGGAGCTGGAAGCGGCGGCTCGGGTGGAGGGGATTGCGCTGCACCCATCCGCTCCAAGCGCCGACGTTCGCGCTCTTCGCGGGCGCGTTCGCGCTCCTCCTCGCTGCGTTCTCCTCTGAGGTCTGCGTTGCGGTCTCTGGCCAAGCGGGTGACCCTACTAAGGGCCGATCTCAGATCGCGCCAGCCACCCTTCGAGCAGGATGGCGGCAGCGCGTGAGTGCTCGCTCGAGCGTGCGTGCCCCATCGTGGCGGCGATGCGCGTGGTGAAGCGCTCGTCGTGAAGCTCGACGGGCACCTTGCTTCCCAACCGCCTGGCCAAGGTCGCGGCAAACTCGCGTGTCTCGCGCGTCTGGTCGGTGTCGGCACCGCGCAGAGACAGAGGCAGACCGACAATCACCCTCTCAACCCTCCGCTCGCTCACCAGCTGGGCTATTGCAGCAAGGCCACGCCGGCCGGCCGGCTTGGCGAGAGGCTCGATCGGGGTCACGATCGTGCCGGTCGGGTCGCTCAGGGCACAGCCACAGCGCGCGCTGCCGTAGTCAAGCGCCAGGACTCTCATCGTCCCCACGAATGATCGTGCCGTGCCCCACGATCACCTCGCCCGCATACAGACAAGCCACCTGTCCGGGCGCGGTGCGCTCGATCTGCTCGAGCAGGCGCAAGTCCAAGCGCCGATGGATACCCGCGCGTGGGCTGCCCTCCAAGCGACATGGAAAGCGCTGACCGCGGTAGCGCACCTTCACCTGGTCCACGCAGGCGCCGTCACGGTGCAACGTGACCTCGCGCACGCTCACTCTGCCGGTGCGCAACTGCTCGCGCGGGCCGACCGTCACCGTATTGGCACGCGCGTCGGTAGCGATCACATATAGAGGCCCACTCCCCCCGCCCACTTCACCTGCTCCTTCCACTCCATCCTCCACACGCGGGCGCCCCCCGATGCCCAGGCCACGGCGCTGGCCGACCGTGACCGTGTGCACGCCCTCGTGGCGACCGAGCTCTCGCCCATCGCGATCGAGGATCGCTCCCTCGCGCCGCTTCAGGCCGCTATGTCGCGCGAGGAAGTCGGCGCTGTTCGTGCCCGCCAGAAAGCACAGGTCCTGCGAGTCGGGGCGATGTGCCACCTCGAGCCCGGCGCGGCTTGCCCGCTCGCGCACCTCGGGCTTGGTCAAGCCACCGAGTGGGAAGCGCAGCCGCGCCAGCGATCTCGGCGAGAGCGCTGCCAAGGCATAGCTTTGATCCTTGCCTTCGTCGACCGCCATGCGCAACAACGGAGCCCCGTTTGAGCTCACCGCACTTGCAAGCGAAGCCGCGTCTTCCTCAATTGACTTTGGAGCCTCGGGCAGTGCATCGCCGGCATGCCACACGCGCGCGTAATGACCTGTGGCGAGAGCGCTCGCACCGAGACGGTCAGCCAACCCGAGCATCGCATCGAGCCGCACGCTGCCGTTGCAGCGCACGCACGGGTTCGGCGTAAGGCCGGCCGCGTAGCCCTCCAGCCAGCCATCGACCACGCCCGCCTTGAACTCCTCGCGCAGATCGATCGAGAAGTGCGCCATTCCCATCCCGTGCGCCGTATCGCGGGCCGAGCGCACCGCCTGTGCGGAGCAGCAGCTGCGCTCGCCATCGTTCTCCGGATCGGACCACAGCTCAAGCGTTACCGCCACCGACTCCTGTCCAGCTTCGGTGACAAGCAGGGCCGCGACGGCACTATCGACCCCCCCACTCATCGCCACCAGCGTGCGCTCGGGCGACGGTTCCAGCTTCGCCTGGGTGCGCGCGGCCCAGCCGAGCGCTCGGTGCAGAGCGTCGGCGGCGAGCTCGGCCGCGTGATGCTTGGCCCCGCTCAGACCACCCAGCTCCGCGGCGATCTGGGGAGCACCGACGCACGCTGCCTCCAGCAAGCTCCGGCCGCTTATTAGCTCGATCGTGGCGCTACCCGCCGCCACCGCGGTGCCGCAACCGCTCGCGTCAAAGCCGGCGTCGGCGATGCGTCCCTCGGGGCTGTCGCTATCGACCTCGACCGATATGCGGATCAAATCGCCGCACGCCGCTCCCCCGGCAGCGCCGGTGCACGCCTGCGCGGGGGTGTGACCACGTCCGACCGGCCGTTCCATGTGCTGGGCAAGTGCCTCGACGGTCATGCTCCGTCGAGTGTAAGGACTTGGGCCTCTCAGCCTTTGGCGAGACGAGCTTCGCGCACGGCCTGCTCCAGCGAGAACACGTCGGTGAGCCCTGTCAGGGTGCTGACGACGCCGCGCCGGTTGACGATCAGAATCGTAGGAGTCTGATAGACGTGCACTACTTCGGTGATCGGCCCGAACAGGTCGACCTGAGTGGCGAGCGCCGCGTGCACGGCGACCGTGCCTTTCGAGCCACCGGCGAGCGTGTCCGCTTGCGCCAAGACCTCTCGGTCGACGCTTGACTTCGGATTCCAGAACACGAGCATCACGGTCTTGCCGTGCACAAGCTCGGCTTCGACCTCCACCTGCTGGGGGCTGCGCCCGGCGCGCGCTTTGGCGGCGGTGTGGCTGTGCCTGCGCGTCACATTCCTGTGCGCGATCGTGGCTGCCACGATCGACTTCTGCGTGGCCGCCGAGCCTTTGGCAGCTGCCACGCTGGTCGGAGATTCTCCCGTGGCTTCGCTCGACTTTCGCTCGAGCTGATGCGCGTTCTGCTGGGAAGCCGCGACCGCCCCGTGTGCTTTGGCGATCGCACGCGTAAGCCCTTCGACTCCCGGTGCCGCCCCGTGGTAGATGGGCGTCGATCCGGCCGAGCCTTTTGTTCCAGCCGCCGTGCCCGCGGTAGATGCCGGCTTCGCCGGCGTGCTCGCGACGGAGCTCGTAGGCGCCGGTTCGCTCGGATTCGAGCCATGGCCGCGCAGCGCCACCGCCCACACGAGTCCGAGCACAGCAACCGCGGCAAGAGCGATCTGATAGGGGCGGGAAAGTTGAGCCATCGCCCCTCACTTCGGCAGATTCGCCCTCCGAGTTGAACGAGGGCCCCGGCCATGGACGTCGCGCAAGCCCTATTTCAATACCCAGCCGGGACTTTGATGGCACCTATGCAAGCTCGCGCAGTCCGCGCAGCGCCGCGTGCACCACCTTCTCGGTCGCAAGTGTCTCCTGTCCGCCGTCCTGCATGTCCTTCAATACCGTCTCCCCTTCCCCCACGAGCGCGACGTAGCGGGCGCCCAGCCTGTTTGCTTGGCCGAGCTGGCCCTTGAGTGAGCGGCCGGCCATCTCCATCACGGCCCTCAAGCCTGCGGAGCGTGCCTCGCTCAGTACTCCGAAGGCGGCCGTCTTCGCCGGTGGGCAAGAGCCATCCTCCCCCACGTCGGCAAGTCCTACGTACAGGTCCAGTGCATGTCCACCCGCCGGTGGCGGGCTGCCTGCGAGCAGGATTCGCTCGATCCCGGCGGCCCACCCCATGCCAGCGGTCGCCGGACCACCCAGCTGCTGCACAAGCCCGTCATAGCGCCCGCCGCCACCCACTCCGCTCTGCGCCCCTAGGGCATCGCTCGTGAACTCGAACACCGTGCGCGTGTAGTAGTCGAGGCCGCGCACCAGGGTCGTGTCCACCTCAAAGGCAAGCCCGGCACGATCGAGCAGCTGACACACCGCGGCGAAGTGCTCGGCGTCATCCGCATCGAGCTCGTCGAGCAGGCGCGGAGCGTCACGCATCACCGCAATCGTGCCCTCGTGGGCCGAGTCGAACGCCCGCAGCGGGTTCAGCTCGATGCGCTCCCTCACCTCCGCCGAGAGGCTCCCGGCGTTGGCTCGAAGATGAGCCTGCAGGCGCTCGCGATAGCGCTCCCTGCTCTCGCCGCCGCCGAGGCTCGACAAGCGCAGGCGAATCTCCCTCACCCCCATCTCCTCGAGCAGCGTCCCGAGCAGCACGATCGACTCGGCATCGACCGCGGGATCCTCCGAGCCGAGCGCCTCGGCTCCCACTTGCCAGAACTGGCGGTAGCGCCCCGACTGCGCGCGCTCGTAGCGAAAGAAGCTCGACAGGTACCACAGCTTCACGGGCTGGGCCCGCTTGTGCATGCCGTGCTCCACATAGGCCCTGCACACCGGCGCGGTGCCCTCCGGACGCAGGGTCAGAGAGCGCCCGCCCCCATCGAGGAGCGTGTACATCTCCTTCTGCACTATGTCCGTCGAGCTGCCCACCCCGCGCGCGAACAGCTCAGTGGCCTCCAGCACGGGCGTCTCGATGCGCTCATAGCCGGCCCCCTCGAGGATCGAGCGCGCGCGATCCTCGAGCGCAGTACGGATCGCGGCCTGCTCGCCGAGCACGTCGAACGTGCCGCGTGGCGCCTTGATGCGCTCGTCGCTCAACTTTCGGGCGCCCGCCGCGTGCCCTGTAGGCGCTGAGCATCCTGCGAGCCGGGCTGCACGGGCACCATCGCGGCGGCTTTCAGCTCGCTCAAGAATGGATTGGTGTCCCACTCCCGCCCCAGGCTCGTCACGCCCATGTGCCCGGGATAGACAACTGTCTCGCGCTCGAAGCGCCCCATCATCTCCCCGATTGAGCGCTCGAGCGTCGCCCATTCGCCCCCCGGTAGGTCCACGCGACCGACAGAGCCCTGAAAGAGCACGTCGCCAGAAAGAAGCGCGCCATCGACCGCGTAGGTGACGTGGCCAGGACTATGGCCCGGCGTGAACATCACCTCGATGTCGAGGTCAGCCAGCTGCAGGCGCTCCCCGCCTTTGACCGTGTGCTCGGCCTGCCAGCTCTCGAACGGGCCAAAGCCAGGCATGGTCCATTTCGTGATGTCCGCCAATACTGCGGTTTCGAGCTCCGGGCAGTACACCGGAGCTCCCGTCGCCTTCGCAATCGGAGCCACCGCGCCAATATGGTCGAAGTGACAGTGCGTAATCAGAATCGCCTCGATCTGGGCCCCGAGCGCGCTCGCCGCGTCAAGCAGGCGTTGCGGCTCCTCGCCCGGATCGATCATCAACGCGCGCTTGGCCTGTGGCGAGGAACGCACGATATAAGCGTTCTCCTGAATCGGCCCCACGCTGAACGCGCGCACGTCGATCATTTCGCGCTCGCCCCGCCTGCCTTCGCCTTGTTGGCCATCCGTCGTTTGTACAGCCACGTGTCGGTGTAGTAGCTGATCGGTACGTACGCGATCAGCACGATCGGAAACAAGGCGATCGCCTCATTGGGCTTTTTCAAGAGCAGAATGCTGATCAACAGCATCACCACGGCCGCGGCCATCGCCCGATAGAACGCACCCCGCCAAGTGGTCTCGCGTTCCAGGCGATCCACGCGCTTCTCCCTCTGGGCACTCGAGCTTCCCTTGCCTGTCTTCTCGGCCGTCGTGGGCTTGCGCCCCGTGCGACCGCGCGACTCCACGACGCCGGCCGCGTTGCCACGGTGCTTGGTCTGCCGCCTGCGCTTTGTCTGGGCCATCTCGCGCCTTGTCTCTAGGTATACGTCAATAGTCGTGCCCGCCCCGCTAGCCGGGCACCTAGAACCCTAGTGCCTTCTCGATCGTATGCACCCCGGGATCGAAGCCCGCGAGCTCCACGTTTTCGGGAAAGCCTTCCAAGGCGGCCCGGGGGGCCAGGCCCACGATCTCTCCACGGGCGATCTCTGCGTGTCTGCGGACTGCCTCCACAACTGCCCGCAAGGGGACCTCGAGCGGGCGCTCTACGTTCATCGATACCTGTGCGACTGAGCCGCTGCCGCCCAACGCTACGCCGATCGCTCGCACACCCTGCAGTCCCTCCGCCCCGCCCTCGCGGATCAAGCTCGCGATGCGTCTCGCATCCTCGACCTTTGCCGGAGCCGCCAGCTCTAGGTTGAACGCCACCAGAGGCTCTCTGGCCGCCACCAGCGTCGCGCCTGCCGTCGGGTGCAGCCGGGGCGGCCCGAAGTCGGGCTGCAACTCGCCGGCACCGATCCGCGCGGCCAGCGCCTTCCCGCCACCACGGCGCAGATGCGCCCTCGTACGCCCGCCAGCAAGCTCGCCATACAGGAACACGGGCACACCCAGGCGATTGCCGACTTCATGCGCCACCACCAGTGCCTCCGCGCACGCTGCCCCACGCTGGCCCGCATCGAGGTACACGACCGGTATTACGTCCACCGCGCCCACGTGTGGATGCGCGCCGATGTCCGCGGGATCGCGGCCCTCTCCCACGTCGATCCGCTCGATCGCGGTGCGTGTGCCCGCAAGCACCGCCTGGGACAAATCGCCCTGGAAGCCGGCGAGCGTGAACACCGAGCGATGGTGGTCCGCGTCGGAGTGCACGTCCAACAGCCGTGCGCGACCCTGCTTCGTGAACGCTCGAGCGGTCGCCTGCACGATTGTCCGCTCGCGCCCCTCGGACACGTTGGGCACAGCTAGCAAGGGCTTTGTTGATGTCATCCGGAGGTTCCGCAGGGACTGCGAGCGCGAGCAGGACATCCGTCGCGAAAAGCTAAACTCCGCGCTCCCGCCGGAGTAGCTCAGTTGGTTAGAGCAGCGGAATCATAATCCGCGTGTCGGGGGTTCGAGTCCCTCCTCCGGCATTTGGCGATTGGCCTGCAAGTGAGCGGGTTTTGGCGTCTTGTGGGTGGTGAGTGGTCACGGTCGATGGCGTGGGTGCGAACAGAAGTGCGAACAGGCTGACCCGCATAGTCTTGCCTGCGCCACCTCTCGCCTTAATCCAGGTTACGACGCTCCTGACAAATGCCGAACCGCACATTCCTGGGACCAGGGCGTTCGAGTGGAACGGCCACCCGGGAGGGGTCCCTCGGCTGATCGAGGCTCTAGGCAGGAGGGTTGAATGTTCTTCGTTCGCGCTAACGACGCCCGATCAGGTGGGACTATAAGGTGGCAAAGGCGACGACCTGATGGGATCGAACAAGCCTTTCTTGCTGGTCGGCTTGATTGGCTACAGCCCGTTCGTCCGCATCCGTCGATAGAACACATGTTCGATATAAGACGATAAGAACCAAGGTAGGCGCAAGCAAAGCAATGACGACGTTTTGGACGAATGAGTCGGTGCAGACCTTCGCGGGCGATCGTGATCCCGTTGAGGCGATTGAAGAGGCCGCCCAACGGCTGGTGCTCGACGCCGTCGAGCGGGAATGGATCGGGCCTCCTTTTGATCCGTTTGACCTTGCGCGAATCCTCGGTATTGACGTCGTAGCCAAGCAGGAGCTCCGTGACGCACGAACCGTGCCGATTGGTGGTGGCAGGGTCGTTATCGAGTACAACCCCACGCGACCACCTCAGCGCCTGCGTTTTTCGCTCGCGCATGAGATTGCCCACACGCTGTTTCCCGACGTGGCGGAGGCTGCTCGGTATCGCAACAACCCGGAAAGTGGGCCTCCAGATGCGTGGCAACTCGAGCTCCTATGCAACATTGCCGCTGGCGAGATCCTTATGCCGACAGACACCTTGTCTGCGCTGCGTCAAGGGGAACTTGAGATTGAGCACCTGATGGCTACACGCCGAGAATATGGGGTATCAACCGAGGCTCTACTGCGTCGCGCAACCAAGCTATCGACTCGGCCACTGGCCATGTTCGCAGCCTCACGAACCGATCCACAGAAGGTCACGTCAGGGTTTCGCGTCGACTACACGGTCCCTTCGCGGGCTTGGGACCCTCGTATCCGCGCCGGTCATCGGCGACCAGCCGACACGGTTCTCTCGGAGTGTACGGCTGTTGGCTTTACCGCCAAGCGACACGAAGACTGGTCGGCTGGACTTCACGCCATTGAGGTTCAGGCGGTAGGCGCACCACCGTTTCCTGGGCAGCGCTTCCCCCGGGTGCTCGGACTGTTGCGACCACATGGAGTCCGTGGCATCACAGAGACGGATTTGGTGACCGTGCATGGCGACGCAATCGAGCCGCGCGGGCGAGGGCTAAAGCTCTTGGTACACCTCGTGAACGATAAGACGTCTAACTGGGGTGGAGCTTTTGCGCGCGCGCTTCGTGACCGTTACCCCATAGCCCAAGACGACTTCCGTGACTGGGTCCGTGAGGAGCCGAGTCGTCTTCGTCTCGGTGAGACATACGTAGGCAAAATCACAGACGATCTTTACGTCGCGACGATGATTGCACAGCATGGCTACGGTAAGTCTCCGGGACCGAGACTGCGTTACTGGGCACTCAGACAGTGTCTAACGACGGTATCGGCATTTGCTTCAGAGCAGGCATGTACGGTACATATGCCGCGCATCGGCGCCGGCCAAGCTGGCGGCCGCTGGCCGATCATCCGCGAGCTCATAGAAGAGACACTAACGCGTCACGGACTCCGCGTAACGATATATGTTCCTCCCGACCAAAATATTCAAGAGGATGCCGCAGAGCCGGCGCTGACACTAGGTATCTAGTAAATCATGGCTCGAGTGGTCGTTGTCCTCTCAGGCCCGGTTTCTTCCGGGAAGACGACACTCGCGACACGGCTTGTCAATAGATTTGCCGCCGTACATTACAAGACAAGTCGACTGCTTGAGCAACGTGCTGAAGGGCATATCGAGCTTGAGCGAACGGTTATGCAAGAGTTCGGCGAGAGTCTAGATAGAGCGACGAACGGAGCATGGGTAGCACAGGATCTCGTTCCACAGATCAACAAGCTCGACGCGCAGGCAATTGTCGTCATTGACGCCGTTCGCATTGCAGGTCAAATCGAGGCCCTGCGGGAGGGTTTGCCACGACAGGTGGTGCATGTCCATCTCCATGCCTCAGAGCGAGAGCTGGAAAAGCGCTATCGACGTCGACCCAAGACTCGCTTCAAGGAGAAGGCAAGCTATGCCGAAGTGCTCGACAATCCGACCGAGAAACAAGTTCCGACGTTGGCCAGGGACGCCGATGTTGTCATCGATACCGAGAGCAATACCGAGATTGATGTCGAGATACGCGCGGCTGCTTACCTCGGCCTGAACGCCTGCGACCCTGGTGGACTCGTTGACGTCATCATCGGTGGCCAATACGGCTCGGAGGGCAAGGGGAATATTGCGTTCGCAATAGGCGATGAGTATGACCTGCTCTGTCGAGTCGGTGGACCCAATGCAGGGCACAAGGTCCCTCTAGACGAGCCATTTACACATCGACTTCTCCCCTCAGCGACCACTACAAGTGAGGCACCGATTTTGATCGGCCCAGGCGCGGTGCTGAACCTTGAGGTTCTCTTTGATGAGATCAGGGACTGCGGCGTCGAGAGCGGTCGCCTCCATATTGATCCTAAAGCCATGATAATCAGTAAGAGAGATATCCGAGCGGAGGGGGCGCTCATCTCGGCTATCGGGTCCACTGGACAAGGCGTGGGTGCGGCAACTGCTCGCCGCATAACGGAACGCAAGGGCACGCCTGTACTGGCAGGACAGGTTTCAGAGCTTGGTCCGTTTCTCGCATCCTCCTACGAGGTGCTGTCGACAGCGTACGCGCGCGGAGACCGCATACTTCTGGAGGGTACTCAAGGTACGGGCCTGAGTCTCTATCATGGTTCGTACCCGCATGTCACCTCGCGGGACACAACAGTAGCGGGGTGCTTGGCAGAGATGGGAATAGCTCCCGCTCGTGTGCGCAAGGTGATCATGGTATGCCGCACGTACCCGATCAGAGTGCAGAGCCCAAAGGCTAAAGACAAGACGTCTGGACCGATGTCGCTAAGAACATCTTGGGCCGAGATATCGCGTCGTTCAAAGATCCCCCTCAGCGAACTGCGACAAGTCGAGAAGGGCTCGGTCAGCAAAAAGCAACGCCGAGTCGGAGAGTTCGATTGGGAGCTCTTGCACCGCGCGGCCAGGCTTAACGGAGCGACCGATATCGCCCTTACGTTCGTCGATTACCTCCACATCGCTAACCGCGAGGCCCGGCGGTTCGATCAACTGGAGCCCGAAACTATACGTTTTATTGAGGAGGTCGAGCGCGTCGCGGCCGCGCCAGTTTCGCTGATCTCAACACGATTCCATCTCCGCAGCGTGATCGACCGACGGTCGTGGTAAGGGTTCTCGGATGGATTTGACCGATATAGCAACCTACTACCCAAAGCTCTATCACATGGCTGAAAAGGGCTCATGGGAGAGCATCCGGCGCCACGGCCTGCTCTCGACTAGGAGCCTGCTCGATCTGTTCGAAGTCGGAGAGCCAGAACGTGGCAGGATCCTGCGTAGGCGCCGGCCCACATCAATCACATTGGAGCATACAGAGCACGGGCAGGCCGTCGTACGTGACCAAATACCCTTGAGCGAAGCACGCCTACGATCCTGCTTGACTGACATGAGCCTCGAGCAATGGCTCGATACCCTCAACTCGCGCGTTTTCTTTTGGCTCGACAAGGAGCACTTGGAGACCCTGCTCGGCGCACGAGCCTACCGCGACAGCGCGCATGACGTCATACACATCGACACTGCATCTCTCGTGGAGCTTTATGCGGCGCGCATCACTCTCTCACCAATCAACTCGGGAGCGACGATGTACAAGCCGCCCGAGCGTGGGTCGAAGACCTTTCTTCCGATTGACGACTATCCCTTCCAGGAGCGCAGACAGGCTCGTGGCAAAAACGCCATCGTGGAGTTGGCTGTCGATAGCGGTGTCCACGACATCGAAAATGTGGCGGTACGAGTCGAGCGACGTCGGGCTGGCGGACACGAGGCTAGCGTCTTGTGGGAGCGAGAATCATGATTGTTGCTCTGGAAGGTCTCCCTGGCGCTGGAAAGACGACTACTGCCCGACTCTTGGCTGAGAGCCGGGGCTGCGCTTACGTACATGAGTCCTCGGCTAATCATCCTTTCTTGGAGTCCTTCTATTCAGACATCGAGCGCTACAAGCTTGAGACAGAGTTGTGCTTCGTATTGCTCCACTACCACCAATATCGAGATCTTCGCATTGTCGAATTAGGCATGATGATTCTGGACTATTCGCCGGTTAAGGACCTCGTTTTTGCCGATCTCAATCTTTCCGGGCCTGATTATGACCTTTTCGTAACTCTCTACGCACACACCTCCGGGTCCCTACCACCTCCAGACGTTGCCGTGTTCCTCGACCTGGATATCGCCCACGCTCTCGCCCGCATACGTGAGCGCGGACGAGACTATGAGCGAGACATGGATCCCACCTATCTCCAACGGCTCCGAGAAGCGTACGAGAGGCGTCACCAAGAGCTGGGGGTTCGGGTCGAGCGAGTCAAGGTCGAGCCTGAATGGACACGCGCCGAGGTTATGGCTGCTGTTGGGAGCGCGATCGGGTCCCCACGGTAGGGGGCGTCGTGGAGTATCCAGACGAAGACGCACTCAACATCTACACGGATGGGTCGATGCTGGTAGGCCCGCGCCGAGGCGGCGCGGGCCTACTCTTTATTGCTGTCGACAGTCATGGGAACGAAGAGCAGCACGAAGAGATACTGATGGGTTTCGCTGGCGCCACCCAGAATCAGATGGAGCTTGAGGCGGTGATACAAGGTTTGAAGATGGCGACTGGCCGCCACCCCCCGTTCGATTTGTCGAGGTATGGAAAGATCGTCGTCAAGACGGATGCTACGTATGTAGCCGAGAACTTTGGTACGGCGATATCGGTCTGGTCGAAGAATGGCTGGACGACTAGGCAGGGCAAGCCAGTCGACAATGCCAAGCAGTGGAAGGAACTCGTCCGGCTTGCCGTCCTCTCCAGCAAACACGGAACACCAGTCAGACTTGTACGTGTCCCAGGTAAGAAGAGTCCGAGGACAAAGGCCGTTGACAAGCTGGCGAAGCAGTCAGCCGGGAACGCTTCAAAGCGCCAGTTCAATCCGCACGAGATCCGGCGAAAGAGGACCGACCAGCCAGTTGAGATTGGGAATATCAAGATGGAAGGACAGCTAATGACCATCCATATTTTCAAGAGCGAATACCAGCCGCTGCATAGGCTGTCGAAGTACTGGTATTCGGTGATATCCAAGACAAGCCCATACCACGGTCGCGCCAGCATTATCTATTCTGAGCTTCATCATCTTCATCGGCGGACGTACCGTGTGCGCGTCAATCGTGATACGGGAAATCCTCGCATTGTGAAGGAGTTTGGTGAGGTTAAGTCCGACACCGAGCAACACCATTAGTGCCGCGGTTGTAACGACGGTCGCGAACCGTAAGCGCCGCCCGGTCACTCAGCGTCCGCGTCCGATGTCGTGATCGGGCGCATCAGGTATTGGTGTTCGCATGAGTTTGCCCACATGAGGGATCAGGCGGTCCAGGCGTAGCGGATCGCGGCTGGGGTCCCATGACTGACCTGAGATTTTTCGGTGGATGACGGACGGAGTGTGCGCTCGACTTCGGTTCATCCTTTGCAAGAGCCGTGTGATTCGGTCGGGGTCTTGACCTTCTTCGCCAAGTTGGTCGCGAGCGAGGTACCAGTCTGTGCCGTGGCGTGCGCGGGTGGCTTGTACGTAGGCGCTCTCCTTGCTTGTTTGCCAGCCGCCGGTGAGCACGACCGCACGATCCACGGTCGCGCCTTGCTGGCGGTAGACGTGTTGGGCGTAGGCAAGCCGCAGCGACTCGGCGTCTTGGTGTGCGAGCTGCAACCGGCGGTCTGACCCTTCGAGCGCGAGCGTCAGCGTCCCGTCATGGTCGATGTTCGTGACCTGGCCGCGCGTACCGTTCTCAACGCGCGGTTGACCTCGCGGGCGGTGTTGGGCAACGAACGCGACGCGATCACCTTGCCGTAGCCCATAATGGACGCTTGAGAGGGGAAGTTCGTCGGGACCAAGTTCGCCGCGTTGGACGCGAAGGTGTTGTGCCCGGGCGTTGAGCCTGTCGATCTCCTTATTTGAGGAGTCAACGATCAGCGCGACTTTGTCGATCCCGACTTCGCTGGTGAGTTGTGCCCAAGCTTGGACGGCGCTCTCGGCGGCCTGGTCGCGGGTGTCCGTGAGGTGGAGACGTCCCCGGGCCTTGTAGTGGGCCATCGCGCGCTCGGGTTCACCTGCCCGCAGTGCTTGCCACGCTCGCTGCTCCTGCGGGTTGGTTGTGCGGTGGATCGTGTCCAGTTCCACGGTCGGCGTGTGGCGGGTCAGCCGGTTGAACATGCCGCCGGGACCGATGGAGGGGAGCTGCTTGCCGTCGCCAACCGCGATCAGCTTCGCGCCCGAGCGCTCGACCAGGTCGGTGAGGGCATCGAGGCGCTTGTGGTCGACCATTCCAGCCTCGTCGAGAATAACCGTCGTATCGGGACCAACGCGGATGGACCCGGTGTTTGCTCGTGCGGTGAGCGCGTCGAGCGTCATCGTGTTCCCTTGAAGCGCTGGACTGTCGCTTCCGAGTCGCTCGGTCGTGGAGCCCGAGACGGCGATCCCGATTGTTTCGCGGCCTGCCAGTTGCTCTGCTCTTGCTGCGGCGTCGATGACGACGCCCTTGCCTGTTCCCGCCGGGCCGACGAGCACGGTTGCCCGCTCGGGTCCGGTGAGGACGAGTAGCGCCATGTCTTGCTCGTCGGTGAGCTGTGCGCCGATGCGCTCTGCAACCTCGCGCGTCGCGTTCATCCGGGCGGTGTGGCCGACATCTCGTCCAGCGTGTCTGGCGAGTATGGCTGCTCGTCGTTCGATTGCTTGCTCTTGCGCGCGGACGGCGAGCGTCGTCATACGCCCGCCCTCCAATGTGAGCACGCGCCGGTCGCGGATCATTTGGTGGGCGACCTTGAGCGCGTCTCGTGGTGTCAGCTCTCCAGCGGTCTGCTCCAAGGCGATGGTGTGCAAGTCGCGCAGCTCGAATACGGCGTGACGCTCGGTGAGTCGTTCCTCGATCCGATCCTCCACCGGCCGGACGGAAGGTCGGGTACGTACGCCGGCGAGTAGCCGCAACGCCTCATCGGGACAAAACGCATAGCGGTTCGCCGTGTCCCTCCATACGTTCTCAAGGTCGGCACGGTTGGTGAGCTTCTTTGCACGACGGTTCTCGAGCGCGAGGTCACGCAACTCGCCACGCTCAGGCGCGCGACCGTAACGAGCACGGAAACGATCGGCAGCACGCGCGACCTCCCTGGAGCGTCCCGAGAAGGCGTCGCGCAGCTCCTCGGGGACACCAGCGATCTCGAAATACTTGCCGTCCCTGCTGGTCGCCCGTTCGATCGGATACCCCTGGTCGGCGAGTTCCTGTGCAAGCGCCGAACGGTAAAACGCACCGACCTCGCCCGCCGCACGGAACACCGGCCGGGAGCCCACGGCGACGATCCGGTCATCCTCGCGTACCGCGCTCGTGATGACGACATGGCTGTGGAGTTGCGGATCGGGCGCGTCGGCACCTGAGACTCCGCGAGCGGTGGTGTGCCGATATTCCACCGCGATCAGGTCCTTAGCTGGCTCCTCGATCACCTCGCCGCCATAACGACGACGAACGACACCGACGTTCTCCCTCATATAGGCGACGGCTCGCTCGACGGCGTTCGTATGGGCTTGCTCGATCTGCTCTCGCTGCCACGGATCGGCGAGCGCCCAAGTGGTCGATACAGACTTCGGTGCGCTGAACACGCCGTCGATCCCACCACCACGACTGCCATCAGCGCCAGCTCGCCGAAGCCACCGCCCGGTCTGTGGATGGCGGCCTTCCATGAGGGCGACAAAGTCCTCGCCACTCATTCGCGCGTCGGCTTGGATACCCAGTCGTTCGAGCGTTTGTGGTTCGGCCAACCACCGGCCAGGAGCCTGAGTCAGCTCGCCATCCGGAGTCAGGTAATAGTCGCCGCGCTCCGGCGCAATCGTCTTTCCCTCCAAATATCTCGCATAGTCGCCGCCACGCGCCGCCGGAATGCTCGCTGCACTCATCACATACCTATTGACCGTGAACACCGCGAAACGGCCACCGACTTCGTCACACAGTCGTCACACAGCGATTAGACGCTTGTGCATCTGGTCTGCAACGGCGCCTTGAAGCGCCGCGAGCATCGCGGAGACTGAGACGACGGGGGCCTGGAATGGGACCGCCGGAACGGGTCGGATGGACCGTGTTAAGGGCCGTCGATTGCAGACGGAAAGCTGCGGGAGGCGCGAGCTGTAGACAAATTGCTTGGCCGCTTTCGTGTTCTCACGGTCAATAAGAGAGAGGGACGAATCGCTCCCTTGTGATTCCCGAGTCTTGAAAGGAGGTGCAACACGATGATCGAGTTGACCGTGAGGCTCACCGACGAGCAGCTCGTCGAGATTGCCAAGCGCGCCGCCGCGCTCGTCCCAGCTGCGCCACCGACCTCCCCCTGGTTGAACGTGACCGACGCGGCCGAGCGGCTCCGCTGCGGCAAGGACCGCATCTACGACCTCATCGCGCTCGGCAAGCTCCACCCCCGCCGCGACGGACGCCGCGTCCTGCTGCACCGCGACGACCTCGACGCCTACGTCGAAGGACGTTCGACGTGAGAGACCTCACTACGCCCCGACTCGATGCTCAACGCTTGGGCGAACGCTCCTGTCGTTCGACGGCCGCAGCTAGGTCAGCCACGGTCAGGTCGAGAGCCATAAGCAGCCGCGTGATCGTGGACCACCGGATATCGCGCTGCCCTGACTCGACCTGGGAGATGTACGTGTCGTTTGCGCTCGACTTCAAGCCGAGTTCCTTCTGCGTGAGCCCCGCATCTCTGCGCAGCTCGCGCAGCGCCCGGCCGAGCGCGTGCCGCGCTCCGGTGATTGGGTCTGGGCTTTGGTCGTCCATCGTTCTCATACCGCTCGACAAAACTTCACGTCCGAGCCAAGTTGTACGCTCGCAGAACCGACCATACAAGTTGGCGCCCGCGCGGGTAGGACCGCCGGGCGCCGCGGCACCGAGAGCGATAACTCCCGGCGCGCAAGCCAAGCTACCAGCACGCGGGCTGGCTTCCTCGTCAGAGAACACTCCCGGGGCCTCCGATCCCAAGGAGGAACCGAAGATGACCAAGACCACCATCCCCGCCGAGATCGTGCGCGTTGTGCGCTCAGCGATCATCACAGAGCTGGGCGGCGCCGCAGCCGAGATCGAACAGGCGAGCCTCGGCTACGAGAAGGAGGAACACCCAGAGACCTTCACCGAGCCATTCGCCAAGTTCGACGCGCTACGTAGCCTCTTGGACGCGATCGGCTGGAGCAATGCCAGCCCCCAACTGATCGACGTTGAGCACCACAGCGAGCCCCTTGCCGTCGCGCTGAAGGAGCGCCTGGCAACCGACCGCCCATACGTCGCGGATCGATCAATCGAACCCGCCGCACGCGAGGCCGTTGAACGCGATATCCGTGGGATTGAAGCCTTCCTTGCCGCAACTGGATTGGCGGAGGACTGAGCGACGATGGCCGCGAAGCTCGAAAAGACGCGGACGCCGGGCATCTACCGGCGAGGCGGTCGCTACGTGTTCAGCTACCGCGTCGACGGCAAGCAACGGTGGGAGTCCTGCCGCACGATTGACGAGGCCCGCCGCCTGAAGGCCGCACGCGCGACGGACATCGAGCGCGGGGAGTTCGAGCCACGCTCGCGGGCCACCCTGCACGAGTACGCCTTGGAGTGGGTGGAGCGCTATCAGGGGCGTGGAAGGCGCGGGTTTCGTGAGGGAACCCGCGCCGACTATCGGCGGCAGATCGAGCAATACATTTGTCGGTACTTCCCGGCGCGGCTGCGTCTCACGGAGATTACGCCGTCGAAGATCGCCGGGTTCGTTGCTTGGCTATGCGACGAGCAGGCACAGAAACGATTGCTCTCTGACGCGACCGTACGCAACATCATGGCGCCGCTTCGAGCCTGTCTGACGACTGCCGTCAGGGAGGGCTTGATCCGCTCCAATCCGGCGCGAGACGTGGACCTGCCGCATCGGCCAACTGTCGAGGACGTCGAAGACGACGAGGCGAAGGCGATGAGCCGCGACGAGTTGGCGGAGATGCTTGCCCTGGTGCCTGACCAGTGGCATCTGTTCTTCTGGTTCCTGGCCGCCACGGGCGTCCGCATAAGCGAGGCCATCGCGCTCCAATGGAGGCATCTGGAACTTGACGCGCCTCCGTCCCACGTCAAGGTCCGCCGAGCGCTCGTGAAGGGCCGGATGGGACCGCCCAAGAGCCGCTACGGCCGTCGAGAGATCCCACTCGATCCGCTACTCGTCACGGCGCTTCACGAGCACCACGCGGCCACGGATTGGCCAGGTGATGAGGACCCCGTATTCCCAGCGTCCAACGGATCGCCGCTCATGCCCAATAACGTCTTCCGGCGAGTGCTCCAGCCCGCTCGGGAGGCCGCAGACCTTCCGTGGGTCGGCTTCCACGCTTTCCGTCACACTTGCGCGTCCATCCTGTTCGCGGAAGGCCGCAATGCCGTTCAGGTCCAGCGCTGGCTCGGCCACCACTCCGCTGCGTTCACGCTCGCAACCTACGTCCACCTGCTCGACGGCGACATTGGGGATCCACTGGCGATTGCCCAGACTATCCGCAATGATGCGAAATAACTACAGAATCCGCGGAGAAGGCGTTATCCTTGACAGAGCGATGACCGTGCCAGTCGAATATGTCGATGAGCAGCAGCTCTGGGATGAGAAGGAGCGCGCGCGCCGTGCCGACGTAGAGGCCCTGCGCTCCGGGGAAAAGACTGAGGCGCAACTCAAGCGCGAAACAGAGGCGTTCGCTTTTCCTCCTGACCGCGCTCGTATCAACCTGGACTCGGCCCGCTCCCTCTCCTGAGCGAGAATCCGCCAGCCCTGGATGTTGAGGCGCTCGATGCGATCGAGGTCTCTCCGTCTCCGCTGAGCCTGGATGAGGCTCAACGCATCATCGCCCGCATCGAGGACGTGGTCCGCGACCGGCACGTCGTCCTCGTTGGAGGACAGGCGGTCTCTGTGTGGATCGGCCAGCTCGAAGATCGCTTGGGCGACAGGCTCACGACGGCGCCGGTAGTCAGCCGAGACATCGACTTCCTGGGCAACACAACAGACCTCCAGCGAGCGGGCAATCTGCTCGGCGGACGGGTCCATGTGGCCGGATGGCAGCGCCGCACGCCGCTAGCGGGAGCGGCGCTGTTCCTCGACAGCGACGGTCACAAGCGGCGCTTGGACTTTCTCGAAAGCGTGTACGGCATGAACTCGGAGGACATCAGGACCACCGCCATCGAGATCGACCTGCTGCCAGGTGAAAACCGGCACGTGCCCGTGTGGGTTATGCACCCCGAGCGCTGTATGGAGAGCCGCGTCCACAACAGCGTCCTCGCCAACAAGCAGACCGATCTCGCATGGCGCCAGCTCGAAGCATCCGTCGCCTGCGCCCGAGCCTTCAGTCGCCTACTGCTAGACGAGCGCGGCGAGACCGCCATCCGCGATGTCCTGAAGCTCAACGAGCGCATCTTCCGCTTCGCTCAAGAAGACAGATGCTCAAGGCTGGCAGCCGAACGAGGCATCGAGATCTTCGATGCCGTACTCGATGACGAGCGCCTGCCCGAGAAGTTCAGAACCGTGCGGCTACTGCAGATGCGAGAGCGGATTCGATCCTTGCGCGAAGGCTGACCCATCAAACCCCTAGTTGACGCCCGACCGTTGCATCCTGAGTGGCAGCAGGAGACAGCCAGCCTTTAGATCGCGGTGTGGCCGGGAGGTGTCGCATCCTTGACTGATGCGTCTACCTCGCGAGCCCGATGTCGCAGATCAGGATGGGCCAGAAAAGCGTCCACGAGCCTTCTAGATCCGCCAATGCACGTCCAGTCGTCGTCCCACAAGGTCGAGAAGAGCCACGAGCGATCGGCCGGAAAGATCAGGTCCGGCAGGGGACTCTTCCAATGCTCCCGGTCGCGCCAAACGCCCGCCTGCTCCGGGCCGGCTTCGACCAGCACGTACCCTGCGTCGTTTGTTGGCCAGGCCTCACCTTCCGCACGTCGTAGAAAACGATGTCCGCGCAGCCCGTGTCGAGATAGCCAAGCCACCACGGTTGTCCCGCAGAATGCCCGCTGAGCACGGCAAGCACGCCGGCATTGTGACGGTCCGCATCCTCGAATGGTGAGGCCAGGAGATGGTGGCGGCTGCTAGGAAGCTCCAGGGTGGCGTACACCTCGAATACCGGAGGGATCGCAGACGTGATCGCAAGCGAGACCTCGGTGCTCTCCCGGATCCATGTGACCTCGGCTTCCCCGCCGATGCGCCACGCGCGACCGTCCTTGTTCCCCCGAACCTCCGTCTGACGATCATCCGTCATCGACGGCAGTTTAGGCGCGGCGCCGTCTCAAAAATCCGGTCGGTCCGGCGAAGACGTCAGAGCCGAAACGGAAAGCTACGGTGTATCTACCAACACCAAGCCGCTAGTTACGGCGATCCGGTTCCACGCATTGATGGCCGTGATAGCGAAGATCAGGATGGCCAGCTCAGCCGCAGAGAACTCCGATGCAGCGCGCTCGTAGACCGCATCCGGCACACCGCTCTCCCCGATCCTCGTGATCGTGTCTGTCAGCTCCAGCGCCGCGCGCTCGCGCTCGGAGAACAGCGGGCTCTCGCGCCAAGCCGCCAGCGCGTAGAGGCGCTGCTCGCTCTCCCCCGCCTTACGCGATCACGCGTATGCAGGGCGATGCATAAGCGCAACCGTTGAGCTACGAAGCACGAATCTTGACCAGCTCTCGCAGCGCCGAGTCAAGCTCGATCGATCGATCGAACGCCGCCATCGCGCGATAGGCGTCGAGCGCCAGGGCCTTCAGATCGACACGTTGATCCTCCATAGGATCACATGCTATTCATCCGGGCAACGCGCAAGGCACCGGGGCTAGGTCGCGACCCAATCCAGGCAAGGTGCAAACAAAGTGCGAACATGCCCCACACCATTCGGCGACAAAGCCCGCGACAGCCTAGACGCGAATCCCTAGCAATAGAGCCAATCTCGCCGACCCAGCGACACCCCACAACACCCCTCGGGACGAATCATAATCCGCGTGTCGGGGGTTCGAGTCCCTCCTCCGGCATCGCTGAAAGCCCAGCCCCCGCAACGATTTCGAGGCTATCAGGGCTCGCGGACTAGGCGACTAAGAAGAAGACGACGACTGCGCGGATTACGAGGTCCAGCGCCCGGAGATCTCGGAGATGACGTGGTGGGCACCGTCCTCGTTGCCGGTGACGACCGCTCCGGCGACATGGTTGTAGGCGACCGGGTGAAGTGCCGTCGCGAGGACGCTCGCGAGCGCTCCGGTGTTGGAACGCTCGGGGCTCCTCATCAAGGTGCAGTTGAGAACCAGCGCTTTCATCGAGGGTCTGGTTTCTCCTCGCCGGGCCAGGTGCCAGCTACCTTGGCGAACACGCGCCGAGCGCCGTGATCGGTTAGCCCCTTGACGAGGCGGAAGATCGCTCCCTCCGCTGCCAGCGCCACGATCAGCTTCGGCCAGGAGAGCTCCCGGTGTTCGGGGCTCGGCGGCTCCTCGTCGTCGATCAGAGCCCAGAGCCGCTGGAAGATTTTCTTGCCAGCAAGACCTGCGAGCAGGCCGACGGTGATGTTGACCGGCATGAAGAGGAGCTTCATGGCGGCCCTCCTGTAGTCGTCTGCCGGTGCTGCCTCGTGTCGTGAGCTGCTTTCACGGTCAGGTTGTCCTTTGATCCTTGGGCTCCTCGCGGGGCTCGAGTTGGATCTCCCGCACGGCGCGTGGCTGGCCTTCTTCGATCTCAAGGCTCCGCTCACGCTCGGCATTGAGCTGGTGGCCAAAGAGAATGGCGAGGTTGGTGATCCACAGCCACACGAGCAGCGCGACGAGGCCGGCGAGCGTGCCGTAGGTCTTGTCGTAGGAGCCGAAGTTGGCGACGTAGAAGCCGAAGAGCGCGGAGGCAATGATCCAGACGACTACGGCGACGAGGCTGCCGGGCGTCACCCACCTGAAGCCGCGCAGCTTCACGTTGGGCGAGGCATAGTAGAGGGTCGCGAGCATCAGCAGGAAGACAGCGATCAGCACCGGCCACTTGGCGATGTTCCATACGTCGATTGCGGTGGAGCCGATCCCGAGTGGCCGGGCGACCGCTTCGACGATCGGCCCGGTGAGGACGAGCGCGAGGGCGATCAGGGCGAGGGCAACGATCATCGCCAGCGTCACGGCGACCTGCAACGGTCGTAGCTTCCAGAAGGGCCTGCCCTCCGGGGTCTCGTAGATCACATTCGATGCCCGCATGAAGGCGCCGACGTAAGCGGAGGCCGACCAGAGCGCGACCGCGAGCCCGAGGACGAAGGCGACGCCGGCGGTGCCGCGGTTTTTGGTGATCGATTCGATCGGCCCCGAGAAGGTTTCTGTTGCGGAGGAGGGACCGATCGATGTGATGATTTCGGTGAGACTTTCGGTCGTGGATTTGGGGTCGCCGAAGAGTCCGATCAGCGAGACCATCGCGATCAACGCCGGGAATAGGGAGAGCAGGCCGTAGTAGGTGAGCGCGGCTGCCCAATCTGTGAGGTTGTCCTCGTTGAACTCGACCAGCGTCCGCTTCAGCGTGGCGGGCAGGCCCGTATCTGATGCGGCCCCGACGGGGCGGTAGTCGCGCCGTGGCCCACGGGTAGACGGCCGCTCGCTCATCGCGGAAGCACCCGTCGCGGGATCGGGAGCGCGAGCAGGGCGCCGAGGAGCGTTGCTGGTACCTTGGCTCGCTTGGCCGGGGTTCTCTCCTTGCCCTTGTCCTCCTCGATCCTGGGTTCTGCTTGCCCCGTCGCGTCGCTCTTGGCTGCTATCGCGGCCACGGCCTGGCCGACTTCGCCGCGCGTCTGCTCGATTTCCTGTCGGCTTCCTATCTTCCTGGCCCTGGCGATGGAGATGTAGTGCAGCTACCCCAAAACGTGGGACGCCAAGCGCGCGCTTTGGGGGCAGGCACGATGAGCGACCTCGAGCGACTGCTTGCCGAGCAGGCTCACTACACCCCGAGCGCGCGGGCGAGTACGACGATTGATGGTTTCGGCGGGCGCTATGACCACGGCCGGAGGCGAACGCTCGCTGGTTCTTCGACGTGGCCGCCCCCCACGTTGCTCTGGAGAGCTTCAAACCCCACCGGGGATGTCCCGGAGTTCGCATGTGGCACGGGCCTGTGGACTGAACGCCTGCTCGGCGATGTCACGAGCGTGACCGCCATTTACGGCTCCCCGGAGATGTTTGAGTTGTGCCAAACCCGCGTGGCCGATCCGCGCGTGCGCTACGTGCAGGCTGACCCGTTCGCTTGGGAGCCTGAGCAAACCTATGACCCCTTCGCCTACCGCAGATGGAGGACCGGATTTCGACCCTGCGTAAACGGTACCGAACGCCACTCATCCTGGCTTTGAGCCCACGGTACGACAAGCACAAACAAGCCCCAATAGCGCCACCTCCAGGTTGACGTAGGCTTGCTAGATCGTCTATTTTGAGGCAAGCCAATTTGGACGCGCGGGTTCGTTTATTACGCCTCACAAGTCGGGGCTTCACGAGGAGATTTGAATGTCCGGTAGAGCAGCCATTTCGCGTAGTTCCGTCCTTGCTTTGCTCGCATCGTTGTGCGCGGCACTTGCCGTGTTGGCGTCGGCAAGCACAAGCGCGTTGGCCTCGCCGGCGACCTACCTCCGCAGCTTCGGCCCCTTCGAAAGTCCAACCGGAATCGCAATCGAAGAATCCAGCGGAAACGTGTTCGTCCCCGAAAGCGGCGAAGACTTCGACGCGGTCAAAGTGTTCGGCGAAAGAGGAGGCTCGCCCGACGGCGGTGCGCCTGTGGACTTCTCTGGCGCGCAAACGCCCGCCGGGAGCTTTGATTTCGAGAGGCGGTGGGTTGGTGTCGCTGTGGACAACTCGACCGGCACCGCCGCTGGATCTGTCTACGTTGTAGACAGGGGCCATGGCGTCGTCGATCGTTTCAAGCTGGGCGGGGGCGAATTCAAATACCAATCCCAGTTGACGGGTTTTACGGACCCTGAAGGTGTTGCCACGGACGCGGATGGAGACGTGTACGTAAGCGAAGCCGGGGCCGGAACGCTCCGCGAGTTCTCGCCCGGGGGCATGACGGAAATCGCCAGCTTCGCAGTGGCGGGGTCCGAGCGGAGCGTAGTCGTCGATTCAAGGGGTGACATCTTCTTGTACGGCAACCCGGAGGGTGCGCTTTCAGGTCCGCGTCGAGCCGAGATCTGGCGCGACTCCGATACGGCGACGAGCGTCGAGGAAGTCACGGAAGTCCCCGAAGTCGAAGGAGCATTTGCAGACGGAATCGACCGCGCGACCGACATAGGTTACGTTGCGATCGAAGGCCGGGTCGTCGAAGGGTTCGCGATGCCCACCCCGGTAAGGACCGGAGGTGAATTTGGTTCTGGGACCTTCTCCCACGAAATCGAAAACATCGCAGTGAATGAAAAGACAGGCGAGATCTACGTGTCCGACAGGGGCAACAAACAGGTTTTCATCTACCAGGGCGCTCCGGCCCGGTTCCCGCTCACCGTCTTCATTTCAGGTGAAGGAGAAGTCACCTCCACACCCGCGGGGCTCGCCTGCTCGACCTCCGAATGCACGCATGAATTCGAAGGCGAAGTGACTCTGACCGCGGCCAAAGCCGGCGCGGGCTACGAATTCGCCGGTTGGATCGGGTGCAAGCCAACATCGGCGACGACCTGCACAGTGCAGAGGGACAAGACGACCGAAGTCACCGCCGTGTTCTTGAAAGTAGGCACACAAGGCCCGGCGGGTAAAGAAGGTGCGACCGGCCCGGAAGGCAAAGCAGGCGCTACCGGACCCACCGGTCAAAAGGGCGCACCTGGTCCCACTGGCGCTCAGGGTCCCGCGGGACCCGCTGGCAAGGTTGAGCTTGTGACCTGCAAGAAGGTCGCAAAAAAGCAGAAGTGCACCGCCAAGCTTATATCCGGTACGGTCAGCTTCACGACGTCGGGTGCGCCAGCCCACGCGACAGTGTCCCGTCACGGCATGGTTTACGCGGCCGGGACGGCCCGCACCGCGACTGGGCGCATGAGCTTGCGGCTGCTGCCCGTGCGCCTACTACAACCGGGGAAGTACACGCTCACACTGGTAGACGGATTCGGCATCCACAAGAGGATCAGCAACGAGTCGTTTACGCTCAGCTGAGGCTCTCTATGAGTCGCAACGGTCAACCGTTTGACGAAAATCGTGGCCGGTCACCGAAGCTCAAGCCCGGTATTTCCCCAGCGGTCGCTCTTCGCGGCTCATCGCTGCTTTTGCACATAGACGAGCTGTCCATCGCTGAGGCGGTAGACGGTGCCGACTGGTTGGCCGCGACCGCTCGCGGCGGGAGCGCTAGGGGACGGTGAGGGCAGTGTTCGGGTGTGTGGGGAGGTCGGTGTGCGTGCCTGCAGGCGGTGACTGCGCTGGTTGAGCGTTAGGCCGAGCCCAGCAATCAGGAACGCGACGGCGATGACGATGCCGATGTCGAACAGGTTGACGAGGCCATCCAGTGGGTCTCCGGCGGTGCCTTCGACGCGGCCGTGACGGCCGAGTCCTGTGCGGCGATTCATGGTCCATTCCCGTGGGTTGGCGCACCGAGCTGTGTTCTGGTGGGAATTTGCGTGGCAACCGATTGGGGAATCGGTGTGGGCATCTGGCCCTGATCTGTACGGGCTTGTGGAGCGACTGCGGGAATCGTTGCCCGCTCCAGTGCTGTGAGGTCTTCGCTGTACATCCTTGTCCGGGTGAGCGTCAGCGCGAACGCGACGGTGCCGACGAGCAGCCCGATCGTGGTGGCGGCGAACGCTGTGCGCAGATCTGTGGCGAGGGTGCTCACTTCGCCGCGGCCGAGCGCCGCGAGTCCTGGCGCAAGTGGGATGAGGGTGCCCATCAGGCCGAGCGCCGGCCCGGCGCGGACGAGGATGCGGGTGTGGTCCAGGCGCCGCCCGACCGCGAGCTCGTAGTCGGCGAGCGCGTGCTCGATACCGGCCTGCTCGCCGGCCAAGACCGCGCGGGCTATCTCCAGGAGCGCGTCTCTTGCGAACGAGCTTGGTGCGCGGGCTGACAGCACACCGGCCTGCTCGGGATTGGCGACCACCTGGCGAGCGAGGTTTCGCAGTGCGCCGCGCCCGGCGCGCGCGCGAGAGGACAGCTCGATCGCGAAGCGTCCCACCTCGACTGCGCAGAGGAGGAGCACAAGCAGTGCAAGGATGAGGACAGGGATGCGCAGGGACGAGGCGATCCGCGCAAGCGCTTCGGCGAGGCCGTCCGTGGCTGCGAGCGGGTTCACAGGATCACCTGGGATCGCCGCCGCTCGATCTGCGTGCCGGCCAGGACCGACATGAGGAGTGCGCTCGCGATGCCGATTGCCAGCCACGGAGTCTGATTGCCTCCTGCCCCCGCGCTGTGCAGGCCCGGAGCGCCTGGTTCCAGCGCGCTTTGGGCATCCGTGCTCCCCGGTGCTCCGATCGGCACGCCTTTGACCTCCTGCCCTCCGGACTGCTGGGCGCCGCTGCCAGTGGTGGGCGGCAGTGTGTGGGCTCCGGCAAAGCCGCCGGAGCCCAGTCCCGCTGAGGCGGACCCAGGACGTTGTGTCGCGGTGGTGCGATCTGCTGCTTGGCGCCGGGTGCCGGGGTCTCGGCGCTGTTTGTCCTTGTGGGCTGCACTGACATGGGTGCTGCGCAACTGGCGCCGACCACCGGGCTTCTTGCCCCTACTTTGGGGTTGTGGGCGGCTGAACAGGGAGGCGCCTGCCCCGCCGCCGCCGGCGATCACACCACCGCCGGGCCGGGACGACACTCCACCTTGACCGTGTTCGGCCGACCCGGGCGACGGCGTTGGCTTCTCGGGGCTGGGCGGGGTTGGCGTGCCCTTTGTCGAGCGCGGCACCGCAGGTATCGGGAGGGGCTGCCCGGCGAACGCGGGCGCGACATACGCGGTCATCCATACGCCGTTCAGTTCTTCTCGTGCCCTGTAGCGGATGTGGCCGTCCGGCTGCTGTAGGGATTCCATGTAGTCCAGGGGTTCGTGGCCTGGGCCCTTCACCCACTTTTCGGGGTTTTCGCCAGCCGCCCACAGGCCCTGTACTGCCCAGGCGGTGGACGCTACGTTCGATTCACCTTCACCGGGCCTCTCCGGGAAACCGCCGTCCGGCTCTTGGGCTTCGTGTAGGTATTTGAGGGCCTTTTGCTGGGATTCGCCAGGGTCGGGCTGTCCGGGAGCGCCCAGTGCCTGGAGCGCCGCACCGGTCATATCCACTTCTCCGGCTTCGGTCTTCGAGTTCTGCGGCGACCAGCTGCCATCGGGTTTCTGTTCGGCGATAAGCCATTCGGTGGCGCGCTCGACGGCACCCTGCGCGGCGGGCTCCGCAACCAGGCTGAGGGAGAGGATCGCGTAGATCGTGTCGTTGATTTCACCGCGACCGCCAGGCACGAACGAGAAGGATCCATCGGGAAGCTCGCGAGCCAGCAGTTCGCTCACAAGGTCGATGCCGCCGTAGTCGTGTGGCGAGGTGCCGGCAGCATCGGCGACCAGCAGTTCGCGCTCCAGGGAGGTCGTGCAGATCGACGGCCTGCAGAGTTCTTCGTGTAGCGCTTGGGCGGCGTGGGTTGTCAGGTAGGTGTAGGAGTCAACTCCGCCGTTGGTGGCTTGGTCTTGGGGGTTGATCGAGTCGGCAGCGAGCGCGAACGTGACCCAGGCGCTGAAGTCCTGGTTGGATTCCCCGCCGACGTCGCCACCGAACCCTCCGTCCGGATTCTGGGCATTTTGCAGGAACCTCACAGTGCTTTCGAGCCGCCCTTTGCTGGTTGAATTGTCCGGAGCGGCCAGCGCCCGGTCTGACACACCGATCGCGAGCGATGTGCACAGAGCGAGGATTGCCGTCAGCGTGCGGTGAAGGAAGGTCATGGCGAGGTATGACCACGCCGTCGGAGCCGGCGACGGTGCCTGGACTTGAGATGTGGGGCCCGGGCAATCTTGCACTTCCGCGACGCACGACGGGGACGAACCGCGTGCCGCCCATGCACGCGGGCACAACGAACACGGAGAGGTTTGCTCTGCCACCCGCCTTCGCCGCTTTGCACTGCGGATGATGTGCGGGTCGGAAGTGGGGCCCCGCCGATGGATGTCGTCGGAAAAACCGAGAACATCGAGTTGGATGGGGGTACTCCTGGCCCGCGCGGTTGCGCACTGACGGGGTCTTTGGCTTCTGTAGGCGGAATGTGGATCGGTTCTCGAGGTGGAGGGATTTCTTCGCCTTCTTCGATCGGTGACTGTGGCGGAGTACGCACATAGTCTTCAGCTGGTGCTTCTTCACAGACGCTTTGGCCTTCCGGTGGGACGCACACATCGAGACGATTGGAGCGCACCGCGACTTCCATGCCTTGTGGGGTCAGGACTGTCGCCTTGATCCTGTGCCAGCCTGGTTTGGTGAAGGTGATGCTCGCCTTGCCCTCTGAGTCTGTGAGAACTGTGGGGAAGCTTTCGGTTTCGATCTTCTCGAACCCATTGGAGGCGGTGTAAACCGGCAAGACCCTGGCCTCTGGCTCTGGAGTGGAGCCCTCGCGTTCGGGGGTGGAAGGTGGGGTGTCTTCCTTGTCGCTGGCGTAGTTGACGACTTCGACGTGAAAGGGCTTGCCGAGTTCCGCGGTCGCCGTCAACGGACGCAGGCCGGATGTGTAATGGGCAGCCAAGGGCAGCAGCGCGAGGAACGGTCTTTCTTTGAAAGCGTCGTAGACCCAGAGGACTTCGTTGTCCGGGCCCAACTCATACTGGCAACCACCGACGCTCGTGAAGGCGTTGTTGACGAGGATGCCCCAGTAGGCGCCTTCCGCGATGCTCTCCTCATCCGGCCCGAAGCGAGTCAGGAAGTAGTCGTCAAACGACGAGCCGTACCACTGTGCGTCGAACGTCTCTCCGGCGATGCCCATAGCGTCAACGGCGGAAGCAGTCGGAGTGGCGCCAGGCGTCGCATGCTGGTGGTCGTTGGTCCCGTCGCAGGGGCGCGCCTGGATATCCGAGGATGCCTTCACGTCGTGGCCTTCGGTCCAGATCGGACCCTCGAACAGGGTTTCGCTCTTGCCCTCGATCCGCACGTTGACCTGTGTCGGGGTGGCTTGGGCGATAGATACGGTGAGGAACAGACATGCGACGGTCAATGCCGCGATGAAGGCGCCCGCCCCCATGCTCCCGTCCGGGAGGATCCGCGCTGAATCTGAGAGGTACTTCATGTCACCATCTCTCTGAGAAGAGGCCAATCGCCCCGCCCGTGAGAGCGAGCGGGGCGACAGCCGATGTTCGTGGCTTAGCAGTGACCGCCCGAGGCGTGTACGCAGACCGCGACGCTCGCGGTCGGCGCGAATCCGCTCTTGGTCCCCCTCAGGTGGGCAGTCCCGAGGGTGTTGAATTTGACGGTCGCTTGACCGGAGGCGTTGGTTGTCACTGACGTTTCCCCGCCTTTCACCGAAACACCATTCGCGGCGCTGGCCACACCCGCCGTGTTGTACTTGTCGACCGTCACAGTGGCCGATTCACCTTGCGTGATTTCCGTAGGCGCTCCGCTCAGCTCGAGCGGGAAGACGGTCGGAGCGTATTCGGGCGGGCTAGCGCGATCGACAAGGAACAGCAGCCTGTCGCCTTCGTGCATCTGGAGGGCGCAGGCGCCTTCTTCGGAGTATTTGTCGTTGATCCAAAGCGCCCAGTAGCGAGGGTCGGCCATCGTCCATTCATGCGTCTCGCCCAGGATTGTCTGAATGTATTCTTGGTGGTCCCAATTGCCTTCGGTGGCGAGCTGTAGGGCACCGGCGGCAGTTGTGCCTGGACAGTTTCCCGGCGGCGGTGTGGGCGTGGAGTTCGTTGTGACGGTTGTAAGCGGCAGCAGCGTTGACGTGGCTCCCTCGACCCGCACGCTCACCGTGGCGGGCGTGCCGGCGATGGCCGGGGTACTTGCTGTCAGTAGGACGAGCATTGAGGTAGCGGCTAGAGTCGCGATGTGTCTTCTTGGCATGACTGGTTCCTTTCAGTATGTGTCAATCGGATTGATGCAGCGAGTCGAGGGGAGGTCGCGCAATTACCCGCGACCTCTCCCGCTGTGATTGCAGGAGCTCTGCTCCCGGCCTTTGGCGCGCGTCTCAGCGCAGGACGGTGAATGCGTTCGCTGCGGCGCTCGCACTGGCGGGCATGACTGCCACGATCCACGCCACGCGGTCACGGTGCATGCGCAGTGCCTTGAGCACCTCGGTGTTGAGGGCAATCGTCACTGTGCTCGAGGCGCCGGTGGCGATGTGGACCTCTGCTTCGCCCACGACACGTTGCCGGACAGGTCCTCCGCGCCGCGCTCGCGACCCCACGCGCACACGCACCACACCTGAGCAGCCGGTGGTCCCAGCTGGCGTCAGACAGGTCAGCTCGACCGTCACGTGACCGTGGCGCACCCGCGTAAGGGGCCCGACCCGGACTTGCAGTTGGGGCGACACGTGGGTGTGTGTCGTCTCCGCCGTCTCCGTCGTCGTGGCGGTGATCGTCGGGGCTGTGCTCGTGGTGGGCGAGAATGGCAGAGGGTCCGGTGTTTCCGGGATTTCGCTGTGCGGGACGAGCCGCACCTGTACCAGCGCCCCCAGCCCGAGTGTCCCGGTGGCTTCGAGTTCGCCAGCGCCGCCTTCTCTGCTTATCTCCCACGCTGTCTTTCCGGGTTCGGCGCTAACGCCGTTGACCCGAATTATGCGTCCACCCTGGAGCGAGACGTCTGAGAGACAGTAGGAGGGCAGGGACGCTTCGCTTGCAGCCGTGAGCATCTGGGCAACGGTGGCTCCCACCGCGTCGATGACCTTGCACATGCGGATCGAGCTGCCACCTGTGACATGCCCGGCGCCGTCGATCACGAGCGTCATCGGGACAGGCGTGCCGGCCGTCACCGTGGAGGACGGGCGCACCGCCGGCTGTCCGGCTTGCACACGCGATGGCGGTGGCGCGATGAATCCTGTGCCGCTCAGCGCGCGCACCGCGTCCTGAGTGGCGTAGAAATCCTCTTCTTCGTCGTGCGCATGGAGTTGGAAGCTGCCGTCTTCATTCTGCTGGGCGATCAGGAAGTCGATCGGTGTCTTGGCTGCCGTGGTCGTCCATTCGGCTCCCTGGGGGTCGATCCTGCAGGCGTCGAGCCCACCCACAACCCAGGCCGTCGAGTCGGTGTTGACCGTCGGGTTGAGGAACCCGCCTGTGGCGGTGTCTTGGACGGTGTGCAAATAACTCTCGGCTCTTACGATCGCCGGGTCTGTGTTGGACACCCCAGCCGTGCAGAGCGCCGCCAGTGCAGCGCCCGTCAGGTCCGCTTCGGATTTCTTCGTGCCCGCCGCGAAGTTCCAGCCACCATCGGCGTCCTGTTGTTCGCGCACGGTCTGCACGAGCGTGTCGATCACATCGCTCGGCGCACCAACCGCCGAGAGCGCAAGCACTCCGAAGACGTCCGCGTTGGTCGCGCCCTTTTCGCCGAGTTCGTGGCCGTTGAACTGCGCAGCGAGGTCAGCTACGAGGTTCGTCTGAGCGTCTAGGCGTGAGGGTTCCAGACCCCCTGAGTAGCCCGTGAGGATCGCCCGCTCGACGTCGGTCGCCGAGAACAGCACCGGGGGATCTCCCGTCCACAGCGAGAGATAGAAGTCCTGCGCGCTGGGTTCAGTCGGCGAGAGACGCACATCCGCCGCGTTGATACCCACTGACGCCAAGCTGATCATCGACCAGTCCCCGCCAAAGGAGGAAAGTTCGCCACTGGGTTCCTGCAGCAAGGTCATCCATTCCGCGCCACGCTTGGCGGCGGCCCTCTGTTCGGCTTCAGTGACCGCGGCGGCGGCTGGTGGCGCAGCACGGCCGAGCAAGGCCAAACCGATGAGCAGGAATGCAATAGCCGCGAGCGCTCTGGCTCTGAGGGGGTGCTTCATGTCGCCGTCTCCTTGATTAGGGGCGGCGACACGCACGCATTCATAGGCGGCGCACCGGCCGCCTATACGCGAGGCTTACCATCGGGCACTGAATGCGAGGCGTATTCGGGCTCGGGATCGACCTCCCGGATCTCCTTCCCAAGCCGAAGCTCAGTGGACCTGCGATCCGCTCGTCACCCACACCGCTGCGCGTCAGCCCCGGAGTCACACCGGAGTTCCGCCACCGCAAGCACCGGCAACATAGCGCAGATCGCCCCTGCATGAGCATTGGCAGTCAGGGCGCGGATCTGGAGGTGCCCAGCGGGTCCTATGACTCCGGCGCGGGCCACACGTGTGCAGGTTCGGTGGCCTGAACCCACACTTCCTGTCCATGCGCCAATACGAGATCTCCCGGTATGCGTACCAGCACAGTCTCTTTGTCGGGGTGGCTCAATCTGAGCTGGGCGATCCCTTCGTGGCCGTGATAGCGAAACCCGATGACCGTGGCCGCGACCGCCCCATCGGTCTGTTTCAGATAGAGCCCGAGCTGCTCGGGACGCAACAACAGACGCGCGGGACCGTCGGGGCGGGAGCGGCCGTTTACGCGCAGATCCACAGCCCCAAGCGCACAGTGGGCCTTTTTCTCATGAAGCAGTGCCGCGAGGATGTTTGCCTCGCCGATTGACTTTGCAGCCAACAGGTCGGGCGGATCGCGATACAGCGAGCGCGGATCGGAGTATGCGAGCACTTGCCCGCGCCTCAGCACGGCGACCTGGTCTGCCAGCGAGAGCGCCTCATCCTGGTCGTGGGTTACCAGCACCGTGGTCGCCTCGGCGACGGTGAGGATGCGCGCGACGTCACGACCCAGCTCGGCCCGCAGCGTCGCGTCCAGCGAGCTGAAGGGCTCGTCCAGGAGCACGATGGCTGGGCGGATCGCAAGTGCGCGGGCCAGCGCCACGCGTTGCTGTTGTCCACCCGAGAGCTGATGGGGATAGCGACGCTCCAGACCCTCGAGCCCAACCAGCTCGATCTGTTCCCGCGCGATCGATCGCTCCGCTCGAGCGAGCCCGAAGCTGACGTTGCCGAGCACGGTGAGGTGCGGGAACAGGGCACCGTCCTGGGGCACGTATCCGACCCCGCGATGCTGGGGGCGCACGCTCCTGTGCCCATCGTCGAAGAGCCGGCCGCCGATCGTGATCGTGCCGCTGTCGAGCTGCTCGAATCCGGCTATCAACCTCAGCAAGGTCGTCTTCCCGCTTCCCGACGCCCCCAGCACGGCCGTGATCGACCCCTCGGGAACGCTCAGGTCGATGTCGGTGAGAACCTTCGTGGCGCCAAAACTCTTGGCCACCGCTCGTAGCTCGATGGCATTCACGGGGCACGCCCGTTGGCTCGAGCAGCGTTCATAGCGGTGCGAGCTGGGGCTGGGCGCCTCGATTGCGATCGAACCACAGCGCCAGCACCACAGCCGGAAGTGCGGCGAGGGCGACTGTCACGAGCGCATATGGTGCCGCGGCGCCATAGGAGACCTCGCTCTGGTAGGCCAGAACTGGGTGGCAAGCGTTTGCACGCCGATCGGCGCAAGCAGCAGGGTGGCCGTGAGCTCGGTGACCGCGAACAGGAACACGAGGCAGAACCCCGCGAGCAGCCCCGGTGCCAGCAACGGAAGGGTGACGCGCATGAACACCGCGATTGGCCCACGCCCCAGCGACTGGCCCACGTCAGCCAGCCGTGCGGGCGCCTGGGCGACCGAGGCCCTGATGCATACCAGCGCCAGTGGGAAGTGCATGATCGCGTAGGCGACGATCACCAGGGCGCTCGTCTGGTAGAGACCGAAGGCGTAGTGGGTCGCGAAATACACGAGGCTCAGGGCAACCACCACTCCTGGAAGCGCCAGGGGGATGTAGGTGCTGCGCTGCAGGCCCACCCTGAACGCGCTCGAGTGGCGAAAGGCGATCAGTGCGACGGGCAGCGCCAGCAGGACGGCCGAGCTCGCTCCCAGAGCGCTGTAGATGAGCGAGTTCCACGTCGCCTGTCCCAGGGTGGCCGCCGCCGGCAGCGTGGTGTGCTCGCTCTGGGCCATCCAGTACACGACGGTGCCAACCGGAAAGCCGATCGCCAGCGCCACGAGCGCCACGAGCCCAAGCACGATCGGTACGGCGGTCCATCCGAGTCGTGCGCGGCTGGGCGATCGTGGAGGGACGCTGCGGGTCGAGCTGCGGGTCGGCACGATCCCGTCCACGGCAAGCACCAGCAGCGCCAGGCACACGAGCGGAACCGACAAGGCGGCGGCCGCCCGGCTGTTGAACTGGAACTCGGTGAAGATCTCCGTTGTGAAGGTCTGATAGCGCACGATCTCAAACGTCCCGTACTCGGCGATGGCCGTGAGCGCCACCAGCACGCAGCCGCCCACCGCGGCCGTGCGGATGAGTGGCAATGTCACGCGCCAGAAGGTGCCAAGCCTTCCCGCTCCCAGGCTGTAGGCGGTCTCTTGCATCGCGGGGTCCGCGCGCCGCAGCGCGGCCGCCACCGGCAGGTAGACGAGCGGATAGGTGCCAAGCGTCATCACGAGCGTGGCTGCCACCAGGCCGCTCATGTTGGGGTCATAGGTGTGCCAGGCATAGCCCACCACATCGTCGGGAATTGCCACAGGGAGTACCAGCAACACCGTCCACAAGCGCCGAGCGGGCAGGCGCGTGCGCTCGGTGCACCAGGCGGTGGCCACACCCAGGACGGCAGCCAGGAGGACCACCAGCAGCGTCAACAGGACCGTGTGGCGCAGCAGCAGCAGCGAGCGAGCCCGGAACAGCACGTGATGGATTTCACTCCACCCCGCGGTGTGGGCATCGATGGCGAGCAGCGCAAGTGGTGAGAGCAGCAGCGCGGCAATGCACGTGCCCAACGCCAGGATCGCCCGGCCGTGGCCTCTGCCGCGACGGGGCGCGGAGAGCATCGCGGGTGCAATGCTTGGTGTGAGCGCGGGGTCGATGGCTCTCGTAGGTGCGCTCACGACTCGGTCCGGTGCTAGATCAGCCCGGCTTCTTCGAGCAGGTTCTTGGCGTCGAGTCCGCTGCCGAGCTCGGCCGGCGTGAACGACGAAGGCTGCAGCTGGCTGAGCGGTGTGAGCTCGGGGTCTGCTGCCACGCCAGGGCGAATCGGGTACTCGAAGCTGTCGCCCTGCGCCAGGACCTTCTGTCCCGCTTCGCTTGTCATGAAACTGAGGAACTCCTGCGCCGCGGCCTTGTGCTTCGAGGACTCGAGGACTCCAGCTCCTGAGATGTCCTCGACATAGCCGGGGTCGTGCGGGGCGAAGTAGGCGATGCGGGCTTTCACCGCTCCCCTGCCGATCTCAGCCAAGAGCCGGTAGTAGTAATAGTGGTTGATGAGTCCCATCTGACTGATCCCTTGACTGACGTCTCTGGTGACCGTCTCGTTGTCCGGGACATTGTCGTTACCAGCGGCGTTGGTCTCCAGGCCGATCAGCCAGCGCAGCGCGGCACGATGGCCCTTGGTGTGGTCGATCGAGCTCACGATTGGCCAGAGGTCCGTCTCTGCCGGAGCGATCTCGATCTTCCCAAGCCACTTCGGGTCCGCCAGTTCCATCACCGACTTGGGCAGTTGCACCGGCTTGAGCTTGCTCGTGTTGTAGATGAGCACGCTTATGCGGGCCGAGACGCCGACCCAGTTGCCGTTCGCGGCCCTGTCACGCTTCGGCATGCTCGCGAGCGTGGCGGGGTCCACTTTGACGAGCAGCCCCTGGGCATTGAGCTGTTCGAGCCAGTTGGAGTTCTCCGTGTAGAACACGTCCGCCCGCGAGAGATCTCCCTCCTGTGTGATCTGGGCCGTGAGCACGTCCTCGTCGTTGTTGGCGATCCTCACCTTGATGCCAGTCTGCTTGGTGAAGGCCGCGATCAGCGCGTCGGTCGTCTGCTGGTGTTGAGCGCTGTAGAGGGTGAGCGTCGTGTCCGAACTGTTGGACACCGCTGAGATGCCGCATCCCGATGCAAGCAGTGCAGCCACGACAATCAGAGACATTCCCAGCAAAAGTGCGGGCCACCATGGGCGGCCCCTGGCTGCGGTCGCGGTAAATCTCACGGCTAGGGTCACATTGCCTGCCGCCCCGCCGACTGCTCGATGCTGCACCATCCAACCCTCCAAAGACCGCGACCGTTCGACCCATCCGACACAATCGTGGGAACCGTACCATGAGTTAGGGTCGCCTAACCGCAGTTCCCAGCCTCCCCAATGGTCTCCTCCTCCCCAGCCCGAGACGGCACCTCCAATAGTCCTCCTGGCATAGCCCTCCCCGGTCCGTGACTTCGCTGAAAGGGTCACGCGAGCCGTACATCCCCTCGTCGGCAAGAAACCTTGCAACCCTTCTCATGTAACGCATCTTGCAAGAGAACCTGATACTTTGACCCGCGTTCGTGCCGAGTCCTAGTCCCCACGGGGGCAGGGAGCGGGGGACCCAGTGCAGCCAATCGGGCTGCGGGGGCGAATCGTCACAGTTTGTGGCGTAGCGCATTGAGCGCGAGCCCGACAGCTAACCCCGTAGGCGCCCTGAGATAACCGAAAGGACGCTTTTCACATGCCGGGATCCCCGCGTGATCTTGCTGCCGTCGACCCCTGGGAGGCTTCGCTGGCCCGTTCGCGCGCGCGCCGTGAGCGAGCCGACAAGCGCAGCGGTCGTTCCCCGCAGCGACTCGCCAACCTGATGGACGCCCGCTACCGGCTGCTGGCCGACCGGAGATCCCCGATCCTCCCGCGCAACCTCGCCGAGGAGGAGCCCTGGGAGCTCTCCACGCTGCGCTCGCGCACGCGCCGCCGCGCCTCTGAGATCCAGTTCGTCCCGACCGCCACACGTGCGCGCCGTGTCTCCTTGGGCACGCTGATCGCGCTCGCGGCAGGACCTGCGGCGGGCCTGGCCGATGCCAACGCCCAGTCGAGCGGGACCCCGGCGCCGGAACCGCCCACCACCACCGAACATCACATCCAGTTGGAAAACGGCAGCGAAGGCCGCCAGGTGCGACTCCTGCAGCAGAAGCTCGGAATCACAGCGGACGGAATCTTCGGATCTCAGACAGAAGCGGCGGTACGCGCCTTCCAAGCCGCGCATGGCCTGGAAGTCGATGGGATCGTGGGGCCGCGAACGAGCGCGGCGCTTGCCGGCGAAACACCGTCGGTGAGCGCGATCGCCTCAGACGCCACGACCGCCGTCGACGCGACGGTCGTGGAGGCGGTGGACAGCTCCTCGCATGCGCCGGCCCCCGCCAAGGAAAGCCAGACTCCCAGCACGAGCGCGAATCCGGTCGTACGCCTGCAGGAATCGCTCGGGGTGCAGGTCGACGGCACCTTCGGCCCGGAAACAGAGCGCGCCGTGCGCCATCTGCAGGCACTTCACCACCTGCACGTCGATGGTGTCGTGGGTGGAGAAACCTGGGGCGCCCTGGGGATCCACGAGCACGTCACCATCCATCCCAAGGCACTCGATCGTCCCGCTCATCACAGCCACGGTGCCAGGACGACGGAGCCGGCCGCCCACACAGCGCCCGCGCCAAGTGCTTCGGGCAGCCGCACAGACGCCGTGAAGCGTCTGCAGGAAGCTCTGCACGTTCAGGCTGACGGCACCTTCGGCCCTGAAACCGAGGCCGCCGTCAAGCGCGTGCAGGCCGAGCGGGGGATCGCCGTGGACGGCGTCGTGGGACCGCAGACCTGGAGCGCACTGGGGATCGAGGAGAGCGCCACGCTGCATCCCCCCCACGCGGTTTCGCATAGTACGAGCGGGGAAAGCTCAGGCTCCAGCAGCGACAACGCCGGCGGCGGGGAATCCTCGAGCGTGGTGGAACGGGTGGTGGCGGCCGCCGATGAAATCGCGACGCGACCTTACGTGTACGGCGGCGGGCACGGCTCCTTCCAGTCCACCGGCTATGACTGCTCGGGGTCTGTCTCCTATGCGCTACACGGCGGTGGCTTGCTCAGCTCGCCGGAGGACTCGAGCGCGCTGGAGTCCTACGGCGAAGCCGGTCCCGGCCGCTACATCACGATCTACGCAAACGCCGAACACGCCTGGATGGTGATCGACGGACGGCGCTTCGACACGGTCGCCCAGCAGGAGACGGGCACACGCTGGTCGGATTCGATGACCTCCACGGCCGGCTACGTGGTACGCCACCCGGCCGGGTTGTAGGCCTCCGTCACAGATTGACTGGACCGTGTTCCGGCCGGCACATGTGCCGGCCGGCGGGACCGCACATGTGCGGTCCCGGACCGGGCCGCATGCGGCCCGGTCTTCCCACAGATGAATGGTCAGGGGCGCCGCGTACCGAATACCGTCCCAAGCGCGACGTAGCTTGACGTGCCTCGCCTGAAAAACGAAACGGGGAGGCAAGCATGCTCGCTCGGACGCGTACGTTCACAATCGAAGGGCTCCACGCCCGCGCGGTCAGCGTAGAGATCGACATCAGGGCCGGCCTGCCCGCGTTCGCGATCGTCGGCCTCGCGGACGCGGCTGTGCGCGAGGCGCGCGACCGCGTGCATGCCGCTGTGCTCAACTCCGGCTTCGAGTTCCCGGCCCGGCGCATCACCGCGAACCTGGCCCCGGCCGACGTGCCCAAGATCGGACCCGGACTCGATCTCGCGCTTGCCTGCGGGGTGCTTGCCGCGAGTGGGCAGATACCGAGCGAGCTGCTCGAGGCATACGCCCTCTTTGGCGAGCTCTCGCTCGACGGTGAGGTACGTGCGAGTCACGGCACGCTTGCCGTCGCGGAGGCGACCAGAAAGGCCGGGCTGGACATGCTTGTGCTTGGGCCTGCACGCGCACGTGAGGCGATGCTGGTCGACGACCTGAGTATCGGCGTCGTCGAGCGGCTCTCGAGCGCGGCACGGGTACTGAGCGGCGGCGCTCCCGACCCCCTGCCGAAATCCGGCCGAGCGCAGGTCACGAGTGCGCGACCAGCAGGGCTTGACCTCGCTGACGTGCGTGGCCAAGGCGAGGCCGTGGAGGCACTGACAGTGGCCGCCGCGGGCGCGCACAACAGCCTGCTGAGTGGCCCGCCGGGAACCGGTAAGACGATGCTCGCCCAGCGCCTGCCGTCGATCCTGCCACCACTGAGGCGCTCGGAGGCGATCGAAGTGATGCGCATCCACAGCGTCACCGGCAGGCTCTCCGGCGCGGAGCTTGTCTCTGAGCGGCCGTTCCGCGCGCCCCACCACACGATCACGACGGCCGGGCTGATCGGAGGCGCGAGACGGGGGTGGGTCGGAGAGGTCGTGCTCGCTCACAAAGGAGTTCTGTTCCTCGACGAGCTCTCGGAATTTGCCCGTCCGACACTCGAGGCATTGCGCCAGCCGCTCGAGGACGGGCGCGTGGCGATCGTCAGGGCACGCCACTCGGCCGTGTATCCCTCGCGCTTCATGCTGATGGCTGCGACCAACCCTTGCCCGTGCGGATATGCAGGCGAGCAGGAGCGCTGCCGGTGCAGCGAAGCCGACCTGGCGCGTCACCGCCGCCGCCTGAGCGGGCCCCTGCTCGACCGGATCGATCTGCTCGTAACGATCGAGCGCACGCCGGCGGACCGCCTCGCACTCCGACCCTCGACGAGCTCAACACAGGCACGCGAGCGTGTCATAGAGGCGCGTGAGCGCCAGGCGGCTCGCCTAAGCGACACGGGGATACTGGTAAACGCCCAAATGGATGCGCCAGCCTTGCGAAGGCACATCAGACTGGACGAGCCCGGCCAGCAGATCCTGGCAGGCACGCGCGAGCGGGGGCTGTTGAGCATGCGTGGCCAACACCGCGCCCTGCGAGTAGCGCGCACGATCGCCGACCTGGAGGGACGCGAGCGGGTACGAGCCGAGCATCTTGCACGAGCGTTGGCATGGCGGGCAGAGACAGCTCTCAGCGGGCGCCGGGCCGCGTGAGCAGCGTTTGTCAACGGTGCGCGCGCCGTGCCTGGCTGATGACGAAGCTGGGTACGCCTCTCGATTTCAGGGCCCGCGACCTCGCGCGCTTTTGGGGCCTGTTGGAACTGTCCGACCACGAGCTGATCGAAGCCGTCGGCGGGCGGCGGCGTGACGAGCTGCGCGCCGCATATGACGCCTGGACGCCTATCAGGGACGAGCAGACGAGTGGTGTCGAAAGCATCTGCAAGCACCATCCCTCCTATCCGGCGGTCCTCAGTGGAGACGCACTGGCACCGCACATGCTGAGCGTGCGGGGCGGCCTGAGACGGCTGGCGGACATGCTCCAGGGGAAGGTGGTGGGGATCGTGGGAACCCGCCGGGCAACCGACTACGGCATGGAGCTTGCCAGGGAGCTTGCGCGCGGGCTTGCCACGAGCGGATTGACGGTCGCGGGCGACCTGGGCGAGGGAATTGCCGCGGCCGTGCATACAGGTGTGCTCGAAGCGCACGCCCAACCGCTGTGTGTGATCGCCGGAGGCGTGACGCGCTGCTCGCCGGCGTGGTGCGGACCGCTCTACCGCCGCATCGTGGAGGAGGGCTGCGCCGTATCGGAGCTGCAGGTCTCTGAAGGTCTCCGCCCTCGAACCTGGTGGGACCCGGCAAATGGGCGCACCCTCGCGCTGCTTGCCCAGATGACGATCGTGGTGGAGGCCGGCGAGCATCCTCGCGAGCTTGCCTGTGCGCGCGTGGCGCAAGCACGCGGAAGAGACGTGGCGGCCGTGCCCGGGCGCGTGAGCTCACCCGCCTCGAAGGGAACGAACGCTCTTCTGATGGACGGCGCGAAGCTCCTGCGCGACGCACAGGACGCGCTGGACGTGCTCTATGGCGTGGGCACCCGCGCCACCGCCGTGCAAGAGCGAGCGCAAGTAACGCTCGAGCCGCGCCTTGCGGAGGTGTTGGAGGGCGTCGGGCGTGGCGCGGATACGCTGACCAAGCTGGCCGCGCGTGGCAGTCAGCCGAGTGAGCTGGCCCTCGCCCTCATCGAGTTGGAGCTTCGGGGACTGCTCGTACGCGGACACGCAGGACGCTACGTGCCAAGCGCGTGAGCGTCCTCCGCCTGTGCCTGGCTATCTGGCGTGAGCCTTAAGGTGCCTAATCAAGCGACGCCCGAAGAAGCCGAAGGACCTCCAAATAGCCTCGCCAGAGAACACGCACGAAAACGCCTCGGACCCCGGAGTGGATCGCCCCGAGCTGTTCGCGATCGCCTGCGGCGGGGCGGTGGGGGCGCTTGCCCGGGTCGGGCTCGCCCAAGCCTTCCCCTCGAGCCCGGGCAGCTGGCCGTGGGCCACGTTTGCGGTGAACATCGCCGGCGCACTGATGATCGGATATTTCGTGACGCGCCTGCAAGAGCGCCTGCCGGTCTCCACGCTGCGCCGCCCGCTGCTGGGCACCGGCTTCTGTGGAGCGCTCACGACCTTCTCCACGGTGCAGATCGAGCTGTTGCGAATGATCGACCAGCATCGTCTCGGTCTCGCCACGGGCTACTTGGTGGCCAGTGTGATCGGAGGCTACTTCGCCGTGTTCGCCTCATCGGCAGCCGTGCGCCGGGTGAGGGCGATCGCGTGAGCGCATCGTTGGCCAATCGCGCGCTTGGGGGAAGCGCCTCGTGAGCACAGAGGCGTGGATCGGGGTCGCGCTGCTCGGCAGCATCGGCTCCGTGGCGCGGTTCCTGCTGGACAGATCGGTCTCCTCGCGCACCTCCTCGGGCTTTCCGCTCGGGACCCTCGCCGTGAACGCAAGCGGCGCGCTGGTCCTGGGATTGCTGAGCGGTCTGGCCCTCTCGGGCGAAGCGCTGGTGCTCGTGGGCACCGCCACGATCGGCTCGTATACGACGTTCTCGACTTGGATGTTCGAGACCCACCGTCTCGGCGAGGACGGCCAACTGCCGGGGGCCACGCTCAATGTGATCGTGAGCGCGATCGTGGGCTTGAGCGCGGCCGCCCTCGGCCGGTGGATCGGCGGTGGCCTGTAATGGAGGAGACATTGAAGCTGACCACCTATTTCGGTGAGCGAAGTCGTGTGCAAGGACGCCTGCTCGCCGACGAGTTGCTCGACATCCACGCGCGCCACGCAGTGCGAGCCAGTGTCCTGCTGCGTGGAGTGCAGGGCTTTGGCGCCAAGCACCGCAGACGCAGCGACCGGCTGCTGACTCTCTCCGAAGACCTTCCGCTCGTCTCTATCGCAGTCGACACCCGGACGCGGATCGAGGAGCTCGCCAAAGAGGTCGGCGAGATCGGCTACGAAGGGCTGATCGCGCTGGAGCGAGCCCGTCTGGACGGCATTGACGGGAACGTGACGGAGCTCTCTGGGATTCCGAATGAGACCGTAAAGCTCACCATCTACCTGGGACGCCACGACCGTGTGCATGGATCGCCCGCCTTCGCGGCCGTCTGCCAAGCGCTCCAGGACTGCGGCGTCGCGGGCGCGACGGTCCTGCTCGGCGTCGACGGCATGATGCACGGCCAGCGCCGGCGCGCCCGCTTCTTCGCTCGCAATGCAAATGTGCCCCTTCTGGTGATGGCAGTCGGTGCGGCTGGGCAGATCGAGCAGGCCCTGGAGCGCGTGGGAAGCCTGCTTGCAGAGCCGCTTTTCACGATCGAGCTGGTGAGGGTGTGCAAGCGCGACGGCCTATTGCAGGCAGCACCTCACAAGCTGGCGTCAGACCAAGGAGCCTCGGGCGACTCACGACTGCGCCAGAAGCTCACGATCGTCACCTCCGAGGCAGCTCGTCACGAGAACAGACCCCTCTACCTAGAGCTTGTGAGACGCCTGCGCAGGGCAAACGCCGCCGGAGCGACATCGCTACGCGGCATATGGGGCTTCCATGGCGACCATCCTCCCCACGGAGACCGCCTCCTGGCGGTCCGCCGCCATGTTCCCGTGGTCACCGAGACGATCGACACTCCCGAGCGCATAGCGGCTCTCTTCCCGATCGTGGACGAGCTCACCCACGAGCGAGGTCTCGTCACGAGCGAGCTCATCCCCGCGACGTCTGCCCTGCACAAAGCCGACGGTCTATAGCTGCATCGAAAGCGAGCCCTGGTCTATAGTTAGGCGCCGCGCGGCTGTAGCTCAGTTGGCTAGAGCGTCTGCTTGCCATGCAGAAGGTCGAGGGTTCGAGTCCCTTCAGCCGCTTTCAAGCGCGAGTGCGAAACTATCCGTCATGCCGACCCCTTCGCTGACGGGAGGCTGCCTCTGCGGCGGCATCCGCTTCGCGCTCACCGAGCCCCCCTACGACGCTGGCTACTGCCATTGCACTCGCTGCCAGCGTCGTACCGGAGTCGCGGCCTCTGCCTCGGCTCGGATCGATGGACGTACACTGCGCGTGCTTCAAGGCGCGGATCTTTTGAAGTGCTGGCGCCATCCCGATGGCGGCCATGAGAAGTGCTTTTGCCGCGAGTGTGGAGCACATCTCTTCAGCCGTAACCCCAACGATCCGACGCGCGTGAGCATGCGCATGGGCGCTTTCGACAGCGATCCTGGGATTCGACCCGCCTGGCGCGCATACGTTGCCTCTGCCGCTCCATGGGAGCCAATTCCCGATGACGGCCTCGAACGCTTCCCGGAGGCAAAGCCGTCCGCTCAGGCACCCTTCAGTGAGTAGGCAGTTCTCCAGAAGCGCAGGATCGGACCAAGCAGCGCAGCCAAAGGCCCCCCTGAGCGCAACAGCATTTGACTGGTCGGCTCCAGCTCACGTGTCAGAGCGCTGTCCTTGGAAAGGTAGAGAGCGATCATGCACGCGACGATCACGGTGTGGCGGTGCCCGTTGCGCAACCTTTGCGCTTCACGGGAGGCACGACCGACGATCTCCTGTGCTCTTCTTACGCCCAGCTCTTTTGAGGGGTAGTGAGCAAAGTAGGAATGATCGCCATTCGCGGCATCCTCCGCCTCGTCGACATAGCTGTCGAGCACCGTCGCCGCAAGGCAAATCCAGAAGTAAGCGGCATAGGTTTCGACAGCTTCCCGAGGGTGTCGTCCCGGCTCGGAGGCTAGCGCGAGCAACGCAAGTACGGAGATCCATGTACTGGCAGCGCCTGACAACTCATACCACGCAAGGTCTAAACGTCCCGCGAACTGTTGCGCGCTCCACCTGCGCAACGTGATATCGCGCAAGTCCGAGTCAAGCTCATGGTTTAGTCCCTGCACCTGAGCTAGGGTCGCTGCCCGGATCAGCGTCGGGCGAACTGCCGCATAGGAGGGAAGCAACATGCATGCAGCACGGCATAATTCGACGAGCAAGCGTAGGTAGCCGCCATCGTCCCGCCACGGATGATGAAGATAATAATCAGATATTGGAGCATTGGGATCGAGTGCCTCGCTGAAGGCGAGGTGCAATTGCCGCCCGTTCGCCCGTCCCGCACCGGCGCCACGCTCGCTCACGCTGTCGAGGAAGTCGCACATGATCTCGTACGTCACGAGCAACTGCAAGAGCTGTGGCTGGCGTAAATCGGGAAGCGTCCAAAAAAGCGCCGCACCATCTGTATTGCCTCGCTTGGACTCGAGTGAGCTGAGCGCATCCTCGCGGATTGCGCGATCGGGAATGACCGCGGCGCGACCGCGCCAAAAATCAACCTCTCCCGACACGGCCTTCAAACCCCAACGCAACTCGCGAACAACAGCAGCCAGGAGGGCCTGAACCTGCCCAAGAGATATACCGCTCACATGGCTGACTGCCTCCTGCATCAACTTGCTTGGGAGGCGGAGCGCGTCGATCAGTCTTGGAGAGCGGGTTTCACCTGTGTCGCGAGGTAGCCGGGCAGCGCAGCCATCGCAACCGCGATGACTGTCACAATTGCGAAGATCCCGACGGCGATCGGGACTCCTACCGCAAAGACGACGGGGAAGCCCGTGACACTCACCAACGCGTGGCTCAACAAGAGCTGGCCGTACAGGCCGAACACTGCACCGATAGAGCATCCTGCTCCAAGCAGCAGTGCACTCTCGCACAAGAGTGCACGCCACAACTCCCCTTGGTCGAATCCATCAACCTTCATTCCGGCAAGCCGAGGACGACGCTGCCAGATCATGGCGCCCATAGCCGCAGCCATTGCGAGCGCCGCGGCAATCAACACCAGTGCTGCTATCTCGCTGAGACGCGAGAGTCCCTGTCGCTGCGTAGAGCGATATGTTTGTTCCCGCTGGTAGGCGCTTTGCACCATCAGGGTCGAGTTCGCTCCAAGTGCAGTGCGTATCTCCCCCTGAACAGTGGCTACCGAGAAGCCGGTCCTCACTCTCACCTCATAGGCGCTCGGCTCGCCGCTGGACCAAGCCCGAGCATAGTCTTCGGCATTCATGATCACAGCGCCAGGGGGCCACCCGAAATTTGTGATTATCGCGGCCAGTCTTACCTTGACAGGCCGTGGCGAGGGCAGGATCAATTGTTGGCCAACCCCGACGTGATACTCGCTTGCGATGGCCCGTGACACGGCCACCCATCCGCCCCTCCGAAACAATCCAGTTGCCCGTTTGAGACTACCGCTCACGATCTGGCCCGGGGGAATCGGATTTGCACCGTTGCGCGGAGGTGCGATCACGAGCGCACGATGATCTTCGATGTCGAGAAAGCCTCCGCGATAGACATCGACCTGAGCCACACCCGACAACCTCGACAGCTTCTCCTCGAAGCGGTTTTCAAACGGAGTCGTTGCAATCGTGTTCGACTTCCCTGCCGGCGAGACCCATATGTCGGTGACACTTGTTATTTCCCGTGACACGCGATCGAGCCCGCTTTGCAGGTTCTGGCGCGCACCCTGTATCGAAACGCTGCCGAATACGGCAATTGCTCCCGTCGCCGCGATCGCGAGCGACCTGGCTCGGGTCGAACTCGACTGCAACTCAATGACTGCAATCCGAGGAGACACGCCCATCACGGGTCGTTGGATCATGTCGAACAGTGCCACCAGCCCGGTGAAGGCAACTGGCAGGATCAACAACAGCGCGAGCACTAGACTCACGAATGCCGCGACCGCCATCGCGATGCTCGAGATGCCAACCAGCAAGATGATGCTTGTCATGGCCAGCCCTGCCATGCCGCCGAGCAGCAAAGTCACAGCTTTCATTCTCTGTGATCCCGTAGTTCCCTTTGAGGTGGGAGTTTGATAGGCAAATATCTCGTGTCGCAGGGGGACTGTCACGCCCACGATCGCCGCGAGCAGCCCGCCAATGCTCGCCAAGACGATGCTCTGCCAACTCACGATGCGCAGAGACCCGACGGGAAACGCGAATGACAAATAGCCCGGATTGGTTTCGAGTAGACCATGTGAGAGAACGTCCCCGAGCAGCAGGCCGGCCGCCGTCCCCACCAAACCAAGCACCAGTGCGTCGAAGAGCATCACCTCGACGATCTCAAGTGGCGGATAGCCATCGAGCCGAAGGTCACTGATCAGATTCCGCCGCTGTGGCACGGTGAGCAGCATCGCGTTGAATGCGAATAGGAACCCAACCAATGCACTGATCGCCGAGAAGAGCTCGGTTGACTGTGTAGTGGGACCCTCTGCCTGAGCGAATACGGTCGCCTCGAAATTGGCTGGGCGCACATTCAGGCGCCCGTTTGCAAGTCCTCGCAGCTCACGTTCCACCAGTCGGTCGCTACCAGGACGCGGCTCGACCAGTATGCGACTGACCATCCCCGGCATGCCAGCGATGCTCTGGGCAAGTCCGAGTGGTGCAATCACAAGTGGACTGGCGACAAGTTGTCCGATATCGCTTGCTTGGAGCACAACAGCCACCTGAGTGGTTGTGCTACGCGCGCCAACCTGGAAGCGCAGAGGCCGCAGGGGTCCGGCCCCGACCTGATGGGCCACCGAGGCGGGTACCGCCAGTCCTTGTTGCCTCGCGAGTTGCACCGTGCTTATACCGGCGAGCAGCTGTCCTTCAAGGCTCAGGAAACGGGAATTGACTCCGATCAAGTCGACGGACTCAGTGCCATTGCTACCGATTACCTGCGCATTGCGTTGAAGCACGGGCGCCGCAGTGAGCACACCGGGCAGCAACTCCACCTGGGTGAGGAAACGTTGATTGAACCCTTGCGGGTCGCGCGCCGTCAATTGCAGTCGTGACTTACCAATCAATCCGTCGGTCAAATGAGTGACGGAACCCGCAAGGCTCGTATTGGCGACCTGCGAGGCAAACAGAAGCGCCACACCCACCGCGATCCCGGCAACTGCCAACAACTCCTGCACGAATCGAGCACGCAGGCGCACCCGGTAGAGATAGAAGATCGTCGACAGTCTCATATGCCTTAGGCGTGAGCCCGCAAACTGAGAGTACGGGCCTCAACGTGACCAAAGTCCTCAAACGCCGGCACATAGCATGGTGAGCAGAGACGCATCAACGAGCGACGCAATGCGTCACCCGTCAAGCAACGACGACGCCCGAACCGGTCATTTCGCATGAAACGGCGCGTAGTCGCGGTCCGGCTCATACTCCACGAGCTGTCCGTCGCACAATGCGTGTGCTTGATCGGCGAAAGCGACCGCCCGAGGATCGTGCGTGACGAGCAGCACCCCCACCTCGCGCTCATGGCATACCTCGGCGAGCAGCGTGAGCACTTCTCTCCCGCGATCGGTGTCGAGGCTGCCGGTGGGCTCGTCCGCAAGCACCAGCCGCGGGCCTGTTGACAGGGCCCGCGCGATCATGACCCGCTGGCGCTCTCCCATCGAGAGCTGCTCGGCTCGCTGCTGAGCGCGACCGTCGAGCCCGAGCCGCTCCAACAACGGACCCACCTGGCGTTGGGCCTCGCGTCGGCCGGAGGTTGCAAACAGCTTGAGCGCCGCGTTGTCATCCGCCCGCACCCCGGGGATCAAGTCAAGCGACTGGCGGATGAATCCGAGCTCCGAGCGCCGGTAGTGCGCACGCTCGCGCTCGGACAGAGCGGAGACCTCGCGTCCGTCGACTATCACGCTGCCGCTGTCGGGAGTCAGGAGACCGGCGATCAGCATCAGCAAAGTCGTCTTGCCCGAGCCACTGGGACCGTATAGAGCCACGAGCTCGCCGTCGCCGACCGACAGGCAGACGCCGTCGACGGCTCTCACGATCTCCCCATCGCCGGCGCGATAGTGCTTGACCACCTCCTCGAGTAACAACATCAGCCACACGCCCCAAGCTCTTGCCTTCCGAGGACAGACACACCGGGATGACCTGAGGGGTCAGAGCGACGCGATCCATGAGTTTCAGTGCTGCTCGCTCTTCCCGTGCGCCAACACGCTCTGTCCAAGGACAAACGCTGTCGAAGCACTGTAGATGTCGGCGTCGAGCTCACCCCTTGCCTTTCCAGCTGACCGACCGATCCTTGCAGCGGACAATACCCCAGAGACACTCAATGACAATCGTCGACTCCCCTCGCCTGCGAGCACAAAGCTTGCCCCACCGGGCCCCCAAACGGCCAGTTTGCCAGCATTTCGTTTGGTCGACTACCGGGACTTGTCAGAGACACTCGACGATCGGCCCTTCTGGTAATGGGAAACATAGTTGGAAACATTTCAATCAATGCCTGAGAATGCGCTCGAGCGGACCTGCGCATACACTGCTCAAGCGACGCTCGATCTGTCCTGGGTATAGGCTCTCGCCCCGATGGAGCCCCACCGATGAGCCTCATACGTCTCGAGCACGACGGTCCTCTGGCCGTCCTGAGCATCGACAATCCACCGCTGAACCTGTTCGACCAGGAGCTCATGGATGAGCTCTCCGAGGCGGTCGACCGGCTGGTCGCGGAACCTCCGCGGGGGCTTCTGATCAGGGCCGACGGCCGGGCGGTCAGTGGCGGCGTGGATGTGCACGTATTCAACGGCCTCTCCCCCGAGCAGGCCAACGAGATGTGGGTGCGCCTACTCGACCTCGTCCACCGCGTCGAGGCGCTGCCTTTGCCGACCGTGTTCGCGGCCCATGCCCTGTGCCTGACGGCGGCGTTCGAGCTTTCGCTCGGATGCGACCTCCTGCTCGCCGCCGAGTCGGCCCGTTTCGGTCTCGTCGAGACGGTCGTTGGGCTCACACCCGCCATGGGTGGGACACAGCGCTTGGCCGAGCGCGCCGGGCCCGCGCGAGCACGGGAGCTGGTGATGACCGGCGAGTTGTACGACGCCGCCACGCTCGAGCGCTGGAACGTCGTCAATCGTGTGCTGCCCGACGAGGGTTTCGAGGAGGCGGCGCACCTGTTTGCGCGCAGGCTCGCCGAAGGGCCGACGCGCGCCCACGCCGCCACGAAGGCGATCGTGCGTGCGGGTCTCGACCACGGAGGCGCCCACGCGGCAGACGAGCACGTGCCGCTCCTGGCGGGCGAGCTGTTTGCCACCGAGGACCTGAAGGGTGCTGTGCGCTCGTTTCTGGAGCGTGGTCCCGGACACGCGACCTACGAGGGTCGCTAACCGGGCTTATCAATTCTCAAACGGCGACCGGGCGATATTCGCGCGTGGTTGGGTCTTGCTCGAGCAGACCAACCGCTCTCAGCGTCTTTACGTAGCGGTGGGTCGTGGAGGGCGACATCTCGAGCTCCTTAGCGAGATCGACGATCGCTCGCCACGGTCTTTCTGCACCGAAACAGGAAAGGATCGCAAGCCCGCGCAGCAACGATTGCGACAGCTGTGGATCCTTCAGCGCGGTGGTCAGAGCAAGCTGGGTTGCGTCGTGCAGAGAACTGTGAGCCGGGTCTCGCTCAGGCGTGGAGTGCGCGTTATCGAGTGCAGCGACCAGCAAGCTCGAGACGGTACCGTTGCTGGCGTAGCCCGCTGAGCGGATCACCTGCTCGATCTGCGCTGGCGATAGTGCGATCGCAATACCTTGATCCTGTGTCATGACTCTGATTCCCCAATCTTGCATGCGGGTGATCGGCGGGTCCGAGTAGCTCCTACGACAACGATCCCGATGAGGCCAAGATGCCGGATGGATCTCGAATGACCTAGTCGGTGGGCCGCCCCTGAACGATCCATTTTTCGATATTACCCAGCCAGTTCACTAAGCATTCGGCTCAGGTAACTGAACGTTTCTGGTACGCATAGGCACGCTGCGTGGATCACCGAGCGCCCAAATAAATAGGTGCATGCACATATTTAGGACGATTCCCAATTCACCTCATACAGCCCGAAAGCTCGATGCCTGAGCTGCTCATCAGGCAACGACGGGCGCACTGGCGTGTCCGCGGAATCGTTCTTGGCACCGGGTTGTCTGTGTCCAGGGCTCTCAGAATGATTGTCCGGAGGGGCCCCGCGCGAGCCATCCGGGGGTGCTAGGGCAGGAGGGCTCTGATAGATACCTGCCAATGGGGGGATCCTCGAGCCACCACACCGCCAGACGCGCCGGGATGGTGGCTGCGGCGCTGGCGCTCATCGCCTTGCTGGGATTCGCGCTCAGCCGGCTCGACCTCCCCCACATCGTCCATGCTCTGGTCTCCGCCAGTCCTGGCTGGGTCCTAGCGGCCTTCGCGTTGATGATGCTCTCGCTCTTGGCCCGCGCGATCTCTTGGCAGGCGGTGGTACGGGCGGCCCTCCCGCACGCCGATGTCCGGCTGGCACCGGTGGTTCGCGCGACGATGATCGGCGTGATGGCCTCCGCTATGCTCCCCGGCAGGATCGGCGAGCCAACGCGAGTGCTCGTGCTCTCTCGTCGCCTCCCGGGCCGAGCTGCCAACACTTTCTCCGTCGTGGCCGGGACAGTGCTCTCTCAGACCCTGATCAACCTTGTGGCGCTGGGCATTCTCGCGGCGGTGACCTTCACGAGCGTGCCTTTGCTCCACGGACACGCTTCGGCATTGGAGGCCGTCTTGGCGGTGCCCGTGTTCGTCGCTGCTTTTGTGTTCGGCGCACCCTTCGTGCTCCGTCTTGCGCAGCGTTCGCGCAGCCGGCGCATCCGCGCGGGCGCGCTCGCCTTTGCGGGGCTCTTGCGCTCCGCCCGGCGCGGCCTGGCGGTGTTTGCCACACCGCGCTACGGAGCCCCCGCCGTCGGCTTTCAACTGCTGGCCTGGGCCTTGCAATGGGGGTCCTGCTACATGGTCGTGCTCGCGCTCGGCCTCAACCCGAGAGCAACACCGGTCACGGCCGCAGCGATCCTCTTGGCGGTCAACGTCACCGCGGTCGTGCCGGCGACGCCCTCGAATGTGGGCGTGTTCCAAGCCGCCTGCTTGGTGGTGCTCGCTGCCTACGGCATCGGTGCCGGCCCGGCACTGGCCTACGGGATCATCCTGCAGGCCGTCGAGCTGCTCACAGCGCTCTCGCTCGGCGTCCCAGCCCTCTTGCGCGAGGGCATGACTTGGCAGGACATCCGCCGTGGGCGCTCAGATGCAACGCTCGCTGAGGAGCAGTTGGGAGGGCCCGAGCCTTAGGTGGCACGGACCTAGGGCAACGGATCGTCTATGAGCGCCCGCCCAGCCCCGCGCCACTCAGCCGATCATCGCGCGCACCGATTGGCGCAGCGAGTGGGTGGTCTGCAAGACCGCCGTGGGCTCGTAGCCGCAGTGGGCCATGCAGTTCTCACAACGAGGGTCTTTGCCGAGACCGTACTTGCTCCAATCGGTCGTATCGATCAGCTCCTTATACGTTGCGGCATACCCATCCGACATCAGGTAGCACGGACGCTGCCAGCCGAACAGCGAATAGCTGGGTATGCCCCATGCGGTGCAGTCGAATTCAGCTTTGCCTTCGAGGAAGTCAAGGAAAAGAGGACTGTGGTTCAAGCGCCACCGCTTGCGCCTACCACCGGCGAACGCCTCGGTGAACAGCTCACGAGTCTGGCGCACACCCAGGAAATGCTCCTGGTCGGGCGCCTTCTCATAGGCATAGGCCGGAGAGATCATCATTTCGTCGACTTCGAGGTCGTCGTTGAGGAAGTCGAGCACGTCGCGAACCGTCTTGGGCGAATCGTGCGTGAAGAAGGTGGTGTTCGTCGTCACGCGAAAGCCGGCCGCCTTGGCTGCCTTGATCGCGGCCACGGCCTTGTCGAACACGCCCTCGCGTTCCACCGACGCGTCATGGCGCTCGCGCAGGCCGTCCATGTGGATCGCCCACGCGAAGTAAGGGCTCGGCTGGAAGTCGGCGAGCTTGCGCTCGAGCAGGATCGCGTTCGTGCACAGGTACACGAAGCGCTTGCGCTTGACGAGCTCCGCCGCGATCAGATGAATCTCCGGATGGATCAAGGGCTCGCCGCCGGCGATCGAGACCATCGGTGCACCGCTCTCATCGATCGCCCCCACCGCCTGCTCCACCGACATGCGCCGGCGCAGGACATGGTCGGGGTGCTGGATCTTGCCGCAACCGGCACACGCCAAGTTGCATTGGAACAGAGGCTCGAGCTCCACGATCAAGGGGAACATCTCACGCCGTGCCAGGCGCTGGCGCATCAAATACCATCCCATTCGCGCACCCTGTCTGACCGGTACCGCCATCCACCTACCCTCGCTCGCTAGTCGTCCTTTGTCCCTAGAAGAATAGTCGTGGCCTCGTGCGCTCCAGCGGATCAGTCGCCGAGAAGCACTCTCTCTGCTCCATGCTCACCGATCAGGCCCTCGAGCGCCGCCGCCACCCGTCGCAACGATAGTGCCGCTCGCGCCGCCCCCGCGAGTGTGAGCAGTGGGCGCGTCAGCTCCCGCGAGGGCGTGTCTGCCACCACCCGGATGACGGCGAACGGGCGCCCCTGGGCACCTGCGGCCAGCCAGGCAGACTCCATATCCACCACGATCGCCCCGCGCTCGCGCAGCTCGATGCGCTTCTCGCCATGCGCGATGCGCGCGACCGACACCACACCCCCGCGCCGCACGGCGATTCCACGGCGCTCGAGCGCTTCTGCCAACGGCAGCGCCGACGGGCAGGCCATACGCTCCTCGGAAGGCCGCTCGCCGTCGAGCAGCTCATCGGCGATCACCACGTCACCGGGCTCGCAGCCTTGGTCGAGACCGCCGCACACTCCCATGACGAGCAGCGCGCCAGCCGGGTCTCTGCGCAGCTGCGCCACCGCCGCGCGCGAGCGCGCCTGGCCCATTCCCGTCTTGTGGATGCGCAACCGTCGTGCCCCCGACCGTATCGCGAGTGCCTCCAATCGCAGTGGCGCCGCCACCACAGCATCGCTCACGCGAGTGCCTCCCGTGCCGCGATGTGACCGCTGAGCACTGCCCCCTCCAAGGTGGCGGGCCAGCCCGTGTCCGTCCACGAGCCGGCCAGCACAAGCCCGGGTACCTTCGTACGTGCGCCCGGCCGCAGCGCCTGCGTGCCCGACCGGGCGGCAAACGTGGCAGCATGCTCGCGGCTCACGTATAGGTTGCGCACCGAGGCCCTGCGCGCACCTGGGAGCAGCTCTCGCATCGCCTCGACGTAGCGCTCACCCAACAGCTCCGAGGAAGCCCCCATCTCCTGGGCGGCTCCCGATAGCGACACGGCCAGATACTGCCCTTCGCAGAGCCCAGCGGCGTCGCTGCGATCGAACAGGTACTGCACGGGGGTCCCCACTCCCGCCGCAAAATCCAGCTCGCACACACGCCGGTCATACACGATATGCACGTTAACGATCGGCGAGGCGCCCAACCCCTGCCAGCTCTCCGCCTGGGCTCCCAAGAGCGGCGCGAGCAGTCCGCTCGCACGCTCGTGGGGCACAGCGCAGACGACGGCGTCGGCTTGCAACTCGACGCCGCCCGCACGTACGAGCAGGCCGCCCCGCGGCTTCTCCTCTGAGCCGCCCACGCCGGCCTGCATCACCGCTTCGGCGCGCACCCCGAGCCTCAGCTCGACGCCCGCCTCCGCCAGGACGCGCTCGGCTGGATCGCCGATCGTCTCCTTCAGCGGACGCAGATGGAAGCCGATGTCGCCCGCGTCGTTGCGGTCCAGCAGACCCCGCTGCAAGACAAATGCGCCCAGCGCCAGCGATCCCTGCGCGGCGGGGAGATTCAAGGTCGGCAGCGCAATCAGATCCCACAAAGCCGCCACGCTCGCCGGCGTCTGGCCGCGCGCGGCGAGCCACATCCCAAGCGTGGTTTGCTCGCGGCGCTCCTGCTCCAAGGCGTCTGCCGGGTCGAGCCGTCCAAGCACCAGCGCCGCTCGCGCTGCCCGCAGACGCTGGCCAAGCGAGAGATGGGGATAGCGCAGCAGCGCGCCCGCCAGGTGCAATGGAGCCGGGAGCCCACTTCGTCGCAGCATCTTCGGCCTGCCACCCGGAGTCAGCACCGGGATCTCCAGGCGCGCTTGAATCGACACGCGCGAGCAACTTCCAAGCCGTGCGAGCAACCGCCTATAGGCGGTGCAACAGCGCAGGAACACATGCTGGCCGTTGTCAAGCCACAGTCCGTCGCGCTCGAAGGAATAGGCCGCTCCACCCAGGCGCGGCCTCACCTCCAGCAACGTGACCCGGGCGCCCGCCTCGGCGCAATCGAGCGCTGCCGTGATCCCGGCCAGACCGCCTCCGAGCACCACGACGCGCCGTGCGTTCAACCGAGAGCAGCCTTGATCACGCTCAGTGTGGCCACCCACAGCTTCTCCCACATCGGCAGGGAAACCCTTTCGTTGCTGGTCCTTTGGGGATCGTCCTCGATCCGCCTGAGCAGGCGAGAGTAGATGTTCGTCATGGCGAGCACACACGCGCCGCTGCGCCTGTCCAAGAGTGGGACGAGCTCGAGCCCGCGATCGAACCATTCGCCCGCCCGGCGGACTTGGAAGCGCACGAATGCGTCCAGCTGGCCCTCCTCGCCCTCGAAGTGCCCGTCGGTGCTGAGGTGATAGCGCACGAGGTCCTTGCGCGGCATGTACACACGCCCGTTGCCCGCATCCTCGCGCAGGTCGCGCAGGATGTTGGTGAGCTGCATCGCCACGCCCAGATCGTCGGCGAGCGAGCGCGCCCGCTCGGGCTCGCTCGCGCCGAAGATCGCAAGGCACAGCCGGCCGATCGTGCCGGCCACGTGCCTGCAGTAGCCGAGCAGGTCCTCGAAGCTCTCATATTGGGTTCCGGTCACGTCCATGCGAACGCCGGCGATCAGCTCTGCCAGGGCGTCGAGCGGTAGCGAGAAGCGGGCATGGGCGTCGGTGAGCGCCACGATCACCGGGTCGCCACTCGCGGAGGAGAGCTCGGCCAGCGAGCGCTCGGCGGCGTCGAGCAAGTCCAGCTTCTCCCGCTGGGCAAAACTGCCGTCGCCGATGTCGTCGATGCGTCGCGCGAACGCATAGACCGCGCAGGTCGCGCGCCGCTTGTCGCGCGGAAGCAGGCGGATCCCGTAGTAGAAATTGGCCGCCGCCCTGCGCGTGAGCGATTCGCAGTGCTCGTAGGCTTCTTCGGGACTCACCGCCGGTCCGTCCTCGCGCCTTTCACCGACGACTCTCCGAGCACGCGCACGAGCGCCCAGGCCCTACGCGTGCGGCTCGCACGGCTCGGCTCGCCCAAGACGTCGAAGCCCGTCCGCTCGATTGCATCGAGCGCCGCGCGCGCTCCTGCCACGAACGCCCCGACGGCGAGCTTTGGACGGCCGGGCACGCTGTGCACGAGAGCTATCCCCCCATCCAGGAGCTCGCGTGCACGCATCGTCTCGAAAGAGATGGCTTCGCTCAGTCGCTCCCGCTCGTCTCGCGGTCCGTGGCCGCGAGTGGGAACACCTGAACGCACGCCGCTTCTATCCCCCCTCCCACCGTCGTATCCAACCAGGGCGATCAATTGCTCGTGCGAGCAACCGAACCGGGCGAGATCCTGCGCCGGCAGGTACAGACGCCCACGGAGCACGTCCTCGCGGACGTCCTGCAGGTGCTCGGCCAGTTGCAGGGCCGTGCACACCCGGTTGGACAGGGCGATCCGCTCGGGTGTGAGCATCCCGAACACACCCAACACGAGCTCGCCCACCGGGTTGGCCGAAAGCTCGCAATAGCCTCGCAACTGCTCCCATGTCTCATAGCGCGTGACACGCTGGTCTTGGCGGTTGGCCTCGATCAAGCGCACGAGCGGCTCGCGTGGGAGCTCGCACTCGGCGAGCGTCGCCTGCAGGCGACGCAATAGCGGATCGCGAGCTTCACCGGCATAGGCGCGGTCCAATTCGCCCTCCAACCAGTCAAGCGCGACCAGGCGGTCGCCGCTGTACTCGTCACCGAGCTCGTCGGCGAGCCGCGCAAACCCGTACACCGCGAGCAGATGGCGGCGATCGGAGCGCGAGAGCACGCGCGCGGCAACCGAGAAGTTCTCGCTGCCGCTCCTCTCCATTATCACCCGCTCATCCGGGACTTCGGGCGAGGACAGGTAAAGCAAGGCAGCCTGCATCAAGCGAGCCCGGTCGCCCGGGAGTCCGCTATGCAGCGGCCAAGGGCCATCACAGGGAACACCAGACGGTACAGGTGATAGTTGATGTAGTAGTCGGAGGGAAAACCCGTGCCCGTGTACTGCGGCTCCTCCCAGCCTCCGTCCTCACCCTGGGTATCCACCAGCCAGCCCACTCCTCGCCCAACCGCCTCCGAGCGCTCGCCGGCAGCATGCAAGGCAAGCAGGGCCCAAGCCGTCTGGGAGGCTGTGCTCTTCCCCCGTCCGACCCACTCAGGAGCATCGTAGGAGCGCGGGTCCTCCCCCCAGCCCCCATCCTCGTTCTGGTGCTCCTCCAGCCAGATCACCGCGCGCCGTATGCATGGCGCGGAGGGCTCCACACCCGCGGCGACCAACGCGGGCAGGACGGCACCGGTGCCGTAGAGGTGATTGACCCCCCAGCGCCCCCACCACGAGCCGTCGGCTTCCTGGCGCTCGAGCAACCAGCCCACCGCCTGCTTGGCCTCCGGCTCGCCGGCGCGCCCCAAGGCGGCCAGCATCTCGACTGCGTGCGCGGTCACGTCCGCGCTCGGCTCGTCGATCACCTCACCGAAGTCGAGAAACGGAAGCTCACGCACGAGCGACCTCGTGTTGTCGGCATCAAATGCCCCCCAGCCCCCCTCGCCACTCTGCATTCCCTTGGTCCAGCTCAGAGCTCGATCGATCGCCGCCCGCGCGCGCGCGGGTTGCTCCATCTGCACGCGCAGCAAGGCCAGCACGACCTCGGCCGTGTCGTCCACGTCCGGATAATTGTCGTTGGCGAACTCGAACGCCCATCCCCCCGGCCGCAGGCCCGGCCTGGCCACGCGCCAGTCCCCCACCACGCCCACCTCCTCGCCGAGCAGCCATTCGCCCGCATGCACCAGCGCCGGATGATCGGCTGGTAAGCCCGCATCGCTGAGCGCAACCACGGCGAGCGCCGTGTCCCACACGGGGGACTGGCACGCCTCCAGGCGCCGAGAAGCCCCTGCGCTCGCGCCCGGGGCAGCTGGACTCGAAGGGCCGATCGAGGTCTCCTCGTCCTCCTCGACCATGAACCCATCGATGCCTTCGATCCCTCGCCGCATCAGCGGATGCTCGAGCGCATACCCGTTCAGGTGCAGAGCCATCAAGGAGTAAACCCATGGCGGCTGGATCCCGCCCCAGGAACCGTCGGCCTCCTGACGGCGTACGATCCAGCGCTCGGCCCTGGCCAGCGCGATCCTGCGCAGGAGGCGCGGCGGATGGCGCTCATACGCGCGCAGGACGCGATCCAGGCGGGCGAGCCACCTGCCGCGTGCGCTCTTCGGCACGGCCGGGTGCCACGGCTGCGGACCATGGAGCTCATCTAGCGTGAAGGCGAGCGGGCGCCGGGGGCGGTGGGCCATCACGACCGACAGGGCCACGATCGTCTGACGCGCCCAACAGGCGAAGTCGTAGATGTTCAGGGCCACCCAAGATGGCAGCAGGACGATCTCGGGCGGCAGAGCCGGGACCTGATCCCAAGACCACAGGCCGAACAGGGCCAGCCACACGTGAGTGAACACGCGCGCCTGCTCGATCCCACCCTGCCGGCGGATGAACTCGGCCGCGGCACGCATGTGCGCGGCATCAGGCACGTCGCCGGCCAAGCGCAGAGCCCAATAGGCCTCGATCGTGGTCGAGAGGTCCCCTGGACCGTCGTGGAAATTGGTCCACGTCCCGTCGGTGCGCTGCTGCGAGCGAATCCAAGTGGCCGAGCGCTCGGTCTCATCGGTGCGCCTGATGCCGAGGAACTCGCGCAGCAGCATGTCCTCAGCGTCCATCGTCACGTTCGTCTGCAACTCCCCCTTCCACCAGCCCTCCCGGTCCTGCAACGAGAGCAAGCGCTCGCAGGCCCGCTCCAACGCCAACTGGGCCTCGCTGACTGGTTGGGCGATCTGTGTCGACATGGCCGTGAAGGCTAGGTGGTTTTCCCTGGGAACACGCGAACGAGCACCTCCGGATGAGCAAGGGTAATCACGTGTTCTCGCAACACCCGCTCCGAGATCGTGACAGGGACACTGGATGTGAAGCGGTACACCACGAGGCCGTGAATGTCACGGCTTTCGAGGAGATGAAAGCCCGGAGCCGGTGGGCGTCCGGCGGACTTGCGCAAGGGGGCATAGCCGGTCTCGTCAACTTCGCTCACCTTCACGCTGCCGCCTCGCGCGAGGTTGGCAAGCGGCGGCAGGTAGTACTCCAGCGGCGCCGCTCCCAGCTCGACCGTCGTGATCGCGCGTGCCCGCGGGCTTGCCCGCAGCAGCTTCGCCACGCCCGCCCAGTCGCCGCGCTGCAGGCGCGGGCTGAGGTCCACGTCGATGGTGAGCGCCAGGAACAGGAGCGCCACCAGCCCGGCCAAGGCCATGCCCACCCAGCCTGTGCGCCGGGCGACGATCACGACCCCAAGCAGCGCACTGAGCGGCACCATTGCGGCCACCAGATTGCGCGGCGCGAGGTAATCGGCGCCCACGAGCGCCAGTACGATCGGCAAGAGCACGCCCGAGGCCGCCACGCTCAGGACGATCGAGGCTCCCCGCTCCTCGCTCGGGGTGAGCGTGCACCACAGGCCGTGCACCACACCCGCAAGGATCGCGAGCGCCACGAGCAACTCGACCCCGTGGCCAAGCGCCGAGCCGGTATAGCCGGTGAGGTAGTACTGCGGGATCGCTTCCAGGCGGCTCGCGAGCGCCCATTCGCCGATCCACTGCGTCCCGTGGCCGCCCTGCTCGAGGATCAAAGGGATCAGCGCCGCCCCCACCAGGACCGGGACGGCCAGGGCACACAGCACGCGCGAGAGCTGAGCCCTCGCGCCCCATAGCAGCCACAGAGCCATCGGGACGAGCAGGAACACCGCGAAGTAGTGCGTGAGCAGCGCAAGCGAGACCGTGAGCGCGAACACAGCCAGTCGCCTTGTCGTTGGCTCACGCAGGGCACGCAAGAAGCACAGCAGTGCGAGTGAGGCCGTCAATCCGAACAGGCCGTAGGCGCGCGCCTCCTGCGAGTACCACACGAACAGAGGATTGACTGCCACGAAAGCACCCGTCGCAATCGCCACGCGACGCACGCGCTGAGCAGTAGCCGGTGGCCCCGCGGACGGGCCTTCCAGCTCACATCCGATTGCCCAGGCGACGGGCACCGTGGCGATGCCCGCAAGCGCAGAGAGCAGGCGCAGGGCCACGGCCCCGGTGCCGAGCACGCGCGAGATCGCCCACTCGAGCACGTACCACAGGGGTGGCGTGTTCTCGCTGTGGAGGACATTGTGCAAGGTCGAGCCCAGGGAGCCCCGCAGGACGTGGACGGGAGTGAAGGCCTCGTCGTACCAAAGACTCTGCTGCCCCAAAGTGCTCAACCGCAGAGCGGCGGCGAGCAGGATGAGGGCAAGCAGCACCCACCACATCGGCAGCACGCTCGCGCGCGGGAGCGAAGACGCTTGCGGCTTGGGTCCCCCTCGGAGCGCCGCCGCGCTGGCCGAGGAGCCGCTCACGGGCGACCGACCGCTAGGGGTGGCGTGGGCGGCGAGCCGGCCGGCGCCGAGCGCAGCCCGCACAGACCTGCTTGGCCGGGCTCCCCGAAGCAGGCGTAGCGGTTGCGGGCGATGTCGATGCTGTGCGGCGGCAGGTAATAGCCACCGCCGACTTCCCTGAGCCCGCCGCGTACCGACCCGACAAGCACGAGACAGACCTGCACGTGTTCCTTGGGTCCGCCGGGCGACACGTTGCCACACACCACATCGCGCGTGGTATGCGTCTTCACGTCCCGCTCGGTTGTGATCTGGTGATAGTCGTGGCCGGTCGCCGTGCGCCAGGTGTGATCGTCCGCGACGATCCTGTGGTTGACGTGCGTCTGCTGGATCACGTCGTTCACCGTTGCCACCGCCAAGAACACGCCAAGCAGAACCAGGATCGTGGTCTCGGCCAGTCGCAGGCTGCCGAGCCCCCGCCGCTCCTGCACGCGCGGACGCGCCCACTCAGGCAGGTGCGCGAGCAGGCCGCCCGCGGATGTGGACTGCGTGTCACTCATAGCGCGAGCTCTGCCAGCTCCGAGGGCGGCCACGCTGTTCTCTCGAGGCGCATATGTCGTGCCTGGCAAGGCTCATGACACCGGCGCCAGCAGCGGTGCGGTCTGATGGACGATGAACAGAGCCTGCACCACGAGCGTCGCGCCCAGCAGGCGCCGGTCCCGGCTGACGGCGGCCAAAGGCAACGACCACAAGGTGTACCAGGCCAGCAGCCAGGTACTGGTGACAGCGATCGCGAGCAAGGTCCAGCCCGAGGCCGCCACCCAGTCATAGCCGCGCCAAGTACGCCACATCAAGTGCACCACGATCAGCACGAGACCGATCTTGAGCAGGTCGTGATCGACCGGGAAAACGCCCGGCTTGCCAAACAGGTGGGCGATCTCGGTGGGAAAGCTGTCGGTGGAGACGAATGCCGCGTCGCGGTTGAGGGCAGAGACGATGTCCACCCCGTGGATGCCGAAGGCGACATATGCGGCGATCGCGCACGCGAGCGCCGCCACGGCGGCGCCAAGGAGCGGCGCCAGTCGGCGACGGGCAAGCAGCATGAAAGGCAGGAGCACGATCCCCGTGGCCTTGACGAGCGTCGCGCCGACAACGGAAGCCCCGGCGAAGGCTTCGCGCTCCGAGCCGCGCTCCCCGGTGAGCACAAGCGCCACCGCGGCCATCATGAGCAGGGTCATGATCAGATCGTTGTGAGCGCCCCCGAGCGCATAGATCACCCACAGGGGATTAACGCCCACCGCAACCAGGGCAAGCTTGGGATCGAGCCCGCGCAAGCGCGCGCAGCGCCATGTCAAGAGCAGCGTGCCGGCTCCCGCCACGAGCGCCTCGAGCTTCATGCCCCACAAGGCACCGGTCACGCCGAGCACCGCAAGCGGGTAGGAGAGCAGCGTGTAGAGCGGCCCATAGGCGGTGGCCACCTTCTTCCAGTCCTGCCCGACATAGTGGTAGATGGGGTCCCCCACGATTGCCTGGGGACCGTGCAGGTAGGGGTTGACGCCGTGCACCACCCCCATGCGGGCATAGGCGATGTAGCTGAACACGTCGGTCGATATGAGGACCGGGCCGGCGAACACGATCAGCTGCAGGGCAACGGCCAGCGCGATCGCCCAGCGCGAGGAGAGACGCTTGGCGATCAGCAGCATGCCCCCATAGGCGGCCGCGTAGGCGATCAGGGCGATCAGGAACACGCGATAGCCCAGGCGCTCGCCGATCCCGTTCAGCCAGCCGGCGATCGCCGGAGACTTGGGAATCAGGGGCGAATGGCCCACCGCGGCGTCGAGCACGATCTCGAGCGTGGCTGCGAGCAGCACGACCGTCAGCGCCCCAGCGAGGACAGGCACCCAGGCACGCCGGGCATCCTCACTATGCGCCTCGCTCATGCCCAACGGTCGCTTCGCGGCGATCGAGCTCATGGAACGTTGCCGACCGTCAAAGCTCGAAGCGCAGCACGTCGAGTGCCCCTGTCATCTCGAGCACTCGCTGGACCGGCTCCTGGCCGGGCAGGAGCACGAGCTCATAGCCTCGATCGTGGGCGCGAGCGTCGGCGAGCAGCAGCGCTCGCAGTCCACTCGAATCGATGAAAGCGAGCTCGCCGAGATCGATCGTGATCCGCGCGGGCTCACGCTCGTCGATCGCCGCCAAGCTCTCTTCCAACTGACGGGCCGAGGCCAGATCGAGCTCGCCTCGCAGTGTCAGCGTCGCTGCGCCCTGCACGAGCTCGCTCGATATCTGAAGGCTCCCGGGCTTCTGAGAATGCCCGCTCATGACCGGGGACTCTAGTGCACCGAGAGGCCCATTCGTTCCCGTGGCTCGCACCGTACGGGACGCTCCGCCGGCGCGCATGGCCGTTAGCGCCGGCGCGCCTGCGTGCAAGACCTCAGCTGAGCGCGGTCCAGACGGTCTTTGTCTCCAGGTAAGCCTCGAGCCCGTCGTGGCCGTGCTCGCGTCCTACGCCCGAGGCCTTGAAGCCGCCGAACGGCGCCGCGGCATCGGACCCGCCCCAATGGTTTATGTACACCGAGCCGGCGCGCAGAAGCGCGGCCAAGCGGTGGGCATTGCCCGCGTCGCGCGTCCACACCCCGGCGGCGAGCCCGTACTCGGTGTCGTTTGCGCGGCGCGCCACTTCCTCGAGCGTGTCATAGGGCGAGGCGACGAGCACGGGACCGAAGATCTCCTCCCGGGCGATCTTCAAATCATCGGAGGTGGTGCTGAACAGGGTCGGCTCTACGAACCAGCCACCGCTCTCCGACAGTGCCACCGAGCCGCCCGCCACGAGCTCGGCGCCCTGCTCGCGGCCAGCGTCGATGTAGGACATCACGCGGTCGCGCTGCTCCGCGGAGACGAGCGGGCCGAGCTGGGTGGCGGGATCGAGGCCCGCGCCGAGCTGGGTCGCCTTGGCGCTCTCTGCGAGCGCGCTCACGATCTCGTCAAAGCGCTCAGCCGGTGCGAACAGGCGCGAGCCGGCGTTGCAGGCTTGGCCGGAGTTGAAGTAGATCGCCAGGTAGGAGCCCTTCACCGCGGCCTCGATGTCGGCATCTGGCAGGATCACGTTGGGTGACTTGCCGCCCAGCTCCAAGGTCATGCGCTTCAGCGCCCGCCCGGCCTTCGCGCCGATCTCGCGCCCCACGGCGGTCGAGCCGGTGAAGGCGATCTTGTCCACGTCGGGGTGGTCGACGAGCGCCGCGCCGGTCTCGCCGTCGCCGGTGAGCACGTTCAAGACGCCGGGCGGGAAGCCCACCTCGAGCGCCAGCTCGCCGAGACGCAGGGCACTCAGGGGTGTCTGCTCGGCGGGCTTGAGCACGATCGTGCAACCGGCGGCAAGCGCCGGGGAGATCTTCCAGGCGGCCATCAGCAAAGGGAAGTTCCAAGGCACGATCTGGGCGCACACGCCGACCGCTTCGCGGCGCGTGTAACAGAGCATGTTGGGCGCCGTGACGGGCAGCACGCTGCCCTCGATCTTCGACGGCCAGCCCGCGTAGTAGCGCAGGTGGGCGACGGTGCCGCGCACGTCCACGTACTGGGCCAGCTTGACCGGCTTGCCGTTGTCCAAGGACTCGATCTGGGCCAGTTCCTCCTGGTGTGCCTCGATCGCGTCGGCGAGCGCGTTCATGAGCCGCCCGCGCTCAGACGGCGGCAACGTGGCCCAGGGACCGTTCTCGAACGCCTCCCTTGCCACCGCGACCGCGCGGGCGACGTCCTCGGCGCCGGCCTGGGCGACCGTGGCGATCTGGAGGCCCGTGGAGGGGTCGAGCGTGGAGAAGGTCCGCCCATCGGCGGCCTGCACGCGCTCCGCGCCGATCAAGAGGTCATGGGTGCCTGAGATGAACTCGCGCGCTGCGTCTCCGAGCGCGTCGGGGAGGGTCGGCTGGGCAACGGTGTTCATCGGATCTCCTTTTTCGGCCTCGGGAGCCTCGAGCGGCGTCGGGGAGGGCTGAGGGGATTGTGACAGCGCCACGCCGACACAGCAGGCACCAGCCGACCACCGGCGCGATCAGGGAGTCAGGACGATCTTGAGTGCCTCGCGGCGGTCATATAGAGCGTACGCCTCCGGAGCCTCGTCCAAGGTCATGTGGTGGGTGACCAGCGGCGTGGGGTCGAGCAGGCCCGCGTCCATCATCGCCAAGACCCGGTCCACGTGGGCGATCACGTTGGCGTGCCCGGCGCACACGTGCAAGGACTTGATCCAGAGCAGGCCCATGTGGACCTCGGCGCGCTCGGCGTACACGCCGACGGCCTGCACGGTGCCACACTTGCGCGTGAGGCGCAGCGCGAGGTCGAACGCGCGCGGGTCGCCGACGGCGTCGATGCACACGTCCACACCGCGCCCCTCGGTCGCCTCGCGCACGGCCTCGCGCGGGTCGCCTTCGCTGAGGTGGACCGCCTCGGCACCGAAGGACACGGCCATCGCCAGGCGCTCGGGCACCGTGTCGATTGCGATCACCTTGGACGCGCCACAGGCGCGCGCGGCCTGGACAGCGCACAGGCCGACCGGCCCAAGCCCGAGCACGGCCGCCACATCGCCGGGTCGCAGCCCGCTGTCATCGACCGCGTGAAAGCCCGTGCCCATGACGTCGCCCGCGAACAGGGCCACCTCGTCGCTCATGCCATCCGGGACCTTGCGCAAGACGAGGTCGGCGGCAGGGACCAGCGCCCGCTCGGCTTGTGTGCCCTGCAGGGAGCCGAGTGCGGCGCCGTGGCCGAAGGTGCGCGAGGAGTCGCACTTGTGAAAGGCGCCGCGGCGGCAGAAGAAGCAGTGCCCGCAGGCGGTCTGAAAGCAGCCCAGAACCCTATCCCCCACCGCGACGTTCTGGACCGCGTCGCCGACGGCGAGCACGGTGCCCACGTACTCGTGACCGATCGTGAAGCCGGGCTCGATCCGCACGCGGCCGTGGTAGATGTGCAAGTCCGAGCCGCACACGCCGGTGGCCTCGATCCGCACAATCGCATCGCCCGCGTCTGAGATCTCGGGCTCGGGGACGTCGGTGACACGCACTTCTCCGGGCGCTTGGAAGGTGACGGCACGCATCGTTGAGCGCAGCCTAGAGAAACAGAGTCCACGACGTTGTTCGCAGGCGCACATGTGCGCCTGCGCGTAGGGCCGCATGCTGGCCGATCGAAGGTCTCATCGACTTTCGATCGGTCTACGTCCGAGCCGTGCATGCACGGCTCGGCGGCCCGGCACATGTGCCGGGCCGGGCCGTGGCGCATGCGCCACGGCTTCCCAATTCCGTATGCTAGATCGATGGGCGACTCCCCCTCCAAGGCCGTGCTCGTCACCGGCTGCTCCTCGGGCATCGGCGAGGCCACCGCGCGGCGCCTGGCCGGCCACGGCTGGACGGTCTACGCGAGCGCACGGCGCCTTGAGTCGATCCAGCAGCTCGCCGACGTCGGCTGCAAGCTCTTGCGACTGGACGTCACCGACGAAGGATCGATGCGCGCGGCCGTGGATACGGTCGAGCGCGAGCAGGGCGCCGTCGGAGTGCTCGTCAACAACGCCGGCTACTCCCAGGGCGGCCCGATCGAGCAGGTTCCCCTGGAGGCAGCACGCCGCCAGTTCGAGACGAACGTATTCGGCCCGATCGCGCTCACCCAGATGGTGCTGCCGGCGATGCGCGCCCAGCACTGGGGCAAGATCGTCAACATCGGCTCGATGGGCGGGCGGCTGACCCTGCCGGGCGGCGGGCTCTACCACGCCACCAAGCACTCCTTGGAGGCGATCAGCGACGCCCTGCGCTTCGAGGTCCGCGGCTTCGGCGTGGACGTGGTGCTCGTCGAGCCCGGCCTGATCACGACCGAGTTCGGCAAGACCGCGATCGCCACGGTGGGCGAAGCCGACGCGACCGGGACCGGCGGGACGAGCGGGATCCAGGAGGAGCCTGGCAACGAAGGCGCCACTCGCGACGGCGGCGATCCCTACAAAAAGTTCAACGCCAAGCTCGCCGCGATGACCGCCGGCGTCTATGAGGGCCCAATGCGCCATCTTGGCGGCGGACCCGACGTCGTGGCCAAGGCGATCGAGAAGGCGATCACGAGCCGCAAAGCGCCTTCGCGCATGCTGCTCACACCCTCGGCGCATCTAACCGTGTTCCAGCGCAAAATCCTGCCCGACCGGTTGTGGGACGCGATGTTGCGCACCCAGATGCCCGAGCCGCACTAGGACGCCGCTGGGCGGCGCGATACTGCGTCCTCGCTCGTTCGTGTGCTGGCCGAAACGGGGATGCGAGCGGAGCGAGTGTCTCCCGGCTTCGGTCACTTCACTCGCTGCGTCCTTGTCTCACTTGCCCACCGACGTCCTAGTGGCACGGGAGGGACGACTGCTCAGGAGGCCGCAAACGTCTCCACCTGGCCGCGCGGGCGGCCGACCTCGAAGCCCTGGGCGTAGTCCACGCCGTAGCTGCGCAACAGGCACATCGTGGGCTCATCGCCGACGTACTCCGCAATCGTCTGCTTGCCCATCCCACGGGCCACGCCGACGAGCGCCTGCACGACCAGCTGGTCCTTGTGCGAGCCGGGCAGCGTGCGAATGAAGTCGCCGTCGATCTTCAGATAGCGGAAGGGGAGCTGCTTGAGGTATTGAAAGGAGCCGAAGCCGGCGCCGAAGTCGTCCAACGCAACCTAGCTGCCGAGCGTGTGCACGCCTTCGCAGAAAGTCTGGGCCCGGCGCATGTCCCCGATCGCGGCGGTCTCGGTGACCTCGACCACCAGGCGCTCGGGGGCAACCTCGTGGCGGATCAGCTCCCGCTCTATGTGAGCGAGCATGCCTTGGTCTGTGATCGACAGAGCCGACAGGTTGACGGCGACTCGAGCCTCGCTGCCGGCCAGCTCGCCGCCCATCAGAGCCACGACCTTGCCGATCACCATGCGATCGATCTCCTGGATCAACCCGTAGCGCTCGGCCGCCGGCAGGAACGCGCACGGTGGCGTTAGCAGCTGCCCGGGATTGTCGGCGAGCCGGATCAAGGCCTCGTAGTGGGACACCGCTCCACTCTGCAACGAGACGATCGGTTGATAATGCAGCACGAACAGGTCCTCGTGCAGGGCACGGCGCAGGCGTCCCAGCCACGGCCGCGGATGCAGGCCGGCGGGCGAGGAGAAATTGGCGAGCCGCCCGGGATAGCGCCGGCGACGGTCTATCGAGCTCCCGCCCACCCCACCCGACCCGCGCAGGTCACGAGCTCGAATGACAAAGCTCGAGGTGGCATCTGTTGTGGAAGTTGGCATCGCCTAATTATTCGTGGGCCTCACCCCGAATACCGAGGCCCGCCCCGGATATGGAGGTTTTCGACCCAAAGCTGCGGCGAACCTCCTCAAAAGCGTGCAATCCAGCTCAAAAACCTTCAACGAGACGGTGCATATGGCCGCCGTGCGCGATCGGAGACGACCAAAAGCAAGGCCAGTAGTACGAAGTTCATCACCACCGAGGAGCCCCCATAGGCCACGAACGGGAGCGTCACTCCCGTGAGCGGGATCACCCGCGTGACGCCACCCACGATCACGAACACCTGCATCGCCACGACAAACGAAAGTCCCACAGCCAGCAGCTTGGAGAACGAGTCGCGCGCCAGCATCGCCGTCTTCAGGCCACGGGCAACGAACATGAGGTAGGTGAGCAGCAGGGCAGCGGCGCCCGCGAGGCCCAGCTCGTTGACGATGACCGCGTAGATCATGTCGCTTTCGGGCACCGGCAAGATCGGTTCGCGATGGTGGGGAAGTACGAGCAGGGACTGATCGAAGCCGGTCCCCAGCAAGCCCCCATCGGCCTGGGCAAACAGCGACTGGGCGAGCTGGTAGCTACCGCCCCGCTGTTCATAGAGGGACTTCTCAAAAGGGTGTTCCCAGGCGAGCACCCTGCTGTGTACGTGACCGACGTGGTTGGCCACGAACCATGCGCCCACACCGAACAGGATCAGTCCGATCAAGGGGAAGGAGAAGCGTCCGGTCGCCACATACAGAAGCGCCAGGAACGCGCCATAGAACATCAAGGAGGTACCGAGCTCGCGCGTGAGCAACAGCGTGGCCATCGCCGCCCCCCAAATCACGAGCATCGGGCCGAACTGCTTCATCGGCGGCAGCGTCAGACCGAGGATGCGCCGCCCGGCCGTGACGAGGATCTGACGGTTATCGCGCAGGTAGCTGGCCAGGAAGATCACGATCGCGATCTTCGCGAGCTCGGCCGGCTGAAAGGAGACCGAGCCGAAGTGGATGTCCAGATAGGCGCCGTTGACCTGCTCGCCGATCACCGGGAAGCGCGGCAACACCGCCATCGCGATCCCGACCGCGGCGATCGTATAGCGATAGCGCTCGAGCACGCCGATGCCCTCGCGCCGCAGCCACACGATCGTGGCCGCGAACAGGACGAGCCCGAGCACCATCCACTGCGCCTGCTGGCGCGCCAAGGAGGGGTTGATGCGATACACCATCACGATCCCCACGCTCGAGAGGACGGCTGCAAGCGGGAACAGATAGGGATCAGCATTGGGCAGCGCGAAGCGAATCACCAGATGCGCCGCCAAGCACAGGCCGAGGAACAGCAGCCCGTATGTCAGCGATAGGCTCGACGCGTGGTTGAGCGTCACGTTCGTGGAGGCCCCCAAGGAGCTGTTTTCCTCCTGGATGAAGATCGCCGTGAAGCCGGCGGTGACGAGCAAGGCCGCAGGGATCAGGCCGAGCAGCTCGCGATTGCGGGGCTTGAGCATCGGCTGCGAGCGTATCGGGATACCCGGCGCGGGTTGACCGCTCCCCCCGCTAGTCTTGGCCCACGGGCCGGCCGTGGTCGGTGGCGCCTGCCCTGACTTCGCACATGAGCGTTCCTCCCGCTACACCACTCGACCATGAGCGCCCGCCATCCCTGGCGCGGGGCATGTGGGCACGCTTTGCGATCGCGGGCGTCTTGATTCTGCTGCTCAGCGGCGCGGCGACGGCGACGATAGCGCTGACCAAGCTCAACCACATCGCCAGCGAGGTGTTCCCCAAGGGCAGCCAGCTCCACGTCGCCAAAGGCGTCGTGGAAACCGCCTACAGCGGCGAACCCCAAACCTTCCTGATCATCGGCTCAGACCGGCGAGCCGGCTCCAAAGACGCATACGACCGCAACGATCCCCCGCACAGCGACACGATGCTGCTGGTCCACCTGGATCCCAACTACGGCCAGATGTCGGTCCTGTCCGTGCCGCGCGACCTACTCGTGACGATCACGACCAAAACCGGTCAGATCTACTACCCGAGCAAGATCAACGCGGCCTACACCATCGGCAGCCAGCTGGGCGGCAACAGCGGTGGAGTCGAACTGACGGCCTCCACGATCGAGCACCTGCTGCACATCAAGATCAACCAGGTGATCGACGTGTCCTTCAAGGGCTTCAGGGACGTGGTGGACACACTCGGGTGCGTCTACGTCAACGTCGACCATCGCTACCTGCACGAATACGAAGACACCCCCTCGGGGAACTACTCGCCGATCAACCTCCAGCCTGGCTATCAAAAGCTCTGCTACGAAAACGCACTCAGCTATGTGCGCTACCGCCACGGCGACTCTGATTTCGTGCGCGTCGCGCGCCAGCAGGACTTCCTGCGCAACCTGCGCGAGCAGGTGCCTGTGGGCGACCTGATCGGAAAGATCGACGAAGTATCCAAGGCCGTGGGCAAAGCGGTCACGAGCACCTTCCACTCCTCCGCCGGCCAGCTGATCGAACTGGGCAAGCTCGCCGCGTTCTCCCAGCAAAAGCCCTTGCGTCAGGTCAAATTCCAGGTAGACAACGTCAACGAGACGATCGGCGGAGGAAGCTACGTGACCTCCTCCCCCAGCTTGATCAAAGCGACGGTCACGGAATTCCTGCACGGCCACGAACAGGTCAGTCTGCCCTCCTCCAGCTCCTCCTCTCACCACCACCACCACGCAAAAAGCCCCTCCAGCGCCTCGCTTGGCCTCTACCCGGTCTCGAGCACGGCCAAGGCAATGGCAGTCACAGCCGCCCCGAGCGTGCCGTTTCCATTGGAGTTCCCCTCCCTCCAGACGGGGCCGGCGATTCCCCAGGAGGTACACGTCTACACACTCCCGGACGAGCACAAGCACATCCACCACGCCTACGTGGCGGTCTGGCAGCAGAACGGCCTCGGCGGCTACTACGACGTGGAGGGAATGGACTGGGTCAACATCCCCCTGTTCGCCCACGCCCGCCAGCAGAGGATCGGGGGGCGCTCATACCTGCTCGTCGACGACGGCTCGCACATCCACGACATCGGCTGGCGCACCGGGAAAGTCATCTACTTCGTGAGCAACACCCTGCTCGAGGATCTCTCCAACTCGCAGATGATCGCGATCGCGCGCGCCACCCACACGCTGCAGTGAAAATCGACTGGACGCCGCTTGCGACGCGAGCTCGACTCAGAGCTCACCGACCGTCCTGTCTTCTTCGAGAGTGCTGTTCAGACGGCGGGTGTCGCCGCGGAGGCATCGAGCGCCGCGTTGACGAGCGCATCGGCATGTGCGTTCTGTGCGCGCGGGACAGTGCGCACCTTCCACGCCGCGAACCCGCGCAAGGCCGCCATCGCGTCCTGGTAGAGGGGACGCATCGCGGCATGCTTGACCTTGTAGGTGCCCTGGACCTGCTTGGCGATCAGCTCGGAATCGTTGACGACCTCCACCTCCGTGGCGCCCAGCGCACGGGCACGAGTGAGCCCCAGCAGCAGCGCACGGTACTCGGCCACGTTGTTCGTGGCGCTCCCGAGCAACTCCGAGGCCTCATCCAGCACCTCTCCGGACGGCGTCGAGACGACACTGGCAGCGGCGGCGGGACCCGGGTTACCGCGCGAGCCCCCATCGACGTGCACGACGACCTTCATGAGCTGCTTAGGGCGCCCGGCGAGCGCCCCCAGTCCATCCAAGCTGCCGTCACGATCTAGGAGCCGTCGACGAGCGGCGGGAGATCGCCTGGAACGCGAGCACGGCGGCGGTCGCGGATCACGCGACGCTGCAGGTCGCTCTCAGAGGGACGCGAGCCCCGCGCGCGGCGGTCGGCCTCACGCCGGTCGACGATGACGGTCACGTTGTCGTCGTTCTCATAGCGCTTGACGAGCTTGGGGTAGAGCTCCTCGGCAAGCGGCTTGGGGACCACGCAGTAGATCATCAGCCTAGATCGTACTGCGCCGGGACCCAGCTTCCGGCCGATCGGTGCCCAAAGCGCCCGGATCCCTCAGGCGAGGGCGAGCGGAGCCAGCTCGCCACGCTCGTCCGCGCCCGCGTTCGCAAGACGATCCTCCGCCGGGAGCTCCTCGAGCTCCATGCCTTGGCCGACCAGCTGAGCTCCCGCTGCCTCCTCGCCAAGATCGACCGTATAGCGGTACCAGCACAGCTCCCACGCAACGACGATCGCAACGGTGCTGCCCGAATCCTCGAGCGGACGTACAGTCACCGCCGGAGACCCGAGCGAGCGAGCCACACCCGCTATGCGTCGCGGCTGCTCGCCCGCATTGAAGACTTCCAGTGCCCTTGCCATCTTGAGCTCGCCGCTCGTGGCAAGCTCCGATTCGCTGCCATGCTCCTCGCTCCAGCGCCCCTCGCCGGGATCGCCGGCTTCGACAGAGCCGATGTAGATCTCCTGCTCATAGGCCTCTGAGCGTCCGATCGAGCCGCCCTCCAGGAAGTCGTAGAGCCCATCCTCGGAGCGCTGCTCTTCTCCGGCGGCGGCAGGTTCGCGGGTAGTACCGGCCTTGCGACGCAGCGGTCGCTCGCCGGGCTCGCGTAACTGGCGCAGCCGTCCGAGCAGCGAGCCCGCCCGCCGCGCACGGGTGGGACGAACGCTCAAGGCGTGATTGTCGGCCTCGCGCAGCCAGCCCTCAGCGGAGGCCCTGGGAACGCACAGCTCACAGACCGTGCGACGTTGCCCACCGGCGAGAAACACGTCGGGGTTCTCGCCCCGCAACAGGCGTCTGCCGCACATGTCGCAGGCGACCACGGGGTGCGATGTGACGATTGCGCGGGTAGCCATCGGTCCATCAGAGTAGCCGGACGGAGGCACTCGCGCTGTGTGCTCATGCTCCACACGCCGCTCTGGACTTAACCCAACAGCTCCTAGGCGTGGATGGCGGCGCGCTCGCCGTCGAGCTGCTCGAGCACCTTCTTGGCGAGCTCCGAGGGCGCGGGCTCGTAGCGCAGCAGCTCGAGCGTGTAGTCGCCCTGGCCTTGGGTTATGGAGCGCAGGTCGGGTGCGTACCCAAGCATCTCGGCCATCGGAACCTCAGCCCTTATCTCTGTGGTGGAGCCCGCCGGCTCCATGCCCTGTGGCCGTCCGCGGCGGCTGTTGAGATCACCCATCACCTCACCGACATGCTCCTCGGGAACAGAGACGGTCACGAGCATGAGCGGCTCCAGCAGCACGGGCCGGGCCTGCGCGAGCGCCTCCTTCATCGCAAGCGCCCCAGCGAGCTTGAACGCCAGCTCTGAGGAGTCGACCGCGTGGAAGGAGCCATCCAGGAGGGTCACGCGCACGTCCTTGACGGGATAGCCCGCGACGGGCCCCGCGGCCATCGCCTCGAGCACTCCCTTCTCGACCGCTGGAATGAACTGGCTGGGAATCGTTCCGCCCTTGATCTGGTTGACGAACTCGAAGCCTTCGCCCTGCCGCAGCGGAGAGATCTCGATATGACAGGCCCCGAACTGTCCGCGGCCCCCTGTCTGCTTCTTGTGGCGACCTTGGCCCCTCGCGGAAGCACGAATCGTCTCCCGGTAGGGCACGCGCGGCGGCTTGAGAGCTACCTCGACACCGAAGCGCGAGCGCAAGCGCTCGACGATTACTTCCACATGCACTTGCGAGAGCCCCGCCACGATCTGCTCACCGGTTTGCAAGTCGCGGTGCAGGTCGATCGTGGGGTCTTCCTCCTGGAGGCGCCTCAGTGAGGAGAAAACCTTGTCCTCCTCCCCCTTGCCGGCGGCCTCGACCGCGAATGCCATTACCGGCGTCGGCAGACCAGGACCGGGCATCTCGAGCGAGCCCGCCCCCTCTTCGGAGACGGGCAAGCGCGCCACCAGCCAATCGCCCGCGCGCGTGTCCTTGAGCTTTGCCACGGCAGCCATGTCGCCGGGACCCACCTCCTGCGTGTGCTCGCCGGCCTTGCCCAGGAAGACCATTGGCTGACCGATTCGCTCGCGCGCGTGGGAGCGGGCGTTGAATGCGTGCGTGTCGTGGCAGAGGACACCTTGGTAGACGCGCAACAGGTTGACCCGCCCGGCATAGGGATCGGCACGTGTCTTGAAGACGTAGGCGAACAGCTCATCCTCCTCGGAGGCGCTGAGCTCGACCTCGCCGACCGCAAGCGGCCCATGCTTGACCGGCGAGGGAAGATCCTCGACGATCGCATCGAGCAGGCGAGAGGTGCCGAGATTGCGTGTGGCCACGCCACACGTCACTGGAAACAGCTTGCCATGGTTGGTGCCCTGCTTGAGCGCGGCCGCGATCTCCTCGTGGGAGATCTGCTCGCCCTCCAGATAGCGCTCCATGAGCACGTCCGAGACTTCTGAGACCTCATCCATCAAGCGCTCGCGATAGGAGACGGCCAACTCCATCTGCTCGTCCGGGATCGGCGCCGCTTGAAAATCGCCGCGCTCGCTGGAGCCGTGGCGAAAGGCAGCCATGTCGAGCAAGTCGATGACTCCTTCGACGTCGCCTGCGCCGAGCGGGATCTCCGTGGCAAGCACGTGCGGCCCGAATGCCTGCTTGAGCGCGTCCAGTGTGGAGAAGAAGTCCGCGCGATCGCGGTCGAGCATGTTGACGAACACCAGTCGTGCGCTATCGAGCTCGGCCGCGCGAGCCCACAGTCGGCTCGTGCTGACCTCCACACCCCCGACCGCGTTGACCACGAACACCGCCGACTCGCACACGCGTAGAGCGGCGAGCGCGTCCGCGATGAAGCTCGGCTCGCCTGGGGTGTCGAGCAGGTTGATCTTGCGCTCCTGCCAGTACAGCGAGCTCAGCGTCATCGAGATCGACATCTGGCGCGCCTGCTCCTCGGCGTCGGAGTCGGAGACCGTGGTGGCTTCAGGGACAGAGCCAAGCCTGTTCAGGACTCCCGCCTCATACAGGAGCGCCTCGTGCAGAGAGGTCTTCCCCGAGCCACGGTGGCCGACTAGGGCTACGTTGCGAATCCGATCGGGGGCACCCCCGACGAAGGGGGTTGTCGGGCGCATGTCTCTCCTTGCTGGACGCTACCCAGCAAGATATCGTCAATCGGAACCTCTGCCTAGGGCCTCAGACGGGCCCCGCGTGCTTGGACCAGCCTCACGTCCCTTGGACGAGGCCCCACGTCCTCAGACCAGCGCCACTAGTCCTCGAACGAGCCATCCTGCATGCGCCCGCGCAAGCGCAGCACCGCCTTGGTGTGCAGCTGGGAGATGCGCGACTCCGTGACCCCCAGGACCTCTCCGATCTCGCGAAGGGTGAGGTTCTCGTAGTAGTAGAGCGCGATCACGAGCTTCTCCCGCTCCGGCAAGGATGCGATCGAATCGGCGATGCGGTCCTTCAGGTCGCCGACGTCCAAGGCGCGTGAAGGGTCCGGGGCGTTGGGATCCTCGATCGTGTCCATCAGGGAGACCTGGTCGCCACTGGAGTCCGAGACGCTCCACAGCTCATCGAGCGCCGCCACTGAGGAGTGAGAGATCGCGAGCAGCGACTCGTGGAACTCAGGAACCGTGAGGTCGAGCTCTGCTGCCATCTCCTCGTCCGTAGGAGTGCGCTGGAGGCGGTGCTCGAGCTTTGTGTTGGCCCGCTCGATCTCGCGCGCACGAGCGCGCACCGAGCGCGGCACCCAGTCGATCGAGCGCAGCTCGTCGATGATCGCGCCCTTGATGCGCGTGATCGCATAGGTCTCGAACTTGATCTCGCGCGAGATATCGAAGCGCTCGATCGCCGAGATCAAACCAACGAGTCCATAGGAGACGAGATCGGCCTCCTCGACATGCGGCGGCAGACCGGCCGCGGTGCGGCCGGCCACGTACTTGACCAGCGGTGAATAGGCGACGACGAGCCGCTCGCGTGCGCGAGTGTCTCCGTCTGACTTGTAGCGCCGCCACAGTTCGCGCAGCTCGATCGCTTTGACGTTCGTCTCCAGGGTCTTCTCCCGCCGATCAGGCCCGAGGGTGACTGCGCGCATAGGCGCTTCGTAGTCTGGCGGACTCTACCCGAGTGTAGACCTGGGTGGTCCAGATGCTCGCATGGCCGAGCAGCTCCTGGATCGTACGCAGGTCCGCACCCCCGTCGAGCAGGTGGGTGGCAAAGCTGTGTCGCAGGGCATGCGGAGAGATCCCGCCGGCGACACCTGCGCGTGTGGTCCATACGCGCAGACGCCTGCGGACGTCGCTCGTGCCCAGGCGCCGACCGGAGCGGCTGAGGAATAGCGCCTGCTCATCTATCGCCGCCCTGGACGCGCGCTCGGGCGCGGTGTCGCCCGGCCCGAGCCGGTTCGCCGGGGCACACGCGAGCACCGGTCGAGCCCGCTCGAGATAGAGGCGCACAGCGCTCAGCGCGAGCTCACCGGCCGGGACGAAGCGAGTCTTGGACCCCTTGCCCTCGACGCGCAACTGCTCGGCGTCATGGTCCACGTCGGCGAGGTCCAGCGAGACGATCTCCTCGGCGCGCAAGCCGCAGGCGTAGGTCAGCTCGAATAGGGCTCGATCGCGTAGATTCAATGGCCCACCCACCCCCCCGGCGGGAATGCTGTCGAGCAGACGGGCCACTTCGGGTGCCTTGAGGACCCGCGGCAGATGAGATCCACGACGGGGAGTGGCGAGCAGGTCCGCGGGGCTCTGCTCGATCAGGCCGTGCTCGCGCATGCTGCGAAACAGGGCACGGATCGACGCGAGCTTGCGCGCAACGGTCGCGGCCGTGAGACCCTGCTCAGACAGGTGCGCGATGTAGCGGCGCACATCGCGCACCGTGACGGCAGCGGGAGCGTCTCCGCGAGGATCGGACCAGCGGGCAAACTGGAGCGTGTCGATCGCATAAGCCCGTCGTGTGCGTGGGGCGGTGTTGGTGCGGCGCAGATCCTCATCCAGCCGTGCAAGCGCCTGCAGCCAGGGCTCGCTGAGGACCGGCGCTTTCTCGACTGTGACTGGGCTCATCACCAGGCGTAATTCGCCGCGGCGCGCGAGCGCCCTCCTGTAAGGTCAGCCTGGCCTGACGAGCGACGGCGAGGATCTCGAGAGCCGGGGGGCCAGCAGCGTGGCCAGCTCGTGCCAGTCGTGAGCGGCAATCACGTCCTCGACCTCGCACAGCTCGGCGTTCCACGGATGCAAGATCGTCGCGCTGGAGATCCCGTGCTCGAGCGCTGCGCCGATGTTGAGCGGCGAGTCGTCGATCAGCAAGTCGATGCTCAGCTCCACACAGCGCGAGACCTTGTCGAAGGAGCAGCACAGGTCGTCGAAAGGTATCCCCAGCCCTTGGAGCCAACGGCCCGTTGCCTGGGCGCACCCGGGCGAGCGATGAGAGGTGATGTGGATGAAATGTCCTTGCGCGCTCCACTGTCGAACGGTGTCCACGGCGCCCGGATAGGGCTCCGCTGCGAGGATCGACTCATCGCTGTGGCTCTCCTCGATACACAGGGCGAGCTGGTCGTCTCTCAGCCGCGTGATGCCCCAGGTGAACTGCTCCTCGTAGGGCAACTCGATGCCAAAGCGCCTGCGGGAGATCTCCGAGAGCACGTCCCAGTAGTGATGCAGCGTGGAGTCGATGTCAATGGCGATGCGCATTCCCAGGTAGATTATTGACTGATGAGCGGCGTGGCGAGTCTCCCGGGAACCGATCCCAAGCAGCCCTACGGCCCAGCGGGCCGCTCGGCATGGCTCGAGATCGACTGGCGCAAGCACCAGCACTGGGTGACGGTGGGAGACACCCCCCTGAACGTGATCGACCTGGGCGAGGGCGACCCAGTCGTGTTCGTGCACGGGCTTTCGGGGTCATGGCCCAACTGGCTCGAGCAGCTGCCAGTCTTCGCCAGGAATCATCGCGTGATCGCAATGGACCTGCCCGGGTTCGGTCATTCGCCGATGCCCGCAGAGCGCATTACGATCTCCGCGTATGCCCGCATCGTGGACGGGCTGCTCCAAGCGCTCGGGGTGAGCGCAGCGACACTGGTGGGCAACTCGATGGGTGGGTTCGTCTCGACGGAGCTCGCGATCGCGTTCCCCCAGCGCGTGGAGGGCCTCGTGCTTGTGTCACCGGCCGGGATTAGCACCTACCGTAATCGTGAGATGGAACGCCTCGAGCCATACCTGCGCCGCCTGGCGCCGATGGTGGCGGCGTACACGGGCTGGACCGCGACCAAGTCGGACTGGGTGGCGAGCCGTCCCGGATTGCGCAACCTGGCCCTGGGATTCGTCACGCGCCACCCCAGCCGGCTACCCGCGGCATTGGCGGCCGAGCAGATGCGCGGGATGGGCAAGCCCGGATTCATGGAAGCGCTGCGTGCCAACATCGACTATCCGATCTCCGAGCGCCTGCCCGAGATCGCCTGCCCCACGCTGATCGTGTGGGGCGATGAAGACAGGGTGATCCCGGTTGCAGATGCAAGCGTGTTCGAGCAGCTGATCCCCAATTCGCGCAAGGTCATCTTCGAGGGGGCAGGTCACATGGCGATGCTGGAGCGTCCCGCGGCGTTCAACGAGTTGCTCTCGGAGTTCGTCGAAGAGGAACCACGCCCGGCTCTCGAGGACAGCGCCCGGCTCAGCTCGTAACGGCGCCCTCGGCAGCCGAGCCGACCAGGCGTGCATACTTGCGCACGGCGACATCGACGTGCTCGTCGGCTCGCCGCGGCTGCACGTAAGCAGCACAGCGCTCCGATATCTGAGCGTCGCTGAGATCGGCGTCGATGCGGCGCGCTTCGACGTCGATCGTGATCTCATCGCCGTCTGAAAGCGCGGCGATCGGGCCTCCGCGAGCGGCCTCAGGGGCGATGTGGGCGGCCATGAATCCGTGCGTGGCACCGGAGAAGCGCCCATCGGTGATCAGGGCAACGCTCTCCCCCAGCCCCTCGCCGACAATCGCCGCGGTGACGGCCAGCATCTCGCGCATGCCCGGCCCGCCGGCCGGGCCCTCGCCACGGATCACGACCACGTCTCCCTCTGCGATCTCACCGGCGAGCACGGCGGCCATCGCTGCCTCCTCACCGTCGAAGACCCGGGCTGGACCCACGTGGTAGCGGCGCTCATGCCCGGCGAGCTTGACCACACACCCGTCGGGCGCGACGTTGCCGCGCAGGATCGCGAAGCCACCGGTCGGCTTGAGCGGATCGGTGAGCGGGCGCACGACCTTCTGTCCCGGAGTCTCTGAGGCATCCTCGGCGTGCTCGGCGATGGTGCGTCCCGTCACCGTGATCGCCTCGGGACGGAGGACTCCGGCTTCCTGGAGGCGACGCATCACAAGCGGCACACCACCCGCCTCATAGAGGTCGGTGGCAACATAGTGGCCGCCCGGTTGCAGGTCACAGGTCAAGGGGGTTGCGTCTGAGATGCGATCGAACTCCTCGATCGAGAGCGCCACCCCCATTTCCCGGGCGACGGCGAGCAGGTGCAGCACTATGTTGGTGGAGCCGCCACTCGTCGCTCCAGCGGCGATCGCGTTTTCGAGCGCCGCCTTGGTGATGACTTCGCTGGGCCGCAACCCCCGGCGAAGCACGTCCATGACCAGTTCGCCGCACTCGACGGCCACCTGCAACTTGCGCCCATCCTCGGCGGGCACCATCGAGGAGCCCGCCGGCGAGATGCCGAGCACCTCGAACGCCATCGCCATCGTGTTGGCGGTGAACTGCCCGCCACACGCGCCGGCCCCAGGCGAGGCGACCTCCTCCAGATCGTGAAGCTCCTGCTCGGTGATCTTGCCTGCGGCGTAAGCTCCCACCGCCTCGAAGACCTGTTGGATGGTGACGTCCTCGCCCTTGTAGTGGCCGGGACGAATCGAGCCGCCATAGAGCATCAGACCGGGGATATCCAGGCGTGCGAGCGCCATCACCGCGCCCGGGATCGTCTTGTCGCAGCCAGAGATGACGACCAAGGCGTCAAAAGCGTGCGCAGAGGCGACGAGCTCGATCGAGTCGGCGATCAGCTCGCGGGAGACCAGCGAGGCGCGCATGCCGGAGGTACCCATCGTGATGCCATCGGAGATCGCGATCGTGTTCAGCTCCATCGGCGTGCCGCCCGCCGCGCGCACGCCCTCCTTGACCTTGGCGGCGAGCACCCGGTTGTTGAAGTTGCAAGGCATCGTCTCGATCCATGAGTGGGCAACTCCGACGATCGGCTTGGCCAGGTCCTCTGCGGTGTAGCCGATCCCGTGCAGATAGGCGCGCGCGGCGGCCCGCTCGGGTCCCTCGGTGAGGGCACGCGAGCGATGCCTCATGTCGAAAGCCTCTGAGTCGGTCACAGCGCGGGAACACTACCGACGAGACGTCGTCTCTGTGGGTGTGAGCCGGCGCGCTCGCGCTCCCAGCTCGCCAAGCGTGCGAGATCTCCGCGCACCTTGGCGACTCGGATCTGGCGGCCCGGGAGGTGCATATTGGCCCGCTCGATCAGACCACGCTCGTCCGCGGTCAGCGCGATCCACTTGGCGAGCACGTCGTCGGAGTCCGGCAGCCTCGAGCTGCCATAGGGACGTGTGTGGTCGGGGAACTCCACGCAATACTCGCCGACGATGAGGCCGCTGTCGGGCAGGTAGGCGAGGATCGGCTCATGGGGATAGAGGAGATACGCGCAGCGCTCCTGCCCGAGCGTTCCCTGCACGCGCATGAAGCCAAGCTCGCGGTACATGCTCCATTCCTCTTCGTTGACGCACGAGTGCAACAGCTCTCGCGCGCGTTGCTCGGCGCGCATTTCGCGCCCCGGGTCATAGTCGGTGATCGCGGGCCGGCGCGCGCGCGCTCGCAGGCCAGCCAAACTGTGGCGCAAGGAAGAGCGGCGCAGACGCTCCAGGGCGAGCACTGACAGCAGCGCCACAAGCACTATCGCGAGCGTCCCGAGCGCGAGTGCCATCGGAGCCCTAGGACTTCAGCCGTACTGCGCCGGCGCTATGGGAGAGCCTGGACACGAGCGCTCGAGCGACCATCAGCGACCGCCGGCGGCTCGGGGAAAGAAGATGACGCGCTCGGCATCCACGGGAACCTCCTCGAAGCTGCGAACCAGCTCGGCCTGCCGGCGCCCGGCATCGGTGGCAGTGGGCACGGCCGCCCACATGCCGGCATCGAGCTCGCGGCGAAAAGCTTGCAACAGCTCGGCGTACTGGTCCGGGACCGTGACGTCGCCCTCGGCGAGCACCACCTCACCATGACCGGGCTTGACACGCAACAGCCTCATGGCCAGCGATTATGACAAACCGGGCCTGGGGCGCAAGCGGGCGAGCCCGATGACATCCACGGGACCGGAACCAGCTCCCACATCGCGCAAGCCCGCGCCGACCGCCGCGCCGGTCAGCGCGCGAGCTGCGAATGCGGCTTGGAGCGGGGCGCGCCCGAGCGCCAGTTGGGCGGCAAGCACAGAGGAATGCGTGCATCCAGAGCCATGCGCAGCGCCGTCGGGGTGACGCGGGCCGGGAATGCTCACGAACCGCTCCGGCGAGGCGGAGTCGAGGAAGACGTCCACCGCGTGCGCGCGATGGCCACCCGTGAGAACTATGACCCTGGGGCCCAATGCGAGCAGCGAGCGCGCCAGAGCACGGACCTCGGCCTCCTCCGCACGCATCGCCTCCGGTGCATCCGCGGTCTTCTCCGGTGCGCCCAAAGTCTCCTCACGTGTGCGCGCGTCGCCCTCGCCGGCGGGCGGGAGCCTTCCGAGGAGCGCGCGAGCCTCGGGGAGATTGGGTGTGAGGACCGTCGCCCGCGGCAGTATCTCCGCCACGAGCGCAGCTTGCGCATCGGGGTCCAGCAGCCGGGCGCCGGACTCGGCGAGCATCACCGGGTCCACCACGACCGGCGTACCGGCAGGTACTTCGTCCAGGGCTTGGGCGACGGCCTGAATCACCTCGGTGGTAGCAAGCATCCCGACCTTGACGGCGTCGACGCCAATGTCCCCGAGTACCGCACGGACCTGGGCGAGGACGATCTCGGGCGGGACCGGGTGCACTGCGCTAACGGCAACCGTGCTCTGAGCGGTGATCGCCGTAATAGCGCTCGTACCGTGGACGCCGCACCGCGCAAATGCCTTCAGATCGGCTTGGATGCCAGCCCCGCCGCCAGAATCCGATCCGGCGATGGTGAGCGCGCGAGGGGTTCGGGCTGTGCCGGACAACGCTTGGGCGCAGGGTCAGGAGGCGCGCGGGCGCTTGCGCGCCGGGAAGATCGCGTAACTGCCGATGGCCGTCACCAAGAGGCGACCGTCTTCGTGGCGGACCTCGCTGCGCATTACCGCATTGGTGCGATTGCGCCTGTCGAGCTCGGTGGTGCACACGATCTCGCCGTCGGTGGCTGTCTGGATGTAGTTGATCGAGATGTTGAGTGTCGCGATGTGCTCCTCCTCGCTCGTGTGCGGCCACAGGGTCGAGCCCATGCAGTAGTCCACGAGGGCGTAGGTCACGACGCCTGAGAGCAGGCCTGCCGCGTTGATCAACTCCGGGCGTATAGCCAGACGGACCGTGTCCGGGCGGTCCCAGCGCATGCCCATGAAGCCGCTGACGCCGTCGCTGCCAAAGCGATCGGACCGGCGGCTTCGATCGCCAGCGGAGCCCGCGGGGAGAACAGCCGAGCCGCTGGGTTTGTCGGGGGTGTCGTTCATGGGCTGGGCTAGCGCGAGCCCAGCCAGGATATCCGCCGGGAAGGCGCGTCCCGATGCGGGACGAAACGCGCATGTCCGCAGCTCGGCACGTTTGTGTGTTTTACGTCACATCTTTTGTCCTACGGTCGGGGAATGTCCGCAGACAGCACACCGCCACCCGGCATGCCTGCCAGGCGCGACCGGCGGCGCGCGCTGGGCGCGCTCGGCGAGGATCTCGCGGTCGTCCACTTCCGGCGTCTCGGGTTCGTGGCGGTGGAGCGCAACACGAGGACCCGCCATGGCGAGATCGACCTGATCGCGTTCGACGGCGGAACGCTCGTGTTCGTCGAGATAAAGACGCGACGCGCGAGCAATCGGCGCAGGGGCCTGTGCCCGGAGGACCAGCCGCTGGCGTGGCTGAAGTTCAGCCAGCGCACACGCCTGAAGCGCCTTGCGTGCGCCTGGCTCTACGAGAACACCCACGCCCGTCCCAAGGCCCACACGATCCGCTTCGACGCGGTCGGCGTGATCGTGGACGGTGCCGACCGGCTCCTGCGCCTTGACCACATCGAGGGGGCCTGGTGATCAGGTCACTGCCAATTGAGCTTCCCGCATGAGCTGAGCACGAAGCACCACAACCGACAAGAAGCCATCCAAGCGATCTAATTATCTAAGGATTCGAACATGGCCGCCGATGCTTGGTAGGTGACCGCAAACGTGTTCGACCGACGACTTACGGATAGGCGGGCGATCACGACACTCGCAGAGCCCCCCATCCTCCTGGTCTTGGCTCTAGCGCTTGGTGTGGTGGCGGTCTCGTTCTGGACCGCGTGGTGGGGCGGGAGCTGGCAGGTGACCGGCGGGGACTACTCGATGGACTATGCGCCCGCGCTCAATCCGCTGCTGAGCGGCCACCTGGGCGCCTTCTTTGCCAACCTACCCACAAATGGGGCGGGTGGCTCATTGTTGCTGCGGGCTCCGTTTGCACTGTTCGGGAAGCTGCTGGTGGATAGCCCGCTCGCGACGTTCAGACTGGCAATCTGCTGTGCCTGCTGACCTTGGGTGGATTGGGCGTGTGGCTGGCCCAGGACATGGGCAAGCGAGGTGTGGGGCTGACGACCCGGGTTGGCATAGTGGCGTTGTACGCGGGTGCTCCGGCGCTGTTGGAGGCCGTGTACTACGGCCATCCGGAGGAGCCGTTGGGCGCGGCGCTGTGTATCGCCGCGGTGCTGGCCGCGGGTGTCAAGCGACCGTGGCTTGCGGGAGTCCTGCTGGGCGCGGCGGCGATCAACAAGCCTTGGGGTGTTCTGGCGGTCGCGCCGGTGCTGCTCTGCGTCTCTGGCAGACAGCAAGCCAAGGTCCTTCTCCCTGCGGGGGCGATCGTGGGTGGCTGGTTTGTGAGTTCTGCTGTCGTGGCCCCCGCCAGGTTCGCGCAGGCGATTCACGGCGCTGAGACGGGACTCGTGGCGCACCCTCAGGATCTCTGGTGGCCGTTGGCTCATACGGTCGGCGTCTATCCCCTGCCGCCTGAGATCGTGTCCGCGCACGCCAGGCAGCTCGCGGTGGCACTCGCACTCTTGGCGGCTTTGGTGCTCGCCCTGCGAGCGTACCGCTCACGCGAACCGGTTAGCGTGCAGCAGGCTCTTGCCCTGCTCACATTCGGCTTTGCCCTGCGCTGCCTGCTCGAGCCGGCTCCACACGACTACTACGAGTTGCCACTGGTGGTCGCTCTGGCCGCATGGGAGGAGCGAGCGCGCGGATCGATCGTCATTTCCCTCATCGCGGCGATCGGACTCTCGTTTGACTTCCGCCGCATCAACGAACTTCAACCGGCGATCCCCTACGCACTCTACCTCTCGATCCTGCTGCCGGTGTGTGCGCTGCTGGTGGCCGACATGCTCGAGTATCCAAGATCAGTCGCAGTCCGCGTCAACCCCGCTATGACACGATAGGGCAGGTGTATTGAGCCTTGCTGGTCGTGGTGCAGGTAGGTGACTGTGCCGGGGGTGCTGTTGATTTGCTCGACGGGAGGTCGCCTGGACCGGCCGCTCAGAGCGCCAGCTGCTGGTAGGCCAGCGACTGGAAGGACATGCGGTGCAGCGGGGAGACGCCCTGGCGCAGGATCGCTTCGCGGTGCAGCGGCGTCGAGTAGCCGACGTGCTCGGCAAAGCTCCAGCCAGGGTGCAGATCGTCCGCGTGGTGCATGTAGCGGTCGCGCGTCACCTTGGCCACAATCGACGCGGCCGCGATTGCGGCGCTCGTGGCGTCGCCGTTGACGATGGGCCGGTGAGGTCGCTCGAACTCGGGAACCGCGAAACCGTCGGTCAAGCACATCACCTCCTCGGGAATCCCGCACGTGACGCCCCTGATCGCGTCGCGCAAGGCCGCCAGGTTGGTCTTGTGCAAACCCCGTGAGTCGATCCCCTGCACACAGCGCGAGACGACGGTCACGCGCACAGCGCTGCTGAGCACGAGCGGGTACAGCTCCTCGCGGGCCTCGGCCTTGTGCTGCTTGGAGTCGTTCAGCGTCGCAAGCGCACGCAGCTCGCGGGTGGTGAGCCGCTCATAGTCGAACAGCACTCCCGCCGCCACGAGCGGTCCCGCCAGACAACCGCGCCCCGCCTCATCAGCACCGGCAACCAGACGGGATCCGAGGGCCCGGTCGAAGGCGAACAGACGCTGTCCGCTTTTGCGACGCGCACGACGGCGAGCCACGCGCTTTGAATAGGGAGCCCTCGAGGAAGTGCGAGCCGAGGAGTCTCGAATCTCCGCGCCCTGGGCTCTAGAGGATGCCGACGCGGTCGGGAGGCCAGTAGGTGGCAAAGGCGCCTCCGATGATCCAACTGGTGGGGATTGGCCCCCAGAACCTGCTGTCGTCCGACTCGCCACGATTGTCCCCCATCATGAACCAATGACCGGCGGGAATCTTGATCGGCGTCGGGAAGTTGCACTCTGAGCCGCCGCCACACGGGTTGGTGTAGGAGTCGCTCTCGCGCTTACCGTTGACGTAGGCGTGGCCTTCCTTGATGTAGAGCGTGTCACCCGGACCGGCCACGATTCGCTTGATGAAGTTGACGTTCGCCTCCTCGGGCTCAGGCGCAGCACAAGGCGCGCCCCCAGGAGTGACCATGTGGGGCGCGGGCCCGCATATCTGCTGTTCGGCGTCCTTGGGCGGGTGAAACACAACTATCTCACCGACATGCGGTCCACCGAAATGCATCCCGACCCGATTCACGAGCACTCGCTGGCCCACCTTTAGCGTCGGTTCCATCGATCCACTCGGAATCCTGTAGGGCTTGACGATCCATGCCTGAATGGCAAGCGCCAGGCCGATTGCCACCAGCACGATCACGACGAGCTCGACAACCGAGTTGGTCTTGGACTTAGGTGTCCCCCCACCCGCACCCTTGCCCGGGGCGCCCTTCGCCGAGGCTGGGTCTGCGCTCACGCCTTCGAGTCGCCGGCTTCGCCATCGCCGGCGTCAGAGGAGGTGGCGGGCTCGTCCGTCTGCGCCTTGGGCCCGTCCTCGCTCGCGTCCTGCCCAACCGGGCCCTCTCCATCCGCGGAGGCGGCCTCGCCGGGCTCTGCCGCGGAGGCAGCGGACTCCGCGGGAGCCGCCGCCGTCTGGGACTGCGCCACGTTCTCTGCTGCGTCCACAGTCTCGGCTCCAGCTGCCTCTGAGATCGTCTCGCCGGCGGTCGTACCCTCGGCGTCGGTGGCCTCGGTCGGGCCGTAGAGCAGCCCCGACTCGACGGTTTCCTCCGGTCCTGTGTAGCGACGCTCGCGTACACGTGCCCGCTTACCCACCCGGTCGCGCAGGTAGTAGAGCTTTGCGCGGCGCACATCGCCCCGGGCTGCGACTTCGATGCGCTCGATCTTCGGCGAGTGAACCGGGAACATACGCTCCACGCCGACGCCGAAGGACTGCTTGCGCACGGTGAAGGTCTCGCGTGCACCATGCCCTTGACGCTTGATCACGACTCCCTCGAAGACCTGGATGCGCCTGCGCGTACCCTCGATCACCTGGAAGTGCACCTTGACGCGATCGCCAGGTGCGAACTCGGGGACGCGGCGCAGTTGCGCACGCTCGATGCTTTCGATGACGGTGCTCATAAGAAGAAGGCGCCGTGTGAGCGAAAAGTCGCTGCACTCGCCGACGCGAACGCGAATGGTAGCGAACCCCGCCCGCGCCGGGGCAGGTAGCGCTACTGCCCCGCCTTCTTGCCGCGACTACGGCTCTGCTGGAGCCGCCATTCTCGGATGCGCCCATGATGACCGGAGAGCAGGATCTCCGGCACGCGCCACCCTCGATACTCGACCGGACGCGTGTAGTGCGGATACTCCGGGTCGCCGTCCAAAGCTTCGCTGAAGGACTCCTCGACAGCTGAGTCGGCATGCCCGAGCGCACCCGGAAGCTTGCGCAGAATCGCATCGCAGACCACCATCGCCGCGAGCTCCCCGCCCGAGAGCACATAGTGTCCGATCGAGAGGGTCTCGCTCGCGAGGTGCTCGACGATGCGCTCGTCGAAGCCCTCGTAGCGCCCGCACAAGAAGGTCAGTGCCGGCTCCAGCGCAAGTTCCTGCACATAGCGCTCGTCCAGTACTCGCCCGCCTGGCGCAAGCGCAATCACACGCCGAGTATCGCTAACGCGAGTCCCGTCCATCCCGTAGTGGGCGCCGAGCGCAGCGTCCATCACATCGACGCGCAACACCATGCCCGCGCCACCCCCGCAAGGTGTGTCGTCCACCTGGCCGCCGCTGAGTGGGGTGTGCTCGCGGAAGTTCACGCACTGCAACTGGGTTCCCTCCTCGAGCGCGTTGCGCACGTGACGCTGGGCAGCGAACCACCCGAACCACTCGGGAAACAAGGTGAAGATGTCGATCTCCATCTCTACTCCCCACGAGCGATGAGCTCGATCTGAGCAGCACGACTCACGCCAGCTCCCCCAGAAAGCTCATGTCCACCTCGATCGTCCTTGCCGCTGGATCGACGCGGCGGATCGCATCGCGAACCATCGGCACGAGGATGTCTCCCCCCGGCGGGGAGGACATGCCGGGCTCTCCTGTTGCGAGTCGCACCTCCAGCGCCTCGCACGAGGGCAGCTCTACCAGACGCGCGACCACCCCGATACGGCGCTCGCCGTCGAACACCTCACAGCCCTCCAGCTCGCTTGCCCACCACTCCCCCTCTTCGAGCCTGGGCGCTTGCGCCAGATCGACTGTCAGCTCGGCCCCACGTATGGCCTGCACCGCCCCGCGGCCATCGATGCCTTCCAAGCGAACGATTGGATGCTCGTCGGTTCCCGCCCGCCGTACCAGCTTCGCGCTGCGACCGTCCACCCTCAGTGTGCTCCCCAGCGAAAGCAAGCGCGGGCGCGCGCCCGTCACATAAAAGCTGCCGTCCAGCCCATGTGCCCGGCCCACGCGACCGGCAGCGACCGTCCTCGAGCGGGCATCTGCTCTGGAGGGATCGTCCGCCGCTGCGGTCACTCGACCCTCAATCGACGATGTCGACGAGCACGCGGCGCTTCTCGTTGACCGCGGCCGCCTTCACGACCGTGCGCAACGCCTGGGCGGTGCGCCCGCCCCGACCGATCACCTGACCGTAGTCCTCGTCGGCGACGCACAACTCGAGCACGATCGTTCCGTCGTCCTCCTCGAACTGCTCGACCGACACCTCTTCGGGACGATCCACGAGTCCCTGCGCCAAGTACTCCAGCAGCTCTCTCATCGCCTCGGAGGACACCCCTCGCCCCCTGGACGGTCCGCCACTACGCCCATCGCGGCATCGGTTGCGGCATTGAGCATCGAGCCTATCGCGCGATTCCCTGGATGCGCAGCAGCTTGGCAACCGTATTCGACGGTTGCGCCCCGCGAGCCAGCCAGCTCTTCGCCCGCTCCTCGTCGATCACGATCGTCGAAGGACTCGTCTGGGCGTTGTAGTGGCCGATCGTCTCGATCACGCGCCCATCGCGCGGAGAGCGCTGGTCGGCGACGACGACGCGCCAAATTGGGTTCTTCTTTGCGCCCACACGCGTGAGCCTAAGCCTTACCGACACGTTTTCCTCTCTGGGTGCTTGCAAAATGCCTGGATCCAGCTTGAGAGCTTAGAGGGTGGCGCAGTCGGCCGCAGGCCGACGAGCCGGGCCCCTCGACAATTCCGGGTCAAAGGTGGCGCAGTCGGCCGCAGGCCGACGAGCCGGGCCCCTCCATTTTGGCTTAGACGGTGGCCCCCGGCGCGCCTTGGCGTCGCCGCTGGAGCAGGCGCCGAGCCCTCAACGCGCCTGTCGCATCAGTGCGCCGATGTCGGGTATCTTGCCGCGGCCGACCTGCTTCATCACCTTGCGCATCTGGCCGAATTGCTTGACGAGCTGGTTGACCTGCTGCACGTTGGTGCCCGACCCGCGAGCGATGCGCAGGCGACGAGAGCCCTTGATCAGCTCAGGGCGGGTGCGCTCTTCGGGGGTCATCGAGAGGATGATCGCCTGAACCCGGTCGAGCTCGCGCTCGTCGACCTTCATGCCTTTGAGCTGGGCGCCCGCGAACCCGGGGATCATGCCGAGCACGTTCGTGAGCGGGCCCATACGCCTGATCGTCTTGAGCTGGTCCAGGAAATCGTCAAGGCCGAACTCGTTGCGGCGCAGCTTGCGCTCGAGCTCCGCCGCTTGATTCTCGTCGAACTGGCGCTCGGCTGTCTCGATCAAGCTCATCACGTCGCCCATGCCCAGGATCCGCTGGGCTATGCGGTCGGGATGGAAGCGCTCGAACTGGTCGAGCTTCTCCCCGGTGGAGGCAAACAGGATCGGCTTGCCGGTCACTGCCTTCACGGACAAGGCCGCGCCTCCGCGCGCGTCCCCGTCGAGCTTGCTCATCACCACACCGTCGAACTGGACCGCCTCTGCGAACTGCTCCGCCACGTTGACGGCGTCCTGGCCGGTCATCGCGTCAACCACGAGCAGCACATCGGTGGGTTTGACCGCGTCGCGGATCTTCACGAGCTCGGCCATCAAGGCCTCGTCGACGTGCAGGCGTCCGCTCGTGTCGACGATGAGCACGTCCTTGCCCTCTTCGACGGCGCGATCGAGGGCCCACGCCGCGATCTCGACCGGATCGCGGTCGGGGTGGGTGGGGTCTCGGTGATATACGGTAGCCCCAGCCTGGGCACCGACCTTTACGAGCTGGTCGACCGCGGCGGGCCGGTACACGTCACACGCGGCCAAGGCCACCGAGGAGGAGTGCTCCTCGCGCAGGTAGCGCGCGAGCTTGGCCGAGGCCGTCGTCTTGCCCGAGCCCTGAAGGCCGGCCATCAGGATCACCGTGGGCGGCCTCGGTGAGAAGCTCAGGCCGGCCGGCTCGTCATTCGGTCCGCCGGCGGGTGGGCCTCCCATCAATTCGGTCAGCTCGTCGGCGACGATCTTCACGACCTGCTGACCGGGGTTCAGCTTGCCGACGATATCGGCCCCCATGCAGCGGTCCTTGACGTCTGCGGTGAAGCGCTTGACCACCTTGAAGTTGACGTCCGCCTCGAGCAGCGCGAGGCGGATCTCGCGCATCGCCTGCTCGATGTCCCCCTCGGTCAGGGTGCCGCGCTGGCGCACGTCCCCCAGGGTGGCCTGCAGCTTTTCGGCTAGGGAGTCGAACATCGGATGCTCAATTCTCGCAGCCTGGAACCTGAGCACGGCGAGAGCTCGGACGCCCGGAGAAACCCGGCACGCTTGCCTTCACCGCGGCACGTCAACCGCGCTCGGGGTCGCCCTGTGCGGGCGGCTGCTGCCCGGAGCGCCGTGCGATCGCCTCGCCGATTCCGCCGAACGCCTCGGCGAACTCGGAAGGTATGACGAACACCTTGTTGGAGTCTCCTTCGGCGAGCTGGGGCAGCATCTGCAGGTATTCGTAGCTGAGCAGCTCGCGCGAAGGTTTGCCGTCGTGGATCGCTTTGAAGACGGTGTCGATCGCCTTTGCTTCGCCCTCGGCTCGCAGAACGGCGGCCTGACGGTCTCCCTCGGCACGCAAGACCACAGCCTGCTGCTGGCCCTCGGCGGTCAGGATCTGGGCCTGCTTCTCGCCTTCTGCCGTGAGGATCGCCGCGCGACGGTCGCGCTCGGCCCGCATCTGCTTCTCCATCGCTGCCCTGATGTCCTGCGGCGGGTCGACCGACTTGATCTCCACCCGGTTGATGCGTATCCCCCACTTGCCTGTCGCCTCGTCCAAGACGACCCTCAGTTGGGTGTTGACGCTCTCACGGGCGGTCAGCGTGTCCTCGAGCGTGAGGCCGCCGATCACATTGCGCAACGTGGTCACCGTCAACTGCTCGATCGCCTGCAAGGGGTTGGCCACTTCATAGGTCGCCGAGCGGGGGTCTGTAATCGTGAAATAGAGAACCGTTTCAATCGCCACCACGACGTTGTCTTCGGTGATGACCGACTGGGGAGCGAAGTTGACGACCTGCTCGCGCAGGTCCACGAGCGGCTTGACCCGGTCGATGAACGGAGTCACGATCGTCAGGCCCGGCTCGAGCGTGCGGCTGTAGCGGCCGAGCCGCTCGACCACGCCCGCGCGCGCCTGCGGGATTACGCGGATAGTGCGCGCCGCGACGACCAGTACGAACAGCACCACGACGACTAGGACGATAAGGGCGACCATTGGTGTTGGTTCTTCCTTTCCGTGGGGTTCTCAGCCCAACAGTGTCTCAGTGCATCACGAGCGCTGTCGCGCCCCTGATTTCTACGACTTCGACGCGTTCGCCAGGATCGAACACCTGGTCTTCGTCGAAGCTGCGTGCGGTCCACACCTCGCCGTCGATCTTCACGCAGCCGACTCCCTCGTCGTTGGCGATCCGCTCGAGGACGATCGCCTTGCGCCCGATCAAGGCGGCGGCGCCGGTCCTGATCGAGGGCGGCAGCCTGCGATGACGCTGTGCGACGGGCCTCAGCGTCGCGAACACGATCCCCGAGGCGACGAGGAACACGATCGTGGAGAGCAGGATTCCTACGCCCAGCAGGCTCACAACCGTCGCGAGCGCGGCGCCGGCAGCGAACGGCGCCAGGTAGAAGCCGCCTTGGTGCATCTCGCCCAAACCGAGGATGCCGGCCGCTACCAACCAAAGAATCCATGCGTCCATCCTTCGATTATTCCTCAGCGACGAGTGCGCGGGCGAAATCGTCCGCGTCGAACGGTCGCAGGTCCTCGACCTGCTCGCCGATCCCGATCAGCTTCACGGGCAAGTGAAGCTCGCGTGCGAGCGCGAGCGCGATCCCTCCCCGCGCAGTACCGTCGAGCTTTGTCAGCACGATCCCGCTGACCCCGGCCGACTCGGCGAACATCTGTGCTTGGCGCAATCCGTTCTGGCCGGTGGTCGCATCGACTGTGAGCAGCGTCTCGTGCGGTGCTCCCTCCTGCTGCCTCTCGATCACGCGGCGCACCTTGGCAAGCTCACCCATCAGGTCGTCCTGGGTGTGCAGGCGCCCGGCCGTGTCGACTATCACGACGTCGATGCCCTTGCCGCGCGCCTGGGCGATCGCCTCGAACGCGACCGATCCGGGGTCCGAGCCCTCGGGGCCGGTCACGATCTCGCACTCCGCCCGCTGTGCCCATCCTTCCAGCTGCTCGGTGGCGGCAGCGCGGAACGTGTCCGCGGCACCGAGCAGCACGCTCACGCCGAGCTCTTTGCGCAGATGCCAGGCGAGCTTGCCGATCGTCGTGGTCTTACCCGTCCCGTTGACCCCCACGACGAGGATCACGGTTGGCTTGGCACGAATGTCGATGCGGTCGTGCTCGCTGCGGGCGGTCTGCGCGAGCAGCTCGATCAAACGCTCGGAGAGCTCGGGGCCGCTCGCAAGCCCCCCTTCGGTCGCTTCACGCTCGAGCGTCTCGACGATCGAGGCCGTCGTGCCCGCGCCCACGTCAGCCATTATCAACGCCTCCTCCAGGCGTTCCCAGGTGTGCTCGTCTAGCGTCGTGAGGAGGGTTGCCTGGATCTCCGATCCGAGCGCCTGACGCGTCTTCGACAGATTCTCCCTCAGCCGCCTGAACAGTCCGCGACGGCGCTCGGCACTCTCGTGCCCCTCGGGGCGCTCGCCGCGTTGTGCCTCGCCGGCAGGCGCGCCGGTAATGAAGAGCTCGGACCAGTCGCGTGGCATGACTCGCCTAGGCCACGGGCGCGACCCGCGGCGGGTCGTCCACCGAGGCGACCTGCTGCTTGGGGTCCTCCTCGGGCAGCCGCCGCGAAAGCACCTTGGATACGCCATTTTCGGCCATCGACACGCCATAAAGCCAGTCGGCCGCCTCCATCGTGCGCTTCTGGTGGGTGATCACGATGAACTGAGCCCGGTCGGCGTAGCGCCGCAGCAGCGTGAGAAAGCGATCCAGGTTGAGATCGTCGAGCGCCGCCTCGACCTCGTCGAGCACATAGAAGGGGCATGGGCGCGCAAGGAACACGGAGAACATGAAGGCGAGCGCGGTCATCGACTTCTCACCGCCTGAGAGCAAGGACAGGCGCTTGGTGGACTTGCCGGCGGGGGTGATCTCGATCTCAACGCCGAGCATCTCCTCGGCCTCCTGTTCCTGTTCCGCGGCCTCGGCCTCCGCGTCTGCCTCGGCGGCGGACTCCTCGCCGTCCTGCGGCACGGCTTGGCCACCGAGCACGGCGCGGGGGACCTGCTCGTCCTCGACCAGCCGCAGGCGTCCGCTGCCACCCGGGAAGACGTCGCCGACGAGCTCCTCGAAGTTGCGGGCGGCGGCGCTGAAGGTCTCGTTGAAGGTCTCGTGTATCTGACGATCGGTTTCGCGGATCACCGCTCTCAGCTCGCGCAAGGCGATCTCCAGATCGGTGCGCCGCTCCTCCAGCTCCTCCACGTGGGCGATCGCCTCGGCGTACTCTTGACCGGCGAGCGGGTTCACGGGGCCGAGCTGCTCGCGCCTGCGAGCCAGTCGTTCCAGGCGCGCCCTGAGCGCCTGTTCCTGCTCCTCGCCAAGTGGCTCAACCGCCTCCACGACAGCCATATCTGGGCCTGGCTGCTTCGCCGTACGCGCCTGGGAGGACTCATCCCGAGCATCCTGGTCTCCCAGCTCGGTCTCCCCTGAGCCCGGCTTGTCAGCCGCTGCCCTGACCACCGGCAGCTCGAGCCGCTCGGAGACCTCTCTCAGCTCCTCCTGGGCCTCGGCCGCCTGGTCGCGCAAGCGTTGCGCGGCAACCTCGGCACCGGTCACCGCCTCGCCCTCGACCCTCAGCGAGGCCTGGATCTCGGCCTCCTCCTGAGCGCACGCGCGCAACTCAGCGGAAACCTGCTCGCCCGCCGCGCGGTCTTGGCTGAGCAGCTCCTCGATCTGCGCGAGCAAGCCCCCTACGGCCTCGCCCGCGCTAGCTAGCACCGCCGCCAAGCGCTCAGCCCGTGGCGCCAGCTCGAGGTCGGCGGCGCGCTGGGCGCGCAAGCGCTCGATCCGCCTCATGCGCTCGGCCTCCTCGGCCTTCCTGCGCTCGGCCTGGCGGCGCTCGGCGGCCAGCTCGCCCTGCAACTCGGCGCGACGCACCGCCAGCGGTCCCTGCTCGGGAGCCGCCCTGCGCTGTTCGATCAGCCAGTCCGCTTTGCGCTGGGCCTCGAGCGCCTCGGAGAGCAGGCGCTCGCCGTCGCGCAGCGCGCCGTCGGTCTCATCGCGCTCGCGTTCTGCCTCGCGCAGCTGCTCCAAGGCCCGCTCGACCGCCTCTCTGGCGCCGTGCTCAGTGGACACCACCCGCTCGCTCTGAGCGATCAGACGATCGCGCTCGTTGCGCCGGGCCAGGACGCGCTCGGCGCCACCCTCGGCCACCTGGCGCAGCTCTCCCCAGCCACCGAACAGGACCCTGCCCGAACGGGTGCAGGCGACGCCACCGAAGCCCTCTTTCACATCCTCCAGGCGCTCGACCACCCATGCCTCCTCGAGCAGCTTGCGGGCCAGCGCGAGCACCGGGCTGGATCCCCCGACAAGCTCGATCAACCTGAGCGCTCCTGGTGCTGGCGGCTTACCGTCCAGCGCGGCGCCGGCAGGCACATCCGCGCGGGCGGCTCCGTCGTCCTCGCTCGCCGCCTCCCCGGCAAGCAGGGCCGCTCCACCGTCAGGGCCGGCATCGTCGAGCAAGGCCCGAGCGCCGTCCATGTCCTTGACAAGCGCCGCATCCAAGCGCCCACCGAGCGCGGCCGCGAGCGCCAGCTCATAACCGGGCTCGACCTGCAAGGCGTCACTCAGCGCACGCGGCGATCCAGCCCTTGCGCCGTGCGCACCCGCGTGGCTGCGCAGGAACTGGTTGGCCGCCGCCAGCTCCGCTCCGACCTTGGCCGCCTCGCGCCGGGCCGTCTCCGCCTGCGCTTCGAGCTCACGCAGAGCCGCGCGCGCTCTCTCGGCCCGGTCGTCCGCTTGGACGCGAGCTTCACGGGCCACCTGCGCCTGCGCTTGCATCTCCTCCGCGCGCTCCAGCGCCCTCGCGCGCTCTTGCTCCAGTCCCGCGATCTCGCGCTCCAGCTCGCGCTCGTGCTCGCTGTCGATCTGGGCCAAGGCAGCCTCGATCGCGCTCACGCGTGCCTCGCTCGCCTGTTGCTGTGCCGCGGGATCGTGCTCGGCACCCTCGCCGCCGAGGGGCTGGGCGAGCGCGCCCAGCTCGATCTCGATCCGACCCGCCCGCCGTGCCACGTTCGAGGCGGCCGCGGCCGCCTGCTCACCGCGCATCTGCAGGCGCTCTCTGGCCGAGCGAGCGTCGTAGGCGCGCTTGGAGATCGCGTCGTGGCGCTCGGTGCGCTCGGCCAGTGCGCTCTCGGCCGCGGCTCGGCGGGCAACCACGGTGCGCAGGCGCGACTCGATCTGCTCACGGGCGGCCCTGGCCGCCTGCACCCCTTCCTCGGCCTGCGCCAACTCCTCGCCACGTGCCCTGACCGCCTCGCGCGCGAGCTCGTAGCGCGCTTGCAGCATCTGCTGCTCCAGGCGCTCGTGCAGCTCGGCTGCCTCGGCTTGGCGCTTGAGCGGGCGCAGGCGGGTGCGCGCCTCGCGCTCCACGTCGAGCGCCCGGTCGAGGTTCTCCTGGGTTCGCTCCAGCTTCAGCTGGGCGCGGCGGCGGCGCTTGCGGTGCTTGCCGAGGCCCGCCGCCTCCTCGATCAAGAGGCGCCTGTCCCGTGGCTTGGAGGTCACGATCGCCTCGACGCGCCCCTGGGAGATGACCGAGTGAGTCTCTTTGCCAAGGCCGGTGTCGGAGAGCACCTCGATCACGTCCACGAGACGGCAGCGCGCGCCGTTCAGGCGGTACTCGCCATCGCCGGAGCGGTCGAGCCTGCGCACGATCGATATCTCCGCGAGCGGCAGGTCCACCGTGCCGTCGGAGTTGTCGAGCACCAGCTCGACCTCGGCGGAGCTGCGCGCCTGCACGCCGCGGCCCCCGCCGAAGATCACGTCCTGCATCGACTGGCCGCGAACGGCCAGGGGCGATTGCTCGCCCATCGCCCACAGGAGCGCGTCGGTCACGTTCGACTTGCCCGAGCCGTTCGGTCCGACGACGACGCTCACACCGGGGCCGAAGTCCAGTCTCGTGCGGTCGGGGAAGGACTTGAAGCCCTTCAGGGTGAGCGCCTTTAGATGCATGGGCCGCTCCGATCTTCGCCAGTATTGCCGGGAGCCGCATGGGCACTCAGGGCAAGTCGGGCAAGGGATAGAGAGCCCACCCGCCCCGCGTGGCGTGCTATGCACGTGTGCTGGCCGATCGGAGATCCCGTCGATCTCCGATCGGTAGGACGCCGCACGGCGCAGCCATGCGTGCTCATGCCTTCGCGAGGCTCTCCAGCGCCTCACTCGCAGCCTGCTGCTCCGCGTGCTTCTTGCTGCGGCCACATCCTTTGCCCAGAGGGCGGCCGTCGACCGAGGCGACGACCACGAAGGTGCGGTCGTGAGGGGGACCGTGCTCGTCGGTGACCTCGTAGTCAATCGTCTCGCCGCGCCGGGCCAGCTGCTCTTGTAGAGCCGACTTGAAGTCGAGGGGATGCTCCAGCGCCTCCTCGATCTCCGGCGCGAACGCCTCCACAACCGCCTCCGCGGTGCGCTCGTAGCCGGCGTGCAGGTAGCACGCGCCGATCACCGCCTCGATCACCGAGGCGAGCACCCGCTCGGTCCCCAGCAGATCGACCAGCCTGCCCTCGCCGTTCTCCGGCGCGACCGCGCGCAGGCGCTCGCCCACCCCCAGGCGTTCGGCCACCGCGCGGCATGAACGCCCCGAGACCGCTTGCGCGCGGATCTTCGTCAGCCTGCCGGCCCCGAAACGCTCGGCTTCCAAGCGTGGATAGAGGTGCGTGGTGACCGCCAGGGCAAGCACGCTGTCGCCGAGAAACGCCAGCCGTGCATAGGAGTCGCTGCGCCGCTCCGTCCACGAGGCGTGCGTGAACACCTGCCGCGCGAGCTCATCGGGCAGCTCGCCGAGCAGCGAGGTCAGCTGCTCCACACTCCCCGCCGGCTTAGGCATCGTCGCTGGAGTGTGCCACGACGAAATCGACTGCCTGGCCCACGGTGAGGATGTCGGCAGCCTGCTCGTCGGGGATGTGCACGCCATAGGTGTCCTCGAGCTCCTGCACGAGCGTGTACAGGTCCAGGGAGTCCGCGGCGAGGTCGTCCTTGAAGCGCGTGGCATCCACGATCTGCTCTGGGTCCACGTCGAGCTCGTCGGCAAGGTGGGCTTGTATCAGGACGAACACTTCCTCGCGGGTCATTCGCCCGCCAGGCTAGCCGGATCGGCGGACACAGGCACGCTGCGCAGCGCGCCGGCCTCACTCAGGGCCGCGTGGGTGGCCCCGACCAGGTCCTCGCGGGCACCGCGCTCGGCGCGCAGGATGGCCTGGGCGAAGCCGCGCCCGGCGAAGCGTCCGTGCGGGACCACAGCCAGGCGACGCAACCCCAAGAGATAGGCGCCTCCCTGCCCTTCGGGGTCGATCTGCTCTCGAAATGCCATCAGCGAAGGCCGCAAGAGCACGCCGCCCAGCTTGCCGCGCAGCGAGGAGAGCGCCGCTTCCCTGACCGCCCCGAGCACCGTCTGGGAGACACCCTCCATCAGCTTGAGCGCGATGTTGCCGGTGAAGCCGTCGGTGACGATCACATCGGCCACTCCCGCCACGATGTCGCCGCCCTCGACGTTACCGACCCAGCGCAGGCCTTGCCCATCCGAGCGTGCCCTCAACGCAAGCCCCGCCTCGACCACAGTTTCACTGCCACGCTCGGCCTCCGCGCCGTTCGAGAGCAAGGCGACGCGAGGCTGCTCGACTCCCAAGACCGCCTTGGCGAAAGCGGCGCCCATGAAAGCGAACTGAACCAGGTGCTCGCTGCGCGCGTGCACGCTGGCCCCGACGTCGAGCAGGGTCACGGGCCGGACAGGCTCCGGTCCCGGGATGGGGATTGGCAGGGCCAGGGCGGGACGGTGGATGCCGCGTGCCCGCTTCACGTTGAACAGGCCGGCGGCGAGCGCCGCTCCGGTCCCACCGGCGCACACCAATGCCTGCGCGCGCCCCTCGCCGACGGCCCGCGCAGCCTGCACGATCGACGCATCCGGAGTCGATCTGACCGCACGCGCCGGGTCGGGACTCTTGGCCACCGAGACGGGCGCGTCGACGACCTCCACCCGCGGACCCATCTCGCCAAACTCACCGGCGGGGCCGAACAGCAGCACGCGCACGCCCTGCCGGGCTGCTTCGCGCACGCCCGCGGCGACCTCCCCCGGCCCCAAATCAGCGCCGTTGGCGTCGACGGCTACGACCACCTCCCCGGCTCGAGCGGATCCTCCGCTCACAGCAACTCAGTCGTGGTCGTGCTCGTGGTCGTGCGCCTCGGGGGCCACCACCTCGCGGCCCGCATAGGTCCCGCACACCGGGCACACGCGGTGGGGCCGGCGGGGACTGTGGCAGCGTGGGCACTCGTTCAGCGTGGGTGCGTCGATCCTGTGGTTGGCGCGGCGCAGCGCGGTACGGCTGTGAGATTGCTTTTTCTTGGGGACGGCCATCGGCGGGACAGGCTAGCAACGTTCGGGCCGAATAGTCAGCGGACCGAATATTCGAGGGCTTGAATATTCAGTCGCTCGACCGTTCCAGCTTCAACTCGCTCAGCTTCGCCCAGCGCGGATCGGGAGCGCGCTCGTGCGTGTGCCCGGGACCGGCTTCGTTGAGGTCGACAGCGCACACGGGGCACAGCCCAGCGCAATCCTCGCGACACAGCACTTGGCTGGGCAGCGCCAGGGCGAACGCGTCGCGTGCCCAACTCGCCAGGTCAAGGCGCTCGTCGCGCAGGTAGGGGCTCGAGAGCTCCTCGCCTCCACCGGGCCTGTCGACCTCGCGTGCGTCGACCTCGATCCGCGGGGTGGCGTCCTTCAGGCAGCGCATGCACGCGCCGGTCAAAGTCGCCTCGAAGCTGAGCCTGAGCGCGTATCCGTTGCCCATCATGCGCGAAACGTCGAGCTTCACTGGGACCGCCGCGGGAAGCGCCCCGTAAGGCTCGCCCCCGAGGCTCAATGGCTCGATGTGCACAGCCAGCTCGAAGCGCCGCCCCTCTCCCGCGCTCAAGCGCAGGCCACCCAGGTCGAGAATGTCTGTCACAGCAGGCATTCACTCAGGTTAGTAAGGGCCAACCGAACCGGCCGGACACGCGATGTGGGTCTTCTCGAAAAGGGGCTGCTAATGCGTGCGCGCGCAGGACAACCTCTGAACAAAACACAACAGCCACCTCTGCGGCTGGAACCACACACGCGCGGTTGCCCTCACCGCGAAGCGGATCTCAGGCGATCTGGCGCAACTCGCGCTTGAGCACCTTGCCGGTGGCATTGCGCGGCAGCTCATCCACGAAGACGACCTCGCGCGGCACCTTGTAGCGGGCGAGGTTGTGCTTGACGTACTCCTTGACAGCTTCCTCGTCGAGGTCCGAGCCCTCACGGGAGACGACGAAGGCCTTCAGGCGCTCGCCGAACTGGGCGTCCTCGACGCCGATCACGGCGGCCTCCTCGATCCCCGAGTGGTCGGCCAACAGGTCCTCCACCTCGCGCGGGAACACGTTCTCACCGCCGGAGACGATCATCTCGTCGTCGCGACCCTCCACGAACAGCCGGCCGTGCTCGTCCATGCGGCCGATGTCCCCCGTGGAGAGCAGGCCGTCGATGATCTCCTTGCCGCCGCCGCCGGTATAGCCCTCGAAGGACATTTCGCTGCCCGCGAAGATACGCCCGACCTGGCCGCGTGGCACCTCCCTGCCGTGCTCGTCGTAGAGTCGCAGGACCGTCCCTCGTGGAGCGCGTCCGGCGGTGCCCGGCGCGGCGCGCAAATCCCCGGGCGTGGCGATCGTGACCTGGCCCACCTCGGTGGAGCCATAGAAGTTGTAGACATTGTCGCCGAAGCGGTCCATCCAGTTGATCGCCAGCTCGCCCGGCAGCGCCGAGCCCGATAGCGAGGTGATGCGCAGCGCGGAGAGGTCGCAGCGGCGCAGCGTCTCATCGGGCAGCGAGAGGATGCGCTGGATCATCACCGGCACGGCGGCAAGCACCTCGGCGCGGTGCTCCTGCACGGTTTGCAGCATGTCTAGCGGGTCGAAGCGGCGGCGCAGCACCATCGTGGAAGCCGTCGGCAGGCCAATCGCGGCGAAGTGCAGGAGCCCCCAGGAGTGAAACAGCGGCGCGGCGATCACCATCGTCTGGCGGCGCCTGTATGGAATCTTGTCGATCATGGCCGCGAGCGTGAACAGGCCGTCGGGGTTGGAGCGCTGCGCGCCCTTCGGCGCGCCGGTGGTCCCCGAGGTCAGGATCACGAAACGCGGCTTCTCGGGCGGCGGCCGCAGGTCGGCATCGCTGCCCCGCGCGATCAGTTCTTCGAGCGTCGGCTCTGCGCCCCCCCTCGCGCCGGTCTCGCTCCAGCCGACGACGCGGGCGACGTCATCGTCGACGTCCTCGAGCAGCCCGGCGAACTCCTCGTCGTAGACGAGCACCTTGGGCCGCTCGCGACGGGTGACCTCGGCCAGTTGCGGGCCGGCAAAAGCGGTGTTGAGGTAGAGCGCGCTCGCCCCAAGCTTGGCCGACGCGAGCGTCGCCTCGACGAAGCCGCGGTGGTTTCGACACATGATCCCCAGGCCGTCGCCATAGCCGATGCCCATCCCGGCGAGCGAGCGGGCGAGCGCGTTGGTGCGAAGGTGCACCTGCTCGAACGTGAGCTGGCCGCGCTCGTCGATCAGGGCCACGTCGTGCGGATGATGGATCGCCGCCGTGGCGATCCCTGTCGCCGGAGAGGCCCCCCAGCGCACGAGCGTGGTGATCACCTTGACCCCCTTGTCCGGGCGCATCGGCCCGAGGATGCCGGCTTCGTTCAGCACCTTCAGCTCGAACGCGCGGTCGGCGAGCGAGGCGCGAAAGTCCTTCAGCGCTTTGCGCAGGAGCGAGCTCACGCGCGGCACCCTACTCAAAATCGCCGGCCGTCGATCCATTCGATGCTGTTCCGCTCGGCACATGTGCCGAGCGGCCGGACGGTGCATGCACCGTCCGGGACAGGGCCGCATGCGGCCCTGTCTTCCAACTAAGGCTCTAGGAGACTTCTGCCGGCTCGTCCTTGCCCTGCAGGCGCTCGCGGCCACGCTGCACCGCGGCGATGAACTTCGACAGGTTCACCTCGAGCGTGCCCAGGATCTCATCCGCGTAGTCCTCGGCCCCGAGCCTGATCTCGCGCTCGCGCGCCTGGGCGTCCTCGACGATGTCCTCGGCGGCGCGCTCGGCCTGCTTGGTGACCTCCTCCTCGCCCACCAGCTTCTCCTGGCGCTCGCGCGCCTCCTTGACGATGCGCTCGGCCTCCTTCTTGGCCTCGGCCAGCATCTCCTGGCGCTCCTTGACGATCCAGCGTGCCTGCTTGATCTCCTCGGGGATCGTCGCCCGCATCTGGTCGAGGATGTCGTAGATCTCCTCCTTGTCGACCCTCACCTGGTCGGTCAGGGGCACCGGCTTGGCGTTGTGCACCAAGTCGTCCAGCTTGTCGATCAGCACCAGCACGTCCATTAGCGGTCACCTCCGTGGAGCATCCTGGACCACGACATATGAGCGGATTTGTCTCTCAAGATGGGGCTCACGTCAGCAAAGTTCGTCAACGCCGCAACTCTTCCTGCAAGCGCTCCGCCACCCGGGCCGGCACCAGATCGTCGATTCGCCCACCGAAGGTGGCGAGCTCCTTGACGCCGCTGGAGGACAGGAAGCTGTATTGCGGTGAGGCCATTAGGTATACCGACTCTATCTCGGGATCCTGCCGGCGGTTGAGTTGGTTCATCTCGAACTCGTACTCGAAGTCCGAGATCGCCCGCAGTCCCTTGACGATCGCCTTCGCTCCCACGCGCCTTGCGAAATCGACCACCAGCGTGTTGAACGGCTCCGCCGTCACCCCTGGAAGGTCTGTCAGCGCCTCCTCGATGAACGCCATCCGCTCGTCGATCCCGAACAGGGTCTTGTCCTTGCGCACCGAGCGATTGACGACAGCGACGACAACCTCGTCGTAGAGCTGGGCGGCTCTGCGGATCACGTCCAGGTGGCCGTTGGTTATCGGGTCATAAGAGCCCGGGCACACGGCTATCGACTTGTCAATGCTCATCGTGGTCCTATGTGAGGTGATGGTGGATTGTGATCGTGGTATCGCCGTAGCGCTTGCGCTGCGCCACCGCCAGAGGCAGCTCGGCCGGCGCCCGCCGATCGCTCTCCACGACGACGCGCGCGCCGGGTGCGAGCACCGCCGGCAACAGCACCGACAGCTCGCCCGCCAACTCACGTGCCTGACTGTAGGGAGGATCGACGAACACGAGATCGTACGTTTCGCGGGCTCCGCGTGCGGTGCGCAAGGCGCCGAGCGCGTCCCCCACCCGCAGCTCGGCCTCGGGCACGGCCAGCCCGAGAGCCTCCAAATTCGACCGCAGCGCCTGCACGGCCGCCCGGTCGCGCTCCACGAACACGACCCGCCCGGCGCCCCTTGAAAGCGCCTCTATTCCGAGCGCGCCCGTCCCGGCGAACAGGTCCAGGACGGCGCTTGCATGGATGTCGCCGAGCATCGAGAAGAGTGCCTCCCTCACTCGATCGGAGGTCGGACGCGTCGTCTCACGGCCGCGGGGAGCCTTCAGGCGCCGGCCGCCAAAGCGCCCGGCGATCACCCTCATGCCGGGATCGCCGTCGGTTGCCTCATGCGGGGATCCTCCCCGGCTCCCTCATGCCAAGACCCTAGCTGCGACCTCACGCCGGGATTGGCTGTAGCGCCTCGGCGCCGAAAGCATCCTCGAGCGCTGCACCCAGCAGCGTATGCAGCGGGCCGTCGAGACCCGGGTCCCCATCGAGGATCTCGCGGGCGCGAGCACGTGCCCGCTCCAGCAGCTCGGCGTCCTCGGGCAAGCTCGCGAACTTGAACTGTCCGAGCCCCGACTGCCTCGTGCCCACGAGCTCGCCCTCCTTGCGCAGGCGCAGGTCGATCTCCGCAAGCCTGAAGCCGTCGGAGTGATCGGCCAGCGCCCGCAGCCGCGGGGATCCGAGGGGACCGGCCAGCAGGCACCTCGAGCTGTGCGCTCCCCGCCCGATGCGACCGCGCAGCTGGTGCAGCTGGGAGATCCCGAAGCGCTCGGCGTTCTCCACGAGCATCACGGTTGCGTTGGGCACATCCACGCCCACCTCGATCACGGTCGTCGCCACAAGCACCTGCGCCTGGCCGCTTGCGAATGCCTGCATCGCCCGCTGCTTCTCGCGCGGGCGCATCTGGCCATGCAGCAGCTCCAGGCTGAAGCCGGCCAGCTCGCCTGCCTTCAGGCGCTCGAACTCGGCGCTCGCCGCGCGCAGCTCGCCCGCCCCCGAGCCCTGTGCGCCGGCGAGCTCGCCTTCTTCGACAAGCGGACACACCACATAGCCTTGGCGCCCCTTCAAGAGCTCCTCGCGCAGCAGGTCATAGGCCTCCGCGCGTCCGCTCTCCCCCGCCACGATGCGCGTCTCGATCGGCCTGCGCTCGCGCGGCAGCTCGTGCAACAGCGTGCGGTCGAGATCCCCATGGCGCGCGAGGGCGAGCGTGCGTGGGATCGGGGTGGCCGTCATGTGCAGCGTGTGTGGGCGCAGCCCAGCTCGATCGCCGGACCGGTCGACACCCGGCTCGCTCGGCTCACCCTCGCCAAGCGCGGCGCGCTGGCGCACGCCGAAGCGGTGCTGCTCGTCGACGACAGCCACCGCAAGCTCGCGAAAGCGCACGTCTGGCTCGATCAAGGCATGTGTGCCCACCACCAGCGACAGCTCGCCGCTCGCGAGCTTTGCGAGCACATCGGCGCGCCGCCGCGCGGGCGTCGAGCCGCTCAGCAGCGCCACGGTGACCGGCTCGCCGCCCAGCAAGCGCTGCACGGTTGCAAAATGCTGTTCGGCAAGCGTCTCGGTCGGCGCCATCAGGGCTGCCTGGGCGCCATGCTCGACTGCGCGCAGCATCGCGTGCAGGGCCACCACGGTCTTGCCACTCCCTACCTCACCCATCAGCAGGCGCTGCATAGGACGCGTGCCTTCGAGCTCTCTTTCGATCTCCTCGATTGCCTTGCGCTGGTCGCCGGTCAGCTCGAACGGGAGGCCGTGCCGCAACCAGCGCGCGGTCAGCTCTGGCGGCTTGCGCAATGCGTGCGCACACGCCTGCGTAGCGCGCCGCTCGCGGCGGGTGAGGAACACGAGCTGCGCCAACAACAGCTCCTCGAAAGCCAGTCGGCGGCGCCCCTGCTGGGACGCGCCCTCCACGCCGCCGAAGTGCATCGCGGCAAGCGCAGCCCTCCTTTCGGGCAGACGCTCGGCAACGCGCACGCTTGCGGCAAGCGGCTCGGGGATATCTTCGAGGGCGTGCCTGTGCTCCCGCACGAGCGTAAGGATCTGGGTGGAGCTCACGCCCTCGGCTGCCGGGTAGTGGGCGACCGACCGCGCCGGACCCGAGCTCCCGGCGGAGCCGACCTCGGAGCCGAGCGCATGATGGGAGACCTTGAAGCGGGCACTCCCCTCGGCCTTGCCGTGCAGCAGCAGGCGCGTGCCCGCCGGATAGCGCGCCACAAGCCACGGCTGGTTGAAGAACGTCGCGCGCATCGACCCGGTCTCGTCGAACACGCTCGCCTCCACGAGCCCACGCATCCCCCGCCGGCGCACCGCGCGACCGGCGATCGAGCGCACCTCGACGGCCACGGTCGCCTGCTCGCCGGCGCGCAAGTCCGCGACGGTGCGTGCCTCACGCTGGTCGCGCGGCATGTGCTCGAGCAGATCCCCCACCGTCTCGAGGCCGAGTGCCGCCATCCCCTCAGATGCCTTGGCCGCCTTCATCTCGAGCGCCACGTCCAGGCAGGAGGGGCGCGGCCAGCGCACCGGCGCGGCGAGCATCTGCGCGCGCGTCAGCGCCTGCCCACCCGCGAAGGCAAGCGCAGTCCAGTGCTCGCTACTCGGCTGCGAGCAGCCACCAATAGGCCGGCTGACCACCGTGGCGAAGCTCGAGCTCGACATGACCGTCCATGATGCCCTCCAGCTCAGACAGCTCCAAGGGCGCCTCGGCACCCGCGAGCACGCTCACCAGCTCAGCGTCCTGGGCCAACTCGGTGAGTACTGCGAGCAGCGTCTCGCGCGGCTCTCCCCAGGCCACCACCCGCTCCTCGACGAAGCCGACCGCCTCACCCTCGCCGAAGCGTCCTTGAGCGTCCCTGCGCGCCGCCTGGGCGACGGCACCGGTGCGCAAGGCGCCGAGCGCCTCGTTCATCGCCCGGGCGTTCTCGTGCACGTCACGGTCGCCCTCCAGGGCAACCGCCACGGCAAGGCCTGCCTGCTGGCTCGTGACAGGCACCACCACCACCTGCTTGTCCGACAGCTCGGCCGCCCGCTCGGCCGCCATCACCACGTTGGCGCTGCCGGGCAGTACCACAACCTCCTCGGCCGGGACCTCGTGTATGCCCGCGAGCAGTTCGTAGGTGGAGGGGTTCAAGGTAGGGCCGCCGTCGATCGTGTGCACACCCAGCTCGCGATACATATGCGTGAGCCCGCCGCCGCTCACCACCGCCAAGGCCCCGCAGCGCACGCGCACGCCGGTGCTCGAGCCCTCGCTCGACGGACCGAATCCGTTCGCACCGATCGAAGCTCCGTTTTCCCCGCTCGCGCCCGCGAGACGCTCCTCGCGCTCTGCGACCTGCACGCGCATGTCGGCCACATCCAGGTGAGACACCTCTCCGATGCCCTCGAACAGAGCGGTGGCCCGCTCGGGCTGGTCGGTATGAAGGTGCACCTTGAGGGTGCTCGGGTCGCCCACCACGAGCACCGAATCTCCCAGTCGCTCCAGCTCTGAGCTGAAGCGGGAAGCGGCCAGATCGTGGCCGGTGACGGCGAAGTTCGTGCAATAGCGGTAGGTGCTGGAGCTGTGCTCGGGATGGGTGATCTTTGCCGGCGCATAGTGTGCGAGCTCAGGAGGTGCCTCGTCGCGCAAGGCCGCCACCACGCCCGCGAAGATCACCGTGAGAGCATGCCCGCCCGCGTCCACCACGCCCGCCTCGCGTAGCGGTGCGAGCATCTCGGGCCCTCGCTTGACAGAGTCGGTGCCCGCCTCCACCGCGCGCTCCAAGGTCTTTGCGATCGCGAGGTCCTGTTCGCGCGGCTCGGTCGCCGGCCCGAGCCGGCCCGCATCCTCGCTATGGGCAACGTCGGCCATGATCCCGTGGGCCATCTCCCGGGCCACCGTCAAGATCGTGCCCTCGGCCGGTTCACGCACCGAGGCATACGCACGGTCGGCTGCGTTCGCCAGCGCCGCGCCGATCAGCGTCGCGTCGATCAGCTGACCGGGCCGGCTGACGAGCTCCTCTGCCGCTCCTCTGATCAGCTGGGAGAGGATCACACCCGAGTTACCTCGCGCGCCGAGCAAGGCCGCGCGCGCGACCGACTGCACTATCTCCTCGCGCCCGATCTCGTCGATCGTCTTGGTGGAGTCACTGCCCTGCAGGCGATCGAGCTCCGCGAGCACGGCCCTGAGCGTGAGCACCATGTTGTCGCCCGTGTCGCCATCGGCGACCGGGAACACGTTGAGGTCGTTGACCTCCTCGCGGCGGGACTCCAGGTGCGCCAAGGCACCCGCCACCGCAGCTCTGAAGCGGATCAGGTTGGTGTCGGTCACCGTGCCAGCTCCATCACGCACGCCCCTCGGGCGCTCTCGAGACCATACTCACAGCCCTGTCATACCACCACAGCCACCGGTCGATCCGGTCGCCGAGCTCAGGACGGGCCTCAGGGCCGACTCAGAGAGCCTTGGTGACCTTGCCGGCCTTCAGACAACGCGTGCATACGTATACACGACGGGGCGCCTTACCGACGAGGATCTTGACCTTCTGCAGGTTGGGATCGAAGCGCCGCCTGGTGGCGACCATCGAGTGACTGCGGCTGTTGCCGGAGGCGGGACCCTTCCCGCAGCTGTGACATACCTTGGCCATGAGGCTCGGCAGTGTAGCTGACCGAGCAACGAGCGTCCCCTGGCGAGACCTGTGCGGGCGTGCGCTCGCCGGCGGCGGTGGCGTCTCAGAGCGCTCGAGCCTGTGCTTGGCCCGCCAGCTGCTCTCGCAGCTCGGCCATCCGCAGCACGGCTTCGGCCGCATGACGTCCCTGGTCGCGCTTGTCCCCGCCCGAGCGTGCGAGCGCCTGCTCCATCGTCTCGCACGTGAGCACCCCAAACGCGCACGGCACACCCGTGGAGAGTGCAACTTGCTGGATGCCGCGCGCCGCCTCGGCACAGACGAAGTCGTAATGGTCGGTCTCGCCACGGATCACGGCCCCCAAACAGGCCACACCCTCAAAGCGGCCCGAGTCAGCCGCATAGCGCGCCGCCAGGGGCAACTCGAACGCTCCGGGCACGTCGAACACCTCGACCTCGGCCCCGGCCTGCGCGAAGGCCTCGCGGGCGCCTTTCTCCAGACGCTCCGCCAGATCCTCATAGAAGCGCCCGATGGCGATGGCGAACGTCACCGCTCGTCCCGCTCCCTTTGTGTGAGCTCCTCGGGATGCTCGCGCTCGCGGTCCTGCTCACGCTCGGAGCGCAAGAGCTCCGCGTCCAGGTTGAGGCCCTGGTGGTGAAGTATGTGCCCCATGCGCTGGGCCTTGGTTCGCAGGTAGGCCTCGTTGTGCTCGTTGGGGGCGTGCTCGATCGGGATCTGAGCGCTCACCGACAGCCCGTAGCCCTCCAAGCCCTTGATCTTCTTGGGGTTGTTGGTGAGGATCCTGATAGAGCTGAGGCCGAGGTCCACGAGGATCTGCGCACCGATGCCATAGTCGCGCAGGTCGGCGGGTAGGCCGAGGCGCTCGTTGGCTTCGACGGTGTCAAGGCCATCCTCCTGCAAACGGTAGGCGCGCAGCTTGTTGAGCAGACCGATGCCCCTCCCCTCCTGGGACAGGTAGAGCAGGACTCCCTCCCCCTCGCGCTCGATCATCGCCAAAGCTGAGGCCAGTTGCTCGCCGCAATCGCAGCGCAGGGAGTGGAACACGTCGCCGGTGAGGCACTCTGAGTGCACGCGCACGAGCACGTCCTCGCGTCCGGCCACATCGCCCTTGACGAGCGCCACATGGTGCTTGTCGTCGACGAGCGAGCGGTAGCCGACCGCCTCGAAGTCGCCAAAGGCCGTCGGCAGGCGCGTGGAGACGACGCGTTCGACGAGCTTGTCGTGGCGCCGGCGGTAGGCGATCAGGTCGGCCACCGTGATCATCTTCAGCTCGTGGCGAGCACAGTAGGCGACCAGATCGGGGACGCGCGCCATCGTGCCGTCGTCGTTCATCACCTCGCAGATCACACCGGCAGGATTCAGGCCGGCCAGTCGCGCGAGGTCCACCGCGGCCTCGGTCTGCCCAGCTCGCTCCAACACGCCGCCGGCGCGGCTCTTGAGCGGAAACACGTGGCCCGGCTGGACAAGATCACGCGGGGCGCTCTCAGGGTCGATCGCGACCTGGATCGTGTGCGCGCGATCGTGAGCGGAGATGCCTGTCGTGACGCCCTCCCGTGCCTCCACGGACACGGTGAACGGCGTTTCAAATGACGACTCGTTCTTGGCGGCCATCAGGTCGAGCCCGAGCTCGTCGCAGCGCTCTGAGGTCAGCGACAGGCAGATCAAACCCCGTCCCTCCTTGGCCATGAAGTTGATCGCCTCTGGAGTCGCAAACTGGGCCGCCATCGTGAGATCGCCCTCATTCTCTCGGTCCTCGTCATCGCAGACCACAACCATCTTGCCTTGCCTGATCTCCTCGATCGCCTCCTCGACGGTCGCGAAGGGGCTGCTATCTCGCGGATGGGCGGGTGTCGTCTCCTTGGTTGTTGCCTTTGATCTACTCATCACGACTCCTTCAATATCGAGCCTGCTGATGGGCACGCAGGGCAAGCTGGGCAAGGACGCAGGTGGCGAAATGTGCTCGGCACATGAGCTACCGAGGACGCCGCCCAGCGCCGCCATGCGTGACCATTAGTCGCTCTACGTGCTTGGCGAGCACATCCGCCTCCAGATTGACCCGATCCCCTACCTGTGCGCCCCCAAGGCTCGTGCGGGCTAGCGTCTCGGGAATCAGCGAGACCGAGAAGCCCTCGTCGCGGACCTCGCTGACCGTCAGGCTCACTCCGTCCACCGCCACCGACCCCTTCTCCACCAGGTAGCGCGCCAAGCCCTCCCCCGGACCAGCCTCGATATCGATATCGAGCACCCGCGAAAAGCCCTCTTCGCGTATCCCTTCGATCCTACCGGTGCCATCGACGTGTCCCTGCACGATATGGCCGCCCAAGCGCCCGTCGGCACGCAGAGCCAGCTCCAGGTTGACGGGAGAGCCGGGCAGGAGGTTCTCGAGCGAAGATCGCCGCAGGGTCTCCGCCATCGCCTGCGCCCTGAAGCTCCCGTCCCTGACAGACGTCGCGGTCAGGCACACCCCGTTGACGGCAACCGAATCCCCCTCGCCCAACTCGCCGGCAAGCAGCGTGGAGATCTCGAGCGTGGCTCCATTGGAGTCGCGCTCCACGCCACGCACGCTGCCGAGGTCGCCGATCAGACCGGTGAACACGATCTCTCCCAACGCGTAAGCCGCTGATGGGTACGCAGGACAAGCTGGGCAAGGAATTGATGTCCCACCCACCCCGCGAAGTGTGCTTCGCACATGTGCTGGCCGATCGGAGATCCCATCGATCGCCGATCGGTAGGACGCCGCCCGGCGCAGTCATGCGTACCCATCAGCTACCACTCGCGCAGGCGTGCGGATATCAACAGGTCCCCACCCACGCGTGCGCAGTCCAGGGTGAGCGCGCGCATCGCCTCGGATATGCGCTCCACACCCTCGCCCTCCAGGGGGTCGCGCGCCGTGCGGCCACCGAGCAGGATCGGCGCGAGGAAGAGGCGGATCTCATCCACCTCTTCGGCATCGAGGAACGCTCCCGCGAGGTGGGGACCGCCCTCCAGCAGGATCGAGGCGATACCGCTAGCTCCCAGTTGCTCCAGTGCTGAGCGTACGCGTGCCGGCTCGTTTTCGCCGGTCGCCACGAGCACCTGGACCCCGGCTGCCTCCAGAGCATCGGTGTCGGCACGAGCTGCCGCTCGCGAGGCAACGACCGTAAGGGGAATCCTGTCGACGGCGCTCACGAGCTGTGAGCCGATCGGCAGGCGTGCGAGCGAGTCGAATACGACGCGACGCGGCTGGCGGGGAAGCTCGGCGAGGATCCCGTCGGGGCGTGCCGTCAGCTGAGGGTCGTCCGCCAAGGCGGTTCCGATCCCGACGACGACCGCGTCCACGGACGCGCGCCAGGTGTGGGCAAGCAGGCGACTTTCCTCGCCACTGATCCACTGCGAGTCGCCGGCCCTGGTGGCAACCTTGCCGTCGAGGGTCATCGCGGACTTGAACAGGACCCATGGACGCCCCACTCGCGCGTGCTTGCGGAAAGCCTGGTTGAGCAGCCGCGCACGTGTTGCCAGCTCGCCGTCGGCGACGACCACTTCAACGCCCTCGTCCCGCAGAATCCCCAGACCGCGCCCTGACGCCTTCTCGGTGGGATCGTCCGAGGCCACCACAACCCGCCCGATCCCCGCCTGCATGATCGCATCGGTGCACGGAGGCGTCTTGCCCTCATGACAGCACGGCTCGAGCGAGATGTACAAAGTCGCACCGGTGAGGTCGACCGGTCCGCATGCCTCGATCGCGTTGACCTCGGCGTGTGGCCCGCCGAAGCGCTCGTGCCTGCCTTCGCCAAGCACCTCGCCGTCGCGGGCCACCACGGCGCCGACAACCGGGTTGGGCTTCACGTCGTGAGCCCCCTGCTCGGCGAGCTCGATAGCTCGCTGGAGGTGTGCCCGGTCGGTCTCGGTGGTGATCGTCATGCGCTCATCAAGGATAGGGATCCCCATCCAGTCCGCTCGTGCCCTCCTCGCTACGAGCCCCCGACTCACCGCTCATGCACCGTGAGCACAGTGTCCGTTGCGCAGCCGGTAGACGGTCATTTGTGGGCCGGGCCGGTGAAAGGCGAGCGGGTAGTAGTCAAAGCTCCAGTCGAAGTTAAAGGCCGGGCGCCTGCTACCCGGCGAATAGGGCGAGGCGCTATAGGCGACTTCGCCTCGAGCGGCAAGCGCGCGGTAGTAGGCAACCGCGGACGGGGCTGCCGAAGGGTCGGCAAAAGCGCGGCCCGACTCGGTGGAGCCGGTGATGACCCAACAGTAGCCTTGACGCTCATACCAGCCGATCAAGGCTGGTCCGAGAGTGGTCTCATAGTCCTCCAGGGCGACCGGATGGACCGTCTGTGGGGCGAGCGTGCCGTCGGGAGCGAGTACCGCTTCGAGCGCCGGATACTTCTGCCAGCGCTTGAGCTCTCCGCCTGCGCCCGCTTCCTCGAGCCACGAGTTCAACACGACCGGCTCCAGCACGATGCGCGCGCCGCGCGGTACATGGGCGACCATCCAAGCTCGCGTCAGGTTGCGCGTGTCCGCGCGGGCGAGCACCAGATCGTTGTGCACGCTGTAGATGAGACCCTGTGCGAGCAGGAGGATCGCCGCGAAGCTGCCCACCAGGATCATTGCCACGCGTGCTCGCGTGGGGCGCCCTTCTTCGCGAACCTGGGGGCCCTCGCCGCCAGCACCTTCCAGGCCACCGGCGGTTGAGCGAGAGGCTGCCGATGACCTTAGGCCGCCAACCCGCGACCGACCCAGGGTCGCCACGCTGTCTCTTGCGGCCTCGACGAGCACGAAGAGAAAGTAGGAGGCGAGCAGGCAGACAATCGGGAAGATCGGCAAGAGCCAACGCCCGAAGTAGCGGTCCTGCAAGCCCATGAAAGCCAGGAACAAGACCGGCGCGGGCACGAGCAGCCAGGCGACGCGTGTGTGTCTCCACCAGATCGCGACGGCTCCAGCGAGCGCCGTAAGCGAGGGCACCCAACCAAGCCCCCAGGTGAACGACCACAGGTAATAGAGCAGTCCCCCTTGCTTGGGCGCACCCAGCTTGCCCTGGGCTTCCTCGGAGAGACTCGACTGGTGAACCAGTTCTGAGTGAAAGCGCTGGAAGTCGAGCAAGGCGTATGGATTGGCAAGCAAGAAGGCACCGAACGCACACACACCTGCAATCGCCAAGCCGGCCGCGACGCGCTGGCCGGGGCTTGGCGTCGCGTCCAGATAGTGCGCGGCGGCGCCAGCCGCGAGCGGCACGATCGCGATGCCAGCGGTGTACTTGCTCGCGCACGCCAGACCAAGCCCGATTCCGGCGAGCGCGTAGTCGCGCCTGCGCCCGTCACGGAGGATGCCGGCGCTGCCAAACAGAGAGAGCGTGATGGGCAGGAGCGTGGCGGCGTCATTGAGCGCGAGATGGCCGTAGAAGACTGGCAGAAAGGCCACTGCCTCCAGGGCCGCCGCGAGCAGGCCCACACGGCGGTTGAACAGGCGCGCGCCGAGCAGATAGAGCAGCCATACCGCGACCGTGCCAAGCAGTGCCACCGTGACGCGGGCCACGAGGAACACGCGGTCGGGATGCAAAGCGTATTCGCGGATGACGCTGTGGCCGCCACCGAGCCAGACGACGAGCACCATGTGCAGCACATAGGTGAGCGCAGGCGGGTTGACGAAGTAGCGGGGGTTGAGGCCGTGCGCCGACATCTCCACCGCCTTGGGCACGAAATGGCCGGCCTCGTCGATGTTGTAGACGTAGGGCAGTCCTTGCTCGATCCCCCAGAGGCGCAGGCCAAGCGCGCCCAGCAGGATCACGCCCAAGACCGGCCATGCCCACCGCCGGGAGTCGTGTACGGGACCGCCCGCGGCTGTACTCATCGCACGCGCATGGGGCACCTTCTGACGCTCTGAGCCACCTCCCTGCACGGCGTCGGGCGGCGCCGGGGCGTCTGGCGGCTCAGCAGTTGCCATAGACCGCGTAGTAACGGCTGGTATAGACGCGTTTGAAGCCCTTCAGGGGGACCTGGTCACGAGGATCGTCGCCGACGTCGACGATCGCCTCGACGAACACGGCTTCCCCGAGCGGATAGACGGCGACGCTGCCGGCTTCGATCCGATGCTTGAGTTGGTCCGATCCCTTGAGCGCATCGGCGCTGGCCTGGCTACGAGCCACGATGTCGCGCTGGCCGGTGCTGTCGAGGATCCAGCGGGCATCGGGGATCAGCTTGTTGTTGGGAAGGGACAGCAGCGGACAGCGCTTCAGCTGGGCTTTGACCGCTGGGCTGTGAAGGGCGGCGACGAGCCCCTCGTGGAAGTCCTCGTGGTAGGCAAGCGTGGTGCGCAAGCTCGAGAGGCTGAGCGTGCGCGCCGCGGAGACGCCGCCGTAGAGCACGAGCAAAGCGGCGCCCAGCATCCATACGCGCCGCAACGCCGTGCCCGGCTCGAGCATCGACCAGCCCCCGATCGCAAGCGCGCAGAAGACGAGCATCACAACAGCAGCACCGATCATGTAGCGGTCGACGACCGAGGCGCCCGCGGCACCCTCAGCAACAAACACGAACAACAGGCTGGCGAGCACCACGAGTAGAGCCGGTACGCGGCGCGGCGCGAGCCAGATCGCGATCAAGGCCCCGGCGATGCTGCCGAGCACGACCGGCAGCTTGTCGATGCGCACGGCATAGGACCAGGTCGAGGAGAGCACTTCGGAGAATTTCTCGGTGCGGCCGAGTTCCGCGGCCAGGCCCGAGGTCGAGTGCAGCGAGTAGAGCGGATTGCCCGTCACGACCGCGTCCAAACCGATCCAGAGAACGGGTGCGATCGCCGCCCAGCCGAGGTAGCGCAGGCGCGTAGGGTTGTCGGCCGGGTGGGTGGGACTTCCGATACACCACAGCCAGTAGATACCGCTCAAGAGCCACGCGTCGGGGCGCAGCAGGCCTGCCGCTGCCAGCAGCAGGAACACGAGCGGCCCGCGCCGTGGGCGCTCGATCTCGAGCGCTGTGGCCCACACGACGAGCGCGACGTAGGAGATGTCGAGATAGCCCTGGGCGGCTAGGTTCTCGACGAAGAAGCGGCTCAACACGAGCAGTCCGGCGAGCGCTCCCACGACCGGCCCGAAGCACAACCGGCCCAGCCGGTAGACGCCGGCGACGAGTGCCACGAAGGACGCGATCGAGCCAAGCACCATCAATCTGGCCCCGCTCTGGCCAAAGAGCGAGCAGAAGGCCCCAAAGGCGATCGCCAAGGGATGCTCGGTGGGCCCTCGATAGACGTGGAAGTCGGGCACGTGCAGGTGCACGAAGTCGCGTCCCCACAGGAGCGCGTAGAACGAGTCATAGGTGGGGTAGGTTGGGAAAGCGAAGTAGCCGAAGATCGCCAGCGCGCACATCACCGCGAAGGCAAGCTTCGCCCACCCTGAGGCGGGAATCGAACGCAGCCTTTGATTTAGCGGGACGCTCCCAACCGACCCACCGTTGGAGCCCGAACCCGTACTGGTCGACATTGCACTTGCCATCGGGTGGTAGAGCCTATCTGCGCGGCCGGGGCCGCTCGCAGGCTCGCTTGTTGCGAGCACTGGGCAGCATGCGACAGGCGACACCCAAAAGGGCGCGCCTCGACGGGATAGGCTTTGCTCGATGAAGCTCATCATCCAGATCCCCTGCTTCAACGAGCAGGAGCAACTGCCGGGAACGCTCGCCGACCTGCCGCGCACGGTCGAGGGCTTCGACGTGGTGGAGTGGCTGATCGTCGACGATGGCTCGACCGACGAGACGGTCGCGGTAGCTAGAGCCCACGGAATCGATCACATCGTGCGGCTCACGAACAACAAGGGGCTTGCCGCCGGCTTCCAGGCGGGGCTGGACGCGTGCCTGAAGCTCGGCGCCGACGTGGTGGTGAACACCGACGCCGATAACCAGTACTACGGCGCGGACGTGGCCAAGCTGGTGCGTCCGATCCTGCAGGGCAGGGCGGACATGGTGGTCGGCGACCGCGAGGTGACCAACATCGAGCACTTCTCGGCCTTGAAGAAGGCATTGCAGCGACTCGGCTCGTGGGTGGTGCGCCAGGCCTCTGGGACGTCGGTACCGGACACGACCTCCGGCTTCAGAGCCTATAACCGCGAGGCCGCGATCCAGATCTTGGTGGTCTCGAAATTCACGTACACGCTTGAGACGATCATCCAGGCCGGCAAGCAACTCGTGGCGATCGACCACGTCCCGATCCGGACCAACCCCAAGACGCGCGAGTCGCGCCTGTTCCCCTCGATGGGGGCCTATGTGCGGCGCAATTCGATCTCGATCTTTCGCATCTATGCGCAGTACGAGCCGTTGCGGGTCTTCTGGAGCCTCGCCGCTGTCATCGGGGTCGTCTCGCTCGCGGTCTGGATTCGCTTCGTGGTCGCCTATGCCGAAGGCAATGGCAAGGGACATGTGCAGTCCCTGATCCTGGGGGCCGTGCTGTTCATCGCGGCCGTGGTCCTGTGGGCGCTGGGTGTGATCGGCGACCTGCTCGCTGCACAAAGGGTGATGACACAGAAGACATTCGAGCGGATGCGCAGGATCGAGTTGCAGCTCGGGGTGGAGCCCTCCCACTACGAATCCAGTCGCGCCGAGCCGAATCTCACCCCCGAGGCCGATCCTGACCAGCTCGGTGAAACCAAGCCTGTCCCCGCAGCCAACCCGGCCGATCCGACGAACCCGGTTAGCTCGGCTAATCCGATCGACTCTGCCGAGAGGATCGAGGTATGAGCAGCGGCGTTACGGTCTCCGAGGACGGGATCGTCACCGGCAATACCTACGACAAGTACGGCTCGACCAATCCGCTCGTGCGGCGCATGATGAACGGTTTCGAGCGCACGCTCGACGAGCTGTTCGCCGATGCAAGTCCCACCTCCCTGCTCGACGTGGGCTGCGGCGAGGGCGTGCTCGTGCACAAGTGGGCCCAGCGACTCACGGGAGCCCGCGTGGTGGGGATCGACCTCGAGGAGCCTTCGATCCAGGCGGGTTGGGCCCAGCGGACGGCGCCCAACCTAGAGTACAAGGTGATGAAGGCTGAGAACCTGCCGTTCGCCGATAACGAGTTCGACCTGGCGTGCGCGATCGAGGTGCTCGAGCACGTGCCCGATCCCGAGCACACGGTTGCCGAGATGGCTCGTTGCGCAGAGCATCGCCTGCTCGTGTCGGTCCCGCGTGAGCCGTTGTGGCGAATGATGAACATGGCAAGGGGCGCTTACTGGTCGAACCTGGGAAACACGCCGGGACACCTCAACCACTGGTCGAAGCGCTCGTTCGTGAAGCTGCTCTCGCGCCATGGAAAGATCGTCGAGGCACGCTCACCGTTCCCCTGGACGATGTTGCTTGTCCGCCTCTAATCCACCGCCTGCCAGAGGGGCGATGGGCAAGCGAGACATCGATCTAAGTCCCCACCCACCCAGCGCGGTGTGCTCGGCACATAAGCGTCCGAGGACGCAACCGATCGACGATCAACGAGACCGTCGATCGGCCAGCGCCGCCCAGCGTCCCTCTGGCTACGGCAGCGGGGCCAGGCTGCTGTCTATCGGGATCGCCTCGACCGGCGTTCTCACCTTCGCCTTCTTCTCGATCGCAAGTCATGTGCTCGGAGAAGTCCAGGCCAAGCGGCTGGACCTGTTGTGGTCGATCATGTTCGTGATCATCTCGGTCATTTACCGGCCGATCGAACAGTTGCTCTCGCGCACGATCGCCGACCGTCGCGCCCGCGGGCACAGGCAGCATTCGGTCAGGGTCCCGATCGCGATCCAGGCGAGCTTCGCGCTCGTCTTCCTGGTGGTGGCGCTGGCCCTGCACGAAGAGCTGATCGACAAAGTATTCGGCCACTACTCGGCGTTGTACTGGGTGCTCGTGGTCGGCACGCTGGCCTATGCCGCGAGTTATTTCGCGCGCGGCTGGCTTGCAGGTCACGAATACTTCGGCCTATTCGGCGGGCTGGTGCTGATGGAGTCGATATCGCGGCTGTGCTTCGCGCTGGCGGTGGCGATCGGCCTCAGCAGCGGACAGACAGCTGTGGCACTCGGGATCGCAGCTGCTCCGTTCGTCTCCTTGATGGTGGTGCCGGCTGCGTTCGCCCGTCGTCCGGGCAAGCCGGGCGGAGCACCTGAGATGGAGGAGCTCGACGCGGCATTGGCGGGGCCGGGGACCGAGGGCGTGGAGGAGGCCGTCGCGGCGGACGAGCTCTCGCTAAGGCACGGCTCGGGCTTTGCCTTTGCCGTCTCGGGCGTGATGCTCGCCGAGCAGACCTTGCTGAATGCGGCTGTGCTGACCGTCGCCATCACCTCGGTGAACATGGCGCTCGCGGGGATCGTCTTCAACGTGCTGCTAATCGCGAGGGCACCGTTGCAGCTCTTCCAGGCGATCCAAACCTCGCTGCTGCCCCATCTGACTGGCCTCGAGGCAACAGAGGGGCACGAGGCATTCGCCAAGGCGATCAAGATGACGATCGTGGCGATCGCCGTCTTCGCCCTGGCGGTCGCCCTCGGCTTGTTGGCGATCGGCCCGCCGGTGATGAAAGCACTGTTCGGACAGTCCTTTGAATACGGGCGCGTTGGCCTGGCCTTGATCGGGCTGGGGATGGGCATGCACCTGAGCGCCGGTGCGCTCAACCAAGCGGCATTGGCACGCAACCGGGCGCGCACAGCAGCCGCTTGCTGGATGGTGGCAGCGGTTGTGTTCGTGGCGTGGATGCTGACGCCGCTCGTCTCAGAAGAACTGCTGCGCACCGAGATCGGCTATCTGTGCGCAACCAGCCTGCTGGCACTGATGCTGGGCGTCGTCTACAGGCGCGGCACACCGTTGCATGAGAGCGCCCCAGCATCCACAGCCCTCGGATAGACGGGCACGCAGCGCGGTCACATACGAATGGCCGGCGCGATCACGGGCCGGCGCCGGTCACTCAGAGCGCACCGACGGCCTCGACGAGCGCGCGGTATGCAGCGCCGGGATCCGGCGATCCGAACACGGCCGAGCCTGCTACAAACAGATTTGCGCCCGCTTTACGACAAGGCTCTGCGGTGGTTGGATCGATGCCGCCGTCAACCTCCAGCGCGATGTCGTGGCCGAGGATGTGGCGCAGCCGCTCGAGCTTCTCCAGTGAGTGAGCAATAAACGCTTGGCCGCCCCAACCCGGATTGACGGTCATGCACAGCGCGAGGTCTATAACTCCGGCTACCTCGGCAAGCGCTCCAACCGGAGTTGCCGGGTTGATCGCCACCCCGACTGTGGAGCCGCCCCCACGCACGAGACTTGCGGTGTAGGCGACATGAGGGGTCGCCTCGGCGTGGAAGGTGATCGAATGGGCACCGGCCTTCAGGAAATCCGGTATGTGGCGCTCGGGACGCTCGATCATCAGGTGAACGTCGAGCATGCCGCCGACCTGCTCGACCTGCTCGCTCAAGGCGGAGACGACGAGCGGTCCAAGCGTGATCGGGGGCACGAAGTGACCATCCATCACATCGACATGGATCACACGCGCACCCGCGGCGAGCACCTCCCCCACCTGCTCGCCCAGCCGGGCGAAATCGGCCGAGAGGATCGACGGCGCCACGCGCACCTCGCGCAGGAGATCTCCGCTGGACATGCTCAGATCCTTTCAGTCCATGCCCTCAGATGGGCATGAGCATGGAATCGCCACAGTTATTGCACTTGAGGATCGCCGTCGAGGACATGCGCACGATCGTGGAGTGCTCGCCACAGTTGGGACATACCGAGGAGAGCTCGAAGCGGTGCAGGCAATAGACGCAGCGGTAGCGGCCAGGCAGGTTCGTAGGCCGCAGCCAAGGCTCGGCGCAGTTCGGGCACAGGGGCCCTAGGTTGACCTGCTCTTTCGCGGGGGTGGGATGCTCGCCCTCCATTCTTAGAGCCTACCCGCGGAGGAGCACTCCACTCGCCGCATCCGCGCGATGAAGAAGCCGGCGGTGCGGTCGCGGTGGGGCATCGTCAGGAGGGCCTGTGGCATGCGGGGGTGGATATGGGATCGCTGTTCGTGCGTAACGTCCTCGAGCGCGAACTGGGAGTTACGATCAAGGAACGATTCTATTTGTCGCTCGTTCTCCGCTGGAGAGAGCGTGCAAGTCGAGTAGACCAGCACGCCACCCGGACGGAGCGCTCCTGCTCCCGCGGCCAAGATCGCGGCCTGGACCCGTGCCAGCTCCTGCACGTGCTCGGGGGCGATGCGCCAGCGCAGGTCGGGGCGCGCCTGTAGGGTGCCGAGGCCCGAGCAGGGCGGATCGACGAGCACCCGGTCGAACACGTCGCCCTCGGGCCTTGCCAGCGCGGCGTCCGCGACCGCGACACGCACGCTTGAGGCATGCAGCCGGCGCGCGGTGTCGCCCAGCTCGACCGCACGCGCCGGGTTGCGCTCCACCGCAACGACCTCGCCCTCATTCCCCATCAGGGCGGCGATGTGCGTGCTCTTACCGCCAGGAGCGGCACACAGGTCCAGTACGCGCTCGCCGGGCTGGGGGTCGAGCGCACGGGCAACGAGCATTGCGGCGCGCGACTGGGCGAGGATCGCGCCCGAGGCCCACGCGCTCGACCCGTGCAGGTCGAAGGGACCGTCGAGCACGAGCGCCTCGGGCAGCTCGGGATCGGGATGGGTGGCGACGGTGAGCTCGCGCGCAACGCTCACCGGATCGGCGCGGAGCGTGTTGACCCGCAGGGTCAGCTCGCCGGGCTCGTTGTCGGCCGCCATCAGGGCCAGGGCTTCTGAGCGACCGAGCTCGCGCCACCACATGCGCGCGATCCACTCCGGGTGCGAGTGGAGGATCGCCGCTTGCTCGGGCGTGTCCTCGCGCAGCTCGCCGAGCAGGGCGGGCGCGCCCTCGCGCGCAGCCCGGCGCAGGACGGCGTTGACGAGTCCGTGACCGGCGCCACGACCGGTCTTTGCCAGCTCGACGCAGTCGGCGACGACCGCCCGGTCGGGGGCTCCGCTCAGGTAGAGCAGCTCGTACAGGCCGAGGCGCAGGGACGCCAGCAGGGCCGGATCTAGTCGCTCGGCCGGCCGTCGGGCGAGCCGCTCGATCAGGTGGTCGAGCGTGAGGCGGCGCTGGATCGCGCCGTAGGAAAGCCGCATCGCCAGCGCCCGGTCGCGTGCGTCGAGCTCACCTGCCTGTGCCTGCAGGGCCTGGTCGGCGTAGGCGCCCTGCTCGAACACGCGACGGATGACAGCATAGGCGCAGCGCCGGGCAGGCGCGACGGAGACTGCATCCGTGCGCCCCGGCGGCTGCACACGACGCTTCGCGCCCTCACCCTTGAGCCGCCCTCGGGGCTGGGTCATCGGGCGCCCGCAAGCCCATGGCCGCGTAGGAACGCGCCCGCGTCCATCGCACGCTTGCCCGGCGGCTGCACCACCAGCAGCTCCAACACGCCGTCTGCGCAGTCGAGTAGCAGGCGACCCTCGCTCTCGTGCACGCCGAGGCCGGAGGGCGCACCGGGCGCGAGTGCCGCACGCTGCACGCCGATAAAGGCTCCGTCAGCGAGGGCCACGCGCGCGCCGACGTGGGGATACAGGGCGCGCACGAGCCGCTCGAGCTCGACCGCGGGCCTGCTCGGGTCGAGCAGGCGGTCGGCCGCGGGATCTTCTCAGCGTAGGTGGCGAGCCGCTCGTCCTGCTCTGCGAAGGAGAGCCGCTCGCCACGATCGAGCGCGTCGAGAGCGCTCACGAGCAGCTCCCCCCCGCTTTGTTGCAGTCGGGGGGCGAGCGATCCGAACGTGTCCTGCGCGAGGATCGGCTCGCTGCGCGCGAGGCAGACGGGCCCACTGTCGAGGCCGGCCGTGAGGCGCATGATCGACACGCCGGTGCGCTCGTCGCCGGCCATGATCGCGCGCTCAATCGGCGCGGCCCCGCGCCAGCGCGGTAGCAGCGAGGGATGCACGTTGAGCAGCTCATAGCCGGAGAGGAGCGGCTCCTTGACGAGCGCGCCGAAGGCGCACACTACGAGCACGTCGGGCGCGACCTCTGCGATCAGCTCCTGCGCGTCCGGGCCGTTGACGCTCTCGGGTTGGGCGAGCCGCAACCCCAGCGCACGCGCCGCCCCGGCGACCGGCGGCGAGGTGAGCTTGCGACCGCGGCCGGCAGGCCGGTCGGGACGCGTGATGACGAGCGCCGGGCGGTGCTGTCCGACCGGGTCCTCCAGACCGCGTGTCCCTGACCGGTCTGGTCCTGCCGGTCCGCCCGCGAGGCGCTCGAGCAAGGCCGCGGCGAAATCGGAGGTGCCGAGGAAGACGGTGCGCACAGCTCTCGGCAGCCTATCCGCGGGACGCCCGGGCGCCCGCTATGCGGCGCTGGCGGCGGTGACGGCTTCGCGCATGGCACGCATCGCCTGCTTGCGCAGCTCGCGCGGGACCCGGTCGAGGATCAGGATGCCGTCGAGGTGATCGATCTCGTGCTGGATCACGCGTGCCTCCAAGCCCTCCGCCTCGACGAGGATCTCCTTGCCCTCGGGGTCGCGTGCGCGTACGCGTACGCGGGCAGGGCGTTCCACCTCGACATGTACGCCCGGCAGGCTGAGGCAGCCCTCCTCGAGCGTCTCGAGCTCCTCGTCCGCCCACTCGATCGCGGGGTTGACGAGTGCCGTGAGCGGATCGTCGCTGTAGGCGCGGTAGACGAGCACGCGGTGCAGCACACCGAGCTGGGTGGCTGCGAGCCCGATCCCGAGCGCGTCGTGCATCAGCTCTCCCATCCGCTCGATCTCGTGCGCTAGGGACTCGTCAAAACGATCGACTGGCAACGCGCTCGTGCGCAGTACCGGGTCGCCGAACTTGCGCACATGGCGCAGCGCCGCGTCGCGGCGCGCGCGCGTCTCGGGATCGAGCTCGGCTACCGTCGAGGGGCCCTCCTCGGGCTCGACCTCTGAGTCCATTACCTCTTCGTCGCTCATGCTTGGCAGTCTACGGCGAGTGTCCTCGACTGGGCTACTGAGGATCCACGTCGACCGCGAAGACGACGCCCTTGTGGGCGCGTGAGCGTGCTGCCCTTGCGACTGCCGCGCCAACGTGGCCAATCGCGCCCGAGCGATGCTCCGGTGGGACCTTGATCACCAAGACCTGGCGCTCGCGGCCACGCAGCCGGAATAGTCCTGCAGGGCCGAGAACATCGCCTCCCGACGCGCCCAGTCCGGCTCGAACGGCTTCGGCCGCAGCGCGGGCGCGGGTGGACGCGTCGCCTGTGCCCGTATCGGTAGCGGCGCACACGACACGGACGATGCTCGAAAAGGGTGGATAGCCGAGCGCGCGGCGACGCCCCAGCTCGCCGGCGAGGAAACCGTCGCTGTCGTGCTCGGCGGCATGGAGGATCGAGCGAGCCTGCGGTGCCATCGTCTGCACGAGCACATGTCCTTCGCTCCCGCGCCCCACGCGCCCGGCAAGCTGGCAGACGAGTGCGAATGTGCGCTCCTCCGCGCGGAAGTCGGGAAAGCGAAGCGTCGCGTCGGCGTCGAGCACGACCCCGAGCGAGACGTCCGGGAAGTCGTGGCCCTTGGCGACCATCTGCGTCCCGATGAGGACGCCCGCAGGCGCATCCTGAAAGCGGCTGAGCAGGCGTGCGACGCCGTCTTTGTCCCCCGCCGTTCGGGCGTCGCCCGCCCCGTCCGCGCCCACTCCGCCGCCGACGGTATCGGCGTCGAGGCGGAAGATCGGAAAGTCCCCGCCGCCGAGCGCCTCGATGAGATCGTGTTGCAAGCGCTCGGTGCCGGCTCCGTGACGCGCGACTGAGGTCGAGCCACAGGCACAATAACGGGGCACGGGCTCGTGGTGGCCGCAGTGATGGCAAGCCACGACGCCACCGGCGCGATGGAGCACGAGCGCGACGTCGCACTCAGGGCAACCCCACACGCGCCCGCAGGCGCGACACGTGAGGAAGTTCGACCAACCGCGGCGGTTGAGCAGCACGATCGCCTTGCCGCGCGCGGAGCGCACGTCGGCAAGCGCTTGGGTGGTGAGCGGATGCAGTCCGTGATGCTCGCGCATGTCGAGCACGCTGACCTGTGGCAGCGGCCGGCCATCCACACGGTGGCTGAGCCGCAGCAGGCCGTTGCCGGCGAGCGGGGAGCCGTCCGCCCCGGCTACTTGCCAGTGGCGTTGCCCGGCGCCGCCCCAGGCCACGTGGACGCTCTCCGGACGTGGCGTGGCACTACCGAGCAAGAGCAGCGCACGGCAGTCGCTGGAGCGTCGCGCGGCGACGGTACGGGCGTCATAACGCGGGTCGCCGTCGTGCTTGTATGAGGAGTCGTGCTCCTCGTCCACCACGATCAGGCCGAGACGCTCGATCGGCGCGAACACGGCCGAGCGAGGTCCGACGCACACGCGTGCCTCGCCGACGCGCAGGCGACGCCACTCCTCGCGGCGCTGGGCGACCGTCAGGCGCGAGTGCAGGACCGCGACCGTCTCGCCGAAGCGCTCGATGAAGCGCCCGACGATCTGCGGCGTGAGTGCGATCTCCGGAACGAGCACGATCGCACCACGTCCACGCTCCAAGGCCTCGGCTGCGATCCGCAGGTAGACCTCTGTCTTGCCAGACCCCGTGATGCCCGCGAGCAGCCGCGTTTGCGCAGCCCCACTCGCAAGTGCCTCGCTGAGCTCGCCAAGGGCGTGGCTCTGCTCTGCAGTCAGCGCAGGTGGCTCGCCGGTGCGGGGCCCCACGTGAACATGGGCGGGGCGCACGGGCGCGAGCCGGCGTTTGCGTCCGCTGAGCCGGCGCGTGGCCGCCGGCGGCAGCACCAGGGCGAGCGCGCGCGCCAGAGTCGAGCAGTACTCATCGGCAAGCCACTCCGCGAGCGCGACCAGATCTACCGGTAGGGTGGGTGGGCCTTCGTCTATCGCTCGCAAGGGGGCCAGTAGCTTCTCCTCGGAGACCTCGCTGCGGTCGGCCAGTGCGGTGACGACGCCCAGGATCTCCCGGCGCCCAAAGGGGACGACGAGCATCGAGCCGATCTCGATGCCCTCGCGCAACTCCTCGGGCAGCCGGTAGTCGAACGGCCCGCGCAAAGCGCGGGCCGTGGTCATCGGCTCGACCTGGGCGATCGTGTGCGAGGAAGCGGCTGGGAGAGCGCACGTGGGAGCGAGCGGGCGGGCGGGCACCTCATAAAACTACGGGGGGACCCGGTCAGACGGCGGCGCCCGAGGCCTGCAGTCCGGCGGCGGAGCGCAACGCCTCGGCCTTGTCCGTCCGCTCCCATGTGAAGTCGTGGTCGTCGCGGCCGAAATGACCGTAGGCAGCGGTCTTCTGGTAGATCGGACGGTGCAGCTTGAGCTCCTCGCGGAAAGCCCCCGGGCGCAGGTCGAAATGCTCGTCGACGAGCTTTGCGATCTGCCCGCGGCCGATCTTCTCGGTGCCGAACGTCTCGACCATCACCGACACGGGATGGGCGACGCCGATCGCGTAGGCCACCTGCACCTCGGCGCGGTCGGCGAGGCCGGCGGCGACGATGTTCTTGGCGACCCAGCGCGCGGCGTAGGCGGCGGAGCGATCGACCTTGGAGGGGTCCTTGCCCGAGAAGGCACCGCCACCGTGGCGGGCCATGCCACCGTAGGTGTCGACGATGATCTTGCGTCCCGTCAGCCCGCAGTCGCCCATCGGGCCGCCGATCACGAAGCGGCCGGTCGGATTGACGAGGAAGTTCTTGGAGAGCTTCTTCTCGTCGTAGAGCTCGGCCGGCAGGACCGGGCGCAGCACGTGCTCGAGCAGGTCCGGCTTGATCAGCGTGTCCGAGTCGATGCCGTCGGCGTGCTGGGTGGAGATCAGGATCTTCTCGATCTCCACGGGACGCCCGTCCTTGTAGCGGACTGTGACCTGAGTCTTTCCGTCCGGCCGCAGGTAGGGCAGGACCTCGCCCTTGCGTACCTCGGCCAAACGCTTCGAGAGCTTGTGGGCGAGCGCGATCGGGAGGGGCATCAGCTCCTCGGTCTCGTTGGAGGCGTAGCCGAACATCATCCCCTGGTCGCCTGCGCCGGCGACGTCGAGCTCGTCCTCGTCGGCCGGATCGTGGCGCGTCTCATAGGCGGCGTCGACGCCTTGGGCGATGTCGGGCGACTGCTTGTCGATCGCGTTGATGACCGCTCACGTGTCGCAATCGAAGCCGTAGATCGCGTTGTCGTAGCCGATCTTGCGCACCGTCTCCCGCGCGATCTGCTGGATGTCGACGTAGGTGTCGGTGGAGATCTCCCCGGAGACCACGATCAGGCCGGTGTTGACGAGCGTCTCGCAGGCCACGCGGCCGTAGGGATCGTCGGCGAGCACGGCGTCGAGCACGCCGTCTGAGATCTGGTCGGCGATCTTGTCGGGGTGGCCCTCCGTGACCGACTCGGAGGTGAACAGGAACTCTTTATCGGAATGTTGGCTCATGGCTTGGGGATCGGCTCCACAGGTCTCGCGGGAAGAAGTGGCGGATAAGTCTATTCGTCATGGACCCGAAGCCTGCGAGGACTCGCCGCTGAGCCTATGCCGCCTGCACGCCGGTGCGGGTACCTCGCTCGACGAAATCGATGATCAAGGGCACGCCGTCCATGCCGTAGCGGGCACGCAAGCGGTTCTCTATGAAGTAGGCGTAATCGCGGGTGACGCGCGCTCGCGAGTTGACCTGGATCGCAAAGCGCGGAGGGCGCTCGTCGATCTGGGCCATGTAGATCAGCTTGAGGCGATGCTGGCCCGAGCCACGGCGCGTGCCGACCGGCGGCTGGCGCGCCTGTACGGCCTCGGCCAGGAAGCGGTTGAGCTCGGGCGTGGGGATGCGCCCGCGACGACGGTCGCCGAGAGCCAGGGTCTCCGCGATCAGGCGTGAGACATTGCGGCCGGTCTTCGCACTGGCGGTCAACACGCGCGGGCGCAGGCGCAGCTTCGCGGCGACGACAGCTCGTTCGTGGTCGAGATCCTGCTCGGTTCCTTCGTTCAGGTCCCACTTGTTGAGCACGAGCGCGGTGGCGCAGCCGGCCTTCATCGCGAGCTCGGCAACGCGCAGATCCTGGGAGGTGACGCCGTCGGTGGCGTCACACACCACGAGCGCGACGTCGGCGCGCTCGGCAGCGCGCTGGGAGCGCAAGGTCGTGTAGTACTCGACCGAGTCGGACACCTTCGACTGGCGGCGCATTCCGGCAGTGTCGATCAAGATGAGCCTGCGAGTGCCCGTGCCATCGGGAGTGTCCACTGTCAGAGGCGTGTCGATTGCGTCGCGCGTGGTGCCGGCGACCTCGGAGACGATCACGCGCTCTTCGCCGAGGAAGCGGTTGACGAGCGAGGACTTGCCCACGTTCGGCCGGCCGATCAAGGCGAGCCGGATCACGTCGTCGTCCACCTGCTCCTCCTCCTCGGGAGGGAGCAGCTCCACGATCCGGTCGAGCAGGTCTCCCGTACCCAGCCCCTGAGATGCGGAGACAGCCAGCGGATCGCCGAGGCCGAGGCGGTGAAAATCGGCAGCAAGTGGCAAGTCGGCTACGCCATCGCACTTGTTGGCGGCAACGATCGTGGGCAAAGGAGCCCGGCGCAACAGCTCCGCCATCTCTTCGTCACCCGGACGGACTCCCGCGCGGGCATCCACGACGAGCACGCCCACGTGCGCGTCGGCCAAGCCCGCGCGCGCCTGCTCGCGGATCGATCCCGACAGGGGATCCTCGTCCTGGAAGTCCACGCCGCCCGTGTCGATCAGGGTGAAAGTGCGCCCACTCCACTCACACTCGATCTCGTTGCGGTCGCGCGTGATCCCGGGCCGCTCGTGCACGACGGCCTCGCGCGAGCCCGCCAAGCGGTTCACGAGCGAGGACTTGCCCACGTTTGGGTACCCGACTATGGCGACCTTTTGCATTGGGGGAGTATGACCCGCTTGAGGGCTCGTCCCGGGCGTGCCTTTCCAGACCAGCCCCAGTCAGCGCTCCAATAGACACTCAGGCCGAAGCGCGAGCCTTCCGCGCAAGCCCGGCGATGTGCTCCACGACCTGCTCGATCGTCATGCCGGTCGTGTCGAGCACCAGGGCACCGGGGGCTGCTTCCAGCGGACTGTGAGCGCGCGTAGAGTCGCGCTCGTCGCGCAAGGTCTGCTCGGCCATGACGGTCGCCTGGTCGCCACCCAACTCGACCGCGCGACGGCGGGCTCGCTCTGTGCGATCGGCCGTGAGATAGACCTTCAGCTCCGCGTCGGGCGCTACGACGGTGCCGATGTCGCGGCCCTCAGCCACATAATCCCCGCCGGCGATCAGCTCGCGCTGCTTGGCGACGAGCGCTTCGCGCACTCCGGGGTCGGCAGCTACATGAGACGCCGCCTCGGAGACCTCGGGGGCGCGGATCGCGTCGCTGACGTCGTGTCCATCGAGCAGGACTCGTCGAGCGCCGGCCTCGGCTTCCGCGACGAATTCGATGCGAGCGCCTGCCGCGAGCGCCGCCGCAGCCTGGTCTGGTGCGTTGAGCGCGAGCAATCCCACACAGCGGTACATCGCGCCGCTGTCGAGATATGCGAAGCCGAGCCTCCCAGCAAGGGCGCGCGCCACAGTGGACTTACCGGCCCCTGCGGGGCCGTCGATCGCGATCAACATCGGCGCTGGACGATAGCGGGCGCTGGGCCGCTGTGTGCTAACTTGTGGCCATGCGTCTGCACATAACTCTCGACAGCGACCTCGTGGAGCGACTCGATCGGCGCGTCGGGAGGCGACGTCGCAGCGTGTTCATCTCCGAGACCGTCCGTCAAGCCCTCGAGGACGAGCAGCGCTGGGAGGACATCGAAGCCGGCATCGGCAGTCTTGCCGGACTCGAGCACGAGTGGGATGCGGACCCCGCCGCCTGGGTAACAGCGCAACGACACGCCGATTCGAGCCGTGTCGGCTAGCGCTTGCGACTGCTGCTCGACACAACCGTTCTGATCGACGTGTTGCGCGGTCGTCCTGCGGCCGAGCGAGTGCGGGCTCTGCGTGACACAGGTCAGACTCCCTGGATTTGCGCGGTCAACGCTGAGGAGGTGCTGCGAGGCGCCAGGAGCACCGAGGAGAGGATCATGACGCGTTTCCTGGGCGGCATGCGCCTAGCTCGGCTCGAGCTCATCGAGGGGGAAAGAGCGGGACGCTGGCGCAGAGAGTACGCAGCGCGGGGAGTCACCCTCAGCCAAGCCGATTGTCTGATCGCCGCCGCGGCCATCGGTGTCGGGGCTCGACTGGCGACCGGCAATCCAAAGCACTTCCCGATGCCGGAGCTCGAGATCGAGCACTGGCCAGTCGGCAAGTGAGACTCACCCGCGCGCGTTCTATCCCGCTATCGCGCGTTGCACGCTCCAGCCGCGCTCGGTCAAGCCCCAGGCGTTGGGCGCTCCCCGGGCGCGAGGCGCGCGGGTGTTTTCGATCAAGCCGAGCCGTTGCAGGCGCGCCAACAGCTTGGAGATCTGGCCTTGGTCGTCCATGCCCGCGCCGAGTCCGATGTCGCGGTTGGAGGCGCCGGGGCTGGCGACCGACATCAGCACGCACGCGGTGCGGTAGGTGAGGCGCATTCCGACTTCGCGCAGGGGGTCGCCGGCGGAGGTCCTGGCGACGGTGCGGGGCTTGGGCTCGGGGCGAGCGAGCTCCTTGCGCGCCGCGGCGGGACCGAGGTAGGGCAGCACGATCATGCTCATCAAGCACACAAGAATGCAAAGACCGTCACTACCAGCCTACGAGCGATCATCGACACCTCTCCTCACACGCGGACAAAGAAAACCGCCCGCCTGTCCCCGGGAGAGGGAGGCTGGGTAGCACAAGGTCACCGCGGGCAAACGCCGGCGGCGGCAGAAACCTCGGCTTGCGGCTAGCTGAGAGCCGGCCCGGCCAGAGAGAGAGAGAGAGAGAGAGACGCGTCAGCGACGCTGACGCGTCCTATTACGGACCCACCAGTGACACACGGACTCTCGAGCACGTTATTCCCCAATGAAAACACGCGAAAAACAACTCCCTCTCAGAAACGACCCGGTTCCTCTCCCAAGGTCCCCGTCAATACCGTTGAAGTCGACCACGAAGACCGACCCAAAACCCGACCTTATGTTCGACCGGCGTCCCCAGCGGGACACAGGACATGGCTGCTTTATACTCGACCTGATAACTGTTATCAAGCCCCGGATGAGGAAAAGCCGCGCCGTGGCTCCACTGGCCATGCCCTCCTGCGGCCGTTGGCCAAGCCGTTACACACTCATGAGAGCGAAGCCATGTCCCCCACGAACCCTGGATATGACACATCCGCTGCCTCCATCCCGAGCACCGTGACGCCCTCGCGCGAGGCCAGCCCGGCGACCGCCCCCATCATCGCCATACGATGGTCGCCGGCAGCGTCGATGGTGCCGCCCTTCAGCCCACCGGTGCCGCGCACGGCAAAGCCGTCCTCAGTCGCTTCGACCTCGCCACCCAGGCCGCGCAGGCCCGCGACGACCGTGTCGATGCGATCCGACTCCTTCAGGCGCAGCTCCTGGGCTCCCCGCACCACGGTCTCCCCCTCCGCGAAGCAGCCGAGCAAGGCCACCAGCGGCAGCTCGTCGATCGCGAGCGGGACCTCCTCGGCCTCTACTGTCGTTCCCTCCAAGGCACCATGGGCGACGTCGAGGTCGCAGATTGGCTCCTCGGCGATCAGCTCGCCGCTCTCGTCCTCGAGGTCGCCGAGCACGATGCCGTGCATGCGCTGGAGGATGCGCAGGAAGCCCGTGCGCGTCCAGTTGGCGCCGATGTCACGAATCAACAGGCGCGAGCCGGGCACGAGCACTCCGGCCGCGATCGCGAACGCGGCCGAGCTTGGATCGCCAGGAACGACCACACGGTCGAGTACCAGCTCGTCGACGTTGACGACGGTCACATGACGGCCGTTGCGGTGGATGTTGACTCCGGCTCGTAAGAGCATACGCTCGGTGTGGTCGCGGCTGCGGGCGGGCTCTCCCACCGTCGTGACGCCGTCCGCGGCGAGCGCCGCAAGCAGGATGCACGACTTGATCTGGGCGCTCGCGACCGGCAGCTCGTATGCAATCGAGCGCAGGCGCGCGCCCCTGATCGTGAGCGGCGGAAAACGATCGTCGCGTGCCTGTAGCTCAGCCCCCATGAAGCGCAGCGGCTCGGCCACCCTGTCCACCGGGCGGCGGCGAATCGATTCGTCGCCGTCGAGCGTGAACTCGCGGTCTTCCTGCGCGGCCAGCCAGCCCGGCAAGAGCCGCAGCAGCGTGCCGGCATTGCCAACGTCGATAGGCCCCGCGGGCACCCTCGCCTCGCGCAGGCCAGTGCCGCGCACCGTGACGACCCCGTCACGTTCGTCCACGAGCGCACCGAGAGCACGCACCGCCTCAAGCGTCGAATCGGTGTCGGCCGCGTGCAAATAGTTCTCGATTCGTGTCGGGTCGGAGGCCATCGCCCCAAGGAGTGCGGCGCGATGAGAGATCGACTTATCGGCGGGAGCGGTCAGCTCCCCGTGCAGGCCACCGGAGGACTCGAAGCGCACATCCATAGCGCCTACCCTACGGACCTGGGACCAGGCCGGCACGCCGGAGCTGCTCGCGCTCTGTGCGCGCGCGCTCGTTCCAAGCGGCCAGCGCCTGGGCGTCGCCGCCTCGCAGCGAGTGGCGCACGCTCTCCAATTCGTCGATAGCCCGTTCGAGCGCCTCGGCGAGCAGGTCGCCGTTCGACATGTAGATATCGGTCCAAATCGCCGTGTTTGCGCCGGCAACGCGCGTGGCATCGCGGAAGCTTGGCCCTGGCCCCAGCGTGCCGTCTCCCACCGGGACCTCGCCCGACTCGAGAGCTCGCAGCGCCTGGGCGACGAGCACGTTGGCAAGCACATGCGGCAGGTGCGAAACGCTCGCCATAACGCGATCGTGGGCGTCCGGGTCGATTGCCAAGGGGCGTGCACCAAGGCGCTCGATCAGGGCTTGCACGCGCTCGAGCGCCCATGAAGTCGGATCGGCATGCGCCGGGGCCACACCGGGGGAGACCCCGCGGACCGGGGCACCCAGTGGTGTCAGATACCACGTCGCCCCATCGAAGAGATCCTCGCGGGCGTTGGCCACTCCCCCCATCTCGGCCCCCGCCAGCGGATGACCGCCGACGAAGCGGGGATCGGAGATCGCGCGCACAATCCGGCGCTTGGTCGAGCCCACGTCGGTCACGACGCAATCGTCGCCCGCGACATCGAGCGCTCGCAGCGCGGTTTCCGCGGAAGCTCCGACGGGAGTTGCCACGAACACCACGTCCACGCCGGCAACCGCCTCGGCGAGCTCGTAGGCCGGCTCGTCGATCGCGCCGAGATCGACGGCGCTCGAGAGCGCATCGGCTCGGGAGTCGTACCCGATGACATGCGCCCCCGTGCGCGCGCGGACCGCCATGCCGATGGAGCCCCCGACCAAGCCGACCCCGAGCACGGCCACCTTCACGCGGCGCTGAACACCTTCCCCGCGAGCGCGGCGATGCGCTCCACAGTGGCCACGTAGTCGGCGAAATCGTCGGCCAGGAGCGCCTGCGGACCGTCGCATAGGGCCTCGTCGGGGTTCGGGTGCACCTCGACGATGATCCCATCCGCTCCGGCGGCGGCCGCCGCCAGCGACATCGGCGCCACCAGCGAGCGCCGCCCCGCCGCATGGCTTGGGTCGACGACGACCGGCAGGTGCGAGAGCTCTTTGAGCACCGGCACCGCCTGCAGGTCGAGCGTGGTGCGGTAGCTGTTCTCGAACGTCTTGATCCCGCGCTCGCACAGCATCACGTTGCCGTTGCCTTCCTTGAGCACGTACTCAGCTGCCATCAGCAGCTCGTCGAGCGTCGCCGACAGGCCGCGCTTGAGCAGCACCGGACACTTGGAGCGGCCGATCTCCGCCAACAGGGGGAAGTTCTGCATGTTGCGCGCCCCCACCTGGATCACGTCGGCAACCTCGAGCACGGGCTCCAGGTCACGCGCGTCCATCAGCTCTGTCACGATCGGCAATCCCGTGCGCTCCTTCGCCTCGGCGAGCAGGCGCAAGCCCTCCTGGCCGAGCCCTTGGAAGGCGTAGGGGGACGTGCGCGGCTTGTACGCTCCGCCGCGCAGCATCGCCACGCCCGCTTCCTTGACGACCTCGGCCGTCTCCAGCAGCTGCTCGCGCGATTCCACCGTGCACGGGCCCGCGATCAGGGCGAAGTGATCGCCGCCGATCTTGCGTCCTTCGATGTCGATCACGGTGCGCTCACCGTGGCGAATCTGTGCGGAGGCAAGCTTGTAGGGCTTGAGGATCGGCATCACACGATCGACGCCCGGCTGGCCCTCCAGGCCGAGGCTTTCCACGTTCACGTCCTGCTCGACGTCGCCGATCGCGCCGATCACTGTCAGGCGCGCGCCCTTGATCGGGTGCGCCAAGGCGCCGGCGCCCTCGATCTTCTCGATTACCGCCTCGATCTCCTCATCGCTTGCGGTCTCCTTCATGACGATCATCATCGCTGCATCCTTTCAAGTACGGGGTTGGTCGTGGCTGCTGGTGCGTCTCGGTGAGCTGCGCTTGGCACGTGCCGGTGGAAGCGGCGCTCGGCCCCGTGCGGGACCCGGGTGCGGCCTGGAGGGCCTCCGCTCACGATGGAGGCCAGGCCGGAGCGCCTAGCTAAATCGCCAGGCGCGGCGAGACGACCAATACGACACGGAGGCACACGCGGGGGCGAGTGCGGAAACGGATGTCGAAGCGGTCGTCTGCATGATCGTCTAGAAGGTTTGTAGCAGACAAATGGCCCGCCGTCGAGCGTTGAGAGGAGAACGTCTTCGACTCGGCCCTCCAGAGAAGACCGCCTTCGATTCTCTACAGCACTTCGCCGAGAGCATCCAAGAAGACCGCGTTCTCCTCCGCCGTGCCATAGGTCACGCGCAGCGCCCCCGGCTTGCCGAGCGCCCCTCCCCCGCGAACGAGCACGCCGCGCTCTGCGAGGCCGCTCATCGCCTGCTGCTCGCGCTCGGCCATCCGCTCTGGTTCGTCCTCCCCGAGCGCGAACCAGCAGAAGTTGGCTTGCGACTCGGCCGGCTCGATGCCCAAGGCGCGCAGACGCTCCTCCACCGAGATGCGCTCGGCGATCGTGCGCGTCACGCGCTCGGTCACCGCATCCTGGTGGGAGAGCGCCTCCACGGCAGCGACCTGGGCGACGGCGTTGCAGAAGAACGGCTGGCGGACTTGATCGACCGCGCGCGGGAAATCCTCTGAGCCGCACAGCGCGAAGCCGACGCGCAGCCCGCATAGCCCGTAGACCTTCGAGAAGGTGCGCAGCAGGACCAGGTTGGGATGGCGTCCCAGCAGCTCGATCGAGGTGTCGGGGTCCTCGAGCAGGTTGAACTCGCAGTAGGCCTCGTCCACGATCGCGCACACTTGGGGCGGCACCTGCTCGAGGAAATCGGCGATCTCTTCGAGCGGCAGGGCCGTGCTCGTCGGATTGTTCGGGTTGCACACGATCACCAGCCGGGTGGCTGCCGTAATCTCGCGCAGCATCCCCTGCAGGTCGTGGCGCTCGCGCGCATCGAGCGGGACCGTCACCGCGCGTGCCCCAGAGGCGGCGCTCAGGTGCGGATAGACCGAGAACGATGGCCACGCGTACACGAGCTCGGCGCCTGGCTCCAGCAGGGCCTCGCCCGCCGCGAGCAGGATGTCGCACGAGCCGTTGCCGATCGCGATCCGCGCCGTCGGCACGCCGTAGCGCTCGGAGAGGCGCTCGCGCAACAGCGAGTTCGTGGGGTCTGGGTAGCGGTTGAGCGCCGGCAGGGCGCCATGGATCGCCTCGATCACCGCCGGGAGCGGCGGCCAGGGCGACTCGTTCGAGGCCAGCCGTACCTTCGGCGCACGCTGCGCATAGCCGCCCGCGGCCGGGTAGGAGGGAATGCGCGCAATGCGCTCTGAGAACTCGAGTGCCATCGGGCCTATTGTGGCGGAACAGCGCCACGGTGGCGCATCTTGATGTGCGAAAGCGCCACGATGGCACATCGCGGCGACGTCGTCGGGCTACTGCGCCGCCATCAAATCGGCTCGCAACGTTGCCGCCTCGCCCAGGTAGACGTGCCTGGCCTCGTGATCCTCATCCGCGTAGTAGTGGAACAGCACGCGTATCACCCGCCGTAAAGAGCCAGGCACTGGGATCTCTCGAGCGCACAACAGCGGCACACGCTCAAACCCGAGTGCACGTGCGGCCACAGCTGGGAACTCGGCGGTGAGATCGTCGGTGACGGTGAAGATGCAGCTCACCACCTGCTCTGGCACCAGCGCGTTGCGCTCCATGATCTCCTGTATCAGCTCGGTAGTCGCGCTCAGGATCTCCTGCGCCTCGTCCTTGGATACCGAGATCGCGCCCCGCAGGGCATACAGGCGTTGCGGCATCGGCGCGATTCTTTCAGAGCCGGCTCACGGAGTCGTCGCTCACGACTTGCGCCCAGGCCAACGCCTCTTGGACCGACCGGCCGTGGGTGCCACCACGGATTGCTTGCGATCCTCTGGACCGCCGCGCAGACGCGCGAGCTCGGCCTCGCTGAGCCGTCGAGACTCGCCTGAGGCGAGCTCTCCAAGCTTCAGCCGGCCGAACGCGATGCGCTCGAGCGCAGCCACGGGATGACCTACCGCCTCGCACATGCGCCGTACCTGACGGTTGCGACCCTCATGGATCGTCACTTCCAGCAGTCCCTGTCCCACCCGCCGCACCTGCGCGGGCGCGGTCATCCCGTCCTCCAAACGCACCCCCGCGCGCAGCTTGGCAAGCGCACTATCGCCAACGGGGCCCCCACCCACACGCACGCGGTAGGTCTTGGGCACTTCAAAGCTCGGATGCGTCAAACGTTGCGCGAGCGCACCGTCGTTGGTGAGCAGGATCAGCCCGCTCGAGTCGGCGTCGAGTCGCCCCACGGGGTAGAGCCGCCGCGACTCGCCTGTGCCCGCGAGGGTATGCGCGACGAGCGAGACCACCGTCGGGCGGCCGTGAGTGTCCTGTGCTGTGCTCAGCACTCCGAGCGGCTTATTGACCGCGTAGACGACTGGTTGCTCAGGTCCGGCGACCGGACCCCCGTCAACCACGAGAGAGCACCGCTCGTCGACGTCTCGCGCGGGATCGAGCACGACTTGGCCCGCGACGGTCACCCGTCCTTCGGCGATCATCTTCTCCGCGGCGCGGCGTGAGGCCACGCCTGCGTGGGCCAGATACTTGGCGAGGCGCATCAGGGTTCGTATGGGGGCAGATTGTGGGATGGGGTGGTCGGCCAGTGGATGCCAGACGTCGCACGCGAGCGGAGACGTACCAGACGTACGTCGAGCATCGTGGGTGGCGTCTGGCGCCGCTGGACGGCCGCATCCAGCGCGCAAGATGTCCCCGTGCGAACCCGCATACTGCAACGATAGGGGTATGGACCTCCAGCTCCTCGATCGGATGCTGGCCGCAAGCGGCCAGCCCGCGTTCCGCGCGCGCCAGGTGTGGGAATGGGCCGCCAAGGGCGTCTCGGGCTACGAGCAGATGACGAACCTGCCCAGACCGCTGCGCGTGTGGCTGGAGGAGAACGTCCCGTTCTCGAGCCTCGAACTGCGCGAGCAGCGCATCGCAAGCGATGGAACCGTCAAGGCTCTGTTCGCGACCGGCGACCAGCGCCCGCTGGAGGCCGTGCTGATGCGCTATCGCGACGGCCGCAATTCGATCTGCGTGTCCTCGCAATCGGGCTGTCCTTTGACCTGCACGTTCTGCGCGACGGGCCAGATGAAGTTCGCCCGCAACCTCACCGCGTCTGAGATCGTCGAGCAGGCTCTCCACTTCAGGCGCACAGCGGCGATCGACCACTGCGTGTTCATGGGCATGGGCGAGCCGATGCTCAACTTGGAGAACGTGCTCGCGGCCTGCGAGCGACTGCCGGACGTGGGCATCACCCATCGCCGCACCGCGATCTCTACAGTCGGCTGGATCCCTGGGATCGAAGCGCTCGCCAAGCAGGACATGCCCTTGCGTCTGGCCCTCTCCCTGCATGCGGCCGACGAAGCCTTGCGCAGCGAGCTGATGCCGGTCAACGAGCGCTATCCGCTCGCGGATGTCATCGACGCCTGCAGAGCCTTCTACGAGCGCAAGCGCAGGCGTGTGTTCGTCGAGTACGTGATGCTGGCCGGGGTCAACGACCGCTACGAGCAGGCCGTGGCGCTCGCGAAGATCCTGAGTCCCACCCGCCCCAAGCCACTCGGGGTGGGCGGGCCAGGTCAACAGCCGCATATGTTCAAGGTCAACCTGATCCCGTTCAATCCGACCGACTCGGCCTATGAGGGCTCGAGCCGCGACTCGATCGCCGCCTTCAAGGGCGCATTGGAGGCGCGCGGCATCCCGGCAACGGTGCGTCTTACGCGCGGCCGCGACATCGACGCCGCATGCGGGCAGCTCGCGGCGCGCGCTGCCGCCTGAACAGGTACGAGTATCCAGCCTCTGATTGCTCGGCTGTGCCTGGGCAGCCGACGGCTACTGAAGCTCGGGCTGGGGGCCGTCGCCGGAGCGGGCCTCGCCCGCCCGTAGCAACCGGTCGCGCAGCTCGGCCTGCTCCTCGGGACTGGGGTCCCATTGTCCGACGTCAGGCAGCTCATCCAGCGAGCGCAGGCCGAACAGCTTGAGGAATTGGGTGGTCGTGCGGTACATGACCGCGCCGAACTGGGAGCGCCCTGACTCCTCCACCAGTCCGCGCTCCAACAGCGTGGAGGCGGCCGAGTCGGCGCTCACGCCGCGAATACGGGTGATCTCCGGGCGCGATATCGGTTGTAGATAGGCGACGATCGCAAGCGTCTCAGCCTGCGCCGGAGTCAACACTGATGCACGTGGACGGCTGAAAAGGCGCCTGGCGGCGTCCTCGGTGTCGGGGTCGCTGGCGAAGGTGAAGCCGCCCCCCAGCTCGCGCAGATGAATCCCGCTGTGACCCGGCGCGTAGCGCTCGGCCAGCTCCGCCAATGCGGCGATCACGGCCAGCTCCTCCTCCGCGGCCGCGTCGGAGAGCTCCTGCGGACTGAGCGGGTCGGGCGCGAGGAACAGCAGTGCCTCGACGGTGCGCACGAGGTGGGGCTCGGGCTCAGGCAATCCTTCGATGTCGAGTGCGCTCTTCCGCTCTATCTGCTCGTCGGTGGCCAGCACATCGTCTTGATCGGCAGATGGCTGCCGATCCTCAAGCGCCGGCTGCTCCTGCCCCGGCTCACCTGCGCCCCTAGGGGTGTCGCTCATCCCGCACGGGCCTGCAGCGACTCGGTGACGGCGGCGTGGACGGCGATCTCGCCGAAGTTCTCACCCTGCTCCCACCATGCCTCGCCGCGCTTGTAGAGCTCCAGGAGCGCGAACACCGTGACCGCAACGGTCATGCGGTCCTCGCCGCGGACGGCCTCATCGAAGGAGAAGTGCCCGCGCCTGAGCAGCTGCCGTAGGCGATCGAGGCGCTCGGCGACGGTGACACGCTGAATCGAGATGTGACGCAGGTTGATCGTGGGCGGCATGCGCAGCAACCGCCCGATCGCCTGACCGAGCACCGCCGCGTTCTGCGAGCCGTCGGTGGGCTGAGCGACCGACTTGCGTAGATGGGCCGGCAGGGGCGCGCTGCGAAAGCGCACGCCCTCCTCGCGTTTGAACAGCTCCAGAAGGTGGGTCGAGGCCGAGCGATAGCGGCGTGCCTGGAGCATCCGCTCGAGCAGCTCCTCGGCTGCCTCGCCGGGCTCGATGTCGAGCAAGTCCTCGCCGTCCTCGGCGAGCATCAGGCGCGACTTCAGTTCCAAGAGGGCCGCGATCAAGACGATGAACTCGGTGGCCGTCTCCAGGTCCAGCTCGCCACGTCCCTCGAGATGGTCGAGGTAGGCGAGTACGACATCTGCCAGCTCGAGCTCGAGCAGATCCACCTCCTCGCGCAGGACCAGGGCGAGCAGGAGGTCGAACGGACCGTTGAAGATCTCCAGGTCGAGATCGAGCGCGGGAAGCGTCACCGGCCTACCGTACCGCCCGCGGTGGACCGACTCCCATGCACTCGCGCACGTCGGCAAGGGTGCCCGAGGCGATCGCCCGTGCGCGCTCGGCTCCTTCGCCGAGCACGGACTCAAGCGCGTCCTCGTCGGCGCGCAGCTCGACGTAGCTCTCGCGCACAGGAGCCAGCATTTCGACGACCGCCTCGGCGACGGCTGCCTTGAGATCGCCGTAGCCGCGGGCCTTGCGCATGTCTGCTTCGACCTGCTCTGGGGAGAGGCCACGAGCGACGGCGAGGATGTCGATCAGGTTGGAGACCCCCGGCTTCTCGGGCGAGCGCTCGATCTCACGACCGGAGTCGGTGACGGCTGACTTGAGCTTCTTGAGGATCACGGAGGGCTCGTCGAGTACGTAGACGGTGCCCTGCTCGGACCCGCCCGTCGTGGACATCTTGCGCGTCGGGTCCTGCAGGTCCATGACGCGCGCGCCAATCGCGGGGATGCGGTGCTCGGGAACCACCAACACCTCCCTGCCAGCGCCGAAGCGCGCGTTGAAGCGGCGCGCAACGTCGCGCATCAGCTCGAGATGCTCGCGCTGGTCCTCCCCCACGGGCACCTCCTGGGCCCGATAGGCGAGCACGTCGGCCGCCTGCAGGACCGGGTAGAGAAGCAGCCCGGCCGAGACCAGCTCGCGCTGTAGCACCGACTTGTCGCGAAACTGGTGCATGCGCTGCAGGCGTCCCAGCTCGGTCACAGAGCACAGGAGCCAGGACAGCTCGCTGTGCTCGGGCACATCGCCCTGGCGAAAGAGGATGCAGCGCTTGGGGTCGAGCCCGGAGGCAAGCAGAAGAGCGGTCAGGTCATACAGGCTGCGGCGCAGCTCGGCCGGGTCATAGGCGACGGTGATCGCGTGCAGGTCGACGATGCAGTAAAGCGCCTCACCGCGATCCTGGCCGGCGACGTACTGGCGGATTGCGCCGATGTAGTTGCCCAGGTGCTTGGTGCCGGTTGGCTGGATGCCTGAGAAGATGCGCACGGCGAGCCAGGCTACAAGGAAGCCGCGCGCGCCGGCGGGCGCAGAGGCGGCAGCTCAGAGCGCTTGGCGGATCGCGGGTCGCTTGGCCGCGCCGACCTCGTCCAGCCGCCGCACCGGGGTGGTGTAGGGCGCTTGCAAGGCGATTTCAGGATCCTCGGCCGCCTCGCGCAATATTTCCGCGATCGCCTCGGCGAAGGAGTCGAGCATCTCCTTCGTCTCGGTCTCGGTCGGCTCAACCATCAAAGCCTCCTCCACGAGCAAGGGGAAGTAGACCGTGGGCGGGTGATAACCGTAGTCGAGCAGGCGCTTAGCGAGGTCGAGCGTCTTGATCTTCAAGGCACGCTTCATCGGGCCGCCGGAGAGCACGAACTCATGGAGGCAGAGCTCGCCGTAGGCGAGCGGCAGGTGCTCACAGACGCCCAACTGGCGCAGACGTGCGAGTAGGTAGTTGGCGTTCAAGACCGCTGTTTCGGAAGCGTCCTTCAACCCGGGGCCCCCCAGCGAGCAGATGTAAGCGTAGGACCGTACGAAGCAGCCGTAATTGCCCTGGAAGCCGCGCAGACGGCCAATTGACCGGGACACGGAGGCTTCGCCGGAAGACGTCCCGTTGGAGCTGTCCTCGATGTGGTCCTCGCGCGAGGAGCCCTCGATCAGGTCGAACGATCCATCCTCGCCACGCACGATGCGAGGCACGGGCAGGAACGGCTCGATCCGCTCGGACACCGCGATCGGCCCTGACCCGGGCCCCCCGCCCCCGTGCGGCTGGGTGAAGGACTTGTGCAGGTTGAAGTGGACGATGTCAAAGCCCATGTCACCGGGGCGGGAGAGGCCCATGATGGCGTTGAGGTTGGCGCCGTCGTAGTAGAGCGTGGCGCCCACTTCGTGCACTATCTTCGCGATCTCCTGGATGTTCGGATCGAACAGGCCGAGCGTGTTGGGGTTCGTGAGCATCAGGCAGGCCACGTCGCGGTCGGCTTTGGCGCGCAGGTCGTCGAGGTCCACCCCACCGTCGGGGTTGGTGGCGATCTTCACGACTTCGAAGCCGGCCATCGTGACAGTCGCCGGGTTGGTGCCGTGGGCGGTGTCGGGGGTGAGCACCTTGTGGCGCGTCTCGCCGTGAGCCTCGTGGTAGGCACGTGTGAGCAAGACTCCTGCGAGCTCGCCGTGGGAGCCGGCAGATGGCTGCAGGCAGACGTGCGCCAGCCCCGAGATCTCAGCGAGGGCCCGTTCGAGGTTGAACATCAGCGCGAGCGCACCCTGGGCGCGCTCAGGGTCCTGCAGGGGGTGCAGGCGGGCGTGGCCGGGCAGCGCGGCGACGCGCTAGTGCAGGCGCGGATTGTGCTTCATCGTGCACGAGCCGAGCGGGTAGAAGCCGGAGTCGAGGTCGAAGTTGCGCTTGGACACGCGTACGTAGTGGCGCACTATCTCAGGCTCTGAGGCCTCGGGCAGGCGCGGGGGCTCGGCGCGACGCAGGCGAGCCGGTAGGAGCTGCTCGACCGATACGTCGGGCACGTCCAAGTCGGGGCACTGGAAAGCGCGTCGGCCGGGTGCGCCGCGCTCGAAGATCGTGACGGCCGGCTCGCGCTGGAGCGGTGTGTCGGTGCTGTGCGAAGGAGGCCTCATCCGACCACCGCCATCTCGCGCTCGGCCGCCACAGCGGCGCCCAGCACCTCGGCGAGCCGGTCGATGTCGGCGCGCGAGCGTCGCTCGGTGATTGCAACGAGCAGGCCGCCGCGGTCCTCGTCGCGCTCGGTGAGCGCGTACAGGTCGGCGCCGGGATTTACGCCCTGGACAGCACAGCGGCGACGAACGGCGGCCACATCGGCATCCAACCGTACGGCGAACTCGCGAATGACCGGCTGCGAGTGCAAGGGAGCGACGCCGTCGAGCGCGCCCAGGGTCTCGCGTGCGTAGTGGGTGCGCTTGAGCAACAACTCCCCCAGCTCGACCAGCCCGCGACGACCGAGCCACGACAGATAGACGACTCCAGCCAAGGCGTTGAGCGCCTGGGAGGTGCAGATGTTGGAGGTGGCCTTCTCGCGGCGGATGTGCTGCTCGCGCGTCTGGAGGGTGAGCACGAAGCCGCGGCGGCCGTCCACGTCGGTGGTCTCCCCCGCGATGCGCCCGGGCATGCGCCTGAGGTAGGCCTCGCGAGCGGCGAAGAAGCCAAACGAAGGGCCGCCGAAGTCCAGGCGATTGCCAAGCGACTGGCCCTCCCCCACGGCGACGTCCACGCCGCACTCTCCCGGCGGGACGAGCACGCCGAGCACGATCGGGTCGACCTGGGCGATCGTGACGAGCTGTTCGCCGCCGGCCTGCTTGGCTGCGGCGGACAGCGCGGCGGCATCCTCGACGGCCCCGTAGAAGTTGGGCTGGGCGAAGATCGCGGCAGAGGTGTCCCCGTCGATTGCCGCTGCCCAGGCGCCAGGATCGGTGACGCCGTCGCGAAGCGGCACCTCGACTACGTCGATCGAGTAGCCGTGGGCATAGGTGCGCAAGGTGGCAAGCGTGTGGGGGTGCAGGCCCGCGGAGACGACGAAGCGCGAGCGCCCGTTGTGCAGCTTTGCCAGATAGCCGGCCGAGGCGACCGCGCTGGGACCCTCGTAGACCGAGGCGTTGGAGACCGGCAGGCCGGTGAGCTCGCAGATGGCGGTCTGGTACTCGAACATGACCTGGAGGCCGCCCTGGGAGATCTCCGGCTGGTAGGGGGTGTAGGGGGTGAGGAACTCCGAGCGCTCCATCAGCATGTCGACGATGGCGGGCACATAGTGGTCGTACATGCCGGCGCCGAGGAAGCACAGCTCGTCCTCGGCCGAGACGTTGCGGGCGGCGAGCGCACGCAGGTGCTCGTAGACCTCCTGCTCACCCATGCCCTCAGGCAGAGCCAAAGGCCGCTCGAGGCGCACGCCCTGTGGAATCTGTCGCTCGAAGATCTCCTGGACCGAGGAGACCCCGATCGCCGCGAGCATCGCGGCGAGATCGTTGCCGGTGACTGACGTGTAGGTGGTCAAGTGAAGATGAGCCTAGCCGCTGCGCGCCCGGGCTCCGTCATCCGCGCAGCGTGGCGGCGTAGGCGTCGGCATCCATCAAGGAGTCGCGCTCGGCGGGATCGGACAGGCGCACCTTCACGAGCCAGCCCTCGCCATAGGGGTCCTCGTTGATCGCACCCGGATTGTCGGACAAGGCCTCGTTGACCTCCACGATCTCGCCTGAGAGGGGCGCGACCACATCGGAGACTGCCTTGACCGACTCCACCTCAGCGTAGGGCTCGTCTCTGACCACCTGGGTGCCAAGCGAAGGCGGTTCGAAGAAGACGACCTCGCCGAGCGCGTCCTGGGCGAACCAGGTGATGCCGAGCGTGGCGAGGTCGGGCTCGGAGGGGTCGACGCGCGCCCAATCGTGCTCGGGGTGGTACAGGAGGTCGTCTGGGTAGCTCACCTCGGCCATCGATCGGGCTCCTCGCTAGTTGTGCTGATTTGAGGCAGGATATTTATTCGATGAGACGCGTAGCTTGCGTCGACGGTCTCATGCCATCGCGGCGCCCACCAGGGGGCGGGCTAACGCTTCTTCTACTCGAGTTGGCTTCACGCTTTCTTCGCCACGAACGGCTTCGCGTGAACCTTGGCATCGCGCACGCGCCCGCGCACGTCGATCTGCAGCGGCGTGCCGACGGCCGCGTGTGCAGCGGGCACGTAGGCCAGGCCGATGCCGGCGTCGAGGCAGGGCGAGAGCGTGCCGCTTGTGACCACGCCCCCATCGATGACGGGGTTGCCCTGGCGCGCGATGCCGGGACCGTCGAGCACGAAGGCCACGAGCCTCTCCGGACTCTGGCCGGCTGGGCTCTTCACCGGCGGCGCCGGTGAAGAGGTGACAGTGCTTGAAAAGAACGCGCGCGCGGCGCGGACCGCCTCGGAGCCGATGAAGCCCGTGTCCTCGCGACAGCACCAAGCAAGACCGGCTTCGATCGGGTTTCGCTCGAGCGAGAGGTCGTTGCCGTACAGGTGAAAGCAGGCCTCCAGGCGCAGGGTGTCGCGCGCGCCCAGGCCCGCTGGCGTGGCGCCACGGTGGCAGAGCTCGTCCCACAAGGCGGGCGCGTCCTCGAGGGTGAGCAGCAGCTCGACACCGTCCTCGCCGGTGTAGCCGGTGCCACAGACGAGCACCTCGGCGCCGGAGAGCCGGCGCATGGAGGCCGTCATGCGACTCGGAAGCGGAGCGTCGGAGACGGCTTGGACGATCTCCCGCGCGAGGGGACCCTGGACGGCGAGCATCGCGTAGGCGTCGATACGGTCGTGGACCTTGACGTCGAAGTCGCCGGCGTGGGAGCGAAACCAGGCGAGGTCGCGCTCGTGGTTTGAGGCATTGGTGACCGTCAGGTAGCGGTCGGACTCCAGACGGTAGGTGAACAGGTCGTCGAGCACCCCGCCGCGCTCGTCACAGAGCACGGAGTACTGCGATCCGCCGATCGCGATCTTCGAGACGTCGTTGGAGAGCAGCCGTTGCAGCAGTGCCTCGGCGCCGGGGCCAACCGTCTCGATCTCCCCCATGTGCGAGACGTCGAAGATGCCACAGCGCTCGCGCACGGCCATGTGCTCGGTGCGCACGCCAGCGGGGTACTGGACCGGCATCTCCCAGCCGGCGAAGTCGACGAGCTTGGCGCCGGCGGCGACGTGACGCTCGTAGAGTGGGGTGTGCTTGAGGGAACTCGACGTCGGGATGGCCACGGCGGGCAGGTTAGCGAGCGCCTTCGTCCGAGCGCCCGCGGCCGAGCTGTGCCGCGGGCGCAAGACGAAGCGCGGGCTACCCGCCTGTGATTGGCAGCACCGGCGTGCACAGCGGGTGCTGCGGGTGGACCGGGTCGAGCGCAGTCAATACGTCGGCGTCGGCGATGTGGTCATAGGGCATCGACAGGTGCTCGCCCTGGTCGAGGACGCACTGCTGTTGCAAGGTGATGTTGGTCACGCCCGACCCCGACAGGAACGCGGAGGTGTACGGCGTGACCACCTCGTCATTGACCGACTCGATCACCGTGTATTCGACGCCCGGCACGGTTTCGCCGCCGGAGTTGAGCGCGGCGACGAAGCTCGAGCCCGCGAGCTGCTGTTCGCAGGCGGGGCACGGCGCGCCGATCAGGCCGGTCGCGCCGAAGAATTCGGCGAGCGTGGCGAGGCCGCCGAGCGTGGTCCCGTGGTTGGACGGCGCCAGGCCGACGAGCGTGTGCACCTTGGACGCGCCGCCGAGGTTCTTCAAGTAGTAGCGAGGCATCATCCCGCCCTGGGAGTGACCCACCAGGTCCACCTGGCTCGCGCCGGTCGCTTCGAGCACCCGGTTGACGAACCCCGACAGTTCTTCGGCCGAGCGTTCGATCGGCCCGGTGGCGTAGATCCCGAGCGAGCCCGAGCCGTCGTAGGAGCCATAATTGAGCGCGAACACGCAGTAGCCGTTGTTGGACAACAGCGGCGAGAGCGCCTGCCAGCTGTCGGACATGTCGGCAAACGTGCCGTGCACGAGGACCACGGGTCGCGGGTGCGCGGAGGAGGGTTTGCACGACCAGTTGTTTGCGCCCGGCGGGCTGGCGGTGGGGCTGACGTGGGCGTAGCCAAGGACGCCGTTGTAGATGACGGGTAGCTGCGCTTGTGCGCCGGCCGCCCACACCGCCATTGCCGCGAAGACTGCGACCGCTGCTGCGGCGATTCGTTTCATGTGGATGCTCCTTGAGTAGTCGGTTGATTTGAGCGTGCGATACCCGCCGCCCGTGCGTTCCATTCAACCGAATCCTCTATGTCCCGGACCGTACATGTACGGTCCGGCGACCCGGCACATGTGCCGGGTCGTTCCGGGGGGCGCATGCGCCCCTCGGCCAAGCCGCGCATGCGCGGCTTGGAACTACGTCAACGCAAAAACGGCGGGACGTCGATGTCGTCGTCGGAGATCTCCAAGGCCGAGCGCTGGCGGTCGTCGATACGCGGGCCTCGGTCGGGACGTCCGCCCTCGCGGCGCTTGCGATCGCCGCGCACGGCGCGCCCGGGACGGTGGTCGAAGCCGGTGCCGATCACGGTCACGCGCACCTCGTCGGACATCGACTCGTCGATGACCGCGCCGAAGATGATGTTGGCGTTGGGGTCGGCCGCGTTCTGGATGATCTCGGCGGCGTCGTTGACCTCGAACAGGCCGAGGTCCTTGCCGCCGGTGATGTTCAAGAGGATGCCGGTGGCCCCGTCGACGGACTCTTCCAAGAGCGGCGAGGAGATCGCAGCACGGGCCGCGTCGGCGCAACGGGCCTCGCCACCGGCGGTCCCGATCCCCATGAGGGCCGAGCCGGCGTCGTGCATGATCGTGCGCACGTCGGCGAAGTCGAGGTTGATCAGGCCGGGAATCGTGATCAAGTCGGTGATCCCCTGGACGCCTTGGCGCAGGACGTTGTCGGCCTCCCTGAAGGCGTCGAGCATCGAGGTGCGCCGCTCCACTACGGCGAGCAACTTCTCGTTGGGAATCACGATCAAGGTGTCCACGACCTCGCGCAGGCGCTCGATCCCCTCGATTGCCTGGCGGCCGCGCTGGGAGCCCTCGAACTCGAATGGCCGCGTGACCACGCCGACGGTGAGCGCGCCGATCTCGTTCTTGGCGATCTCGGCGATCACCGGGGCCGCGCCTGTGCCAGTGCCGCCGCCCTCTCCCGCGGTGACGAAAACCATGTCGGCGCCCTTCAGCGCCTCCTTGATGTCGTCGCGCGACTCTGCCGCCGAGGCGAAGCCGACCTCGGGGTTGGCGCCGGCACCGAGGCCGTGCGTGGACTCGTGTCCGATGTTGAGCTTGATGTCGGCGTCGCACATCGCGAGCGCCTGGTTGTCGGTGTTGGCGGCGATGAACTCCACGCCGCGAAGCCCTGCGTCGACCATCCGCGAGACCGCGTTGGTCCCGCCTCCGCCGACTCCCACGACCTTTATGACCGCCAGGTAGCTGCCGCCGCTCTCCATGATGTCCGAGCCTTCAAGTAGTTGTTTAAGGTTTGCTCCGCACTGCGGGGCCAACCGTCAGAATACGCAAGTTATGCAGGGAACTTCGCCCTGTCAACGGCAACCCTCACTCTCGCAACAATCGTTGCAGAACCGCCAACCCTTGAGCACCGCTTGAGACATGGCCTCAAAACGCCATCACCCTCCAGTAGAAGTTGAGCCTTCCTGGGTGGGTTCGTTTTCTTCCCGGGAGTGTTCGCTTTCGCTCGACCCAGATTCCGCCGAGGAGCCCGAAGCCGTTTCCGATTCCCCCGCGCCCGTGGCCGGCGTGGCCATGGATTCCCCCCCGGCCGCATCGGAGAGCCGGGCCGCGAGCGCCGCGGCCGTCGGATCGGAGGCTCCAGTCTGCACAGGCGTGGAGGCACTCGACGCCGAGCCGTTGGACGTCGAGGCCCCGGACGAGGACGGAGCCGAGAAGCCGGCAGCGGGACGTTCGGGCAAGCGCACGTCGACATACAGCGCACCGGCAGCGCTCGGGGAGGTGAGCACGCGCGCAAGCGACATCCACTTGGCGTGCGGGCGCGTGGCGTCGCCGAAGTACACGAGCAAGCCGTTGCGCATCGCCACGGTGAGGCCTTCCGGGCCGCTGTAGACCCGCGCCACGAACCGTGCGATCGGTGCAGGCGCAGCTCCGAGCACGATTACGGCCGCGAGCGCCTGCGCCTCGTGCAAGTGGCCGCCGGCGGGTGGCTCGACCGAGGCGCTCACGAGCGGCAGCGAGCCCGACAGCCACGCAGGACCCAACACCGTGCCATCGGCGGCCACGGCGGTTCGCTGGCCCGCGCTTTGCAAGACGGCCACCGGCGGGCGCTCGGTGACTGACACGCTTACCGAGTGAGGAAAGCTCGTGCCGACGTGCAGGGCGCCCACGATCGCAAAGGAGGAGACGGCGGCGCGCAGAGCGCCCTCATTGAAGTCCAGCGTGGTCATGCGCCTGGCGGCATCGTCCAAAGCCGTTCTGATCTCGACCGCGTCCGTGCCATGGACACCCGTTATGTGAACGTGACGGACGGCAACCAAGGAGGAGTCGCGCAACCACAGCCAAGTGCCGCCGAGCAGGGCCCCGACGACGAGCAGGGCCACGCCCACTCGCAGGGCGAGCCGATCGCCCGAGAGCCACGCCAGCGCTCGAGTCCCGTGCGCGCTTGCACCCTTGTCCCCGCGAGGAGTCCCGCGACGAGGCAACGGCAGGGACAGTTCCATGCGAGCTTGTTCGACCCCGGGTGGCAAACCCCTTGTTCGCCCTAGTTCGCCGCGATTCCATTCGCCGCTTCAAGCCTGTCGCCCTTCGTCAAGCGCCGCGAAGATTCGCCGAGCTTGAGCGCTCTGCGTGGCCAAGGGCTGAGGAATCTGCTCCACGACGCCGAATATCGGTCCAGGTCGGACCCCCTTTGCGAAGCCCGGACCGGCGATTGCCGATTTCGAGATCTGGAGCAAGTCCGGTAGCCGCCGTTTGCTTTCGCACCGCCGCGGAAAGGCTAGAATTGTGCGGTCCACCGCTCCACCGATGAGGATGAGACGATGAGTGCGATCAGACTCACCGAGCGTTTGGCTTTGGTTGCCGTGATCGCCGCCGTGCTGATCGCGATGGGAGTGGGAGTCGGGCTCGGCAAATTGGAATCCCACTTCACGAGCGCCTCGGATTCGCGCGGAATGCTGCCCGCCACACGCCTCACCGCTCTCCCCCACAGGACGATCGCCGACGGCACCTTGCCCGTGCGCGTGAGGCTCTCCGGGCGACCGGCCACCTTCTCACCGCGACCGACGTTCGAGCCTGCCGTGACAGGCACCTGGACGACGCGCGGCGACTCGGAGATCTTCACGCCGGCCTCGACCTTGGACCCGTGCGCGAGCTACACGCTCTCGATCCCGGCGGCAAGCACGGCCGTATCGCACTCGCCGCTCGGAACCAGTCGCAAGCTGAGCGTGCATGTGGCGTGTCCGTCGGCGAAGGGCCTGCAACAGCTGCTTGCGCGGCTCGACTACCTCCCCTATTCGTCACACTCCTCCGCGCGGGCGCGGGCGCTCGAGGCCGCGGCCAACGCCGGCGAAGCTCAGACACGCGCGCACGAGGCAAGAAGGGTGGCCGCAATCAACGCCTTCGATCCCTCCCCCGAGACGCTCCACGCGCGCATCGCCGACGCACCCGCGCTCGCATATGGTGAATTGGACGAGACCACCAAGGGCGCCCTCATGGTGTTCCAGGCCGATCACGAAATCGAACCCACGGGCACGCCCGACAAGGCGACATGGATCGCCTTGCTGAAGGCGGCCGAGCATGGCCAGCGCAATCCTTCGCCCTACACGTTCGTGACCGTGAGCGAGTCGATCCCCGAGACGCTCGAGGTTCACCGCGGCAGCCATGTCGTCCTCTCGACCCCGGCCAACACGGGCGTGGCGGGTGCCGAAACTGCTCAGGGCATCTTCCCCATCTTCTCGCGCTTCACCTCGACCACCATGACCGGGACCAACCCGGACGGCTCCAAATACAGCGACCCGGGCGTCCCTTGGGTCAACTACTTCAACGGCGGCGACGCCGTCCACGGCTTCCCGCGCGGCTCCTACGGCACGCCGCAGTCAAACGGCTGCGTGGAGCTTCCGATCGCAACCGCCCAGACCGTCTATGGGATGCTGAAGATCGGGGACATTGTCGAGGTGAGCTAAGTTCTCGTGTGTGGGCCATGCTCGATATAGACTCGCTGGGAATGACCTCCAAGCGAATCGAGCACAAGATCGACGATGCCCTCCTGGCCACGGCGACGACGGCGGGATTCCTCTACGTGCGTCGCCGGGTTCGACGCCTGCTCTCCCGTCTCGCGGCCACCGCGGCCGTGGCGAGCGGGCTGGGCGCGCTCGGGGCAGCCGGTGCGGTGGTGGCGTGGCAGCGAAAGCGTGCGCAGCGCCGCTGACGGGCCACCGGATCCCGCCAGCCCCTTAGTACCGCCAACGGGATTCGAACCCGTGTTACCGCCGTGAGAGGGCGGCGTCCTAGTCCCCTAGACGATGGCGGCTTGTCTAGTCCGCCGTCGAGGCTAGCAAAGCGGGGTGCGGAACGACGATGGCGGTGGGTCGCTGGACCCCCACCGGCAGCGTGGTGGACGACGACGAATCGGACCTCTTCGTCCAGCCTCGGTGCGATATCGTCGCCCGTCCGACACGCGGATGTGGCGGAATTGGTAGACGCGCGGCGTTCAGGTCGCCGTGTCCGTAAGGACGTGGAGGTTCGAGTCCTCTCATCCGCATAGCTCGACCGGCCTTGCAACCGCAAGGGTCTTGTCCCCCGGCGCTGCACTGGCCTATCGATGCCGGAGTCCCTGGCGCCGCCGAGCCTTAGCCTCCTGTGCGTTTAGCTTCGATCCCCCGCCAGCCCAGGCTACGTATATGCTGGCGCCCGATAGATGGAAGTGAGCCAATGATCAGGCAAGTCGTTGACCGACGCGAAATGAGCAAGTACGTCGAGGCTCTGCGCGATTGCCTGGACGCTCCCGAGCTGCAGGACGCCACCGCGCGCGCCGCGAACACGGTCCCGGGCACAGGCGATCCCGTGACGAAGCTGCGCGCCGCGCTGCCGCCCGTGGAGCCCCAGCTTGCCTCCTCCGGCGCGAGGACCACGAACGTCGCTCCGTTCATGTCGCGCGATCCGATCCAGAGCCTGATGCAGAGCACACTCGAGGGCAAGCTGCGTGAAAAGGGAGTAACGCCCGAGGAAGCGCCTGCGCACCGTGGCCCGCTGGCCTGGCTGGTCCATCTGATCGAGTCGATCCTGCACCCCGTGCGCTTCGGGCCCGACGATCCGAACTGGGTGATCGACGTGGGCGGGGCGGTGCTCGATCGTCTCGCGCGGGGCAACCATCCGTTCAACCCGGTGCCGGCCGAGCACGAGATCGCCGATGACGCACGCGTGGTGATCGTCGGCGACTGGGGCACCGGGCTGCCACGTGCACGCGCCGTGGCCGAGCACATGGCCGAAGAGGTCGCCCAGGCGCTTGCGGAAGGCCGCGAGGCCCACGTGGTCCATCTGGGCGACGTCTACTACTCGGGAATGGAGGAGGAGGTCCGCCATCACATGCTCGCGCCGGGGAGGTGGCCTGTGACCTTGGAGCAGGCGAGTGCCGGTGTGACCTCTTGGTCGCTGAACGGAAACCACGACATGTACGGCGGCGGCTTCGGCTACTTCGAGACGCTGCTCGGCGATGAGCGCTTTTCCAAGCAGCAATCGCCGGATGGCAAGGCAACGAGCTACTTCCGGCTGCGCTCGCCTTCGTGGGACATCGTGGCGCTCGACACCTCCTGGAGCTCAGATGTCCTCTCGAGCGGATTCGTCGGCGTGCTCGAGGACCCACAGGCCGCCTACGCGGCTCGCGTGGCCGGGGAATCCGAGCGCAAGCTGATGCTGTTGAGCCACCATCAGCCGATTTCGGTGTACGACACCGAGGACCTAGGCCCGACACTACTCAAAGAACTGGACCCGGTTCTCAAAGACGGACGCGTGACGGCCTGGCTGTGGGGCCACGAGCACCGCTGCATGGGCTTTGGCGAAGCCGACGGGGTGAAGGTTCCGCGCTGCATCGGGCACGGGGGCGTGCCGGTCTTGATGACGCACACACCTGAGGAAGAGATCCCGGAGCCGGGCCTATGGCAGGAATGCGGCTTCTCCGAGTACCGAGGAGACCACTGGGGGCGCATGGGCTTCGCGATCCTCGACTTCGCGGGCGAGCGGATCGAGGTGCGCTATCGAGACGAACAGGGATCCACTTCGCGCGAAGAGACGATCGAATGACCCACGGCCGAGCGACACATCTCAGCCGGACCCGCCCGCTTCGTCCAGCATCGCGTCCGCAAAGCGATCGGCGAGCGCCGCGATCGTCAGCGATGGGTTGGCTCCCACCGGCCCGGGCATCACCGAGCCGTCGGCTATGTGCAGCCCGGGATGGCCGAAGACGCGACCGTAGGGGTCGACCACGCCCTCCTGTGCGGTGCGACCCATACGGCACCCCCCAAGCGAGTGCACGGTGATCACACGTTTCTCGTGCCAGATCGGGCGTCGACGAAGTCGGCGCCAAGCTCCTGTGCATTAAGCGCGAGAACTCGCGGACATCCTCGAAGTAAGGCGCTGAGGGGCCTTCCTTGGACCAGTCGAGCTCCAGGCGCTCGTCAGCGTCATCCTGCCGCCCGGCACGTCCCGGCCCATGCCGAGCAGGGGCAACAGGCCCGAGGACAGCTCGCAGTTGCCGAGCAGCGCGGAGGCAAGGCCGCCTATCTCGCTGTGGCGGTGGCCGTGTAGCAGGAGCCGCCGAACCCGGAGCCCACGACAACCGCGTCGAAGTGCTCGACAGCCGCGCCCGTCGGTGAAGTCATGTCGGAATAGTACTGATTAATGGATCTCTAAATCAAGAACGATCCGCAAGTTCGGCGTTCAGCGAGGGTTCGATCCTGGTCTGCGGTCGAACATCGGTCGCGTGTCGCGTGCAAGCGAAAGCTCAAACGGCGGAGAAGGCCGAGTCGCTGGTTACTCTTCACGTCCGTGAACACAAGAACGCTCATCGCCCTGACGTGCGCACTCGCTGCCGCGGCCGCCCCCGGCACCGCTTTGGCGAGCAGCTCGGCGTCGACGCCGGGGGGCGCAACGCAGGCCGCTCCCTCCGGCGACACCATGACCACACCACCGGCTCAGACAACGCCCACCAATGCGCCCTCGACGACCACAGCGCCCACCGTCCCGCCTGCGGTAGTGCCGCCACCGAAGCCGACCGTGCACACGCGCATCGCTTCAGTGCCGCCGAGCGCCGTGGCGGATGGGACGGCGCCAGTGCGCGTGCGGCTCTCGGGGCCGCCGGCACCAGGCTCGCCCGTGCCGATGCTAACCCCCGCGGTCGCAGGCAGGTGGACGAGCGTGGGCAGCTATGAGTCCTTCATCCCGAAGTCGACGCTCGAGCCGTGCTCGAACTACACGCTGACGGTGTGGGCCGGCACGACCGCCGCCGGCGATCTGCCGCTCGGCGGCAAGCGTCGCCAGTTCAAACTGAACGTGGCATGCCCGGGCCTGCAGGCGCTCCAGCAAGCACTGGCCCGGTTGAACTACCTTCCCTACACGATCGACTCATCGCACGGCAGGAACAGCGGCGACAAAGCCGAGGCACGCGCCTCAGCGGCGCGCTACGCGTTCCGCCCACCGGCGGCGACGCTGGCCGCGAATGTGCCGCACGCGCCCGGGCTTCGCTATGGTGCGCTCGATCCGACGACGCGCGGCGCCCTGATCGTGTTCCAGTCAAACCACGGCCTATCCCCCACCGGCGTGGCCGATCGCTCCACATGGGCCTCGCTGCTGGCCGCTGAGACGCTTGGCCACGGCGATCCTCAGCCGTACACGTTCGTGACCGTGAGCGAGTCGATCCCCGAGACGCTCGAGGTCCACCGCGGCAGCCGCGTGGTGCTCTCCACGCCCGCGAACACGGGCGTAGCCGGGGCAACGACCCAACAGGGCACATTCCCCATATATGCGCGCTACACATCGACCACGATGACCGGCACGAACCCAGACGGCTCCAAATACAGCGATCCGGGCGTTCCCTGGGTGAACTACTTCAACGGCGGCGACGCCGTCCACGGCTTCCCACGGGCCTCATACGGCACGCCGCAGTCCAATGGCTGCGTCGAGCTGCCGATCGGAACAGCGGCGCGCGTCTACCCGCTGCTCGCAATCGGCGATCTCGTAATCGTCAGTTAGCCGCCCGACGGGCGGCGTAATACTGCGCCCTCCCTGCCTCGTGTGCTAAAGCACACTTTGGTCGGTGCGTCCCTGTCTTACTTGCCCGTCAACCGCCTAACGGCCAGTGTCCCGGCGGCCCCGCTGAACGACCACGATCGACATGCCCATGCCGACGAGCAGGACGCCCGCGAGGATGACCCAGCGCAGGTCGAGACCGGTGAACGGCAAGGTCGTGGCTTTGGTGGCTGTGGTAGCTGTTGGTTCAGTGCTGCTGGCTGGTGTTTCGGTTTTGCTCGACGTAGTCGTCGGAGCTGCTTCGCCTTTCGGCGATGGAGTCGTCGGAGCTGCTTCGCCTTTCGGCGAGGGAGCCGTCGTGGGCGTGGTTTTCGGGGCTGGGGAAGTCTGGCTGTAGCCACTCGTGGGTTCCACAGCGAGGGCCGTCGTGGCTCCCCCTGCGATCAGCGCCAACGCGAGCGGGAGCGCGAGCAGCCCGCGGCGCAAAGTCCGGCGCCCGTGTGAGCGGCCGCTCTGTGCCGCGGTTGCCAGCTGTGACCCATCACAGGCGGTGAAGTCGTTTCGCATGTTGCTATCTCCCGCGTCCGTTGTTCGCTTGGGCCCTTCGTCGAAGGACCCCTCATTTCCTTTGAGAGCCTTGCCAATCGCCTGGCGATGCTGCGATCGCATCAGTCTACCCAAGAACCCTTTTTGCTAAATGGCGGTTTCTCCTGCATGGTCTTCCGCAAATCCCGTGTTCAAGCGCCGACCTTGACGCGCCCCTGCAAAGTCCCCTCCTGCAGGTGAGCGCGCAGAACCTTCTTGTCGAACTTGCCGACGCTCGTCTTGGGGACCTCCTCCACGAAGGCGAACTCGTCGGGCAGCCACCACTTGGCCACGCGCCCGCGCAGGTGCTCCAACAGCTGCTCGGCGCTCAGGGAGCAGCCCTCGCGCACCACCACGCAGCACAGGGGCCGCTCGGCCCAGCGCTCGTCGGGCTTGGCGATCACGGCCGCCTCGATCACATCGGGGTGGGCCATGACCTCGTTCTCCAGCTCGACCGAGGAGATCCACTCGCCGCCGGACTTGATCACGTCCTTGGAGCGGTCGGTGATCTGGATGAAGGCGTGATCGTCGATCGAGGCGATGTCGCCGGTACGCAACCAGCCGTCATGGAAGCGCTGCTCACCGGAGTCGTCGCGGTAGTAGCGAGCCGCAATCCATGGCCCGCGCACCTCGAGCTCCCCGGTCGACTCTCCGTCCCAGGGCACCTCGGTGCCCTCGTCGCCGACGAGCCGGGCCTGCACCCAGGGCAGAGGCTTGCCTTGCTTGGCGCGCATGTCCCAGTAGTCGTCGTCGTGACCGGCACTCTCATCCGGGCGCGAATAGGAGGCGACGGGGATCGTCTCGGTCATGCCCCACGCTTGGAAGACGCCCACGTCGTGGCGCTCCTCGTAGTTGCGCATCAGCTGCCTCGGCACCGCGGAGCCGCCGCAGGCGGCGTTCTTCAAAGAGGAGAGGTCAACGGGATTGGCCTCGGCGTAGCGCAGGAGGTCGGCGAAGATCGTCGGCACGCAACCCATGATCGTGGGACGCTCTGACTCGATCAGCTTCGCCAAAGGCTCCGCCTGCAGGAAGCGGTCGGGCATGACCAGGTCGGCACCGGCGAGCGCGGCAGCGTGCGGGATGCCCCAGGCGTTGGCGTGGAACATGGGCACGACCACGAGCGCGCGATCGCGCGTGGAAAGCCCCAGCGCGTCGGTCATCAGGGAGGCGGTGGAGTGCAGGGAGATCGAGCGGTGGGAGTAGAGCACGCCCTTGGGGTTGCCGGTGGTGCCGCTCGTGTAGCAGAGCGCGGCCGCTTGGCGCTCGTCCAAGTCGGGGTAGTCATAAGTCCCGGGGCCCGCCTGCTCGAGCAGATCCTCGTAGCACAGCGCGTTCGGCAGGGCGGGGCGGTCGGAGTCTTCCTCTCCGTCGCCCATGACGACGTAGTGGCGCACACCTGAGAAGCTAGGCGCAAGATCCTGCAGGATCGGCACGAGCGAGTCATCGACGAAGATGACGCCGTCCTCGGCATGGTTGACGATGTATGTCAGCTGCTCGGCGAACAGGCGCACGTTGAGCGTGTGCAGGACAGCGCCGACGCACGGGACTGCCATGTAGAGCTCGAGGTGGCGCTGGTTGTTCCAGGCGAACGTGCCGACGCGCTCGCCCTGCTTGACGCCAAGCGTCTGGAGCGCGCGCGCGAGGCGATCCACGCGCTCGGCGACCTCGCCGTAGCTCGCGCGCGTGAGGCCGGCGCCGGTGAGCGTGACGACCTCGGCGCGCGGGTGGACCGATCGCATGCGGTGCAGCGGATGATGGAGCGTAAGCGGAAAGTCGTCCTGCATCAATCCTTCGAGCATCTCCTCACTCCCTCCTACTCGGCTCTACGCTTGGCATCAGGTCTTGGTAGACGGTACTGGTGCGCTGGGCGACGTCGGACCAGTCGAAGGAGAGGACGTGCTCGGATGCCTCCGTGACGAGCCGGTCGCGCAATTGCTCGTCGACGAGCAGCCGTTCGATCATGACGCCGAGGTGCTCGGCGTCGCCGCCGTTGAAGCGCAGGCCGACGCGCTCCCCGGCGGGAACGACCTCGCGCAAGCCGCCGGTGTCGGCGACGATGCAGGGACAGCCGGAGGCCATCGCCTCGAGGGCTACGAGCCCGAACGGCTCGTACAGAGAGGGCACCACACAGAGGTCGGCGATGCGGTAGAGCGAGTGCAAGGCGTCGTCTCCTATCCAACCAAGAAAGACACCGTGGTCGCTCAACCCGAGACGCTCGGCCTGGGCCTTGAGCTTGCCCTCGTGTGTGCCCGAGCCGGCGACCAGGAAGCGCACGCCCGGAACCTTGTCGATCACCTCGGGCAGGGCATCGAACGCGAGCTGGAAGCCCTTCTCATATACGAGGCGTCCCACGAGCAACACCAGCTTCTCCTCGGGCTGGGCGAACTTGAGCCGCAGCGCGTCGAGGTCGTCCACCGGGCGCAAGTCGGAGGGATCGATGCCGTTGGGGATGACGGTAACGCGACGCTCGTCGAGACCGTAGATGTCGGCGGCGTGACCGCGCATGTAGTGCGAGCAGGTGATCACCGAGTCGGCGCGGTGGGCCATCCAGCGCTCGATCGCATGGATGTTGGACTGCGGCGGTTTGTCGACCCAGCCCTGGTGGCGTCCGTGCTCGGTGGCATGGATCGTCGTCACGTAGGGGATCTCGAGCAGATCCGAGAGCGCGGCGGAGGCGTGCGCGACGAGCCAGTCGTGGCCGTGGACGAGGTCGTAGGTGTGATCCTCGGCGAGCGTGCGCCCGGCGGCGAGCATGTCCTCGTTCATCCGCTCGACCCATCCGAGGAAGCGGTCGAGGTCCTGCGGGAAGCGCGGCTCGCACACGCGGTGGACCGTTACGCCGTGTTGGTGTTCGCTCGCCGGCGACTCGTCCCTCCCGCGCGTGAGCACGTCCACGGAGGTGCCCTGGGCGACCAGCTCCTCGGCCAGCTTGCGCACGTGGCGCGCGAGGCCACCCTCGATCACCGGGGGATACTCCCAAGAGAGGATCAGGACGCGGCCGGCCACCGCCTAGACCCTAGCTGTAGACGAGCCTCCATGACCTCGACGGCGGCTGGATTGGAATCGATCAGGACGAAGCGACGCTCCAGCTGGGCAGCTACCGCACCCAAGCTGCCAGAACCCGCGAAGAAGTCAAGGCACCAGTCGCCCGGGCGCGTGGAGGCGCTGACCATGCGCCTGAGGATCCCCTCAGGCTTCTGCGTCGGATAGCCGGTCTTCTCGGCGCCGGAGGTGGGGACGATCGTGTGCCACCAGACGTCGGTGGGCAGCTTGCCGCGCGCGGCCTTGTCGGGGGTGACGAGGCCAGGCGCCATGTAGGGCTCGCGGTCGACCTCGGCGGAATCGAAGTAGTAGGCGGAGGGGTCGCGCACGTAGACGAGGATCGTGTCGTGCTTTGAGGGCCAGCGCCGCCGCGAGCGCGCACCGTAGTCATAAGCCCAGATCAGCTCGTTGAGGAAGCACTCCCGACCGAATATCTCGTCCAGGAGCAGCTTGCAGTAGTGGGCCTCGCGGTAGTCGATGTGAAAGTAGAGGGTGCCCTCGCGCGCGAGCAGGCGCCGCGCGTGCTCCAGGCGCGGCGCAAGGAACGCCAGGTAATCGTCGAACGTGTCGCGATAAGAGCTCTCGGCGAGCAGGCTCGTGGCGTAGCGGCGCCCTTCAAAGCCGGTCCTGTCGCCCTGCTCGTCGGGGACGGTGCGCATCAGCCTGCGCGTCTGCGCACGACCCGTGTTGAAAGGCGGGTCGATGTAGATCAACTGGAACGACCCATCGGCAAAGCGGGGCAGGACCTCGAGGCAATCGCCGAGGATGATCTCGTCGGCGGATGGGTCGTGTAACTGGCTCACGCTCGGGCGAAGGCTATGGGTGGGTCCCGACGGGAACAGGGATGGGAGACAAGATCCGCTCCCGTCCGAAGGGTGCCCCCGTAGCCGGTCGTCGCGCCCGCTGGACGCAACCGCGCTCTTTTACCGCCCATGGAGCAGCTCGACCCACTGCAGGGGCCGAAGGCAGAGCGAGCGCCGGCGGGCCAGGGGAACCGATCTGAGCGAAGGCTGACCCGTGGAGCCGGCGGGCGTGAGGAAGATCCCGTCGAGCACGGCCGCGCCCCCGTCACCCGGAGCGAGGCTCCCGCCCGGTCGCGTGATCGTGAGCGTGTGGGTCCCGGCGGACAAGCGCGCGGACAGGGGCGAGAGCGTGTTGGCAACCAGCGAGTTGCCGCCTAGCTGAGCGCCCAGTGTCCCCAGCGGGCGTCCGCCGATCGCAATCTGCAAGGGACGCATGACGTCTCCCTGCAACCACAGTTGCCAGAGCCCCGTATGGGGCAGCCTGAAATCGAGCCGCAAGGTGCCGGGGCGTCGCATCAGGATGCGCCGCCCCGTGCGCGCCCAGCCAGGGGGGCGATACAAGCGCGAGCGCGGAATCGGCACAGCTATGAGCAGGGGGGCTTGAGCCCCAACCAAGTGCCCCCCACGTGCGCGTGCAGCAAGATGTTCGACGACTTGCAAGCAGCGTGTACGCGCAGAGGCGAGCCGAGCCGAGCCGAAGCCGGAGACCAAAGTCCAGCCCGGTGCGCGGGTCGATCGAGCCGGGCCTGGCCGCGAGACCGATCGAGGCCCCCTGGATGGGAAGGTCGCGAGGACGGCGGTAGGTGGCGCCGACACTGCGATGTGGGCCAGTGCCATGCGAGCCTTCGGGCGCCGGCCCCACACCTGGTAGTAGACGCCTTGCCACAACAGCCGGTAGGCGGCCGGCGGGCGCACGGCCGTGGGGTCGCGACGCATGACGATCAAGGGATATTCGGCCAGCTTCGCCGGGGCGATGCGGTCGAGCTGCACCGGGTGGCCGTGGCCGCCGGCCGCGGCGGCGAGCGCCGGCGGCGGGTAGACGAAGTTGGGTCCCCCCACGTCCATGCCGCGCAGCTCGTAGAGCGCGTATTCGTCGAAGTCGGTGAACAACGTCGGCCCACGCCCCGCAAAGCGCGCGTCGACCGAGGTCAGCTCGTCATAGCGCGCGGTGGGCGCCAGATTGGAGGCGTTGTACTGAAGCGCATCGGAGGCAAGCACACCGCCGACGAGCACGAAGGCAAGCAGGGGCGCGAGCACGCGCACAGCCGACGCCCTCGACGTCCACAGCGCGGCTACGCCCGCCCACGCCATCAGGATGACGACGGGCGAGGTGAGCATCGAGGCCTTGGCATCCGCCCAGGTGGTGGCGAACGCCCGCACCAGGAGCCACAGGAGCAGTGTCAGTGCGAACCACAGGGCCAGCTCGTAGCGACGGGCACGAACGGCGCTCCCCCAACCCCAGAGTACCGCTAGCAACACGAGCCCGACGAGCGCCGAGGTGAGCGTCAGCGTCAGACCGGATGGCACGATCTTGTAGCTCCCCTCCAGCCACACGCCCAGCAGTTGCGCGGGACGAAGCGGCGAGTGGAGGTTGCCCGGGTTGGAGGTCGACGCGATCCCTTCCGCCACGCTGACCGAGCCGGAGAGGTTTGACCAGGTGGGCAGTGCCGCGACGAACAGCACGAGCGCACCCGTCGCGAGCAGGCCCAAGACAGCTCGCGCGCAATGGGCACGCCTCGACCCGGCTCGGCCCAGTTCGAAGAGCGCGACCACCGCGAGCACCGCGACGGCAGCCAGCGCCCACGCGCCGAACGCCGCCCCGAGCGCGCCCACTCCAGCACCCACGATCAGCGCGAATGGGATCGCGCCACGTGCCCCCCGCCACAGCCAGCGCCGGTGCTCGACGACCAAGGCGCCCATGCTCACGATCAAGGGGAGCGCGACGATCTCCTTGACCGACCCGATCAGCTCGTACGCGTACACGAGCGCCGGCAAGGTCACGGTGAGTGCCGCCACCGCCGCCCACACGCCGCCCAGCCCCACGCGCCGCGCGAGCACCCAGGCGGGGCCCGTGGCGGTGGCGAGCATGAACGCGGTTAGAGGCTGGAAAGTCCATATCAGGGGAAGGCCCAGCAGGAACGAGCTGCCACCCAGGAGCGTGTCAGCACCGGAGGGGTAGCTCGCGTTGTAGTAGTTGTCGATCGTGGCGCCATAGGAGTTGCTCAAGTCCAGGTGGGCATAGTCCTGGCCATGGCGGATCAGGAAGTCGGCGCCCACCATGTGCACGGCCGAATCGGCGAGCGCCAGGTAGGAGGAAAAGCTCGGCCGTCCGGCGAGCAGTACCGGCGCAAGCGCCAGGGCATAGGCGACCGGGACCAGTCCGAGCTGCCACAGGGATGTGCGCCAGGCGCGCGCGAGCGCCCGGGCCCTGTTCCAGCCAAGCAACATGCCGGCGCAAGCCACCGCCACGAGCACATAGGGCGTCGCAGGCGCTACCGGCGCCACATAGGTCGTCAGCTGCGAGACGACGATCAGCGCAGCGGCCCCGCTCGTGAGCAACAGCATCGCGGGTAGCACGCCGGCACTGGCCCTGTCCACCAACAGTCCTGCGCCCAAGCACAGCAAGGCGAGCACGACCGGGTAGACCAGCGTGGTGAGCACGAACATCGGCGGCGGCCGATCCTACAGTCGCTCCGGTCCCGCGACCGCCAGCCGATTCCGCGGCCGCTCACCTCCCGCGACCTGCCCAACCCGCGCTTGCTCTCCTCCTACGACCTGCCGACCCCGCGCTTGCTCTTCTCTTACGACCGCCGGACCCTGTTCTTGGCGCCTTAGATCCAGTCGCTACGCCGGAACGCCCAATACAGGGCGCCGGAGAGAAACACGATGAGCGCGGTGGAGAACCAGAATCCCCAGTGGGCCGCGAAGCCGGGATAGGGCAAGTTCTGGCCGTAGAAGCCCGTGACCGCGGTGGGTACGGCGATGATCGCCGCCCAGCTCGTGACCTTCTTCATCACGAGGTTCATGCGGTTGCCCTGAATCGTCAGGTTGGTCTCGAGGATCGTGGTCACGAGGTCGCGCAGGGACTCCGTCCATTCGGTGGCTCGCAGGACGTGGTCGTACACGTCCTGGTAATAGGGCGTCATCGTCTCATCGATGACATGCAAGTCACGTCGCATCAATGCGTTGACGACCTCGCGCATGGGAAGCACGAGCCGTCGCAGCAAGACGAGGCTCTTGCGCAACTCGAATGAGCGGCGCTGAACCTCGGTGCTGTGGGGCGCGTCGTCGAAGAGGAGGTCCTCGAGCGCCTCGATCTCCGCGTCCAAGGACTGAACCGCCTCGAAGTGCCCGTCCACGATGTCGTCGAGCAACCCCCACAGCAAAAACGACACCCCGTGCGTGGCGAGGTCCTTTGAATCGTCCCAACGCTCGAGGACCGGCTCGATGGCAACCCCCTCGTCCTTGCGCACGGTGACCAGTGCCTTGGCTGTCACGAACATCGCGACTTCGCTTGCCCGCAGCTCACCGGAGGCAGTGTCCAGCGCCACGGCGTAGGCGCTGACGAACAGGTGCGAGTCATAGCGGTCGAGCTTGGGACGCTGGTGCTCTTTGATCGCGTCCTCAATGGCGAGCGGGTGCAGTTCGAGCTCCTCGGCGACCGTCTCCAGGTCCCGCTGCGAGGGTGTGCAGTAGTCCACCCACACACAGGCGCCCTGCTCCTTGAGATGCTCGGAGACGTCCTCTACCGGGAAGTTCTCCAGCACCAGCTCTCCCTCGCGATAGAGCCTGGTGTGCGCCATCCGCGCACAATATGGCTCGGGCCGGATCGTGCCCGTCCCGGACGCCGAGCGAGCGCGCGGTCAGGCGGTCGCCCGCGGCTGCCGCGATCGGCGCCGTGGACGACCTCCCTGCCGTTTTCTTCACCCGATGGTTACCGTCTCCCTACTTGTGCCTTGCTTGGAATCGAGCACCAGCGTGTAGCGCCCGCCCAACACCTTCCTGCTCGCTGTGAGGCGCAGGCCGCCGGCGCTCGCCGCGGACCCACCGAACGTCCCGCTTGCGTATACAACGCCTCTGCGCTCCAAGCTGGCCTTCACCGCGGACTTGGAGGCTGAGCGCACGCTCACGAAGCATGCCTCCTTGTAACTGCCATGGCGCCGGCGCGGATGGCACACATAGGTGGCCGTCAAACCGCGCGGCCCCCGCTCGCCCTTTGCTCCGGCTGGTCCCCGCGGGCCCACAGCCCCGGGCTTTCCAGGTTCACCTGTTCGACCTGGCGATCCTTGAGGGCCAGCTTCGCCGTTCGCTCCTTGAAAGCCCGTCGCGCCGGCTTCGCCTTTCGCACCCGTTGTGCCTGTAGCGCCGGGTTCGCCTTGGGCACCCGTCGCGCCTGTAGCGCCGGGTTCGCCCTGTGGTCCTTGTGGGAGCACGCCGCCGGTACCGGTGAGCGCGATCGTGGTCGGCCCCGCGCCCATGTCGCCGGCGATTTGCAGAGTCGCCGTGCGTGCGCCCGTGCCCTGAGGCGCGAAGCGCACCTTCAACTGACAGCTTGCTTCGAACGCGACCTCGCCCAAACAGCTGGAAGAATCGATCAGGAAGTCCTCGGGGTGATCGCTCGCGAGGCCGGGATTGGAGTCGCCGAACGTCTCCGACCAGATCTCGAGCGGATTGCCGCCACTGTTGGTCAGCGTGATCGTCTGGGGCGCGCTCACAGTCGAGAGCGGCTGCGTGCCGGGGAAGGCGATCGTGCTCGAATCCGGTGTGGCAGTCGCAGCCGTCGCATATGTGATCGACACTGACGGTTCGGTGGAAAGCGAGGCCAGCCCGAACGACGCGGACGTCGCTTCTTCGGAGACATAGCTCGAGCCGCCGCCACCACCACCACCGCCGGCACCCTCCGGGCCAGCGAACTCGCACGAGCCTTCGCCGCCGCCGCCACCCCAGTAGCCGCCGCCGCCGCCACCGCCACCGGTCAGGGGAGCCGCGCCCTCCTCTCCGCCTTCTCCGCCGATCCCGAACGAGCCTTCGTGCCCCGACCAGGGCGCGGGGGCCTCGCAACGCTCACCACCGGCACCGCCGCCGGTGAGCGTGCCCGCCGCTCCGCCGGCACTGTGCTGGTCCTCGCCACAGCATCCACCAAATCCAGTCGAGCCTTCCTCGCCCGCGCTACCCGCGTCGCCGCCGCGGCCGCCGCCGCCTTCGTCGAAGGTTCCTCCTCCACCACCGCCGCCACCGGCGACGAGCAGGCGCGACTGGAGCGTTTCCACGGAGCTTTCGGAGAGCGTGCGAACGTCGGAGGCCCCTCCACCCATGCCACCGCCCTCGAAACCGAGTTGCCCACCGCCGTTGAAGCCGCCCGCGGCCACCTCCACATACAGGGTCTCGCCGGGAGTTACCGGTAGCGAGCCCGCCACCAGGGCGCCCGCGCCGCCGGGAGCAGCATCTTGGAAGGGACTGTCCGAGAAGGCCGTTTCACCGGCGGCCCCAACCGCCCGGACGTGCACGCTCGTGACACCCGCGGGCACCACAAACGATTGCTCGGCACCGGTCGAAGTGAATGTTTCGGTGACCTTGGCGGCCGCGGATGCGGAGCCGGTCGCGAGCGAGCTCGCAACGAGCGCGGCGCACGCCATGCTCACGGCGATCCGGGCGCGTCGCCAAGCCGCTCGTGATAGATGTCGCACGTCGCCGTCCGGCGCGCTCGCCTGCAATGTCCCGCTCGCACGCGAGCGGCTTACGGAGGTCAAGGTCATCGGAATGCGGCTCCTCGGATCGGGAATCGAGATGGCGAGTTGATCGCCTACGACCCTCTCGACCACCGCATGTCATCGCTTGAACGGTGACACCCATCCCGCAGAGTCGATGTCAGTGCCCCCGGCAGGATTCGAACCTGCGACCCTCGGATTAGAAGTCCGACGCTCTATCCAGCTGAGCTACGGGGGCAATGTCTCTGTCTACGGTACGCCACGGGCAGGGCATCAAGCAGGTCGAGCCAGGTCCATTGCTGCCGAGGCGCTGTTAGAGGGCCGTTCCGGCAGGCATCGCTCCCCCGCAGGCACAAGTCCTTAAGCAATCTTCAGGCAAAGTGTGCAAAAGTTGCATCCATGATCCCAGTCGAGCCCGAGTCCGACCTGACCCGCAAGCAACGCCGCGAACAGGCGCGCGAGGAACGCAAGGCAATCGAGGAAGCCAGCGCCGCACAGTCGGCGCAGCGCAAGCGCCTGATCCAACTCGGCGGGGTCGCCGCGGTGGTGGTCGTGATCATCGCGATCATCCTGGTGGCCACCGGCAGCGGTGGCTCGAAAAAAGCACCTGCGCCGAGCAGCCCGGCGGCCAAGACGGCGGCGACGGAAGTGATCTCCCTGCTGCAGGGCATCCCCCAGAGCGGCATAACGCTCGGCAACCCCAACGCCCCGATCACACTGCAGTACTTCGGCGACCTGGAGTGCCCATTCTGCAAGCAGTTCACGCTGAGCGCACTGCCCACGATCATCAAGAAGTACGTGCGCACGGGCAAGGTGAAGATCGAGTACCGCTCGATGCAGACCGCCACGCGCGAACGCGAAACGTTCCAGGAGCAGCAGGTCGCGGCCCTCGCGGCCGGCAAGCAGAACCTGATGTGGCACTACGTCGAGCTCTTCTACCACGAGCAGGGAGAAGAGGACAGCGGCTATGTCACCGAAAGCTACCTGCAGGGGCTGGCAGCCCAGATCCCAGGCCTGAACCTGTCCGATTGGAGCGCCGCGCGCAACGATCCCAGTTACCCCAACCAGGTCATCGCCGATGCGCAGGCGGCCAACCAGAACGGCTTCACGGGGACTCCGTCGTTCATGATCGGCAAGACAGGCGGCGGGCTACAGAAACTCGAAGTCTCTGGGTTCACCGACGCCAGCCAGTTCGAAACGGCGATCGAAAAGCTATTGAAAGCATGAGCCGGCGCACGGTCCACATCGTGATGATCGTCCTCGCGGTGATTGGACTCGGTGTCGCCAGCTACCTCACCTACGTCCACTTCGCGGGCATCAAGCCAGCCTGCACGGCCGGGGAAAGCTGCACCAAGGTACAGACCTCGGTCTACTCGAAGCTCGTCGGCGTGCCCGTGGCCTTGATGGGCTTGATCGGCTACATCGCGATCCTGGGCTCGCTGCTCGCACCTGAAACTGAGACGAGCCGGTTTGCCACGCTCATATTCACGCTCGCTGGCTTCGGCTTCTCGGCCTACCTGACCTACCGTGAGCTGTTCTCGATCCACGCGATCTGCGAGTGGTGCGCGTCGAGCGCCGGGATCATGACGATCCTGATGCTGCTCTCTGTGTGGCGCTTCCTGCGTGGGGACGGCTCGCTCGATGCGCCACGGGTCGAGACCGGCGAAGGACCCCTCTCAGCACAGGTGAGTGCCAACTAGCGTTTCGCCCGCGCGAGTCCTTGCCGGCCCACGCGCTGTAGGCTCGCTTGCACGATGGGCTCACCCCACACATCCTCACCGGCGTCGCTGAGCGACACCGAAGGCCAAAAGCGCGCCGCTGCCCAGGCCGCGGCAGAGCTTGTAAGCGACGGTCAGCGCGTGGGACTCGGGACCGGCTCGACGGTTGCCCATCTCCTGCCGGCACTCGCGGCACGAGGGCTGAGCTTGCGCTGCGTGGCCACCTCCCCCGCCACCGAGCGCGCGGCGCGTGAGCTGGGTCTCATCGTGGAGGAGCTCGACGAGCTCGGACGTCTGGATATCGCGATCGACGGCGCCGACCAGATCGATCCGAGTGGCTGGCTCGTGAAGGGCGGTGGCGGCGCCCACACGCGCGAGAAGATCGTCGCAGCCGCCGCCGAGCGCTTCGTTGTAATCGCCTCCGCGGAGAAGGCCGTGTCCAAGCTGAGTCCACCGGTACCGCTCGAGGTACTCCGCTTCGGTGCCCGCACGACGCTCGCCACGCTCGGCGAGAGCATCCTGCGCGAGGCCCCGCCGAGCCCTGAGGGCAATCTGATCGCCGACTATCTAGGTCCGATCGGCGAGCCACGCGCCCTGGCCATGCGACTCTCAGAGATGCCCGGGATCGTCGATCATGGCCTGTTTGCGCCGGAGCTCGTGAGCGACATCGTGATCGCGAGCCCAGCGGGCGTGGAGCACCGCATCCTCGAGCAAGGAGACCTTTGTGACTGAGCAATCCAGCAACGGATCGGGAGCACGCCCGTTCGTGGCGATCGTAACGGGCGCGTCGAGCGGGATCGGCGAGGCCACGGCACACCGGCTCGCGCGTGTCCCCAACGCCGCGGTGGTGGTCGTGGCGCGTCGCGAGGAGCGCCTGCGTGCACTCGCCGACTCGCTTGGCCAGCACGCGAGCTTCGTTGCAGTAGACATGGTCGACGAGGACGCCCCCGAGCGCATCCGGGCGCACATGACCGAGCGCTATGGACGCCTGGACCTGCTCGTCAACAACGCCGGCGCCGCCTGGCGTGCGACGTTCGCCGAGGGAGGCTATGAGAATGTGAGACGCACAATGGCGATCAACTTCGACGCCCAGCTGCGGCTCACCGAGGCTCTCCTGCCACTCCTGCGCCAGAGCGCGCCGAGCGCGATCGTGAACGTGGCAAGCACCGCCGCGCGCGTAGCTCGCGCCGGCACAGGCGCCTACAGCGCATCGAAGTTCGCCTTCGCAGGCTGGTCGGACTCGTTGCGCGCCGAGGAGCACAACCATGGGGTACACGTCGGGCTGGTGCTGCCCGGCTTCATCTCCACCGAGGGTTTCCCCCAAGCTGAGCTCACCGGACGGCCGCTCACTCGCTGGATCGTCTCCACCCCGGAGAAGGCCGCCGAGGCGATCTTCCAAGCAGGCGTGGAGCGGCGCCCCGAGCGCTACGTGCCGCGCCCTTACGCACTGGCGGCCATGCTGCGCATCCTCGCCCCCGGGCTGGTGCGACGCGCGCTCGGCGGCGGGGCGGCCCAGGTCATGACAACCACCACCAGCGCCGACCTGCGCGAAAACACGTAGAGCTCTATCGGCGTTACACGGTTACTGGCATCGGTGCCCGAAACGTAGGATCTTCTGCGTGAGCCTTCACCGTCCGCATCGGCGCGCAACGGTGATGGGACCGGTGCCACGGCGGCGGGACCAGCGCGGGTGAGCACCGCCCTCCCCCACCCCCACCGCTGGCTGGTGCGCAGCCTGATCGGGGTGGCCACGGTGCTCGGGATCGTGGCGATCTTCGCGGTGTGGGCCAACAGGCAGCTGCTCGACACGAGCTACTGGACCAGCACCAACACGAAGTTGATCGAGAGTCCTCCGATCCGCGAAGAGGTATCGGCCTATCTCACCGAACAGCTCTACGCCAACGTGGATGTCGCCGGCGAACTGAAAAACGAGCTGCCTTCCGAACTGAAGCCGCTGGCCGCGCCCGCGGCGGGTGCGCTCAAAGACGTGGTCCAGAAGGGCATCGACCTGCTGCTCGAACGCCCCCGCGTGCAGGAACTGTGGAGCAAGGCCAACCAGGTCACCCATGCGGAGTTCGTGCGCTTGATCGAGAACGAAGGCAATGTCGTGAAGCTGCCCGGCGGCGGGGCGGTCGTGCTCGACCTCCGCCCGATGCTCACCGAAGTGGCCCAGAAGGTGGGCGCACCTACGAGCCTGGTCGAAAAGATCCCGCCGAACGTGGCCCAGCTTCGGATCGTCACCTCCAAACAGCTCAACACGATGCAGAAAGCTGTCAACCTGCTGCGCAGCCTCGCGCTCGTCTTGCCGCTGTTGGTGTTCGCGCTGTTCGCACTCGCCGTGTACCTTGCGCGCGGACGGCGCCGCCAGACCTTGATGGCGGTCGGTGTCGCCTTCATCGGCGCCGGGCTGGTGGTCGTGGTCGCGCGCGGGGTGATCGGCACGAAGGTGGTGGACTCGCTCGCGACCACCGAAGCCGTCAGGCCGGCCGCTCAGTCCGCCTGGTCGATCGGCACGAGCGTGCTCGCCGACATCGCATGGTCGACCGTCTTGATCGGGATACCCTTGATCCTCGCCGGCCTGCTGGCCGGACCGACGCACACGGCGACACGCCTGCGCCTGCTGATGGCCCCCTACCTGCGCGACCGCCCGGACATCACCTTCGGCGTGGTCGCCCTGCTCCTGCTGCTGCTGTTCGCGTGGGGCCCGATCGCGGCCACCAAAACGCTCACCGGGATACTGATCATCGTCGTGCTGGCCGTGTTGGGCACCGAGGTGCTCCGGCGCGAGACCGCCAAGGAGTTCCCCGACGCGCACACGAAGGCCTTCTTGACGGGGCCTGGCGGGCCAGGGTCGGCCGGGCCGGCGGGCTCCGCCGCTCAGACGCCCTCCCCGCGTGCCCCTGAGCCACCGACGCAGGCCGCACCGCCGCAGGCACCGCCTGAGCAACCCACCCACGAGGACCCGGGACCGGGCACATGAGCGACGCCGAGACCGTCAGGCGGCGCGAAGCCGAAGGCAAGGACGCGCGAGCGCACACTCCGCGCTCCAGTCACGCAGAATGGAAGGCGCCGATGGACCGCGAGGACCCGGTCGCGATCCTGCAGTCCCAGGCCGAGAGCAGGGTGCCCGAGCTAGTGCCAATCAGATACGGGCGCATGCTCGTCTTCCCCTTCACCTTCTACAGGGGCGCGGCGGCGATCATGGCGGCCGACCTCGCCCAGACTCCAGCCTCGGGCCTGCGGGTGCAGCTGTGCGGAGACGCGCACCTGTCGAACTTCGGCATCTTCGCCTCGCCCGAGCGCGAGATGCTGTTCGACATCAACGATTTCGACGAGACCTTGCCGGGGCCGTGGGAGTGGGACGTGAAGCGCTTGGCGGCGAGCCTGTGCGTGGCCGGGCGCGACCGCAACCTGAGCAAGCAGGAGATCGCCGACGTCCTGGTGTGGACCGCGCAGTCCTACAGGCAGTCGATGCGGGGCTTTGCCCAGATGAGCAATCTGGACGTGTGGTACGCCAGCTTGAACGCGCAGGACATCATGGGCGTCGTGCGCGCCCAGCAGCTCGTCAAGGGCAAGCGCCTGCAACAGATGGAAAAGCGCTTGGGCAAGGCCCGCGCGAAGAACAGCACGCGCGCGGTCCTCAAGCTCACCGAAGCGGTGGACGGGCAATTGCGCTTCGTCAGCGAACCGCCCCTGGTCGTCCCGCTACAGGAGTTGTTGGGCCAAGCCGAGAGCGAGCAGCTGCGCGAGCGCTTGGAGGTGATGCTCACCGACTATCGCTCGAGCCTCACCGACGAGTATGGGGTGCTGCTCAGCGACTACACCTTCCAGAGCATCGCGCGCAAGGTCGTCGGGGTTGGCAGCGTCGGCACGCGGGCGTGGGTCCTCTTGTTCATGGGCCGCGACGAGCAGGACCCGCTCGTCCTGCAGGCCAAGGAAGCGCAGGCATCGGTGCTCGAGCCCTACGCGGGCGCCTCACAGTACGCAAACCACGGCCAGCGCGTGGTCGAGGGCCAGCGCCTGATGCAGGCCGCCGGCGACATCCTGCTGGGCTGGCTGCCGGCTATCGGCATCGACGAAGTGACCCGCGACTTCTATGTGCGCCAGCTGTGGGATGGCAAGCTCAGCGTGGAAATCGAGACGATGGACCACCCCATGCTGCGCGCTTACGGGGCCCTGTGCGGATGGACGCTCGCCCGCGCCCATGCGCGCACGGGCGACCGCATCGCGATCGCCTCCTACCTCGGCGCCGGTGGAGTCTTCGACCAGGCGATCGTGGACTTCTCAGAGGCATACGCCGACCAGAACGAACGCGACTATGACGCACTCCTAGAGGCGGTAAAGTCGGGCCGCGTGCAGGCTGAGAGCGCTTGAGCGCCAACCGGTCGAGTATGCATCTGACAACCGAGAGGAGACATGGCGATGACCGACGCGACGCAGCTGATCACCGGTGTCGACTTCGTGGCGGTATCCACGCGCGACCTGCCCAAGGCGGTCAAGTTCTACGGTGAGACACTCGGCCTGGAGCGCTCTGTCTACCTTGAGGAGCGCAACTATGCCGAGTTCGAGGCAGGCAGTCTCACGCTGAGCGTGCTGAACGCAGAGAAGATGGGCATGGAGCACAACGTGCGCGGCCACGAGATCGCTCTGCACGTCGATGACGTGGCGGCAGCACGAGCCACTCTGGAAGGGCGCGGCGTGCAGTTCCGCGGCGACACGTTCGACACCGGCGTGTGCCACATGGCGCTCTTCAGCGATCCCGACGGCAATCCGCTTATGCTCCATCACCGCTACGCGCCGCCTCCACCCCGGTCCTAACGCCGTACCGGCCGCGGTCTAGATCCAGCGCTCAACCGAACTCGCAGGCTCCGAGCCACGCTGGACGATCCGTCCGGTCGATGCCGCAGGATGCCGGGCCCTTTGACTCTCGCCCCGACGACATCCCTGCGCGCCTGGCAGCGCGAAGCGCTTGCGCGCCTCGACGATTGGGACGACGGTCCGTTCCTGGTCTCAGCGGCGCCTGGAGCCGGCAAGACGCGCCCCGCGCTGGAGCTCGCACGGCGGATGCTCGGCAGCGGCCAAGCGAGCCGCGTAGCGGTCCTGTGCCCGACGACGCCGCTCACGCGCCAGTGGGCCGCGGCGGCGGCCGAGCTTGGCGTGCAGTTGCAGCCCGACGCCCCAGGGCCGCTGCCTCCGCGCGACTTCCACGGCGTGGCTGTCACTTACGCACGCGTCGCCTCCGACCCGCGCGCATGGGCTGCCAAGGTGGTGCCAGACACGCTCGTGATCGTCGACGAGGCCCACCACCTCGGCGAGGAGCTCGCTTGGGGCGAGAGCTTTCAGCAGGCATTCGCGAGTGCGCCACGCTGGCTGCTTCTCTCTGGCACCCCTTTTCGCTCCGATGCCACGCCGATCCCGGGCGTGAGCTATGACGCCGAAGGCGTCGCCGAGCCCGACGTGTCCTACACCTACGCGCAAGCGGTCGCTGATGGGATCTGTCGACCGGTGGCCTTCGTGACGTTCGACGGAACTTTGTCTTGGCGTAGCGGCGAGGACGTGATCGAGTCCTCGTTCGAGACCGTCCTGGGCATGCGCGAGGCGAGCCGGCGCTACCGAACGGCGATCTCGACCGAGCTTCCGGACGGCCTGGCGCGCATCCTCAAGGAGGCCGACCAGAAGCTGAGGGCGCTGCGCGAGGAGGGCCATCGTGATGCCGGAGCGCTGGCAGTGGCCGCGGACGCAACGCATGCACGCCAGCTCGCCAAGCTGCTCGGCGAGCTCACGGGGAAGTCACCTGTGGTGGTCCTGCACACAGAGGCGCGCGCCGCGCAGAAGCTCACCACGTTCAGGGGCTCGCGCGAGCCCTGGATCGTGGCGGTCAACATGGTCTCCGAGGGCGTCGACATCCCCAGGCTACGTGTGGGCGTGTACGCGACGGCCGCCAAGACACCGATGATCTTCCGGCAGATCGTGGGACGCTTCGTGCGAACTATCGCCGGACGCGCACCCGAGCCAAGCTGGGTCTATCTGCCGGCCGACCCCGTGTTGCGTGGGCATGCCGCCGAGGTCGAGAGCGAGCTGCGCCAAGCCCTACGCGAGCGCTCGCAGGAGGAGGAGGAGGAGGAGGAGGAGCTGGACGAGCCACGCGCGCGTCGCGCAAGCGAGCCCTCGCCCGCCATGGAGTTCGTTCCGCTCAACGCCGAAGTGGCCCCCCAGATGACCCTATTTGGCCCTGCCCCAAAGCTGTCGGCGGGCAAGGCCCTCCAGCCGCCCAATGAAGCTGCCCCTGTGGCCGCGTTCGAGCGCCGCACACAGCTGCGAGAGGAGCGCCGCCGGCTGGTGGCCGATCTGGCCAAACGCAGTGGCAGCAACCACCGCGAGATCAACGCGTGGGTGAACCGTGAGGTGGGCGTGGGCCGGGTGGAGTCGGCGAGCATCGAGCAGCTGGAGCGCACGGTCCAGAAGCTCGTGCGCGAGCTGACACGCCACAGCCGCAGAGCGGCCTCAGGCTGAGCACGCGCCTGATTGGGTTGCCCACCCAATCAGGTCGCCTACTCGATCCGAGCAAACTCTCCGTCCCCAGCAAACTTTCGGATCGGGAGCAAACTCTCCTAAGATCGCCGCCCCACCAAGCATCCGGTGTGCGAGCGGCGACCGCGAGGGCCGACGCTAGGCCAGCTGAACGTTGACTGCCTTGGGTCCCTTGTCGCCGGCCTCGGCGTCATAGGTGACCTTGGCGCCCTCGGCGAGCGAACGGTAGCCGTCGCCGGCGATGCCCGAGTGGTGCACGAACAGGTCCTTGGACTGGTCGTCCGGCGTGATGAAGCCGAAACCCTTGTCGTCGCTGAACCACTTGACGGTTCCTGTAGCCATCTTGCTGCCTCCGTGTATCTCGCGTGCTGCGAACGCGGAGATTGCTATGAGCAAAGGCTACGAGCGCTGACACTGCGTTTTGAATCGGGGCTGGTTGCCCCGCTTGGATCGGGCAACTATAGCAATCGACCCCTACACTGCTCGGGTCCCAGCTAGGAGGCCTCGGAGTAGGCGGGCTCGCCCGCGACCCGCTCACTATGCTCCTCAGCTTGCGCCGGTGTTCGCTCATCATCGGCCTGCGGGCGGTGTGCAGGTATCGCGTGTGGGCGTAGGACCGCGAAGGACACAAGGATCCCGACCCCAACAAGCCCTGCGGCGATCCAGAAGGCGAGCTGGTAGCCGCCCGTGAGCGCCACGGGCGTGGAGCTTCCCTGGGCGAGCAGCTTGGTCGTGTGGGAGGCCGACAAGGTGGCCAAGACCGCCAGGCCGAGCGCTCCCCCGACCTGGGCGGTTGTGTTGACAAGACCCGAGGCCAAGCCCGCGTCGCTGGGTGTGGCGCCGGACATGGCGACGCCCATCAAGGCCGGGAAGCACACGCCGGCTCCGGTGCCCAAGAGCAGCATCGAGGGCAGCAGGCCCGTGAGGTAGCTCGCGTGGACCGGAGTCAAGGCGAGCAGAACCAGCGCCAGCGCGATCATGGCCAGCCCCGGAGGCAACAGCGCACGGGCGCCGAAGCGTGTGATCAGAGGCTCGGAGAAGCGGATCGACATCGAGCCCATCATGATCGTCACCGGCAGGAACGCCAGCCCTATCTCCAAGGCGTCATAGCCGAGCACCTTGCGCATGTAGAGGGCGCCGAGGAAGAACATACCGAACATCCCGGCCACCGAGAACACCTGGATCAGGTTGGCGCCGCTCACGTTGCGCGAGCGGAAGATCCGCAGCGGCACGAGCGGGTTGCGCGCCGTCGCCTCACGCGCCACGAACGCGCCGAGCAGCACGAGCGAGAGCGCCCCGAGGGCGAGCGTTCGCCCGGCGCCCCAGCCGTCCTCCGCGGCCGGCTTGACGATCGTGTAGACGCCAAGCATCAAGGCGCTCGTGATCAGAGCAGCGCCGGGGATGTCGGCGCCCTCGCCGAAGCCGATTCCCTCATCCCGGTCCAGCAGACGCCTGGCGAAGAGGATCGTGAGGATCCCGATCGGCACGTTCACGAAGAAGATCCAGTGCCAGTCGAGCGCCTGCGTGAGGACCCCTCCGGCCAACAGGCCCACCGACCCGCCGGCGGAGGCGACGAAGGCGTACACGCCGATCGCCTTGGCCTGCTCGCGCGGCTGCGGGAACATCGTGACGATCATCCCCAGGACGACCGCGGAGGTCATCGCGCCGGCGACGCCCTGCACGAAGCGCGCGCACACGAGCAAGGTCTGGGTCCAAGCCAGGCCGCACATCAGGGAGGCGAGCGTGAACAGGGCAACGCCGAGCAGGAAGATGCGGCTGCGCCCCAACAGGTCGCCGAAGCGCCCCGCCAAGAGCAACAGACCGCCGAAGGCGATCAGGTAGGCGTTCACGACCCAGGCGAGGCTCGAATTGGTGAAGTGCAGCTCTTCCTGGATCGAGGGCAAGGCGACGTTGACGACGGTCACGTCGAGCACGATCATCAAGACCCCAACGCACAACACGTACAGCGCCAGCCAGCGCGAGCGGTCCTCCGCGTGCTCCTGTCGCGAGGCGTGAGGGGTGGGCACTGTGTGTGACTCCTTCGTCTCTGCTGCTTGCATTGGCCAGGCTCCCTTCCGGGCTAGACGTCCAGGGTATCCAGCCGTCCAGTCGACGGCTCGAACATATGACCGCGGGCGATGAGCTAACTCATCGGTAGGAGGAGATTCTGGGGGCCGAGCGTCACGGAGCCATCGTCGTGAAGCGTCCAATGGGGGCTGTGGGCAACCTCCCACGGATGCTCATCCGGCTGACGCGCTGGTCCGTGGTTGAATCCTTGCACAGAGGGAATGAGCCCAAGTGAAGGCTCACAGACCGAGAGGAGCCAGCGATGGGATACACGATCAAGAACCTCGAGTCGGTGCAAGACATGGCCAAGCAGCAAGGGCTCGGCGACATGGGCGAGGCTCGCTTTGCGTCGGGAGACCTCGACACGGTGCAGACCGGCGTGAGCCACCAGCGCCTGAAGCCCGGCAAGCGCCAGCAGTTCGGTCACCGTCACGACCAGGCCGAGGAGGTCTACGTGGTGCTTGCCGGCTCCGGTCGCATAAAGCTCGACGATGAGGTCCTCGAGATCGGCAAGCTCGACGCGATTCGCGTCTCGCCGGAGACGATGCGCTCGTTCGAGGCGGGCGAGGAAGGGCTCGAGATCCTCGCGTTCGGCCAGCACTTCGGCGGCGATGGCGAACTCGTTCAGGGCTGGTGGAGCGACTAGAGAAGCTCGTCCGCAAGCAGATCCATCAAGAGTCCGTCGCGCCACTCGCTGCTGGCGAGGGGGCGCTCGTAGCGGCGCATGACGCCCACCGGCCTGAAGCCCACTTTTTCATATGAGCGGATCGCGGCCGTGTTACCGGTGCCGGGATCGATCGTTATACGGTGATGGCCGCGCTCATCGATCAGGTAGCGCGCGAGACGCCTCACGGCTTCGGCGCCGAGGCCACGACCGTGGAGCGCCGGATCGAGGAACAGGTCGATCGTGGCGTGGCGGTATTTGGGGCCCTGCTCCTCCCCGAATTGGATCAGGCCCGCGACGGCGCCCTCGACCTCGATCGTCAGACGGGTGGACTCCGGCTCGTCCGTCCAAGGGAACCCCTCCTCTGGCTGGTCCCACCAGAACGAGACCTCAGGGGCCGCGTGGATGCGACGCAGCTCACTCTCGTCGTCCTCGAGAAGAGGCCGAAGGATCATCCCTGCCTGGCTACCGGCAGCCCCTGAGCAGGTCAACGTGGGAATACTGGCGATCGGTCGATGATCGCAGAGCGCCTTACAGCACAGTTGCTTGCCGGTCCGCCGGCCCGGGACCCAGAGGCAGTGGTCCACCGCTTGCTGGCCATCCAGGGTCAGGATCCCCGCGGTGCGCGCTTGGCGATCCGCGCGCGCTCGAGCGGTCTGTCGGCGGCGGATGTGGACCTGGCGCTGAGCGACGATCGCTCACTGCTGATCACATGGTTGAACCGAGGCACGCTGCATCTGGTGGGCAGCGAGGACTATCCCTGGCTTTTCATGCTCACAACACCGCGCTCGCTCGCGGGCAACGCTCGGCGTCTTGCCCAGGAGGGGGTCACTCCGGCCAGGGCCGAGCGTGGCGTCCGCGTGATCGAGCGCTCACTCGCCGAGGAAGGCCCACTCACCCGCCTGCAATTGCGAGACCGAATCGCAAGAGCTGGAGTGCGCACCGAGGGCCAGGCTTTGGTGCACCTGTTGATGCTCGCCTGCTTGCGCGGGCTTGCGGTGCGCGGGCCGATGTCAGGCCGCGAACATGCCTATGTGCTGGTGAGGGACTGGCTTGAGCCCTGGGCTCCAATTGATCGCGATCGCGCCTTGGCGGAGCTTGCGCGCCGCTATCTCGCCGGGCACGGCCCCGCTGACGAGCGGGACCTCGCCAAGTGGGCCGGGGTGACGCTGCGCGACGCTCGCACGGGGCTCGATGCGATTGCCGCCGAGCTGAGCTCGGGCAAGAGTGGGCAGGTCGACCTGGCCAAGCGTTCACCCCCCGCCCGGCTACCGCCGCCGCGCCTGCTCGGCTCCTTTGACCCGGTGCTGCACGGGTGGACATCGCCTGAGGCGGTGCTCGGCTCCCACCAAGGTATCGTCACGGTCAACGGGCTGTTCCGCCCCTTCGCCCTCGTGCGCGGCCGCGCCGCGGCCACTTGGAGCCTCTCCGCCGGAGAGATCTCGTTGAAGCCATTCAGACCGCTCGGCTCCCGCGAGAAGGCAGCCCTCGACCGTGAGGCCGAGGACGTGTTGCGCTACCTGGCGCCTCTGTCCTAGACCGCGACCGGATCGGCGAGCTCGACCGGCGAGCCCGCACGCGAGAACTCCATCGCGCTGTCCTGAAGCGAGCCGAACTTCAGGTTGAGGATGTCGAGCGCATAGTTCTGGTGCAGCCGCCACGGCGCCTTGGAGCCCTGCTTGGGGAACTGGTCGATCGAGCGCTGCACGTAGCCGGAGGAGAAGTCCAGGAAAGGCAGCTCGCGCACGGACGGGTCGCGGTTTTGGGGGACGCACTCGTTGTGTCCAAGCTCATCCATGTGATTGAGCAGGCGGCACACGTATTCGCAGGTGAGGTCGCACTTGAGCGTCCAGGACGCGTTCGTGTAGCCGACCGCGAAGGCGAAGTTGGGCACGCCGCCGAGCATCATGCCCTTGTAGCTCATCGTCTCCGGCAGCTTCACCTCGCCCCCGTCGACGGCGATCTCGATGCCGCCCAAGGCGAGCAGGTTGAGACCGGTGGCGGTGACGATCACGTCCGCCTCGAGCTCGGTCCCCGACTTGAGCCTGATGCCGCCCTCGGTGAACGTGTCGATGTGATCGGTCACCACCGAGGCGCGCCCCTCGCCGATCGCCTCGAAGAGATCGCCGTTGGGAACCAGGCACAGGCGCTGGTCCCACGGGTTGTAGTTGGGGTTGAAATGCGTGTCGATGTCATAGCCCGTGGGCAGTTGGCGTTCCAGGCCCTTGCGAACCAGCTTGCGCATCAGCCCCGGCCGGCGGCGGCTCAGCTGGAAGCTCGCCATCGTGAGCAGCACGTTCTTCCAGCGCAGGATCGGATAGGAGAGCTTGGCCGGCAACATCCGCCGCAGGCGCTTTGCGATCGGGTCTTCGGCGGGCAGGGACACGATGTAGCTCGGAGAGCGCTGCAGCATCGTCACGTGAGCGGCGTCGCGGGCCATCGAAGGGACGAGCGTCACCGCCGTGGCTCCGCTGCCGATCACGACGACCCGCTTGCCCGCGTAGTCGAGGTCCTCGTCCCAATGCTGGGGATGGACAATGCGCCCGGCGAAGCGCTCGGTGCCCTGGAAGTCGGGCGTATAGCCCTCGTCGTAGCGGTAGTAGCCGCTGCACATGAACAGGAAGCTGGCGCTCATGCGCACGGTCTCGCCCGTATCGCCGCGACTCGCCTCCACAGTCCAGCGAGCCTCCTCGCTTGACCATTCGCCGCGCACGACGCGATGGCCAAAGCGGATCTTCTGCTCGATCGCATGGTCACGGGCGGTCTGGCGCACGTAGTCGAGGATCGAGCCGCCATCGGCGATCGAGCGGTCGTCCCGCCAAGGCCTGAACGAGTAGCCCAGCGTGTACATGTCCGAGTCCGAGCGGATCCCCGGATACCTGAACAGGTCCCACGTCCCACCGATCCGGTCGCGCGCCTCGAGGATCGCGTAGCTCTTTCCGGGACAGCTGGCCTGAAGATGACAGGCGGCGCCGATCCCCGAGAGACCGGCTCCGACAATTAGCACGTCCACGTGTTCGTAAGACATCCACAACCACCAGGCTCGAGGGTGAGCGATGCAACCCCGAGCTTACCTTGATACGAGCAGTCGGCGCGACTGGTAGGCCAGCATCTACCCGGTAGGCGAACGGTCAGGACTGCGCCTGGTGTGCAGCAAACGCGTCGCGGCCGAGTTGCGGGTCCACGCCAAAGCTCTCGGCGTAGCGCTCGTGCGCATCTGGCCAACTCTCGAGCGAGTCCGACTCGCTCATCGGCTCGCCGGCAAGCAACGCGTCGAAGCGCCGGAAGCAACTGTCCCAGCCGGCGGCGTCGCGCGCCGACTTCTCGCGCTCGGCGAATGCGTGGGTGAACACGAGCACACTACCCTCGCCATCGGGGCGCAGCTCGAAGCGCAAAACGTCGCCATACCAGGTGCCTGTCAGCAGCCGCGGCGGCTCGCTCTCGGTGACCTCCAGCGGTTCGCCCTGGGGGAACCAATGACATAGTTCCTCGGGGTCGGCGATCGCTTTCCACACGCGCTCGATCGAGTGATCGAGGCGGCGCTCGAAGCGCAGCACCGTCTGCTCGCCGACGGTTTCCAGCTTGCCGTTCATCGCGATTCCTCCTCCAGGTGTAGTTCAAGTGCGTCCAGGCGATCGGACCAGTAGGCGCGATAGGGCTCGAGCCATTCCTCCACTTCGAGCAGTGGCTTTGCCCGAAGGCCATACAGACGTTGCTTGCCCTCGGGACGAACCTCCACGAGGCCCGCCTCCCTCAACACTTTCAAGTGCTTTGAGACGCCGGGCTGGCTGAGCCTCAGGCGCGCGACGAGCTCGCCGACCGAACGTTCCCCCCCTCGCAAGAGATCGAGAATCTGCCGGCGATGTGGCTCGGCGAGAGCTGCATACGCGGTCATGGGTAAACATATTACCAGATAGTTATATGATGGGCCTTGGATCGATGTCCAGGCTGGGATGCCTGGATATTGGGCATCGGTCCATATGAGCGCGAGACCACTCCGGGCAAGCTGCACAAGTAACGCTTCCCGAGTCCGTCAGGCGAGATAGCGAGCGATGCGCACCCGGATCCCCCAAATCGTGGCACTCGGAGGTGGCGGCTTCTCGATGGAGAAAGACGGCTCGCTACTCGACGACTACGTGCTCTCGCTCGTCTCCTCCAGGCGTCCGCGAATCTGCTTTCTGCCGACTGCCTCGGGTGATGCCGACCACTACGTTGTGCGCTTCTACCGTCGCTTCTCGACCTACTGCGAGGCCAGTCACATCTCCTTGTTTCGGCGCGACCAGGGTGGAGCCGGGGTCGAGGAAGATCTCGCCTCGCACCTGCTCAGCCAGGACGTGATCTACGTCGGCGGTGGCAACGTCGTGAGCATGCTCGGCGTGTGGCGCGCGCACGGGCTCGACGACATCCTGCGTCGTGCTTGGCGCGAGGGCATCGTCCTGTGCGGTCCCTCCGCCGGGTCTTTGTGCTGGTTTGAAGAGGCCTTGAGCGCTTTCCACGGCCCACCCCGACGAGTCCGGGGGCTCGGACTGCTGCCTTACTCCAACTGCGTTCACTACGACGCCGAGCCCGCACGGCGGGCCGAGTACCACAGCCTCGTGGGCGAGGGGATGCGCCGTGGGTTCGCCGTCGACGACGGCGTCGCCTTGCACTTCCACGACACCCAGCTGGCGCGCGTGGTGAGCTCACGAGCGGACGGGCGCGCCTACCAGGTCGAGCAGGTGGGCGGCGAGGTGTTCGAGGCCGCCCTCGAGGTCAGTTGCCTCAGGACGGGCTCACCGGCTCCCGTGGCGATTGGCCGGGCGGTCGCGGCCGCGTGAGCGATCCCCCATCCTCCGGTGCCGAGCGGCGACTGATCTTCGCGATGGGCGGAGGCGGCTTCACGATGGAGCCCGCCAACCCCTTGCTCGACGACTACGTGCTCACGCTTGCCCAGGCCAAGGAGCCCCGCATCCTCTTCCTGCCGACGGCCTCGGGAGACACCACGACCCAGATCAACGCCTTCTACGCGCGCTTCGGCGGGCGCTCGTGCGTGGCCCGATATGCGTCCCTCTTTCGCCTGGGCGACTTGGAGTGCTCACTGGCGGAGCTCGTGCTCGCCCAGGACATCGTCTATGTCGGAGGCGGCTCGATGCGCAACCTGCTCGCGATCTGGCGCGCCCACCACCTCAATGGGCTCTTGATCGAGGCGTGGCGGCGGGGCACGGTCCTCGCGGGTATCAGCGCCGGCGCGATGTGCTGGTTTGAAGGCGGGGTCACCTGCTCCAGCGGCGCGCCGGAGCCAATGGCCGGCCTGGGGCTGCTCGAGGGGTCCTTGACAGTGCACGCCGACGGCGAGCCCGAGCGCTTGCCCGTTTGGCTCTCGAGCGTACGCGCGGGCACGCTCCCCGGCGGATGGGCCGCCGACGACGGCGTCGGCTTGCTCTTTCGGGGTCAGCAGCTCGAGCGTGTTGTGAGCTCGCGTCCGGGTGCCGGCGCACAGCGCGTGGACGCGATCGCGGGCGAGCTCGTGCGCCACCGCGTGGAGCCAGAATTGCTCGGCGGCGAGCAACCGACGCGCGCGCCTGTCCTAGACGACGATGTACGCGAGCTGCGCAGGGTCCACCGCCTGCGTCGCGAGATGACCGGCAAAACACACCGCTTCAACGACATGTGAATCACGACGACGAAGCATCCGGGCGCCCGCAGGCTTTCCCGATCAACGCATACGACAAGCGGACCACACGCTCAGGGCAACCCAGGCGCTCAAGGCAACCCAGGCGCTCAAGGCAACCCAGGCGCTCAAGGCAACCCAGGCGCTCAAGGCAACCCAGGCGCTCAAGGCAACCCAGGCGCTCAAGGCAACCCAGAGGACCCACACGCTCAGGGCAAGTAGCGCACGAAGCTCGAGACGGGCGCCCGCTCGGGCACCCTTTGCGCTTGGCGGGGATAACCGAGGTGGAGTAGCCCGATCGGAAGCTCCCCCGGGTCCAGCTCGAGCGCCTCGCGCCCGGCGGGCGAGTCAAGGAAAGGCACCGTGCGCCAGTAGCCGGCGAGACCCGCCCCATGCGCTCCAAGCAGCACAAGGTAGGCCGCAACGGCACCCGCCAGAAGATCCTCCTGCTGCTCCGCGGCGTCTCCTCGCCCATCCACCGATGCGACCACCAAGGTGGGAGCACGATCGAGCTTCCCGCCCGAGCCCGGCTTGCTCGCCTCCGCGATCTGCTTGAGCCGCGCCACCGTGCCGGGACCTAGCACGCGGAAGCGCCACGGGTTTGTCAGATGATGGTTCGGCGCCCAGCGGGCCAGCTCGAACAGGCGCGCCAGCAACTCGGGCTTGATGGGCTCGAGGCCGAAGGCCTTGTGGGTACGCCGGGTTCTGATCGCGTCCTCGAGCTCCACGTGCCGCTAAGCCTAGATGGAAAGTGGGCCGTCTCTGCTCACCCAATCGCATCCGCTCCGAGGTTTAGGCAGACCGGCGTCGAAGTCAGCAGGATGGCCGGTGCTAGCGCCGACGCGGAAAAGCCATCGCCCAAGGTCCCGACACGATTTGCGCACGAGCAAGCCGGGCAAAGCTGCTATCGAGCGTTTGACGCCCACAAGAGCAAAGGAGCGAAGGACATGAGATCACGCGTGCTTGGCAGCCAGGGACTCGAGGTATCGACGGAGGGGCTCGGCTGCATGGGAATGTCCGAGTTCTACGGGCGCTCCGATGAGAACGAGGCGATCGCCACGATCCATCGCGCGCTGGAGCTGGGCGTTAGCTTCCTCGACACCGCCGACATGTACGGGCCGTTCACCAACGAGAAGCTCGTCGGCCGCGCGATAGCCGACCGCCGCGAGCAGGTCGTCCTGGCGACCAAGTTCGGCAACGAGCGCCGCGAGGACGGCAGCTGGGTTGGGATCAACGGCAAGCCCGAGTACGTGCGCTCCGCCTGCGAAGCGTCCTTGCAGCGTCTGGGCGTCGAGCACATCGACCTCTACTACCAGCACCGCGTCGACAAGACCGTCCCGATCGAGGACACGGTGGGAGCGATGTCCGAGCTTGTCGCGGAGGGCAAGGTGCGCTACCTCGGGCTGTCCGAGGCCTCGCCGCAGACGATCACGCGCGCACACGCCGTTCACCCCATCTCCGCGCTGCAGACCGAGTACTCCCTATGGACGCGCGACCCCGAGGACCAGATCCTGCCGACCGTGCGCGAGCTCGAGATCGGCTTCGTTGCTTACTCCCCGCTCGGGCGAGGCTTCCTCTCGGGCAAGTACAAGAAACCGGAGGACCTGCCCGAGGACGACTTCCGCCGCCACCATCCCCGCTTCCAGGGCGAGAACTTCCAGAAGAACCTGGAATTGGTCGAGCGCATCGAGCAGATCGCCGGCGAGAAGCAAGTCACGGCCGGCCAGCTCGCACTCGCGTGGGTGCTAAGCCGCGGCGAGGACATCGTGCCGATCCCTGGCACGAAGCGCCGCTCGTATTTGGAGGAGAACGTCGCTGCCGCCGAGATCGAGCTCTCCGAGGAGGATCTCGCCCGCATCGAGCAGGCAGCGCCTGTCGGCGTCACCGCCGGAGATCGCTACGCCAACATGTCCACGATCGACAGGTGAGCCGGAGCCTGCACGCCGTCCGGCCTATCCGGCAAGCCGCGAGTCCGATCGCTCTATGAGATTGATAACCCATTCACCAAAGCGTCGAAGTGGCGAGATTTTGAGCTTCTTTCCCGCTTCGCCCGGGGAAGTGGGCGCCAAGTCTGGCTCTGCCGCTGAGAGTGCCCGCGGCGCTGTCGAGCTTTCTCGCCTTGGAAGGCCGTACTCCTTGTGGTGCAACCAATGGCATGCATGACAGAGAACGGTCAAGTCCGCGGTCCGCTCCGCGCCACGGTTCTCGTAAGTGCGGTGGTGCACCTCCAGGCACTCGGTGTGGTTCACGTCAAGCGAGCAGGCATAGCCGCTGCGCAGTAGCGCGGCCGCCCGAGCTCGCTTCCACTCGGGAGTTCTCAGGTATAGGTGGTATGGCATCGCGTTCAGCTCGGCCAGCCGCTCCGCACCGACCGGATTGGACCCAGCGGTCGAGCCGTCAAACAGTCCGGCGTCGGTCAACGCCCAGATGCTCCTCTCAGGTTTCACGACCAAGCCATCGCGCCTGAGGTTGGTCAGTGCCCACGACAGCTGGTGGTCGATCAAGCTCGAATAGTCGGCAGCCCCCCTCGCCGGAGGCGGCGCTGTGAGCTCGCGCTCGGTGAAACCGCCATGAGACCGTGCATGCGCCAAGATCGCTTCGCGCTCGGCTTCTCCGCTTAGGGCCCTGAGCGCCTCGAGGATCGCCGTGCGAGCCTTCCTGCGGAGCACACGCCGCTCGCCATCGTCCAGGAACCCAGTCACAGATGCCTATTCGGTTGCTTGCTCGATAGTCTTGAGTACCGGGACGTTGCTGGCCAATAGAACTAGCCTTCATGGCGCCTTGCGTTGCAGCTAGCTCGAGCCCGAAGCTTCACGCAAGATCTCCTCCAAGGTCAGGCCGCTGCGGACCGAAGCAGGCTGGTCCTCGACGACATCAGAGCCAGGACGCGCCTCGTCGTCGCGGCGCTTGATCAGGAGCCATTGAGGCTTGGATCCGGGTCGGGTGCGCTGCAAGGCAAAGCCACCGCGAAGCTTCTGGCCGTGCAGGACGAACACGGCATGCCCACGCTCCAATGCTTCAGGCCATGGAACCCGGCCGCCCTGCTCGTAGTGACCGCGATCCCAGACGATCACAGCGCCACCGTCAGTGGGACCCTCGAAGGAGTTGTAAGCCAGGCTGTGGTCCTCGACCTGAACCGCCAGGCGCTTGACCGATGGATCGAGCGACGGGCCCTTGGGGATCGCCCAGGAGCGCATCGCCCCTTCGACCTGTAGACGTAGATCGAAGTGGTGGGAGGTTGCCTTGTGCTCCTGGACGACGAAGACGCCTGCGCTCACGCCACGGACGACGAACTGCTCGTGGCCCTCGACCTTGACCTCTTCCAAGTCAACCTCCTGAACCGCGGCTAGAGGCGGGCCCTTGCGCAGGAAAGCGACGAGTGCGTCTATCTCATCGGGGAGACCCTCGGCGTGGACGATCACAGTGCCGTCCTCGGCGTTGCGTACCCAACCCATAACACCCAGTTCGCCCGCCAGGGCGCGCACCGACTCGCGAAACCCGACCCCTGGACTGTCCCGACGATCGAAGCGCGAATCGCGCGGGAGCCAACGGGAGGGCTTGTCATTTGGCCCAGAGTATCGGTGCGCACTACTCCCGGCCGGCAGCTGCTGCATCAGCGCCATCCACGGCGTTCAGATAGGACATCCGTCGATCACTGTGCGTGGTGAACCCGCATAGGAGGAGCGCGGTCGAAGTACTGATGATGCCCGGTCGGGACCATGTCCATAGGCGCGCCGGGGTACCGGCTCGATGAGGATGGGCCTCGGGACAAAAGAACGAGCGGGAAAGCTCACGCATTCCCGCACTGGTCGCGAGGAGCAGCGCGAACGCGCCAAGGAGCACGAGAGGCACCGCGCTAAGCACGCCAAGCACCACAAGAAGAAGAATAAGAAGCACAAGCACCGCAAGCCGGTGCATCGCTCGGCGCCACACGGCACGATCGGGATCGCACTGCCGGTCGCACCCGTCGCTCCACCCGCCCCTTCGCCCGCCCCGGCCCCGTCGGCCGGCTCCCCGCCGATCAGCCTCGCGCAAGCCCATCGCCTGCTCTGGCGTGCGGGCTTTGGGCCGACCCCAGGTCAGGCTGAGGCGCTCGCCGGGCAGCCCCTGCAAGATGTCGTCTTCGGTCTCACGCGCCCTTCCGGAGCGGCGACGCTCACCGGCCCGGAACCGGTCGACGAAGACGGCAATCCACTGGATCCGGACAACGCCTGGGGTCAAGACCACTGTTGGTGGTTGGATCGCATGGTGCGCTCCGACCAGCAGCTGATCGAGCGGATGACCTTCATCTGGCACGACTGGTTTGCCAACTCCAACGAAAAGGTGAACAACCAGCGGATGATGCTCGAACAGAACGAACTCTTTCGCGGCATGGCGCTCGGCAGCTTTCACGACCTGTTCATGGCCGTCACCTCGAACCCGGCGATGCTCGTGTTCCTCGACGGAATCTACAACGAGAAGAGCGAACCGAACGAGAACTATGCCCGCGAGATGATGGAGCTGTTCTCCTTGGGCGCCGACCGCGGCGCGTACACCGAGGACGACGTGCGCGAAATGGCCCGCGCGCTGACGGGATGGACGGCGGAATGGTCCGCGCAGGAAGGACTGAACGAATTCGAATTCGACACCGCCCGCCACGACAAACACGAAAAGACCGTGTTCGGCAAGACCGGCAATTGGAGCTGGGAAGACGCCGTGCGCCTGTGCGTAGAACATCCCCTGCACGCTTCGTTCTTCGTCACCAAGCTGTGGGGCTATTTCATTCCAAGTCCCCCGGACGAAGCCACGCTGGCTTCGTTGCAAGGGCTGTACGTGGGCTCTAACTACAGCATCCGGGCCGTGGTCGAGGCGATATTGCTGCACCCCGACTTCTACGAAGGCCCCGAGCTTGTGACACCCCCAGTCGTTTACAACGCGGGCCTGTTGCGCTCGATCGGGCGCCCGATCGACACGACTTCCTGGACATGGCTATCGGCCAACGCAGGCCAGCAGCTCTTCTATCCGCCCAATGTGTCCGGCTGGGATTTCACACGCTGGCTTGACACCTCGACCGCCAAGGCGCGCTGGGAAATGGCCAGCTACGTGACCTCGGAGACCTACCCGAACCCGTGGCCTCCGGAAGGCCAGCCGGAATACAGCGCCAGCGAGAACCCGGCGGAAGCGCTGTCGAGCGCGCTCGCGTACTGGGCCAACCCGCCGCTCTCAGGGGAGTCGGAGCAGTGCATCGCCGCCTTCGCCCAAACCTGTTTGAAGGAACCGCTCGCCGACTGGGAGCAGAGCCCCTTCAGGGCGATGCGCCAGAACGCGCTGCGCATGCTGGTCGCCACCTCTCCGGACATGCAGGTGAGCTGAGGTGCCGGGTCGAGCGAGCGGCAGCCAAGTGGCGGCTCGCAACGGAGAGAGCTGATCGTGGCCAGGAGCTGCTCGTGCAACGATTTCACCCGCTCGCAATTCTTGCGTCGTGGCGTCGCCGCCGCCGGCAAGGGGCTGCCGGGGATCGAGCCGGGAATGCCACTGCCTGCCGGCACGGGCCTCGACAGGCGCACGTTCCTGCTGCGCTCCGCCGGAGCGGCCCTGTCGGTCTATGGGGCCTCGATGCTCGGCCTACGCCACTTCGAAGAGGGCATCGCCCAAGCGGCGGCTGCCACGGGTACGGAACAGTCCGTGCTGGTGTCGATCTTCATGGAAGGCGGCTGGGATGCACTCTCCGTGCTCGCGCCCGTGGGAGAAGCCAAGTACAGGGAACTTCGGCCAGAGCTGGGGTTGGCCGAAGGGACGGGGAAGCCCTTCAGCGAGGACACGAGCCTGATGTGGCATCCGTCCGCAACAGGCTTGGCCGAACTGCACGAAGAGGGCAAGGTCACGACCTTCCCCGCGATCGGCTACCAGCCGGCCGACGAGAGCCATTTCACAAGCCGCCACTACTGGGAGGTCGGCCAGCTCGACACCCAGGCGCGCTCGGGCTGGATGGGCCGCTACCTGGATCTGGTCGGCGAACCCAACAATCCGCTGCAGGGACTTTCGCTCGACTACTCGCTGGCGCCGGCGCTCGCCACGGCGAAGGTGCCTGTGGCCGCGGTCTCCTCGCCCGCCGACTACACGATGTGGGCCAACGGCCTGGGCGAACCGGTGAGCGGACCGGCGCTGGAAACCTTCGGAGCGTTGGGAGCCCTCTCGGCGCCCTCGCCCGCTTACGCTCAAGCTCGCGCCGCCTCCTACGACACGGGCCTGGTGCTCGAAAAGATGACGGGCTTCGTGCAGTCCGAGAAGGAATCGGGCGACAAATCGGCTGCCCCTTATCCGAGCGACGATTTCGCTGAAAGGCTGGCGGTGCTCGCGGCGATGTTGCACACCAGCATGCCGATCAGGTGCGCCTCGTTGAACGCGGTCGGCTCCTATGACACACATTCGGATGAGGCCAACACGCTGAGCACGAACCTCGAACAGACGGTAAGCGCACTGGTCGCCTTCCAACGCGACCTGGAAGCACGCAAACTCGACCAGCGCGTGCTGATCCAGTTGTGGTCCGAGTTCGGCCGCCGCCCGCAGGAAAACGGCTCTGGCACCGACCACGGCGCGGGCGGTCTGGCATTCCTGATCGGCAGCCGGGCAGCAGGAAAAATGGTGGGTGAATTCCCGGGCCTGAGCAAACTGGACGTCAACGAAAACCTGCTCAACACATGCGACTTCAGAGCGATGTACTGCTCCTTGCTGGAGCAGTGGTTTCAGACCGAAGCGGGCCTGGTCATCCCTGAAGCGGCGTCCTTCCAGCGACCCGTGCTCGTGAGCTGAGCAGTGTTCGGAGCCTGGCGATCCGTGCTCCTGGTGGGCGCCTTGTGCGCGGTGTGCGGCGCTTCTGTCGCGATCGCCTTCGCTGCGCCCACGCAGGGGCGGCGCCGCCATCCGTCGAGCGCCAGAAAGGCATGTCATCGCAAGAAGCATCGGCGCTGCCCGCTAGCGCACTCAGGCAAAGGAAAAAAGCACAAGCGCAAGTCGAGCAAGAACGCAAAGCCTGCAAAGCCCACAACCAATAGCCAGAGCACGGGCGGCGTGGCGCCGGCCGTCTCGACGCCTTCGGTGTCCGGTTCCAATGCGAGCTCCGGCACGCCCTCCGCGACAGAAAAAGCCGCGCCCGTCAAAACTCCCGTCTCCCCCGCCCCCTCTGCGGCTGCTCACGTGGAGGTCACGGCCGAAGACAGCGGAGGCTTCCGCTTCGTGCTCTCACGCTCGAGCGTGCCCGCCGGCAAGGCGATCGTCGAATTCGTGAACCACGGCCAGGACGAACACGACCTGAACGCCGCCGAGGGCAGCGAAGGAGAAGTGGTCGGCTCCCTGCCCAACACGCCGTCGAACGACCATCTGAGCTTGACCGTGAATCTGAAGCCCGGCAGCTACATCCTGTTCTGCTCGCTCCCGGGCCATGCGGCGAAGGGCATGAAAGCGACGCTCACCGTGGAATAACACCTGTGCGGCGGAGTGCCGCTACGGTGTGGGCATGCAACAGCGAACGCTCGGCCGCACCGGTGTGCACGTCAGCCCGCTTTGCCTCGGCGCGATGATGTTCGGCGCGTGGGGCGAGACCGACCACGACGCCTCGATCAGGATCATCCACAGGGCGCTCGACGGAGGGATCAACTTCATCGACACCGCGGACGTGTACTCGCGCGGGGAGTCCGAGCAGATCGTGGGCAAGGCGCTGGCGGGTGGCAAGCGCGAGAACGTGGTGCTGGCCACCAAGTTCCACGGCACGATGGGCGAGGATTCCAACGAGGGAGGCAACTCCAGGCGCTGGATCTTTCGCGAGGTCGAGGCTTCCCTGAAGCGGCTGCAGACCGATTGGATCGACCTCTACCAAGTCCACCGCTGGGATCCCTGGACCGACCACGACGAGACGCTGGGCGCGCTCAGCGATCTGGTGGCGCAGGGCAAGGTGCGCTACATCGGCTCCTCCACCTACCCGGCGGCGCAGATCGTCAAGGCGCAGTGGGTGGCGCGCGACAGAGGGCATGCGCGCTTCGTGTGCGAGCAGCCGCCCTATTCGATCCTGGCACGCGGGATCGAGGCCGATGTATTGCCGACGTGCCGTGAATTCGGCATGGGCGCGATCCCCTGGAGCCCGTTGGCCGGCGGCTGGCTGTCGGGGCGCTGGCGCAAGGGCGCCGACGATCTCAGCTCACGCCGTTCGGCGATGCTCCCCCAGCGCTATGACCTGTCGATCCCGGCCAACCAGGCGAAGCTGGAGGCCGCCGACGCGCTGGGCAAGCTCGCCGATGAGTCCGGCATCTCTCTGATCCACATGGCCTTGGCATTCGTGATCCGCCACCCGGCGGTGACCGCGGCGATCATCGGGCCGCGCACGCTCGAGCACTTGGAGTCCCAGCTGGGCGCGGCCGAGGTCGAGCTGGACGAGGCCGTGCTCGATCGCATCGACGAGATCGTGGCGCCCGGGCAGACGGTCAACCCGACCGACGCCGGTTGGACCAATCCCGCGCTGGACCCAGCGGTCCGGCGCAGGTAGCGGCAAAACCCATCCCAAAGGGTTGAGCCCTCGCCGCATGCGGCGAGGGCCCGGTCGGTACATGTACCGACCGGCGGAGTCGTACATGTACGACTCCGACATCGAATCGTTTCTATGCACTTTCCTGTGCGCGCTGCTCCAGCGAGGGCGTCGTCGATGGCCACCGCCGCTTTACCGCCGCGTGGGGTGTTGGCCACCTCTTCACTGCCACTCGAGATGTTGGCCGGCTCTTGACAGCCGCGCGGGATGTTGCTTAGATGACTGACTAAGTCATATGACTAAGGCAACCCCAACCACTGGCGCCGCAGCCGATGCGGCAGAGCGCTCGATCAGAGAGGTCAACGTCGAGGCATTCCTGGACGCCGCCGAGCGACTGCTGATCAGGGAGGGCTCGGCCGGCATCTCGACGCGGCAGCTTGCCCGCGAGTCCAGGCAGAACCACGGCCTCGTGCACTACTACTTCGGCTCGGTCGACGAGCTGCTGCTGCAGACGCTGGAGCGGTTCACCGCGCGCATCCTGGAGCGCCAGCGCGCGATGTATGGCCGCGAGGCGCCCTTCATCGAGAAGTGGCGCAAGGCGATGGCCTTCATCGATGAGGACCTAGCTTCAGGCTACCCCAAGATCTGGGCTGAGCTGCAAGCGCTCGCCTGGAACAAGCCCGAGCTGCGCGAGCGCTTGCAAGGCGTCACCGACAGCTGGCGCACCGTGCTTCGCGACGCGCTCGCCGAGGCAGTCGAGGAGTACGACCTCGAGGACAGCCCGTTCTCGGCCGAGAGCTGGGCGGCGCTGGTCTCGCAGTTCAACCAGGGCCTCTTGTTCGAGCGGCTGCTCGGGATCGATCGCGGCCACGAGGCTCTGCTCACGGCCATCGACACATGGCTCAGCTCGCTGGAGAGGCGCAAGACACAAGCAGACACCACAACCACCCCCACCACCAATCGGAGGAAAACACGATGAGCACAGTGGAAATCGACGAAGCGAAGCTCGAAGAGTTCATGGGCCAGTTCGTAGGCGACCTGGGCGCGGCGATCACCACGCCGCTGGTTCTGATCGGCGACAAGCTCGGTCTGTACGAGGCGATGGCCGACAGCGAGCCTGTGACCTCCAAGGAGCTGGCCGAGCGCACCAACTGTCACGAGCGCTACATCCGCGAGTGGTTGTGCCAGCAGGCAGCCAGCGGCTATGTCGAGTACGACGCGGACACGGGCACCTTCAGGCTGCCGCCAGAGCAGGCGATGGCTTTGGCTGACGAAAACAGCCCGGCGTTCATTCCGGGCGCCTTTCAACTGGTGGCGGCCACCGTCAAGGACGAGTCGCAGATCGCCGAGCGCTTCCGCTCCGGCGAGGGCTTTGGCTGGCACGAGCACCACCACGACCTGTTCGCCGGCACCGAGCGGTTCTTCAGGCCCGGCTACTTGGCGAACCTGGTGGACGCCTGGCTGCCTGCGCTCGACGGCGTGCTCGACAAGCTCTCAGCCGGCGCCCTTGTCGCGGACATCGGCTGCGGCCACGGTGCCTCGACGATCCTGATGGCCAAGGCATTCCCGGCCTCGCGCTTCGTCGGATCGGACTACCACGAGGGCTCGGTGCAGGCCGCGCGCACCGCCGCCGAGCGCGCCGGAGTCTCAGATCGCGTGAGCTTCGAGGTAGCTTCGGCCAAGGACTTCGGCGGCGGGCCGTTCGACCTGGTGTGCGTGTTCGACGCGCTGCACGACATGGGCGACCCGGCGGGCGCCGCGCGTCACGTGCGCGAGCAGCTCACCCCTGACGGAACGTGGATGGTCGTCGAGCCCCTGGCGGGCGACGCGATCGAGGAGAACCTCAACCCCGTCGGGCGCATCTTCTACGGCGGCTCGACGATGCTCTGCACACCCGCCTCCTTGAGCCAGGAGGTCGGCCTGGCGCTCGGCGCCCAAGCAGGCGAGCAGCGCCTCACCGAGGTCTTGGGCGAAGGCGGCTTCAGCCGCGTACGCCGCGCCGCCGAGACGCCCTTCAACCTGGTGCTCGAGGCACGGCCGTGAGCACCGTAATCGGTCAGACAGGAGCCGGGAATTCCGCCGTGAGCCCCGGAGCCGGACAGGCAAGGGCCGGCAACGCGGCCATGGACGCCGCGACCGTGCAGACGGTCGCGGCGACGGCACTCGTGGACGAAGGTGCCGGTCGGATCGCCGGCCGCGACGGCGAGCAGAGCCGCGCGCGCTACCCGGACAAGGCAGGCTTCGTCGAGCGGGGCGGGCAGCGACTGTTCTACGAGGTCTACGGCGAAGGCGAGCAGACGGTCTTCCTGCTGCCGACCTGGTCGATGTTCCATTCGCGTCACTGGAAGATGCAGATTCCCTACCTGGCGCGCCACTTCCGGGTGCTTGCGATGGATGGCCTCGGCAATGGGCGCTCTGACCGTCCCCATGATCCCCGCCGCTACAGGGCCGTCGAGTTCGCCCGCGACTGCCTGGCGGTTATGGACGCGACCGGCACGGAGTCGGCGGTGACGGTGAGCCTCTCTGCGGGCGCCCGCTATCAGCTCGAGCTCGCGCGGCTCGCCCCCGAGCGGATGCTCGGCGCTGTCTTCACCGGCCCGATGTTCCCCTATACCCCGTCGCACCTGTGGCCCATGCGCAGCAAGCTCGTCTGGTGGGCGTTCGCACGACCGGCGATCAGCCCCCGGCTCTACCGCTGGTGGGGCCGCTTCAGCGCCGACTACTGGCGGCGGGACTATCCAGCGTTCGCCGAGTGGTTCGTCTCCAGGGCCCTACCAGAGCCGCATTCCACCAAGGCGATCGAAGACGGCGTGGGCTGGGCGCTCGAAACCGACCCGGAGACATTGGCAACCACAGTGCTCGACGAGCAGTCCGCCCACCGTGCCAACGCGCCGCGGGAGCTGCGCGGGCTCGCGCAAAGCCTCGACTGCCCGGTGCTGGTGGTCTCCGGCGATCGCGACATGATCACGCCACCGCGCGATGCCCGCGCGCTCGCGCGTCTCAGCGCGGGCAAGTTCGAGTCGGTCAAAGGCGCCGGACATATCCAGCATGCCCGCAAGCCCATCGGCTTCAACCTGATGTTGCGCGAGTTCGCCGAGGACGCCTTCAAGCGTCCAGGCACGCCGCGCGACCCAACCGTGTTCCGCCCGGACGGTCGTCCGCGCGCGCTGTTCGTCTGCTCGCCGATCGGCCTCGGGCACGCCCAGCGCGACGTGGCGATCGTGCGCGAGCTGCGCGCTCTGCATCCCGATCTGCAAGTCGACTGGCTCGCCCAGGACCCGGTTACCAGGGTCCTCGAATCCGAGAGCGAGCGCATCCATCCCGCCAGCCGCCACTTGGCCAACGAGTCCAAGCACTTCGAGTCGGAGTCCGCCGAGCACGACCTGAACTGCTTCCACGCGTTGCGGCGCATGGACGAGATCCTGGCGGCCAACTTCATGCTGTTCCACGACATCGTGCGCGAGCAGCGCTACGACCTGTGGATCGGCGACGAGGCCTGGGAGCTCGACTATTACCTGCACGAGAACCCGCGCGAGAAGAAGGTCCCGTTCGTGTGGCTAACTGACTTCGTGGGCTTCCTGCCGATGGAAGCAGACCCGCACGAAAGCCACCTGACCGCCGACTACAACGCCGACATGGTCGACCACATCGCCGAGCACCCCGAGGTACGCGATATGGCCCTGTTCGTGGGCAACCCCGAGGACATCGTTGCCGAGCAACTGGGGCCGGAGCTGCCGATGATCAGGGACTAGACCGAGCGCCACTTCGACTTCACCGGCTATGTCACCGGCTTCGATCCGGCCGACCTCGGCGAGCGCACCAAGCTGCGCGCAGAGCTCGGCTATTCAGACGAGGAGCGCGTGTGCATCGTCACCGTCGGCGGCTCCGGCGTCGGCGCTGACCTGCTGCGCCGGGTGATCGCCGCCTTCCCGTATGCAAAGGAAGGGGTGCCGGATCTGCGCATGATCGTCGTCGCCGGCCCCCGCATCGATCCGGCATCGCTCCCCACTCATGAATGCCTCGAAGTGGTCCCCTACGTGCACAACCTCTACCGCCACCTGGCCGCCTGCGATCTAGCGGTGGCGCAGGGCGGCCTCACCACCTCGATGGAGCTGACGGCGCAGAAGCGGCCGTTCCTCTACTTCCCATTGCGCCACCATTTCGAGCAGAACTTCCATGTCCGCCACCGGCTCGAACGCTACGGCGCGGGTAGGCGCATGGACTACGACGACTCGCCGCCCGAGCTGATCGCCGCGGCAATAGCCCAGGAGATCGGGCGCGAGGTGGACTACCGCGACGTGGAGACAGACGGCGCCGCCAAGGCAGCTCGGCGCGTCGCTGAGTTGCTGTAAAGCCTCCCGGCTCAGTCCCGGGAGACACCTACAAGCTCAGGCGAGGCCGCGGTGTGACGGTCGACGAAGTCGACGATCGTGCTGAGGATCAGCTTAATGTCATCCCACATCGGCACGTGACCACAGCCGGGGAGCATGCGCGACTCGACGCTGGGGATCTCGCGCCTGAAGCGCGGCGCGTGGCGCTCCGCCGGCAGGATGCGATCGAACTCGGGCGAGGCAAGCAGGACGGGACAGGCGATGAGATCGAGATCCTGCAGGACGAGGCCTCTGTCGGCGCGGAGCGCCTCGATCGCGACCGGCGCGACCGGACAGCGAACCGAGGTGAGCGCGAGGTCGACGGCCTCCGCGGGCGAGACGAGCTCGCCGTGGCGCATCACCTCGCGCAAGGCCAAGCGCCTGCTCCCCGGGCGCCCCATCACGAGGGGCATGCGCCTCGCGTTCAGGCGCGTCATGCGACGCTGGCGCGCGAACAGGCGCGCGAGTCGCTTGGCCTCCCCGTCCCCCTCCACCCAGCCACCCGCGGGTGCTAGCGCCACGACGGATAGCGCGCGACCGCGCTTGGCCAGCTCCAGCGCAAGGCCACCGCCCATCGAGTTGCCGACAACATGCGCGGCACCCACGCCGATTTCGTCCAAATGACGCTCGAGATGATCGGCGCTGGAGGCAAACGTGAGCGGGCCGCTCACGTCGAACGGAGGTCCGCCGTCGTGACCGGCGAGTGTGGGCGCGATCACCTCGTAGTGAGCGGCTAGCTCGCCGAGCACAGGACGCCAGTGGTGCCAGGTGCCCGTGAACCCGTGCAACAGGAGCAAGGGCTCGCCGGTGCCCTGGCGGTACAGGGTTAGAGAGACCTCAGGCATGGACGCAGACTACTCTCCGAAAGCTACTGCGTCTGCGACGATCGCGGCGTGGTCGAAGGCAAGCTCGGGTAGCTCGTCCGCGGCAAACCAACGCGCGTCTTTGGCATCGTCGCCGCCTTTCACCTCAACGCGAACGGGGATCCTCGTTATGTAGACCACCGAGACGGTCCAGCCGCGCGGATCGCGCCCCGGCGTGTCATAGACGCCGAGCAGCTCGAGCGGCCCCACCCCCAGACCGGTCTCCTCCCCCAGCTCGCGCGGCGCAGCCGCCGCCACAGTCTCACCCTCGTCCACGAAACCGCCCGGCAGGGCCCAGCCACCGGCAAACGGCGGATTGGCGCGCTGCACCAGCAGGATGCTCGGCGTCGCTTCGCGCGTCAGGACGACGGTGTCGACGGTGAGCATCGGGCGTGGGTAGTCGTTCACTGGCGTCGCGCCTCATGACAATGCGGCGATCCAAATGCCCCGAGCTTCAACTTGCGTCCCCGCCGCGCACGGCACACCAAGCTACCAGGCAGCGAGCTCCGCAATGGGATCGCGGACTCGGCCGCGAAATTTTGGAACGTCACGCTCACCGGAAAGGCGACGACCGTCTCCCAACGCACCCCGATGACCCGAGCCTCCAACCGGCCCTGGAGATACGCGCAGGACGACCTCGATGACGGCATTACAATGAGGGAGGAGAACTCAAATGATCGCGCTCGGCTTTGTGCTGCTGATAATGGGCGCCGTGCTGGCGGTAGCCGAGGCTCACGTGCCCGGCGGGGTTCTCGGTGTGGCGGGGGGCGTAGCGCTGGTTGCCGGTGGGATCATCGTCATCGCCACGCTGGGTGGCAGCGCGGCGCTTGCCGTGCCGGTCGGTGTCGGTCTCGGCGCCGCGGCTGGCGGATGGGCGCTCCTGGTGACGCGCAAGGCGGCGAGTGTGCGACGCGCGCGTATCCAGGCGGGTGCGGAGGCATTGTGTGGCCGGATCGGCGTGGTTCGAGGCTGGAGCGAGCCCGACGGCCAGGTATTCATCGATGGGGCTCTGTGGCGTGCCCGTCACGGATGGGCGGAAATCGGTGGGGAGACGCTTTGCGAGGGTGATCCTGTCGTGGTCGAACGCGTGAGCGGTCTGACGCTGTCCGTTCGCCGCGCCGAGGAGTGGGAGCTCATCGCATGATCCTCGCGCTCGTCATCGTCCTCAGCTGCATAGTGGTAGTGGGGCTCATGCTCGCGGGCGCGTCGGTGCGAGTGTTGCGCGAGTACGAGCGCGGCGTCGTCTTCCGTCTCGGCCGCGTGACCAGCCAGCGCGGGCCGGGGCTGATCTTCCTGATGCCCGCGATCGATCGCATGGTCCGCGTCAGCCTGCGCACGATCACGCTACAGATCCCGGCGCAGGAGATCATCACACGCGACAACGTGCCCGCACGCGTCACCGCGGTTGCCTACTACCGGATCATCGATTCCACGAGATCCGTGCTCGAGATCGAAGACGTGCTGGCCGCTACTTCACAGATTGCCCAGACAACCCTGCGCTCGGTACTGGGCAAGGCCGAGCTCGATGCGCTGCTGTCAGAGCGCGAGCGCTTGAACGAGCATCTCCAGCAGATCATCGACGATCAGACCGAGCCCTGGGGTGTGAAGGTCACCACAGTCGAGATCAAGGACGTCGAGATCCCGGAGCGGATGCAGCACGCGATGGCGCGCCAGGCCGAGGCCGAGCGCGAGCGGCGCGCGAAGATCATCAACGCCGAGGGCGAGTTCCAGGCAGCCGCACGACTCAACGATGCAGCCGATGTGATCAGCCGCAACCCCGTCACGATCCAGCTGCGCTACCTCCAAACGCTGCTCGAGGTGAGCAACAAACAGAGCTCCACGATCGTGTTCCCGTTGCCGATGGACATCCTGCAGCCACTCGTAGCCGCCGCACAAGTTCGTCATGCCGCGGCCGATGGACCTGAGCGTGAGCGCCTCGATGAGGCACTCACCGCCGCACGGGCGGCACTTGACACCGCAACAAGCGAGCGCGAGCGCCTGGAGCCCGGCACGCGTCGGGTTCCAGCATCGCCTACCTCCGAACCGCCGGTGTGACATTGACTTCTACTCGGGAGAGAGGAAAGTCCAGCAAAGGAGGCGAGAATGAACAGTGTTGACGAGCGCAGCGAAAGCGTACGCTGAGGGCACGCTGCGGCGAGGCGTCCAAGGCCGTCGGCGCGGGACCCGATGGCGACTGACTCGCGGTCACCCGGTACAGCAAATGAAAGGCGGTCCAACTATGCGCTCCGACATCGCGCCCGGCGGCACGTTCCCGGACTACGAGCTGCCCGATCACACGAACACCACCCGCAAGCTCAGCGAGTTGCAGGGCGACGATCCCATGGTCCTCACGCTGGCGCGCGGGCACTATTGCCCGAAGGAGCACCAGCAGCACCGTGAACTTGCGGAGTTCTACCCAAAGGTCGCAGTGGCCTACACACAGATGGTCACGATCTCGACCGATACCCATCACGAGTCGCAGGAGCTCCGCGCGTCGGTCGGCGCGCAGTGGACCTTTCTCTCCGATCCCGGCCGCACGGTGCAGAAGGACCTGGACATCCAGGAGTACACCGACCCCGAGCACGATCCGATGATCCCGCACACGCTCGTTCTGAAGCCCGGCCTGGTCATTCACAGCATCTACAACGGTTACTGGTTCTGGGGGCGCCCCTCGATCGACAACCTCCGCCATGACCTGCGGGCCGTAACGCGTGAGATCCGCCCCGATTGGGACCTCGGCGCCCCAGGGCTGCGCGACGCCTGGAACGCGGGCGATCTCTCGCCCTTCCACGGATGGGAGTGAGCGCGCCGCAGTAAGAACCACGCTCCTGAGCGGCGGGTCGGGGTCGGGACGCCCCGGTAGTTGTGTTGCGATTTTCTCAACGGTTGCTCGCTATGTTCCTCAATGCCCAAATGCGAGCAGCCGGCGAACAGCTAGATCACGATGTCCAAGACCTTGATGCGAGGGCTCACGCTGCTGGAGACGATCGATCTCCACGGCCCGATGACCGTGATGGAGCTCTCGCGCCACAGCGGCCTGGACAAGTCGATCGTCTCGCGCACAGTCACTGCCCTCGAGCGTGACGGCTGGGTCGTGCGGCACGAAGCGAAGATCGAAGTCGGCCCGCGTGCGGCGCTGCTCGGCCACACCAGCCAGGCCTCGCGCGCCGTGCGCCGCGCCGAGCCGTTGGTGCACGCGATCGCCGGCGTGACGGGACTGCTGGCACAGGCCTACGGGCTGATCGGGAAGCGCGCGGTCGTGCTCGCCTCAGCCGGCGGCCGCGGCGTCGACGCGCAGGCGGGTCTCGGCTCGGAGGTGCCGCTGTACGTGACCGCCGCGGGCAAGACCATCGCGGCACAGCTGGAGCCCAGCGATCTCGACCGCCGCCTGCCGCCCGAACCGTTCCCCGATCCGACACCGGAGATCAGAAGCCTGAGGGGCTACCCGCCCGTCGCAGACTCCATGCTCGAAACCCCGAAGAGTCGCTCGAGCCTTCCCCCGATCTAGCCACCGACCGTGCGCAGCTGGCAAGGGAACCATCACGATCGCACCCGGTGTCAAAGCCGAAGCCAAAACGCTGCTGGCCCAGTCGGCGGTGACCGTAGCCTCAACCGCCTCACTGACAATCTCGGAAAAATTCTTCGTGGAGAAACCAGCGAAGGATGAAGAGGAGGCGACCAGGTTCACGGACGGCCTGACGATCGACTCGGGCGCTGTCGTGTCGACGGACGGCGACTGGATCCTCATGTCCGGCCCGGTCGCGCTCGAAGGCGAAATCGACAACACGACCGGCAACGTCAACGAAGTCGTTGCGCGGCTCGAAAGCGGCACGCTCACAGGCGACGGCGCCCTGAACATTCCCTTTAGGAACATCGCCGGCGCTGTCGAGCCCGGCGGGCCAGGCGCGATTGGCGCCCTGCACCTCGACTCGAACAGCGGCCAGGGTCCGGCAGGCACGCTGGTGATCGACGTCCCCTCGAAACCCTCATTCGACGAAATCGTCATGAAAAGCAATGTCTCGTGGCAGGGCGCCCTTGACTTAATCTGATCGGCGGCTACGAACCACTGGTTGGAACTGAGTTCCTGTTCCAGACCGGCGGCGGAGCACTCCAGTTCTTCGAAACCGTCACACCAGGATTCCGAGCGGAACCGGAACCGAACTCGCTGGCGATCGTCGTCACGCCCAAGCTGCCTTCGGTCGTTACCGGAGCGGCCACCGAAGCCGGGCAGACAACAGCTGTGCTGAACGGCACGGTGAACCCAAACGACCTGAGCGTCAACACCTGCGAATTCGAATATGGCACCACCGTTACTTATGAAGCAAAAGCGGTGTGCGGCGGGATAGCAGCCCATTCGAACACGCCGGTGTCGGTCTCCGCAAACGCGACCGGGCTCACGCCCGGCACCACCTACCACTACCGGATCGTCGCCAAAAACGAAGTCGGATCCAACCATGGCGAAGACCGAACCTTTATAACGCTGCCCGCCAGCAAAGAAAAAGAAGAAGAAACTGGGGGCGGCAGCACCGAACCGAAACCGGGGGACGGCACCGAACCAACAACAGGGGGCGGCTCAAGCGGCAGCGTTGCCAGCAGCGGCGGGTCGAGTGCTGGCATCAACCTCGTGACCGGCAACGAGTCCAGCGCCGTCACCAATCCCCGTGGTCAGCGAAAAGGCGATCGAAAAGGTGCTGCTCGGTTGCAGCACACGGCCGCTGGCGCTCAACGACGTCTTGCAGGAGGGCGGCAGGGTGCTGCTAATCGGCGCCCCCGAACGAGCGCAGGCGGGCAAGCAGGTCAAGATCGTGTTCGGATCAGGCAAGCTCGTCGCCACCGCGACGGTCGGCTCGAGCGGCGAGTTCTCTACGACCGCTCCATTGCCGCCGGCGAAGATTCGCGATGGCAACGGCGCGCGCTACATAGCCGAGCTCGGCTCGCTGAGCTCGCTGGATCTGAAGCTGACCCGACACCTCGCGCTCGAACCGCCAAGCGTCTCCGCGGGCAAGGTCACGCTGAGCGGCCAGGTCGTGCTGCCGCTTGCCAAGCCGCTCACCGCCGTCACGATCAGACAGCAGGTCGAATGCGGGACGACGACCGTCGTGGCGCGTGTGAAGCCCTCCGCGAGCGGACGCTTCAAGGTGACGCTGCCGGTACCCGCCGGCGCTCACGGAGCGCTCTACAGGCTCATGAGCAGCGTCGGGCAGTCGCGCGGCTCAGGCCACTCTTTCGCGACCTACAGCCTGCCGCTGCCCGCCGTGTTCGGGTAGCCGCGGCCCGCCCTGCTCGGCAGAATGCGCTCACGGGCGCTGGCGTGCGACGCACATGCCGTGCGCTGGCGTGCGACGCACATGCCGTTGTTGACGTGCGTGTGCGGCGCGAGCATTGGGACTCGCTGAAGCGAAGCGTCGAGTACATCGTCTCGGGCACCCCCATTCGTTTCAGTGATGGACGTCGTCCACCTGCCGAGCCAGCTTTGATCGCTCTCGCCGTGGCGCGATCACACTCTGCACCTCCCAGCCCTTGGCGGTGAGCGTCCAGACATTCGGTTCGCCGCGCGTCGAGCCGCGTCCGGTGTTCTCGATCAGACCAAGCTTCTGCAAACGCGTGAGCAGCTTCGAGATCTGGCCCTGGTCTGCGACTCCCGCCCCGTTCGCGACGGTGCGGTTGGAGGCGCCGGGGCTCGCCGCGACGGCCATCAGTACCTGTACCGTGCGATAGGTGAGCCGCATCTCCAGATCACGGAGAGGGTCCGGCCGGCGCTTGAGGCCGTTCGGCTCTCTAAGCGGTGCTGGGCCGTTCAACTCCTTGTCAGCCGCATGCCGTCCCAGGTAGGGAAACACGATTATCGACATCAACGGATTCAGCAGGTCCATGAGTCCTTGGGACTGCTGTGCCGACAGGCGAGCGTGAAGCACAGACAGCACAGCGCCGACTACGCCCTCCGCGATCAATGCGGGTGGCTCACGACCAGTCTTTGTTTCCCTACCGCCGCGATCGACGATCCGGACCAGCGAGTCCACGACACGCCGGCGACACTCGAGCGCCTCCGGTCCCGCGCCGAGCACCTCGACAATGACAAGCCGCCCCACAGCAGGCTCGTCCTCGACGAACCCGAGCAGCACGGCCAGCGCTGACCGGACCGCATCCCTCCAACGCTGCTCCCACTCGTACGCGGGCACCACCTCCTGCGCAATCCTCGACACTCCATCGCTGAACGCCTGGAGGAAGCAGTCATCGCGATCGGTAAAGATTTCATAGAAAGTGCGGCGCGACACTCCGGACCGGGCGATCACATGCGCAACTGTCACATTTCGCGCACCGCGCTCTGCGGCGACATCGGTCATCGCCGAAAGCATCCGTGCGCGCTGAATCTCGGAAATCCGCTGACGGTCGCTACGACCGTCCGTCAACCCCCTGGGCGACGCCCCACCAGGCGGCATGCCTGCTCTATCTGGCATGTCATTGCTTCTTCTTGTGCTTATTCTTCTTGCCCCTCTTGCCGTTGTGCTTGCCCCTCTTGCCCTTGCCCTTCTTGCCCCTTTTCGTCGGCGTCTTCGCCTTTACAGCCTGCCCTCGAGATTCGACGGGGAACGCAACCTGCGGGACCAGCACGAATGGCAATGGCACTGGAGGCGTCGCAAACGCATCCGGGAATGTGGTCGTCGTGAACGTGCGGTCCGCACCGTAGCTCGTACCATCTACGCTACTCGCCGTGATCCGGTAGTGATAGGTAGTACCGGGCTGTAGCCCGCTGAGGCTGAGCGACACGCTCGCATCGCTTGCTCCTGCGCCAACCGACGCAAGACCAGTGGGCGGACCGTAGCTCGTGCTCGTCCCGACTTCGAACCCGTACGTGCTCGGCAGGCCCAGCGTGTCGAGCGTGCCCGAGATCGTCACGCCGTTCTGGGCGAGCGCGCTGTAACCACCTGTCGTGACCACAGGAGGGGTGAGCGCCGCGGTCGTGAACGTGCCCTTCGCTTCACCGCTCCCGCGAGCGTTGGAAGCCACCACGCGGAAGTAGTAGAGCGTACCGGGGAGCAGGCCTTCGGGGCGCAGACGGACGTTCACGTCGCCGACATTGGCGCCGGCGTCGCCTTCGCCTCCAGGCAACGTGCTCCCATACGCTTCGCTGACGCCATACTCGAAGCGGTAAGTCGTCTCTTCGCCCTGCGGATTGACGTGGGCTTCCACGAGGACGCTGCCCGCTTCCACCTCGGGGGTGCTCAGACCCGCCACGGTCGGCGGGGCGCTTTCGGTCTTGAATTCAGTCGTGTTCGACGATGTTTCGCTTCCGGCCGCGAATTCCTTGCTCGCGTGTAGCCGCACGTGATACACCGTGCTGCTTTCAAGACCCGTGACTGTCTGTTCGACCGGGATGGGAGTCATGCCGGCCGCGACCTTCCCGATCCCGGGCACGGGCGTCCAGTGCTGGCCGTCGAGACTGTATTCGAACTGGTATTCCGTCTGAATCCGATTCAGCGCGTTCTCGTTCGGCGTGACTGTGCCATGCAGGACGGCTTCGCCCGAGCCCACACCGCTTGTGGGCGCAACCGTGACCGTCGGCGGGACTGGTGTGTTGAGCGTGAAGACGGACTGGTTTTCGGTTTGTGGGATCCAACCCGCCGCCGTGACGTAGATGCTGGCGTTGGAGGAACCCGCGGCCAAGCCTATTTCCTGGTGCCATTCTTTGAGCCCGGGGTTGAGTTCAATATGTTCATAAGTGGTCAAGGACGTGCCAAGCGTGTCGAATTCGAAGATACGCCAAGCCGTTGAAGGAGCTTCCGGGCAGATCGTCGCATTGCACTGCCGCAGCGCCAGCACCCGATCGGTCCTCGGGTTGACCGCGATGGCGGACGGCGCGGGTTCGCCGGAGAGCTGTTCGGTGGCGAACTTCGCCACCGGCTCGCCGACGGTATCGAGCTTCTCGACCCCACCGGGGTTACGACCCAGAAGGGCGTACACCCCTCCCTCATTGTCGACGGCCACGCTGACCGGAGAGCCAGGTTCGAAGTGTTCGAAGCTGCGCGCGAATTCCACGCCTGTCACCTTGCCCCCGCTGGTCACGATGCTGAACTGGTCGATACGACCGTTTGCCGGGTCTGCCACGTCCACGTCGCCAGAGGTGGGGTCGACTGCGGGAAAGCCGACCGCTCCACCGAACTCTCCGGCGCCGGATCCGGTTTCGCCGGCCCGGCATTCGGTCGGTTCGCTCGGAGCGGTGCAGAACTCCAATTCGCTTTTGCCCGTCGAGACGCCCCAGCCCCATGCGCCCTCGAATTCGCCGGTCGAGCTGAACACATCGACGCGATGGTTGCCTTCGTCGGTCACGTATACGTTTCCCGTCGTCTGGTCGACTGCAATCCCCAGCGGCCCATTCATGCCACCCGCTTCTGCGCTCGCCTGGCCGGCCGCGCAACTGTCGCCGTCGGCGGCCACGCACTCCTCGAACGGCGAGGAGCCGGAGGTGACGGTGGTAGCAGTCCGGAAAAATCCCGGTTCGGGGTTCGCGCTGTATTCGTATCCGAGCACCTCTTTGGCGCCTCCGAACGATCCTTCGAACGTAAACGTGTAGGGATCCGCGACGGTGCCGGCGCCCGTGACGGCGATGACGCCACCTTTCGCGCCAACCTGGGGTAGCGCTTGCAACGCCGCTTCGACCGCCGGCGCCGAGGCTCCGACGTCGAGCGAAACCGTCGGTTCGCCACCAAAGACAAAGGAGCCAAAGAAATTGATTCCACCAAACGACAACCTGAATGTGCCGCTCGTCGCCGGTATGACAACCGACTTGACTTCGTCGACGCCCGTCTTGTGGTCGGGTCCGCTGGCCGTTACGCCATTACCCCATGTTCGAATGAAGCTGCCGTCTTCCGCGAACTCCTGGATGCGATTGTTTCCGCTGTCCACGACATAGACGTCGCCACTGGCCTGGCTGACCGCTACTCCCGAGGGCCGCGCGAACTGAGCTTCGCCTGAGCCCGATGGGCCGCCAAGGACCGACACGGCGCTCGTCGTGCCGAGCGCGGGAGCGCTCAGCCCGAGCAGCGACACGCACGCTAGCGCCGCGCAGGCGGCGGACAACCGGGTGGGGAAGATCGCGCTGAATCTGTGTATACGGATCATGACTACTTCCTCCCCTTGCCGTGACGATGGCTTGCCTTGCGGGCCTTTCTCGCTCTTCGGGCCTTCTTTGCCTTGGTCGCCTTGCCGCAGCCGGTGACGGTGATCGCCGTGCTCTGGTGGATGACCGCGCCGTTCTGCGCGACGAACGCCGTCGGCATCCTCAGCTTGCTCCCGCACAGCCTGCCGTTCGCCGCCAGTGCCGAGTTGGGACCCTCTGGGAGGTACAGCTCGAACGAGTTGATCGGGACATCCGGGACCTGTGCGAACGTGCTGCTGGTGATGCCTGCTTTGTTGATGAACGTGTCACCAATTAGGTCAACTCTCACGCCGTAGCCCTGCAACACGATGATCAGGTTCGGAAACGCTTCGCCGCCGTGCGATACGAAGTACACCGGTCCGCTCAGCGTGACCGGCAGGATCGGCGTGCTTGCCTTCGCGATACCAACGACCGAAGCCGCAGGACAGCTTGCCGGGTTGGCGTCGAAGGTCTGGGCGGGGCACGCCTTCTGCAGCGTTGTCAGACGCGAGGGCAGTTGCTTGGGCAGGTCCACCTTCACCCTGGCGATGTTGGCCTGGCTACCCACTGATGCCTGCGGATAGATGACCTTCGCGTCCAGGCTCGCGCCATTCTTCCGCGAGGTGCTGCCGGAAGTCGAGACCTCGAATTGCGGCTTGAAGGCGAGGCCCGTGCAGTTGGTCACCTGGAACGGAGTGGCGACCGTGACGCGTGCGCCTTCCTTGCTGGACAGCGTCCCGTCCACCGCGGTCCGTGCGCAACTGGTCGGGTTCAACGTGAATCCGGGCCTGTCGACGGTGACATTCACCACCCTCAACTGCAGTGGGATCCCGTCGAGCTCTGTCGGCAGCGGATCGCTAGTGACCGTCAACGCCGCCGTGCGGGGATCGATGTTGATGGCTGCGCGCACCACCACCGTGCCCTGCCCCGTTGTGCCCGCCAGCGTGTACGGACCGGCTACTGCCGGTACGACGATACTCAATCCGAATGGAGCGCCCCTATACGATTCGGTCAGGAACACCTGGCCGCCGGTAACCAGGAATGGCGTCTGGCCCGGACCGGTCAAAACCTGTGTGTGGCCGATCAGGCTCTCTGGCCCACACGCCCCTTGTGCGGCCTGCGGTTCCTTGCACAGCGGGATGCCCGACAGCGATCCCAGCACGCCCGGTGGCATCTGCATCTGCAATCCGTTCAAGAACTCATCGCCGTCCTGCCGTCCGAAGGAGACCGTGAACGGGCTGTACTCCCCGGCTTGGATGTTCGTCGTGCCCGCCACGAACGAGGGGTTGAACCGCGGCGCTATGCAGCCTTCGTTTATCTCGAAGGTGTAGAACGGCGAGACTTCGGAGGTGAACGGCGTGCTCCACGGCGTCATCCCCATCGTCGTCGTCACCGGACCGCATGCCCTTGGATTCGCCAACGTCGCCCTGGAGCCGCCGCCCAACGTCAGCTTGAAATCGCTGAAAGGCACCTGCGGATTATTGTCGAACGTCGCTGTGATCTGACCCGTCTGCTGGTTGATCGAGGCGTTTCCTTCCAGCTTCACGACGATCCCGGATCCACCCTCGCCGACCACCTGGACGAACAACCTGACCATCTGCCCGCTCTGCGCATCCCCGGGCGTGCAGGGCCCGCAATGCGGGCTCGCCAGATAGACGCCACCCGTCAACGGCAACGGCAGCGCGGGGGTGGTGATCTGCACGGTCCCGACCTGCGACTCGCGCGGACACTGTCCCGGTCTCGCGGGCGATTGCGCACCGCGTTCGGGACCGAAGAACTGTTCGTCAGTGCACGCCCTCAGGCCCCATGCCGCCGACGGTGAGATCACCGTGCCCATCGGCAACGTGGTGACGACCTTCTTCACGAAGGATTCCGCGAGACCGTCGGCTGCGTTGCCCTGCGGCAGCCGCAGATCGAGCGAATAGCCCGCCGGAGCTCCGGCCTGCAGGGTGTCCGGCAACATCGAGATCGAACCCGAGAACGCGAGCAGGTTGCACCCACTCAACATCCCCATCGGTGCCGACGCGACGTCGAACGCGCCCGGATTGCGCCACGAGTCGGTTTGCGCGCCGGCCACTAGCGGAGTCGAGCACTGCGTCGGGTTGGACAGCAGCGGCACGCGCGTCGCACTCGTGTCTGGACCGCCGAGTTCCCCGTTGAGGAAGTTCATTCCGAGTGAGATACCCGCGGCTTTGATCGGACCGGGAGCCTGATGGTCGGCCGGGACTCCCCAAACCGTCACGTAGCTGGCAAACAACGGTTCGGCCTCGCTGATGTTTCCAGCCGTCACCCGAACGCCGTAGTCTCCGTTTGAAAGCACGCTCGTATCAAGCCGTACCGGGGCGGTATCATTCACCACGAACATGAACGCGGCCGGCTCCCCGGGGCTCGGTTCGATATCGAATACAGGGTTCACATAGCTCGCGGGTGAGGCGATAAACGAGGACTCGGTGCTCGCCACCCCCACGATCGTGCTACGCGGGCATTCGGTCGCGATCACCTTCGCCGCCGTGCACTTGGGCAGCCCGACCGTGTTTCCCACCAGACCAGGCGGCAAGTCGAAGCTGACGTCCTTGGGGTCGTTGGCCGAGATGCGGGCCCCGTTGGAGCCGAGCCCGGTCGTGTTCAAGGCAAAGCCGGTTGTGATATCGGCGTGCGCGCCCGCCTGGGGCGAGGAGACCGCGACGAACACGCTGCCGCGAGCCAGCCCGAAGCGGGCCGGCTGTTCGCTCACCGTCGCGGCGTTGCCGGCCGAGTCTCCATGCGCGGCGCCGCCGCCGGTCACGCTCGCCTGGTTGACCACACTCGGCGGGATCCCCGCTTCGGCTTTGACCTTGATCGTGACGACCAGCTGGTCCCCGGCGGCGACAACCGCCGGCTGCGTGCAGACGAGCACCGGCGGCGTGGAGCAGCCCAACCGTTCCCAGCTTTTCGAGTCGGTCTGCTGGCCCGCTTCGTATCTGTCGAGGCCCGAGATCGCCGTCGCGACAAGCCCTTGCGGCAAGACGTCTCTGACCGTGATCGGGCTGCCGTCGGTAGCCTCCCCGCCGACGTTGACGGCGGTGACGATCAGCTCGCCGCCCGAGCCGCCTTTGTGAGTCTCTTTGACCGTGGCGCCTTCGCTGCTTTCGTTAGGAAAGCCGGACGCGAAGATGCTCATCGTTTGCACCGCCTGCCCGGAGAGGGCACCGGTGAAGGTCACGACGTAGGGTTTGGTGCCCGCGGCGTCGCCCGGTCCACCGCTGACCGCGACGTTGCCCACCCCGACCGCTCCTTCGAGCGCGGTCTGCACTTCAGCCGCGGTGGCGGTCGGTGAGGGGAGCGAGAAGAAGCCGTACCCCGGGATCGAGCCGGCGACCGTGCCGCCGGCGCCGGTCGTCTTGACCGTGATCGCCTGGACCTCGTTGCTGGGCGGCAGCAGGTTCGTGGGGGCCGAATAGGAGGTGATCTTCCATACCGGCCCTTCGCCGGCGAATGCGAGCGGGGCGCCCACCAACACAACCGTCGACCCAATCGCCGCCACGAGCAGACCGAACGCGATCCGGGTTCCGCGCATCGAACGCCAAACCATCACTCACCCCTCCCCTTGACGTACTTGACGTGCCCGGACGAGCGTCTCGCCTTCCGAGCCCGCTTGCCCTTCTTCTTCTTCTTCTTCTTCGCCGTCGTCTTCTTGGTGGTCGGCTTCGCCTTGGGTTTGGCGTCAGATTGCGGTACGACGTTGCCGAGCCCGCTGAACGTCGCACTCGACGGATTGCCGAGCAGATCTGGCACGCTCGGCGGGCCCTGGCACACATCGCCCTCACACGGCACGGCCGCCGGTGGGGGGTTGTCGCCGGGTCGCGGGATACGCGCGTCGTACACGTCGCGGCCGCCGTCGACGTCGCCGGGTGCGATCCCTTCGGTCGTGGTGAAGAACACATCGCCGCCCGTTTCGCTCGCGTCGAGGAAATACGAGTCTTCGGAGCTCCTGCCTGAAGAGATCAGAAAGATCGTGCCGTTCTCCCACTCGTACACGTCCCGCGTCCCGTTCACATCTTGCGGAACAAGCGGATCGGACGTGTCGAAGAACACGCGGCTGCCGTCGGCGGAGGCGCCGCGATCGTCCTGTACGGTCAGCAATCCGCCGGTCACGTTCTTCGCGTTGTCTTTCTGGTTGACATACGAGATGACGGCGTTGCTCGAAGGCGTCACACTCGACGGCGGACAGGAGAGGCAGTCCAGTTCCCCGCTGCCGGCGTCATAGCGGAAGACCTGCTCGTTTGGTATTGGTTCACCTTCGGGCTTGTGTTCGATATTGAGTGCGCGATGGCTGCCACCGTCGTTGAAGCCCGCGATCGGCGATTCGGTGCTGAACACGACGACTGAGCCGTCGCCCGAGGTGTAAGCCGGGCCGACGCACACCACCGGCCCACAGAAGGAACTCGACGGCGCCGGCAGCTGCACGAGCGGCGTCACACTCCCACCGCCCGTGGCGGCCGACCAGCGATCGAGCTCGTACGGGCTGGTTGACGTGTTCTCAAAGGTAAACGAAGAGCCGTCGCGACTGACGGTGATGATCGAGCCGCTCACGCCCGGAAGGTATTCGAGCGCTTCCCTTTCCACGTCGAACGCATATGTCTTCACCGTCGAGCCTTCCGGAGCTTCCGACGTCAGCCGGTCGGCGCTCTGGAAGAACACGTGCGAGCCGTCGGGCGAGGCGAACGCGTACGAGGGCGGGCTTTCCTGCCGTGGCCCTTCGGTTTGACCCGCATTTTCCGCCACAGTCGAAGGCATCGCAAGCGGCCCCTCGGGCGCCGCTTCACCCATATGCTCGGGAAGTTGCGACCGCGACACGAGCAGCGTGCGGTGGCTGCCATCCGGCGCAGTGACGCGCACGTACAGCTCGAGCGTGCCAGCAGCGTCCCTCCTGGTGAAGAGCAGATGCGACCCATCCGCCGAGACCTGGTTGTCAAGGCTCGACGGCGCGGTATAGCCGCGGAATTCTTTGCGTTCGACAAACGGCTGCGCGGCAGGGATCGCCCACGAGGCGCTGCCTTCCCCACCAGGCGATTCCCCTGCGGGCAGGACGCCCGCGTCGCTGAGTACGCCGTCCCTGTATTCATAGAGACGCGAGGCTCCCGGGAAGAGGCCGCCTTCGTAGAAGAAGTAGAGCGTCTTCAGATCGGGCGAAGCCCCAACCGGGAACAGTTCGTTGAAGCCTTCTGTTTCCACTTCGCCGTCCACGGCCCCCGCGACGAGCGAGCGCGCGACCCATTCCGGTTCCACCAGCGGATTGGGACCCTCCATGAAGAAGTTATTGTCGAGGCCTCTCCTATCAGGCGAACCCACGAACGCGCCTCTGCCCCACGTTATGAAAGCGAAGTGGGCGAGATCGGCGCGCGCGACGGCAAACGCCGTCACCTGGTTAGCGACAAGGCTGGTGTTTTCCAGACCGCCTTCCCCCGTGCCGGGAGCGCCGATCGGCGTCGCCGAGCGCGTGGTCCACCCGTTCGTGGTTCTCCGCGAAACCTGGACGTGGCTGCTGCCGTTCGACGCTTCTTCGCCGAGCGCTCCGGTGCCGCTGTACACGATGGCCTGCCCGTCGGTCTCGGCGAACGCAAGGGCAAGGCCAAAGTTGCCGATGACTTCGTTGCCATACTTGTTGGCTGGCGAAACCTGTTCGAAGACCCGTCCGTCGGGCAGACCCGAGACGCCGGTGGCCTTTGGCGGCGCGGCGGGAGTCGCATATGCACCGGCCATCGTGGGCAGCGCGGCCGCCAGCACCGCGATCAGCGCGGCCAGCGTCACGATCGATCTGCGAGCACTCATCGACACATTCCCTCCTCAAAGGAAGCCAAGCGACACCCACCCGCGAACGGGCAGCACAAGACAGTCGCGGGCACGCAGCCCGCGACGGCAGAAGAACAAGAAGCTGAAAGCGCGCGCATCGCGCGCGAGTACCCTCCGGGGCAGAGGTACTCTTTCGGGCACGAGTGGCCATGCCGGACGGTGTGTCCGGCGATGCCTGCGGCTTTGCCGCGGCGAGGGTTGCTAGCGCCTAAACGCCGGCAATCCCAGAGAGAGAGAGAGAGAGAGAGACGCGTCAGCGACGCTGACGCGTCCTATAACGGACGCTCCAGTGGCAAGCGGACTCTCAAGCACGTTATTCCCCAATGAAACCACGCGAAATACAACTCCCTCTCAATTGCGACCCGGTCCCTCTCCCAAGGTCCCCGTAAAACGTTCAGTGTCGACCACAGGGCCAACCCAAACCCGACCTTATGTCTGCCCAAGCACCCGAGGGGCGATGGGACATGGCTCCTTTATACCCGACCCTTGACCTGTTGTCAAGCCCCTCGGGTGCTTGGGCAGACATAAATAGGAGCCGTTGCACGCCCGTTGGGCTCCAAGGCCGCGCCTGACGCGGCTCAGGCCGATCGGCAGGGACATGATTAGATCATTCAGGCGTGCGTCATGTGCGAGGAACACTAGGTGTGCTCGTCGTCGATGCGAACGTAGTTGTCGAGGTCACCGGGAGCGGTTCGGCATCCGAGCGCTGAACACCCACAAGGCAGAGTTGAAACGCCTGGCCGGGTGTTCAGTCTCGTCGCGATCTGGTCGAGCTGTGGCTGGGCGAACTGTGAGAAGTCGATGCCTTTCAAGCCTTCGAGCTTCGTCGGACATGCCACAAACCCAACCGAGCGTCCCCCGTCGCAACGTGCGTCGCGACAAGCTCGAACTGGCGAAACCGCTCGAAGCCGAATCGCCGGGGAGCCGACAGCGTGTTTGCAAACTTTGGACTCCAAATTGGACCCCAAAGAGCAGCTTGGCATCCCCCAATCGCACAAAAAGCCCGAGAAATCGGGCTTTTGCTCATCGGGGAAACAGGTGTTGGTTCGCTCGGTTGAGCGGGATTCGCGGGGGCGTGGGCGGATTCGTGGGCGGTCTGCGTCGTAGCGACTACAGCGGCACCGCTTCGGAGAGGATTCGATCACGCAGGTGGGGACTCAAGCCGCCATCGCTGAGCACGTCCACTTCGTCGCCAAGCAGGTCGCCCAGCGCCTGCCAAAGAGCGACCAGATCGAGCGGGCTTCGCCCGGGTTCCATCTCGACGAGGAGATCGATGTCGCTCGCGCTGCATGCCTCTCCCCTGGCCACCGATCCGAACACCCGCACGTTGCGCGCTCCATGAATCGCTGCACAGCGCGCGAACTCATCGCACCGGAGCCTGAGCGATTGAAGATCGATGTCGGACACTGCTCTGCCGATCCGCAAAGCCCGACCGATGTCACAATCAGCGACGGGACGAGACCGGCCGGTCGGCACCGCTGATTTGCCAGCGCATTCCCGGTCCGAACTCGAGCACCACGCCGGATGGACTGACTAGCTCCCAGTTGGGCGGATCGTCCTCCGCTTCAATCGCGGCGGGCTTAACGTCGAGCACCGAGCCGTCTGAGAGCATGCAACGCAGCTCTCCCGTCTCTCCATCTACTGCAACGTCATCGATTGAGCGTCCGATGAGCTGACCCGGGTCTGCGGGTGTCCACTCAGCGTCCTGGGTGGCCAGACGCCAAAGATCCCCTTGTGAGTCGCGCACCTCGACGTGGAGCACATCTGGATAGGCGACGCGTGCGGCGATTATCGGCCCGCGCAATGAGCGCAGCACGTTCGCGGGTGATGCATCTAGGGCCACTACGGTCGCCATCGGTCCCTCCATTCTCGCAGCCAAAGCAGCAATTCGCCATAGGTCATGTCAGCTTGGATATGTCCTGACGCCTTCTCGCCATGCAGTGCGTCGCTCGCTTCGTAGCGCTCTCTGACAGTCAGGCCAACCTCTCGGCACGCCTGCCTGAATTGCTTGATGTCGTGCTTGTTCGACACGGATTCAGCGAGTCTACGTCCCCCGCTACCACAGCCGAGGTTGGCTGAAGCTAGCGGTTTGCTCGTAGGCCACGGTCACGCGATCCAACGCGCGCTCGTGGTCGCGGTGGCCGTAGAGGCGGCGGACCAGCTCGCCGCCGTCGGTGTGGCCGAGCGCGATCGCCACGTCCTCCGACGGAAGGTCGAGGACGTTGACCATGTACCAGCCGGCGAAATGACGCGTGGCCAGGTAGAGGCTGCCTGTCCAGCCAGCTGCGCCTCTCACGGCCTTCCAGTGGTAGGCGCGAGCGCTTGCCGTCCAATGCTCGCCACGGATCGGCGCAAAGCAGAACGCGCCTTCTATCGGCAGGGCCGCAATCGCCTCTCGTGCCGGTACGGTGAGCGGCGCCTCGCGGGTCAGACCGTTCTTCGGCGGCGTGAACGTGCGCGTCTTGGCGTTGAACTGCTCCACGACCAGGATGCGAGAACGACCGAGATCGACGTTCGCGCGACGCAGCGCGTCCAACTCGCCGGGACGAAGGCCGGTGAATGCGGCAACCTGAAGCCAAGCGGCAAACGACGGGCTGGCAAGCTCGCGCGCACAACGGATCAGCTTCCAGACCTGCTTTTCGCTCGGGGGCTGCTCGTGGCGACGACCCGGACCCTTCGAGATCCCAAGCCGCGCAAACGGGTTATGGCGAACAACCCGCCCCGCCTTCGCCGAGGCAGCATCGTTGAACATCGCTCGCAGCGCCGGCACTGTGCCGTTGTGCTTGCCACCTGCAAGCCAATCGCCGACAACCCCATCGTCCACCTGGTCGATGTGCCAACCGCCGTAGCGCTCGACAAAGATCGTGTCCGCTCACGGTTGTGGATATTTGTGGAGTCCTTCGGCCGGGCGAACAAGGGATCGGTGGTCCAGCGCTCCCAGAAGCCCCGCACCGTCACGGCGTCCACGCGAACACTGCCCAACCGCTCGCGCGCCCGCTCCCGCGCTCACTTGGCCTCGGTCTTGTTTGCGAACGTGCCGGGGCCGCCGAGCACACGCGAGACGCTGATGTTGTGTCCACGCGCGGGATCGTGGACCTGGGCGCGCCATCGGCCCGAGGGGAGCTTCATCACGCTCAAGTAGATCTCTCCCGTGACGTGGCCCAGGAGATCGCGAGAGACGGTCTGAAACGGCGCGTACGCCGCCCCCACGTTACCGATGGCATCCCCTGAGCAACCAAACGATCGACCGTCGCAAGGCTCACGCCCATGATGCGCGCCATCTCCCGTCGGCCGACATAGCGCTCCGGGGACGGCCGCACAGGCGTCTCTGGGCTCGGATATCGGTCGCGCTCCACACGGTTAATGACCGTGAGACGACCAAAACGGCCAAGCAATTTCGCGCTTGCTCGTGAAACCCGATGGCTGCGGGCTGTTTGGACGTCTTGACGGACATAGCGCACTTGGGTCGTGGGCGCCGCCGGACCGCGTGCCAGTCCTGAGACGGCGCGGTCAATAGACGAGCGGTCCGGCATGCCCACGCTGGAGCGCCTAGAGCGACAGGCGATCCATACTCAGCGCAGCGCGACTCGCGAACACGAAATCGCCGCAACGGTGAAGTAGGCCCGCCCCGTGCAGCGCCGCAACGGCGTCGGCGACCGCAAGTGCCTCCCCCACCTCGCGCTCCACCTCATCCAACGACCAGGGTCGCTGCTCGTCGGGCGGAGCAGCAGCCCCAACACGGCTTTCTGCGCCCGCTCATCCTCTTCCCTCGGGTTCTGGCTAGTCTCGTCCTGCATTTGCGACACGAGGTCGCACGTTTCGAGTGGACTCGCGGTTTGGAGGGTTGGCTGATGTCGATAGCGTAGTTCTGGGTTCGTGCTCGGTGGCCTGTCCCCACCCTGGCGTGCGCCGCTGTCGCGGGGTACGAAGCCTGGGGTAGAAGCCCAAGGACGCCCGTTCCATCCGGGGGTCACAGGCGAGGGGGAGACCGGACGGGTGAATCGCGTGAACCTCCGTTGATGCCTCGTGAAGAGACGCCCTTCGCGGATGGGTTGTTGTGGGGAGGGTGCAGGGACTGGTCGCTGGGAAGCGGCAGGCGCCGGCCGGTGAATGCATGCTGGTCGGGGGAGCACCGTCGTCCCCGGGGTACAGGAGGCATCCATCCCGGTCGTGGCTCGTGCGTGCGGAACGTGGTAACCCCGTCAGGGTCCGGACCTTGTGGTCCGGTAGGCCGACCGTGAGGAAGGCGTAATTCCCTGGCGGGAATCGGATGGCCGAGAAGCGAATGCCGGTAGCCGAAAGGCAACGGGAAAGCGGGGTATCGGGTTGGCACCTCCAGCTGCCTGCCTCGTATAACCGGCCGGATACGGGTTTGTGCCCGGACCCGAAAGGGTGCTGACGCGGTCAGGTGAGCCTGTGAAGAGCACGAGGGAATGGCACCGGAACCGAAGGGTAAGTTGGACGCCGTGACGGTCGCGGCGAACGGACCGGGGGACGCGACCCCGCATTGGGACGCCGTTGATTGGCGTGCTTGCGAGGAAAGCGTACGGCGCTTGCGCCAACGAATCTTCACGGCGAGTAGGGCGGGGGACCTGAAACGGGTCCGCAACCTACAGAAGTTGATGCTCCGTTCGCGCGCCAACGCGCTGTTGGGCGTGCGGCGTGTGACGGAGCGCAATGCTGGCCGCAAGACGGCGGGTATCGACGGCGAGGTGGTGTTGAGCCCGAAGGCCAAGATGGATTTGGCGTGTCGGGTGCAGCTCGGTGAGCCATCGCGTGCTCGTCCGCTCAAGCGGGTGCACATTCCCAAGCGGGGTGGCGGTAAGCAGCGACCACTTGGTATTCCCGTGATCGTCGATCGCGTGCAACAGGCACACGTCGCGAGTGCGTTGGAGCCCGAGTGGGAGGCGCGGTTCGAGCCGAGGTCCTATGGGTTTCGGCCGGGTCGTGGCTGCCACGACGCGATCGCAGTGATCTACGTGACGACCAACGGCAAGAGCCCGAGGCGTCAGTGGGCGCTGGACGCGGACTTGGCGGCGGCGTTCGACCGTATCGACCACACTCATATCCTCTCCCAGCTGGGCTCGTTCCCCGCCAGGGAACTCGTCCGGCAGTGGTTGAAGGCCGGTGTGATCGAGAACGGTCATTTCGCTCCCACCGAGGAGGGAACTCCTCAGGGAGGCGTGATCAGTCCACTGCTGCTGAACATCGCCCTGCACGGGATGGAGAAGGCCGCGGGAGTCCTTTACGAGACCGGCGCGAGAGCCGGATTTACCGCCAAGGGCTCCCCGGCGCTGGTCAGATACGCCGATGACCTGATCGTCCTATGCCATACACGGCAGCAGGCGGTCGAAGTCAAGGCGCGGCTCGCCGCGTGGCTGACGCCCAGGGGTCTTGCCTTCAACGAGGAGAAGACGCGGATCGTCACCCTCGATGAGGGGTTTGACTTCCTGGGGTTCAACGTCCGCCGCTATCCCGGCAAGCTGTTGATCCGGCCGAGCAAGACGGCCATCAGACGGGTCCGGGAACGGTTGCGCACCGAGATGCGATCCCTGCGCGGGACCAACGCGGAAGCGGTGCTTATACGACTCAACCCCATCATCAGGGGCTGGTCGGCCTATTACCGGGGGTGGTGTCCAGCGCAAGATTCAACTCGCTGGACGACTACGTATGGAAGCTCACATACAAGTGGGCTACCTACAGTCACCCGAACAAGCCGAAGCGCTGGATCGTCAAACGGTACTTCGGCATGTTCAACCGCGCCAGGCGCGACAAATGGGTATTCGGGGACCGCGCGAGCGGTGTCTATCTATCCAAGTTCGCCTGGACGCGGATCGTCCGACACCAGCTCGTCACGGGCGCGTCCTCTCCGGACGATCCCGCCCTCACCGAGTACTGGGCCGAACGGCGACGCAAAACGCCACACCCCGCGATCGGCAAGGCCAGACTGCGCCCCTACAGGACGCAAGACGGTCGCTGCCCACTCTGCGGGGATTGGCTGCTGCCCGCCGATGACCCGCCACCAACCCCACACGAATGGGAGCAGTGGCTGGCCTCCGCGCGTAAAACGATCAAGATCGTCAAGCACACGGACGGCACGTCGGACAACAAACCCCGCCTCGTGCACACCAACTGCCACCGGCGGCACCACATCCCGCCACGGCAGCCACCCAGCGCTTCTGTCCGCCCACCAGCCCCCGGGGCACGCTTGAGCCGGATGCGGTGAAAGCCGCACGTCCGGTTCTGAGGGGGGCCGGGCGCAGCAATGCGCCCGGTCTACCCGGCGGGAAGGTCCTTCCTTTCCTTGCCACGCCCCGGGCAGTTAGAGCTGCGCCGGGGCACTTATTTGATTGGACCTGCGGATTATATCCCGTGGACAGTAGCGCGCCCGCCGGACAGACTCCGCGACCGTGCAACCACGTTCCCCCTCCCATGCCGCGTTCGGCCAGGCGGTCCGCGAACTTCGCGAAGAGCGCGGCACCTCCCAGGAGGCATTCGCGCTGAGGTGTGGGATCGACCGATCCCACTACGGTGGCATGGAGCGCGGCGAGCGCAACCCGAGCCTCACCACCGTTTGCAAGATCGCCGACGCACTCGAAATCCGCCCGTCCGAGATCCACGCTCGCGCCGAGCAGCTTCAGACCGCTGGCAAGCAGCACTGACGCTCCAGCACCCGGATCGACAGCTCCAACAGTCCTCGCGCCAGCATCCGTTGCAGCCGCAACGACCATCCGCGACTCCTGCACAGACTAGATGCACTGTGAGTGTGTGCACAGCAATTGCTGTGTCGTGAAGGTGCGTTCAGCGACTGCGTTGTAGTCGACGTTCCCTGTGGTGGGGAACGTCGGGTCTGGTGTTCAGGCTGGCGC